>MRWG01000067.1_pt1 | contig 208827 bp, 173 predicted proteins | sample 1013341 | NCBI WGS metagenome assembly MRWG01 (sample SAMN06117577, study PRJNA244670) | biofilm metagenome | biome: Water; feature: Cathode Biofilm; material: Biofilm; isolation source: microbial consortium enriched at the cathode of a solar microbial fuel cell | place: USA: District of Columbia...
TCTTGAAGAAAATGGCGCGAGTGACGGGACTCGAACCCGCGACCTCCGGCGTGACAGGCCGGCGCTCTAACCAACTGAGCTACACCCGCAAAAACGCGGCCGAGGACGCGTTATGGAGGGGCGCGGTTTAAGATAGGCGGATTGAGGCGTCAAGCGGAATATGGGCGCGCGCGCCCCAGCGGGCCAAAGCTTGATCCCATACCCGTCAGCGGGCAATCAGGGACTTGTTAACACACTCGCAAATTTGGAAATTTTCGCCCGATGCCCAGCCCGCCCGAAATGATCGACGGCCCTCATGGCCGCCTCGCCTGTCGCCGCCGAAACGGCGCCGGTCCCGGCGTCGTCTGGCTGGGCGGATTCCGTTCCGACATGCTCGGGACAAAAGCCGAGTTTCTGGATCAATGGGCGGCTAAAACCGGCCGCGCCTTGTTGCGTTTTGATTATTCCGGTCACGGAGAGTCCGAGGGCGTATTTGAAGACGGCTCAATCGGCGAATGGGCGGCGGACGGGCTGCATATTCTGGACACGCTCACGGACGGTCCGCAAATTCTCGTGGGCTCTTCCATGGGCGGATGGATTGCAACGCTCATCGCAAAAGCGCGGCCTGAACGCATCGCCGCCATCGTCTTCATAGCGCCGGCGCCGGACTTCACAGAAAAGCTGATGTGGCCGTCATTTACGGAGGCACAGCGCGAAACAATTTTGCGAGATGGACGCCTTGAGCAACCGTCCGATTACTCAGACGAACCCGAAGTCATTACGAAGAAACTGATCGAAGACGGTCGCAGAAACCTCGTTATGACAGGCTCCGTGCCGATCAAATGCCCGGTGCGCATCCTGCAGGGTATGAAAGATGACGCCGTCCCCTTTGCGCATGCTATCGAGTTCGCCGCCATGCTCGAAAGCGATGATGTCGAGATAACGATGACCCCGAAAGGCGATCACCGGTTGTCGGAGCCGCGGGATCTGGAACGCCTTGCTGCGACGCTCGACACGCTGCCGGTTTAAGGCCCGGCGCGCTTCCTTATTTCAGAAAACCCGGGGTCAAACTGTAGGCCAGCCAAGCTGGGTGATGCCTCCGACAATAATCATGAACAACATCGATATGACGATGATGCGTGCGCCGGCGGGTCGCTTTTATTGCTTTTCTGTCCGTGCCGAATTCATTGCATTCCTCTTACCGACGTCCAAAACTGAGAGATAGCGCGATTAGGAGCAATCGCCCGCCGCAAAAAGCTACTGTCCGGTCTTGGCGTTCTTCTGGTTCCCGCCGCGTTCGACCTTTCTCGCCTCACCGCATCTTCCCTTCGCCTCACCGCAGAATCCGCCAATTTTGGGCTTTAGGCATTGCTACAACTGTCACATTAGGCTAATCTGGCGACAGGTGTAACAGGGGCGACTTACGCCCTTAAATTCATTTGGGCGTCACATATGGCCGATCTCAAGGGGACCGACCCCACCAAACCGGAACTTGCAATCCTGAAACTCCTTTGGCGCTCGAAAGAGATGAACGCCCGAGAAATTCATCGGGAAATCGAAGATGATTTCGGCTGGTCCTATTCGACAGTACGCACCGTTCTCGAACGCATGGCGGATAAAGGGCAGATTTCAAAAACCCCTGTCGACGGCGTGAATATTTATGAGCCGCAGATCGGCAAGGTCGCCATGCTCAGCCGCATGATCGCGGATTTTTCCAAACGCGTTTTAGAGCTCGATACAACACCGGCGACTGCATTCTTTGCTGAATCGAAGTTACTGAGCGACACCGAACTCGAAGAGCTCGAAACCGTCCTTCGCAAAGCGGAGAATGAATAATGAGCGCGATGATTGAACCGTTCTTCTACTGCCTGTTCGCATCCGTTATCTGGGCGCCGTTGGTGTTTTTCGGCGCGCACCGGATTTCTGCGAAAGACGCGGGCCCAAAAGGCGCGCTCGGTTCTTTGAGCGGTAAAGTCTGGCCGGTGGCGCTGATGATTGCGGCCCTACCGGTACTGACGGCGCCGATTGCTGCAAGCCTTGGCCTCTCGTTGAGGTCGCCTGCGCCGCTACCGCCAATGGCGGAAATGGCCGCCGTTGCGACAATGACCTCAGAAACTGCTCAGCCGGTAATGATTACAGAAACGGCGGCAGTCTCGCTTGCGGATGTGTTGCGCACTGCGGCCGTCCTCTACTTCTATGGTTTTCTGATGTTGCTGGCGCTCGCAGTCGTGCGTCACATCTGGTTCGCCTATCGGCTGAACTACGCTATCGCCATTGACGAACCGGCGCTCGAAGCGAAACTCGAACAATGGCGCGAGCGCATCGGCGTTACGCAACAGCCGCGTTACGTATTTTCACACATCGTATCGAGCGTCTGCGTTTACGGATTTTTCCGCCCCGTCATCGTCATGCCGTACGCCCTGCTTGAGCGGGTATCGATTGAGGATGCGGCGTTGATGGGCGCTCACGAAATGGCGCACGTCAAACGCGGCGACGTCGCTCTCTTTGCGCTTTGTTCTGTCGTCAAGGCGATCTTCTGGTTCAACCCGTTCATGCACCGCATCTGCGCGCGCGCGAACCTTGCCGCCGAACAGGGCGCAGACGCGCTTGTGCTTGCCCGCGGCGTCAGCCGCCGCCAGTATGCCCATTGTTTCGTGCAAGGACTGAAACTCGCCGCCGGTGCGCCGCAAAACAGGTTTACCGGCGAACTCGTGCCTTCATTCACGCCTTTCGACAAACGCTCGCGCCGTGCGCGACTCGATGCAATACTTTCCGGAGAAGATCAGACTTCGATTTTAAGTTTGCCAGCAAAACTGTCCGTCGGCGCAGCCGCTGTACTTGCTGCTGGGCTAGCCTTTGCGCAAGCCGCGTTCGCCGTATCGCCGCCGGCCCCGACACATGCGCTTCCCGTGGCGCCGGTCGAAGGCGAGATCGGCTTCGGCTACGGCAAACAATCCAAGCTATTGGGCGGCGATCGCCAATATCATGAAGGCGTTGATATTCGCGCAAAACGCGGAACGCCTGTTCGCGCCGCCGGCGAAGGCAAGATTATCGATGCGACGGAACGCTATCGCGGCTCTGTGGATTGGGGCAAAGTCGTTGTCATCGATCATGGTCACGGGCTTGTAACCCGTTACGCCCATCTCGACAGCTATCTCGTCCGCAAGGGCGATCGCGTTGAAGCAGGCGATATCATCGGCGCCGTAGGTTCGACAGGTAAAGCAACGGGGCCGCATCTTCATTTCGAAGTCATTGAAGACGGAAAAACAATCGATCCGTCTCCGGTTCTTGCCTTGGCGCCGGCAAGCCCGCCTCGCCCCGCAGCAGTTCCGAGCCCTGCGCCGAAAATCAAAACCACGCGCAACGTACAGATCGCGCCGATGCCGCCCAAAGCGGCGTTGGCCCCCGAAGTTGACGCCAACGTCATTGTCGAAACAGCTCCAAAAGTTGATGTTGAACTCAACGAAAAACACGCGCGTAAGCTGGAACGCCGTCTCGCCAAACTTGAAAGCAAGTTACGCGACCGGTTCGAAAATTTTGATGCATTCAGCGATCTCGACGACATTGTGATCAAATTCGACGATTTCGAACTAGAAGGACTGGACGGTGTCGAGGCATTTTCAGAAATGCTGGAAGGGCAGGAGTTTCACTTTGAATCAGGGTCGGACTTCCGGTTTGTTACGCCGGACGGCATGCGCTTCGCTTTCAACGCCGATCTAAGCGAGGAAGAAAAGCAGGAAATCCGTCGCACGCATGAAAAAGCCAAGCGCGAAGCAGCGCGTCAGATGGAGCGTGCGCGCGAAGAAATCAAGCGCGCCAAGGTAGAGGCTGAGCGTGTCCGCCGAGAAGCTCTAACCGAACTCAATGAGCGCAATCGCGAGAGGATGCTGGAGCAGGCCGAACGCAAACGCGAGATTGAAATCGAGCGCATGGAGCGTGAGGTTGAGCGTGAAATGGCCCGCGCCGAGCGTGAGATTGAACTTGCTGAACACAAACATGAGCGCAAGCAAGCCGCAAAAGCACAAAACGCCGCAGAACGCCTTCAATACGAGCAAGATCGGCTTGAACGCGAACAGGAGCGAATGAAGCGCGAGCAGGCCCGCATTGAGCGTGAACAAGCGCGCATGGAGCGGGAGCAGGCGCGGATGCAAAAGGAACGCGAGCGGTTGAGACGCGAACTCAAGCGTCTCGAAGACAAGAAACAGGACCGTTAATTTCCATTCTTGTTTTCTAAACAAATTGCGTCGCAGCTTGTCGCAACAAAACCCCGTTTGGTCGATTAACGGGTGCGCTCATCCCTGAAAAAAGCGACACTTGTCGCGCACCCAATCACGTTAACCGGCGGGAGACTAACCCATGGGTTTAACCCGGCTTTGCCTTCAAAATCCGGCGGCGGCCGGCGTTATACTTGCAATGATTACCTTGCTCGGCGCGCTGTCGGTTTCGCAATTGCCCGTTCAACTCTTTCCCGCAATTGAACGTCCGCAAATCGGCATATGGACCGGCTGGCGCGCGGCGTCTCCGCGCGAAGTCGAAAGCGAAATCACTGAACCCATTGAACGCGAACTCCGCGGCATACCCGGCGCCACGCGCATGCAGTCATGGTCCAACCAAGGCGGTGCGTGGATTTCGCTGGAATTTTCTCTCGGCACCGACATGGATCAGGCGTTCGCCGAAGTGAACTCCAGATTACAGCGCGTGCGCGGTCTGCCGGCCGACGCGGAACGTCCGCGTATCAATGGCGGCGGCGGCGGCGATTCTGAAAATCTGATCTATCTGTTTTTGCAAAGGTTGCCGAACGGCAACAACGCCGACACCAAACTCAGCGACTTCGCCGAGCAACGTATCGTGCCGGAGCTAGAGGCTATTCCCGGCGTCGCCGGCGTTGAAGTGCATGCGCAAAACGGCGAGCAGATTCTCCACATTGAATTCGACCCGTTCCTAGCTGCGCAACTTGGCGTATCGCTTGATGAAATTGCGCAGAATGTAAACCGCTCTGCGGACGTAACCGGCGGTTCGGTCGAGGTCGGCCGGCGCAATTACACCATGCGGTTTGAAGGCCGCTTCACGGCCGATCAGTTGAACGAAACCATTCTCGCCTGGCGTGACGGCGCGCCGATAACGCTCGGCGATATTGCGGAAATTTCCGTCGGCCCGGACACCCGCAGCCAGGGCTCGGCCTACCAGAACGGCAACCCCGCAATCGGCATGAACGTCCTGCGCGAGCCGGGGTCCAACACGCTCGAAGCCATCGATGCGCTAACGGTAGTCCTTGACGAGCTGAATGAAGGCCCGCTTACCGATATGGGCTATGCGATTCACAAAAGCTTCGACCCGTCAGTATTCATCAAGCGCGCCATATCACTGCTTACCGGCAATCTGCTGATTGGCGTGATGCTGGCGGTCGCCGCCCTTTGGCTGTTCCTGCGGCGCGGCATGGCGACGATGATTATCGCCGCAGCAATTCCGATCTGTCTGATGGCGACACTAGTCGTGCTCAACCTCTTCGGGCGCACAATTAACGTCATTTCGCTCGCCGGCCTCGCCTTCGCGACCGGCATGGTGCTCGACGCCGCTATTGTTGTTCTCGAAAACTTCGTGCGCATGCGCGAGGAGGGAAAATCGCCCTTCGAAGCGGCCGAAGCGGCCGTGGGGCAAGTCTTTGGTGCGCTGTTCGCTTCTACTGTCACGACTGTCGCGATCTTTATCCCGATCATGTTCTTTGAAGACGTCGAGGGACAGCTCTTCGCTGATCTCGCGCTCACCATCGCCATCGCTGTTTCTTTCAGCCTTGTCGTAGCGGTTACGCTACTGCCGACGGGCGCACGTATGTTCATCAAAAAGGAACCCGCAGGCGGGAGTAGCGGCCGGCCGAAATTCGCGACGCGCCTTGCGGATGTGATTATCTGGCTAACAAGCACCAATAAGCGCCGGATCGGTATTGTTGCAGGCCTGACGGTCGTTCCTGTTGCTGTTGCGTTCCTGATGTGGCCGCAACTGAACTATCTGCCGCCGGTAAAACGCGATGCCGTTGACGGATTTGTCAGCTTCCCCTCCGGCGCCAGCGCCGACATGATCCGTGAGGAGTGGGCCGAAGTCGTCATCGAAAGGCTGCAGCCCTATATGAACGGCGAAAAAGAACCGTCCTTGCGCAACTATTATCTCTTCTCAGGCAACTGGGGCGGAAACATTGGTGTACGTATTAACGACCAGTCTCGCATTGAGGAAATGGTCGAGATCGTCAATGAAGAAATTCTGAAGGGCTTTCCGGACACGCGCGCATTTGCAAGCCAGGGCAATCTCTTCGGCAATTTCGGCGGTAATGCCTCGATAAGCTTGCAGCTTCAGGCGGCGGACTACACCGCGCTTGCCGAATCAATTCCAGCGGCGACCGAAGTCATTCAGGCCGCCCTTCCCGGCGCGCAGGTCTGGCCCAATCCCGACCCGCAGGTTGTCACGCCAGAGCTGCGCCTGTTGCCCAATGACCGCCGCATCGCTGAGGTCGGCATGACGCGCGATTCCGTTGCACGCACGGTCCGCGCGCTCGGCGACGGTCAGTGGCTCGGAGAATTCTTCCATGAAGACGGCCGCATCGACGTCTATCTCAAAACAAAGAAATGGACCGAGCCTGAATATCTTGAAAACACGCCGATCTCTACGCCATCAGGCGCAGTCGTGCCGCTCGGCGAACTCGTTACTATCAACCGCGGCGTCGGCCCGCAGCAGGTTCGCCGTCTAGATTCACGACGCACCATTTCGCTCGGCATAAGCCCGCCAGAAGGCATGGCGCTCGGCCCCGCAGTCGACACGCTGAAACGCGACGCGCAGGAGCAACTCTATGACGTGCTGCCACAAGGAGCGTCCATGAAGTGGGGCGGCGATGCGGATGCGCTGGCGCGCGCGGTTAAGAATCTCGGCACAAATTTCGCGCTGGCGATTGTCATCCTGTTCCTGATTATGGCGGCGCTGTTCAAGTCGATCAAAGACTCTGCGCTTGTCATTATCACCCTGCCCATGGCGGCGGTCGGAGGTGTTCTCGCCATCCGCGCGCTCGATCTTGTGAAAACGACGCCGCTCGACCTTCTCGGCATGATCGGCTTTATCATTCTGCTCGGTCTCGTCGTGAACAATGCGATCCTGCTGGTAACGCAAACACGCGCCTCAGAGGCCGAAGGTAAACCACGAACGGAGGCTGTTCGCGAAGCGCTGACGCTCCGTATCCGGCCGATCTTCATGTCGACCTCCACCTCTCTCATGGGCATGCTGCCGCTGGTGCTAGCGCCAGGCGCCGGCAGCCTCATCTATCGCGGCCTCGCCACCGTTATTGTCGGCGGCATGGCGGTTTCCACCCTCTTCACCCTGATCCTGCTGCCGGCCTTGTTGCAGCTCGGGTCTGCGCCCGCGCTCGCCCGCACAACACGCGGCCTTGCTGCGCAGCCAGCCGAATAAAGGAGCAAAACCCCCGATGAAAATGCTCAAAAACAGAAACCTGTTGCTTGGCGGCGGCGGCTTGCTCGTTGTCGCGGCTGCAGCCGCTTTTTTCTATGGCGGTCATGTGGGCGCCAGCACCGACGAGGAAGCAGACGACGGCGAACAGCAAGCGCAACAGGGCCCGCCGCCCGCGCCCGTCGCGGTTGCGAAAGCCGAACAACGCAGCCTTGCTCCCATGGCCGACACGCCGGGCGCGGTCGTTTCAACCCGCGACAGTCTCGTCGCCGCTGCAACTTCCGGAAAAATCGAATGGGTTGCGGAAGTCGGCGCCGAAGTCGAGGAAGGCGAAGTCATTGCCCGCATCGAGCAGGCAGATGCAAAGTTCACCCGTGACGATCAGGCGGCGGCGGTTCAGCGCCTGCGCGCGCGCGCCGAATATCTTGAAAGTTTTTACCAGCGCTTCGTCGGACTTGAAGAAGCCGGCGAGTCGCAGGCGTCCATGGACGAAATGCGTTCGAACCGTGATGAAGCCGTTCAGGCATTGCGTCAGGCTGAAGTCGCACTCAAACGAGCTGAAACCAATCTGGAGCGGACCGAAGTGCGCGCGCCGTTCGCCGGCCGCGTCGTCTCGCAGGAAGTACAGATCGGCGAATTCGCCAATCCCGGCGCCCAACTGGTGCGTCTTGTCGATACGCACCATCTTGAGGTCACCGCGCGCGCGCCGGTGGGCCTGACCCGCAATATCAAACCGGGCGACACGATTTCCGTCACCAATGGCGCTGATACGATGAATGCATCGGTGCGCGCCGTCGTGCCGGTCGGCGACGAGCGCTCACGCATGCTTGAAATCCGGCTGGAGCTTCCCGAAGAAACGCCTTGGTATATCGGCTCCGCCGTGCGCGTGAACCTGCCTTCTGCTGAGCCGCGTATCGTCACGGCGGTGCCGCGCGACGCACTTGTCCTGCGCGCTGACCGCATCAGCGTTTACGTTGTCGGGGATGACAATGTCGCCAAGCGTGTTGATGTTGAACTTGGTTCCGCCGAAGGCGGCTTCATAGAGGTAATCGGCGAAGTTCAACCCGAAGACAATGTGGTTATCCGCGGCGGCGAACGATTGCGCGACGGCCAGCCGGTGACCATGTCCGCAACGCCGGTTGTCGAGCCGAGCGCCTAATCTTTTTCGCCGAAACGGTCCGCAATGAGACCAACAATCGCGTCCACAGCTTCCTGCGCCTGCGGACCGGTGGCCGAAATTTCGAGTTTGGCGCCCTTGCTGGCGAGCAACATCAGCAAATCAAGTTGTGAGTCCGCCAGCGCAACGCGGTCATTGTTGCGTACCGAAACTTCCGCTTCGAATGACTTCGCAAGGGCGGACAGATAACGCGAAGGACGGATGTGCAAGCCGAGCTTGTTGCAGACTTCGACTGTCGCTTTGGCTTCGCCGCTCACTTAGTCCGATGCCTCTCCGGACAGTACCCAGGAAGCGACGTTGATATATTTTCGCCCCGCTTCATGGGCGGCTTTCACCGCTTCGGCGAGATCGTCTTCGGCGCGTGCAGACGCCAGCTTGATTAGCATCGGCAGATTGACGCCGGCGACAACTTCAGCGTTCGCCTTCTCCATCACCGAGATCGCCAGATTGGAAGGCGTGCCGCCGAACATGTCTGTCAGAATGATGACGCCTTCGCCGGTATTCACCGATTGCGCCGCATCGAGAATATCCTGACGGCGCTTTTCCATGTCATCGTCAGGGCCGATGGAAACGGCTTTCACCTGTTCCTGCGGGCCGACGACGTGCTCAGCGGCGGAAAGAAATTCCTCCGCGAGACGGCCATGAGTGACGACAACCAATCCGATCATAAACTGCATTTACCTTTGAGCCACAGTGCAAATATGGTGCGTGTTTGAACGCATATGTCCACTAAAAAAATCTTTTCGGTTATGCAATTCCGTTCTTCAGATCAGGTCCCGGGCAGTTCGACGATAAATCGCGCGCCTTTTCGCGCGCCGGCGGGATCCCCGGGATCGATCAGCCGGTTTTCTGCATAAATGCGTCCGCCATGTGAATTAACGATTTGCCGCGAGATCGCGAGCCCGAGCCCGGAATTGTTGCCGAACGCCGAGCCTTGCGGCCGTTTTGTATAAAACCGCTTGAAAACCGATTCGAGATTATCGGGCGGGATGCCCGGTCCATCGTCTTCGACGATAATCCGCGATTGTTCCGTGCGTGCGGTTTGCGGCTCAAGCCTCACCCGCACTTCGCCCCCCGCTGCGCTGAATGAACGCGCATTGTCGATCAAGTTGCGAATAACCTGGCTCAGCGCCGTCGGATTGCCAAGCACGTAAGAGGGCTGGATCGGCTCGTCGAACGAAACGCGCACATCGTTTTCTTTCGTGGTGTAGCCGTAGCTTGCCACGATGTCCTTGATCAGCCGGCCGAGATCCACCGCCTCACGGGTTTCGCGGGCAAGTTCCGCATCGAGGCGCGAAGCATTCGAGATGTCGGTAATCAGCCGGTCCATGCGCGCGACGTCTTTTTGAATAACGGCCAGCAGTTTTGCCTGCTGTTCCGGCGTCTTCGCAATTTGAAGCGTTTCGGCGGCGCTGCGAATGGAGGTGAGCGGGTTTTTCAGTTCATGACTGACATCCGCCGCAAAACTCTCGATTGCATCGATGCGGGCGTAGATCGCCTGCGTCATGGATTTGAGGGAGGCGGACAGCTCGCCGATTTCATCCTTGCGGTTGGTAAAATCGGGAATGCGCGCGCGGCCCGCCGCGGCGATCCCCTCGCGCACCTTGTCGGAGGCAATCGCAAGCTGGCGGATCGGCTGGGCGATCATGGTCGTCAGCAACAGCGAGGATAAAATCGCCGCCGCCACCGCCCATCCGAAAAACGGCAGGATCGAAAGCCGTGCGTCCTCGACAACCGTATCGATGCCGCCGATTTCAGCCGTCACGATGCCGTAGATCGCCTGTACGCGGCGAATCGGCACTGAGACGGAGGCGACCAGTTCGCCCTCTTCGTCGATCCGCACGGACGTCGCGCCGCGTTCTGCTGCAAAAGGCGACGAAGCGAGGGCCGCGTTCAATTCATCCTCGATAGACCGTCGGGCGGCCTGCGCGCGAAAGTCGCGAGAGAAAAACCGGGAAAGGCGCCGCCATATTCCTTCCTCTTCCAATGATTGGATCACATCATTTTGCTGTTCGATCGGCGGCAGGTTCTGTGCAACGATTTCATCTTCACGCAATACGACGTCTTCGATCAGCAGCGCGCGCGCATCCGTAACCGGCGGATCGTCAAAGGTCTGCGGCGCATTGAAAATGCGCACGCGGCCTTCGAAGCTGTCCCATACGCGATTGAAAACCTCGCGCACATCGCGCTGGCGCAGTGATAACGCGCAAACGGCTGAATCTTCGAGTTCGGCGATGTCGGATTCTTCGACCGGCTGGCATGTGGTTTCGTCTATCGCGACCTGCGCCAGAACATCTGCAATAATCTGCGCCTGCGCACGCACGCCCTCGAGCTTCGCCTGAATGAGGCCGTCGCGATATTGGGTGAGCGCAAATGAACCCAGCAACAAGATCACCAGGCCAATGAGATTGGCGAGGACAATCGTCACCGTCAGGCGCGAAACCGCCCGGTTCGCGCGACGCCTCCGCACGATCGCGCCCTCACCCTCCATTGTTTATCAGGAATCCTTGTATTTATAGCCGACGCCGTAAAGAGTTTCGATCGCGTCGAACTCCTTGTCGACCATTCGGAACTTCTTCCGTATGCGTTTGATATGGCTGTCGATGGTGCGGTCGTCGACATAGACCTGATCATCATAGGCCGCATCCATCAGCGCATCCCGGCTTTTGACGAACCCCGGCCGCTGGGCGAGCGATTCAAGGATCAGGAATTCCGTCACCGTCAGAATAACCGGCTGTTCCTTCCACATGCAGGCATGACGCATCGGGTCGAGCGTCAGATTGCCCCGGCGCATGATTTTCTTTTCTTCTTCCGCCGTCGGCGTATCGCCAGCCTGACCGCGCCGCAGCACCGCTTTGACGCGTTCCAGTAAAAGCCGCTGCGAGAATGGTTTCTTGACGTAATCGTCCGCGCCCATTGTGAGGCCGAGTACTTCGTCGATTTCCTCGTCTTTCGATGTCAGGAAAATCAACGGCAGGGCCGAGTTCTGGCGGATGCGACGCAACAGCTCCATGCCGTCCATGGTCGGCATCTTGATGTCCGAAACCACCATGTCCGGCGGCGTCGCCGAGATGAATTCAAGCGCAGCAGCGCCGTCCTCGAACGTCTTGACCGTGTGGCCTTCCGACTCGAGCGCGATTGATACGGAAGTCAGGATGTTTTCGTCGTCATCGACAAGCGCGATTGTCGCCATAGTTATCTAATCCTCTTGTGATATCAATTTCTTACTATGGGTTGGCCCGGGCGTATAGAAGGCGAGCCCGTGGCGTTTTTGTGTTCCCGGAAACTTTCCTGTTCTCACCCTACCTTTATTTGGCGGCTTCTTCGATTTTCCCGGCGAGGGCGACGTCCCGCTCCGTCAGCCCGCCGGCGTCATGGGTAGTGAGCGTGATTTCCACCTTATTATAGACATTCGTCCACTCCGGGTGGTGATCCGCGTTCTCGGCGGCGAGCGCTACCCGGCACATAAAGCCCCATGCCTCATTAAAATCAGCGAATTTGAAGGTCCTGACGATCGCGTCCCTGCCCTCAACCGGCGTCCAGCCGGAATGGCGGGCGAAGAAGTCTGCGCGGGCCTTTGCATCCAGTTTGCTGACCATTCCACGTCTCCGATGAAGGTTTTCCGTTCCTCATAGTGGGGCCCGCCAATCCTGTCATGACCGCCCCGCCATGCGTCATTTTCAAACCCTCCCTAAATGTAATTGACAATCATTCTCATAGTCGATAGCCAACCGGTAACTGATAATCATTCTCAATAGGCGCCGATAGCGCCGCAATAACCAGTATCCGAGGGGTATAGATTATGAGACGAAAAACAGCGCTCGCGCTCACCACCTTCATTGCAGCCGGCTTTTGGTCGGGCGGTGCTTTCGCCTCCGAGGTCGCAGACGAAATCGTGGTGGTTGGAAAAGTCCTTTATACGGACCAGGTCAACGCTCTCAAAGCGCCAACGCCTATCATCGATGTGCCACAAAGCCTGTCGATTATCACGGCTGACGAGATCGCGCTGCGCGGGTTCACCAGCGTCGGTGAATTGGTCAACTACACGCCGGGGGTGAACACGTCCCAGGGCGAAGGCCATCGTGACTCAATTGTGTTTCGCGGCGTGCGCTCCACCGCGGACTTTTATATCGATGGCGTTCGCGACGACGTTCAATATTACCGCCCGCTTTATAATCTTGAGCAGGTGGAAATTCTTCGCGGTCCAAATGCGCTCCTGTTCGGGCGCGGCGGCACCGGCGGCATCCTGAACCGCGTTACAAAGAAGGGCGTGATCGGGGAGACTTTCACCGGGTTTCAGGCGGGCGTTGATACGTTCGGCGAGTTCGGTTTTCAGATCGACGCCAATTACTCCGCGAGCGACAATGCCGCGTTCCGCATCAATGCGATGTATGAAAGGCTGAACAATCACCGGGATTTCTATGACGGCGACCGGTTCGGCGTTAATCCGACCGCCAAATTCAACCTGGGCCCGGCGACGACGCTTGATCTATCCTATGAGTATATCAACCACGACCGTTTCGTTGATCGCGGCATTCCAACCGGCTCGGACGGGCGCCCGGTTGAAGCGTTCAAGGATATTGTCTTCGGCGACCCGGAGGTTAATTTTCATGAGCTTGAGGCCCACCTGCTTCGGGCGTCAATTCAGCACACCTTTTCCGAGAGCCTTAAGGGCAATCTCAGCGCTTTTTATGGCGATTACGACAAACAGTACCAGAATTTCTATGTATCAGGCTACGATCAGGCGACGACGCCCGATGTCGTCACGCTTGACGGCTATATCGATACGACAGATCGCCAGAACCTGATCCTGTCAGGAAATCTCGTTGGAGAATTCGCAACAGGCGGCTTCGGCCACACTGTGATTTTTGGCGGCGAATACATCAATACGTCATCGGATCAGGATCGTTTCAATTCGTTCTGGAATACGACGATGGACGATAATGAAACCTTCTTCATCATGCGCCCGCTCGAGTTGCGCGGCGGCGTTGGCGTCAATGCGGGTGGCATGCCGACAACAAACGACTTCACGATTGACCTAAATGACGACACGCGCGTGAGCATCGACGTCTTTTCAGCCTATATCCAAGACCAGATCGAAATTACTGATTGGCTGGATGTCGTTGTCGGCGTCCGGTTCGACAGTTTTGATATTGAAGTCTTCAATGTTCCCGCAGTCGAAACGCGCACCCGGAAGGATGAAGAAGTCTCTCCGCGTTTCGGCGTAATCCTCAAGCCGCAGGAGAACGTCTCGATTTACGGGAGCTATAGCGAATCCTTCCTGCCGCGTAGCGGCGAGCAATTCGCGAACATCAACGGCGATAACAACGCGCTCGATCCCGACACATATTCTAACCTTGAGGCGGGTGTAAAATGGGACATCAACCCCGTCCTGAGCCTGACAACCGCCATTTTCGAGATTGAGCAAAGCTCACCGCAGGTGGCCGACAACGATCCCTCCACGCTGGATATTATCGACTCGAAAATTCAGGGATTTGAGGCTCAGTTGCAAGGTGAAATCACCGAACGCTGGTTTGTCTCCGCCGGCTATAGCTACCTTGACGGCGAGCAGGTCAACCGAATGGGTCCGACTGGCCTTCGCCCGATCGAGCTGCCTGAACATATGTTCTCAATCTGGAACAACTTCCAGGCGACGGATAAGTTCGGTCTGGGTCTTGGGCTCACCTATCAGGACGAAAGCTTCATTGATAACGCAAACACTGCTGTCCTGCCGAGCTATATCCGGCTTGATGCGGCGGCTTATTATGACGTGTCTGACAAGCTGCGTCTTCAGGTCAATCTCGAGAACCTGACCGATGAGCTTTATTTCCCGAACGCACACAGCACGCACCAAGTGAGCGTAGGCGCGCCCGTAAACGCGCGATTTTCGATTAAAGGGCAGCTATAGCGCTGCAACGAAAAGGGCCGCTCTGTTGAGCGGCCCTCAATCCTTTTAAAAGGATCGCGATTTCGTCAGCCAAGAGGCCTCGAGATCTTTTCGGAAAATCCGGTGGTTAAGCGCGGGTCGAAGGCTGCTCCGAGACGCGCTGTTTCCACAAAGACCTCATTGGCTTTAAGAAATCACTCGACATCGGATCACCTCCTTTACGTTGCTGAAAACCTGACTTGAATCATGGGGTGCGTTTCGCCGCTTGGCAAGGGGCGAATGGTTAACAGATCGGGCAAAAATTCGCGTAGAAATCCTAGACCGGCGCACGATGGTAGACGCCGCCCTTCATGGGAACCGGCACGCGCGTGGTCTTCGGATAGCTGAGCGGTAATTTCTTGAGGCTTCGCACAGCAAGATAGGCGAAACATTCCGCCTCCAGATCATCGCCGCGCCATCCGGCTTCTTCTGCAGTGACTACCGGCGCATCAAGCATGTCTTTCAACGCCGCCATCATCGCCGGATTGTGACGGCCGCCGCCGCATACGATCCAGCCGCCCGGCGGTTCGGGAAGAAACTTCACCGAGTCGCGAATGCACGCCGCCGTAAACGCCGTCAGTGTTGCGGCGCCGTCTTCCTGCGAAAGTTTTTTCACATGATCGAGTTTGAAATCATAACGGTCGAGCGACTTCGGCGGCTTGCGGCGCAGATATGGCGAGAGCAGCATCATGCGCAGCGCTTCTTCATTCACCTCGCCCGCCAGCGCCATGGCGCCGTCCTTGTCCATGGGCTCTCCGGTTTTCAATTCGACCCATTCGTCAACGAGTCCGTTGCCGGGCCCGCAATCATAAGCAATGAGATCAGCAGCGCGCGCATTTTCCGGCGCATATGTCACATTCGAAACCCCGCCAAGATTAATGACGCCTACGGCGCATTGCGGCGGCTCCGGCATCGCCGCGAGCAGCGCACGATGATAGGCGGGCGCAAATGGCGCGCCCTCCCCGCCGGCGGCGACATCCGCCGCGCGAAAATCACAAACCACGTCAATCCGCGTTTCATCTGATAGAACGCGCCCGTCGCCCAGCTGCCATGTCCGCCCCGCCACCGCAGCGTCGCGCGACGGCCGGTGCAGGATTGTCTGACCGTGAAAGCCGATGACGTCGATGTCTTTTCTTTTGAGACCCGCTTCCTCAAGCAGCTTTTCTACCGCCTTGATATGCGCCAGGGTCACCTCGCCCGCCGCCTTGCCCACTTCCGATGCGCCGTCACGGCCTTCAAGCGCCGCCTTGATCGCGCGGCGCGTCCAGATTTTGAGATCACGGCTGTAAGGAATGTGGATGGCAGGCCCGGCCTCGACGACGTCCTCGCCATCGGTCGTGAGGATAGCACCGTCGATCCCGTCAAGGGACGTGCCGCTCATCAATCCTATCGCTGTCAGCAAATTCGCCATATCGCCTTCAAAACCGATCTTGCAAATGAAAACAAAGGATCACTTAATATGGACGTCGCGTCTTTAACGCAAAACTTCAATCCTGCGAAAAGGAAAAAATCATGCTGATGGCGTTAAGCACTTGGCAAGAAATCGAATCCTATCTCGGTCGCTCCACCGGCATTATCGTGCCAATCGGCTCGTTCGAACAGCACGGACCGAACGGTCTCATCGGCACTGACGCACTTTGTCCCGAAATTATCGCCAAGGCGGCGGCGGCGGATCACGACGATATTCTTATCGCTCCCACATTCGCCGTCGGTTGCGCCCAGCATCATCTCGCATTTCCAGGTTCGATGACCTTGCGGCCGTCAACCATGATTGCAGCCATTGCGGACTGGGTTGCATCGCTGCGCCGTCACGGCTTCCGGCGGATTTATTTTTTCAACGGCCATGGCGGCAACATCGCGACGATCCAGGCGGCGTTTTCGGAAATCTATGCAGACGCCAGTTTCGACCCTGCTGGCGCGGGCAATGACGACGTCCAGATGATGCTGCGCAACTGGTGGGAGCTGCCCGGCGTCGAAAAACTGTGTTTCGAGCTTTATCCCGAAGGGCATGGCTCGCACGCAACGCCGTCTGAAGTTTCCGTCACCTATTACGCCTACCCGGAAGCGGTCAAAACGGTGACCATGGAACCTGAAATCGCGCCGTCGGGATCGTTTCATGACGCGCGTGACTACCGCCGCCGTTTCCCGGACGGGCGCATTGGTTCGAACCCGGCGCTGTCATCGCCGGAGGACGGCGGAAAGATCGTTGCGGCGGCGGCAAGCGCGCTGGTCGGCGATTATGAACGCTTTCTCAGCGAAGACTGACCCGCCGCTGGACAATGCCGCCGAGCGTGTTAGTTCCGGCGCAGAAAACTTTTTGAGAAAAACCATGGCTGCGGGCGATACATACAAATCCGATTTTTTGAACGTGCTCAGCGAACGCGGCTTCATTGCGCAGGGCACCAATCTCGAAGGCCTTGACGAAAAGGCCGCTTCTGGCGTCGTCACGGGATATATCGGATTTGACGCAACCGCGCCGTCGCTGCACGCCGGAAGCCTGTTGCAGATCATGCTGCTTTACTGGTTGCAGCAGACCGGGCACCGGCCGATTGCACTGATGGGCGGCGGCACGACGAAGGTCGGCGACCCCACCGGCAAGGACGAACAGCGCAAGCTCCTGACCGATGCGGATATCGACGCGAACATCACCGGCATCAAGGATGTTTTTAATAAATTTCTGAAATTCGGCGACGGGCCGACCGGCGCGCTGATGGTCAACAACAACGACTGGCTGTCAAAGCTCGGCTATATCGAATTTCTGCGCGATTACGGCGTGCATTTCACGATCAACCGCATGCTGACATTCGATAGCGTCAAACTCCGTCTCGACCGGGAAAGTCCGATGACATTTCTCGAGTTCAATTACATGCTGATGCAAGCGTACGACTTTCACGAGCTGTTGAACCGTCACGACTGCACGCTGCAGCTCGGCGGCACGGATCAATGGGGCAACATCGTCAATGGCGTCGAGCTTTGCCGCCGCAAGGACAGCAGGGAAGTCTTCGGTTTGACGACGCCGCTCCTCACCACTGCCTCCGGCAAGAAGATGGGCAAAACCGAATCCGGCGCCGTGTGGCTCAACGCCGATATGTTTTCGCCTTACGACTACTGGCAGTACTGGCGAAACGTCGAAGACGCCGATGTCGGCATGTTGCTCGCGCGGTTTACGACCTTGCCGATGGATGAAGTCAGTCGGCTCGCCGCTTTGGACGGTTCGGAAATCAACGAAGCCAAAAAGGTCCTCGCCAACGAAGCAACCGCTCTCCTGCACGGGAAAGACGCGGCGACCAGCGCGGCGGAAACGGCCCAGAAAACCTTCGAACAGGGCGGCCTTGGCGGCGACTTGCCGACTGTAGAACTAAGCGCGGGCGAGCTGGCATCGGCCCCGGTGATCGACCAGTTTCTGGCGGCGGGTCTTTGTGCGTCAAAAGGCGAAGCGCGCCGTCACATCAAGGCTGGCGCCCTGAAGCTCAATGACGAACCGGTTCGCGAGGAGCGAAATCTCAGCACAGACGACATTCGCGACGGCGCCATCAAGCTTTCCATCGGTAAAAAGAAACACGCGATCCTGCGGGTGTCCTGAGGTTATTCTTCGACGGGCGCCGGTCGTTCCGGTTCGGATTGCCCTGGCGATGCAGGCCCCTGTTGTTGCGGCTGCATCAACCTGCGGAAGATGCCCGGAGTCAACGCGGACAGCGGATTGACGGTGACCTGCGGATTGGAAGTGTTGCCGTCCACCGAGTAAGTGAACGCGACAATGCCCTCGCCTTTTTTCCCGACAAGAATGTCGCCGATAATCGGCGTATTCCCGAGAACGGAATTCAGCATGTAGAGCGGCGCCACGGCGCCGTTGAGGCGCGCCTCGCCGCTGGCGCCGAAACTGACGGAACCGTCCGCCGTAATGCCAACGGACGATCCGGTCGCCTGTAATTCGTCGATCAACAATACGCCGTTGGCATATTCAAACTCGCCGGCTGCGTAATCGAACTCGATCCCCTCGCCGCTCAACAGATTTGCAAGACCGTCAAGGGAACCAGCTGACAGGATACGTGCGAGCAGCGGCGCGTTGATGACCTGTAAGCGGCGCGCTTCAAGTTCGCCGGAAAATCCGGCCGCCTCGCCGGAATTCAGCATTAATCGCAGAACGCCTTCCCCGCCGGCGACGGATTTCAATCCAAAAACGCCGGCCATCAATGCGCCAAGCTCTCTTGTTTCGGCGGCTATAGCGCGTTGCGGGCCCTCTCCAGCCCCGGTGAGCGACATGGCGGCTCTCAGCGGCGTCCCATTTTCATCGAACGCCGTAAAATTCAGCGCCTGCAAACGCTCGGCGTCGCGGCGAAGATCGAGCGCGCCGTCCATGTAGGTGACGCCTTCGCGCATGGCGATTTCATCGACGCGCGCGTTCAAAGCCATGCCTGTCCCCCATGGAAACGGCTCATCTTTCTCGGCGCTGGAGCCGTTCAGCATCTGTTCGATCATGGCGCCGGCGTTGAGGAACGGACCGACAGCGGTGAAAACCAGAACACCGGCGGGATCGCGCTCGGCGCGGATATTCAAATCCGCCGCGCCGGCAAGAGAAAAATCCGTAATTGATGCGGATTGCAACGCGCCGTTGGCATTGAACAACAGCGCGCCGTTAATGTTTGCGTAGTCTCCGGCATCGATCTTTAAGGCGTCGACATGAACGCCTTCATCTGCGAAGCGCAGTTTCAAGGCTCCGGATGCGGGAATATTGTCCGGCTTGCGCCATCCGAGCGCATCGAGCTTAATCACCGCAGCGGTAAAATCGGCGTCGACATCCAGCGTTTTAAAATCGCCCAGCTCACCAAGCGCCCGCGCTTTGAAATCAACCGGTCCCACCACAAATTGCCTTGGCGATATGCCGAACCAGTCGCCAGTGGTTGAGTCAAATACGCCTGCAATATTGATTTCCGACGGACCGTCTTCGCGATAAAACCGTTGCGTCCATGACAGATCAATTGGCGCGCCGTCAGTAAACTCTGCGTCCGCCGTCACCGTCATGGAGCGGGTTTTCAAATCCACTTTACCCTTGGCGTTTGTGAAATTCACGTCGCCGATCAATTCGGAAATGGCCATATTTTCAAATGTCGCGACGCCAGAATAACCATATTCCTCACTGGCGACATCGCGTTTGTTCGGACGCATGATCTCGACCACTGCATTCGCGCCGCCTGAAAACTGCGTCGGAGACAGGTTGACTTTCGAAAGCAGGGTCAACGGTTTTTCATCGAGAATTGACAGCATCGCGCGCGCATCGCCGTTAGCCGTAAAACGGTAATAGGTCGGCCGCCATTTGGGGATAAACTCGGGAAACGAAACTTCTCCCTTGCTGATGGCCACGTCGCCTACTTTCGCGCGCGCTACGTTCAGCTTGAAACTGTTGCCGCGCAGAACGCCGGATCCTGCACCGCCGCGCAATGGGGTCATTTCGCTGACATAGTACGCAGTGACGTCTCGCGCATCGAAGGTCAACTCCATGGCGTCGTCGGGCAAGCCGCCATCCTCGCCAATCGCGCCGGGCGCGAGATTCATTTTAAATTTCAGATTGTCGATCTGCGCAGAAGCAAGACGTTCCTCGACCCAGTCACGCGCGCCATCACCGACGCTGTCTTTCGGCCAGAGGTTTAACAATCTCTCAGGATCGAGCGCGCCTTCGAAGCTAAGATCAGCCGTAACCCCCGGCGAAGGCGCCGCTTCGACGCTCTTGGCGCGAGGCATTTCAAAAGACAGTGCGCCGGAACCTCTGAGCCCCTCGACGCTTATTTCGAACGAATCCGCCTCAAGTCTTCGATCTTGGACAGCGTACCGTCCCCGAAGCCGGTTGTTTGAGAACGCCAGCGGCCCTTCCAAAAATTCCGGCGCAGTTATGACCACTTCATTCGATTGCAGGTCAAAATTTATTCGTTCCGGTTTGCGGATATCATCGCCAAACGAAATCGAAACCTCGCCTGCAACTTCGCCGCGCGCGCCGTCAATATCGAACGCAAAGTTTTCTATGAAAAACCGGTTCTCAGCCGGGTCGAACGCCGCGACCCAGGCGATATTAGCGACTTCGCGCCGCGCGCCGCCAAGGGTCAGCGCGCCCGGCCCCAATGCCGCATCAAATTTCGATGCTTTTACATCGCCATCGGCCGTGAAAGAAATTGCCGCCTCGCCAGAAACGGGTCCTTCAATAATCGCCGCCCTGTCGCCATAAAAAGTGCTGAGCAAATCGCCAACTGGAAAGCGCTCGCCTGTTACGAATACATCGATGACGCCGTCATTTTCGTTGTACGTGGCATTCGCGTCGAGGCCCGCCTTCATCCCGCCCATATCGATGTTGCCGACAACGCGCGCCACAAGTCCCGTTTCGTTACGCCTCAACGATATCTGCGTATCGGGCGCCGACCATGCGCGATCCGAAGCTGCATCATAAAAAGTAATTTCAGCGTTACTAACCTGCGCGGACTCAAATGCGCTTTTGATCAGCCTGCCATCGATAAAGGAAGATACGACCGGCAGGCGCGGCTTTTTCTGTTCCTCTTTTGCAATGGGAATTTCAACATGAAGATCTTTTCCCCTTAAGATACGAAACGCAGCTCGATCTGCATGTAGCATTTTCGGGCCAATCTCGCCTTTCAATAAATCCCGAAGGCTGAAAACGGCTGAAATCGCCGGCGCTTCTGCGGCGGTGTTTTCATCCGCATCGAGAATTTTGAGATCGGCGAGATCGAGCCGCAGATCGCCGCCTTCGCCAGCGCGCTGCAGATTAATTGCTGAAATGCTGGCATCATACCCTTCTGGCAGGCGCTGCTCTATCGCGGCTTCAGCGCTTACTCGAAACAGCCCGAGCGAAACCGGGCCCTGACCCATCCGCCAGTAAAGGAACACCAGTGCGGCGGCGGCGATCGCGATCATGAGCGCCACAACCTCGATCGCGATGATGGCCGTTTTCAAGGCCTTACTTTTCATGTAGCCGCATACCCCTGCGAACGAAACGCCTACCGCCCTAAAACGCCGCCTCCCCAAACAGCGCTGCAAACTTTTATCGGTACCGGCCAAATCCAAGGCAGGCAAGCTGCGAACGGCAGTTTTCCACAACCCAGCGCCTTCGCTCTAGCCAATCTCTGCATGCCCGATATGTTGCGGCGCAGTTGACCCGTCTTTTGGAGGAACCCGATGGCGAAAGAGCTGAAAGAAGGAACAAAAGCGCCCGCCTTCTCGGTAGCGCTGGACAGTGGGGAAACGGTTAAATCGAAGGACCTTCTCGGCAAAAAAGTGGTTCTCTATTTCTATCCGAAGGACGACACGCCCGGCTGCACCAAGGAAGCGATCGCGTTCTCTGATGATATGGCGAGATTCAAACGCGCCGGGGCAACCGTCATCGGCGTGTCCCGCGACACCATCGCCAAGCACCAGAAATTCAGGGAAAAATACGGGCTCAAGGTAGATCTTGGCGCTGATGAGGACGGTAAAATCACCGAAAAATTCGGCGTGTGGGTGGAGAAGAGCATGTATGGCCGCAAATATATGGGGATCGAGCGCGCGACCTTCCTAATCGACGGACAGGGCGTGATCCGCAAAATCTGGCGCAAGGTGAAAGTGTCCGGCCATGCTGAGGCAGTTCTCGCGGAAGTGAAGGCCCTTTGACGGTAAAGGACCCGCAATCGTTACTCGAAGCGGCTGACAGCGTACTTCGCCGTGCGGCCCCCGCTGCAAAAACTGCGGCAGCGGCGGCTGCAGAGAGCCTGCGCAGGGGTAGCGCGCCCTTGGGTGCGGCATCCACGCCGCCCGATGCCCCGGCGAGGCCGGAAAAACCCGTGTTAGTCCCGCCTGGAGAGGCGCCGCGCCGGAAGCTCGGTTCTGAACAGGGCCGAGCCGCCCTCCTCCACGCCATCGCTCATATCGAATTTAACGCCATCGACCTTGCCTTCGACATGGCGGCGAGATTTTCCGCAGAAATCGCGGAAACCGGGCTCGATGCCGCGGCCTTCACTGCGGACTGGGTGCGGATCGGCGCCGAAGAAGCGCATCATTTCGGAATGATTGCGGACCGCCTTAACGCTATTGGCAGCGCTTACGGCGATTTCCCGGCCCATAACGGACTCTGGGAGGCGGCTGAAAACACCAGCCATGACGTCCTCGCCAGGCTAGCGGTTGCGCCGCTCATTTTGGAGGCGAGAGGACTTGACGTCACGCCAGACATGATCGAGAGACTGCGCGCTGTGGGCGATGAAGAAAGCGTCGCAATTCTTGAAGTCATCTATCGCGATGAAGTGGGGCACGTCGCCTGTGGAAAACGCTGGTTCGATGCAGTTTGTGCGGCTAGAAGCCTTGATCCTCTGATGGCTTTTGGCGCGTTGAGGGAAGCGTATTTCGCGGGGCGGCTTAAACCGCCTTTTAACCATAAGGCGCGGGAAAAAGCTGGCATGCCGCGTGCGTTTTATGAACCGATTAGAAACGAAAAGCGCGTTTAAGTATCTTTCTATGGCTGATTTGGGAAAAAATACCGTTACACCATCACATAACGGTTGCGTAATGCCCTGTTTTACGCTGCAATGCGACCAGGGTGGCATCGTAGCGTGGGTTGGCGCGTGCAAGGGGCGTTTGTATAAATGAGCCGTCGTTCCGGCAAATTCAGGCGCGTACTCAGCCGTATCTTCAAGGAACGGCAGATTTATCACCGAAGCGACGGCGTCGTTCACTTCATCTCGATGTCGTCGAAGACTCAGATTGCGCTTGCCACGATTGTGGGCGCAGCGCTGCTCTGGGTCGCTTACGCTTCGGTCAACGTCGTCTTCAAAGAGCAGATTATCGTCGCCAAGGACCGCGACAGCCGAATCATGGAGACCACTTACTCCAAGCGCCTCCATGACGCGCAGCGCGCCTATGACGACGTCAGCGAACTCAACCAGATCATCAAGCAGAATTTCGATGAGACGATGGCGGATATTTCATCACGCCATCAGCTCCTGCAGAATATGGTCGAGCGTAAAGCCTCGATCGACCAGAGCCTTGATGCGCTTGCAGCGGGATTGTCGCAAGCCGGCGGGCCTAGCGGCCAGCGTCCGACCAACGGCAACCGCGTGATGATCGACGTAACGCCCGGCGAACCAACGCCCCGCCAGTCGCGCATTTCGGCTGCGCGCAAGAAGGCTGCCGAAAAGATCGAGAGCGAGAACGCCGCCTCCCCTCAGAAAGGCGCCGCTTCTGAAGCGATCAAATCGATGAACAAGGCCGCCGCTGATCTTTATACGGAACAGATGCTGCTTCTCGCTTCGCTTGAGGAAAAGGCCACAACGCAGCGCGATTATCTGACGAAAGTGCTGACATCCGCCGGCATCCCGGTTGAATCCGTGGTAACCCCGGCGAAAATCTCGAACACCATGCTTGCGCAGGGCGGCCCGTTTATCGACCTGACCGCTGGCGAAGCCGATGCAGATTTTTATCTGCACGCCAATCGTACGGCTGCCGCCGTCGACGAGCTTGCAGCGCTGCAGACGGCAATCCAGAACGTGCCGCTGTCCTCGCCGCTCATCGTCGGCCGGCGATTTACCAGCGGCTTCGGCGTGCGTCGCGACCCGATCAACGGCAAGTATTCACGTCATAACGGTATTGATTTCGCGGCGGCATGGGCCTCTCCGGTTACGGCTACGGCGGACGGCGTGGTCAAATTCGCCGGCACACGCTCCGGTTTTGGCCGCTGTGTTGAAATCAACCACGGAAACGGCTTTGTTACGCGCTATGCGCACATGAATCGCATTTCGGTGAAGACGGGGCAGAAGGTAAAACTTCACGACAAGGTGGGGGAATTGGGCAATAGCGGTCGTTCCACCGGACCGCATGTTCACTACGAAATTCTCTACAAGGGCAAACCGCTCAACCCACGCCGTTTTATTGAGGCAGGTAGATATGTTTTCGAAAGCTAAACAGAACAAATCGCTTGATGGAAAAAAAGCGCAAAAGGGTTCTCTGGCGGATACGCCGCCCCCGCCGCCGCATCAGGCAGGTTTCCAGCAGAGTGCACCGAGAAAGGGTTCAGGCGTCATGAAATCAGCAGGTGTTCCCTCGATCATCTCCTCTGACGTGGTGATGCGCGGCAATGTGAATTCCGCGGGAGAGATCCAGCTCGACGGATCGCTTGAAGGCGATATCAAGGCTGGCTCGCTGATCATCGGCGAAAAAGCCTCGGTCAAAGGCGAGGTCGTCTGCGAGACAGTGACTGTGCGCGGCCGCGTTGAAGGCGGCATTCGCGCCAAATCAGTATCGCTTGCGTCATCGGCGCATATCCAGGGCGATATTCTGCACAGCTCGTTGTCGGTTGAAACCGGCGCGCATTTCGAAGGCAATTGCCGCCATTCCGATGATCCGCTGTCGGAGTCATCAGCCAGCGATTTCCGCCGTGCGCGTCCTTCGGCGCCGCCTGCCCCGCGCCCGGTGACAAGCAATGACGACGCCGACATGGTTGCGGCCAATGAAACGCCGTCGTTCCTGAACGCCGGCCGCTCGCCGCTGCGCTAGGCGATCCGAAACTCAGATACGAAAAAAGGCCGCCGATATCGGCGGCCTTTTTTTTGATCAGATAGATCAAAGCTGCGGGCGTTACCTTCCCCGCATCCCCGACAACCCTGAGATCGTCGTCAGCAGCGCGGCGCCAGAAGCGAGATAAGCGCCCCACTGAACGCCGCCGAGCCCGATCTTCGTGCCCATCATGGAAACAATGAAGAACCCCATGGCGGCAAGCGCGCCAAGGCCCGCCGCGAGCGTTACCAGACTGGTCAGGCGGCTGACAAAAGGCAGCATTCCGAGAACGCCAATCAGCGCTGCGCCCAGCGACAGGCTCGCAGACCATGACATGACGCGGCTGACCATTTTAGAATCATTGACGGCGCCGTCCGACGCGCAGTCCTCGCCAATCGGCAGCTGCAGCTTGCGAACGCAGTTGATAGCGCCGCCGATAAATTGGTCGCCTGTGACCATGGTTTGCTCTTCGCGACCGCTGACCGGATTGTCGGATTCGTATGAATACATTGGCCCGAAAAACATCGCGGCGACGATCGCCAGCGGCAGTAAAATGCGGATCATGTTGGTACCCCGTCGTTGCCCTCTACCCTGAACGGAGGAGTTTAGCTTTTCTTAAGGGGCAAGCCAAGCGCCTCACGCCGGCGGCAATGGCGGCAATTGGCGTCCAATTACGCGGCGTTCTTCTTCGCAGCGCGAAATTTTTCCGTAAACTCGCTCAAGGAGGAGAATGGATTGGCCGCATAGGAAACCGGTTCTTCCTCTGCGATGACCGCCTTCAGATCCTTGTCGACGACCGTCTCTCCGGTCGGTCCCAGCAGGATCAGATATTCCGTGTCGTCACATTTGACGATAGCGAGCCGACGTCGTGCATCGATCGGCAACATTTCGCGCATGGAAAGGCGACGTTTTTTTCCTGTGACTCCGGTCATGGCGGAAAGACCTGCCTTTTTCGCAGCAATTGCGCAAAGGCCGATCATGCCAAGCACTGCGGCGAAACCGAAGACCAGGCGAAAAATTTCCGATGCAAGCATCAGCGTTTCCCAAAGGCTTAACTCAAGGCAAAAACTATCGGCTATATGCTTAACGCCGTGTTAATGGAGAATGGCGGCCCGAGGCTCAGGCGCCGTAAAAAGTCTTGAGTTCGTCCAGCGATATGACCTCACCACCCGCTTCGTTACGGAACCAGTCGAAGAAGCCGGCCGTATTTTCCAGCAGGCGATCGACGTCAGATTTCTCGCGAACGTAATCGTTGGCGCCGGGCGTCAGGCTGGTCGAATGAAGCGTGTATGTCAGGACGGGTGTTTCGTCGGATATGAGGCGTTTCGTCAGCGCCTTGAGATCCGACAATGCAGCGCCCTCCAGAGACAGCCGCAATGGAATGGTGAAATTGCTGAATTGCCGTTTACGGCAAGAAGTGAATCCAGCCGGTTCCATTTCCTGACTTAAAAAGACCGGCGTTCGGCGAATAGCCCTGGCGCCGCAAACCGGCGTGACGAAAACGCGCTTATCTTTATACTCAACGGAAAATGGCTTGTTCGACATGGCGAAAAAGTCCGGGCCGCCGCGGCTTGAAAAATCAAACGCTGCGCCGGGACTAAAGTCGAATTCGACGCCTATATCGGCAAGCAGTTCGTAGTTCTCTGGCGCGATGCCATATCGCCCGGCGCGATGCGATAAAGCGCGCGCGTCAAATACACGCTCATAGGCATCAGCAAGAGACCGCAATTTTTCACTATGAACGGCGCGCGGCAGGTTCTTCTGAAACGAATTGAACTCGCCCTCGAAATCACCTGCCTCTTCTGAAAGAGGCGGCGTTACCCATTGGTGCAGATGCAGGCCGCAATCAGCGCCGCCATCCTGTTGCAATCCTTGAAAATACCTGGCCGTTCTTTCGTGGTTCAAAAATGGCCAGGTCAGGAAATATAGCGGATGAATGCCCCGTTCGCTGCAGAGAAATTGGAACTGCTCAACGCCATCAACATCATTTATGGCGTAGTCGACTTTCTTGAATTTATTCCAGTCGAATTGTTCTTCCGTATCGATTGTGACGATGAGTTTCGGCCGGTACTCAGATTCCGAGAACAGCAGCGGTGACGATTTCACATTTTTACGGACGCGCGACTTTTCGCTAAGCTCTGTGAAAATTTCCGCCATGCGATCCACAGTTTCATCCCATGAATGCGCCTCTGCATATTTTCTTACCGTTCGTCGGCCGGGCGGTTTTTGCAGAAGCGATTTGATTGCGTCTGCAATTACCTCTGGCGTGCGTTCCGATGCGAGCCGTCCGGCGTCGGGCGAACGGATCACTTCGCCGGTTCCCCACACATCCGTTGCAACGCACGGCGTGCCGCATGCCATGGCTTCGAGCAGCACATTCGGCCAGCCTTCGCGGGACGACGCCAACACGAGAATTTCGGCAGCGCTGTAGACATCCGCCAGTTCTTCATGCGCTACACGTCCCAGAAATTTTACGCGCTCCGCAACGCCAAGGCTATTAGCCAGTGCCGCAAGCGCCTTTTTCTCCGGACCGTCGCCGGCGATAATCAGGGTCGCTTCGGACAGCTCCGGCAGGGCACGGATAACGAGATCATGCCCTTTTCTGCCAATCAGATGACCGACGCTCGCCAGTACAAGACCGTTAAGCCCAAGCGCGCGGCGTGCTGTTTCCCTTTCGGTTTCATAGAACACGTCAAGATCGACGCCATTGCGGAGAACGGAGATCTTTTCCCTTTGCGCGCCGATGTCGCCAAGTGCGTCTTTCAATGCGGAAGCGACGGCGATAACGGCGTCAGCTCTGTTCGCGGCGTCAATGATTGCTCGTCGCGGGCCTTGGTACTCTGGCAGCAAGTTTACATCGGCGCCCCGGGCGGTAATGACCAGCGGCTTATTAAATTCTCGTGCAACGCGCGCTGCGGCAACGCCGTCCGGATAAAAATAATGCGCGTCAATCAAATCGAAATCCCATCCGCCTTCGATCAGTTTACGAACTGATTTTCGCAAACATCGCGTCAATGCGTCCGGCGCGAAATTCATGGCGGTCTTCGGCGGTACGAAATAACGGGGATGAAAAACCTCAATAACGCCGCGCATCTCCATTTCCGGCGCGCGCGCCCAGTCTGCATATGCGCCGAAAATATCATGACGAAACGGAAACCACGGAACAGGCGCGACGACCTTTATGTCAGCATCGTATTTTTTCCGGAAAGCCTCAATCCGGTTCGCGACGAATACGCCGTGCGAGGGCATCGCGGCATTCGGAAACAGGGTTGAAAACAGCAAAATGCGCATGGATCAAAAGCCGTGAGGCTGACAAAAAGGTAACGAACGCCGTCTCATGATGGTGATACGCTGCCCCCCGTTAAGAATGCGCTGAACTCGCTCAAGCGCCCGTAGCCTGAGCCGGATTAACGAATCCTTGAAACTCTGGCGACTAGCCTCGACATGAACCGATAAGGAACAGGTCAGATGCGCTCCGCCGCAGCCAACACCGCAGAAATACGCCGTTCCGAAGCCGATGAACGGTTGCCCGCGCTGGTGTGTGTTTCGGTCTGGTTTACTGCCGCCGGCGGTATGTGGGCCCTCTTGCTCGCGCCCGTTCTTTTTTGAGCTGAATTCCGGCTTTCCGGCCATTTTTTCTTCCCCAGACGCAATCTCGCCCCATTTTCATTCTTAACTTTTCGTTAGGCATGTAATATGCGGGGAGAGGCTTGTTCTGTCGCGTTCCGGGACAGAGGAGCCGTAAGGCGGCTTCGCCTTAGCCAGTTGTGGGGAACTGGGGGAGATGGTTGGATTTTACGCTTTCGGGCTCGCCGCAGCGCTTGCAACCGCTGCTGTGGCTACGCGCGTTCTGTTTTTCACACACAATCGGCCTGCATTGACCGATATTTTGCTCAGGGAAGCAGAACCTGGTTCGCTTGGTCATGCGCCATCGGGCGCTATCAATACCGACGCAACTTCAGCGGCTGATATTCAAACCGCCGCCGGGTTGATGAATTCTCCGCAAACCACCAGAGTTAAACGCTTTTTCGACATTCTCTTCAGCCTTGGGCTGATCGTGTTTATGGCGCCGTTGCTCGTCCTCACCGCGATCGCCATCAAGCTCGACAGCAACGGTCCGCTCCTCTATCGCCAGCGGCGTGTCGGCTTTGGCGGCAAAGAGTTTGAGGTTTTCAAATTCCGCTCGATGGTGACGGACGCCGAAACCAACGGCCCGCAATACGCGTCAATTAACGACGCCCGCATCACCAGGGTCGGCCACTTCATCAGGAAATTCCGAATCGATGAAATCCCACAGACCATCAACGTCCTCAAAGGCGATATGAGTTTTGTGGGGCCGAGACCCGAACGGCCGGAATTCGTCCGCGATCTGGAGCAGGAAATTCCGCTCTATCACTGCCGTCACCTTGTCAAACCCGGCATTACAGGCTGGGCGCAGGTCAAATACGAGTATGCAGCCTCCGTCGAGGGCGCGCGTAACAAACTTCGATACGATCTCTATTATATCCGCCATTTCTCCCCGGCCCTGGACCTACTGATCGTGCTGATGACCGTGCGCGTGGCGCTTTTCGGGCTCGGCAGCCGCTAGCCACCGGGCGACCACCTCTTGTTTTCCGCCGGAATCGGGAGAGACAGGAAATGACACAAAGGCGCGGCGTTTCAGGAGTTTTGCGCCTTAATTCTGGTTAACGGGGAGCGGTCCGGGCATGGCAAAGAAATTGCGTTGCCCTTACACTGACGCCCGTATTTTCAGCGCTCATGCGCCAGCTTGACGCTCACAAGGACGCCACAGGGGTTTTAACCATGACGAAGACAACGAATCTGTTCCGTTTCGCGCTTGCCGCCCTCGCCGGACTGGCGCTTGCGGCCTGCTCGACAATCAGCGGCGAGAAACTGGCCGCTGCGCCTTCCTCCGCTTCCGACGCCGCTTCGGCAGCGCCGGACTATCTGATCGGCCCGCTCGACAAGCTTGAAATTTTCGTCTGGCGCGCGCCGGAGCTTTCAACGAATGTCACCGTACGCCCTGACGGCCGCATCTCGACGCCGCTGGTTGAGGACATGGTCGCCGCCGGCAAGACGCCGTCGCTTCTCGCCAACGATATAGAGGGAGCGCTCCGCGAGTTCGTGAAAACGCCGGAAGTTACTGTCATCGTCAGCGACTTCTCATCGACCTTCGATCAGCAGGTACGCGTTCTCGGCGAAGCGCAACAACCTATCGCCCTTCCCTATCAGGCTGGCATGACGACGCTGGACGTGATGGTCGCCGTTGGCGGGCTGACGGAATTCGCTGCCGGCAATCGCGCCGTGTTGATCCGCGGTCAGGGCGAGGATCGCCAGTCCTATCGGCTGAAGCTCGATGATCTTTTGCGCAAGGGCAACATCGCGGCGAATGTGCCTGTGTTGCCGGGCGATGTAATTTTGATCCCGGAAAGCGTGTTCTAGTTAGAACACGCAGCCCGGCGTTGAGGGGAACGCAGTTTGTTCAAGTTTTCAGATCTACCTCAACCGGTCATTCGCGGCCTTAATGGCTTATGGCGCCGGCGCTGGCTTATCGTCGGCGTAACATGGGCCTGCGCGCTAGCCGGTTGGCTAGCGCTCTGGCTCATACCGGACAAGTATGAGTCCCGGGCGCATGTCTTTGTACAGACGGAAACCATCCTGGAGCCTGTGCTGACAGGCTTTACGGCGCGTCCCGATTACACACGCCGTGTCGACGTGATGCAGCAGCAACTGCTCACGCGCCCCAACGTCGAGCAGATCATCGACAGATCTGGTCTCGCCGAAACGATCGAGGCGCGCAACGCCATGGACCGGCGCGTCAAGATGGAAGGCATGGTCAACTGGGTCGCAGGGCAGATCAAAATCGAAAGCCCGCAGGAGATGTATTTCATCATCTCCTACAAGAACAGCGATCCGGCGATCGCGCAGGCGGTCGTCGACTCCGTCCTCAACATGCTGATCGAACAGGATCTCGGCGCGAGCCTGACGGAAAGCGAAGCGGCGCGCCGCCGACTCGATCTGCAGATTGAGGAATATGAAGAGCGGCTCGTCGCCAACGAACGCGCCGTGGCGACGTTCCGCGCCGAACATGCAGCGGAGCTGACGACCATTCAGGGAACGGCGCGGCAGCGCGAGCTGAAAGAAAACGAACTGACGCGAGTCAGCGACGAACTGGAGCGCACGAAGGGCCGTATTGTCACCTTGCAAAATCTCATGTCCGCAACGCCGCGCAGAACATCCGGCGGCGAGCTTGAGCGGCTGCGTGTCGAACTCGCGTCGCTGCGTTCGCAATATGAAGAAAGTCATCCGGACATTCGCGGCGTCCTCGCCCGGATTGCAGAACTTGAAAGCGACGACTCCGTCCTTGCTTCCAATCCGGAATATGTGCGCCTGCAATCGGAGTTGAGCGTCGCGCGTGATTCCATTCGCACACTTGAAACCCGCGAACAGCGACTGAAAGGTGAGCTCGACACGCTCGATTTCGCCACCGGACAGGCGCCGGCCGTTGAGGCGGAACTGCGCCAGATCGTGCGCGAATACGAGCAGACGCAGAAAACCTATGAAGAACTCCTATCGCGCCGCGACCGGCTCGACCTTACCCGCAATCTCGGCGCCGCCGGCCGAGGTGTTGAATATCAGGTGTTCGAATGGCCGACCGTGGCGCTGGCGCCAAGCGATCCGCCGCGGCTCCTGCTTATTCTCGGGATTTTCATTCTCGCCGGCGGCGCGGGCGCAGCGGCGGCCCTGGGTCTTGCGATCCTCGACAAGAGCTACACGCAAGCGAGCGAGTTGCAGCATGCTTTTGGACTGCCTGTTCTTGGCGCGCTGAGTGAGGTTGCATCGCAAACTGTGATCGCAGACCGCAAGCGCGACCGCACGCGTCTTGTTTTGGCGAGCGTCGCGTTGGTTCTGATTGCGGGCGCTTATGCGTATCTAACGGTGTTCCGCATTCCTTCCGGCGCGCCCGCCGCCAGTGAACGGTCCGCACAAGTAACGTATGAAGTCGAGGCGCGGTCATGAGTATAGTTGAAAAAGCCGGCGCAAATGTGTTGAAAACAACGTTCAGCAAGAAGGCGAAAAAGAAAAAAGACAAGGACAAGACCGAAACGGCGGAGGAGAAATTGCCGACGCCGCGCGAACCTGAAATGGCGACGCTCGATTTTGCACAGTTGGCGGCGCAAGGTTTTTACGATGCGAAAGACCCGTCAAGCCAGCTCGCGCTTGAACTTCGCGCTGTCAAACGCCGTCTTCTTCGCCGCATCGGATATCTGCGGGCCAGCGGCGACCGTCAGGCATTCAGAACGCCCGGCAAACAGCGCAACATCATTCTCGTCACTTCAACGCGCGCCGGCGAAGGCAAGACGTTTACGGCGGCCAACCTGGCGCTGAGTTTTGCCCTGGAAGACAATATCGAAACCTTGCTCGTGGATGCGGATTTTGCGCGGCCGAAAATCCGCGCCCGCTTCAACCTCCCGGCTGCAGCAGGTCTGGCCGACTGCCTGCTCGACAAGAACCTCGATGCCGAGGAACTGGGCTGGCGGGTAAAAGACTCCAAGCTGCGCATCCTCGCCGAGGGCGCACGCGTGGACCGGCCGACCGACCTGTTCGCCACCGCCGACAGTCAGCGCCTATGGACCGGAATCGCGATGGCCCAGCCAGACCGGCTTGTGATCATTGACGCGCCGCCGGTGCTTGCGACCACGGACGCCGTGGTGCTCGCCAAATATGCTGACGAGATCGTTTTCGTGGTGGAGGCCAATTCCACGCCCGAATCAGCCGTTGCTGCTGCTATCGATGAGTTAATCGACGTTAACCCGAATGTGTCTATTATGCTCAACAGGTGCCAGATTGGCGCAGGCGGGGCCCATTACGGATCCTATGAATATTACGACCGGGCCGACAGCGGCGAAAAACCGGAAACCAAAAAAGCTTCGAGCAAGGATTAGACCCATGGGGAAAATCAACAAGCAACCGAATTGGAACGCCAGCGTAAAAAAAGCCTTGCTGGCGGGCGTCGCGGTCAGCGTGACAGCCGGCGCCGCTATTGCGCAGGTGACGTCGCCAAATGCGCCCTTGAAGCTTTCAACGGATTATTTCGGATATGCAGCGGGCGTTTCTGTTCGCGCCGGTTATTCCGACAACATCAATCTTGAGCGCGGCGCGCTGAAAGACGAAGAATACATCCTGTCGACCTTCCTTACTGGCGGCGCGATCTATTCAACGCCGCGAGTGACGGCGCTCATACTCGGCGATCTCGACTTTTCCTATCTGATCGACGATAGCGACCTCGCCATCAATCAAAACATCGGCGCGACCAGCACATTCACCGCCGCCGACAACTGGCTGTATTTCGATCTTTCCGGTTCGACGTCGCGCCAGCTCATCGGCGACAATGCCCGCTTCTCCGGCAACATCAACGCCGCCCGCGGACAACGCGCTGACGTACACGCCTACTCAGCGAGCCCTTACGTATTCCACGAATTCTCGGACGAATCGACCGCGGAATTGCGCTACCGCTTCTCGCAAGTTTTCGTTGATGAAGAAGCCTCGCCAGCTGCGTTCTTTACCGGCAACTCGCTCAATGACTCGATCACGCACGAAGTTCTCGCGCAATATGATACGGGCCGTGCGTTTGACAGGCTGGGTTTCCGCCTGACCGCCTATGGCAGCGAAACATCTGAGGACGGCGTCGGCGTTTTCCCTGACTTCGAATACGAACAGGGAACAGTTTCTATTGCCTCGCATTTCGCGTTCTCGGATCAGTTCGCGATTTCCGGCGCGGCCGGTTACGACGAGGTCGACACGACGCCGTTTCTGATCAACGGAACGCCGATTTCGTTCTTCAACGACGACGATCTTTCCGGATTTTTCTGGCGCGCCGGCTTCACGGCGCAACCCGGCCCCCGCTCGCTCATTCGCATCGAATACGGACAGCGCTATGGCGATGAATTCATCGACGCCGAAGCGCGTTACGCCATATCCGACCGTTTTGTTTTCTCCGCCGCCGCAAGCCGCTCGTTCAGAACCCGCGCACAATCTGTGTCGTCACAGTTCCGGGCGACACAGCGTCAGACGCTGGAGTTTGCAGATGCGTTGCGTGAGGGTCAGGAGCTTTCGGCTCGAAGCATCATTGAGTCCGCAAACTGGTACGCCAATAGCCTCAATTTCGGCCGGTCCCAGACCACTGGCGTCGCCGTAACCGACTCAGCATCGGCTTCCCTCGCCGGTCAGTTCGGGCGCACCGAACTATCGATCAGCGGATATTATTCGGATGATAATTTCGGCTTCCGCCAGATCGAAACAATCGGAGGCGGCATCGATCTGCGCCGCCGTATGTCGCGCCGCCTGACTGGATACGGATCGCTTTTCTTCCGCCATGCAGACACCGCTTTCGATCCGGCGACCTGTATTATGACGCCGGAGATTTTCGGTTTCGACAGTAACGATCCGATGTTCGACGCTATGGTTGAGTGTAACAACCTGGCGGCTGACAACGGCGTCACCAATACGCTGATCGGACGCGTCGGCGCCTCCTATCGGATTTACGAAAATGTTTCGGGTTTTGTTGAGTATTCCCACACCGAGCGCTTCGCGCCAAATCCGCTGCTTGAGTATAGCGAAAACAGTGCGCTCGTGGGGGTAACCCTGGATTTCTAAGTCATGTATGAAGAGTATTTCCGGCTCACCGATGCGCCCTTCCGGCTAAGCCCGGACCCGCGCTTTTTCTACGGCAGCCGCAGCCATAACAAGGCAATGGCGTATCTTCACTACGGCCTGAAACAGGCCGAAGGCTTTATCGTCATTACCGGCCCGGTCGGCGCCGGCAAGTCGATGATCATCGGTCACCTGCTGGACCAGCTCAATACATCGAATGTCGTTGCGGCGAATCTTCTCACCTCGAACGTCGAGCCGAAAGACCTGTTGAGCCAGGTGCTTTCCGCTTTCCGCATCGAGCCGGAAGGCGAAGGGCGCACCGGCGAAATCGAAGCATTTGAAGATTATCTTTTCGATCAGCTCAATCGCGGGCGGCGCGTATTGCTGATTATCGACGAGGCGCAGAACCTTCCCTTCAAGACGCTCGAAGAACTGCGCATGCTTTCGAATATTGACTATGAAGGCACGCCGCTGTTTCAGGTATTTCTCGTCGGACAACCCGAATTCCGCGCCATGATCGAGTCCGACCGGCTAGAACAGTTACGCCAGCGGGTGATCGCGTCCTATCATCTTGAAAGCCTTTCGCTCGAGGAAACACGCGACTACATCCTTCATCGTCTTTCGGTTGCGGGATGGGAGGACGACCCGGCATTTACGGACGATGCATTCAAGATCATTTTCGAGGAAAGTACGGGCCTTCCCCGCCGCATCAACACGATCTGTAATCGCGTCATGCTTTACTGCTCATTGGAACAGGCGCACGAAGTGACGGACGGCATCGTGAAGACGGTCTGCGACGAGCTGAAAGAAGAAAAGCTTTCTGCGAAAAAAGCCGCTGACGCCGTTCCGCCAGTGACAAAGATCGACGAAGAAGAAACGCCGCAAATTGAAGAAGCGGCGACGGCAGAAGAACTGAATCTGGTGAAGAACAGAACGAAGCCGGCGGGTGCGGAATCTGCAAAAGACGAAGTTGTCGTGTCTATCGACAGCGCGCGCACGCAAAATGGCGCAGCCGGGGCTACGAAGAATAAGGAACGGGGAGATGAAACAGAAAAGCAGTCGGCGCTTACGCCTGACATGGGGCAGGTCATGAGCTCGTCCATGAGCGTTCTCGACCGGCTACGCGCCAAAAAGGCTTCAGCGGAAGATGAGGAGCGCCATGAAGCGACCTTGAAAGACGTCGCAACAGCAATCGCTGCTGCGTCCGGCGAGAATTCACAAGACCGCGAAGCGGCGGTTGATACCGGCGTAGAACAAACGGCCGATGTCCTCAAAGCAGCAGAAACAGCCGATATGCCGCAATGGCGTGAAGCGTTGCTGAAATCCGTCGATCAAACGCGCGAAGAACTGAAAGAAGCGAACGCCAATGTCGTGCGATTGCGCCGCGCCTCAGTCGAGGCGTCCGAAAAACGCGCTGAAAACCGCCGCAAGGCCGCTGAAAACCTTTCCCGCGCCGAAGCCTTGCTGCAAGAACTCCGCAAGGCGCAGGACTAGGCGCCCGCAATAACGAAAACCTCTCCGGGAACATCCCCCGTGACCAACCAAGCAATCACATCGCCTGCCGCAGAAACGAACCGTTTCGCCATGTCGGTGGACGTTGAAGATTATTTTCAGGTCTGGGCGTTTTCCGACATCATCGCGCGCGATAGCTGGGACGGCTTCGACTTGCGCGTCGGCGATTCAACGCGGGCCTGCCTCGATCTTTTTGACGCACATAACGCAAAAGCGACGTTTTTCACGCTGGGCTGGGTGGCGGAGCGCGACCCGGAGTTGATCCGTGAAATTGTTGCGCGCGGTCATGAACTTGGAAGCCATGGCTGGGATCACACCAAGGCGGATCAACAGTCGCGAGAAGAATTTCACGCCGATGTTTGCAAGACAAAAGCGGTGCTGGAAGATATTTCTGGCGCCGAAGTCAAAGGCTACCGGGCCGCCGGATTTTCCATCGGCGCAAAAACGCCGTGGGCCCACGAAGTACTCGCGGAATGCGGCCATACCTATTCTTCAAGCACACATCCGATCGCCCATGACCACTATGGCGATATGACTGCAGAGCGAAATGCATATTACCCGCTGAACGGCGCAGTTTTCATTGAGGCGCCGGTCGCGACGGTCGAGATGTTCGGCAAGCGCCTGAGCGCTGGGGGCGGCGGATGGTTTCGTGCGGCGCCGTTCATGGTCACGAAACCGCTTATCTCCCGCGCCTCAAAAACACTCGACGGGCCTGTTATTTTTTATTTTCATCCTTGGGAAATCGACCCCAATCAGCCACGCATGGCGCGTGCAAAACTGAAATCGAAACTGCGTCATTATCTTGGGCTCGGCCGGATGGAGGCAAAGCTCGGCAAACTTCTCTCAGAACATTCTTGGTCGCGCATTGACAATGCGCTCGGACTTGGAGCCGTTTCATGACAGCGGTTCGCGCACATGATGCGGCTGACAACGAATTGGGAACACGCTGCGAAACCCAAATCGACCGTCCTGAATGGGACGCCTATGTGCGCAAACACCAGAAGGGATCTTTTTTTCATCTTTCCGGCTGGTGCGAAACCGTTCGCGATGCTTACGGTTACGAACCCGCATACATCACCGCCCGCCGCAACGGTTCGCTCGCCGGCATTATGCCCATAGTTGACGTTCAGGCGCCCTTATTAGGGCGGTCGCTCATTTCAACGGCGTTTACTGTTGGCGGCGGCCCGCTCGCAAACGATGACGAAGCGTTGAAGGCGTTGCTTTCAGCCGCAATCGCGGCCGGCGAAGATAAACGCGTTAAATATATCGAATGTCGTTCTGATTTCGCGGCTGACGGCTGGATTTTGAAACCCGCCACGCATGCTGGTTTCAAAACGGCGCTGATAGCCGACCAGGCAGACGCCCTAGCCGCCATTCCGCGCAAACGCCGCGCCGAAATCAGGAAGGCGATTGCCGCGGCGGAAAGCGGCGAGCTATCCATTCGTCATGACGGCAATGCTGATATTTTTTACGAACTCTATGCCAAGTCTTTGAAGCGGCTCGGCACGCCGGTCTTTCCACGGCAATTCCTTGATGCGCTGCTTGGCTATTTTGGGGAGCAATCGGAAATTTCAGTCGTTTCTTCGGGCGGAACGCCAGTGTGTGCCCTGTTGACATTTTACCATGATGACGTCGCACTTCCCTACTACGTCGGCGCAGAGAATAATGCGCGCGCCTTGCGGGCCTTTGATTTTCTCTACTGGTCGGCGATGCGGCGTGCTGTTGCACGCAACTGCAAAATCTTTGATTTTGGCCGCAGCAAAATCGACAGCGGACCGTACCACTACAAAAAGCTTTGGGGCATCGAGCCGCAATCGCTCGCCTATCGCATCAAAATGATCAAAGCCGCCGGGCTGCCGAACATAAGTCCCAACAACCCGAAATTCGTTCTGTTTTCGCAACTATGGCCGCGCTTGCCGCTGGCGGCTGCAAATCGATTGGGGCCGCTGCTCGCGCCGAATTTCCCATGACGAAACCTGAAATTCTTTTCCTCTCGCATCGTATTCCCTACCCGCCCGACAAGGGTGACAAGATTAGGTCATGGCGATGGCTGAAGCATTTGACGGAATGTTTCAGCGTGCATCTCGCCTGCTTCGTCGATGATCCGCGGGATTTTGAACACGCCGGATATTTGGGCGAACTCTGTGAAACGGCGGCGCTGGTTCCTCTCAATCCAAATTGGTCCAGATTAAAAAGCCTGCAGGCAATAGCGGAAGGACTACCGTTCAGCTTTCGATATTTTCACAGCGGTGGGATGAAGCGTGCGGTTGCCGCTGCACGCGCAAGACCGCTCGTTGCGGAATTCGCGTTTTCATCCGCCATGGCGCCTTATATCGAAGCCCCGGTCAGCGATCGCATTCGAATTATAGATTTCTGTGACGCCGACTCTGCAAAATGGCTGCAATATGCGCAAACCAGTCGCGGTGCGATGTCGTGGTTGTACCAGCGTGAAGGGCGGCTTCTAGCACTCGCGGAGACGCGGATCGCGAACTGGGCGGACGCCAGCCTTGCCGTATCGCCAGAAGAAGCCTCGGTGTTCAACAATCGCAAGGGCGTCAATCGGCCGGTGCTGTCGATCCCGAACGGGGTCGATACGGAATTCTTCAATCCCGCCAACACAAAGCCAGTGAACGCACATGTTTGCGACGTCATCTTTGTGGGCGCAATGGATTATCGAGCCAATATCGAAGGCGTATTGCATTTTATGAAAGACGTCTGGCCAAAAGTGCGCGCTCAAAAGCCGGATGCGCGTTTCACTATTGTCGGCTCCAATCCTGATCACAAAATTTCTGCGCTGAACAGCCGGGGCGGTATCACGGTGACGGACCGCGTAGACGACGTCCGGCCTTGGCTTGCCGGTGCGAAAGTGGTTATCGCGCCCTTGCGCGTTGCGCGGGGTGTCCAGAACAAGGTGCTCGAAGCCATGGCCATGGCGAAGCCGGTTATCGCCAGCGCCGAAGCCATGACGGGGATTAATACGCCCGAGGATGCGAGCGTCATTGCACTCAACCCGGATGATATGGCCGACGCAATCATTTCTCTGCTCCGCGATGAAGCACGCTGCATTGCGCTCGGCAAGGCCGCACGCGATTATGTGCAGGAGCAGTTCGGCTGGCGCAGCAGCCTCGATCAACTCGACCAACTGCTTGCAAAGCTCGGGGTTTATTCTTCCTCGTCAGAGGAAGGCGGGAATGAGTCATCATCGCCGATTTCAGCAACCCGCTGAATGCGGGCGCCTGACGGCGTCATGTTAACGCGAAAATCGAAAACATCGGGTCGCGAATAATGCCCGGCGATATCACAGGCGGCTTTTGCGGCGCGCACCATGTCGAGCGATCCTTCTGCGATGAGTATTTCCTCTCCCTCGCCGGCCTCGGCGATGATTTCACCGCGCGGATCAATGATGGCGGACTTGCCCGGATGCTCCCATACGCCGAGCGGCTTCCAGCGGTCTGGAATGTGTTCCTCAAGGCGAACGCCGGCTGCACAGATGACATAGGCGCCCGCCTGGCTGGCGAAGGCGCGCGACAATAAATGCTGACGCGCCCAGCAATATTCACCGGGGCGCGGTTCCTTCTCCCAGCCAGGCCAGAGCGCTGCATGTATCTGCGTTCCTTGCGCTACGAGCGCGTAACCCGGAAGCATCATCTGATGCTCCCAGCAATTCAGCGCGCTGATGCGCGCATAGTCCCGCTCAATAACATTTAATCCTGCGCCGTCGCCATCGCCCCAGATGGTGCGCTCGGCGTGCGTCGGCTTCAGTTTGCGATGACGGTTAAGAACCACGCCTTCCCGACCGATCGTCAGCGCTGTCGCATAAGCCGTACCGAGCGTATGCGGATCACGCTCGGCGACGCCAATCACTACATCGACGTTTGCATTTGCCGCCGCCTCACACAGCGCCGTGACGCTGAGCCCGCCGAGATCGACAGCATTTTCAAGAAACGCGGCGCTTGCTTCCCAGGTAAGGTCGATGACAGGCCCGTCCACCCAGAAGGGATATCCCGGCAGCCAACATTCGCCGAAAGCGGCGATATCGGCGCCGCGTTTGCCAGCCTCGGCGATTAACTCGCACGCCTTGTCTGTCGACGCCCGCTTGTCGAACAAAACTGGCGCCGCCTGAATCGCCGCCATTTTGAAAGTGGGAGATGCGCTCATGGGCTCGCCTTTCGTTAAGGCAAGTCATACCGCGTGATGATGACTTCAGCCAGTCACAAACCGGCGCTATTTCTTGCGCTGCTCGGCAAGCACCTGTTTCACGTACGCTTCGATATCAATGTCGCCCGTGACGCGGCCCCTGATCTGTTCTCGAATTTTCGAGGGCAGCGTCGCCGGATCTATTGACCCGGCGTGCTTCACCGTATCGCGAATGAGCGCTTTGAGCGCTTCCTCATCATCGGGCTTCCATGTTTTTTTCTCAGCCATGAGCCTGTCCTAGTTTAGAAGCGCGCCGGCGGGCGGACCGTCTGCCCCGGCGCCCAATGAAAACGTATCGCGCGCGCCAACGGATTTGCCGTCAATGGTCAGACCCTCCTCATCAGCCGATATTTCCAGCATTGTTCCGTCGCTGATTTCCCCAGAAAGCAGCATTTCCGCCAGCGGGTCCTGCAGTTTTTTCTGGATGACGCGTTTCAACGGCCGTGCGCCATAAACAGGGTCGTAGCCATTGTCGCCAAGCCAGCTTCGAGCCTTATCGTCAAGCTCCAGCATAATCTTGCGGTCCGCCAGCAGCTTTTGCAGCCGTGCAATCTGGATATCGACAATCGCATCCATGTTATCGCGCGTCAGACGATGGAACAGGATGATTTCATCGAGGCGGTTCAAAAACTCCGGACGGAATTTCGATCGCACCGCATCCATCACCTGCGGACGCACAGCGTCGGAATCCTGCCCTTCCGGCTGCGACGCTAGAAACTCTGCGCCAAGGTTCGACGTCATGATGATTAGCGTGTTCTTGAAGTCGACCGTATGGCCCTGTCCATCAGTCAGACGACCGTCATCCAACACCTGCAACAGTACATTGAATACATCCGGATGCGCCTTTTCGACTTCGTCGAACAACACGACCTGATACGGCCGCCGGCGCACGCGCTCGGTCAGAACGCCGCCTTCTTCATAGCCGACATATCCGGGCGGAGCGCCGATCAGCCTCGCGACGGAGTGTTTCTCCATGAATTCCGACATATCGATGCGCGCGATAGCGGTTTCATCATCGAACAGGAATTCTGCGAGCGCTTTGGTCAGCTCCGTCTTGCCGACACCGGTGGGCCCGAGGAAAAGGAACGACCCCATGGGCCGGTTCGGATCTTTGAGCCCTGCGCGCGCACGGCGCACGGCGGACGAGACAGCGGCGACCGCTTCACGCTGGCCGATGACGCGTTTTCCGAGGCCGCTCTCCATAGCGAGCAGTTTTTCGCGTTCGCCTTCGAGCATTTTGTCAACAGGCACGCCTGTCCAGCGCGAAACGATGGCGGCGATATTTTCATCGTCGACGACTTCGTGAACGAGCGCCTTGGCTTTCGCCTCCTCGCCTTTTTCTTCAGCCGCCGCGAGCTGCTTTTCGAGCGCAGGAATTTCGCCATATTTCAGCTCTGACGCGCGGCCGAGGTCGCCGCGACGTTTAGCGTCCGCCAGCTGCTGACGTGCCTGGTCAAGCGTTTCTTTTACCTTCGTCGATGACGCCAGGCTTTCCTTTTCCGATTTCCATCGCGCCGTTAAGTCCGCCGACTTTTGTTCCAAGTCAGAAAGTTCCTTGTCGAGTTTTTGCAACCGGTCTTTGGACGCTGTGTCAGATTCTTTTTTCAACGCTTCGCGTTCAATCTTCATTTGGATGATGCGGCGATCGAGTTCGTCGAGTTCTTCCGGTTTGGAATCGACTTCCATGCGGAGGCGCGACGCCGCCTCATCCACAAGGTCGATAGCTTTGTCCGGCAAAAACCGGTCGGTGATGTAGCGGTTCGACAACGTCGCCGCCGCAACAATCGCGCTGTCGGAAATTCTGACGCCGTGATGCAGTTCGTACTTTTCCTTGAGCCCGCGCAGGATCGAGATCGTGTCTTCCACCGTCGGCTCGTCGATAAAGACCGCCTGAAAACGGCGGGCGAGCGCGGCGTCTTTCTCAACATATTTTCGATATTCATCCAGCGTCGTGGCGCCGATACAGTGCAGCTCGCCACGCGCGAGCGCCGGTTTCAGCAAGTTCGACGCGTCCATGGCGCCGTCGGATTTTCCAGCACCCACCAGCGTGTGCATTTCGTCTATGAAGAGAATAATCTGTCCGTCAGCGCCGGTGACTTCCTGCAATACGGCTTTCAGGCGTTCTTCAAACTCGCCGCGATATTTTGCGCCAGCGATAAGCGCGCCCATATCGAGGGCAAGCAATGATTTGTCTTTCAGGCTTTCCGGCACGTCGCCGTTGACGATCCGCAACGCAAGCCCTTCGGCGATCGCGGTCTTGCCGACACCGGGCTCGCCAATCAATACGGGATTGTTCTTTGTACGGCGCGACAAGACCTGCATGGCGCGGCGGATTTCCTCATCGCGGCCAATGACGGGATCGAGCTTGCCGTCCCGCGCCGCCTCAGTGAGGTCGCGCGCATAGCGCTTCAGCGCATCGTAAGCCTGTTCTGCCGACGCTGTATCCGCCGTGCGCCCTTTACGAATATCGGTGATCGCTTCGTTGAGTTTAACGGCGGTAACGCCAGCCTGTTTCAGGATCTTCGCCGTGCCAGCATCCGCCTCCACCGCCAGCGCGGTCAGGAGCCGTTCGGCGGTTACATATTTATCGCCGGCTTTCTTGCCGATTTCCTCAGCCGCCCCGAATACCTTCGCCGTGGGCGCCGCCATATAAATCTGGCCGTTGCCGCCTTGTACTTGCGGCAATTTCGACAGCGCTTCGTCCGTCAATTGCAGTGCTTTTTCCGGCTGGCCGCCCGCGGCGCGAATAAGGTTCGCGGCGAGCCCCTCCTGATCGTCCAGGAGCGCTTTCAGGATGTGTTCGGGTGTGAATTGCTGATGGCCGTCCCGCAGGGCGATGGTCTGCGCGGCCTGAATGAGACCGCGTGCGCGGTCCGTATAGTTTTCAAATTGCATCTCGACCTCAGTTTGAGCGTCAAAGGGTTAAAAGCGCCCCAATAAGGCGACGCCTTCACGGTCGAGGTCTAGATAGGGTCGAAACGCCTGAAAACAAGCCAGAACGCCCCTTCCGGCATCAAAAAAACCGGCGGCGCATGGCCGCGCCGCCGGCTTATGAAATCATTAATAAAGGGTCCGGTCAGTGGTCGCCCTTCTGCTCTTTCTTGGCCGCTTTTTCAGCCATCTTGGCCTTGTGATGGGCCTTGGCTTCCTCCAGAGAGACCATGCCGTCAGCATCGCCTTCGGTCCAGGCAGCCCATTCTTTTTCAGCCTGTTCGAGTTTGTAGGTTCTGAACTCGTCGGCTGTGACGCTACCGTCGCCATTGGCGTCAACCTCGGCGAATTTCGCTTCAAGCTTGGCTTCCCAGTCCATCCCTTCTTTTTTCTCGTGATGTTCGGCGAAGGCGCTGGCGGCGGCGAGCGCGCTCGCGCCGGCGATCAATGCGAATGTCGTCGTCTTTTTCATGATGCTTCCTTTTAGGTTGCTGTGAAATCGTGCGACGAAAGATACGCATTCGCCGCGCACATCTCCGCTAACACGCGCCGCGCAAATTGGTTGGTTACGGATCGTTAAAAACCCTTACGGTTCTGTAAGAGTGTTCATCGCTAGGCCTCTATCCTTCCATCAACCTCTTCGCCAATTGCCTATCTCTCGGAAGTTTGGGCCCAATTCAATTAGGCCGCTTCGTAATAACAAGTGAATGGAACGGTATCTGGATCGAAAACTTTCGTGCCATCTTTGCAAAGCAGGCTCAATTTCAGGGTCCTCAGGTAACCAACCCGTGTTTACGTATATGACTACCCTTTTTTGCGGATCCTGCTTTCGTTTGAGTCTGTTGCCAACGACTCGGAAGAACTCCGATTCTTGAAACGACATTTCATTATCAGATTCAGAACCTGCGCCCTTTATTTCTGCAAACTCCGATGGCCTGTCACGGTTCCGATCCATGGCTTCTGTAACATCGTATTTTAAAACGCCTCTTTCATGACGAAGAAAGACGTCGAATCCTTCTTGCGCCTTCGGCGCTAGCTGAATGTGCGTACATCCAATCAGCTCACCAAATTTAACTCCTACCCATGCCTCACGAAGCTGTTGGCCAGCATCCTCGAAGAAAGCTGATATTCTTTTCTCCTCCCACAAAGCACCGGCAATTTTGTCTAAATATATTGTAGCCTGCTGAATTGTTATTTCTTCCGCAAATATCTTCGTGAGAGCCGCAACAGAAACGTTGCTACGCATCCTAAATCAAACCCGCCAGCGGCGACGAGGGATCAGCGTAGCGTTTCTTCGGCATGCGCCCGGCGAGATAGGCCTCACGTCCTGCAATGACAGCGTGCTTCATGGCGGACGCCATCAGGATCGGGTCTTTCGCTTCCGCAATCGCCGTGTTCATCAACACGCCGTCGCAGCCGAGCTCCATGGCCACCGCTGCGTCCGACGCCGTGCCGACGCCCGCATCGACAATAACGGGTACGGATGATTGTTCGATGATAAGCCGGATGTTCACCGGATTGATGATGCCGAGACCCGACCCGATGAGCGAGCCCAACGGCATGATCGCGCAGCAGCCCGCGTCCTCTAGTTTTCGCGCATAGACCGGATCGTCGGAACAATAGACCATGACGTCGAAGCCCTCCTTGATGAGAAGCTTCGCCGCGCGCAGGGTCTCCTCCATATCCGGGTACAGCGTTTTCTGGTCGGAAAGGACTTCGAGTTTCACAAGCTCCCAGCCGCCCGCCTCGCGCGCGAGGCGCAAGGTGCGGATCGCGTCTTCGGCGGTAAAACATCCTGCGGTGTTCGGCAGGTAAACGTATTTCTCCGGGTCGAGATAATCGACGAGCAGCGGCTTGTCCTTATCCGTCAGGTTCACACGGCGCACGGCGACCGTCACCATCTCGGCGCCCGCAGCCTCCGCAGCTTGCGCATTCTGCTCGTAGGTCTCGTATTTACCGGTGCCGATAATCAGGCGCGAGGACAATTTCCGGCCGGCAATTTCCAGTACGTCGCTCATCAATCAACCGCCTCCAACAAACTGCACAATTTCGATTTTATCGCCGTCGCTCAGCGCCGTCGCATCAAACTGCGACTTCGGCACAATTTCGAGATTGCGCTCGACGGCGATCTTTTTCGGCTCTAGCTCCAGCGCCGCGAGGAGCCCTGCGACGGTGATCGGCCCGTCGAGCCGCTTTTTGTCCCCGTTGACGGTAATATCCATGAAAATTCAACCACTTCCCACTATTGCGGAGGCCATGAAAGCCCCCGTATATGTAGGCTCCTTATCAAGGGGCGTTAAGGGGCCTTTTGAAGCAGCAGCGGAACGGGAATGGCGGCGCAACCGATCTTTGTCCTTAACGGCCCGAATCTGAACCTTCTGGGCGCACGGGAGCCTGAAATCTACGGGTCTGACACGCTCGCTGATATCGAGGCGGCGACGGTGGCCCGAGCCACAGAATTGGGCCTTTCGGCTGAATTCCGCCAGTCGAATACCGAAGGAACGCTGGTCGACTGGGTGCAGGAGGCCGATGCGAAGGCCGCGGGTCTGATCATCAATCCCGGCGCTTACACCCATACGTCCATCGCCCTTCTCGACGCCCTTCAGGCGGCGTCGATCCCCAAAATCGAGCTTCACCTTTCCAATATTCACGCCCGTGAGGCCTTCCGGCGTCAATCGGTCACGGCCTCAGCTGTCGATGGCGTGATTATGGGGTTCGGCGCGCCGGGGTATCGCTTGGCGCTGGAAGCTCTTAAAAGCCTTATGGAACGCCGCGGCTCGTCGAAATGAGCACGCGAGATTAATAAGAAATCAGCAGGAATTGCATGTCTGATAAAAAGCACAAATCGGAACTCGGGACTGAAGCAGACTGGATACGTGAGCTTGCCGGCATCCTCGATGAAACCGGCCTGACAGAAGTTGAAATCGAAAAAGATGACGTGCGCCTGCGAGTGTCCCGCCAGGGCGGCGTCGCATCCTTTGCAGCCGCCGCCCCTGCTCCGGCGCCTGCGGCAACGCCGTCGCCTGCCGCTCCTGCTCCTGCAGCAACCAATGCGGATCATCCGGGCGCGGTGAAATCGCCGATGGTCGGCACAGCCTATCTTTCGCCATCGCCGGGCGCCGCGCCCTTCGCGAAGGAAGGATCGCAGGTGAGCGAGGGCCAGACCGTTCTGATCGTCGAAGCCATGAAAACCATGAACCCGATTACCGCGCCGCGTTCGGGCACAGTGACCAAGGTGCTCGTCTCCGACGCGCAACCGATAGAGTTCGGCGAGCCGTTGCTCATCATTGAATAATCAAACGCGCGTTTCGCGCGACGGAAAGCTATGTTCAACAAAGTCCTGATCGCCAATCGCGGTGAAATCGCCCTTCGTATTCACCGGGCGTGCAAGGAACTCGGCATCGATACGGTGGCGGTGCATTCGACCGCAGATGAAGACGCCATGCATGTGCGCCTCGCCGATGAAAGCGTTTGCATTGGCCCGCCGGCGCCGAAAGATTCCTATCTCAACATTCCGGCGATTATATCCGCAGCGGAGATCACCGGCGCCGATGCGATTCATCCCGGTTACGGGTTTTTGTCGGAGAACGCGCGCTTTGCCGACATCGTAAAGGCGCATAACATCACCTTCATTGGTCCCGATGCGGAGCATATTCGCGTCATGGGCGACAAGATCGCCGCCAAGGAAGCGGTCGGCAAGGCCGGCATTCCGCTGGTGCCGGGTTCCGAAGGCGCGCTGCAGTCTTTCGAAGAAGCGCGCATCGAAGCTGAAAAAATCGGCTATCCGGTGCTGGTCAAGGCGGCCGCGGGCGGCGGCGGGCGCGGCATGAAGGTCGCGAAAAAGCCAGCAGACCTTGAAGAAGCAATGTCCACCGCCAAGGCGGAGGCGAAAGGCGCTTTCGGAGATGATGCGGTTTACCTTGAAAAGTACCTGCAGCTGCCGCGCCACATCGAACTGCAGATCATCGCCGACAGTCACGGCAACGTGGTGCAGCTTGGCGAACGCGATTGCTCGCTGCAGCGCCGACACCAGAAAGTCCTCGAAGAAGCGCTGTCGCCGGCGCTGACGGAAAAAGAGCGAGTCAAAATCGGCGAGACCGTGCGCAAAGCAATTGAAAAGATCGGCTATCTGGGCGCCGGCACGATCGAGTTTCTCTACGAGAACGGCGAGTTTTATTTCATCGAGATGAATACCCGCCTTCAGGTCGAGCACCCGATCACCGAACAGGTGACGCGCATCGACCTTGTTAGAGAACAGATCATGGTGGCCACCGGCGCCAAGCTCGGGTTCAGCCAGGAAGATATTGTCTTCAGGGGGCACGCCATTGAATGCCGGGTCAATGCGGAAGACCCGCGCACGTTCCGCCCCTCGCCCGGCACGATTTCGCAATTCCACCCAGCCGGCGGCCCTGGCGTGCGTTTCGATTCCGCCGTCTATACCGGCTACAAGATCCCACCCTATTACGACTCGATGATCGGCAAGCTAATCGTTTACGGTGAAGACCGCGCTCATTGCATCGCGCGGCTAAGGCGCGCGCTGTCGGAAATGGTGTTTGTAGGCGTCGACACGACTGTGCCGCTCTTTATGGATCTTGTTGAAGACCCTGAATTCCAGAAGGGCGACTATCACATCCACTGGCTTGAAGAGTGGCTGGCGAAAGCCCAATAGCGTTAAGCGCTTTCTTCGCCGTTCTCTTCAAGAAGCAAGACTAACGCGGCTTCTGCGTCGCTGACAGTGTTGATTTCAACCTCATCTGTCAGGACAACGGCTTCGTCTTGTTCAGCGTCGATTTCTCCGTCCACTACGTTGACAGTTTTTGTTTCTTCGGTTGTTTCGTCAACCGGCTCTGGCTGCGGCTCGACCAGCGCGGCGAAAACCGTCTGCGGATCAATGCCGCGGGCGATGGCCGAAGCCACTTTCCCTTGAATGTTTTTGGGAAGCTCGGTTCCCGCCTCGCGCGCTTCGGCGATGGCGGCTTTCGCCTGCTGTCCGGGCGCGCTTTCTTTTTTGGACGCTTCTTGCGCCGTTTCCGGCGCGACTTTCATCGCGAGCTTAGCGGCCATCATTGCGCGACCGTGTGCGGCCGCTTCCGTTCCGTTAATCATTGAGTAACCCTCCCGACAGAAGCGTTTATTGTGACAAAACAGGGTTAGAAATCCGTAAAGTCGGCCGTTCAGACGATTGCCGGGCGCGCCCGGTTCACCGCATAATGGCTCCCATGCCGCGCGATTCCGCCTATAGCATTCCCGCCGAAGATGTTTTGAGAGCGTATGCGCTCGGTTATTTCCCGATGGCGCGTACGCGCGATGATGCAAACGTCGTTTGGGTGCTGCCTGACGAGCGCGGCGTTATTCTGCTGGATCAGGCGCGCGCGCCGAAACGCCTCGTCCGATTTTTGAAAACGGAACCATTTGAGGTGCGCGTGAATACGGCCTTTCATGACGTCATCGCCGCCTGCGCCGAGACAACGAATGGGCGGCCCGACACCTGGATCAATGACGCCATCATCGAGGCCTATTCGGAACTGCATTTTCGAGGTTGCGCGCATTCAATCGAGTGCTGGAAAGACGGCAAGCTTGCCGGCGGTCTTTACGGCGTTGTCATGGGCGCAGCGTTCTGCGGCGAGAGCATGTTTTCGCGTGAAGATAACGCCAGCAAGATCGCCATGCTGCATCTGATCACGCGGTTAAAATTGGGCGGCTTTCGTTTCATCGACGCGCAGTTTTACAACGAGCATCTGACGCAGTTCGGCCTCATCGGCGTCGATGACGCTGACTATCAGGTAAAGCTGGCGGAGGCGCGGAAATCAAAGGCGGATTTTTTCGCCGCACCCGATCAGTTGTCCACAACCTGCGTTGTGCAGTCGATCACCCAGACATCATAAACCGGATGTTCCAGCGCGTTAAGCGCCGGGGATGATGCAAACATCCATCCGCGGAAAATATTGACGCCTTCGGCTTGCGGGCCTTCCTCGACAATGGGCGCCGGGCCTTGGACGTCTTCGGAGTCGAATTGCGGTGCATCGCCGACCGGTTCCGCCGCTGGCAGAACATCGAATTCCTGCGTTTCGATTTCGTCTTCGATGACTTCCGGCTCGGTGATTTTCAGATCGCTTTCGCGGTTGTTGTATTCCGTATCGAAAATTTCGAGGAACGCCGTCGTTTCCGGAAACTCTTCCGGCGGGCGCTTGTCGCAGGTGCGCGGCTGGATTTCGAGCGAGCCGAAGCGCGCAATCTGGTTCATCTCGATTTCGATATCCGTATACCGCGCAGTCGTCTTGTTGAGCGCGCGCAACGTGACGGAAACCGGCTCGCGCTGTTCGGATTCAATGACGCCCGCGAATGGATCATCCTCGGAACGGGACAGGCGCTCGAGTTCGCTCAACTCTTCGTCTTCTTCGGCTTCTTCGATACCTGCCAGCGGATCGGCGGGCTGGTTCTGTGCAACAGCCGCCAATGAGAAACCAGAAGCGAAAACGCTCGCCGCGGCGAAAACAACTAGCCTACGCATTTTACAGATCTCCGAGCGGGTCTTCCGCCGTTTCCGTTTTACCCTTGCCGCCACCCGACTGGCTGGTAAACGCCTGAACTGCGAGCCCCAGCAAATCAACGGACCCTTGCGTGATGGTGATCTTGTCGCCGGCGCGCAGCATCTCTTCCGCGGCGCCGGGTTCGATGGCGATATGCGCGCCGCCGAGAAGGCCGTCGGACACAACCTTGGCGACGGAGTCTTCGGGAATGCCAATGCCCTTGTCGATCGCCAGCGCGACGTTCGCTTCATAGGTTTTAAGATCGAGGCTGTTGGCGGCGACCGTGCCGATCTTCACGCCGGCGATGCGCACGTCGGAGCCGACGGTCACGCCATCAACGCGGCCGAACACGGCGTCGAGCTGATAATGATCCTTGCCGAGAACATTACCGCTTGCGCCATAGGCGTAGACCATGAACGCGGCGGCGACGGTGATGACGATGACGCCGACTACCGTTTCAAAAAATCCCGCTCGTGTCATCGTTACCTCCTGGGCTCCCCCCTTAACTCAATCGTTCACGCGTTTTCCGGCGACCAGGCTTCGTAATCGTCATTGACGTCCGCCGGGCCGTCGGCGAGCGAAAGGCTCCCCTTCGGATGATAGGCCAGCGGCGTGCCGGTCATGTTCGGCAAATGATCCTTCTCGAAGGCGCGCCGGGTCAAGGGCGCATCGCTTGGCGCTTCCTCGAATGTGTGGTGCAGCCAGCCATGCCAGTCTGACGGCACCCGCGAGGCTTCGGCGACGCCGTGATAGACCACCCAGCGCCGGGGTCTTTTTCCGTCGCTGCCCGGCAGGCTCGGCGTTTTTTCCTCGTAATAGCGGTTGCCCTGCTCGTCCGTCCCCACTAGCCGCGCGCCCTTGCGCCACAAGGTGAACGACGTGCCGTAAGTGGTTGAATTCCACCAGGTGAACAATTGTGAAAACATCAAAAATCCCGTTTCGCCGCCTTGAACCTATCGCGCGGGCGCGGCGCGAATATGGCGCCCGTTACCGCCCCCCGCAATAGATGCGCACTGGCGGGCGAAAACGCTGATTTTACGCGGATTTTACCGCCTGATCGCGCCGGATATGGTGGAGCTGCGGCTTTCGGGACACTATATTCACGATTGGATATCCGAATCAGGCCAGATGGCCTGTTGGAGCGAATCGCATGCGCATTGAACGCCGATTTACGGAAGAGACCGGCGCGCCCTATGGCGTGATCGTATTTCGGCGCGCCGATTCCGAAATCCGTTCGATCACCGGCGAGATCATTTTCGAAACCCGCGACCTCGAAGTTCCAAAAAACTGGAGCCAGACCGCGGTCGATATTCTCGCCCAAAAATATTTGCGCAAGGCGGGCGTTCCGGCTGCAACGAAGAAAGTCGCCGAGAAAGGCGTGCCGGCGTTCCTGCAGCGCTCCATGCCGGACATCAAGGCGCTCGCTAAACTGCCCGCCGACAAACGCTACGGACCGGAAACATCCGCCAAACAGGTGTTCGACCGCATGGCCGGCGCCTGGACCTATTGGGGATGGAAAGGCGGCTATTTCGACGGTGAAGAGTCGGCGCAGATTTACATGGACGAGATGCGCGCCATGCTGGCCATGCAGATGGCGGCGCCGAACTCTCCGCAATGGTTCAACACCGGATTGCATTGGGCGTATGGCATCGACGCTGTCGGCCAGGGACATTTTTATGTGGACCATGCAACGGGCCGTCTGACGGAATCCGAAAGCACCTACGAACGCCCGCAGCCGCACGCCTGTTTCATCCAGTCCGTGGAAGACAGCCTGACCGGCGACGGCGGCGTGATGGATTTGTGGAAGCGCGAGGCGCTGCTGTTCAAATACGGCTCCGGTTCCGGCACCAATTTTTCGAACATTCGAGGGCAGGACGAGCCCTTGTCGAGCGGCGGCAAAAGTTCCGGGCTTTTGAGTTTCCTCAAGGTCGGCGACGCGGCGGCGGGCGCGGTCAAGTCCGGCGGCACGACGCGGCGCGCGGCGAAGATGGTTGTCGTCGACGCCGACCACCCGGACATTGAAGAATTCGTTTCGTGGAAAACGCGCGAGGAAGAAAAAGTCGCCATGCTGGTCGCGGGATCGCGCGCCATGGCGAAGCATCTGCCGCTGGTGCTCGCTGCCTGCTGGGCCGATGAAAACGACGAAACCCGCTGCGACCCGAAAGAAAACGCCGCGCTCAAAGCCGCGATCCGCGACGCGAAACGCGCTTTTATCCCTGAAGCGTCGATCCGCCGAGTGATCGATTTCGCACGGCAGGGGTATCGTCAGATCTCCATCGACAAATACGACCTTGATTGGGATTCTGACAGCTATCGCACCGTCTCCGGCCAGAACGCCAACAACACCGTGCGTGTGAACAGCGAATTCCTGAAAGCGGTCACCGATGACGGCGTCTGGTCGCTGAAGCGCCGCACCGACGGCAAGACGACGAAGACGCTTCGCGCCCGCGCCTTGTGGAGCAATATCTGTTCCGCCGCATGGACCTGCGCCGATCCGGGCCTGCAATTTCACGACACCATCAACGCCTGGCACACCTGCCCCGAAGGCGGCGACATCCGTGCGTCCAACCCGTGCTCGGAATACATGTTCCTCGACGACACGGCGTGCAATCTGGCGTCGCTGAACCTCCTGAAGTTCAAAGCCGAAGATGATTTCGACGTTGACGGGTTTGAACATGCCTGCCGCCTGTGGACGCTGACGCTCGAAATCTCGGTAATGATGGCGCAATACCCGTCGGCGGAGATTGCGCGGCGATCTTTCGACTACCGCACGCTTGGGCTCGGTTACGCCAATCTCGGCGGGCTCCTGATGTCGTCCGGCATCGCCTATGACAGCGAGGAAGCGCGTGCGCTCGCCGCTGGCGTCACCGCGCTGATGACCGGGGCGTCTTACCGCGCAAGCGCCGAAATGGCGTCGGCGGTCGGCCCGTTTGAAAAATACAATGAAAACCGCGAGGCCATGCTGCGCGTGTTGCGCAATCACCGGCGCGCTTGCGTTGGCACGGCCATAGGCGGCGCATTTGAAGACCTCTCCGTTGAACCCGCGCAACTCGATGCTGATGCTGCGCCGTTCAAGAACGTCACCGACGCTGCTCGGCGCGTGTGGAACGAAGCCTATGAGCTCGGCGCCATCAACGGGTTCCGCAACGCGCAGGTCACGGTGATCGCGCCAACCGGCACCATCGGACTTGTGATGGATTGCGATACGACCGGCATCGAGCCGGACTTCGCGCTCGTCAAATTCAAGAAGCTCGCCGGCGGCGGCATGCTGAAGATCATCAACCAGTCCGTGCCGGCCGCCTTGCGCGCGCTCGGTTACGCCGACAACGAAGTTGAAGACATTACGCTTTACGCCATCGGCCGCGGCACGATGAAAGACGCGCCAGGCGTCAGTCTTGACGATTTGCGGCGTGAAGGGTTCGAAGACCGGCATATCAAGGCGCTCGAAGAACGGCTGAAAACATCCTTCGACCTTACCTATGCGTTCACGCCGCAGGCGCTTGGCGAAGATTTCTGCGTCAATGTGCTTGGCATGCATGAAACGCAGCTGACCTCTACCGGATACGAGGTGCTGCAGTTCCTTGGCTTTGCTGATGAAGAAATCCATCAGGCCAACCTTTTCTGCTGTGGGGCCATGACGGTCGAGGGCGCACCGCATCTGAAAGAAGAGCACCTGCCCGTCTTTGACTGCGCGACGCCATGCGGACGCATCGGCACGCGCGCGCTCCGCGTCGAGGCGCACCTTTCCATGATGGCGGCGGCGCAGCCCTTTATCTCCGGCGCCATTTCGAAAACGGTGAACCTGCCTGCGCGCGCCTCCATCGGCGACTGCGCGCAGGCTTATCTTCTTGCGTGGCGCATGGGACTGAAAGCCATTGCGCTTTACCGGGACGGCTCGAAACTTTCGCAGCCGCTCGCCTCTTCGCTTCTCGCCGCCGATAGCGATGAGGAAGAAGGAGACCTCGCCGAAGAACTCGCCGCGGCGCCGGCGGCGCAAAAATCGAAAATCGTTGCTGAACGAATTGTCGAGCGCGTCATCGAGCGGACGCCCGGACGCCGGCGCCTGCCTGACCGGCGCAAGGGTTACATCCAGAAAGCCATTGTTGGCGGACACAAAGTCTATCTCCACACCGGCGAGTTTGACGACGGCGAGATCGGCGAAGTCTTCATCGACATGCACAAGGAAGGCGCGGCCTTCCGCTCGCTCATGAACAATTTCGCCATCGCGGTTTCGCTCGGCCTGCAATACGGCGTGCCGCTCGAGGAATTCGTCGACGCCTATGTCTTCACCCGGTTTGATCCATCGGGGCCGGTGCAGGGCAACGACCAGATCAAGAACGCAACCTCGATCCTCGATTACATTTTCCGCGAACTGGCGATTTCCTATCTCGGCCGTACCGACCTTGCGCATGTGGCGCCGGAAGAATCCGCCGTCGACGCTATTGGCCGCGGCGTTAGCGAGGAAAAAACGCAAGCCGATGCAACCAAGCTGATCTCCAAGGGCTTTTCGCGTTCTACGGTAACGGACAATCTTGTGATCCTGCGCGGCGGCGACTTCGACCGGTTGCGCGACGACGCCGAAGGCCGCAGCGCTAACGAAAACAAACATGACGACGCCATCGACGTTGAAATCGAGGAAGAAGCAAAGGCCGAAAGCCCGCCGGAGATCGAGGCGCAGATCGCCAAGCTCGCCGATGCGGTCAATCAAAAGGCCCCGCGCGGCATCCTGGCGACGCCCGGCAATCCGCGTTCTGACGCGCGCATCAAAGGCTATGAAGGCGACGCCTGCCCCGATTGCGGCCAGTTCACCATGGTTCGCAACGGCGCCTGCCTCAAATGCGACAGTTGCGGCGCATCGACGGGCTGTTCCTAAACAGCGGTTAACCATCTTTCCCGCTGGCGGCGCGCCTTGTTCCCGCAAGGGGACAATTCGATATTTACCCTTAAGCGATCGTTGACCTCCCGGCGGCAATATCTTCGTCATTGAACTCTTGGGGAGATCGCCGCGGTGAAGCTGATCGCGCTTATTATTATTTTGATGATCGCCGTCCTTTCGGTAGTGACGACGATTACGCCGGGCTCGCGCAAGTATAACAAACCGAATCCGGTGGCTGAGATCGGCAAGGAAATCACCAAGCCGTTGGCGCAGGTGGATCAGCTCGGACCGGAACTCAGCCGCGCGCTTGACGATGCAGGCAAGGCGCTTGACGGCGCGGGTGTAAAGCTGCCGTCGCTGACCAAGTCCGATAAAACAATCAAGGATACGGGCCATACGCTTCAGGACTATACCGGCTCCGTATTTTCGAACATGGACCTGCCACGCACGAACTTCGCAAGCTCCGTGCTGTCGGGCGCGCAGTTCAATGACGCGCTGATGGACGGCGCCAGCCTTGAAGGCGCGAGTGGCGAAGCGGTCAATTTCAAAGGCGCGCGCATGGAGAAGGCGAATCTCAACGCGGCGATGTTCCCGAAAAGCGATTTTTCAGGCGCCGAGATGCGCGAAGCAAAAGCCCGCGCCGGCGTTTTCAACGAGTCGAAATTCATCGACAGCGATTTTTCCTTTTCTTCCTTTGCGGGCGCGAATGTTTCCAAAGCCGACTTCCGCGCAGGCTATGGCGCTGGCGCATCGTTTGTGGGCGCGAACGCCGTGGAGGCGATCTTCGACGGCGCGGATCTGACCGGCGTCAAATTCATCAACACATCGCTCGACAAGGCGACCTTTGCAGCGGCGGATTTGAAAGCCGCCGACTTCACCGGCGCGCGCCTCGGCTCTGCTGACCTTTCCGGCGCGGTCAACGTGACGACAGAACAGCTCGCGAAAGCCTGCGCTGCGCCGGAAACCAAACTCCCCGAAGGCGTTACCGCCCCACGCTGTTAGTTTCCATATCATTCCGGATCGCCGCTTCGCGTCGTCCGGAATGACAGGGTAGGTTCATAAAGACTTAGCTGCCGAACCTGTCGTCCCGATCCTTACGATCATCACGCATCAGCGTCGCATCGAGCGCGTCGATGACGCCGAGCGCCATGGCGCTGAGCCCTGCGCCCGGTGAAACCGCAGCACGTGCGGGCGCACCGAACGTATCGGCGACAAAACTGCGATAGGCGGCCACAGGCGCGAAGCTTTTCGTTTCCGGCGCGGAGGCATCCGGCGCCGGCGCCTGAATTGAACCGCCCATGGATTTCGCAATCGACGCGACGACTTCGCCCACGGTTTTAGGGCGTGCGCCGTCGTAGAACACAGGCCGGTTCGCCGCCGCCGCTTTCGGCAACAAATCCGCCGCTTTCGCATTGGACGCCGCCGACAATAGTTTCACCGCGCCCCCGGGCCCGAGAAAATGCGCCGTATAAAGGTCCGCGCTCGACGCCGCGCGGCCGAGGCGCGATTCCAGCGTGCGCTTGTTTTCATTGGCGAGCTCGCCCGCCATGGCCGACGCTTTTTCGGCGTCAAAACGCATGTTGAGGATCGCCTGGCGCTCTGAAGGATCGGCGACGGTGTAACGCCCGTTTGCATTGCGTGTGATCTTCGCCGCGACGTCGCCCAGCCCGTGACCGGCGCCGTAATTCTTCACCGTCGCGAGCCAGGTCTGTTCAATAAACTGGAAAAGTCCGGCGGCGCTCGACGTCTTTGCTTTGGCGTTCGGATCGAAGCCGCTTTCGCGCGCGGCCATCTTCATCAGAAAATCGAAATGCGCGCCGGTCGACTGCGCAGCGCGTTTCACCGCGCCTGTCACCAGCGCGGCGCCGGTGTTTCCCGCGCCTGCAATTTCTGACGTCATCTCAACCTGTTCCTAATCGCCTGCTTGTCGAACGGTCTTTCGCTTCAATTTGAGGTTTATTCGTCAATAAAGCGCTAACCATGTTCGGCCATCGCAAGAGCCCCGAAGCGCGAAGGGTTAAAGCTTTGTAAATCGTCGCTCGTCCGCCCGTCGAGGATCAGCGCTGCCATATCTTCCGCGCTCGCCGGCGCATGGAGGACGCCGTTGCGGTAATGACCGAGGGCGAGATAAACCCCGTTCCCTGCCCGGCCGAGAATAGGCGCACCATCCGGCGTGCCGGGACGCAGGCCCGTCCAGCGCTCGATCTCGCGCGCCTGCCCCAGCGTCGGAACCGCCTGCGTGGCGCCGGATTTCAGCGCATCGATCGCTTCCGCATCAACGCTCAAATCGTCTCGCCCGCGCTCCTCGCTGGCGCCGATGACCAGCCGTCCGCCCGCCTTGGGGCAGAGATAGGCGCCCGGTGCGCGAATGACGCGCGTGACGGCGCCCTCTTCGATCTCCACCGCGACAGCGTCGCCCTTGACCGGAAACACCAGTTCTTTCGAGGCCAGCCCTGATACCGCGCCGCCGGCGAGCACGATTTCGCGCGCGGCAACCGTCTCGCCGCTTTTTGTTGTACAACTTGCGCCCGCCGCCTGAACGACAATGCGCGCAACCTTTTCCGGGAAATGTTGTACAACTTTTTTCTTCACCGCCGCGCGCAGCGCGATCAGCAATCGGCGCGGATCGACCTGCGCGTCCCTTGGCGCCCAGAGCGCGGCCACGATGTCTTTGGACAGGGCCGGCTCCATCGCGCGCGCTTCGTCGCCGGAGATCATCGACACGTCGCCGCCGAGCGATGACGTTCGCACGGCCTGCTCGCGCAATTCTTTGGCTTCGTTTTCAGTGAAAGCAACGCCGAGCACGCCGTCGCCGCGATAGTCGATTCTGACGCCGGTTTCTTCTTCAAGCGCCGCCGCATAACCGGGCCATAAAGACAGTGCGCGCGCGCCGAATCGATGAAGCGCATCATAAAGCGCGCCGCCGCCTTCCCCATGTTCGAAGGACGGCGCCAGCATGCCCGCAGCGGCGTTTGTCGCCGGCGGGATCACCGCACCGGCGTCAAACAGCGCCAGCGATGCGCCGCGGCGGATGAGCGCGCGCGCCAGCGTGAGGCCGATCACGCCGCCGCCGATAATCGCAATGTCAAAGGTCTTCGTCATGATCCGGTGTTAGTGCTCTTGCCTATGCTTTGTCATCCCGGGGACGGCGCCGCCGGAACCCGGGATCCATAGCGCAATTCGTGTCATGCTGCTCAATCGCTCTCCTGGGTCTCTCCAGGCGCTATGGATTCCGGGTTCGCAACCTTGTTGCGCCCCGGAATGACAGGACATTTTATTCATCATGGTGCTTGAGGTTTTTTATTTCCGATGCCGGATAGGCCATGAGGCGGGTTTTCTCTTTCGAGCCCGCTGATGAGCCGAAGAAATAATTGACCACCGCGGCGGTCATGGTGGCGAGCGCGCCGAGCATGATCGAGAATTCGGTTTCGGCGCCTGCGGGCAGTTTTTTCGCCACCATCACGCCGAGAACCACAAAGAAGCCGAAAATGACGAGCGCGCCCAGCGCTGACGGTGTCCAGTCGTTCATCCTGATCTGCCGGTCGCGGGCGTTCGCCCGGTCGCCGGCGTCGATGCGCAGTTCCTCGACGCTCGCCTGGCGCAGCGCGATCTGAAATTCCTGTTCGGCTTTTTTGAGCGCAATCAGATGTTCGGGCCCGGCGCGCTCCAGCGTTTCGGCGAGCGTATCCTCGTCAACGTCATCGGCGCCGAAAATGGCGCGCGATAATTGCGACACGGCGGCGCCGGCAAGCGGCCCGCCAAGCGCATGGGCAATGCCCGGCGCGACGTTCGCAATCATGCGTTTAATCTTGCCGCGCGTTTTCCCTTTTTTATCGGCATCTGAAGATGCAGCCATAAGCGACTCTTTTCATTGGCTTTGAACTCAAATTTCAAACCGCATGATAAGGCCGCGAGAAAAGTGGTGGATATCTATCCACCACTTTTTTTTTCATGCTATCATGAACCGTCGCAGACTGTTTGCGATTCAAAACCTCAAGGAAACATGCGGGCGAATACACCGCATGCGGTCTTTTCTTAAACAAAATTCAATTTGCATTTGCGCGCGGATCAACTCACTCTCGCGCATGAATGATTCGGCGACGAAGAAAAGCGCCGTGCGACAACAGCGGTTTTAAAATTCCCTATGGCTCTCGCGATCGCTGCGGTCTTTTGCGCCGCAACATTCTGGATTCTGGGACGGTATGACGTCAGGCGCGCAGACGCGAAAACGCCGGGCGCGATCGACGCCGCCGCGCGCGCTCCGGCGCTACTCATTGCCATTGGCGCGGGCGCATCGCTGATCTGGCGGGCCTCGGGCGCGCCCTTCGCGCCATCAGAGTGGACCGCCGCCGGCGCCGACATCATGCTCGCCGCCCTCGCCTTCGCCGCGGCGACGCAATTCCGCATTACGAAACTCGCCAGCGTCTGTCCGGCGTCATTCCGGCTGACCCTTGGCGGGGCGCCGCTGTATCTTGTCATATGCGGCCTTGCCGCATTCATTCTGGCGCCGCAGCTTTCATTCAGCGCCGCCTTCCTTCTCGCCGGCGCGCTGACGCTCAACGGCGCGGCGTTCGACCGGCGGGCGGTGACCGATGCGCCAGCGCCGTCGATCCTGAAATCAGCCGTAAGACTTGAAAGCGCGGCGATCCTCGCGCTCGGCATTCCCGTCGCGGTGATGCTGGAAGCGATTGCCACCGCAGCGCCGCAGGGCATGCCGCCGGTGACGCCGGTGTTCGAAGCGGGCCGCGGGTTTTTATTCGCATTTGCTGCCGGCGGCGCATTGGGCCTCGGCGCCGCGCGGATCGGCAATGATGCAAAATTTCGAAAGCATGCCGGCGCATTCGCCGTGGGCGCCGCATTCGTTGCTGTCCTGATCGCTAGTTTGACCGGCGCTCACCCGGTGATCGCCGCCGCATCGGCGGGTCTTTTATGGGGCGAGGAAACGCGTGCGTCCGTCATGTCGCGGGTGCGCCTGCGCCGGCTCGCAGAACGCAACATCGCCCCCTTCGCCTATCTTGCCTTTGGCGTTCTGCTGGCGCCGCGGATTTTGCAGGCTGATTTATTGTCCGTTGTCTTCGCTGCGGCGGCGGTGACGGTGATGCGCGCGGGGCCGCGATTATTCTCGCTCAAGAAAACCTCGCTGCCACGCGAAAGCCAGATGTTCCTCGCCTGGTTCGGCGGCGCGCCGGGCGCGGCCTCGGCCCTGTTCCTGATTTCGCTGTTCGACGCGCCGTCCATCGTGGCGCAGGACGCGGTGCTGACCGTCGGCGCGCTCGCCGTCACCTTTGGCGTCGTCGCCGCGCGCCTCACCTCGCGGCCGCTGGTGAAGCTGCTGCTCAAGGAAACAGCGCTGGCGAAAAAGCGGGCAAGGTTCGCGGGTTAGGTTAGACAACCGACACTCGATTTGGGACCGTCGTTGGGAACGACTGTTTGGATTTCAAAATTTCGACCAAATCAAAGGTTGAGTTTGCTTTTGCAAACGCAAGTTCAGGATCTGTAACGCCTACTAATTCCAACAACCCCACTTTCCCTGACGGCAGCTTGAATTCATGGGGAACTTTTGTCGGCTCGGCAACGATGAGGTTCCTGACCATGGATTCCTCTCGTCCATCAACCGGCGCGCGAAGTGGAATTCGGTCATTAAGCCCAAGAGGTGCGCCAGCACCTATACGTCCTGCAGCCAGCAGCATGTCGAATGCCAACATCCTCAAGAGCAGCTTTATCGCCCAATTCGCTTGCTGGTTTGTCTCCATCAAGAACTCAACACCTGATCCTGAAAACTCAGACATGTCATAGTCATTTGGATCAAGCTCCCACGGATTTGAATAGCCCGAAGTGACATAGAGCCAACTATCTCGGCTGGCTGTAGGTCCAAACTCAAATACTCCGTGCGTTAACCAGCGAGGGTCAATTTCATCAACCTCATAGCTCGCAAAAACCTCACTCGATAACGGAAATATTCCGCGTGACATCTCTCCAAAGAAATCCGGATAGATGCTCTCCTCCCGGATTTTCCAGACCGTTTCCAAGTCCGTCGAACTACCCGTCACCACTCGAACGTCTCCAGATGCGCGCGCAGGTGAAACACCGTCGGGAATTTCTTGAGAATTAAATCCGAGCGGTTGCCCATGCAGATGTCGCGGATCGCCTGAGGCTGTTTCTTGTAGTGATCACGCCCGCCGGTGATGTCGTATAACAGCCGCGCAATGGCGAGGACGTCTGCGCGCCGCTCCGTCGCCGGCGTTCTGCCCCATTCATGGAAGTCGATGGTGCGAAGGCGAAAGAACACGCCATTGCGCTCAACGAAAATGTTTCCCTTGTGCAAATCGCCGTGAAATTCCTTTCGCGCGTGAATTTCCTCGATGCCGGCGGTGAGCGCGTGAATAAGGTTCAGCGCCTCGAACGGCGGCATGCGCTGCCCTCGATATTCCTTCAGCATGTCTTCTAAAATCGCGCCTGCGAAATATTCGCTGATCAGGCAATAAATGAAGCGATCATTGATCCACACTTCCTCGGCGTGGAGATACTTGACGACGATGTCGCAGTCGCGCAACGCGTCGAGCTTGCGTGCATAGCGGATGAAGCGTTTGGAATTGTGTTCCTTCGACTTGAAATAAAGCTTCGCCGCCCGGGTAAGCCCCGTCGCCTTTTCGCGGATTTTATAGACCTCGCCCTCGGTCCCGGCGCCGATGCGCTCGATCACCTCGTAGCGCCAGGTCAGCCGGTCGCCTTTTGAAAGGCCGAAGGAATTTGTCTTGCTCATTAGGCGGATAAGGTCGCATTTTTTGCGCCCGCCGAAAAGCGTTCTCGCCTTTAGAAATTTTTCCGCACCGAGACGGCCCATGTCCGGGGCGCGCCGAGGAAAATATTATAGCCGATGAAGCCGAAACCGGAGACGGCGTAGTCCTTGTCGAGCAGGTTTCGCGCGCTCAATGACACCTCCAGCCCGGCGTCATCGAAAATCAGCGCCGCTTGCGCATCGACGGTGGTGTATGCGCCCTGACGGCGGTCGGCGAGGCCCTCGGCGTCGAGGAAAAACGCGCTTTGATATTTGGCGTTGCCTTGCAGAGCAAGCGAGAGGCCGTTGGCGATTTCGCGCTCGTAGCGGGCAAAACCGGTCGCAGTAACATCCGACGCGAAGGGCAGCGGGTTGCCGTTAAACAGCGCGGCGTTGCCGCCGATATCGGTCGTCTGTTCGATTTCGCTTTCAAGCCACGTGGCCGACCCGCCAAGCTCAAACGCAGGCGAGGCGCGCCATGAAAAACCCGCTTCCGCCCCGTAGACTTCCGCTGCATCGAGATTGGAAAGCGAGTTCGACGTAATCGAGGAACCGTCAGGCAGAGGGAAGTTCACGAAAATCCGCGCCTGGGGCCGTTTGTAGTCCTGATAGAAAAGCGCTGCATTGACCGAAAGGTTGGGCGCAGGCGCGCCTTTATATCCGGCCTCAAAGGAGTTCACTGTTTCCGCGCGGAACAACCCTTCATCCGACCAGTGCGTCGCGTTATTTTGTACTTCGCCGTTGAAACCGCCGCTTTTGTAACCGTTCGAGAACGAGACATAGACCATGTCCTGCGGCGTGAAACGGTAAGACAGCGCCGCGTTGCCGCTGACGCGATTTTCTTTGATACGGTTCGAACCGATGGCGGGGCCGAGACCATCGCGATTGTTAAACCCGATAACGCCATCATCGAAAATATGAACGCCCTGCCCCTCGCCCTTGATGTTTTCGTGTGTGTAGCGCGCGCCCGCAGTCAGTATCAGCGCATCGGTAAAATTGATCTCGTGATAGGTGAAGATCGCGGCGGTTTTGCGTGTCTGTTCGATATCCGTCACCAGCGTGGTTGCAACGCCGGATGATGCAGGCTCCGGCCCGACCCGACCCGGCGCGCCTACATAGCGGCAATCGCCGAGCCGCGATTCAGGATCGAGAACGCCGCACCAGATGAGATATTCCTGTTCAAAATCCTCTGCCGACGCCGCAACGCCGACAAGGCTGTGACCAAGCGCCCAGTCGCCCTGCAGGCGCAGTTCCTCGCTCCACTGGAGGAACTCGCGGTCATAATGAAGGTTGGCGTTCAACGTCGGATCGCCGAACGGCGCCGGTGTTCCGTCAAAATCGAACCCGTAATCCTGCGCGTAGCCTTCGAAAGCCGTCAGGGAAAAAATTTCCCAGTCGCCGAGCGGCGCCACAACTTCCAGCGATGCGCCGAAAAATTCATTGTCCGTGTCCTGAACGCCGTCGGCGCCAACCGATATCTCATGATCGCCAAGGTCAAGGCCAAGATTGCGCGGCGCCGGGTTGACGCCATTGTCTTCTTCGTAGTGGGCGCGGAACAAAATGTGCGCGGCATCGCGTTCCCATTTGAGCGATGCCCTCAGGCCGAACTCGTCACGCATGCCGGCGGCGCGTTCCGGGCCTTGCACAAAATCCGGATCGCTTTGTACATTGTCGAGCCCGGCGTCCTGTTTCAGGTAGCGTCCGGCAATGCGGCCGCTGAATTCATCGCTGATGGCGCCGCTGACGGCGCCGGAAACGTCAAGCCGGCCAAAACGGCCATAGGACCAGCCGAGATAGCCCGAAGTTTCTTCAGTCGGGCGGGCAGATATGAAATTGACAGCGCCGGAAGACGCATTGCGGCCATAGAGCGAGCCTTGCGGGCCTTTTAACACCTCAATCCGCTCCAGGTCGTAGAGCAGCGGACCGGTCTGGACATTGGTGGCGAGAAATACGCCGTCCATATAAATCGCAGCGGCGCCGGGCGTCAGCGCCTGATGATCGACGGCGCCAATGCCGCGGATCTGAAACGCGATCTGGTTGCCGTTCGCTACCGCCGCCTGCGCGCCGCTCAACAACTGCGCGATGTCCTCGGCGCTGTCATAGGTGTTCGCCGTGACAGCCTGCGCGCCGGTGATCACGTCAATACTTGCCGGAATGGCGTTCAAGTTCTGTATGCGCTTGTTCGCGGTGACGATGATTTCGTCGGCAATTGCGATTTGAGGAATAATCAGAACGGAAAAAAAGAGACCAAGGAATTTATGACTGATCATGAAAACAATTTTTTGTAACTTCGGGGCGGAAGCCCTATCGGCTGACGCCCCGAATGTCCAATGCAGAATTTCTTATAAAGCAATCGTGAAAACTAACTGACGTTTACAGGACGTATCTTGTGTTTTGTAAACGCATCAGTTTCTGTTCATGCGGCCGGCCCTACCCCGTCTTCGAAAACAGCTCCCGGCCGATCAGCATACGGCGCACTTCCGACGTACCGGCGCCGATTTCGTAAAGCTTTGCATCGCGCAGGAGCCGTCCGGTGGGGTACTCGTTGATGTATCCGTTGCCGCCGAGGAGCTGGATCGCATCAAGCGCAACTTGAGTCGCTTTTTCCGCCGCAAAGAGAATGCAGCCCGCTGCATCCTGACGCGTCGTCTCGCCCCGGTCGCAGGCTTTCGCCACCTGATAGACGTATGACTTCGCGGCGTTCGTGGTCACATACATATCGGCGAGCTTGCCCTGCACCAGCTGGAACTCGCCAATGGATTTGCCGAACTGCTTGCGCTCGTGGATGTATGGAAGGACCACATCGAGGCAGGCCTGCATGATGCCGGTGGAGCCGGCGGCCAGCACCGTGCGCTCGTAATCAAGGCCGGACATCAAAACGCGAACGCCGTCATTCACCTGACCCAGCACGTTTTCTTCCGGTACTTCGCAGTCTTCAAAGACCAGCTCGCAGGTATCGGACCCGCGCATGCCTAGCTTGTCGAGCTTCTGCGCCGTTGAAAAACCCTTGAACCCTTTTTCGATCAGGAACGCGGTGATGCCGCGCGGACCCGCATCGGGCTCGGTCTTGGCGTAAACCACCAGCGTATCGGCGCCGGGGCCGTTGGTGATCCACATCTTGTTGCCGTTCAGAATATAACGGTCGCCTTTTTTCTCGGCGCGCGTGCGCATGCTGACCACATCAGATCCGGCGCCGGGCTCGGACATGGCGAGCGCGCCCAGATGCTCGCCGGAGACAAGCTTCGGCAGATATTTCGCCTTCTGCTCTTTCGATCCGTTGATGTTGATCTGGTTGACGCAAAGGTTGGAATGGGCGCCATAGGAAAGACCCACCGCGCCCGAGGCGCGGGAAATTTCCTCCATGGCGACCGTATGCGCGACATACCCCAGTCCCGAGCCGCCATATTCCTCATCTGCGGTGATGCCAAGCAGGCCAAGCTCGCCGAGCTCCGGCCAGAGATCGCGCGGGAACAGATTTTTCTCGTCGATTTCGGCGGCGCGCGGCGCCAGCCGGTCCTCGGCCCAGCGGGCGACCATGTCGCGCATTTCCTCGATCATCGGGTCGAGGTCGAACTTCATGAAAGCGTGTGAATTAGAGCGCATCGTCGCGCCTCCCTGGCATTAGCATTATATGTCAAGTTTGGCGCCTTGATACTCTTCCGGAGGCTCCGGGGCAAACATTCTGCGAAGCGTCGTAAATTCACGCCAGAGTGAATTGGCGGGCGTCCGCTGGCGGGGCATTATCCGCCAGCAAGAAGGAATCGGGTTATGAATAAAATCGTCTCATTGGCGCTGGTCGCGCTTTTTATCCTAAGCGGACACGCCCACGCGGCCGACCGCTACGTTCTCGATAACGCCCACACGCAGGTCATTTTCAAGGCGGACCGGTTCGGCCTTTCGAACACTTTTGGCAGCTTCGCCGATGTTTCGGGCGAGCTGATGCTCGACGAGAAAAATCCGGAAGACTCGTCCGTCGCCGCAACCATCAGAGTCGCGAGCCTGCGCTCTGACAACGATACGCGCGAAGGGCACCTTAAAAGCGGCAACTGGCTCGACGCGGAAGCATTTCCTGAAATCACCTTTGTTTCGACCGGCGTTGAACAAGTCGATGAGACAACCGCGAAAGTAACGGGCGACCTGACGGTTCGCGGCGTGACGAAATCGGTCACGCTCGACGTGACGCTGAAGAACATGGGCCCCGATCCGGTGTCGAAGCGCAAGGCCGTGGGCTTTTCAGCGACAACATCGTTAAACCGCCATGATTTCGGCGTGTCGATTGCGGAGAACCTGATCGGCGCCGACGTTCAGATTTTCATCGAGACGCTGGCGATTGAGGCGGAATAAATTTCAGCCTTTATCAAGCCGCTTCGAGAGCTCCGCGATATCCTTGCGCAGCGCGCCGATTTCGAGGCGGATAATTTTCTGACCGTCAATCACCTCATCGACGACGGGCTCAGAGTCTTCCTCCACCACGCGGACGACGATGGCGACAAAGAGATTGAGCATAGTGAAGGTCGCGATCAGTACGAAGGTCAGGAAGAATATCCATGACCGCTCATGGGTCTGGCTAACCTTGCCGGCAATATCGGGCCAGCCTTCGAGCGTCATCACCTGAAACAGGGTATACATCGCCTGAAACACGTTGCCGAATAACTCTGCATGATCGTCCCCGTAGAGATTGGCGCCAATCACCGCGAACACGTAAACAATCAGCGCCAGAACCACGCCGACGGACGCAATGCCGGGTATCGAATCGAGCAGCGCCGAGACGACGACGCGCATGCGCGGGATGACGGTAATAACGCGTAACACCCGCAGCACCCGGAACGCCCTGAGCGCCGCAAGCCCGGACGTCGCCGCCGCGATCGAAATCGTTACGATCAGGAAATCGAATATGTTCCAGCCGTTTTTGAAATACGCCGCGCGATAGGCGATGATGCGCATGCCGATTTCAACGACAAAGGCGTAAACGATGACCCGGTCGGCGGCGTGGAGAAACGAGCCCGCCGTGGTGTCGGCGCCGTCAAAAGTCTCAGCCCCGAGAACGATGGCGTTGATGATGATCAGGACCAGCACCACGGCCTGAAAGATCCGGTGCTCCACAAAGCGCTGCAGGGGCGTCAAATCGGCGGCGGTCATGGGAATTGGCCTTAATATGAAAACGGGACTTGTGGAAAACTCGGGCCCGAAACGGGCGATTTTGCCTGTTAGCCGGATTCTGAAGGACGGCGAAACTGCGCCATTGAGCCCCGCGCTCAATATTGCCAAATGGAAAGCCGCCTATATGGGCCGGGACAGGCCCAATCGATTGGCGGGCCTTGCAAATTCGGCTATGCGGAAATGTTGCCGGGGCACAAAATGGGCGCTACGCCCTATCTGTCCGGCCGATTGACCCTGACGTCTGCGATCATGTGAGCTGCCCTTTGACTGACGCCCCCAAAAACGACGCCTCCGAGCAAGACGTCCCGGACCAGGACGATGAGGCGAACGCCGGTGCGTCCGATACGGACGGGGACGATCCGCGCGTGCGTTTCAAGAGCATTGTCGAGGCGGAAACGCGTGATGCGGACCTGCCCAGCGGTTTTACGCTAGTGCGACGGGACGAGCGCCGCTGGAACGCCATGAGCCGGCAGATCTGGCAAGTTGCGAGGCTCACCGCTGTTTTTGTCATCGTCGCCATTCTTCTCGGCCTGCCGATCGGCAACTGGCTCGCCCATTCGCAGCTTGAGAAAATTACCGGCGTTGAACGGCCATGGAACCCGCTCACGGTCTTCGAGATGGAAACGCTTTTATTCGCGTTCATCCTGCCGGTGATGGTTCTTTTTGTCGGCTACTGCCTGTCGCGCATTCTCACCATGCTGAATGCGGCGGAATCGATTGCGGTCGCCGCACAGCGTTTCGTGACGCCCGACGTCACCGCTGTTCAGAATGTTGACACGGTCGGCAGCGTGGTTGCGGCGCATATGGCGACGCTGAACGAGGGGCTCGACAGCGCGCTGACCCGCCTCGCCTCGGTCGAAGCGATGATACGCCAGCATGTCGAAGCGATCGAAATCGCCGGCGACGCCATCGACCAGAAGGCGACCGGCGCCGTAGGCCGTGTCGCCGACGAACGCGCGCGGCTAATGGAGCTGACCGAGAGTCTTAATGCGCAAGCGGACAGTTTCGCCGCCGCAATCGCCGAGAAGGCGAACATCACGATTGAAGCCCTGCAGTCGAAAGAGACAATATCGAAACAGGCCGAGCAGGATTTCGACGACCGGCTGATCCGGCTTGAAACCGCCGCCGAGCGCGCCTTCAACAGTTTTGAGGCGCTGCGCGAAGCCTTGCGCGACGTTGACGAGACCATGCGCAACTCGGCGCAGTCGATTGACGCGTCATCGGAGGAAACGCGCAAGGCGATGGAACGGGCGAACGCCGCCGCTGACGCCGCCGCAGAGTCCGCCGCGCGCAACGCCGCCAATATCGGGTCCGCCGCGAACCGCGCCGCCGATGAAGCGAAAAAAGCCGCCGACAATGCCATCAAGACGGCGCGCGAGCATGCGGAAAACACGTCGCGCACCGCCATCGAAGCAGCGAACGAAGAATCCGAACGCGTGCAGGATGCCGCTTCAAAAGCGCTGGAAGAAATTTCGAAATCCACTTCCGGGGCCGTCGCCGCCGCCACCGAAGGCGCGTCGATGGCGACGAAAGCCGCGCAGGAGGTTTCGGAGGCCGCGCGTAAATCGAGCGAAGCCGCCGAGAAAGCCTCAACCGACGTCACCGCCGCCAGCGAGCGCGCGCGCAAGAGTTCGGAAGATGCGATGAAGTTCGCTGAGTCCGAAGCGACGCGCATCGAGGAACGCAATCAGGCGCTTGCGGAAGCGCGCGCGGCGCTTGAAAAAGAAAACGCGCGGCTCGAAACGCTGATTGACGAACAGCGCAAGCGCGCCGACCGGCTCGCCGAAGCGATTTCCTCGCAGACCGACCGGTTGTCGCGCCTTGCTGAAGCGCAGCTCCGCGAACAGGAAGCGGCGGCCCGCCTCGCCGAGGCGCAAAACGAAATGCAAAAGCGCGCCGACCTTCAGGCGGCGCAGCGAAAACGCGCCGAAGAAGCAGCCGCAAAGGAAGCCGCCGTACAAGCCGCCAAAGCGGAGGAAGAGGCGAAAAAAACCGCCGCGATGCAGGCGACCCTCGATCTTGGCGCAGCCTCGCGCAAGGCGCCGGAAGTCATCAAGCCGATCGCGCCCGATCCGAAAACAGCCAGGACCAACGGTAATGGCGCCGCGCGCCTTGACGAACTGGCGCGCGACATTGCTGAACGGCGCCCGTCAAAAAGCAGCGGGGGCAAGAAAACCCCTCCTTTGACGCTGGGCAAGAGCGATGGCGGCGCACGCAAAAAAGGCGATGTTTCGTGGAAGGAAATTCTCGACGCGGCTGACGACGGCGCGCCGCTCGATCTTGGCGCGGCGGCAAAGGAAGCCGAAGCGAAGGCTGCGAAAGATCACGAAGATGCCGAAAACGCCATCCGCATCATTGCCCGGTTGCAGGATTTCACGCACCTGCTTGAAACGCGGCTTTACGGCGATCCGCCACCGGCGCTGCAGGAGCGTTTCGACAAGGGCGACCGCAATGTTTTCGCCAACCGGTTGCTGCGCCTCAACGAAGCAGACGTAAAACGCCGTATCCGGACGGAATCAGGCCGTGACCGGAAATTCGAAACGGGCGTTCACGACTTCCTGCAAGGCTTCGAACAGCTTCTCGAGGACGCGACAACATCCGAAACCGCAGATGAAGAGCTTGAAGAATACTTGAGCTCTCCGCTCGGCCGGGTTTATCTGCTCATCGGCGCAACAGTCGGGTATTTTGCGTAAAACCGTTCTCTTCAGACCGCAGGACTCGCGCGCATGGAAAAGAACAAATCGCCCGACGCATTCTTTGCCAAAGACCGCCCGTGGCGGGACGAACTAATCGCGTTGCGCAAAGTGCTCCTCGCCACCGGGCTTACCGAAGAAATCAAATGGGGCGCGCCGTGCTATACGCTGAACGGCAAGAACGTTGTCGGGATTGGCGGGTTTAAATCCTATTTCGGCCTGTGGTTTCATCAGGGCGCGCTTTTAAAGGATGAGAAAAAGGTTCTGATTAACGCGCAGGAAGGCAAAACCAAGGCGCTGCGTCAATGGCGCATGGCTTCCGCGAAAGATATCAAACCCGCGGTCATCAAGGCTTACGTGAAGGAAGCCATCGCGCTTCAAAAGGCCGGCAAGGAAATCAAGCCGGCGCGCGGCAAAGCCCTCGTCATTCCAGCGGAACTCAAATCCGCGCTTTCCAGAAACAAACGCGCCGCATCGGCTTTCGACAAACTGACCCCGGGCTGCAGGCGCGAATACGCCGACTATATCGCGGAGGCCAAACGCAGCGATACCAAGGTACGGCGCATCAAAAAGATCATGCCGATGATCGCTACAGGCGCCGGGCTTAACGACAAATACAAATAATCAGGCGGGACACGGCGCCTCCCGCAGCTCTATGGCGCGGTCGAGATCGGCGACATCCCCTGGCCTTCCGTGCCCGCCAATGATCGTATCGACGGCGAGACTGCGCTCTTCGATAAACGCGCGCAACCGGCACGCCTGATCTCGCGCCGGCTCTACTGACCCGTCCCACCGGAAGACGGCCATGTCGCTCTGGAAAAGAATACGCGGCCCCGGCGCATAAAACACCAGATGCGCCTCCACGTGACCGGACGGGCCCGCATCGTAAATCACCAGCCGGTCGCCAAACGCACGTTCGCCGCGCGGCGGCACGGATTCAATGGCCGGACTGGTCAGCGGCTGATGCCCGCCCGGATGAAGCATGCGCGGCGCCGTCACTGCATCCTCAAAAAACGCCCTGTGATTATCCGCCACGATCAACGCCGCGTCAGGGATGACAACGCCCGCAACGGCGCCCGCATGATCGCCGTGATGGTGACTCGCCGAAACATACCGAACCTCGCCAAGCGCAGAGGCTCGCTCGCGCAGACGCCGGCCGTTGTCCAAACTTCCCGGCGTTTCAATGACGATGACGCCGTCGTCCAACGCAACAGCTAATGAATGATAATCCGGCCCGCCCGAATTAAAGAGCGCGCGGACGCCGTCGCCGTAATCGCGATGTTCATAGGTATCAGGCCCCGGGCGTTCCAGCGGCTCTGTTTCGCTATTCTCAGTCGCTTGCGTGCGCTGGGATCGCTCGACCGGTGCGAAAGCGGCCTCAAGATCATCTAGCTCAAGAGTGTAGTCGTTATACGGAAGATTAAATATCTCCGCGCCTGCATCAACAACGCGGAAGCGGCCCGGCGCCGTCCAGCCGCTGTTCTCGGCATATTCGCTGAATTCGATGACCGATTCCGTGTCGCCGTAGCGTACGTCGCTGAACGGCATGACAACGCGATCAACGTGTTTTGTCTCCCTGTTGATGTAAACGTGTATGAGCTCGCCATAAAAAGCGCCGGCAATAACGTGATGGCTGTTCGTTTCATCCGTCAGCGCCAGACGTTTCGGATCCTGCAGCCAGGCGTGCAATATCGCATGCGGGCTTTGCCGCAGCTGCCGCGCCAGCTCGGGAAGCATGGCGGCGTCCGCGCCGTCAATATCGATGGTGCGCGTGAAAGCAGTCTGCTCGCCGGTAAACCCGTTGACCACGCGCAACCGCGCGCCGGCGACATCAATAATATTTCGCTCCGTGTAATTAAAGAGGCCCGGCTCCAACGGCGTCGGGCCCTGATACGGGAAGAAGGCTTCTCCTTCAAAACCGAACGCGATGGATTGCACTTCACGCAACCGGACTGCGCCGCCAAGCGCATCGGCCGACTGTCGGACGATTTCAATCGCCTTCGATGCGCGCGTCACCACAGTGTCCGACCTTGAGGACCGCTCCGATTCGGATGGCGCCGTTTGCGCCACTTCTGAACATCCGATTAGTACTATCGTCGAACAAATAGCGGCTACAACCAATCTCATTATGCTCTCCTCAATGTATTTTTTTAACAACTCCTACTGTGCGGTCACGACATCCGTAATGTCCGCCAGCAGAACCTCGCCGCACATGACGGCGACGGCGCGATAGTTTTCTGCGATCGCGGGGCCTTCGTAGCGGACTGTTTCGGTGGTTATCACCTGTGCGGCCATGCCGTCAGGCGGCGTCGCGGTTAAATGCAGGCGCTGCATCGGAATGGCGCTGCGGTCGGCCATGCCGGCCTCCCATTCGAATGTGTAGCCCGGCGTCGGCGTATCGACGACGCCCTCGACAATCAGTGTACGAACGGCATCAGGCCCCGGCATCGCATTGATCCATGCCCGCCAGTCGCGGCTTGCAACGATGAGACAGGTGGTCGGCTCGCCCGCCTCAGGTAATCCGGCGTCGGCGGTCATGTCGCCGGCGCCAGTCTCGACCTCGTCTGACGCTGTTGTGTCTTCCGCAGAAAGATCTGCAGGCTGTGAACAGCCTTGCGAAGCGAGGAACACAAAAGCAGTTGCAACAGGAAGGTATCGTTTCATTGCGCCGGGCTCCCGATTGAGACCCAATTAAAATAGGCCCCGCGTCAGGAGAAGTCCAACACTGCCGCGTTACGTCTCGGAAAGGACGGCTAGGAAGCAGCGCCGCCGCGCGCTTCAGCGCCTTGCGTATAGGCCCAGCCGACAATGCCGGTCAGCACTTCATCGAACGCAGCGTCGAAGGCGCTGTAAACGGCGTTCGGTTCGGTCGAATTCGCGTTAACGCGCGTTTCAAACTTGCGCGCGGAAAAAACATTGCCCTTGCCGTCTGTCAGTCGGGCGTAGATTTCGACAACCGCCGCCCTGTCACGCGAAGCGACATCCACTTCCATGCGGCGAATGTCCGTCTGCAGAACAAGGTCGGCAACCGGAATGGCGACGCGGTCGCCCACGGCGAGAATGCGTCCCGCGTCTTCAAAAGTCTGCGTCAGCGCGGTCTGGAACAGGCGCGGCGCGCGGTCGGCCCATTCGGCCCCGGCGAGATATTCGATCTTTCCCGGGCCCGGCGAGACGGCGATGCGCACGGTGTCGTAAACGCGCGTCGCCCGCGGATCGTCAATGACGAGCGACCACTGAAGCGCCGCGCCCGAAAGCGCGCCGGCGTCAGCCGCCTCAATATGAAAGCGCGGTTTTGCGGGCGCCGCTTCTGGCAGTATCGATACGCAGCCTGCGGCGAGAACCGCCGCGCCGACAGATATAAGTTGCGCAAGGCGTTTCATCATTGTTCATCCCCAACATATTCCGGTGCGCGCTCGCCGAAGAAATAGGCGTTCGGATCGCGGTCAATCTCACGCAGCATGGCGTCGAGCGTGCGCATCAGGCGCCGCGCTTCGCCAAGCGCCGGCGCCACCTGCCCGAGTCCCTGATCGGCGAACAATCTGATGGAGGCGCGGTTTTCATCTGTGATAGCGCGCAAGTCCGTCATGAGCGCGCGGGATTCAGTGAGCAGCGCTTCGATTTCCTCCGCCGTCGCCGGTGCATCGTTTTCCATGAAAGACTGCAGCCCGGTCGCCGCCGCATCGAGCTTGCCGGTGACGCGCGCCAGATCCGTGGTGATCGTATTTATGTTTTGCAGCGTCGTGGTGATTTCTTCGTCGTTTTCAGCGAAGGCGGCGGTCAGGGTTTCGATATTGGAAATGATCCCCGAAATGCCGTTGATGTTATCGTCGGACAACAATCGGTTCGCCTGCGCCAGCACGTCGCCGGATCCTTCAAGGAACGCGGCGAAGCCGGACGTGTCCGCTTTGATTTTCGGAACATCGTCTTCGCTGACGTCTTTCAGCAAGGGCGCGTCCGCCGAACCGCCCACAAACTGAATAATCGCAAGTCCGGTAAAACCGACCAGCTCCAGCTCGGCTTTGGTGTCGGTCTTGACGGGCGTATCTTTTTCAACCCGGACTGTGGCAATAACGATTGATGGGTCGTCAGCATCGATCGTCAACTCGTCCACTTCGCCTTTCTGAATGCCGTTGAAGCGCACCGCCGCGCCTTCGGAAAGACCCGATACGCGCTCGGTGAAGATGATGTCGTATTCGTCGAATTCGCGCTGCGACTGTCCGAGCCACAGGATGAACAGGAACGCTGCCGCAATTGCGATCATGACGAAAGCGCCGATCATCACATATGGCGCGCGCGTTTCCATACCTTACAACCCCTCAGCTCGCCTTAGCGGAGAGCGCGGCCCTGCCCCTGGGCCCCGAAAAATATTCGCTGATCCACGGGTGATCCGTCCGCCGGACTTCGTCGAGCGGACCGCAGGCGATGACGTGCTTTTCAGCCAGCACCGCCACCCGGTCACAGGTCGCATGCAGCGTATCAAGATCATGAGTGACCATAAACACTGTTAACCCTAAGGATTCCTTGAGATTAACGATCAGGTCGTCGAATTTCGCCGCCCCAATGGGGTCAAGACCGGCTGTCGGCTCGTCCAGAAAAACGATTTCGGGATCAAGCGCCAGCGCCCGCGCGAGCCCGGCGCGTTTTTTCATACCGCCCGAAAGCTCGGAGGGATATTTCGCGCCCGCTTCTTCAGGCAGACCGGACATGGAGATTTTTAAGGCCGCAATGTCCTTTGCCAATTCTTCAGGAAGATTAAGATGTTCCCTGATCGGCGCCATGACGTTTTGCGCAACGGTCATGGAGGAAAATAGCGCCCCGCCCTGAAACAGGACGCCCCAGCGCTGTTCAATGGAAAGGCGCGCCTGATGGTCAGCCGCATAAAAGTCTTCGCCGAAAACCTTGACCACGCCTTCGCTCGGACGCTTGAGGCCGATGATCGCGCGCATCAGCACGGATTTGCCCGTACCCGATCCGCCGACGACGCCGAGAATTTCGCCTTCCCGCACGCGCAAGTCGAGATTTTCATGCACGACGAAATCGCCGAACTGGGTTTTGAGCCCCTCGACCTCGATGATGTGCTTATGAACGCTTTGCCCAAGGGTCAAAAGTCGATCTCCAGAAAGAACATGGCGAAAAACGCATCGATCAGGATCACGAGGAACAGCGCCTGCACGACCGAAAGTGTCGTACGCTGACCAAGCGATTCCGCGCTGCCTTCCACCTCCATGCCCTGATAGCAACCGACGACAGCGATCACGAATGCAAAGAAAGGCGCCTTGATGAGGCCCGCCCAGAAATGATTCATGATGATCGTTTCCTGGGTACGCACCATGAACAGCGCCGGCGAAATATCCATGGCGAGCCATGCGACGAGACCGCCGCCGATCATGCCGAGCATGGCGGCGAGAAACGCAATCACCGGCAGCATGATGACGAGCGCCATGACGCGCGGCAGCACCAATACTTCCAGAGGATCGAGCCCCAAAACTTTCATGGCGTCGATTTCCTCGCGGATTTTCATGGATCCGATCTGCGCCGTAAACGCGCTCCCCGATCGTCCGGCGATCAGGATCGCACTCAACAGAACGCCGAATTCGCGCAAGACGGATATGCCGACGAGTTCGACGGTGAAAATATCAGCATTAAACAGCTGCAGGATTTTCGCGCCCATGAACGCGACGACAGAGCCGATCAGGAACGACATGAGCCCGATGATCGGAATGGCGTTGAGCCCGGCCTCTTCCATGTGGTGCACGGTAGCGGTCCAGCGGAACCGTGACGGCTGCATGACGCTGCGCGCAAACGTACTCAATATTTCTCCGATGAAACTCAAAATTGCCTGTCCGGCGAGCATGGCGTCGATCACGCCCTTGCCGAGGCGGCGCAACACCATCACGAAGGCGTTGCCGTGCAGCGGCTCCACATGACAGGGCGCCAGATGCTGTTCGACCTGCTCCAAAAGCGCTGCATGAGAATCCCGGGCGCCGACGATCTTCGACGCGCTCGTCCGCTCCGCGCAGGCGTGAAAGGTACGCTGCAGCACCATGGCGCCTGACGTATCGAGTTTTTCCACAGCCGACAGGTCGATGATGATGTCGCGCCCGATCGAATCATCGGTGAAATCGCGCAGTTTCCCGTCGATCGCCCCGAGATAGCGGGCGCGCCAGTCGCCGCGGGCGATCAGGCTTAAAACGCCGCCCTTCATATCAATGTCGAATGTCGCCGCCGAATCCGTCATGATTAATACTTCCTAAAAGCGCCGGGCACGCGGCCCGGGCCTTGCAGTGTTATGCTTTACGACAGGATAATAAAATCATCCTGAATACAGGTTGCGATGTGTGGTAGACCCCGAAGCGCGCCGCAGGGGTCGTATCGAAAGGGTCAGTTTGTCTAAGCGTATGTTTTCAAAGCCGTTTCAATGGCTGACCGCGCTCCCGTTGCTGATCGTCACGGGGGCTCTTGCGGTCATCGCTCTCGGGACCCTCGCCGGCGCCCAATCGCCCGACGCGAATGCGCGCGAACGCCTTTTCGACTATTTCCAGCGGATTGACCCGTCTTCGGGCGACGCATCGGAGGATTTTCACCTCGTCCTGATCGACCGTGAGAGCGTGGACGCCGTCGGCCCCTGGCCATGGCCACGCACTGTTTTGGCCGATCTCGTTGAGGCTGCGGGCGAGGCCGGCGCGAAGGGCGTCATCCTGACTGAGACGGTCGACTCCCCCGATCCCCTGTCGCCGGAAACCATCGGCGAGTTTTGGCTGTCGGGCGCGCGTGACGAAGCCTTTGCGCAGCAACTGGCGCTCCTGCCGCAAACCGATGAACGTCTCGCCGCTGCGTTTGTCGGCGTCGACGGCGCCATTGGCGTCAGCGCGACGCCGCCGGCGGACCCGAACCGGTCGACCTCGATGCAGCGCAGCGACGTCAAACTTTCATCATGGCTGACTATGGGCCCGAATGGCGGCGAGTTCATCGCGCTGCCAGCCGCGCGCTATTTCTACGCCGTCAACGAAACATTGAGCGCCGCGGCGCGGCCCGCCGTCGCCGCACTGTCGCCGGACAGGGACGGCGTCGTACGCCGCACGCCGTTATTGTGGTCGCTTGATGAAGCGCCCGCCCCGTCGATTGCGCTGGAGGCGGCAAGACTTGCTGCAGGCGATGAAAAAATTACCGTGAATACAGGCGCATCGACCGCCCATTCGCAAGGCCGCACCATCGAAACGATCAATGTGGGCGATGTGACGGTCGACCTCAATGAAACAACATCATTGCGTCTTTACCTCCCGAAACGCCTTGCCGTACCGTCGACATCTGCGGCGCGTCTTCTCAACAATCTTGATTCAAACCAGCAGCTTGATGGCGCCGTTGTACTGATTGGTCTTGATACGGAGCTTGGTGAGACGGTGATGACCGCGCGCGGGCCCTTGTCCCGGCCTGCGCTGCACGCGCTTGCCGCAGCGCAAGTTGCCGCCGGCGACGCGCCGAAGCGTCCTGGCTGGACCGGTTACATGGAAGCGCTGGCGGTAATGATCTTCGGTGCGGCGGCGATCATGACGGCGCAGAGGCTGCAGTTCTGGCAGGCGGCGGGGTTTGCGGCGCTGGTTTCGATTATCCTGTTGCTCGGCGCTTTCGCGGCATTCGCCTTTGGCGACCTTCTTCTCAATCCGTTGCCCGGGGCGGCGGCGCTTTTCCTTGGGGCGTTTTCCGTTGCAGGCGGGCGTTCCATCGGCGGCGTGTTGCGCGACGACAATTTGCGCGGTTCATTCCATGACACGCTGCCCGAACCGGCCATGAAGCGGTTGCGCGAGGAAGCGGGTAGCGAAATCCTGCAAGGCGTCCGGCGCGACATTACGGTGCTCGCTTGCGAATTGCGCATCGCGGACGAAGACCTGCGCACCATGGAGACGCTACCCGATGAAGTGACCAAGCTTCTCGCGGCGGCGAGTCTCGATCTGCGCCAGACGATCATCGCCAGCGGCGGCGCCGCGGACCAGTCGGACGGCGGACGGCTGTTCGCTTACTACAACGCGCCGCTCGAAACCGCCGACCATACGCAGGCGGGATGTGCGGCGGCGCTGCGGCTCATCGAAAGCATGGACAAGATCAATTCGGACCTGGATGAGTCGAGCCACACGCGCGGCATGCGCATTCATCTCGCCATCGGCGTCGCCACCGGTCCCTGTTTCGCGGGGCCGATGGGGCATGGCCGCAACAACCGCTATTCCGCCGTCGGCCCGGCGGTCGACCGTGCTGCGTTCTTGAGAAACCAGTCGGAATTCTATGGCCCGGCGATGATCTGCGACGAAGCGGTGCACAAGGAAACGCATCATCACTTCGCCTATCTTGAACTCGACCGGCTGAAACTGCGCGCCGAAAAACGCCCCGTTTCGATTTACGCGCTGATCGGCAATCCGTTCATCAAATCGTCGAAAGCGTTCCGTTCGCTCGACGACACGCACCGCCAGTTCCTCGCCTCATACCGCGCCGGCGACATGACCAAGGCAAAGGAGCTGCTGGCGAAGACAAAGAAATCGCCCGGCGCCAAAATCGCGCTTTTCGATATCTATGAAGAGCGCATCAAGCGTTTCATGGAAAAGGGTCTGCCCGAAGGCTGGGACGGCGCACACGCGGCGGATGTTTAGTTTCCGGCAGGCTTCACGCGCCGATAAACAAACTCCAGCACTTTCCCTTCATCGACAACGACAGCCGAGCGCAATTCATCAGGCCCCGTCATTTTGAAGGTCAGCCCGTCGAAATAGACGGCGTTTTCTTCGGCCGCGACCAGCGGAAAGGCGACATAGTCGTCTTTTTCCTCCCAGCCGGTGAAGTCGGCGTTGTAATGCTTGATCCGCAGGGCGAGCGAGCCGTCGACCTCCAGCAGCTGATAAAACTCGTAAAACATGATCGAGCCGTCGGGCTTGGTCTGGCGAAAGGCGCCGATCATCTGGCCAGCCAACGGCGGTGCAAAGAATTCTTCCGACTGGCCGCCGAGCCCCGACCCTTTCCAGTGACCGCCCAGCCACGCGACGTCATCAATAGACGCAGGCGGCGGCGGTGCGCCATCGGCGAGGGCTTTTATCTCTATACTCGCTTCGCCGGCCTGAACAGGCGCGGCAATCATGGCAATGCAAAGAACGGCAATCAGGAATCGCATGGGATTCTCTCCATTTTCCGGCGGTCCCGCTATCGTGATTTTGACCGCCTTTCACGTCACAGACGGACGGCGCCTCAGTATTTCGACATCTTAGTCGAAAAGCTTTCCTCCGTCCCAGAGCCGCGCCGCAATAAGCGCCGCGACAACCGCGACCGCACCCATAGCCGCCATCATGAGATACGCCGGCGTCGAGCCATGCGCGTCCCACAGAAAACCCGCCGCCACCGTCGCGAGCCCGGTAACCGCCCCGACGCCGGTCGCCGACATCAAGGTCATGCCGGTGTTTACGAGGCGCAACGGCGCCGCCCGGTCAAGAAACTCAATGGCGCCGAGATAGGCAGCGGCGAAGGTGAAGGCGTGTAAAGTCTGCACAAGGAATAATACGGGCAGCGGCGGATCGAACGCCGTAATCGTCCATCTGACGACGACGGCGCCGCCGCCCAGCAGCAACAGGCCCATGGGCCCGACCCGGCGGGCAAGCCCGCGCACCCGCGTCAGCATGAAGATTTCCGCAATGACGCCTGTCGCCCAGATGCAGCCAATGACGAAGGTCGAGTAGCCGAGCGCCTCCCACCGCAGAAAAGAAAACGCGTAGTAAACCGCATGCGCGCCTTGCGTGAGGCCCGCTGACGCCAGCACCGCTAGAAACACCGGATTGCTGATCAGCTTCGGCGCCTCGCGCCATGAAACCGGCTTCGCGCCGCCGCGCCCGCCGACGCCTTTCGGCAGGAACAGCGACATCAAAAACGCGAAACTCGCGGCAATCGCCATGGCAGGCGCCGCCGCTGCAACGCCGGTGCTCGACAACAACGCGCCGCCCAACACGGTTGTCGAAAGAAAGAATGCCGAGCCGATGGCGCGCGTCTGACCGTAATGCAGCCAGCCATTGCGATCAGCGCGCAGCACGGCCGTATCGGTGAGCGGAACGAGCAAACCGAACGTCCAGATCACCAGCGCCGCCGATGCGCCGATCAGAATTTTTCCCGGCAGAAAGACGAGTCCTGCGGCGCCAAAGGCGAACAGAAAGGTGACAATGCGCAGCGCAAGGCGTTCGTCGCTTTGGTGATCCGCCCAGAAGGCGACTATGGGCCCGAGGGCGAGGCGCGCGATCAGCGCGACGCCGGTGATGAGGCCAATTTCGCCGGCGTTAAACCCCTGAAGCGCCAGCCAGCCCGCAAAGAACGGCAACTGAAATCCGAGCAACACGAACTGGCCGCCGTAAAAGCCGGCGTAGAGCGCGCGCACGCGATTTTTTGAACCGCCTTCTGTAACGCTTGTCGTCATCACCGCGGGTCTAGGCGAAGACTCGCGGAAAGTGAAATAAGAAGTTGGTGAGCCAGGCGGCTAAACGTCTAAGTGCCGGAGAACTTGCTGGTTCGCCTCGGCATGCGCGAAGGCGCAGCGATGGTTTCCGTGCGATCTTTTTCAATTCGTTCGGCAAGCGCATCGGCGGTTTCGCCAAGATTACGGATTGCCTGCAAATAGGCGGTGCGGATCGCGTCGATTTTTTCTTCGTCGACCGGTTCGCCGAGCTTTTCAAGCTCATGCGCGGCTTTCGTGTAAATCTTGCGATTTTCGCGCAGTGCCTGAATGGCGCCTTCGACTGTCACCACATCATTCATGGTGACGCGCGAGGCGAATACCGCATTCTCTGCAACCCGCGCAAGCCGCTGCGCCGCCGTCAGATTGGATTCCGCGTCAACCGCCAGCTTTTGAAAGCGCAGGCCCGCTGGCTGCAATCCGTGAACATAAGTTTCGACCGCCTCGCTGCGAGACACCCGATCCTCACTACTAGACGCGCCCGCGATCATCGCAACGAAAGAAACAGGCTCCGGCGCAGGCCATGGCGCCGCTTCGACGTCGCGCGCGGCATCAGCCAGCATGTCGCGTTCTGCGACCGCATGATCATCCAATTGATTTTGGGAAAAGACGGGATTGACAGCACAACCGCCAGTCAACAGCAAACCAGCCAATGTGAAAATTACAAACGCTGCTACGCCGCTCTTGCGGCCAATACGCAATGTCACTTAGGCCCCTACTCCAAACAAAAACTTGAGACGCACACCCTACCCATCTAAAGCCTTAGCAAATTGATTCGGAAATGTCAGCAGGAAACGCCGCTAAATGAGCGATTTGCGCAGTTTATATCCGCCGATAGAGCCTTTCGACTCCGGAATGCTCCGTGTGTCGGACCTTCACGAGATTTATTACGAGGTATCGGGCGCGCCGGACGGCAAACCGGTCGTCGTCTGCCATGGCGGGCCCGGCGGCGGCTCAACGCCGTCCATGCGGCGATATTTCGACCCTGCGCGTTACCGGATTGTTCTCTTCGACCAGCGCGGCTGCGGCAAGTCAAAACCCCATGCGGAACTTGAGGATAATAATACATGGGCCCTGGTGGAGGACATGGAGACGCTGCGCGCGCATTTAGGCCTTGAACGCTGGCAGGTCTTCGGCGGTTCATGGGGCTCGACGCTGGCTCTGGCCTATGCGCAGACACACCCGGAACGTGTGACGGAGCTGGTTTTACGCGGCATATTCACACTCCGCCGCGAGGAAATCGAATGGTTCTATCAGGAAGGCGCAAGCTGGATCTTTCCTGATGCGTGGGCCGAATATCTGGCGCCAATCCCCGAGACAGAACGCGGCGACATGATCACAGCTTACTACAAGCGCCTCACCGGCGACGACAAGGCAGAACAGTTGCGCGCCGCCAAGGCCTGGAGCCGCTGGGAAGGCGGCACGGTCAGTCTTTTGCCGTCCGAAGAACGCATGCAGACATTTTCAAGCGACGATTTCGCCCTCGCGTTTGCGCGTATCGAATGCAGCTACTTTCACCATGGCGGATTTTTCGACCGTGACGATCAGCTTTTCGCCAATATTGACCGCATACGGCGCATCCCGGCCATCATCATTCAGGGGCGTTACGACGTCGTCACGCCCATCAAGACCGCTTGGGAATTACATCAGCGCTGGCCCGAAGCCGAGTTCAAGATAATTCTGGACGCCGGGCACGCTGCAAGCGAGCCCGGCATCATTGATGCGCTTGTGCGCGCGACGGACAATTTCGCCCGGCGCTAACCCGCCAGCATCGGCGCGATGATCGTTGAATAGACGATCACGATGAAGATGCCCGTGGTGCAAACGTACCGGACCAAGAAGCGCCAGCGTTTGAACCAGATTTCAGACTTGAAGCCGATGGCCTCGCGCGCTGTCGATGTCGACACGATCCAGCCCGCAAACACTGCGGTGATAAAGCCTGCGATAGGCAGGATGAGATCAGTGGTTGCGCTGAGGAAGTCGAGCAGCACCATGCCCTCGAACAGGGCGACGCCGCCGAGCGGTTGCCATGTGTTCCAGAATGTTTCGCCAACACTCGTAGGCACCTGGCTGAGGGCGTTCAACACGCCGATACCAAAGGCTACGAGGCCGAGAAGGCCGACCGAAACCACGCGCTGATTGCTCTTCGTTTGTTCATCGACCCACTTGGTCGAGACCTCAAGCAGCGCAATCGACGATGTAATCGCTGCAAAAAACGCGAGGATAAAGAACATCAGGCCAAACAGTCCGCCCACGGGCATGCCATGGAAGGCAAGCGGCAATGTCTGGAACATCAGGGTAGGACCGGCGCCGGCGGCAAGCCCCATGGCGAAGACGATCGGGAAAATCGCAAGACCGGCGACGATGCCGACGCCTGTGTCTGCAATCGCGACCAGACGCGCCGATTTCGGCAGGTCCTGATCATCGCGCATATAGGCGCCGTAGGTCATCATCAGCGCGGAACCGAGCCCGATGGAGAAAAACGCCTGTCCCAGCGCGGCGGAAACCACCGATCCGTTTTTAACGCCGCTCCATAAATCTTCAAAGCGAACGCCCAACAGAAAATCGACGCCGCGCGCCGCATCGCCTTCAATCAGGGCGAAAACAAACAGCACGATGAGCAGGATGAAAAACGCCGGCATCAACAGCGTCACCGCCGTCTCGATGCCGCCTTTGATGCCCCGCATGACAATGCCCATAGTCACGAGCATGAAGATGCCGTGATAGATGATCATGCGAACGGGATCGCTCAAAAGCTCGACAAGTTTGGCGCTTACCTGTTCTTCGGTCTGGCCGGCGAAGGCGCCGGCAGTGAGACCGCCCAGCCCGTCGCGCGCTATCGCTGCAAAAAGATCGCCGCCGATCATGACGACATAGGCCAGCACCCATCCGGCGATAACCGAATAGAAGGTCAGGATGATGAAGGCGCCGATCATCCCGAACCAGGACTGCAGCGACCAGAGCGGCGAGCGCCCCTCGGCCTTGGCGATCTTGACGACGCTGCCCACCGCCGACATGCCGCCGCGGCGGCCGATAAAGAGTTCTGAAACCAGAACCGGCAGGCCGATCAAAAGAACACAGATGATATAGAAGACGACAAAGGCGCCGCCCCCGTTCTCGCCCGCCACGTAAGGGAATCGCCAGAGATTCCCGAGGCCTACCGCCGACCCGACGGCCGCCATGATGAATGCCGCCCGCGACGACCAATGAGCGCCTTCGCCCGCCGTTCCTTGCATATTGGATATCCCCTTAAGCCGCGCCGGGCCCCGGCCCGGCGATTTCCCGCATTTTAGACAATTTTTTACGTTTATTAGCAAATATTACTCAACGAAGCGGCCGTAGAGCGGCTGGCGGAGGGCTGATTGGCGCAGAACTCCACCGGCTTGCGCGGGAAACGGGGAAGAGAACGTTGGCAGAACCGCTTGCATCAGGGCCTGAGCACCTTCAGGCTGAACAGGTCGATAGTCTTGTCGCCGCCGCTGGCGTCGACGGCGCCTTGGCTATTCTGGACGCCTTCCAACGCTCAACTCTCGATCTGCTCAGTGTCATGGGTGAAGATTTGCGGTCCGGCGCGCTTAGTGAGGCGTCAAGGACCGCGCATGCCGTAAAAGGGTCAGCCGCCAATGTGGGGGCGGCAGCACTGGCCGAATGCGCATCCGCCATCGAAAAAGCGTGCAAGGAGGGCGATGGCGCAGTCGCATCGCAACAACTCTCTGAAGCGCAGAAATACTACCTCGCTTTTTGCGAGGAATTCAAAGCGCGCATCGAACATTTATAATCCGGTCTAGAGCTCTCCTGAGCGATACATGTCCTGATCGCGGTGAACATACGCGCTCATGGCGATGCCAAATCCGAACATGATCGTCAGCATCACCGTCCCCCCGTAGGAGACGAGCGGCAATGGCACGCCGACGACCGGCGCAAGCCCCATCACCATGCCGGTGTTGATGAGAACGTAAAGCGTGAATGTCGCGACAACGCCGATGGTTGCAAGGCGCGCGAAATGCGACTTCGCCGCCTGGGCGATCGAAAGCCCGGTAACGATCACCGCAAGATACATGAACAAAAGACCCATGGCGCCGACAAAGCCAAACTCCTCGCCGAACACCGTGAAGATGAAGTCGGTCTGCATTTCCGGCAGGAATTTGAGCTGCGCCTGCGTCCCTTCCATGAAGCCCTTGCCGGTCAACCCGCCGGAACCAATCCCGGTTTTCGACTGCAACAGGTGATAACCCTCACCCAGCGGGTCGCGGTCAGGATTGAGGAATGTCAAGATCCGGTTCACCTGATACTCTTTCAGAATCTCGAATCGATAAGCGCCGTAGGCCGCTGCAACGCCGCCGAGAATGCCGGCGAAACCAATCCGCCATGAAAGACCGGCGACGAAGACGACAATGGCGCCCGTCGCAGCAAGCAGCAGCGCCGTGCCGAGGTCAGGCTGCATGAAAATCAGGCCGACCGGCGCGCCAATCATCATGACCGGGGGTATCAGATATAGAAAATGCGAAACCTGTTCGGCCCGCAGCCCGTGATAATAACGTGCAAGTCCCAGCACGAGGCCGATCTTCATGGCTTCAGACGGCTGGAACTGTAAGCCGCCGAATTCGATCCAGCGTTTGGCTCCCATATTTACCTCGCCGACCAGCGGCACAGCGATCAACGCGATCAACGCAGCGAAATAGGCCGGGTAGGCGAGCGCCATCCAATACCGGATCGGCACCATGGCGACGCCGATGAGGATGCCGAGCGCTATAAGGTAGCGCGCCCCGTGCTTCATCGCCCATGGCTGCCAATTGCCTTCCGCTACGGAATAAAGCGTGATGACGCCAGCGCCAGCGATAATCGTCAGTAGAATGATCAACGGCCAGTGAAGCCTTGAAAGCTTGTCGCGAACGCCGCGGCGCCGGCCGGGAAGGATGATCGACGACATCGCCTAACTTTCCCGCGGCGCCGGGCCGCGCGCCAAGGTGCGCGGGTCGAGCGGCGTTTTCGACGCTGGGTCTTTTTCGGCCACGGCCTTCATGATGTCGCGCGCCTTGGGGCCCGCCATGCGCGATCCGCCAATGCCGTGCTCGACAACGACGGCGCATGCGTAACGCGGATTTTCGTAAGGCATATAGGAAACAAAAAGCGCATGGTCGCGGCGCGCCCAGGGGAGGTCTTCGGGTTCCGAAAGCCCTCTTGCCCGGTCCTCCGCCGTGATCTGATAAACTTGGCTTGTACCGGTCTTGCCCGCCATCTGCCATGCCGGGTCTTCAATGCGGGAGCGCGCCGCCGTGCCATATTCATTGGTGACCGCATTCATGCCCGCGCGGACAATGTTCAAATAATCATGATCGATATCAATCAGCGGCGCCTGCGGCGGCGGCGGCACGAGTTCGCCGACGGCGCGCACAAGCCGCGGACGCACGGCGCGGCCCGTCGCAAGGCGCGATGCCATCACTGCAAGTTGCAGCGGCGTCGACGTGACGTATCCCTGACCGATAATCACCGATAGGGTTTCGCCCTGAAACCACGGCTGGTTTTCCGGATTGCCGGCGAAATATTGCCGCTTCCAATCTCTGTCGGGAACAACACCCTTCTGCTGACCGGAAATGCCGAGCTCATATGTCTGCCCCAATCCGAACTTCCGCGCCGTGTCAGCAAGCAGATCGACATCCAGATTTTTGGCGATCTCGTAATAATAAACGTCGCATGAATGTTTGAGCGATCCCTTCATATCGACGGTGCCGTGCCCGCCGCGCTTCCAGCAATGGAAGAAGCGGTTGCCGTACCAGACCTTGCCGCGGCAATGAGCCGTTTGCGTCGGCCTGACGCCCGCCCGCTGCGCAGCGATGGCGGAAATCATCTTGAACGTCGAACCGGGCGGATAAACGCCTGACAGGGTCTTGTTCAGCAATGGCTTGTAAGGGCTCTGATTAAGCTCGCGCCACAAGTTAGGATCGATTCCGACATTGAAGTCGTTTGGGTTGAATGCCGGCGTCGACGCCAGCACCAGAATATCGCCGGTAATTATGTCCATGACCACGGCGGCAGCGCTTTGCGTTGGCGGTTCAATGCCCGGCGCGGGTTCAGCCAGCACTTCCATGGCGCGCTGTTGCAACTCTGCGTCGATGGTCAGCGCCAATGTCTTGCCCTGCACCGGCGGCACAGCGCTGTCGGCGAGTTCCTCAATCACACGGCCATGAGCGTTGATCTTGACGTTCATGGCGCCAGCGGCGCCGCGCAACTCGCTTTCATATGTGCGCTCAAGCCCTTCGCGGCCAACCTTAAAACCAGGCTGGCGCAACAAAACGCGCTCCGCATCCGTCTCCTGCTCGGCAAGGTCACGCTCTGTCACGGCGCCCACATAACCGATGACGAATGCTGACGCCGGACCGATCGGATAGTCGCGCGTCTCGCCCACATCCGGCAGCACGCCGCCAAGATGCGGCAGCCGGAAATTGATTTTCGAAAAATCTTCCCAGGATAAATTGTCGGCGATCTGGATCGGCGTGAACGCGCCTCGGCGCCTGATTTCACGCATGATGCGCGCGCGTTTATCATCGCTGATTGGCGTAATCGTTGAAATCGCATCGAGCGCCGCATCAACGTCCCGCGCCTGTTCCGGCACGAACAACACGCGGAAGTTTTTCCTGTTCGACGCGAGCGGCACGCCAAAACGGTCGACGATCTCACCGCGCAGCGGCGTCAGGATGCGCCGGTTGAACTGGTTTTCCTGCGCAAGGTCGAGATATTTCTGATGATCTGCTACTTGCAACTGATAAAGCCGCGCGGATATGCCGGCGAACATTAGCCCCACGCCCCCGCCAAAAAGAACCGTGCGGCGGGACACCGTTTCCTGACGTTCCGGATCGTGATGGCCGAACCTGGACATTTAACTCAAGCCTCCACCAGTACGCGGCGGTGCAACTCGCCAAAGGCAATGCCGAAGAGCGGGTAGATGAGCACAGTCGCGAGGAGTTGCAGCGCCAACGCTGTAACCGGCAATAACCCGCCTGACATCAAACTCATCACGAGCCACAGAATAAGCCCGGCAAGGCTCGAGGCCAAGGCGAAACCGATCCAGACGACCTTTTGTTCACGCCCCAGAAAGTAAGCGCGCTGTGAGAGCACGATGAATTGCGTGACAAGGTAAACGGCGGGCCACAAGCCCAGCGGCCCGCCGGTTAACAGATCCTGTAAAAGCCCGATCAGAAAGACACTGACCGACGGCATCAGGTCCGGCCCGTAGACAGACCAGAAAAAAACGATAACCAGCGGAATGATCGGCGTCGGCACATATCCTTCGAAAAGCCGGATCGGCGCCGCAAGCATCAGGACGCCCAGAACGCCAAGAATGGTCGGCGCCATGGCCCGCATCAGCCGCAGAAGGTTCTCCGCGCGATAGCCCATGCCCTAACCCTCCGCCGGGGCTGCGGCTTCGCCGTTTTCATCTGCGGGTGCGGCCGCTTCTTCTTCCGTCTCTGGCTCGATCTCGGGAAATGCGTAGTTGATGACGCGCACCATTCGGGTGCGGGCATAGTTCGCATAAAGATCGACGATGATGCCGTCGCGACTCTCGCCGCTGACGACCCCAACCGGAAGCCCGCGCGGCAGGGCGCCGCCGGCGCCTGATGTCAGCACGCGCTGTCCGGGCGCGGCTTCGGCTTCCTCGGCGCTCGCCGTAAAGCTGATCGCTGGCCGCGCGCGGGTATTGCCGACGAGAATGCCCTCAACATCGGCGCCTTCCACATAGACCGGCACCCGGCTTTGAATATCCGTGAGCAAAAGCACGCGGGCGGCGCCGCGCCCCGCCTCAACGATACGGCCGACAAGCCCATCCGCATCGACCACCGCCTGACCGATCTCGACATTGTTAGAGCGGCCTGCATTGACGATCATCGAACGGGCAAACGCATCGTTGGCCTCACCGATGACAAATGCGTTGATCGGCTGGGCATCCGGCGGCGTCATGTAACCGTCGAGGGCTTCATAACTCGCGACGACCTCGCGCAGCTCTAGCGCTTCGGCCATCCATTGGCGCAATTCGGCGTTCTCCTCGCGCAGCGCCTCGTTCTGCTCCATCACATTGAAGTAATCGGAGACGGAGCCGGCCATGTCGCTGATTGCGTTGATGGGGCCCGCAAAAAGCGAGAGCACCGGCGAGGCGGCGTCCATCACGCCCTCGCGCGCCTTTTTGAAAACCGAGGCTTGCGCTGAATAAAGGCTCGACAGAAGGAGCAGCACCGAGACCAGCATGAGCAGAACGAGATTGAAACGGGAATGCGCCTTACGCCCCAGCCCTTCGCGTCGATCCTGCCCTAAGAATTCCATACACCACGAAGTAAAACCGTTGGCGCGCGGCGTCCAGATCGCTTTTGCGCCTTATTTTGCGCCCCGAACCCTGCATCGGTCCTGATCGAGGACAGGCCTAGATGGCGGACGACAATACGCCCCGCATGGCCTTGGTGTTTTCGAGCGCGGCCCCGGTGCCGAGCGCCACGCAGGACAAGGGATCATCAGCCACTGAAACAGGAAGCCCGGTTTCATCGCGCAGCACCTGATCGAGGTTTTTAAGGAGCGCCCCGCCTCCGGTGAGCATAATGCCCGTATCGACGATATCCGCGGCCAATTCCGGCGGCGTCGCTTCGAGCGCGACTTTCACCGCTTCGATGATGGCGCTTACCGGTTCGGCCAGCGCTTCGGCGACCTGCGCCTCGCCGATTCGCACTTCTTTCGGCACGCCGTGCATCAAATCGCGGCCCTTGATCTGGATCGTGACGCCCGACCCCTCAGTCGGGATCATGGCGCTGCCGACTTCCTTCTTGATCCGCTCCGCAGACGCTTCGCCGATCAGCAAATTATACATGCGGCGGATATAGCCGACGATGGCGTCGTCCATCTTGTCGCCGCCGACGCGGACAGAACGCGAATAAACAATCCCGCCGAGCGACAGGACGGCGACTTCGGTCGTGCCGCCGCCGATATCGACAACCATGGAACCGGTCGGCTCGGTCACGGGCAACCCGGCGCCGATCGCGGCAGCCATTGGTTCTTCAATCAGCTCGACTTTACGGGCGCCGGCGGAAAGCGCCGATTCCTGAATAGCGCGGCGTTCAACTGCCGTGGCGCCTGACGGTACGCAAACAACAATTCGCGGGCTCGCAAATGAGCGCCGATTGTGCACTTTGCGGATGAAGTGCTTGATCATCGCTTCAGCAACTTCGAAGTCAGCAATAACGCCGTCGCGCATGGGGCGGATCGCTTCGATCTCGCCCGGCGTCCGGCCCAGCATTTCCTTGGCTTCAACGCCGACCGCGCGCACCAGTTTGCGGCCACCGCGCGTTTCAATGGCGACCACTGAAGGCTCGTTCAAGACGATGCCGCGGCCCTTGACGTAAACCAGCGTATTGGCCGTGCCGAGGTCAATGGCCATATCCGCGGAAAGCATACCGAACAGTGTCGAAAGCATTTTTGCTTTTCCCTATCGTGAGTCCCTGATGTCAGTTACCCCGTCTTTATCCTTAATGGGTTCCTAAATCGTCAACAAAGCCGAAAAACGCCGGTCTTTTGGACACTTCGGAACATCTATCCGTTTACGCCTTAGCAAGATTCTCCCGGTCAACGCCGCGAATTCTTCAGCCAGTCTAAATCTCCGCCCTGTCGCGACGGCGCATGCGCCGATAGAGCCATCGCACGAACAGCAGAAAACCGAGCCATCCTGCCAGTATTCCAGCGATCATGGCGAGATCGCGCGGCTCCCGGCTGGTGAAAAATTCCAGTGCGCCGCCCATGCCTTCGCGTAGCGCATCGGGATCATGGGTGAAAGCCGCGAGCAGCGCCACCATGGCGATTTTCGGGATGATGCCGAGCCCCGTACCGGCCCAGTATTTCCAGAGCGGAATATGCGCCGCGCCGGCGGCCGCGTTGACGACAATGAACGGCGCCGACGGCACGACGCGAATAAGCCCGCTTGCGACGATGCCGTGGCGTCCGATAAAGTCGATCGTGCGCTGCACGCGTTCGGCGCCGAACCGGCGCACCCAGCGCCCGCCGAGAAAATGACCTAGACCGAATGTCAACGTCGCGCTCGCCATGGTCGCGATCCACGAATAGATGGCGCCGTTTTTCGGTCCGAAAACAATAACGGTCGCGGTGATCAGCAAAATCTGCGGAAACCCGGTGAGCGCCAGAAAAGCGAAAATCGAAACCACGCCCAAAATGGCGAACGGATGCTCCGCCGCCTCCGCCAGCAACGCACTCAAGCGGCCTTCCTGTTCGAGATTGAACCATTGCTGACCGAACGCCAACATCAGGACAACGAAAACAAGGAGTGCAACCGAAACCGCCAGCGATGTAATCGCCTTGGCGTCCATGCTTGTCAGAAAACGCCCAAGACGGCGGAGAAACTCAACCATAACTTCTCGCGGTTCCGCGTTTACGCTGAACCGGCGGCGTTCGCATTCCCCGGCGCGAATACCGACCCGGCGCGTTGACATGGAGGTGCCGTCAACGCTGACTTTCGACATACCAGACCGATTTTAAAGCCTCCCCGGCCGGTCCGCCCTGACAGCGCCAGTCCATACCGCCCCAGTTAACCAAAGGCAATCGGGACGCGCAAAACGCCCCGGAATCCGGGCCGATTTGCGCAAATCCGGTAATCGAGCCAAGATCATAGTCTGTGGAAATCCGGGCAGCTTGGGGAAGCTCTCCGGCGGGGTATTTCGGGGATCTGGTCATGCGATTTCGGCTGGTCATTTGGGTCATCATTTTCGTTTTGGGGATGCTGGTTGCCGACCGTTACGGACTGCCAAGCAGCGTTTCCGGGATCGCCGATCCGGCTTTTCGCTCCGTCGAAGGCTGGTTCGGCAGGTTGGGCGACCCTATTCCGGAAGCCGAAGACGCTGACAGCGATTCAGAAGAAGATGACGGAGATTCGCCGGCCGCGTCAGCGCCCTCTGGTTCGCTCGCCGACAATGGCAGGCTGCGCATCAACAATGCCGGCCTTCAGATTATCAAGGAAAGCGAAGGCCTGCGTCTTGAAGCTTACAATCTGGGCGGACAATGGCTGATCGGTTACGGCCATTCGCGAACGGCAAAGGCCGGCATGACGATCACCGAGTCGGAAGCCGAACGCCTGCTGCGCGAGGACGTGCGCGCTTCTGAAAATGCTGTCAAAAACATGGTCGAAGTTCCGATGAACGTAAACCAGTTTTCAGCCATGGTGTCGCTTGCTTACAACCTTGGTTCGGGCGGTTTTGCCGGTTCAACCGTCCTTGAGCAGATTAATCAAGGCGATTATCAGGGCGCTGCCGACGCATTCCGGAATTACAACCGCGCCGGCGGCCAGGTGAACGAACACCTCACGGAACGCCGCGAAAAAGAACGCACGCTTTTTCTAACCCCCGCCTAATCGGCGGTTTCCGGCGCCGGGCCTGAATTGCCGATATCGGCGACAAACTTCCAAGCGCCGTTTTCTTTCCGCCAGATCGAAACATATTTGCCGTGGCTGACGTTTTCACCCTCATCGCTCCGCGCCGTGAAAACATAGCGCCCCCAGGTGAAACCGAAATCGCCGCCGGGCGCCGCCATTCCTTCTTGCGGAAACCACTCAAGGTTCGCGCCGTCCGGCCAGCCTGAAAATCGCTCAATCAGATTATCGCGTCCCTGATAGGCGTCGCCGCCTTCCGGAAACATCCAGACATCGTCGGCGGCATAGGCGGCGAAGGCCGTGGGCACGTTTTCCTCTTGCGCCATTTTCGCAAAGGCCGTGTCAGTGGCGATCATTTCCTCGACCGGCCCGGCAAAGGCTGGCGGGATTACGAATGCGATCGAAAGAATGCCGGCAAGCGGGGTTTTCATGATGCGCGCTCCGTTGAATACGGGCCCAGATTAAACGCAGCCGATCAGAACGGCAGCATCCAAAACGGCGAAGCGTTCTAAATCTTCGACAGGATTTCCTGAACGGCCAAATCAGCAATATCGGCGCGGGGCCAGCCGCTGGCCTGCCCCCGGAACCATGTGAGCTGGCGTTTGGCGAAACGCCGCGTCGACTGTTGGAGCGCAGCGATCGTTTCGTCACGATCAGCATTGCCAGAGAGAAATGCTGTTATCTCCGGCACGCCGAGCGCTTTCATGACTGGCAGCGAGGGATCGAGCTTGCGCGCGACGAGCGTGCGGACTTCCTCTACCGCGCCTTCGCCCATCATGGCTTCTGCGCGGGCGTCGCATTGCGCGTAAAGTTTTTCACGCGGCGGCTCGATGATGATCCGAGCAGCGATATTTTCAACCAGCGGCTGGCGCGGCAAGTTCTGAAAATAGGAAAGCGGTTTGCCGGTCGATTCGAATATCTCCCATGCGCGGATGAGGCGCTGTGCGTCACCTTCGGGCAGATGCGCCATAGCAGGGTCTTTGGCGGTAACCTCTTCGCGGAACGCTGCAGGTCCGAGCTCCTCCCGCCGTTCTTTTGCAGCAACGCGCATCTCCGCAGGCGCTTCAGGAATCGGTGACAGGCCTTCCTCCAGCGCACGGAAGTAAAGCCCTGTGCCGCCCACGACGACGGCATGTACGTCACGATCATTGATTTCGCTGATGGCGTTCGCTGCAAGCCGCGCCCACCGCCCGGCGGAGCATCGCTCGGCGCCGTCAAGAACGCCGTAAAGATGGTGCCGCGCCTCAAGCTCATCCTCAGACGACGGCCGCGCCGTCAGGATTCGCAAATCCCGATAGACCTGCATGGCGTCGGCATTGACGATTTCGCCGCCAATCTTGTGCGCTAGCGCTATCGCCGCCGCCGACTTGCCGGAAGCCGTAGGCCCTGCAATAAAGATGGCGCCCGCTTCACTCATAAGGTCGTCCGTACCCGTATGACTTACATTCTATCCGTTATCGCCAATCCGGAAAACCCGGAGATCGACGCATCGCTTCTCGACCGGCTAACCGACGCCGTCAAGGGTTCGACAGCGCGCATGCTGGCGCCCGGCGCTGCTTATGACATCGGGGTCGCCACGCCGCCGGAAGCGGATGCTTTTAAAGAAGCCGCCGTCATCGCCAGTGAAGCGGGCGTCGACATCAACCTTGTTTCCTCGACCGCGCGCCTGAAAAAACTCCTGATCGCGGATATGGACTCAACCATCATCGAACAGGAGTGTATCGACGAGCTTGCCGAATATGCAGGCAAGCGCGCGGAAATTTCCGCCATTACCGAGCGCGCCATGCGCGGCGAGCTTGACTTTGAGGCGGCGCTGAAAGAACGCGTCGCCATGCTGAAAGACCTGCCCGCAGATGTTCTGCAGCAGACGTTCAACAAACGCATCACGCTGACGCCCGGCGCCGAAACGCTGGTGCAAACCATGAATACCGCCGGGGCCGTGACGGCGCTCGTCTCCGGCGGCTTCACGTTTTTCACCGCGCGCGTCGCCGAGCGCACAGGCTTTCAGGTCACGCAGGCGAATGAATTACTGACCGCGGACGGCGTCCTGACCGGCGACGTTGCGGAGCCCATTCTCGGACGGGCCGCAAAGGAAGATGCGCTGGTGCGCCTCGCGGGCGAATACGAAATCGATTTACGCGATACGCTGGCGGTTGGAGACGGCGCCAATGATCTGTCGATGCTGAACCGCGCCGGGCTGGGCGTCGCGTTTCACGCCAAGCCTGCCGTCGCCAAGGCGGCGCATGCGCGCATCAATAACGGCGACCTGACGGCGCTGTTATACCTTCAGGGTATTCCGCAAACGGAGTTTGCCAGGTGAATCTACGGCCTAAGCGACTCGTAAAACAATAGGTCGCCGCGCTGCACGTAAATCTGCACCGGTCCTGAGTTGAGGTTGCGAAGCTTGCCGAGCTTGTCGACCGCTGCATTCGGGCGCGTTACACGCTCCCAGCCGATTTCGAGGATCACGTCGCCGGGCTGCAGCACGATCGCCGCGGTACTTTCCGGATCGACTGCCGTGACAACTACGCCCTGCACGTTTGCCGGCAGACCGAATGCCTGGCGGAGCTCTTCCGTCGGCTCCTGAAGCGTCAGGCCGGAGCCCTGCGCCGCATTCGCCGGCAAAACGCCGCCGGGATTCGCCGCCAGCATGCGTGTTTCACGCCGGTCAACGCGCACCTGCACCGTCACGCGGCGATTGTCGCGCAAGACCGTCATCGGCACTGTCGTACCGATCGGCGTATCGGCGACGGCGCGTGTCAGATCGCGCACGCTTTCGATGTCACGCCGGTTGAATTGCATAATCACATCATTGGGCTGCAATCCTGCATCCGCCGCAGGACTGTTCGGGCGCACCACCGTGACGACCGCGCCCTTTGGCGTGCGTAGTTTCAGCGTCGATGCAAGCTCCGGCGTCATGTCGTCGATGGAAACGCCGAGCCAGCCGCGGCGCGTTTCGCCATAGTCGAGCAGTTGTGTAATCACCGTATCGGCAAGATCCGCCGGCACCGCAAAGCCGACGCCGACCGAACCGCCGGTCTGCGAATAGATCGCCGTGTTCACGCCAACGACCTTGCCGTTGAGATCGAATAGTGGGCCGCCGGAATTGCCGCGATTGATCGCAGCATCGGTCTGAATAAAGTCGTCATACTGACCGGCATTGATGTCGCGGTTGCGGGCTGAGACAATGCCAACCGTCACCGTGCCGCCAAGGCCGAACGGATTGCCGATTGCAATCACCCAGTCGCCGACGCGCGCCGAGTCAGAGTCGCCAAAATTGACATAGGGAAATTTTTCGCCGGTCGCGTTGATCTGCAACACGGCGAGATCGGTTTCGCGGTCGCGCCCGCGCACCGTCGCCGACAATTCCCGACCGTCGTGCAACGTCACGGTGATGTCGTCGGCGTTGTCGATAACGTGATTGTTGGTCACGACGATGCCCGACGCATCGATGATGAAACCCGACCCGAGCGACACCGCCGGTGAGTTGAATTTGCGTTGCAGGGGCGACAGTTCCTGCCCGCCGCGCCGCTGCGCCGAGGAAATGTTCACCACCGCCGGAGTCAGATTCTCGGCGAGATCCGCGAAGCTGTCGGGCGCGCCGCGAGCCTCAGCGCTGCTGAGCGCGACGTCCGTCGCCATGACGCATCCGGCCGCAACCGCGCCAGCCAGAAGCCCTTTGAAAACACCGGATTGAGCCATAACCGCCCCTATCTTTCCCCGAGACTGAAAACTACAGCCCTTAAGTTAACGCAAAGGCGGCGTTCGGCAAACGGGCAAATCGACCGGCGGCGTGGTATTTGGGGCTACTGGCGGTTCCCTTGCAAGTTATTGAAATAGCGGAAAAATTCGCTATCCGGCGAAAGCAGGATGGTGGTTTCGCCGTCTTGCAGCGCTTCTTCGTAGGCAAGTAGCGAGCGGTAGAAGGCGAAAAACTCCGGATCCTTCGAATAAGCGGCGGCGAAAATCGCGTTTCGTTCGGCGTCGGCGGCGCCGCGGATTTTCTGCGCTTCCTCTTCCGCTTCCGCTTTAATCTCGATCACCTGACGGTCAGCCTGAGCGCGGAGCTGGTTCGCCCGCTCGTTGCCTTCTGAACGATACTGCTGCGCCAGCTGGCGGCGTTCCGCAATCATCCGCTGAAACACCGCTTCAGAGTTTGTTTGCGGAAGATCCGCGCGGCGGATTTTGACGTCGACAATTTCAACGCCCAACGGACGCGCCGACTGGGTTAGCCCTTCCTGAATGCGGGTCATCAATTCGCTCCGGCGTTCGGAGATAATCTCATCGATCGTCACCGAACCGAGAACGGCGCGCAGCGAGTCGTTAAGCTGGTTGCTCAAGCGTTGTTCACCACGCAGCTCCGTACGTACCGATTGGTAGAACAACAGCGGGTCAACAATTTTATATCGTGCGAAAGCATCGACAATCAGTCTTTCCTGATTGCGTGCGATGATTTCAGTCTGATCTTGCTCAAGGTGCCGGTTCCGCCGGTCGATATAATTTACGTTTTCGGCAAACGGCACTTTGAACTTGAGGCCGGCTTCTTCGTACTGACTTTTGGGCTCGCCGAAACGAAAGACCAGCGCGGAATGCGTTTCCGGCACGATAAACGCCGAGTTGACGATGACGACAAGCAAGGCAAGGGCGGCGACGCCAAACAGGGGAAGCGGTAATTTGCTCATGTTAGTTGCTCCCTTGCGGTTGGTTTGCGCGTTGCCGGCGATTTAGCTGATCGAGCGGCAAATACGGCACGACGCCAGACCCCGCTCCATCCTCAACGATGATTTTATCCATACCGCCGAGAACGCGCTCCACAGTTTCGAGATACATACGCTGCCGCGTGACGTCGGGCGCTTGAGCATATTCTGAATAAATCTCATTGAACCGCGCCGCCTGACCGCGGGCGTCCGCGGTTCGCTCGGCGGCGTAGGCGCCTGCTTCTTCAAGAATGCGCTGGGCCTGACCGCGCGCCTCCGGCACGACCTGGTTCGTGTACTGACGAGCCTGTTGAATGACCGTCGCCTGATTCTGCTCGGCCGCCTGCACGTCGCGGAAAGCTTCGTTCACTTCATTGGTCGGCGGTTCCGCGAGCGTCAGGTTGACGAGTTCGATCTGAATACCCGCCTCATAGGCATCGAGCGCGCTCTGCATCAATTCCTGCGTACGAATGGCGACTTCCGCGCGGCCTTCGGTCTGCACATAGTCGAGCGTATTGCGGCCGACCACTTCGCGCATCGCCGCCTCGCCGGTCATCCGCACCAGCGAATCGGGATCGTCAATATTGAAAGTAAACTGCGCAACGCCCGGCATCTCCTGATCCTGCTCAGGAACCAGCGCCGACTTGATACGCCACTGAACAGTGAAGGCCACGTCAACGATATTTTTATCGCCGGTCAGCATCAGCCCTTCGGGCAGCTGGCCGGAGCGGCGATTGTTTGCAGGAATGTCCATGTCCTGAAGTTCCAGCACCGGTTGCTTGAAGACATTTTGGACCGGCATTGGAATGTGCCAGTGCAGTCCGGGGCCCTTGACGTCCGAATAATCGCCGAACGTGGTCACGACGGCCAGCTCGTCCGCCGCCACCTGATAAATCCCGCTGGCGCCCCAGAGCAGCAACAGCGCGCCGCCAATCATTCCGGCAGTTCCCTTGTTGAGCTGGAAGCCGCCTCCGCCGCCGCCGCGCCCGCCTCGGGGAAAGGCGCGTTTCAGACGCTGGCGCGACGCCTGAAGCAGGTCCTCAAGATCAGGCGGCTCGTTGCGGCCGCCGCCATTATTGGACCCGTTATTATTGCCGCGCGGGGGCTGACCCCACGGCCCGCGGCCGCCGCCGCCGCGATTACCGGAATTATCTTGCCAGGGCATCTGATCGCCTCGCTTTTTCTGATTGGTTCGCTCCCGCGCGCCCTTTGTCGCGCGATTGAGCGGTTGGAACTCGTATGCGCCCGTATATATGTTACGCAGCCTTGGGCGCAACGCGCCTGACCTGTTTTTCGTGCGCTTTTCAGGCGTTTTTTTGAAGGATTTCAAAGGCAAACCCCGTGAGCCAGTCGCTTTTGCTACGTGTCCGCGCCGCCCTTGCGGGCGTAATTAACCCTCAAAGCGGCAAAAACATCGTCGCTGATGGCGCCGTTCAGGGCCTCGGCGCTGACGATGAAGGCCGTGTGCGCTTTGCACTGGCCGTGCCGGAGGGCGCCGGGCGCGAGGCGGCGGAAGCCCTCCTCGCCGAAGCCAAAAAAGCTGCGGGCGCGGTCGACGGCGTTTCAGTGGTCACCGCTGTCGCGACAGCGCACGGAAGTGCGAAACAACCGCAAGGGCGGCATTCGCCGCAGGCCACTGCCAGCGCGCATGACAATCCCTTCGGCCTTAAAAACAAACCGCGCGTTGAAGCCGCCGCGGAAACGCTTTCCGGCGTCAAATCCATCATCGCCGTCGCGTCCGGCAAGGGCGGCGTTGGCAAGTCGACGGTCGCCGCCAATCTCGCCGTCGCACTCGCAGCTTCCGGTTTGAAAACCGGCTTGCTCGACGCCGATGTCTATGGGCCGTCGGCGCCGACGCTGTTCGGCATCAAGGACAAGCCAACGATGAACGACGGCAAGATCGTTCCGCACGAGGCCTATGGCGTGAAAATCATGTCCATCGGCATGCTGATCGACCCGGAACAGGCGATCGCGTGGCGCGGACCGATGGTGATGGGCGCCGTGCGCCAGCTGATGAGTGACGTCGACTGGGGCGAACTTGACGTGATGATCATTGACACCCCGCCCGGCACCGGCGACACGCATTTATCGCTCATTCAATCGAAACGCCTTTCCGGCGCTGTGATCGTCTCGACGCCGCAGGAAATGGCCCTTGCTGACATGCGCCGCGGCGTTTCCCTGTTCCGTCAGACCGAAACGCCGGTGATTGGCGTGATTGAAAACATGGCGTGGCTGGAGATGCCGGGCGGCGAGCGGCAATATTTATTCGGTGAAGGCGGCGCCAAGAAAGCAGCCGAAGCGTTGGGCGCGCCCTTCCTCGGCGCCATTCCGCTTTACCCGGAGCTTCGGCAAGCTTCGGATGACGGGCTGCCGCTCGCGGCGCGCGACCATCCGGGCGCTGATGTTTTCAAAAAACTGGCGCGCGACGTCGCCGGCTACATCAAAACGAAATAGATTACTGCGCCGCTGGCGCATCCAAGCTCGAATGATCGTGCACGATCCGCCACGCGCCGTTGTCGCGGCGCATCACCAGCGTGAACAGTCCGCTCGACGTATTCCCGTCACGTTGTGCAAGGTTGAACCTGCCGGTGACGACAGCGACATCGTCAGTAACGAGTTTCGGCTCAAGGCGATCAAACGTTAACTGACCGAGACCGCCCTGCGCGCCGGCATAGCGGTCGCGGTAGCGCTTTAATGTCGTTGACCAGCCACGGGTGATTTCTACGCCCGAAATAAATTTCAGATCCTCGCTTTTCCAGTAACCAGCCATGAACCCGTCGAGGTCGCCCTCGTTCCAGGCTGCGGCTTGCGCATGCAATGTCGCGCGAATGATGTCGGCAGGGGTTCGTGGCGCGCCAGGCTTTTTTTCATCTGTTGGCGGCGTCTGCGCGGCTTGCGCTGGCGCAGGCGCCGGTTCTGACGCTGCTGTTTCTTCCGGTACGGGAATAATGGCGGCCGCTTGCGTCACCGGCGCAGCCGGTCTGGGCTCTTGCGGGTCAGCGCCGGTAAGACGGCCGACGGCGGATGGCTGCGGGCCGACGCGCGGTGTTTCAGATGCCTGCGACGCCAGTTGCATCGGCTCGCCGGATGACGCGTCGACCGATGGCTGCGTCAAAATCTTGTTCATTTCATCTTCAAGCGCGCCTTCGCTTTCCTCGACGGATGCAACTTGCGCCGGGGCGGGTTGCAACACGACCGGGCGTGGCTCCGTGACGCCAGCCCCAACCCCACTCGCATCGGCGGTTTCAACGGGTTGTTCTTCCGCCGGCGCGATGCGGCGCGCTTCGACCACATAATCGCTTTCATCGGCATCCCCCTCAGGCTGGGCCTCAGCCCGCAAGGCAGGCGGCGCAGCAGCGCAGGTGAAACCGGCAGAAGACAGACGCTGGGCAAGGCTTCGCGCTTTTTCGTTGCAGAAACTGTCAGCATTGTCGGCGTGATACGGCACCGACACATTGCCTTCGCCGCGGGAATAGCGAACGTCACAACTTTGACCGACTTCGCCGGGAGTAATCACTTCGATGACGCGTGCGTCGCTGCCGCGTGAACAGGTGGTTTTGTAGTCGGCTGCGTGAGCGCTGGCGCCCGCAAACAGGACTGCCAAAATCGCTAATCTTGAGACCGCCCGTACCATTGTTCTCCCCTTCTCTTCCATCTGCCTTGCGGGGCGAATCGCGCACCTTACCGCTCGCCATGCAATCTTAACGCAACGCGCGCGGCGATAGGAGCTTCAATGCGCATCAGCATTAAGATTATCGCCTGAACAGTGAACGCGGCGTCGCCAAAGTCGTTAAAATCAACCATGTTTCGACCGGATTCGCGCCTTCCGGTCCAGTATGAAAAATTCGCAAGCATGCTCGTTATGCGTGCTTTTTTTCGCGCCGCCCGCATGCGTTTCGTCCCATTCGGCCGAATCGATGCTGGGGAAAAACGTATCCCCATCGATTTCCGCATCAACGCGCGTCAGATAAATCCGGTCTGCGCGACTCATCGACTGCGCGTAAATTTCGCCTCCGCCGATAATACACAGCTCTTCGGCGCCCGCGACTTCACCGCAATGACGCGCCAGCTTGATGGCGCTGTCGAGCGTGCGGACGATGAAAATGCGTTCGGCGGTGAAGTCGGGCGCCCGCGTGATCACGATGTTGTCGCGGCCCGGCAGCGCCTTGCCTATGGACTCAAATGTCTTGCGCCCCATGACCATGGGTTTGCCCATAGTAACGGATTTGAACCATTTGAGATCGTCGGAAATGCGCCAGGCGAGATCGCCGCCCATGCCGATCGCGCCGTTGCGCGCGGCCGCAACCACAAGCGAAATGCGCGGGCTCATGCGCGCCCTTTATCAGCAAGATCGTGAAGCGCTTTTCCCGTCAAACGGAAGACGGTCCATTCATCCATCGCTTCGGCGCCGATAGATTTATAAAAAGCGATGGCGTCCTTGTTCCAGTCGAGCACCCACCACTCCATTCGCCCGCAGTCATGTTCTTTCGCAATGGCGGCAAGGCGCGCAAGCAGCGCCTGACCCACACCGCCCCCGCGTTCGCTTTCACGCACATAAAGATCTTCGAGATAGAGCCCGTGTTTGCCGAGGAACGTCGAGTAATTGAAAAAGTAGAGCGCGAAGCCGACTGGCGCGCCGTCCCGTTCGGCGATCAGTGCGAATGCCTTCGGATTATCGGCAAACAGCGTCTTGGTCAGGTGTTCAGTCGTAGCAATAACTTCGTGCGCCAGCTTTTCGTATTCTGCGAGCTCTTTAATGAACCCAAGAACAATGCCCTCATCGCCGGGCTTTGCCGCTCTGATCGAAACGCTCATACCGCGACCGGCGCTTTGATGTGCGCCTGCGCCTCGTAGTTCTCGAATGCGATGTCGTCAAAGGTGAAGTCGAAGATGCTGCGCACTTCCGGGTTCAACCGCAATGACGGCAGTTTACCTGGCGTGCGAGCCAGCTGTTTTTTCGCCTGCTCCACATGGTTCGAATAAAGGTGCGCGTCGCCGAGCGTCAGGATGAAGTCGCCGACGCCCAGCGCGCAGACCTGCGCCATCATCGCCGTCAACATCGCATAAGATGCAATATTGAACGGCACGCCGAGAAAGACATCGCCCGACCGCTGGTAAAGCTGGCAGGACAATTTTCCATCAGCGACGAAGAACTGAAACAGACAATGACACGGCGCCAGCGCCATCTTGTCGAGGTCGGCCGGGTTCCAGGCCGTCACCACAAGGCGGCGCGAGGCCGGATTGGTTTTGATCTCGTCTACGACCCATTTGATCTGGTCAATGGCGCGTCCGTCCGGCGCCGCCCATGACCGCCATTGCCGTCCGTAAACGGGACCAAGCTCTCCGTTTTCATCGGCCCACTCATCCCAGATCGAAACGCCGTGCTCTTTCAGATAGCGAATATTCGTATCGCCCGCGAGAAACCACAGTAATTCGTGCACGATGGATTTCGTATGCAGCTTCTTGGTGGTGAGCAGCGGAAACCCCTTGCCGAGATCGAACCGCATCTGATGGCCGAAGACGGCGCGCGTGCCGACGCCCGTGCGGTCGAGGCGTTCATCGCCCGCATCGAGGACGCGCTGCAGCAAATCGAGATATTGACGCATTTATTACTCGCGAATCGGTGTTTCCGCCTTCAGTCTAGCGGACAGGCCTCACCCGCCAAAAGGCTGAAGGCCAACCGCTTTTTTCCCCAAGCGTTGCCGTGCTAGGATCGGCGCTGAAGGGGCAACGACGAGGGTACGATGAGTATAGCCGAAAACGGCCGCGCGCGCGGCGCCGGAAAAGGGCTCGCCCTGCCGGGCCTCATTATCGGCCTTCTCACCGGCCTCGCCGTCTATGGGGTGGTCGAATACTGGATCGACGGCAACGACGATGCGCCGCTGGGGATCACCTCCCTGTTTTTCATCATGACCACGTCCGCAGCTTATCTTCTGCTCGCCGAGGCGGGCGGATTTCTGAAAGCCGTTGGCGGCGCGTTGCTGATCGCCGCACTGCTGGTGGCTCCCGATTATTTCATGGCGAGCGCCGCTGGAAACGAGATCGACAACCTTTCCGAATTTCCAAGCCTCTTTTGGTTTCTCGCCGGCCGCAGTCTTGCGGCGTATATTCTGGTGACGCTTGTGAAGGCGAGTTTCGACAGCGGCGCGCCGCCCGCTTACGCGGATGTTTTCTTTCACGGCATGACCATGCCGCTGATCGCTGGCGGCGCGAAACTGATCGCCCTGCTCGCCGTCATCCTGCTGTTCGCGTGGGCGTATTTGCTGAAAGCGCTCGACGTCAATTTCTTCAACGCATTGTTTCAGGAGCCGTGGTTTCTTTTGCCGTTCATGGGCGCCATTGGCGGACTTTCCATCGCGCTGATGCGCGGGCTTCAGTCGGTGCTTGGCGCGCTGCGTTACGTGTTGCTGCTGCTCTGCCGGATTTTGATGCTGATCACGGCCGTGTTCACCGTCACGCTGTTGCTGGTGCTCGCCATCAAGGGCGTCGCCCCGGTTTTCGACCGGCCTTATCCGAGCGCATGGATGATGGGCCTCGCCCTTGTGGGCATGCTGATTTTCAACGGCGTCTATCAGAATGGCGAAGCGGGTCCGCCGCCGCTCTGGTTGCGCCTGCCAGCACTGATCACACTGATCGGGTTCCCTATTTATGCGATGATTGCCTTCTACGCATTCTGGCTGCGCATCGGCGATTTCGGCCTCACTCCGCCGCGGATTACAGGGCTCGCCATCAACGCCCTCATCGCCGCCTATTCCGTCGTTTGCATTGCCGGTCTTGTGACCGAACTCAACTGGCGCGGCAAACGCTGGATGCCGCTTGTGGGATCGCTCAACACGATGATGGCGGCGCTATGGGTTGTTGTTCTGGCAGCGCTTGCAACGCCGCTGGTGAATCCGTGGGCGATCAGCGCCAAAAGCCAGTACGCTCGCGTCGCCGACGAACGCGTCACAATCGAGGAATTTGACTTCGGCTACATGCGTTTTGAACTCGGAAAATACGGCGACCGCATGCTCGAAAAAATGCTCGCGCTGGAAGATCATCCCGAGATCGGCGCCATTCGCGACGGCGTCAAACGCGCGCGCTCGGCGAAGAGCTATTGGGAATACAAAAATCCGGGAATTGTCGAAGCGTTGCCCGAAGAGACGACTGAAAACTAAACTCAGCCCTCTTTGCTGATCATGTGGATTTTTCGGCTGGGGCCGTTGTAGTCCTCAACCCCTTGTGCGATCGCATAACAGGCAAGCCGCACCGCGCGCGGGATTTTCACCTCGTCGCCGTCACGCTCGCCTTTTTCGTAATACTGGATCATGCGCCGTTTCAAACCGAGAAGATGCGCTGCGTCTTTCTGGGACAAGCCAAGTGTCTTGCGCCACTTCCTGAAGTCGCCGGCTTCCATTTTCATCGCCCCGGGGCCTCGCACGAGTTCCATGCCCCAGCGCACATACTGCACGGATGTAACAGAATCTTGACAGGAAGCGGCTTTTTTCGCCCAGCCCCCCAAGGCCTTTAAATTTTTACCCTCTGCACCTATATTCTCCCTGTCCGCGCAAGCGGACTATGGCGATAAATGACGCGTGTAATAACCGTATCGGACCCGGGGGCGGTACCCGGCGGCTCCACCAAATCCCCTCTCCCGCTGTTAGCGATGGGAGGTTTTGACGGGGCCGAAATAGGATCGACGAGCGTCTAAAGACGATGTTTTTGCCCGGTTTGCCTCCGTTATTTGGCTAAACTGAATAGTTGCTAATGACAACAATTCGGAAGGGCTCGCTCTTGCTGCTTAATGCAGCGGGGTAACCCGAACACTTGAAGTCCTGATGCCATCCAAGCGTCAGGCGGGGCCCGGGGGCGCCTGGCAACAGAAGCCCCCATTTTCTATGATTGATAGTCAGACGTCAGGCCGCTGCGTCACGATACGTCTCACGCCCCCTGTAATAACTAGCCCGCCTTCGCGGGCGGGCGCCTGGCAACAGAAGCCGGGACTTTCTTTTTTTACAAACATCAGTCTGAATTCGTAGCTCAGGCGCCGGGATTCTAAGAATCGCGCCCCTATGGGCGCGGGGGCGCCTGGCAACAGAAGCCCCCATTTTCTATGATCGATAGTCAGACGTCAGGCCGCTGCGTCACCACGCCGGTCACGCCTTGTTTCGATATTTAGCCCCCTTTGGGCCCCGCCGCCGAGGGGCGGCGTAATATTATTTGCGGGCCTTCGCCCGCGGGGGCTCCAGGCAACAGAAGGCGGGGATTCTTTTTCAAGACTGCGATTCGCAGAGAGTTGCCCCCGCTCTTGCTGGCGTTGGCGGGACAAGGCCGCTAAAAGAAGTCTTTGTCGAGAAAATCAAAAGGCGCGTACCCCCGTGAGCGAAGACATCGAACTTGATTACAGCGACCTCATTCAGGAAGCGCAAAAGAAGGCCTATCGCTTTTTGATGCGCGATGTCCTCAACATTGTCGCGGAAATCGGCGATGCGCCTGGCGAGCATCATTTTTTTATCGAATTCCTTACAGGCGCGCCGGGCGTCATCATTCCCGACCATCTGAAAGAACAATATCCGGAGCGGATGACTATTGTTCTTCAGCATCAGTTCGAGGATCTGACCGTTTCCGATGTTCAGTTTGGGGTAACGCTCTGGTTCAAGAGCAGGGAATCGCGCCTTGAGATTCCCTTCGACGCCGTCACGCAATTTGCAGATCCGAGCGCGCAATTCGGTGTGCGATTCGATGCCGAGGACGCTACCCAAACGCCAGACGCGGCATCCCCCGACAATGCCGCCCAAAACCAGACGGATGGGGCTGAGGCAGAAGTCAACGAAAAACCCGAAGAACAGAAGAAACCGGGCGACGGCGCCGACATTGTCAGTCTCGACGCGTTCCGCAAGAAATAATTTTATTCTTTTGCGTGGACGACGGCGCGATCGTCTCCGTAAAGGCGTTCCCATCCGGACATCTTGTCTAGCAGTTTAACCCGCCCGTCCCGCGCTGGGTAAATTGACCAGCTGATATCGTATTTTTCGATATGATCCTTGAGCATCTCTTCGCCGCCCGCAAGGCGTGTCTGGTTGATCTCTTCCACAAATCCATTCTGAAAGAGCCTGTCCGCGCGGCCGTCGACAAATGTCGGAATACGTTCATAGATGAGCGCGCCGCCATAACCATAATAGTTCATGACCTTGCCGCTGACGCCTGCTGCGCGCGCCGCCTCGATCGCTGCAACAGGATAGGTTTCCGCCGGCGTCCAGTCTGCATGTCTTCCCGCGAATACGAATGCAAAAGCAGTAAGCGCCGCTGTCACGATCAAAAACGGACCAGACAGAATTGCAAAGGCGCGGCCGAGTTCCGTGGTTCCGGCTTTATCCTTCCAGCGTTCATATGAAATCCACTTTATTTGAGCGCCGGCGCCATCAGCCAGCAGCAGCGGAGTCAGCAGAAAAAACAGATACATGAACCGGAAATGGGTGAGATACATGTGCAGAAGAAAGCATAAAAAAATCACAGTAAAGATGTTGAGCCGCAGCCGCCCAAGCGCAAATAAGCCGATGAGGCCAAGGATTACGAGTTCTCCGGCAACGTCTTTCTGGGCGGAAAATGCGCGCCATTCGCTGATGTAAGGCAGCGCCTCGCTCTTGGCGACAACGATCGTCGACCAGATCGCCTCGTACCCGTAAGGATGCACCATGGCGGCTACCGGACAAAGCGCGAGAAAAATGAGCCAGCGATAAGTTTGCGTTGAACGTAACTTTCGATGCCCGTTCAGGAAATACAGAAATGAAAGCCCAGCGACAGCGAACCCGAATGTAAAGCTGCCGTGCATGTTTGCCCACAGACACATAGCCAGAAGTAAGATAAACGACGGGGTTCGATTTTCCCGGGCGGCGCTCCATACGCTGTACACGAACCATATCAGTACGGGCAGCACAATCACATGCGGTCGCGCCCACAAAACTTCGCGGCTCAACATGATCGCCGCCAAAGCGATGACGGCCGCAGTCACCGGGTTCAGTTTCGAGGATAGCGGCCAGTAAACCTGAACGAGCGCTGTCAATAACGCGGCGACAGCAAGCAGGATGACACCGTTCCATCCGCCAGCGCTATGCGCCGCGAAGATCAGCATCTGCGACAGCCATTCCTTTGCGATCCACGGCTCGCCGGCGAATGTGTGGGAATAGGCGTCCACATGGGGAAAGCTTTTTGTCGCCCAGATATCGGCGCCGAGCGTAACGTGCCACAGCGTGTCAGGATCGCGCAGGAAATTCTGTCCGTTACCCAGAAACCCGATACCGGCGGCGATGAGAAGCGCGCAACAGACAAGCAGACGAATCTGCACCGGCGCCATGCTATAAGCGCGCGAGCCGTCAGGTCCGGCGAGCCAGCGCCAGAACCATTGGGGTTTTGCGGTAATTGTCGTGTTCATGCTGGTGGGACGCCCCGCTGTCTACTTGTCACCTTAAGGGGCAATGTTTACCTGAATTTTAAGTGATTTGCGCGCGGACCTTCTGTCTCGCCTTGTCCTCTATCCGGCGCGTGCTACACCCCGCGCCATAACCCGCTAAAGATTGAAAGGCTTCATCCGTGTCCAGCACCCGCACCGAATCAGACAGCTTTGGGGAACTGAAAGTACCTGCGGACAAGTATTATGGCGCCCAGTCGGCGCGCTCGCTGATTAATTTCCCCATCGGCGAGGAAACCATGCCGGCGCCGCTGGTGCGGGCGCTGGGAATCGTCAAGCTGAGCGCGGCCAGAACCAACATGGCGCTGAAATCCTTGCCGTCGAAAACCGGCAAGGCGATCGAAAAAGCCGCGCGCGAAGTCGCCGAAGGAAAGCTGAACGATCATTTTCCGCTCTCTGTCTGGCAGACCGGTTCAGGCACACAGTCGAACATGAACACAAATGAGGTCGTCGCGAACCGCGCCATCGAAATTCTTGGCGGCGTCATCGGATCGAAAGACCCGGTCCATCCGAACGATCATGTGAATATGAGCCAGTCGTCGAACGATACGTTTCCGACGGCGATGCACATCGCGGCGGCGGAAGAAATCAATCATCGCCTGATCCCGGCGCTTGAACATCTGCACGGCGAACTCAGCGCAAAACAGAAAGCTTTTGCAAAAATCATCAAGATCGGGCGCACGCATCTGCAGGATGCTACGCCGGTGACGCTCGGACAGGAGTTTTCCGGCTACGCCGCGATGGTCAAGAATGGCGTCAAACGGGCGAAAGGCGTTCTCCCCGCGCTTTATGCGCTGGCGCAGGGCGGCACGGCGGTCGGCACCGGCGTCAATTCCAAAAAAGAATTCGCAAAAATGTTCGCAGGCGAAGTCGCCGCTTACACGAAGCTTCCCTTCGTTACCGCACCGAACAAATTCGAGGCGCTCGCGACCCATGACGCTATGGTCGAGGCTCACGGCGCGCTCAACGAGATCGCCGTGAGCCTTTTCAAGATCGCCAATGATATCCGTTTGCTCGGTTCCGGCCCGCGCTCGGGGCTTGGCGAGATTTCACTGCCCGAGAATGAGCCCGGCTCATCAATCATGCCGGGCAAGGTCAATCCAACGCAGTGCGAGGCCCTAACTATGGTCTGCGCGCAGGTGATGGGCAACAATGCGACCGTCAGCTTCGCCGGCAGCCAGGGTCATTTCGAACTTAACGTGTTCAAACCCGTCATTGCCTACAACACGCTGCAGTCAATACGTCTGCTTTCCGATTCAACGCGTGCGTTTACCGACAAATGCGTCACCGGCATTGAGGCGAACGAGACGCGCATCAAGTCGCTCATGGAACAATCGTTAATGCTGGTGACAGCCCTCGCGCCCGAAATCGGCTACGACAATGCGACGAAAATCGCCAAGACGGCGCACAAAAACGGGACAACCCTCAAGCAGGAAGCGGTTAAACTGGGCCTCGTCACCGAGAAGGATTACGACCGGATCGTGCGGCCCGAAAAGATGATCAGACCGAAATAACGGCGCGCGCCCGAGCTTCTCTACTAGTTCCTTCCTTGCTACGTGCCGCCGCGCCGTCAGGGCAAGGAAAAAGGAAAGCGCCCGCGAACAGTCCTGCCGTCTGGCGGCGACAGGCTGGATGCTGACAGCTTCCCCCGCAGACGGCAGGGAACCTTACCTTCCCGGAATAGATGAAAAGTCCGGCAACTCTACGATGATCTCGTTCTTCTTCAGAGTTTCGCCGCGCATGAAGCGCTGGATCGCTTCTGTGACTTCCGGCGAAGCCATAAACAGGTTGTGACCCGCATTAACGACCGTGATCATCTGCCGGTTGCGCAGTCCCGACACAGCTTCATGCTGGCTTTCCACATAAGTGCGCCCGTCCAGCGTGCCGCTCAGCACCAGAATCGGCGTGTCGGATACAGGCGCTTTCCGAAATTCATCTCCCAACACAAGCGAAGGATCCACGTCTTCAAGCTCGACCGGCTGATTCAGAAAACTTGCAAGTAAAGAAGTTCGCGCCTGTTCTTCGATCAACTCGCGGCGCTCGGCGCCAGTACCAGAAGATACATCCATGAGAACCGACATCGGTGAATAGGAAATCGGCTCATTCGGCGTATGGAATCGCGAGACCAGCCCAGCCACCGGATCCGTCATTCCTGCGGCGATCGCTCCATAGAGTTGGATTAGCATGGAAGCGCTTTGCGGATCGGATATCATTGCGGATGCGATACGCTGCATGTCCCGGCGGTGAAAAAGATAAGGGCTGGAGCTTCCGTCGCTTTGTGGAATCTGCAGCATCAAGGGCTCTTCTTCCAGTTGAGCATGCACATGACGCATCAATCCGATGATGTCAGAGAACATCTCTTTCGCGGCGGGCTGCGTGTTAATCGCATCCTGAAGTCTTTTGAAGTAAGCGTCGGTCCGCGCGGGAAGTTTAATAGTCTGGTCGAGACCTTCTGCGCTGGCGATAACAATGCGGTCAATATTTGCGTCAATGTCCTTCAATGCGGCCAGCGACAGATGTGAGCCGTAGGAAATCCCCCACAAGGAAATGGCTTCAGCGCCTAGCGCTTCACGCAGCGCATCCAGATCGGCTACGCTTTCCAGCGTATTGTACCCGCGAACGTCAACGCCCTCGCTCTTCCAGAAAGCAAGGCACTCTTTGAACGCCTCTTTCTGCATCTCGAGGAAGGCGCTATCTGATAATTCAGCATCATCCGGAGAATATTGAGACGAGACGCAATTCGGCAAATCATTGGAAGCGCCAGTCCCGCGTTGATCGAAGGCGATGACATCGCCAAATTCCCGCATGGCCATAAATAGTGGAAAACGCCTGCCTTTAGCTGTTTGAATGCCGGAGCCCCCGGGTCCGCCTGCAAGATAGATAATGGGCGGCCCCGCAGCGTCGCCTGTTGCCGGGAAACGCACATATCGTAGCGTCAATATCCGGCTTTGCGGGTTCGCGCGGTTCTCGGGAACGGTAAACGACCCCTCGAATGCAGTGACGCTGTCACCCGATGCTGCTTCAAATGTCATCGGCGTTTCTGTCGCCCGGTCAACCTCCTGCATTACGCCTTCATCAGGGCTGTAGGTGGAACAGGCGCACGCGGCGATAAAGACGAAGAGGCTACAAATTTGCTTCATTACATTTCTCCAGCTATCCCGCTCAAATAAGATAAAACGTAGCCATAATCAGCTGCTTACCTGTCAACGGTAGTGTATTTCGAGCTAAAGGTTCTGTGCGGCGGCGTTAAACAAGTCTACGGTCGGTTGATGCGACACTGGTCTTTTCTCAGTCTGTGTTTTTTGATTATTCTAATCGCTGGAGAAGAAGCCGCGGCGAAACTACCCGCTGTTATTGAAACCGAAAGCGTTATTGTTTGCCCGGCGTCATCAGCAAACGGCGAGCCTCCTGACTTCAATACACCCGGTTGTAAAACCATCCCGGCGACGCAGATCAATCCGCAAAACAGCTTCATCTGGGTAAAGGGCAAAATCACGCTCGAAGAGACCCGGGGCGCCAATGGCGAACCGCTGGCGCTATATGTTCTTGGTAAAATGTCGAGCGACGTTTACCTGAATGGCCGGTACGTCGGTTCCAATGGCAGGCCCGGACCGGATAAACGGTCGGAAATCGCCGGCCAGATGGATGCCGCAATCTATCCGCCGCAATCGCTGTTTCGCATCGGGGACAACGAAATTGTATTCAGGGCCTCGTCCCATCATGGGTTTCTTGATTTGCGCAACCCCATACATGGAATCTTCATTAGCCAGGCCGGCGATATCCATAATACAATCCTCAGAGGTTACTGGCCTTCCCTGTTGACGCTCGGACTGTTTCTTGTCGGAACGCTCTATTTTGCCATCACCGGCGCAAGCCGACGCGACCGCAAACGTGCGCTGACCATCAGCATCATTTGCGCATTCGCTGCAGCGCAATTGCTGGCGGAGGTCTATCGCGGCCTCGCTCCATATGCCTACCCGGTTCACGATCTCCGGCTGATATTAATCACGCTGTTCTCTGCGGGTTTCGGCTTGAGCGTGGCCTACCATGTATTCAGTACGTTTAACTTCCAAAGCATTAGGACAATACTCGCCGGAGTTGCCGCACTGAGTTTAACGGCAATAGCCGCATCGCCCGGTTTTGACATGAAGGCTGCCATAGCCATCATTGTTCCGTTGACAATATCATTGGCGGCAACAGCGGTCCTGTGTTTCAAGCGGCGTCCGCGTGCGTTTTCCTATGTTCTGTCGCTCTTCATCTTTCTGGCGGCAAATATCGCTTTTGCTGATCTTTTTCTTGATGTCCTGTTCTTTTATCTCGTTGCATCTTTCCTTCTATTTTTGTTTGTAGAACAGGGGTTTGCGCTGGTGCGTGAAGCGGAACAGCGGCGCAAAGAACAAGCACGCGCTGAGCGGCTGGAGCTAGCTCTGGAACAGGCGAAAGAACGCGATGAAGCAACAACCATCAATGTAACGAGCGCCGGTAAGATGGAGCGTGTCTGCACTGATCAAATTGCCCACTGCCGCGGCGCAAGCGGATATAGTGAAATCGTCCTTAAAGGCGGGCGCGAGATCCTTCATGCAATAACGCTGGCGGAAATGGAGCAAATTCTGCCAGCTACTTTTCTGCGCGTGCATCGCTCTCATCTCGTCAATACTGCATTTGTCAAATCGCTCAATCGCGATCATGCGGGAACTGGCATGCTAATTCTTGAGGACGGCTCGGAAATTCCTGTTAGCAGGCGCATAATGCCCAAAGTACGAGCTGCTCTGAGTTAATAGCTGAGCAGTTCTGGATGTCCGCTATTGGCGTTTGCCGAACATTCAATTCGACCTCGGCGATTAAGCACGATCTCGCAAAATTAATAACCTTGCCGCCTGAAACCTGAGCCATTTACACTGCCCTCCATGCGAAATCCGACCTCCATGGCAGGTTAACCATCTGTTCTGGACCGGTTCTTGCCTTTAGAGAGACAAGCGGCGTGCGGATAGTCTCGCCGCCACAAGAAAACGACCCATTTTGGCACAAGGACGGAAAACCGATGGCCGACACAAAACCAACCGAGAGCCAGCTCCGGCTTTTGCTCGCGCAATTCCTGTTTGCGCATAATGTTGAAATCGAAACGCTCTACGCCGCGCTCGGCACGGACCTTTCGAACGCCGATTCCGAAGCGGTTTCGCACATGGCCGGCATTATCGACGGCGTGACGCTCGCAACGTCGAAAATCCGCGATCATGGCATCGACAACTGGGCGAAAAACTAAAGCCCTTCCTTTTTTGCTTGCACAGCGCCGCGCGAACCGGTTTCCTCATCGGGGGTGAGGAAGCCGGTTTTTCTTATTTATGCAGAAGCGATCAATAACGCTGAAGGGACACCGCACCAGCATCGCGCTGGAGGCGGAATTCTGGACAGCGCTGGAAGAGCTCGCATCCGCCGCAAACCGCTCCCTGCCCTCGCTTGTCTATGAGATTGACCGCAACAGGTTGAAGCAAAACCCGGCGCCCGGGCTTGCCTCGGCGATCCGGGTTTATGTGTTGAAGCGGGTTTCGAAGGCCGACTAGCTGGCCGTATTGGCCGCCACGTTCATACAGGGACGGCCGAGCACAAGCTGTGCATAAGCGCGGCTGACCTCGTCGGAATAACCGCGCATCATCGGCTTGACCTGCTCGAATTTGTGAACGCCCGCCGCCCGCGCCAGCAATCCGCCAAAGCGCTTGCGCACCGGCGCGCGCATGGGATCGCTCCAGCCGGAAAGCGCGCGCACAAGTTGCAGCCGCGCCCAGAAAGCCCGCGCCGAACCGAGCGTCTGCGCCATTTCTTCTGAGATCAGCCCGGAACGCGCCATCGCCTGCAGCGCTTCGCCGGGTTCGTGATCCTGTACGAACGGATGCGCCGAAGCGTGTTTGTAGATCAGCGTCGAAATCACGAGCTCCACATCGGAACGTCCGCCCTCGATCCGGTCGATATCCCATTCGGACGAGGCCTTCTCACGGCGCATGCGCTGCGCCCGCGCACGGTCGAGGTCGCGGAATAAAATGTCGGCCCTGCGCGCGCCGGCAACCGCCGTACGCAACGCCTCTTCCGCCGCTTTGAAAATCTTGTCCTTGCCGGCGATCACGCGTCCGCGGGCCAGCATGATCTGTTCATGGGCGACCGCTTCGGACTGGACGTAGGATTTGAACGCTGTTGCGGCCGGAACCATGAGGCCGCTGACGCCGGAGGGGCGATGGCTCGCATCCGGCAGAATGGCGAAGACGCCTTCGTCGAATTCGGCGAGCATCGCGAGATACCGTTTGGCGAACGCCTCGCCCGCCTCTTCAAGCGGTTCGCTGGCGATGAAGCCGAGATGCGTCGCCGCGCCCGGCAGGTGCGGTCCGTCCGCTTCAAAGACGTGCAGCGCGATCTTTTCCCCCGCGCCGGCTTCCGACGCCGGGGCATTCTCGCGCGCCATGTCGAACACATCCGCCAGCATGCGGACATGAATCTCGTTAAGCGCGTCAACGGCGGCGTCGAACGGCGTCGCCCTGCTCGCAGCGTTGAACGCAATGCGTGCAATCATGTCCCGGCGCCATGCAGCGAGCTCGGCGAGCGCGTTTTCACCCTTCACCGACGGCGGCGTATACCGCTTTACCCATTCCTTGCCGGTCTGGGGCGTTTCGGCGCCCGCACGCTCGAACATGATGTCCGCGCCTTCCAGCGTCTTGGTCAGCGTTTCGATGGCGCCGCCGAAAGACCCCAGCGCATCGACAAGACCGTCGCGTTGTGGGGCGCCCTCGCGCACATGAGAAAAGACGTCGTGCTTTTCGCCAGCAGCGTCGAGCAGCTGATCGAACAACCGCACGGCATCGTCTGGGTGCTGCGTTTCACCAAACGCGGTTAAAAGGCCCGGCGCAAGCGCTGAAAATTTTCTGTCGCCGCTGACGCCTTTCGCGGATTTCGCCCAATCATCGATGGCGGCGGAAAGGCTTGCGCCATTGAGAAAGCCGAGATTTTCAAGCTTGTCCGCATCGCCTTCTTCGGCGCCGCTGCGATAAAGCGCGATCTCCTCCTGCAAGCCGCCGGCAAGGCGGTTCAGCGTGTTGCGGGCATCAGTCTGAGCGCCTTTCAAGGCCGCGGCAAAATCATCATACTTGTTGAAGCCACACAGTAGCGCGAGCGCTGCCTTCTCGTCTTCGCGTTCAACCTCGACGGCGCAGGCGCCCTTCATGACCTGCATGCGCGCAACAGCAATATGCGCGAACTCTTCACCGGCAACGAGACGCCGGGCGACGTCCCTGCCGAGCGTGCGCGAACGCGCCGCCGTTTCGAAAATTTCGCGCGCAGACGCCGTGCGGAAGACCGGACGCAGCCCGCCAATCGCGAGCCGGCAGATGTCCGCCGTGCGACGGAAAACGCCGCGCGGGTCAGCGTCTTTCGCCTCCACATAGGCGCGCAAGGCATCCATGGCGACGGGGTTATCGCCCCAAATGATGTCTTCCATACATTCAAGGAAAGAGCCGCCTGCCGTGCGGTCGCCGGCGACAATGCGCGCGCCGCCAAGCCACATTTTGAGCGCATCGGCTTGCGGGCCCGCTGCGGTGTTTTTCACGCGCGCGGCGCTGTCCGCAAAGCCAGCGCCGCCGACGCCGGAGCCCAACGGCGTGCGCAATGCGTAAAGCGGATAATCGCCAGACTTGCCTTCAAACGCTTCGCGCATTTCTGCGCCAATGCGCACGAATATCCGGTCGGCGCCGCGTGACGCCGGACCTTTGAAGACCTCATCGTCATAGAGAATGATGATTTCCAGCGGCCCGTAAGGCGAGAGATCCTCATGGGCGAAGTCGCCGCCCGCGACGACGAAAACGCCGCGCAGGAAATTGTCGGTATCATCAACGCTCAGCTCGCCGCGCTTTACAGCTGCGCGCACCAGCCAGCGTATCCCCGTCTCGACCATGCGCTCGGCGAAATCGACCCGCGCTGCGGTCGCGTCCGCCACACTCCACTGACCGCTGAGTTCCGCGATAGCGATGGCGACATCGACCCGGTTCTTCAACGGCGCGAGGGCCGCATGCAGCGCTTCAGGCCCGCCGACGCCACGGTCAAGCGCGGTGAGATCTCGTGCTGCTTCGGCCAGCACCGGCGAGGCGCCTTCCATCAGCGCCGTCGCCGCCGCGTCCGGATGGGTCATGCAAAGCTCGCCCAACCGGCGCGTGGCGCCGAAGATGCGCAGCATCAGCAAACGGCGGTCCGGCTGATCGAGCGGCGCGCCTGGGTCACCGCCCATTGCTTCTGCAACCGCGCGCCGCCAGCGCTCCAGCGCCCCTGTTGCCCGCGACGGATCGATTTTATCGGCTGAAGTGCGGGCGGAATGCGAGGCTGAAGCCGCCATAATGTTCCCCGTGCCTTTGGTCATGAAATGCGCGGCGATCTTGGCAAAGCAGGGTGAATTCGTCGTTAAACTAATCGTGACATTTAGACATGGGCGCGAATGCTGATATGAAGATTAATCAACACTAAAAGCCGGATGGTCATGACGCGGAATGTCGCCCGAGTACTGATTTTCTTCCGCAAGCTGAACCGGCAGATGAGCGGGCTCGGCGTTTATAAAGTCTGGGCGTTCGCCGTTGTAATTGGCGCGGCTGCTGCCTACGCCGTGATCGGCTTTCGCTATGCCATCGATGTCGTCTCGATGTTCGCCTTCGGGGAGACCGAAGGCTCCATTGTCAGCGGCGCCTCGTCCCTGCATTTCATGCGGGCCTGGGCGGCCCCTGTTATCGGCGGGCTGCTGGTATCGGCGTTTTTGTACTTCGCTGACCGCTTTAAATGGCTAGACGGCGGCAGGCCGCAGGCGGTCGCCGACGTTATCGAAGCGCGCGCCGTGGCGGGCGGTCGCATCTCGCTGCGCACGGGGCTCGCGACGGCAGTGATATCCGCCGTCTCGCTCGGCTCAGGGGCGAGCGCCGGCCGCGAGGGCCCGGCGGTTCATCTCGGCGCTACCATCGCCTCGGTCATCAACCGGCATCTCGGGTTTGACGCCAAACAGCGGCGCGCCCTCCTCGGCTGCGGCGCGGCGGCGGCGGTTTCAGCGAGCTTCAACGCGCCCATCGCGGGCGTTCTTTTTGCGCTTGAGGTGATCCTTGGCAATTATGCACTTTCGGTATTCGGCCCGATTGCAGCAGCGAGCGTTTCCGCGGCGATCGTCACGCGTATCCATCTCGGCAATTCACCGGCGTTCCTGATCCCTGAATATGGCGCAGCGGGCACCATCGACGTGCCGCTTGCCGCTTTATTGGGACTCCTGTGCGGCTTCATTGCATCCGGCTTTTTGCTGGCGACGGAACGGCTGACCGTCGGCGTGCGCGAAATCGCGCAAAAACGAGGCATCTCCTATCTCCTGCTGCCTCCGCTCGGCGGCCTCGTCGTCGGCTTCATTGGCGCCCTTTACCCGGAAACATTCGGCGTTGGTTATGAGGCCGTGACAAAAGCCCTTGCCGGCGAGTACGCGATTCACCTGCTGATCATCCTGGTGCTGATGAAGTGCTTTGCGACGGCGGTGACGCTTTCCTGCCGTTTCGGCGGCGGCGTTTTCTCTCCAGGGCTCGTCATCGGCGCATTCGCCGGGGCGGCCTTCGGCGGGCTTTTGGGCCTGCTCTTTCCCGGAGTCACCGCAAGCCCCGTCTATTACGCAATGATCGGCATGGGCGCGGCCTCGGGCGCCATTCTCGGTGCGCCTATATCGACGACCCTGGTCGTCTTCGAGCTTACAGGAGACTATTCGATCACCATCGCGCTCATGGTCGCTGTCGCCATTGCGACCCTGGTGATGCAGTGGCTGTGCGGGCGTTCATTCTTTCACTGGCAGTTATCGCGGCGCGGCTATGATTTGTCGGAGGGACCGCAGGGTATCATTCTCAAAACCGTGCGCGTGCGCGAAGTGATGGAAAAAATGCCGCCCGGCGCGCCCTTGCCGGAAGACGCCGACCGGCTTGAGACGCGTCATTCACTGGGCGAGGCGCTCGCAAAGCTCAATGAAGCCGAAGAGCACGGGCTTCCCGTGGTCGAAACGGAAGAGCCTGAAAAAGTCGTGGGTTATCTCTCGCGCGTCAAAGCGCTTGCCGCCTACAACAAGGCGCTGATCGACGAAAACATCGAGCATCACACGTAAGCGGATTGTTCTAGAATCGCCCGAAAGCCATGGCGGCGAAGAGACGAAGCCGCTTGGCCAACGGAAACGCGCGTCCCTCGCGCCGGGCATAGCTTCTCGTCAGCGACAGATGCAGGAGCGCCGGGACGGTGTCCGCCGGCGCCCTTTTCAATGCGCCCGCCGTTTTATTGCTGAGTTCGATGGCGCGCGCGCGCGCCGCTTCAGCCAGATCCGGCGCTTGCGCCCGCCCCTCCCTCGCCAGCGAGAACGCCGTGCCTGCTTGCCGCGCCGTATTGCAAAGCAATGAATCGCCGCCCACAAGCATCGCCGCCATCGCGTCGACGACGCCGTCAGCCTGCGCCAGCCATGTTTCAAGTTCTTCCAAATCCGCAAAAGGCTCGCCATAGAGCGGCCGGGCGCCGGCGTCGATCGCCTCTTCCACCAAAGCTTCATATGCAGATGCGGCGAGGCCAGCCGCAGCGATCTCCTCCACCACCGGATGCGCACGCGGCGGTTTGCCCGTGCGGATTTCCTCAAATGCATCGCGCCACCATTGCAACCGGATTTCGCCCAGCGGGGGTTCCGTCACAACGGATGGAATGCGCCTGGTCTCAGCATGAAAGGCGTAAAGCGCTATCAAACGCCGCCGCGAGGGCGCGGCCGCATATCGTGACGCAAGCCAGCGGTCCTCGTCCTGCGCGCGCACAAGGTCGTCGCAATACTGGCGTGAATGGCCGACACTATCGTTCATTGCGGGCGCATAGTGACGAATGTCATGTCCGTACAATAGAATAAGGCCCGTCGCCGCATCAATTCGACGCATGGGTGTGGACCGGCCGCGGAACAAACATACATGCGAGCTGTTGACGAGTTGAATGAAAAGAAAGGCTTTTCGGATGCCAATTACGCTGCCTGAACTTCCATACAAGAAAAACGCGCTTGCGCCGCATATTTCAAAAAAGACGGTCGAGTTCCACTACGACAAACACACCAGCGGGTATGTCAACAAGACCAATGCAGCGATCAAGGGTACCGCGCTCGATGGCGCCTCGCTGGAAGAGATCGTCCGGGCCGCAGCGCAGAATGGCGATCAAGGGCTTTTTAACAACGCCGCGCAGTCGTGGAACCACATCTTTTACTGGAACTCCATGAAACCGCGCGGCGGCGGAAAACCGAAGGGTGACATCGCTGCGGCCATCAAGGAAAGCTTCGGCGGGCTGGATGATTTCAAGGAAGCGTTCACCGCGAAAGGCGGCGGACAGTTCGGGTCGGGCTGGGCGTGGCTGATTGCCAAAGGCGGCAAGCTTGAGGTCATCAATACGCCGAACGCCGAAACGCCGCTAACCGATGCGGGCGCAACGCCGCTCCTCACCATGGATGTATGGGAGCACGCCTATTATCTCGATTATCAGAACAAGCGGCGGGACTATATGGCGGCGTTCTTGAACAAGCTCGTCAACTGGGAATTTGCGAACGCCAACCTGGCAAAAGCGTAACCGATACAGAAGATTCCAGCGCTTATTCAAAACGGGCCGTAATGGCCCGTTTTTTTTACGCAACAAAAAAGGCGGGCTAAAAGCCCGCCTTTTTCGGAATTGTTACCTCAACCTTAGAAGCGCTTGGTCACGTTGAGGAAGATGTTGCGGCCATCAAGATCGTAGCCGGTGATGTTGTAAGGCGTACCTGTATCCCCGTCGCCCGGGATACCAGTGTCACGGACAACAACATTATCCAGCAGGTTGCGAACGCCGATCACCGCCGACCATGTGTCGCCTCTGTAAGAGACCGAAACGTCGTGCAGGATCGCGTCCGGGAACAGTGAATGTTCCTGACATCGCATATCGGCCTCAGCCGGAGCGACGCCTCTGCCGATCAGCGCAGGCCGGCAAAGCGTGGTGCCGCCGCCGTTTGGAACATCGACCAGAATGCCGCTGTTCGTCGCCGTTGCGTAGAATACGCGGTGCAACAGGCTCCAGCGGTCGTAGTTCAGGGTCGTCGTGATGTTCTGCTGATACTTGGCGAAGCCAGGCTCGCCGAGGTTCGCGGTAAAGATACCGTTGCCGGTGATGTCTTCGCTGTTTTCAAACGATCTCGTCGCCCGGAACACCAGTCCGAGGTTGAGCGGCTGATCGAGATTGTCAAGAAGCGGCAGCGAATTCAGGAATGGCAGGTCGGCGTTGAAGGTCAGGTTGAAGTCCAGACCTTTCGACGTCAACGAACCAAGGTTGAACGACGCTTCGTTCACCGCCGTGAGAAGACCGGACACCGGATCACGTGTCTGGAATTCGCAGAGGTCGCCGACAAACATGCCGTTAGAAACAGCCACCGTAGCGGGATCGAAGCATGCTGCAAGAATGGTGGCCTGCGTCAACTGGCCGATGGAGCCTTCAACCAGATAGTCGAAGTAGTTGACCGATGCGTTGAGGTCGAACGATTCAAACCATGGCTGCTGGAAGGCAACCTTGGCGAAGAACGCACGGGAGGTTTCCGGCGTCACGGTCAGGTTGCCGGAGTTCCCGCGCAGAACCGAGAAGTTCTGGAACGAGGCGCCGCCGACATTACCAATCTCAAACAGACCCAGCGCTTGCGCTGCGGCAGCGTCTAGGTTGTTCGCAGGATAAACGATGCCAAGCGCTTGACAGGCTGCCCTGACAGCGGCCGGGATGCCTTCCTGGGTTGCGTCATAGAAGTTCACGCCGATCGGCACCCCTTCGCCCGGCTGACCAGGCGCCGTATTCATGGCGTCAGCAACCTCAAGCACGTTGGTCGACGGCAAGCATGGGTCTGCGCGGGTCAGGCCTGCGAAAACGATACCCGTACCAAACTGCTCACCCGTATCCGGAGCACGGAACGACGTACCGTAACCGCCCGTGAAGGTAAGAGAGTCAAACGGCTTCCAGATACCTTTGGCCTGCCATGTCCAAGCTGCGCCGGAGAACTGCTCCTCCGTGTAGCGGGTGGCGACGTCCACCTGGAGCTGTTCAATGAACTGAACGTCCGAGATGATCGGGACAGAAATTTCAGCAAAGCCCTCAATGATGCGGCGCGAACCGTTGGAACCAACGTCAGGGTTGATGAGAGACAACGCATCCGGCGTCGCAAGCAATTCATCTGTAATAGTAAGAACAGAGTCCTGACGGTATTCCATACCGAACACGGCCTTAACCGTGTCGCCCGCCCAAGGCAGGGTGAACAGGTCGCCGGAGATGAAGCCCTGCATCAGGTACTGGCTGACAGTCGTGTCCTGAGCCGTACTTGCAAGCAAAAAGTTGTTTGCGTCCGGGTTCTGGAATCGACCTGTCAGGAAGAACTGGGGATCGAACAGATTGTATGCGTCGCACTGAGTAACCGGCGTAACGAAACCGCCGCCCGGTCCGGCGCGTGAAGGCTGCTGACCGGAAATGGTTTCGTCCAGCGCACACTGGAACTGGTTGTTCATGTCGAACGAACCGTTCAGAATCCGGGCCAGATTGTTCTGGTTAAGATCGCCATAAACCGACTGGAAACCGCGCGAACGGTGGAACGATCCTGAAATGTCATAGGTCCAGTTGGAAAGATCGAGGAACGAACCTTCGAGGAACGGCAGATCGCCTTTGAATCCGCCCAAAGCGCGGAACACGTCGAGGTGCTGTTGCGTGTCGAGGTGCAGAATCGGCACAAGCAGCGAATCGCCGAAACCGGGGTTGAAAGGCGTATCTTCAGTTGTTTCGATAACGGCCTGACCGACTTGAAGGTCGTTCAGCTCACGTTCGCCATACTGAATTTCAAAATAGGCGACCGGATTGGTGTAACCGCCAAGTTCATATTCGCCCATGGAGTACATGGAGAACCGGCGAATGCCCGGGAGCGCGTTGACGAACTGGTCTTCCGGGAAGAAGAATGTGGCGGGGTTGGTGTTGCTGCCGAAGCCCACTTCGTTCTCGTACGGTGCCGTACCGAAATTAGACCAGCCCGGGATGTTGGTATTATCAGCTTGTCCCGGAGGCGTCGGGAAAACCGCGCCCAGAGGCCCGAAGAACGAGAAACCGCCAAGGCCGGAGCTGCCGCAGCCCTTGAAGAGCTCGCCCGTCTGGGTGTCGATTTCAAGTTCCGGGTCGCAGATTTGCTGGCCAAAACCATTGTCCGCCGTCGGCGACAAGTAGCGCGGGAAACGGTCGACACGCTGAAGGTCGTTGCTTTCGGAGAATTCGGCCGCGGTCATAACGTAGCCGCGCTCGCCGGTCATGCCGAAGGTCGCGGAAACGATGAACTGGTCAGCGCCGCCAATGTGCATTGGCGAGTTGTAAAAACCACTGACCTCAAAGCCTTCGAAATCGTCACGCAAGACGTAGTTGATAACCCCGGCGATGGCGTCAGAACCGTAAACCGACGAGGCGCCGTCCAGAAGAACGTCGACGCGCTGGATCATGCTGCCCGGGATAAGCGAAACATCCGGGTTGGCGGGCGCGCCGCCGACGCCGATCGGACCAAGCCGGCGGCTGTTAATAAGAACGAGGTTACGGGCGCGACCTGTAACGCTCGACTGAAGGCCGCGCAGAGACGGCGTCACAGAACCAAAGGTCGTAAACGCCTGGCCCTGGCTGCCAAGAACCGTTGAAAGACCGGCAGTGGTCTGCGGGCCCTGAACAACTGAAGTCTGGTTCAGGATTTCCTGAGCGTCAAAAAGGCCAAGCTCGCGAGAGACTTCACCGTCAACGATCTGAACTGGAGAGATCGAGGTAAATTCGTTTCTGCGAATACGCGAACCGGTAACGACGATCCGATCTTCGCTTTGCGCCTCATCAATGGCTTCCTCGATTTCGTCGATTTCGTCGACGTCATCCTGAGCGAAAGCCATAGCCGGAGACAACGCCGCCAAAGACGCCCCACCGATCAATATAGCCTTGAATTTTGATAGTCCGTTGGATCTGGCGAACGCCATAGCCGATGCCCCTTCGTTTCGGCGAGCTTTCCTGCTCGGTTTTCCACAACATGCTCTGAATGACCGCCAACACGTAAACTCGCCCCAAGGCGAGTTCTCGTCCACGCGTATGGCAGCGCAGAACACTCCCGCCGCATTCACTATTAGTCACGAACTTTTGTCAATTAGCTGTGAACATTATAACACCGCCTAGATCGTTGTTTCAGAAGTATGTTGCAGAATCGCATCATACTCGTCTAACCCTTTAACCGCGGCGTCTTGCGGTAAGGCCGCAGAAAACAAAGTTAACGGTTTGGTACGGCGCCGAACGGCTATTGGCTGATTTCGCCGGGCTTGCCGGATTATCCAATATCATCCAAAATTCGCGAAGTGTTCACCGAGGTTCAGGGTCAAAATGTCAGTTTCAAGCATAAATCAAGTAAGCCGCCCATTACTTGTTTCTGTTCTTTCAGCGGCCGCACTGTTCTTCGCGCCTGCCTCAAATGCTCTTCAAAATGAGGAGCTTACCATCAATCAGGCGCTTTTATACTGTTCATCCCTTGAGTCTGAAACCGAGAAGCTCTCCTGTTTCGAAGCATTGGCGTCAACCGCCAATGACGGCGCCAAGCCCTCTTCCAGATCAGCCGAGGCAGAGTCCGCAGAGAAAGATGCCGATAACTCAGCTGAAGTAAAAGAAACTGCGACACGCAAAAAAGGCCGCTTTTTCGGCCTTTTCGGCGGTGGTGATGATGACGATACCTTCAGCGCTGAAAAAGTGGAAGAATCCCCGGAACAAAAAGAAGACCTGTTCGTTATTCGCCGCGCCGATTCTCCGATCGAAAAGCGCAGAAAACGCGAGCCCTACGACGCCGAAGTCTACCGCGCCTGGAGAAATGGCGAAGGCGACCTGCGCGTGGCCTTTCGCAGCGGCGAGATCTGGCGCGAACTCGATGCGACCATGGGATATGATCCCCAGCCCGGTGAGAAAGCCGAGTTCCGGCCCGGCGCCCTGGGATCATGGACCGTTTATTTCTTCGACGGTGAGCGCGGCTTGCTGATGAGCCACATGAACGGCGACTAGTTCAGTTTAATTCGTTACGGATCGGGTTTTAGGCCGTCTGGGCCGAAACTTTCGACCAGTCACGCTTGACGTTTGTCGTCAACAGGAATGGCGACGCGACAAACACCGACGAATAAGTTCCAATCACGATCCCCCAGATCATCGCGAGGGTGAAGCCACGCAGCACTTCGCCGCCGAAGATCACCAGCACGGCCAGCGCCAGCATCGTTGTCAACGATGTCATGACCGTGCGCGAAAGCGTGTCATTGATGGAAAGATCGAGCAGATCCGCCAGAGGTTTTTGCTTGAATTTGCGCAAGTTTTCGCGAACCCGGTCATAGACAACCACCGTGTCGTTCATGGAATAACCGACAATGGTCAGGATCGCAGCGATGATCGGCAGGTTGAACTCAAGCCGCGTCACCGAAAACATGCCGAGGGTGATAATGACGTCATGCACGAGCGCTACAATGGCGCCAAGCGAGAACTGCCATTCAAATCGCAGCCAGATGTAAATCAGCATCATGGCAATGGCGAGCGCGACAGCGAGCGCGCCTTTCTGGATCAGCTCGCCGGAAACGGTCGGCCCTACCACTTCGATCTTGCGGAAATCGATGCCGTCGCCAAGGAGCGTGCGTAACGCCGCCTGCACCTGCTCGTTCGCTTCTTGTTGCGCGATTTCATTGGCGTCCTGATCCGCTTGCGGGTCCTCGACTTCCTGCTGGGAAATCTTGATCAGCACGGCTTCGTCCGCGCCGGCGAAGTCCTGAATCTCCTGCACATCAACGCTGCCAAGCCCAAGATCAGATACGGTCGTACGCACGGCGGCGATATCGATCGGTTCGTCATCGGAGACTTCGATGGTAACGCCGCCCTTGAAATCGACGCCGAAGTTGAGGCCAAGGGTGAAGAGCGCTGCAATCGAGCCGACGACAAGCGCAGCCGACAAGATCAAAGCCGCAAAGCGGAGTTTGATGAAACCGATTTTCGTCTGATCGGGGACGAGTTTGAGCAACATGTACAATTCCCCTTAAAGCGTGATTTCTTTGGGCCGCTTGGCAAGCAGATAGCCGCCAGCGAACAGCCGGGTCAGCACGTATGCGGTAAACACCGACGTCACCACGCCGACAGCGAGCGTAATCGCGAAGCCGCGCACGGGTCCTGCGCCGAGCTGAAACATGATCAGCGCCGCCAGAAACGTCGTGATGTTCGCGTCGATGATCGCCGAGCGCGCCTTGTCGTAACCGGTTTCCGCCGCTTTGATGGGCGGCTTCCCGGCAAGCAACTCCTCGCGAATACGCTCGAAAATCAGCACGTTCGCGTCAACCGCCATACCGATGGTGAGGACGATGCCGGCGATGCCCGGCAAGGTCAGCGTAGAGCCCATGAGCGAAAGCACGCCGGCGATAAGGATAACATTCGCCACCAGCGCGATGTCGGCGTAAATCCCGAAACGGCCGTATGAAATCACCATGTAGATGATGACCGCGAGAAAACCGATGACCAGCGCCTGAGCGCCGGCTTTAACCGAGTCGGCGCCGAGCTGTGCACCCACGGAGCGCTGTTCGAGCGTCGTCAGTTCAGCCGGAAGCGCGCCCGAACGGATCAGCAGCGCAGTGTTCGCCGCTTCAAAAGCTGTAAAACTGCCCGTGATCCGGCCTGATCCTTGCGTGATGGGCGTTTGAATGTTCGGCGCCGAGATAATTTCATTGTCGAGCACAATGGCGAAGATCGAACCGACATTGTTCCGGGTATAATCTGCAAAACGGCGCGCCCCGCGCTGGTCGAACGCAAAATTGATCTGAAATCCGCCGCCGTCGCTGTTCGGGCCAGCCGAAGCCGTCTGCACCATGTCGCCGGTGACCTCGGCTTCTTCAAGAAGGACAAGCCCCGGACGGCCCGACCCTTCGAGCTCGCCGAATGGGACGAAAATTCGGCCCGGCGGCAAGAGGCCGTTCATGGCGTCCTGCAGGCTAACCGTCGGGTCATGCCGATGGAAACTGAGCTGGCCGGTGCGGTTGATGAGTTCTTTCAGGGCTTCGGGATCATTATCGCCCGGCACCTGAACGACAATTCGATCGGTTCCCTGCGGCGCGATCAGCACTTCCTTGTTGCCGGCGGGGTCGATGCGCCGGCGCACAACTTCAATAGAATCGCGCACAGCCTCAGTTGCGTAGAAATTCTGCGCTTCTGTCGTCATCGCCACCTGAATTCGCTGGTCGCTGGCGGTGACTGTGTAAGACCGCAGGCCGAGCCCCAGTGCGCCGCCGATGCCGCCGCGGGTCAGCTCGCGCACCCTTCTTTCAGCTTCATCAGCCTGCGATGCATCAGCAAGGCGCAGGGTGATGGTTCCTGTTGAGTCGTCATATGTCAGTCCGTCAATCGATACCCGCTCTTGCCCAGCAGCACGATTGGGCCGCATTTCCCGGCGGACATCAGACATCATCGCCCGCATCCGGTCGTCAATCACCTTGTCGGTATCGACGCCGAGCAGCAGATGCGATCCGCCCTGAAGGTCGAGCCCGAGATTAATGGTCCCCTTCGGCATGAAACCCGGCAGACTGTTGCGGTTCTCCTCGCTCAATAGATTCGGAACCGCAAACAGCACCGCCAAAACCATCAACAGGGCAATGCCCGCGGTCTGATATCGTGAAAACTGAAGCATGAATGACCTGTGCGGCGCGCTCTGCGGCGCCTCTTTTTATTTTTTTTCGTTTTCGTTGGCGGCCGGCTGCGGCTTGGTGCGCACATCGGAAAGCGTCGCCTTGACGACCTTGACCGTCACATTGTCTGCGATTTCCACCATTACCTCGTTATCGTCGAGGACTTTAGTGACTTTTCCGACGATGCCGCCCTGGGTCACCACTACATCATTGCGGCGGACGTTAGAGACCATTTCCTGATGTTTTTTGCGCGCCGTCATCTGCGGGCGGATCAGCAGAAACCAGAAAATCACGAAGATGAAGATCAGCGGCAGCATCTGGAACAGCGCGTTGTTGGCGCCGCCCTCTGCGGCCTGCGCGTAAGCGGGCGATATGAACATGCGGGTCTTCTCCCTCGGGGATTTAGCGGCCGTTCCCTTGAGGAGCGGTCGAATCGCCCTCACGGCCATTGGCAAGTCGGCGGATATATAGCGATCCATCAACGGGTTGCAATGCGCAGCGCTCTCTAAAGACTTGCCGCGACGCCCCGGGCTCGCCTAGGTAGGCCCCGCTTTGCAAAAGAAATTGTGCGGACTTTGAGTGGGGAGCGCAGACCGTGGCCGTCAAAACCCTGGTTTTAGGCTTCGATGGGGCCGACCACCGCTTTATCGGCGAGATGATCGGCGAGGGCGAGCTGCCGAATCTCGCAGCCCTGCGCGCCCGCCTCACCCCGTTTGAGGTCGAGAACGACCCCGGCCAGGGCAACGTCCAGTTCTGGACCTCCGCCGCCATCGGCGCGGGGCCAGCCACCCACGCCCATTATTTCTACATGCAGTTCGACCCCCGGACCTACGACATCCTCCTCAGCCACGATATGGCGCTTCCGAAAACGACCCCGTTCTGGGCGAGCCTCGATGCCGAGGGAAAGCGCATCGCAGTTGTCGACTGGTATGAAATGCCGCTGACGCCCATCAAGAACGGCGTTCTTGTCCACCGCTGGCTCGCCCATGAGCCGCTGACGCAATCAGTTTACATGCCTGAAGCGATGCGCGGCGTGACGGCGCGTTACGCCGCCGATAATCCGATTGCGGAAGGTTTCGCCAGCCGGCCCCGCGACACTGTCGAAGACATGCAGGATTTTCTGACGCGCACATTGTCTCGGATTGAACCTAAAACACGCTTCTTTGTCGATCAGATGCATAACGAGCACTGGGACCTTTATGTCGCCTGCATGTCGGAGGCGCATAATATCGGCCACTATTACATGGAGGTCGAGGATGAAACCCATTCGCGTCACGACGCGTCAATTGCAGCAGAAGTCCAGGCCCCCCTGAGGCAATGTTATCGCGCGCTTGATGAGGCCGTCGGCAAAATTGTCGCCGCCGCAGGAAACGAGGCAGAAATTTTTGTCTTTGGCGGACCCGCCATGGGCAAGTTCATCAGCGCCAATTCGGCGCTTGAAGAAATCGCACGCCGCGTCGATCTCGGCTTCGGCGCGCCCTTGTCAGGCGCAGAAACAGCAAAGCAGGCTTACCGTTCATTCATACCGGAATCGCTGCGACGCCGGATAGGGCCATTTGCGAGGGCCATTCGCAAACGCTTTGCAAACCGCGACTATCTGCGCCGCCGGTTTTTTGCTGTCCCCCATAATGACAATGCGGGCGCGATCCGAATCAATCTCGAAGGACGCGAAAAATACGGCACCGTCTCCGGCGGCAACGACTATGACGCGCTGGTCTCGGAAATCACCGAAGGCGTTTCAAGTTTCATCAATCCTGACACCGGCCGCTCGATTGTCGGGCGCGTGATCGACGTGCGCAAAGAATTCGCCGGGCCGAACCGCGAGATGCTGCCCGATATCTTTATCGAATGGGACCGTACTGATACGCATGGCGATTTCACGCGCCTTGTTTCCGAAAAGTTCGGCGAAGTGACCCTGCCCCGTCACGCACGTACCGGCGATCATACGTCATTCGGATTTTTCTGGGCGCCGCCGGGCGCGACCGCGCCGGCGCGCCCCGAAGATGTGACGGCGCCGATCCTCGCATCCGTTCGCCGTTAACCAAACTTTCAGCCGATGCTCCGTTTTCCCATGACTTACGTGGCGGGAATTTTGCTTGGAATGTTCCCTTTAGAGATTGAATATCGGCACGGGTTTGTGGGGCATGACGACGAAGAACCTAGTTTTGGGGTTTGACGGAGCCGACGGCGATTTTATCGACGCGATGATCGCCGGTGGCGAACTTCCCAATTTCGCACGGATTCGAAAGAACGCCACTGTCCAGCCCATCGACAACGCTCCCGGCCAGGGCAATGTGCAATTGTGGAAGTGCGCCGCCATCGGCGAGGGGCCCGATCATCACGGCCGCTATTTCTATCTTCAGTTCGACCCTAAAACTTATGACATCCGCCTTGCTGGCGAACTTGGCCTGCCGGAGCTGACTCCATTCTGGGTCCGGCTGGACAACGAAGGCTATCGCGTAGCCGTCATCGACTGGTACGGGATGCCGCCGACGCCGTTAAAGAACGGCGCCATCATCGACCGCTGGCTTCCTCATGAATCTCTCACCGAAGCCGTTTTCGCGCCGGAAAGCCTGCGCGCTGAAACGGAAAAATACGTCCCGTTTAATCCAATTGCTGAAAGTTTCGCGAGCCGCAAGCGGCAAACGCCCGAAGCGCTCAAGGATTTTTTTGAGCGCGTACTAGCCCGCATCGAGGGCAAGGCGCGTTTTTTTGCTGAACACTTAAAGAGTCAGGATTGGGATCTGTACATGGCGTGTTTTTCCGACGCACACAGCATCGGCCATTACTATTACCACCTGCAGGATGAAGAACACTGGCGCTACGATCCTGAAGCCGCTGCTTTGATCCGGGAACCGCTGCAACAATGCTATCGCGCGCTAGACAAGGCTATGGGCATAATTCTCGACGCTGTTTCAGAAGACACAAATGTGTTCCTGTTCGCTGGCCCCGGCATGGAACCGTTTACGAGCGCCAATACCGCTCTTGATGAAATCGCACGGCGTATGGACTTCGGTTATTCGGCGTCCCATGCAGCGCCGCTGTCTTCCGCCGAAACCGCAAAAAAGACGTATCGCGCTTTTTTGCCGGAAAGGTTGCGCCGACGGCTGGCGCCTCTGGCGCGCGCGTTACGGCAACGTTTTATTGACAACGACTATAAGCGGAGGCGGTTTTTCTCCATCCCCCACGGCAGCGGCGCAGGCGCAATCCGTATCAACAAAAAGGGACGCGAACGATATGGCGTTATTGCCCCTGGCGCCGAATATGATGAGCTCGTCGAAGAAATCAGAGAAGGTCTTTCAAGTTTCCTAGACGCCGATGACGGCCGCCCGATCGTTAAGCGCGTCGTTTGCATGGCGCATGAATATGACGGCCCCTATCGGGATATGCTTCCGGACATTGTCGTTGAATGGCAACGCGATGGCCGGCATGGCGGGTTCAGGCGCATCGTTTCCGAAAAGTTCGGCGAAATTGACGTCCCGCCGTCCATCCGCTCGGGCGATCATCATGAGCGCGGATATCTCTGGTCGCCTGCAAAGCTCGATTTGCCGACTGCGCCTGCGCGGCCCGAATGCGTAGCGGCGATATTGCTCAGCGCAGTACGTGGTTAATGAAATACTCACGCGGCGTTTTGCGTAACGCTTGCGGGTTAATGTCAAAATCGATGGCGAAAATCTTGCTTTGTAACCGGGTTTACAGGTACAAAATTTCCGATTTGGGGCGTGGGGGCAATGACAGCAAAGACTTTATTCCTTGGTTTTGACGGCGCGGATCACGCATATATCGATGCGATGATGGCGGACGGCGAACTGCCGGTTCTATCCCGTCTCAAAGAACAATCCCGCGTCTTCAATTTCGAAAACGATCCCGCCATGGGCGCCGCGCAGTTCTGGAATTCCGCCTCCATCGGCGCCGGCCCGGGTTATCACGGGCATCATTTCTACATGCAGTTCAAGCCCGACACTTATGATGTCGTGCCGAACCATGAATCGTCGATTCCCGACATTACGCCGTTCTGGAACACGCTTGATGAGGAAGGCTACGCTATTGGCGTTGTCGACTGGCATCGTCTCATGCCGAAACCTATGAAAAACGGTTTCATCCTCGACAACTGGCTCGGCCACGACCCGTTGACGGGAACGGTTTATTTGCCCGAGACGGTCAAGGACGAAACCCGGCGCCATTTTACCGGCGACACGGCAGGCGGCGGTTTCGGCGCTTTTCCCCGTGATACGGCTGATGAGGTTCGGGCCTATTTCGACGCCATTCTCGACCGCATCGACACCAAAACGGCTTTCTGCATCGAGAAGCTTGAACAAAAAGACTGGGACCTTTTCATCGCCTGCTTTTCCGAAGCGCATGATGTCGGCCACTATTACTGGCACCTCGATGATCCGAAGCATGAGCGCTATGACCCGGCGCTCGCCGAAAAAACAAAAGAACCATTGCGCGACTGTTACCGGCGAATGGACGCCGCCGTTGGTCGCCTGCTCGATGCGGCCGGACCGGATGCGCGCGTCTTCACCTATGGCGGCCCCGGCATGGAAATGCTGGTCAGCGCCAATGAAGCTATGGATGAAATGATGCGCCGGATCGATCTCGGCTACGGCGCGCCGAAAACGGCAACGGATACCGCACGCCAGGGCTATCGCTCGCTGGTGCCGCCGCAACTGCGCTGGAAACTGGCGCCGCTGGTGCGCTCAATTCGGCGCCGTTTTTCGAAACACCATCACGCAAGCCGCCGCTTTTTCTCTGTTCCTCACAATGACAATTCCGGCGCCGTCAGAATCAATGTCAAGGGCCGGGAAAAGCACGGGCTAATCAATCTGGGTACGGAATATGATGAAGTCGTGCGGGAAATCTCTGAAGCGGTAATGACGTTCAAAAATCCGGACACGGGCGCGCCGATTGTCAAACGCGTTGTCTGCATACCGCAAGAGTTTGACGGCCCGCATCTCAACGTTCTCCCGGACCTTTTCATCGAATGGAATCGCGACGGCGCGCCGCGCAATTTCAAAAAAATCGTCTCCGAGAAATACGGTGAAATCGAAATTACCGACGTCACACGCACCGGCGATCACAACGCTTCCGGTTTTTACTGGACGCCCGCGAGTTACGGCGGCGCGCCCGTGACTCTGCCCGAGCATGTCACCGCACCCCTCGTCGCGGCTGTGAAGGCGGGCCGCGCGCGCGCGCGCCGGAGCGCCGAACCTCTGTCAGTTTCCTAGCGCTACAAATCTGGTTCGCCGGATGGTTTTCCATCCTTGGCGGCGCGGAATTCCCGATTTTTTCAACCTGCAACCATGGAAACAAGTTACGCGCTGGCTAAAATGAGTGAGCACTCACTTGACATCGGCCCGCCAGCGGCTTAGCTGGGGGCGTACGATTGAAGTGAGCGTTCACTAAAGGTGGTTGCCGCCCTCTCCAGGAGACAGCCTGAGGCGTCGGGCCTGGCCGACCCAAAAAGGGGGGTGAACGCGTGGCGGGTTAAAAACCGCTTTCGTCATGCATGCGGCGAGGTCCGTCACATGAATGAAGCCGCGAGCATAAGAAGGAGACCCGAAATGCCTGAAGTGCTGGTCGAAGATGTACGGGGCGTCACCGCCGCCGCAGGGACCACAAAGGCTCGGATCGAACGGGCGGCGCTCACACTGTTTTGCGCGCGCGGCGTCGATGCGGTGACGACGCGGGAAATCGCCGGCGCCAGCGGCGTTTCCGAAGGCGCGCTTTACCGGCATTACCCGAGCAAGGAATCGCTCGCCGAAACCATGTTCTTTTCGATCCACAAACGCCTCGCCGATGAAATCCGTATAGCGGCGAAAGCAGGCGGCGGCTTCGACGCGCAAGCGCGCGCGATTGTCAGCGCCTATGTGCGCGTCGCTGACGAGGACTGGACGCTTTTTTCCTATCACCTTTTAACGACGCACCGGTTTCTTCCGTTTACGGATGCTTCTGCGCGCCAAAGCAACCACAATCCGGTGACGCTTGTCGAGGGAGTTATCGCGGACGCCATGAAGCGCGGCGAGATTCAAAAAGGCGATGCGGCGTTGAAAGCCGCAATGGCGCTTGGCGTTGTTCTGCAGACCGCGCTTCATAAAATCTACGACCGCGTTCAGGGCAATCTCGCTGCGCAAGAGGCCGCCCTCGCCGACGCTGTTATCGCCGTTCTGAAAGCCTAGTACGAGTTGCAGAACGCATGTTTCACGCCTTCAATCCTTCGCGACACAAAAATCCCTTCATCCTGAGGGAGCCGAAGGCTCCCTCAGGATGAAGACTAAAGTGAGCCATCATTTGAAGAATTCACTCTGAAAGCGCACGTCATGATCGTCACTCGCTCCATCCTTTTTCAGGCGGCTTACTGGCTGACGTCGATCTTTTACGTCATCGGCGCGTTGCCGTTATTGATGATTCCGAGCCGCAAACCGCTGATGTACTGGATCCTCGCTTACACGAGAACAATGTGTTTGTGGATGCGCGTCATCGCGGGGATCAAGATCCGCATTGCCGGAAAAGAAAACATCCCGGAAGGGCCCTGCATCATCGCGGCGAAACACCAGAGCTGGGGCGACGGCTTCGTGATGTTTTCGCAGTTCCGCGATCTCGCATTCGTCACCGGCGATCATCTGGAAAAATTTCCGCTGGTCGGCGGGCTTTTGAAAAAAATGGGCGCCATCGTCGTCGATAATTGCGGCGGCGCCTATGCCCGCGCGCGGCTGGTCGATGAGGAGCTGAAAATCGCGCAAGGCCAGAACCGGCGCATCCTGATTTACCCTGAAGGGCATCTGTCGCCCGCCGGACAGCAGTATCGCTACAAGAAGGGCGTCTTTCACATGTATAACGCCTATGGCCGCCCTGCCCTGCCCGTCGCCACCAATCTCGGCCTGCGCTGGCCGCAACAGAGCTGGCGCCTGACGCCCGGCGAAGCCGTCATCGAATTTCTGCCGCCGATCCCGCCGGGGCTCGACAAGGAAACTTTCATGTCCCGTCTTGAGACAGCCATCGAAGCGCGCTCTATTGAACTTCTAGGGCATGAACGCCCCGAGGGGATTGAGATCGGGGCGATACTCCCCGATCCCGGAAAGCAGACGAGTTGAGCGCAAGCGACGCAACTAAGACGACAAGCGCGCCGCTGTTTTTCCAGCGACGGTTCTGGCCCATGTGGACGGCGCTGTCGTTTGGCACCTTCGCCGACAACACCCTGCGTCAGGCGCTATTGATCGGCATTCCTGCGGGGATTATCTCTGCGCCGTTTTTTTCCGACGCCGACAACGCCCTGCCCTTTATTGGCGCGCTTCTGCCGCTGGCGATCCTGATCTTTTCATCCGTATCGGGACAGCTCGCCGACAAGTTTGAAACCTCGATGATGTTCCGGCGAACGAAATTCGCCGAGCTGATTCTCATGTGCGTCGCCGCCATCGCGTTTGCGACCGGAACCGGCTGGCTCGCCATCGCCATGCTGTTCGCCATGGGCGCGCAGTCGGCGTTTTTCTCGCCCGTGCGCGTCGGCGCCATGCCGAAATATCTCGCCGCCAACGAACTCGTGCGCGGCAACGGGCTTTGTAACGCTGGTCTCTTTTCCTTCATCCTGCTGGGCTATATGGCCGGCGGCGCGCTGATCCCGCAGGAAGGCGGCGGGTTAATGGTCGGCGCCGTCTTGATCGCAGCATCAAGCATCGGACTGCTCGCAGCCCTGCAGACGCCGTTCGCCGCCGCCAACGCGCCGGATTTGAAACTCAGCTTCAACGGCTTTTCGCAGACGCTGGCGATGTTCCGCTTCGTGTTTCAGGGGCGCGGCGTCGCCCCGCCGCTCATGGGCGTCGGCGTCTTTTATCTTCTCTCCACCGCCGTCACGGTTATCATCCCGATTTACGGGCGCGATGCGTTGCATGCAACGCCGCTTGTCTGGGCGGCGCTCAACGGATTGTTCGCTATCGGCGCCGGGCTCGGCGCCGTCACGGCGGCGAGTTTGCCGAAAGCAAAATCAAGCCTTGGCGCATCGACCTTTGCGATCGCCGCCGCTGGGCTTGCGAGTTTCACGATTTATTTTCTGACTCCGATGGCTGCTGGCGACGCAACCACGCCCATTGGTCTCGGCGATCTGTTTTCCAGCACCGCCGGCGTGTTGCTGGTCATTGTCCTGATACTGACGGCTGCACTGGCCGGCGTTTACATCGCACCCCTGCAGGCGGCGATGCAGCGCAGGGCGGCGCCGACCGTCCGGGCACGGATCATGGCGGCGAGCGCCTTCGCCAATGCAGCCTTCGCGATCCCAGGGTCGCTGTCGCTGCTGGCGATTACCGCCACAGGAGCCGACCCGCGCCTTGCCTTTGTAGCCGTCGGCGTCGCTATGCTGATCATCGCCGGGATCATGTATTTCCGGAAACGCACGCTATCCGAAGGGCTTTATGACGAGATGCTTGCAAACCCCGAAGCGCCCATACATTAAATTCGCCGCCATGTTCCCGTTCCGTGCCAATCGCGCGCCGCAATTCGCTTTTTCGGGCTGCGCGCCCGTGATATTCATATCCCGTTAACGGTTCATCCAGCTGGAATTCGGGGCGGAATTTCGGCGCAAAGCGCGAAACACGTTCTGAAATATGCGTTTAATTCCGCATGAATTAACGCGCCAGCAAGGACAAAACGGTATTTTCCACAGCTTATGGAACTGACTTTCGCCATCATAGCGACCTGTCTGGTGTTCGGTTTCGTCGCCGCCATTGCATCCGTGCGGCCGAACCTGATCCCGGAAATCGGCGCATCCTTACGCAAGGCGGAAACGGTGAAGAAGTTTTCACCGAAAAACACCCTCTTTATCGTCGGGACTTACGCCAACCATCCCGCCTGCAAGATGCAGCGGCGTTTGCTGAAGCCCGCCATCGCGGCGCTGATCCGCAACGACGTGACAGTGATGGAAGTTTACGGCGATGAGACGCCGCGCCAGAATGGCGAAGACATGGACTGGCTTGACCCGGCGCTGCTGCGCCATGCGCTCAACGCCGAAGACGGGTTTTATGTGATCTATGTGGATGACGACGGCAAGACGCTGTTCCGCAGCGAGGCGCCGGTGGTGACGTCCGACATTCTGTCGCGTGCGCGCCTCGATATCTCGGCGCCGTCAGGCGGCAAAAAACGCAAAAACCCGGTGCTGAAAAAACTCCGCGCGGCTTAAGCCTGCTTCGTTTGCGGCCTTCCGATGGAATGATAGTCGATGCCGGCTTCCGCCATTTCCGCCGGACGATAGATATTCCGTAGATCAACCATCACCGGCGACTTCAGGAGCGACTTCACCCGGTCAAGGTCAAGCGCGCGAAACTCATCCCATTCGGTGATGATGACGACCGCGTCGGCGCCTTCAAGCGTCTGGTAAGGCCCTTCTGTATATTCAACATCAGTAAGTAACGCCTGGGCCTCCTTGAGGCCAGCAGGATCAAACGCGCGGACCTTCGCGCCCGCCGCCTGCAGCGCCGGAACGATATCAAGCGATGGCGCGTCGCGCATGTCGTCGGTGTTTGGCTTGAATGTCAGACCTAGAACCGCGATCGTCTTGTCTTTCAGGCTGCCGCCGCAGGCGGCGATGACGCGGTCGGCCATTTTCTTCTTGCGCGCATCGTTGATGCCCACCACCGCCTCAACGATCTTCGTCGGCGCTTCGTTTACCTGCGCCGTGCGCACCAGCGCCAGCGTGTCTTTCGGAAAGCATGAGCCGCCATAGCCAGGTCCTGCATGCAGGAATTTCGACCCGATGCGGCCGTCGAGACCGATGCCGCGGGCAACCTCTTGCACGTTTGCGCCGACCTTTTCGCAAAGATCCGCCATCTCGTTGATGAAGGTGATCTTGGTGGCGAGGAACGCGTTCGCCGCGTATTTGATCAGCTCCGACGTCGCGCGGTTGGTGAAGACGATTGGCGTTTCGTTCAGATAAAGCGGACGGTAAAGTTCGCGCATCACTTTTTGCGCGCGTTCGTCTTCCGCGCCGACAATGACGCGGTCCGGGTGTTTGAAATCTGTAATCGCCGCGCCCTCGCGCAAGAATTCAGGATTGGACACGACAGAAAAGTCCGCATCCGGACGGGCCTTGCGGATAATTTCCTCAACTTCCGTTCCTGTCCCCACTGGCACGGTCGATTTCGTAACAACAACCGTATAGCCGTCCATCACTGCTGCAATTTCTTTCGCCGCCTGATGCACATAGGATAGATCAGCGAAGCCGTCCCCTCGCCGCGACGGCGTTCCGACCGCGATAAAGACCGCATCGGCGCTCGGCGTCGAGGCCGCCAGATCTAGACTGAAAGAGAGCCTGCCGGCCTTTACGTTCTCGGCGACAAGCGCTTCGAGACCAGGCTCGTAGATGGGAATCTCGCCAGCTTCGAGCTTTTCGATTTTCGATTTGTCCTTGTCGACGCAGACGACGTCGTGTCCGAAGTCAGCGAAACAAGCGCCGGAAACAAGGCCAACATAGCCGGTGCCGATCATGGTGACGCGCATGGGTAATATCCTGGGTTTTTGGGGCCGCCAGCCGCGCCGGCGGCGCCTTCAAATTTACCCGCGTCTTAAACGGCGTTTTGGGGAAAGACCACCGCCCGCACGGTCAAAATCAGAATTTTAATGTCAAACCAGAGCGACCAGTTGTCGACATAAGCGAGGTCATAGCGCACGCGATCGGCCATCTGCTCGGTCTCCGAGGTCTCTCCACGGAAGCCATTAACCTGCGCCCAGCCGGTAAGGCCCGGCTTCACCTTGTGGCGGCCGGAATAATTTTCAATGGTGCGGGCGTATTGGTGATTGTGTGCAAGCGCATGGGGTCGCGGACCGACCAACGACATCTCGCCCTTGATTACATTGAACAGTTGCGGGAGCTCGTCGAGGCTGTAGCGGCGAAGTATCTTGCCAATTGGCGTAATTCGCGGGTCATTGACCTTCGCCTGTTCAACCACATCGCCATCGTCAGCCGTTGTCATTGTCCGGAACTTGTAGACCTTGAAGACGGCGTTATTGAACCCGTGCCTTTGCTGCGCAAACAGGATCGGCCCTTTGCCTTGCAGTTTGATGGCGATGACGATGGCGAGCATGAGCGGCGAGAAAACAACAAGCGCGATGGCGCCGAGAAGATAATCCTCGACAGACTTGATGACGCCGCCCCAGCCTTCGAGCGGGCGGCGATATAGTGACAGAACACGCACGCCGCCGACATCATTGATCGCGCCGCCCAGATGGTCGAGCCAGTGAATGTTAGGGCATATCGCGATGGAAACCGGCAGGATAGAAAGACGCCGCACGAGCTTTTCCATGTCTTCCGGCGCCGCGCGCGGCACGGCGATGACGATGTCATCGACTTCACCGTTACGGGCGGCCGCAGCGAGATCATTCAGATCACCCTTGGCGCCGGCAAGATGCGAGTCGCCATTGTCGCTCAAGCCGGCGTCGTAAACACCGACAATCGAAATCCCTTGCGGCGAATTCTCTGCACGGCTTGCGAATTTTATACCCAGCGAAGTTGCGCCAACCACAGCCACACGACGCGCGAAGACGCCGCCGTCGCGGCTCATCCGACGCACGAACGAGATCGCGGCAAACCGCACGCCGATAACAGAAACGAGCGTGATCCCTGTCCAGGCGAACAACCAGACGCGCGAGAACGTATCCGAAATTTTCAGCGCAAACCCGAAAGCCAGGAGCCCCAGCACGGTCAGCGCCCAGCGCGAGAGTATCGCACGCAGCGTACCGTCAAAGCTCGTCAGTTGCTCGAATTCATAAAAGCCGTCGCGGCGCATCAGCGCGGTAAATACCGTGGCGCCGACAATCCCCGCGATCGCATAGGACTGGAAATCGAACTCCGTCTCCAAGATATAGGTGTGATAGGCGAATGCGAACCCGACGGACGTCAAGATGACAAGCAGGTAATCAACGACCTGGACCACGTCGCCGAACAGTGCGCGCGCCACCGGGGCCCGGCGGCGAACGCCGTCGGTCGAGAAACTGTCTGCGCTGCTGAGGCCCGGTTCCGCCATAGCGGTCTTATTCCCCACTCCTGCTACATCTGCAATAAACAACCGCACCGGAAAATCGCGGCCCGATGTTTGAATTACATTAATGCAATTATAGGGCTAATCTGCGGCGAAAGGGTTACCTGTGCCATGTCGAAACAGTTTGCGGCGTTTCACGTAAGCTGGCGGGACGCGAAAGTCCGGCCATTGGGCCTCGTCGCCGACGAGCGCGATTACGGCCGTGCGGCTGCGGCGGCGCTTCAGTCACGCCTCAACCAGCTCGCCGACGAGGGCTGGATTGTTCAGGAAATCCTCCCCGTTAACGGCTTGACGCCAAAACAGACCGCAGCCTTCACAATTATCGCGTTCCGCTAAAGACGCGGCAAATCGCCAGTTGCCTTCTGCGCGCGCGCGCGCCATGCCGTCTTCATGAACAAGAATTCATTCACCGATGCAGCGCTTTCGCAGGCGCTTTCGGCGCTCGCGCTCCGGGCCGGCGCAGCGGCGCTTGAAATCTACGCCAGCGATTTCGATACGGAAACAAAAGGCGACGCCTCCCCGGTGACCGAAGCCGACCGCATCGGCGAGGCCATCATACTCGAAGGCTTAAAAAATTTCGCGCCGGATATCCCGGTGCTCGCAGAAGAAAACGCGTCTGACGGAAACGCACCGGACGATCTCGGTACAAGGTTCTTTCTCGTCGATCCGCTCGACGGAACACGCGAGTTCGTGAACCGGACGGGCGAGTTCACGGTCAACATCGCGCTCATCGAAAACGGCAATCCGGTATTCGGCGTTGTCTACGCACCCGCCTCAAACATCATCTATGGCGGCGGGCCAAGCGGCGCATGGAAAGCATCCGTCGACGAGAACGGCGTTATGGGCGCGCCCGTAAAAATTTCTGCACGCCTCGCGAACTCAGGCGGCCTTGTCGCTGTCGCCAGCCGATCACATCGTTCAGCGGAAACGGATGATTATCTCAAGACGCTCAATGTCGCGGACTTCACCGCTGCCGGTTCGTCATTGAAATTCTGCCTGCTGGCGGAAGGAAAAGCCGATGTATACCCGCGCTTCGGACGCACCATGGAATGGGATACCGGGGCCGGTCAGGCCGTTCTTGAGGCCGCCGGGGGCTGTGTTCTCGCGCACCCGGCAGGCGAACCGTTGGCCTACGGAAAGAAGTCGCGCGGTTATGATAACCCGCATTTCATCGCATGGGGCAAGCGCTAGCGGTACATGCCCGTTTCGCCGACATGAAACAGATTGGCGGGCGTCGCCGTGTCCCTGCGCACCCAGATGTCCCAAAGCGCCGTGCGTTCGACCATCTGGAATTGCGTATAAAGCAGCGCTTCAGAGCGGCCTTTCGCTTCAGCGGTTTTTGGATCCATATCGAGGCGCGGCACGAACACGATATTCGCAGCGTTCGCCGCCGCATGACCGTCGGCGTGGCATTCGCGTTTCTTCGCGAGAATGCATGCCGTGTCGGCGCCGGTAAGGAATGCAACGTCAAAACCCTTTTCCGTCATGACCCGTGCGCGGCTTGCCGCTTCGAGCAACATCGCTGACTGGTCGACCGGCGTCAGGGCGAAAAACTCGCGCGCTTCCGGCGTTGAAAAACGCCCCTCCTCAACCCATTTGGCGATGGTCGGTCCGCCCGGCTGCACCAACGCGAGCTCAGCGCGAATGTCTTCTGGCGCTTCCTTCGCCGCCGCATATTGCAGCGAAAATTGTCCTGCAGCGTGAACGGCAATGGCGACTGTCCAGAACAATGTGAGACCCGCCGCCATCAGCGCTGTAGCGACGCTCGCCCGGTCATGATCACGGAAAAGGCCGTCATAAAACGGCGATGCGACGGAAAAGCACGCAAGTCCTGCAGCCGTTGCAAAAACCGGCAACGCGTTAGCGCCGGCGATCCGTGCGGCAACAAGGCCCGCGATCATAAGGCCGCCCGCAGCGAGCCAGTTGCGCCGATGCGCGCGCCCGCCAAAAATCATCGCCGAGAAAATCACCATTATAGCACCATAGGCGGCGCCGCTTAAGCCCAGTGCGCTTTCCCCGCCCGTGAACCCGTCTTTCATCTGCAGGATGTCGGAGGCGGCGCTGGCGCGCGCGATGTTCATACCGGGAGCAAGCAACTCAATGACGGCAGCGAGCAATACAAACCCGCCAATCGCAGACGCATAACGCTGCAATCCAAAACGACCGGTAATGAAGGGGCATGCCGACAGTGCAACAAAACCAACAAGCGCGAAAACCGGATTGAGCAGCCAAAGCGCGAACAGCCCTATGCCGCCGAGCGCACCTTCGAACCGCGAACGGCCCAGCGACTCGTCTGCGGAAACAGACAGAAACGAAACGATACAGACGAGAAAGATCGCTAGGCCGAGTTCCGCCGGACCGGAAAACGGCGCCGCCGCATACGCCGCAAATGCAGCCGTGATGATCGTTCCAAAAAGAATGGGGAAGCGTGAGGCAGCCAGGTAAGCCAGTGGATAAATCACAGCGATAGCGCCGATGGCCTTGGCCACCAGATGAACGCGGCCCGGCGCATCGACAAAAATATCCGCGCCCAAGAGCAGCAAGAGAAAGAACGGCGTGTCGTGGTTTACGAGCTTCGCTTCGCCGGCGAGAACCGCCCTTGCCTCGGCAATGGGAGCGATCATGTCCACGGTCGGCGACAGGCTAAGGAGCGCCGGTGAGAATGCGGCGGCGGCGGCGAAGATTAACGCCGCGCCAATAGCCCACAAAAATGACCACCCCGGCTCCTTCCAGGAAAAGATCGCCATCGCGGCGGCCTGCGCCCGCGGCGCCTGCCCGCGCCAGCCAAATTCCGGAATTGCCTCGTCATAGCGTGAATGCGACGTATCCATTTGAAACAGCCCTGACCTTGTTTCTGCCCTCAACCGCAGTTTCGCGCGGCCACGCACCCCACATTGCAAGCTGTTTGCCGTTCACTCGCCTTAAACGGGAAAATCTCGCCAGACTGGCGGATTCCGGCTTTGCCGCCGCGCGGGCGCTGTTATGTTGAGGACATGCGCACCCTGTTTCACATGCCGCTCGATCCCGCTTCGCGCCTTGTCCGCATCATGCTGGCGGAAAAGGGCCTGCCGGCGCAGCTCGTTGAAAAGCGCCCATGGGATGACGAAGACGGCGTCCTCGCTGCGGTCAATCCGGCGTTAACCATACCGGTGCTGATGGACGAGCCGCCGACCGGGGGCGATGTCGCCGTGTGCCCGGTAAGCGCCATCGTCGAATATCTCGAAGACGCCTATCCGAACGAGCAGCTATTGCCGTCAACATCCGCAGCGCGCGCAGAGACGCGCCGCCTGACGCACTGGTTCATGGATAAATTCGACGCCGAAGTTTCCGACAATACGCTCCGTGAGCGCATTAACCGGCGGCTGATGCGGCGCGGGCAACCAGATTATGAGCGGTTGAAAATCGGCGCCGATTGTCTTGTCTGGCATCTTGATTACGCCGAGTACCTGCTCGATCAGCGCCACTGGTTTGCCGGCGAACGTTATACTGTCGCCGATATCGCAGCGGCTGCGCAGCTATCGTGTCTCGATTACATCGACCTCGTGCCTTGGGAAAAATTTCCCGCCGTCAAGGGCTGGTATGCGCGGATGAAATCCCGTCCCAGCTTGCGGCCGATCATGCGCGACAGGATGGACGGTGTGCCGCCGCCGCCGCATTATGACAATCCCGATTTCTGATGGCCGTCAATGACAGCGAATTAAAAGCGCGCATCCGCGAGGCGGCGGCCGAGATCGGTTTCGATTCCGTCGGATTTGCTTCAGCGGGCCTGCCGGCAACCATTAAGGATCGGCTGAGGCGTTTTCTGGCGCTTGGCCGTCACGGGGAAATGGGCTGGCTTGAGGCCCGCGCCGACCAACGTGCGCATCCTCAAACTTTATGGCCCGACGCGCGCAGCGTCATCATGCTGGGCGTGAATTACGGACCTGACCATGATCCGCTGGCCGCTCTTGAGCATAAATCGCAGGGTGTGATTTCTGTCTACGCGCAAAACCGCGACTATCATGACGTCATCAAGAAAAAACTGAAGCGTCTCGCGCGCCAGATCGCAGAAGAAAATAACGCCGATGTCAAAGTCTTCGTCGATACGGCGCCGGTCATGGAAAAACCGCTTGGCGAGCGCGCCGGAATCGGCTGGCAGGGCAAACACACCAATCTTGTCTCACGCGAATTCGGCTCATGGCTGTTTTTGGGCGCGATTTACACGACGCTGGATCTGGAACCGGACGCGGGCGAACGCGATCACTGCGGCTCATGCCGGAACTGCCTCGATGTCTGTCCAACTGACGCATTCCCGGCCGCTTACCAGCTCGATGCGCAGCGCTGCATCTCATATCTCACTATCGAACACCCCGGCCCAATCCCGCTTGAATTCCGCAAAGCCATGGGAAACCGGATTTACGGCTGCGATGATTGCCTTGCAGTCTGTCCCTGGAACAAATTCGCCTCGAACGCACGCGAAGCGGCGTTTCACGCCCGCGAAGATTTAAAATCTCCAGCGCTGGAAGATCTTGCTGCACTCGACGACGCCGCTTTCCGAAAACTTTTTTCAGGTTCGCCAATCAAGCGCACCGGCCGGAACCGCTTCGTGAGGAATGTCCTGATCGCCATCGGCAATTCCGGCGATAAAACGCTGGCGGCGTCTGCCGAGGCCCTTCTGGTGGATGAAAGTCCGCTTGTGCGCGGCGCAGCGGTCTGGGCGCTGGCGCAACTGTCGCCTGACAACCTCAAGAAACACGGGACTTTTGCGGCCTCAGAGACCGATGAAGGCGTACGCGCTGAGTGGTGGGCTGTGACTTAAGCTTCGACGGTCACCTGGACGTGGCCTTTGGTAAAATTGCCATGGTCGTCTTCCACCCAATACCAGAACTCGTCCGTACCGGAATAATTCGGATCGGCTGCATAGGTCAGCGTACCGTCGTCATTAAGAAAGACTGACCCATGCTCGGGCTGGACGAGACCATCGACCGTAATGTCGTCGCCATCCGGGTCGTAATCGTTTGCAAGGACATCGAGGGTGACGGATTCGCCTTCGGCGACATTGGCGAAGTCGCCGCGTGCGACTGGCGCGTTGCTGTTAAGATCGAGAACGCCGTTATAATGCGGCTCATGGTCAAGGTCGCTGAAGTTACGCTCCCATTCAACGAATACGCTGAACTTGCTGATCTCGCCGGTCGCCCGGTCGGCAATATATTGCTCCAGCACGGTCACTTTGCGCCCGTCAGGAAGCGTCCAGTAGCCTTCCTGTTCGACCGCATTGCGAATAGTGAAATAGTCGTGACGGATCGGATCCCAGCTTGGGCCGACCTCCTGAGCGCCGATTGAATCAATCTTGGTTCCGGTAAGATCGAGATGTCCGCGCGATTCAGGCGTCGGCGCCGCCGGATAATCGTCGATATCCGTGTCGAACAGCAGCCTGCCTTCAACAAGCTGATTACCTGTGAGGAAGAGATCGCCGGCGCTGGCGCTGATATTATCGAAATTGACGGCGGCGCCTTCAACATTCACATCGATAAAGACGTATCCCCAGTCTCCGTTAAATGGAAACGCCAGATTCACGTCATTCTTCATGGCATGAACGCCAGTTGGGAATCCGGCGATATTCGCGCCATTAATGACATTGTCGATGGTATTCGGACCAAACTCAACGCCACGCCTTGCCGTTCCGCCTGACGCGCCGTCGGTGGCGAGCAGATCAATATCTTTCAGCGTGTAGTGCGCCGTGTACTGCAAGTGAATGCCCGTACCCACTTCCCAGCCTAAAAAATCTTCTATGACTGTGCGCACGTCGTGGCCCTGCTCCGAACCATGCTTGATCACTTCAAGACCTGTACCGACAGCAAATGCTTCATTGCCGTCAAATTGCGAAATCGCCGGGTAGTTGATGATGGCCTCATCAACATAACGCAGCGACTCTGAGTAATCCGCTGTCGCCGGGTCGACGCCTATCACGCCGTTGCCGCGCGACATGTAGACAAAGCCGTGGCCGCCCGGCACGCCCGCGGCGACATTATCCACCGCATCAACAAGACGGCCCTGAAACCAGAAGCCGGCGCCGGTGCGGCCGAGGTCGAAGGCCTCCACATCCTCATGCCACTTGGCGCCACCACCATTGCCAATCGATTTAATCGCAATGTTATGTGACCAGCGCCCGGTTTCGTTTCCCGTTTCGGCGACGAAGGCGGCGCCGTAAATATTATAAGCGGCGTTGTCGGCAAGCACGGCATTTGAATCGTGGTGGACATAGCCCCAGCCCGGCGAGCCCCAGACAGCGTTGCCGACGATCATCGCAGGATCGTCGAGATCCGAAACGCCGGCGCGATGAATATGAAGCGAATAGCGCGCCTTTATGTTCGTATCGAATTGCACATTGTCCAGCTCAGCCACATCAAATGCGCGTTCGGACTTGTCGGTGCGGCCAAGATCTGTGAATTCGGCATAACGCACGTCAATTTCATCAGAATGCATGAACATGACGTGGCCGCGCTGATAGACGGGCAGACCGTCAGCATTTTCCGTTTCAAACACGACGTTGCGCGTATAATTCGCGACATAAGCCTTAAGGTCGTCGCGCGGGCCTTCATGATTGAACTGAAGCGGCGTATCGAAATAGATAGTGTTGCCTTCAATACGCGTAATGATGAGTTCTTCATCCTCCGTCTGATCATTGCGCGGCTCCGTCGGGGCCGCAGGTTCTGTTGGCGTCAGATGCGTACCAGTCAGAACCAGCCTGTCGCCTACTTGCCAGCCTTCGGGCGGGCCATCGAGCGTGATCGACGTGTCTCCCGCCATGGGATCGATGGCGACTTTCAAGAAAGTCTCCTTCTCGGCGCCGTGAATCTGAATGTCGCCATGGCTGATGACGCCGCGGGAAAACAACATCGGGTCCCATGACGTGTCGATGGGGCCGTTATCAGCGATCTGAATAACAGCGCGTACATTCGCCGCCACTGGATCGTCGACCGTGCCGATGGTCATCCGCCCGCTTGGCGCAACGATCAGGGTATCGACTTCCATAAATGTGTTTATGTGCGTCGCAAATTCGAGGGCGCCGTCTACGCGCACCGTAAACAGAGAAACCGGACTTTCGCCATCATAGGCGACCTCGACGCCGCCCGGGATCAGAACCTTGGCGCCCTCGCCCGGCACTTCGCCATTCGCCCATGTGGCCGGGTCGAACCAAGACCCGCTATTGACGGCGATATGCGTTGCATCTTCGACCGGCACGAGATTAAGCACCGCCATGTGCTCTGTGGCTTTTGCCGGATCATCGGCGTGCGGATGCCCGCCATGATCGGGCGTGTCGTCATGACCGCCATCTTGGCCGCCATCATGACCATGCGCGCCGTGATCGTGCTCGCCCACGGACACTTCGACAACGGCTTCGCTTAAATTTCCATTGCTGTCGCGTACTTCATAGCGGAATGTTGCGATGCCTTCGAAGCCATCGTCAGGCGTGAAATGAATGACGCCGTTATGAAGCGTCACGGTACCGTTGACGGCGTCGAATACGCGCACCAGTTCAACGCTTGTTCCAGGCGCGGTGGCGTCGTTTGCAAGCAGGTCTTGCGCGGCGATCATCACGCTTTCGCCAACATCGGTCGTAAAATTAGAATCGTCTTCGGCCTGAACAGCCGTTACGGGCGGTTTTACCGGTCCGGGCGTTCCCGTCCCGCCCGCTGGCGGGGCGTCATTGCTGGCGCTAACCGGCCCGCCTTTTCCGCTGAGTGTAAGACATCCTTCCGCTGCTAGCAGCGGCGCGATCATGGCGGCCTGACTGAGCCGTTTTTTTACATTGTTGTTACGAGGTTTTTTGCCAGGGCGCGCTGGCGGTGAAATAAGGCCCGCCTCGGAAGCGTTCAGTATGTCGGCTAGATCAAAAGATGAAAAATTCTTTGAAACATCGAAACCGGAACTCATAATTTTCCCGCGCCCCTGTACTCGTCACTAATGCGTCTGGGTTCGACGCCGCAGGGGAAACTAGACGATCAGGGCAAATGCCAAATTGAATGTCTTGTTAGAATTGTCGCTATATCGACGTATTTTCTGGCTTTTACGAGAATCTTACGCCGTATTAATGACAACCGCACATGGCAGTTTTACGCTTGCGCAACCTGACGTTAACAGCCGGTTTCCAAACCCTGGAGATTTATCAATATTCGCGTTCAACTACGCTGGTCATGATGCGCAACGCCGAAGAGATTCGCTTGCGCGATGCCGCGATTGATAAACGCTTCCCTATCGGATTCAGGCATCCAGCCGAGCTGTTTTTTTGCCTTTGAATTTTCGTATGGGGAAAATTGTGCGCGCGATTTCCAGTCTCGGTAACTTGGTTTTGTGATGCCCGATTTTCCGGCAAGCAAACGCTTCAGCCAATATTTCGCGACATCAACCGTAAAATACACCCAGATCGGCGTTGCCTGCGCGCGCATGGAAACGCCATAAGCGGCGCCGATTTCCGCAAAATAATCTTTACCGCTCAGCATCGGATCACCGATCAGGTTGAACGACTGCCCCTTTGCGTCTTCGTTTTCCATCGCAAGCACCAGCCCGTCCGCCACATCGTCAACCAGTACGAACGGCATGGTGTTGCGCCCTTCGCCCCATAGCATGCACGCCGTTGCGCCGCGCCACATGGCGATCCCCCAGTGTTGCAGCGGGCCGCCTTCGCCGATGACGATGCCGGGGCGGGCAATGACAAGCGGCAATTGCTTCTCACGCTCCAGCGTTTTCAGTTCGTCTTCACAGGCGGCTTTCGAGCGGGCGTAAAGATTGCGGCGCTCGAGATCATGATCGAGCGGCGTTTCCTCCGTAATTGGGCGGGTTGGCTGCGAAGCGTCGTAGGAATCGATCGTGCCCGTATAAACGAGGCGGCCAACGCCAGCGGCCAGACACGCTTCGCCGATGCGGCGTGTAACGGCGACGTCGTTTTCAAGATAACCTTCCCAGCTTGTCTCCGTCGCTTTCGCCAGATGAAAAACGCCATCGACACCGTTCATTGCAGCGGTCAAATCGTCTTCCGATTTCAGATCGCCCGTGACGACGGATATGCGGCCATCTTCGCGCGCAAGAACGCCGCCTGATCCGCGCGACAGCACCCGGACTTGATAACCCTTGTAAAAAAGCGCCTTACACAAAGCGCGACCGATAAAGCCAGTTCCACCGATCACCAGCATGGTCTTGCCGTTTGCTTGCGGCGCAGGCGCTTCCACAGTTGTTCTGGCGACAAATTTTGGCTGCGCGGCTTCGAGCACTCGTTCAATCATCGCAGTGGCGTTGGCGGCGAGCGACGCGGACAATCGGCGGTCTACAGCCACGCCGTCACGCATTGACAGGTAAAATCTTCCGACCGCTCGGTTTATGGATAGACCGTAAGGTGCGAGCGCGTTGAGCGAGCGCAATTGGCGGAAGGCGTTTCCGAAGCCGGCGCCCAGCACCTGACCTGCAACCGAAGCCTGACGCATGAATGGTCCGGCGACAATGTCGCCCATGCTTGCGCGCTCAAGCCGGTAGGTATCCTCAGCGAAGTCATAATGTGCGAGCGCGCCAATCCCCCTGAGGCGTATGCTGCGATTATCGGCGCCTTCGATGAGCGAGAGATTGAGCGTCACCGATGCGCCGCCGGCGCGCCCAGTGATGCGCCAGCTCTGAAAATGCGTCACGCCGCCGGGAATGCTGATCGGATGGCGCAAATCAACGCCAATGTCTTCAAATTCGCCGAACAAATCCGCCACAAAAGCGAACAGATGCGGGCCCAGCTCGAACAACAGGTTCTGCGGCTCGCGCAACATCCACAAATTGAAAGGGCCGGAGCGGAGCGGCGCCAGCGGGAACTGCCAGTTCGCCTCAAACGTATCGACCGGACCGATGACGCGATTTTCCACATCAACCTTAAGCCGGTCATAAGACGGCAGCATCAGGAAATTGTGATTGACGCCGAGGTAAACTTTTTTCGCTTGCGCCAGCGCATCCAGCCGCTTGCATTCTTCAGTCTTCAATGCGAATGGCTTTTCAACGAATGCCGAAACCCCGGCATTCAGAATTTTTTCCGTTGCTTCGGCATGCAAATGCGGCGGTGTCAGCACATGAACGCAGTCGACTGCGCCAGATTCGAGCATCTCATCAAGCGATGAAAAAATGTTTTGCGCGCCATAACGATTCGCAAGGATTTTCGCCGCGCCACGCGAAAGATCGCAGACGGCGCTAATCTCAACACCCTGCGCGCGTTTCAACGCATCGGCGTGCCAGCTGGAGATATATCCCGCGCCCAGAAGCCCGGCTTTGATCGTTGTCTTTTTCATTTGTATTCGACGATCCCGACCTTGCTTCTGGTTAACTTCTTCCACTTGTATTTGATGATGCCGATAAGGTTTGGAAATTTCGCTAACGTCAAGAACGCGGCGCCAAGGCTCGCATGCTCAGGCGCTTCCCCCGACTTCATCAGCCCCCGCCGTGTTCTTAGAAACGATGCCGGATAAAGCAACAGCAAGAAAAAGCTGAAACCGTTGGTGAAAGGCGCGCCGATGATGGTCAGCGCGGGCAGGATCAGCCCCCAGCCCCAGGCGCGCCGGCGCTCGCTGCGGAAATATCCGTCATGCAGTTCGCCAAGCTGTGCGAAGGCGTGACCGGCACGCTCCATCCGCCGCCACCATTGCCCGAAACGGTGCATGTCCGCATCGTGCAGGCACATATCGCGATCAATTCTGACGATGCGTTTGCCTTTCTTGCCGACCCGCACGCAGAAATCATCATCCTCTGCCGCGATCACATCTGCACGGAAGCCGCCCGCTTCGCGAAAGACGTCCACCCTCGTTATGAAGATGCCGCCGCAAGCTGTGATCTCACCGACCGGCCCATGCCACTCAATTTCGCAAAGCCGGTTATAGGCGCTGGCGTCCGGGTCGCGCTCACGGCAACGCCCCGTGACAATGCCGATGGCGGCATCGCCATCCAGCACCGAAACAGCGTCATTCACAAAGCTGTCGACAAGTTCGCAGTCGCCGTCGATGAACATGACCTTCTCAACGTCCGGCCATCGCTCGACAAGCGCATCAAATCCTGCATTGCGCGCGCGCGCCGCGGTGAACGGTTCGTCGGCATTGAGCGAAACAACCGCCGCGCTTTGTTCATTCGCGAAACTGACGCTATCGTCTGTAGATCCGGAATCCACATAAACAACGCACTCGCCATTTTTCTTGAGCGACAAGAGGCATCGTTTAAATCGCTCTCCTTCATTGCGCCCGATCGCAACAAACCCCACTGGCGATTGCGCTTCACTCACGAACGCGGCTCCGTATCATCAGGACCACGTGTCGGCGTCCACCGTTTCGCGCTTTCGCGGCCCGCCTCGCCAAAGATGCGAAGCTTCGACAGCAAAAATTCGGCAAGCCCGCCGAATGCCGAAGGCGGCAGCGCATCGCGCCCGAACGCCGCCCAGCCGAGCGCAATCGCCAGCCCCGTCAGTATGAATGCCCAAAGGGACATGGAAAACGCGCCCGAAAAACCCGTGACGAGCCAGACCAACAGACCAAATGCGAGCGTACCCAACAGTGCAGTCACAAAAACCGTGAGCGGCGGAATGATCAGATCAAGCGCTGCGCCGATGAGCTTGAAGTTGCTGCTACTGACCCCTTCGGCGACAAGCGATGCAAAAGACTGCGCCCCGTAACGTAACGATCCGAGAGACCAGCGCGCAGACTGCCGCGTCAGGGCATCGTCGCCAGTTGGAAACATGCTTGTGACGACAGCATCTTCCGCCAGCATCGGCGCCGCGCCGACGCGCGTCAGCTGGAATGTCAGCGCCAGATCTTCGACGATCTCACCGGACCCGAGTTCAACCTTTTCAATGTCGCGCCACGAAACCGCAAATCCGGAACCGGTAAATCGCGTAACGCCAAACATATTTTGAAGGCCGCTCATGCGGACCTTGTTCATAAAGAGCCATGCGAACTCGGCGACCTGCAAACGGGGCCCGGCGCCATCCGGCGCCTTCATGAGATATAGCGCCTGCACAGGACGTTCTTCTTGAGAAGCAAGCGACGCGATACGTTGCAGGGAGCCCTCATCGAAAATGCAGTCGGCGTCAGCAAAGATTACGATCTCCGGCGGCGCAGCGCGCAAGACGTCGATGGCGTATTGAAGGGCGAAGCCCTTGCCGCGTCGGCCGGGGTCGTTCCGGATGAGCGCTTCTGCGCCGTGTTTAAGCGCGATGTCCGCGGTGTTGTCATCGCAATTGTCCGCCACCACGATCAGCCGATCGCGGTCACGCAGTTGCGCGCGCACATTTTCAAGCGAGGCGGCCATGGCCGCGGCTTCATTATGCGCTGGCATAAGCACGGCGATCGGCCCAGCACTTTCCATGCTTCGTTTTTTTTCCGCCGGAAACAGGGCCAGAACCGCTTCCGCCAAAAGAAACACCGCCAGTGCAAACGCCGCAACCGCCAGTCCGGCGGATATTATAATCAGGAGAAAATTCATGAGCGCTTCCGAGTTAGGGCCGGTCCGCGCCGAGCCAGTAGCGCATGGCGCCGGAGAATTCAGAAAAACGCCCGAAAACGGTGCGATAAGCCCGCCGCCAAGATGACACTCTGAAAATACCGCGGCGGACTGCACTCGAGAAAAACTGCACGAGGTAAACGAAAGCTCCTGCAGCAATCGCGCCCGCAGCGACGAACGCCGGCGGCGTCATGAGCGTCATTACAGAAGCGGCAAGCGCACCCAGCCCCGCAGCGATGGCGACAATAACCGGAAAAACGCAGCCCCAGATTACGGCGCGAACCGTCTGCATCACGCCATGCCGTTCCGGCGGGCCGCCATGCAGCGACATGGCGTAGGCGTTATCGAAACCACGACGGCGCGCCTCGCGACTCCAATGGCCGGGTTTTGATCGCGGCGCGTCGCATACGGACATATTGGTTTCCAGACGCCAGACATGAGCGCCGCGGCGGCGCTGGCGTATGCACAAATCTTCCATGTCCAGAGAAATCAGATCGCCGCGAAATCCCCCCGCCGCCTCAAAAGCCGAAGCGCGCACAAACGCGCCGGGGCCTGTGGTCATGACGATTTCACCCGGGGTTTCGTTTCTTTGCTGTTCTTTGACGGTTAAGTTTTCCGGCGAAGCGCCGCTGCGACCGCTCGACATTCCCTCGATGACCGCAACTTCAGGCCGCCGCTCCATGAACTTTTCCGCCGCAGCAATCCAGTCGGGGTCAAGTGCGGCGCCGGCGTCGAGAAACTGCACATATTCAAGTTGCGGCGTCAGTTTTTTCAGGTGCCTGTAACCGGCGTTGCGCGCCCGGCCGCCGGTCTGAAGCGGCTTGCCGTCATTCTCGACAATAACTGCGCCGGCTTTCCGCGCCGTCGAAACCGCATCCTGCATCGGAACCAGCGGCGCAAACACAACGGCCCGCCCGTCGGCGACCGAACGGATTGCCGCTTCGGGCGAAACCTTGGGATCTACGCCGACAATTACAACGCCCGTGACAGGCGCCGCGACCTCGGCCGCCTTTTGTTTTGTAGCATTTTCCGTCTCCGGCGCCGGTTGCGGCGCGCGCGCAGCCAGTTCAGTGGATGTAACAGCGCCCGCCGTAACGCTCATCTGCGCCGCAATGCCGCCTGAAGACGCTTCGACATCCGCCAAGGTTTTGACCGGGATCGGCGCAGCTTGTTCGCGGCGCGGCTCAGGTCGAGGGTTTGGCCTCTTCGCCGTTTCGTCCACGCCGTTGCGCGGCTGATTCATGTGCGGCGGTGTTTTTTTTTCAGCCTCGACTTCTTCGTCAACGAATGCATCCGGGCCTTTGCGAGCGTTCGATGCAATCGGCGCGGCCGCATCCTTATCGGACGCAATTCCAAAAACGCCGTAGGCTTTCTTGTCGCGAATGACGTTACGGATGGTTTCAACGCCAACCACCAGGTCTTCGGCGGAAAAGGCGTAAACCAGCGCCGTGTCGGCGATGACGTTGATGACCCGCGGCACCCCGCGCGATTGTTCCGCGATCTGGTCGATGGCGCGCTCGGTAAAAATCCGCCGCCGGCAGCCCGCAATCGAAAGCCGCGTTTCGATATAGGATTGTACTTCCTCGCGGCTGAGCGGCGTCAAATGAAAATCAGAACCGACGCGCTGCGTCAGCTGCAACAATTCCGGGCGGTTCAAGACATCTTTCAACTGCGGCTGCCCGACGAGGATTAGCTGCAGGAGCTGATCCTTGCCGGCATTGATGTTGGACAAGAGCCGCAGCTCTTCGAGCATGTCGATTGAAAGGTTTTGCGCCTCATCGATAATGAGAACGATGCGCCTTCCCTTGGCGTACTCGCCAATGAAGAACGATTGCAACTGCGAAAACAGCGCGACATGGCTTGAATCATTGAAAGGCTGGCCGAGCGCCATCAGCACCCAGCTCAAAAGATCGCCGCGGCCGGCCTGTACGTTCGATAACAACGCAACAGTGTGACTGTCTGAAAGCTGATCGAGCAGGCGATGAATGAGCGTGGTTTTCCCGCAGCCGACCTCGCCGGTTACAACCGAAATACCGGCGTGATTGAGCACGCCGTATTCGAGCATGGCGTAAGCCAGCCGATGCGTCCTGCCCCAATAGAGAAAAGATGGGTCGGGCTGGATCGAAAACGGCTTTTCCGAAAGACCGAAAAACTGCTCGTACATAGTGTTAACGGTTCCAATCGGCGTTCGGGCCGCCGCAACGCGTACAAACGGTCGCGAGCGGACGCACGGGCTACATCCGGTCTAGCAGCGCCCGCACTTCGTTTTCAAATATGAAATCCGGGCCGCCAAGGGTCAGCGCCTGTTGCAGGCTTTCCCGGGCCGCCTCTTCATCGCCACTGGCGAACTGCGCAGCGCCGAGGTGATAACGCATTTCAGCGCTTTCCTCGACTTCGCCGGCAGCCTGGCTCAGATATTCAAGCGCCCGGTCATAATCTCCGGCGCGGTAATAAGCCCAGCCGACCGTATCGCGGTAATAGGGATTATCGACGTCCTCGAAAGTTTTTGCGATTTCAAGCGCGCGCGCGATGCTCGCTTCGTCAAGTTGCAGATCGCTTGATAGCGAAACGAAGTTGTTGGCGATGATCCGGTCATCGGGACGCTCGTCAATCAACTCGGAATAGAGTGCGAGCGCTTCGGCGCGCTCGCCCTGATTGATCAGGACGTCCGCTTTGAAAACACGCATCGCGTAATTTTCCGGCGCCGCGGCAAGGCCCCGTTCGATCAGCGCCGCCGCTTCATCGAAACGGCTCTCGCCGAGATAATAACGGTATAAAAGCTCATAAGCCTCAGGGCGGGAGGGCGTTTTTTCAATCGCCGTTTCAAGCGTCGAAATATATGACTGCCTGTCGTCATTCTGACCGTGAATGCGCGCCAGCAACAACCGTGCGGCGTAGTTTTCTTCATTGGATGCGAGAACACGGTTCAGCAAGGCCTCGGCTTCGTCATAACGATCCGTACGGATGTACGATGTCACCACCGCCGCAAGCGGCTGGCTTTCAAGCGGTACGGTTTCTTCGCTTGCGTCAAACGCTTCGATGACGCTTTCATAATCGCCAAGCCCAACAAAAGCGCGGGACCTGATATTGGCCGCAACCGCATCCTGATTCTCGACCCGCGCCAGCATCTCCGCAGCTTCTTCAGCCCCGCGCCAGTCCTGTCTCGCTAGACGGATAGAGGCGAGCAGTTTTAAATTTTCAACGTCGCCAGGATGCGCAGCCAATGAGTCAACAAGCACTTCTTCTGCACGTTCCGGGTTTTTGCGGCGCAGGAGAAATCTTGCGAATTGCTGGCCGATGCGCGCCGCCTGATCGCTCGCTTCAAAAGCCTTGGCGAATTCGGCTTGGGCGAAACTGAAATTGTCCTGCTTTTCAAACGCCGCAGACATCAGCACCATGGCGTCATAAGTATCAGGGCTATTGTCGAGCGCCGTACGCAGGTTGACGATGGCCTGATCGTACTGTTCGTCATCGATCTGCAGGGCAGCGCGCTTGATCAGCGCATCGGTGTTGCGCTCGTCGGCATCAAGAATTTCGTCGATCAATGCGGCAGCATTATCCCGCTCGCCGTCTTTTAACAGGAATGCGGCGATCTTGTTCTTGGCCTGAAGTGCAACATCCTGATCATTAGAAGCGGCAAGCCGGTCAAGCATTGCGCGCGCCGCCTGAAAATCGTCTTCCTCGATGTGGAAGTCCACCATGGAAAATTTGAGCTTGGTGTTTTCCGGCTCAGCCTCGATATACTGATTGAGCTGCGTTTCAGCGGCGGACGAACCGTCTGCGCGTTTAATGACGCGTACGACATTGAGTTTAGCGTTAAGGTTCTCCGGCTCTAGCTCTGCGATCGCCCGAAACTGTTCAAGCGCGCCGTCTAGATCATTGCGGCGAACGAGGTCTTGGGCATAGACACGACGGTAAGCGGGTTCCTCAGGGAAAAGCTCGATGAGCTCTGCATAGGCTTGCTGTGTTTCGTCCTGACGGCCCAGCGTATTCAGGACATGAATACGCAGGAGTTGCAGAACGGCGATCTTCGGATCGGCCGCCAGCGCCGTGTTGATTTCCTCAAGCGCGCCTTCAAAATCGCCTTCAATGGAACGTTCGGTGGCGAGAACCGTGACCGCCTCAGCGTTTGCAGGGTCTTCAGCAATGACCCCGCGCGCCAGTTCCACGGCGCCGGCGTTGTCACCAATCTTCAAAAGCACTGCCGCCTTCAGCGCCTGCGCATCAAGACTGTTGGGGTCGAGCTCCAGAGCCTTTTCGGCCTGTTCGAGTGCAGACGTTTCGTCACTGCCGACAAGATAAAGTTTTCCGAGTTTGATTTGCGCGTCGATCTGAGTGGAATCAAGACGAACGATGTTCTGCAGAATTCCGAACATCGCCTGAAAGTCCTTGCGCTGTTCGGCGATTTCGGCGAGCCCAAGCAGCGAAGGCACGTGCGCTTCATCAATCTTGAGGGCGTTTTGAAACTGGATGTAGGCCTTGGGCAAATCGCCCTCTACCAGAAATTCGGCGCCCTCCTGGCTGTAACGCTCAACCTTTTGCTCCGGCGACGCACATGCGGCTGCAAGCGCCAGCATGGATACGGCTATCAGCCGGAAAGCCCGCTTGCGCCCTTTGAAAGGCATTAATTCGCTTTTCGTCACCGTCATGGTCTCCACCCTTGTTACTCGACCGCCATCGTTTGCCACTGTTGGATGCTCCTTACAATGCATGCGCTAAACCGCCGCCTCGCGCTGCATGGTCTCGCCTGCAGGCTTTTCAGCGCTGTCTCGGTCGCGGGCCGCATAATTCATGTTATTCGCCTTGAAGAGTCGCCGTTGCGACGGACTAGCGCCGACAAGCACGATCTGGCCGCCGCTGCGGGCGAGGTGCGCTTCAAGCATGAGCACAAGCCCAAGAAATGCGCGATCAAAAGACTCAACCTTGGTAAAATCGAGACAAACCACCCGGCCCGAAGCCGCACAGGCGCGGAATGCATCGCGCACAGGCGCAAGGCTTTCACGCCGAAGATCGCCGGAAAGCATGACATGCGTTTCATCCGCCAAATGCCGGACATCCGCAGCCGCTGGCTGACCGCTGTCTGTCAAGCGAACCAGCTGCGGCGCAAGGCAGGTCGCCATGAGGTGAATCAGGCTCAGGCCATCCTTGAGATACCGCCGCCACAGGGAAGGCTCTTCCTTGATGCGCCATGCCCATTCCAGTCCGGCGCTCTGCATCCATCGCGGCGCGCGGGCAACGCCGCCGGCCGTAAAGTCGATGACCGCTCCAAGATGGGCCGTCACCGGCGCCGTGAGGCGCTCGCGATTACATTCAATCCATGCCTGTCCTTTTGCCGCGCCCAAGGCGACGACGACAAAATCCGGCTTGTTTGCATTGATCTCTTTAATAACGGCTTGCGTGCTCATGCTTTCAACGTCGCCATGACCGGGATTTAGAAAGCCGACCGCACGAACGCCGCCATTTTCATCGTTAACGGCTTTGGCGGCGGCTTCAGCCGCGCCCTCGCGGCCGCCGAAAAAGAAAACCTTTAACTTCGATCCCACAAATCCGGGGCGGCGGCGCAACGCTTCGAAAAGATCCGAACCAGCAACACGTGAGCGAATCGGTATACCCAAAAGTTTCGCCATCATCACAAGCGGCGCGCCATCAACAAGACTGAGATCGGCGTTCAAAATCTCCTGTCGAGCTGTGGAGTCTCGAAGCGCGCGAACAAGCCAGTTCACATTGGGCGTGACAAACGAAAGCTTCCGATTTGCGCGGACAGCCTGGTCGATTGCGGCCATTGCCTGGTCGACGCCCGAAACATCCGCAGGTAGCCCCATGAGACACCAAACGTCGCGGTCGAAATCATCCTTCGCCAGCGCCGCAGGCTCAGCTGCATCCTGCAAGACGTCATACGCCGTCTGCGTTCCGCCGGAGGTCGTTTCAGGGAGTGGTTCTGCCATGGTCACTTAAAATGCCGGTCCCGTTGGTTAACGCATCAACGGCGTTTCAGTTCGAAACCGGCGACGTCGTTAATAGGTTCTTGCTCGTTTACGCGCAATTCTATGAGCAAACATGGGGCCAGATTCACCCTGAACGTGTTTTTTACCCTGTTTTCGCCAGCCAAAACTGATATCTGGCGCAACTCTAGTCCGCGTCTGCAGGCATAACATATTGTTTATATTAGAATTTTTTGATTCGTGATGGGTACATCCGATTTTTATGGAAGGTTTTAGCGAGCGCGCCCAGAATTCAATGTAAACGCTTCATTCCGGGAAAAGTTGGTTAACTCACATTAATACATCTCTTGGGCGCCTCATTGATCCGCGGCGCCTTTTTTGCTGATTTGTCATGCTTCTTCCCGTGCCGCGCGGCAGCGGCCATCAACCAGAGCGAGCAAAACGCCCCTATGACCGAAACGCCGCAGGAAACGCCTCCCGCACCAAAAAAAGGGTTTGAATTACGGCCGGTCTATCTCGTCGGTCTGTTGGGCCTCGTGATTGTGCTTGCATTTTACGGCGGCATTGAGAACCTGTTCAAACGCTGGGGCGAGCAGCAAGAGCTCAGCCACGGTTATTTCCTGCCGCTGATCGCCGGGTGGATGTTGTGGTCGCGGCGCGATGCGCTTGAGCAAAGCCTTGGCAAGCCGGAGCTTCTCGGCCTCGCCGGCGTCGTAATCGCCGCAGTGGTCCTGATCCTGTCGGAATTGACAGTGACGTCGCTAATGATCTTCCAGCAGCTCGCCCTGCTCGGACTCTTTTCATCTCTGGCGTTGACGCTCGGAGGATGGAGCCTGTTCTGGCTGACGCTTTTGCCAGTCGGCTACATGCTGTTCATGGTGCCGCCGCCATACTGGGCGATCACCATTTTGTCCCAGCAGTTCCAGTTATGGTCGTCGCAGCTCGGCGTCGCGATGATCGAGGCGCTCGGCATTCCGGTGCTGCTGACCGGCAACATCATCGATCTTGGCGATTACAAACTACAGGTCGCAGAAGCCTGCAGCGGCTTGCGGTATCTGTTTCCGTTTTTGAGTCTCGGTTTTCTCGCCGCCTATCTTTACAAGGCGCCGCTCTGGCAGCGCGCGATTGTGTTCCTCTCAACAATCCCGATCACCATCTTCATGAACAGCGTGCGCATCGCCATTACCGGCATTCTGGTCCAGCAATACGGCAATGAACATGCTGAAGGCTTTATTCACCTGTTCGAAGGCTGGGTGGTTTTCCTCTTCTGCCTCGCCATACTGTTCGGCGTCATCGTTATTCTCGGGCGTATTTCGGGCCGCAAAAAGCCTGGCGAATTACTCGCGCTTCCGGAAATTGCGCCGAAGAAGCCTGCGGCTGAATGGAATAAATCCTCTTTTACGCTTAATGCGGCGATTTCATTCGCGATCATTGCTGCTGCAGGTGCATATGTTCACTTCGGCACGTCGAATATCTTAAAAGTGCCTGCGCGGACAGACCTTGCAGCACTTCCCTATGAGTTTACGGGCTGGGAAAATACGATCGAACAGGTGGACGCGCAGACGCTTGACGTTCTCGGCGCCGACGATTTCCTGATCACCAACATGACAAGCCCGGAAGGCGAAAGATTCAATCTATACATCGCCTATCTTAATATGCAGCGGCACGGGCACAGCTGGCATTCGCCGCGTCAATGCATTCCGGGCGGCGGATGGCAGATCACCGATCATCATGTCGTGCCGATCACGCTCGATACCGGCGAGACATTTTACTACAATCGCATCATCATCGAGAATCGCGGCGTGCGTCAGCTGCTTTATTACTGGTACGATCAGCGCGGGCGAAAAATCGCCAACGAATTCGTCATGAAGTTTCTCCTGATCTTCGACGCGGTGAAAATCCGTCGCACGGACGGCGCGATGATCCGTATCATGACGCCAATCTGGCAGCATGAAACCATGGAAGACGCCGATGCGCGCTTGCTCGGTTACATGCGCGATCTGCAGCCGAAACTGCCGAAATATGTGCCGCCCGCAGATGCGGAAGTCACTGACGAGTTCGATCCGGACGCGTAGGCTTTTTCAGCTTTTTGTCTGGTACAAAACCCATCCCTTCGCCCTTCGAGACAACCATTTCTTCATCCTGAGGGCGCGCATGTAATGCGCGCGTCTCGAAGGACGAAGAAATGGCCCCTCAGGATGAAGGGGTGAGTTTTATCATGTGAGACTTCAGCTCGCTTCGCCGCGCCAGCCGATCCACATATCGCTGTAACGGTTTTTACAAAGCCGCGGCGCGGGTCTGCCGGCGACACCTCGCAAAAGCGCAATCGCGCGTCCGGCAAGCCATGCCATGTTCGCCGCCGCCGGCCCGATGGCCCCGTATTTCTTTCGGAAAAAATACGCCCTTGAACGGTAATAATATTCAGGCAAGCGCTGAGTTTCGCCTTGCATTTCTCGCAGTTTCGTCGAGCTGCTCGGTTCGTGCGTGAACACGGCCTCCGGCACAAAGCGAATGCCATAACCGAGCCGCGTAATGCGATGGCTGTATTCACAGTCCTCGTAATAAAGAAAAAATCCTTCATCCATGGGCCCCGCCTGTTCGATCGCTTCATTGCGGATCATGACGGCGGAAAAACTTACCCAGTCCGGTTCGGACGTCGTGTCATCCGGAAAGATTGGCGTTTCACCGAATGGAAAGAGGCGCGTCACAGGCCCCGTTTGCGCACCCTCCACGAATTCGCTCGTAAGGCTGTGAGAACGAAACCGCGAGACCAGCACCTCACCCGCTTCAGTCATAATCGTCGGCGTGAACATGCCTGCGTCGGGCGCTTTTTCTGCTGCATCGAGAAGCACCGCAAGCGCGCCGGGCATGGCGGCGGCGTCGCTGTTCAACAGGAGAACGAAGTCAGCGTTAATTTTTGTAAAGCCGATATTGTTGCCGGCGGAAAACCCGCCATTCGCCGGAGCGGCGAAAATTTTAATGCGCCCCGCATGAGGCGATGCCGCGGCCCATGCGGACAGCCGCTCAAAAGAACCGTCGCCGGAAGCATTGTCCACCACAACGCAGGCCCCGTTAACGCTTTCAAGCTGCGGTCCGAGCGAGACGAGGCACGCCTCAACCAGCGCCGGCGTACGGTAATTCACGATGATGACGCCAAGGCGGAAGCGCCGGTCCTGGTCAAATCCGGCGTCAGTCATATGATTTCACTGTTTTCGTCTTTCCGCACTTGCTAAGATGGCTCATAGCCGCTTGTTTTATCACGCTTTGCGCTGAAAGATGGTGAATGAAACGGCAGCACCGGACAGCATTGCCGCAGGATGAAGCTCAAGATCGCCCCAATCCGGTCTAAAAAACGGTTAATATCTTGAAAACGGCGTACATTTTGCAATCTACGCGAGAGTGCAAGGCGGATTTGGGTGTTTGGGCCCTCAAGGAGACGGAATAGCCGGTATGGGTGATGAATTTACATTAGAAGACGCGCTGATCATCCTGCAGCGGCGGTTTTTGTATTTCCTGATCCCGGTGATCATTCTTGCACCGATCGGCATTATCACGGTCATGCTGCTGCCGGCGAAATACACCGCGCAAGGTACGATCCTTGTTGAATCCCAGCAGATTCCGACGGATTTCGTGCGCTCGACCATAAACGCCTACGCGCAGGAGCGCATCCAGACCATTCGCCAGCGGGTGATGACCCGCAACCGGTTGCTCGAAGTCGCCGCCGAATACGAACTTTTCCCGCGCGCGCTCGGGCTTTCAGAAACCGAGCGCGTCAAGCGGATGCGCAATAATCTGAAAGTCGACCTTATCACCACCACAGCCAATCGCGGCTCCGGCGACGGCACGATCGCCTTTACGGTCGCCTATACTGATCAGGACCCTCGAAAGTCCTACCTCGTCGCCAATAAATTCATGACGCTATTCCTCGATGAAGACGTGCGCACGCGCACCGCCGGCGCCTCGAACACGACGGAGTTTTTCGAGCGTGAGACGACGCGCCTGCGCAACACGGTCGCGCAGCTTGAAGACAGGGTGTCGAAATACAAGGCGGAAAATTCCGGCGCCCTGCCCGAACACCTCAATATGAATCTCAATATGCTGGAGAGATTACAGCGCGAACTCTCCACGGCTCAGTCTTCGATTTCACAGCTTGAAGAAGAACGCCGCTTTCTTGAAAACCAGCTTATCTCCGGCACGAACGGCGATAACAGCATGTCCGCGCAGCTCGCCCAGCTCGAATCGGATCTCGCACGTCTGCGCGCCACCTATCGCGACTCCTATCCGGAAGTCGCCGCCAAGCGTGATGAGATTGCAGCGCTGAAATCACGGATGGCGCCGAGCCGGGAGATAACCCGGTTGCGCGATGCGCTCACCAATGCCGAAGATGAGCTGACGTCTGTCGAGCGGGCGGCGGAACCCGATGCTGAAGCAATCGCGGCGGCTGAAGCGAATGTCGAAAAGGCGCGCGATGCATTGAGCCAGCGCATTACCGAAGAGACCCGCAAGGGCTCGACCGATATCGCGGGCGTCCAGCTTGAAGGGCGGATTGCGGTCGTAGAAAACCGGATCAGAATGCTGAACAAGCAGGTCAACTCCACAACGCAGCAGATTTCCGATCTTGAGTCTCGCATCGAACGCACGCCGGAAGTTGAGCGCGGCCTTGCGGCGCTGACCCGTGATTATGAAAACGTGTTCCAGGAATATCAGGACATTCTCAACAAGCAGCAGGACGCGCAGCTCGCGGAGAACCTCGAAGAGAGCCAGCAGACAGAGAAATTCTCGATCCTCGAACCGGCGCTCAATCCGGAAAGACCGTCAAGCCCGGACCGTGCGAAGCTGATCTTTGTCGCCTTGATCTTCGCCCTCGGCGCTGGAGGCGCGACCGCGCTTGGCGTTGAGCTTGTAAAATCCCGCTTGCGCGGGCGCAGTCACGTCGCGAACGTTCTTGATGGCCAACCGATCGCCGTCATTCCTTACATACATGGCGAAAATGAACGGCGGCTGCGCCTTCCGTTTTCTCGCAAGAAGTCAGAACGACACCGCGCCAAAGGGCGTATGCTTGAACCGGAACCTGCGTAAATCAGTTAAACAGAGTATCAGAGTAAGGCCGCCCAATGGATCGTATTCGCAACGCCGTCACCCGCGCACGACATGAGAGAGAAAAGACAGCGCCGCCGGCTGCGCCAGCGACCGCCGCTGCCGCCGCCGCGCCGGTCATGCGCAGCGAGCCTTCGGAATATTCTTTCGCGCCAGCCAAGTGCGATTTCGATAATTTCGGCAAACACCGCATTATTGCGAACGAGCAGGACCCGGTCCTCAACGCCTATCGCGTCTTGCGCACCCGCGTTCTTCAAAAGATGGAAGCTAATAACTGGCGCACGCTTGCGGTCGTCTCACCGGGTTCCGGCGCCGGCAAAACAGTGACGGCGATCAACCTCGCCATCGCCATCGGTTCGAAAACCGGCTCGCGCGCGACATTGATCGATCTCGATTTTTATCGGCCCAGCGTAGCCCGGTACCTCGGACTGAAAGAATTCCCGTCGGTTCTGGACTTTTTCGAAGGTAAGCGTCCCTTGCATGAAATCGCACTTCGCCCGCAACTGCCGGATGTGCTGGTGCTCGCCAATGAACGCGTTACGCGGCGCGGCGCCGAACACCTGACTTCGCCAAAGGCCGACGAACTGATTGATACGGCGGTCAATAAATTCGCGTCGCGCGTAGTGGTGTTCGACATGTCCCCGCTCCTCGGATGCGACGACACCATCGCTTTTCTGCCGAAAGTCGACTGTGTGCTTCTGGTGGCGGCGTCGGGCGACACGCGGGTCGATGAACTGAAAGAAGCCAAGCGGGTGCTGGGCCAGACCAATATTCTGGGCACGGTCCTCAACAAGGCGCCGGCGGCGTTCATGCCCAATCAGTATTACTGAAGACATGCCCCGGCCCCTGGCGTGGCGAATGAGCCCCGGGGTCAGAAAAAAGCAGTCTGTTTCAGCGCCCAATCCTTGAAGCAGGCCGGTAAACTCACCAGTATAATTGAACCGTGAAGGGTTTGTTCACCCGAAGCTGTTAACTCGCTGTTATCCATACTGAAACGAGCCGGCCGCCATGCAAGTATCACAGTCCGTCAAGCTCGCCGGCATCTTTGTCGCGTTGATCGCGCTCTATTTCCTCGTAACCGGCCTTTTCGGCTCTGACAGCGCCGAGGAAGCCGAGACTGCTGAATCGGAAATCTTCTCCGTTCTGACGACCGTCATTTCGCCGGAAAGCTGGCGGGACGAGGTTGTCCTGCGCGGGCGCACGGAAGCCGAGCGCAAGGTTGTCGTTCGCGCCGAGACAAGCGGCAAAGTGGCCGCGACGCCGGCCGAGCTCGGTGCGCTCGTCAAAGAAGGCGATGTTCTCTGCAAACTGAATGTAGATGCGCGGCGCGCGTCGCTCGCCGAAGCGCGCGCGGCGCTCTCCAAGGCGGACCTCGATTATAACGCCGCGGTGAAACTCAACGCTGACGGTTTCCGCTCGGAAACAAGCGTTGCAGCGGCCAAAGCCGCCCGTGACCAGGCGGCGGCGGCGGTTGAGCGCACATCGCTCGACCTTCAAAAAACCGATATAAAGGCGCCGTTCGACGGCGTCTTCGATCAACGGCAAGTGGAGGTCGGCGATTTCATGGGCATTGGCGATCCATGCGCGACGGTCATTCAGCGCTCGCCGTTCCTTGTGACCGGCGCGGTTTCAGAGCGCGATGTAAGTAAACTGTCAAAAGGCGACCGCGGCGTCGCTCGCCTCGCCACCGGCGAAACGATCGAAGGAACGGTACGTCTCGTTGCATCAGCCGCGGACCCGGCGACACGCACCTTCAATGTCGAACTGGAAATCCCAAACGAAGACGGCGCGCTGCGTGACGGCGTAACTGCGGAATTCAAGGTTTTCGCCGAGGAACGCAATGCGCACCGCGTGCCCCGCTCCGCGCTGGTTCTGAACGACGCCGGCGATATCGGCGTCAGGACTGTTAGCAGTGACAATGTTGTTGGTTTTGCAGCCGTGCGGCTGATCGGTGAAACGGCTTCCGGCGTCTGGGTTTCGGGACTTGAAGGTAACGTCACCGTGATCGTGCGCGGTCAGGAATATGTCTCCGCCGGACAGACCGTGAAATCCGTCCCCGCCGATCAGACGGATGTGCCGTCATGACCCGGCTGATCGACGCTGCGTTTTCACGAACGCGCGTCGTCATGACCGCCATGGTGGTCATGATCTTCTTCGGCGTGCTCGCGTTCAAGACCATTCCTCGTGAAGCGGACCCCGATGTGCCGGTCCCGTTCGTCGGCGTTACCATCGTATTACCGGGCATTTCGCCTGAAGACGGCGAGCGCTTGCTTTTAAGGCCGACTGAACTTGAACTGCAAAATGTCGAAGGCCTCAAGCAGATGGATGCCTACGCCTATGATAGCGCGGCGCAGTTCATTCTGGAATTTCAGTCTGGCGTTGATATCGATCAGGCTGTCCTCGACGTGCGCGAAGCGGTTGACCGCGCAAAATCCGAATACCCGGCCGATGCGGAAGAGCCGGTGGTGCGTGAGTTTAATGTCCAGACGCAATTCCCGATCCTGACCACCATCATTTACGGCGATGCGCCGGAACGCGCTCTTTACCAGACGGCGCAGCGCCTCGAAGACAGGCTCGAAAGCATTTCCGGCGTTCTCGAAGCCCGTCTCACCGGCGCGCGCGAAGAGCTTCTCGAAGTCATTGTCGACCCGGAAGTGCTGGAATCCTACGGGCTGACGGAACTCGAAGTCGTCAATGCAGTGAACGCCAACAACCAGCTTGTCACCGCCGGCACGGTCAATCTCGAGGACGGGCGGTTCACGGTAAAAGCGCCTGGACTGGTCAGAAATGCGGAGGATCTCGCGACAACGCCGGTGCGCGTCAGCGGTGAGAACGTTCTCACCATCGGCGACATCGCCAGCGTGCGCCGCACGTTCAAGGACCGCGAAGGCTATGCGCTTTTCAATGGCCAGATGGCCATCGGCGTTGAAATTTCAAAACGCGCTGAGTTCAACATTGTTGAAACCATCGAGGAAGCGCGGCGCATCATCGAGGAAGAATCGCAATTCTGGCCCGCGACGATCAAATATGAATATATCAGCGACCAGTCGATTTTTGTCAGAGACTCGCTAAGCGGCCTTACCGCTTCGGTCATGACGGCGATCCTGCTCGTCATGATCGTTGTCGTCGCCGCACTCGGCATGCGCTCGGCTGTGATGGTCGGCGTCGCCATTCCAACGACGTTCCTCATGGGTTTCATGCTGCTCGCCGTCTTTGGCTACACGCTCAATATGATGGTGATGTTCGGTCTTATTCTCGCTGTGGGCATGCTGGTCGACGGCGCCATCGTTATCGTTGAATACGCTGACCGGCGCATGGCCGAAGGCGCTGCACGCCGCGCCGCCTATCTCGAAGCGTCAAAACGCATGTTCTGGCCGGTGATTACTTCGACAGCGACTACGCTCGCTGCATTCGCGCCGTTCCTGTTCTGGGAGGACACACCGGGGCAGTTCATGAAATATCTGCCCCTGACATTGATCTTCGTATTGCTCTCCTCGCTGCTCGTGGCGCTGGTCTTTCTGCCGGTTATCGGCTCGCTCTTTGGCATCCCTGAGTGGATGAAGAAAAAGCTGAAGATGAAAGGCAAAACCGAAGGACCGGCAAAACAGTACGAAGTCGATGAGATCGACCCGACAACCCTTAAGGGACCGATTGCAGCTTATTCTCGTTTTCTGAGAGAACTCGTTTCGCGCCCGCTGCTGGTCATGGCCGGCGGCGCCGGACTTGCCGCATTCTGTATCGGTTCTTTCATCATTGCTGCGCCGGAGTCTGAATTTTTCATTCGCAACGATGATGATCAGATCAATTTGCTGGTCATGGGGCGCGGCAATCTTTCCGCCGAACAGAATATCGAGATCGTCAAGGAAGTGGCCGCACGGATCAAAGACCATCCGGCGATCAAACACATCTATCTGCAGACGGGGCCGGAACTCGGTCGCGGCAACAACACGCCCGTCGAAACCGTCGGTCAGGTCGGCCTTAATCTTGTTTATTATTCGGAGCGCGACCACTCGCGCGAGGTTGTCGAACAATTGCGCGCGCGGGTCAGCGATATTCCGGGTGTTCATGTTGAAGTACGCCAGCGCGAGTCCGGCCCGCCAGTGGGCAAGGACGCGCAGGTTGAAATTTCCTCGCCCGATTTCGACTCCATGGTCGCCGCCGCCAAAAAGACGCGCGAATTCCTCGACACGACGACGATCGAAATCGAGGGCGCCGAAGTGCCGGCCTACATGGATCAGGAAGACACGTTGCCCCTGCCCGGCATCGAATGGACGATGGAAATCGACCGCGCGCTCGCGGGCCGGTACGGTCTTTCAGTGCAACAGGCGGGCGCCGTGTTGCAGTTCGTCACCGATGGCCTGTTGATTGATAAATACCGCCCGCAGGACGCGGATGACGAGGTCGATATCCGCGCCCGCTACCCCGAAAAACACCGCAATATTTTTGCGCTTGATCAGGTGCGCGCGCAGACCCCGCAAGGGGCTGTTCCCTTGTCGAATTTCGTTTCGCGCGTCGCCGAACCGCAGGTCGACCGGATCATCCGGCGTAACGGCGCGCGCATCATCGAAGTGAAGGCCAACGGCAACACGCAGGTCGAGGGTCATGAGGTCAGTCAGGACCGCGCTATCAATCATCTTAAAAACTGGCTCGAGACAGGCGCACTGGGCCAAGGCGTTTCATGGACCATGCGCGGCGCAGATGAAGAAACCGCCGACGCAGCGGTGTTCTTCCAGAACGCCATGATCGCGGCGCTGTTCATGATCGCCATGATCTTGCTGCTCGAGTTCAACAGCTTCTATCACGCCATACTGACATTGAGCGCCGTCATCATGTCCGTTCTCGGCGTGTTGCTGTCGATCGCACTGACCGGTCAGTACATCTCCATCATCATGACCGGCACGGGCATCGTCGCGCTCGCCGGTATTGTCGTGAACAACAATATCGTTTTGATCGACACTTATCAGTATCTGCGCCGCAAGGGGCTTTCCGTTGAAGAAGCCGTGGTAAGAACTGCCGCACAACGCATCCGTCCCGTATTGCTGACAACGGCGACGACTATTCTCGGCCTGTTGCCTATGGTGTTCGAGATCAATGTGAACTTCGCCGCCGGTACGATCACACACGGCTCGTCTACATCCGACTGGTGGGTGCTCTTGTCTTCCGCCGTCGTTTACGGCCTTGCGTTTTCAACAATCCTGACACTGATCCTCACGCCGGTGATGCTCGCTGCGCCGACCGTCTTGCGCAAGCGGCTTTTCCCGAAACATTCGATTGATGAGGAGCCGAAACAGATCGGCTCGCTCGACAGTGATTCCCTTCAGCACGCGGCGGAATAGGCTTCTACTCTTCGGTCTCGCTCTCTTCACCCTCGGGCACGTCGAAGATTTGTCCTGGGTAAATCAGATCCGGATCGCGGATCTGATCGGCGTTCGCTTCATAGATGATCGTGTATTGCGCGCCGCGGCCATAGGCGCGCCGCGCAATGCGCCACAGGCTGTTGCCCGGCTGTACGATCACCCTGCCGTCCTGTAAGTTGATATTGTCCGGGTTTGCACGCTCGAACGGCAGCTCGATGGCGTATGCCGGCCGTCCGTCTTCATCGAGCTGGATCACCAGCAATGAATAAACGCCAGGCGCGATCTGCGCTTCCGGCGCAATGGTCCAGCGGCCGTCTGCATTCGCCGCGGTCTGACCGAGCAACTGACGATTGATAAACAGCTGCACCACGCGCCCGGGTTCTGCGCGTCCTGAGAAAATTACTGCGCCGGTTTCGTCATAGTCGATGACATCGAGCGATAATGGTCCGAGGCCAGCAGCCGCCTCGCGCGGTTCCTGCAAGACTTCGGTTGCGCCGCCCGGTGTTGTACGCAGGACAAGCGGCAGGTCGCCTTCGCGTTCCGGCACGTAAATCAAAATCGTGTCTTCGGAACGGATCGTCATGCCGTCCGGCGTCGTCATCGAAAGGCTAAGCTCAACGGGTCCCGCGTCTAACGGCGTATCGGTAGTGACGACCCATGAGCCGTCCGATTCAGCCGTGGTTGTCGCAAGCTCGTCATCATTGGCGAATATGGTGACTTCCGAGCCCGGCTTGGCGCGGCCTGCAATCACGGCGTAACCGGTGCGGTCAACGCGCACGATGTCAAAACTGGGCAGCGCGGGGTCGGCCGGCGCATCCTGTTGTGTTTCGTCCGTGGAATCTGAGGAATCTGTTACGACTGCCGGCTCGTCAGGGCTTTCGATGATCTTGAAACGTTCGGCGGCTTTCCAGCCGATAAACCCGAGAACCATCAGTAACAGGATAATGACAATGACGCGCACGAGAGGACGACTCCTTGAAAACGCTTTGCGAACCCCAATTTACTTTACCCTTAAGAAATTCTGCGTACAATGCCCACCCAACAACAAGAAACGTGTAAGTCTATGAAATCATTATGTGTTTATTGCGGGTCCCGGCCAGGGAGCGACCCCGCATTTAAAGAAACCGCTATCCAAGTCGGAAAAGAAGCAGCCCGCCGCGGCTGCCGAATTGTCTATGGCGGGGGGAAACTCGGCCTGATGGGCGCGACCGCGGGCGCCGCGCGCGACGCGGGCGGCAAGGTTTTCGGCGTGATCCCTGATTTTCTCGTCGAGCTCGAAGGCATACTCGAAGGCGTTGATCACAAGGTCGTCTCAAACATGCATGAACGAAAGATGATGATGTTCGAGGAATCGGACGCCATCCTGACGCTGCCCGGCGGCATCGGCACGCTTGAAGAAATTATCGAAGTTCTGTCATGGGCGCGGCTCGGCCTGCATCGCAAACCGTTGATCGTTTTGAACGTCAACAATTTTTGGTCGCCGCTGAAAGAACTGCTGCATCACGTTGTGGACAGCAAGCTCGCTGACAAGGAATTGCTCAACGATATCGCATTTGTCGATAATGTGCCGGCGGTGTTCGACCACGCCGAAAGCAAAATGCTTCGCGCAATGGCGTGACGCATGGGGCTTAGGCTTTTTCGCCTCTAAGACGTGCGCGGGCTTTTTCAGAACCAATAAGCGGCAGGAGCGCGGCCATTTCCGGTCCGCGCTCACGGCCCGTCAATGCGAGACGCAACGGCATGAACAGCGCCTTTCCCTTGGCGCCGGTTTTGTCCTTGAGCGCGCTCGTTAGTACGCTCCAACTATCCGCATCAAGACTATCAGGAACAAGCGCCGCCGCCTCATTGGCGAAATCCTGATTCTCGATAACAGGTTCTACCTCGCCATCGATGACGCTCACCCACTCGGCAGCATCGGCGAGCCGCGTGATGTTGCCCTTCACGGCTTCCCAAAGCGGCGGGGTAACGCCAAGTTTTTGCAGTCGCGACGATACGGCGTCGTAGGCGGTTTCATGCAAAAGTTTCGCGTTCAAAGCTTCGAGTTCGGCCATGTCGAAACGCGCCGGCGCGCGGCCAAGCCGGTCAAAGTCGAATGTTTCCGCGAGCGCCGATAAATCCGCTTGCGGCAGTACCGGATCGGCCGTGCCGAGTTTTGCAAGGAGGCTTGTAATCGAAGCCGGTTCCAGCCCGTCATTGCGCATGGCCTCGATCGACAGGGAGCCCAGACGTTTGGAAAGCCCCTGTCCGTCGGCGCCGATCAAAAGCGAATGGTGCGCGAATTGCGGCGGCTCGCCGCCCAGCGCTTTGAAGATTTCAATTTGCACGCCTGTGTTGGTGACATGATCTTCACCGCGCATGACGTGGGTGATGTTCAAATCAATATCGTCAACACAGCTCGGCAGCGTGTAAAGATAAACACCGTCCTCGCGGATCAGCACCGGATCGGAAACGCTCGCCGTGTCGACGGTAGTTTCACCCCTGATGAGATCGGTCCAGTGCACTGGAGTTTGCGAAAGCCTGAACCGCCAGTGCGGCTTTCGGCCTACCGCTTCATAGGCGGCGACCTCATCGGGCGTCAGCTTTAACGCAGCGCGATCATAAACCGGCGGCAGGCCTCGGGCGCGCTGAATCTTTCGCTTGCGGTCAAGTTCCTCGGCCGTTTCGTAACAGGGATAAAGCAGACCTGAACTGCGCAATTTTTCCGCCGCAGCGTCGTAATCGGCAAACCGTTCCGACTGGCGCATGGTTTCGTCCCAGTCGAGCCCCAGCCATTTCAAGTCAGTGCGGATGCCGTCTTCATATTCTTTGGTGGAGCGCTCCCGGTCCGTATCGTCGATTCGCAGGACAAATGTCCCGCCGGATTTGCGGGCGAACAGCCAGTTCCACAGGGAAGCCCGCACGTTCCCTACATGGAGCTTGCCGGTAGGCGACGGCGCAAAACGGACTTTGACGGTCATTGGAATCTCGGAAAACCTTTTAGCGGCGAGGCATTAGCGGGGATGACCGCTCCGGTCAAATGGGTGCGTAAGATGTCGCATTCCTACGGCATTCGCCAAGCAGCTTGCGCCTGCTTCCGGCGTCTGCAAGCATCACCGCCAAACCAGAGGAAACAACAAGAAGGGTGCTCCCGTGAAAAGACATCTTCTCATCGTGCTGCTGCTTGCCTTTACAGGCGTCACGTTCGCGGCCGTTCAGGCTCAGACATACGAGCGATACGACGAAAAGAAATTGCGCGCCGAGTTAAAGGACATGGCTGATATTACGCGCAAGGTTAATGTACCCATGCGCGACGGCGTTCACCTGTCGACGGACGTTTACGTCCCGAAAAACGCCCGCGGTCCTGTACCCGTCGTGTTCTGGCGAACGCCATACAATTACAATACCCTCGCGGGATCGCGTCTCTTCATGGCGGCTGAGGCTGTCAGCCGCGGGTACGCCTTCGTCATCCAGAACGAACGCGGGCGCTATTTCTCTGAAGGCGAATTCGAACTTCTAGGACATCCCCGCACGGACGGCTTTGACGCGCTCGAGTGGATTGCGGAACAGCCCTGGTCCAGCGGCAAGGTCGGCACGCTCGGCTGTTCGTCGTCCGCTGAATGGCAACTGGCGCTCGCCGCCATGGATCACCCGGCGCATGCGGCCATGGTGCCGATGGCGTCGGGCGCTGGCATCGGCCGCGTCGGAGAGTTTCACGAGCAAGGCAACTGGTATCGAGGCGGCGCCGAACGCACGCTTTTCCATCCCTGGCTTTACGGCGTCGACAACCCGTTACGCGCGCAGATTCCCGACGGTCTTGATCAGGAAATGCGTGCGCATATTGCAACCTATAACGATCTGGCCACCGACAAGCCGGAGGTCAACTGGAAGGAGCACATCTGGTATCTTCCTTATGACGAACTGCTTTCCGAACTCGGCGAACCCCCGGCGACCTTCGAAAAGCTCATCAAACGCACGCCTGGCGACCAGGCCTGGTTTGAGGGCGGCCTTTATCATGACAACGAGGGCTGGGGCGTACCGTCATTGTGGTTTAACTCATGGTATGACGTTTCGATCGGCCCCAACATGGCGCTCTATAATCATGCGCGCGCCAAAGGGAATGACGCCAATGTTCGTGACAATCAGTATGCCGTCATCGCCCCGGTCGACCATTGCAAATACTGGGACCGCAGCGACGGCAACAAAGTCGGCCAGCGCGACTTGGGCGAGATCCGCTTCGACACCACCAACGAGATTTTCAAATTCTTTGACCGTTTCCTGAAAAATGATCGCCGTGCGTTTCCCGACCGCACGCCGAAGGTGCGGTTTTTCGCCATGGGCGAAAACGAATGGAAATCCGCAGATCAATGGCCGCCAAGGCAGGCCCGCGAAACAAAGCTTTACCTTTCGAGCGAAGGCAAGGCGAACAGCCTTTACGGTGATGGCGTGTTGACGTTTGACGCGCCTGCGGGCGACCAGACGCCAGACACGTTTAAATACGATCCCATGGCGCCGGTGCAGACCATCGGCGGCGGTGATTGCTGCAACGGCGGCACCGTTATTCCCGGCGCATTCGACCAGCGCCAGATCGAGACCCGGCATGACGTACTGGTTTACACATCCGAACCATTGAGCGAGCCGGTCGAAGTTTCAGGCTTCGTCGATGCGGTGCTGAATGTCTCATCCGACGCGAAGGATACTGACTTCACCGTGAAGCTGGTGGACGTTCTGCCCGACGGCACGGCGTATATCATCGACGATACGATTTTCCGCGCACGTTACCGCGAGGGTTACGACAAGAGTGTACTGATGGAGGAAGGCGAAATCTACGAAATCGACTTCACGCCGATGACCACATCCATCGTCTTCGGCAAAGGCCACCGCATCCGCGTTGAAGTCTCCTCGTCGAGCTTTCCGAAATATGTGCGCAATCTCAACACCGGCGGCGACAACTACAATGAAAGTGAAGGAGTCGTCGCGACCAACACCATCCATCATTCATCGGAAAATCCGTCCTATATCGTGCTGCCGATTGTCAGCCGGTAACGGGTAAGGGAGATACAAAAAATGTTCCGGAAAATTTTCATCAAAACACTCGCCGCGTTTTCGCTGCTGGCAGTTTCGTTCTCGCCGGCGCTTGCCGAACATCACGAGCGCCCCGCCGCGGCTCCCGAAGACGTTGCAACCGTCGACGCGATCATGGCGGCGATTTACGACGTGATTTCCGGCCCCGCGGGCGAGCCGCGCGACTGGGACAGGTTCCGCTCCCTCTTTCACCCCGACGCAAAACTGATTCCTGTCGGGCAGAACGGCGCTACCTTCATTACGCCGGAAGGCTATGTGGAACGCGGTACGGCGACATTCGCGGAGAACGGTTTTTTTGAGTATGAAATCGGCCGCAAGACCGAACGCTTCGGCGATATCGTGCACGCGTTCAGCGCTTACGCCGCAAAACGCAACGCAGACGACGCCGAACCGTTCCTGCGCGGGATCAATTCCTTCCAGCTTTTGCACCACAATGACCGCTGGTGGATCGTGAATATCTACTGGCAAGCAGAAACGGAAGATAACCCGGTGCCGGAAGAATATCTCACTAAAGACTGACGGAAGGGATCACCGATCCCGCCACCCATTCGTAATCGGATAGCGGCGGTCGCGGCCGAAGTTGACGGCGGCGACCTTCGGGCCCGGCGGCGCCTGGCGGCGTTTGTATTCGGCCACATATAAAAGATGCTCGATGCGGCGCACGGTTTTCTCGTCAAACCCTTTGGCGACGATGTCGCGCACGGGACTTTCCTTTTCCACGAGCATTTCGAGAATCTGGTCGAGGGTTTCGTAGGGCGGCAGGGAATCTTCGTCCTTCTGGTCTTCGCGCAACTCCGCCGACGGCGGTTTGGTTATGATCCGCTCCGGAATGACTTCCCCCTTCGGACCTTTCAGATCCGCAGCATGATGCGCGTTGCGCCAGCGGCAAAGCGCAAAGACTTCCGTCTTGTAGATGTCTTTCAGCGGATTGAACCCGCCATTCATATCGCCATAGAGCGTCGCGTAACCCACCGACATTTCCGACTTGTTGCCGGTGGTCAAAACCATGTCGCCGAACTTGTTCGACAACGCCATCAATATGACGCCGCGCAGGCGCGACTGGATGTTTTCCTCCGTCGTGTCAGGCGCTAGATTATCGAACACCGGTTTCAGCATTTCATCGAAGGCGGCGACGCCCGGCTCAATGCCGATGGAACGATAGGAAACGCTGAGCGCTTTCGCACAAGCTTCAGCATCCTCAAGGCTTTCCTTCGACGTATAGCGCGACGGCATCATCACGCAGTGAACCTTGTCGGGCCCGAGCGCATCCACCGCAATGGCGGCGGTAAGCGCTGAATCAACACCGCCGGAGAGCCCGATGACGACGCCCTTGAAACGGTTTTTCAAAACGTAATCGCGCACGGCCATGGTCACGGCGCGATAGATCATTTCTTCGCCGCCGACCCATTCCACTTTCGGGCCTTCGATGCATGACCAGCGGCCTTCTTTCTTGCGCCATTTCGTCAGCACAACGCATTCGGTGAATTGCGGACAGCGATATTGTACGGCGCCGCTCGCACTCATCACGAATGCTGCGCCTTCGAACACAACCTCATCCTGCCCGGCGAGCTGGTTCACGAATATCAGCGGCAGGCCGGTTGCGGTGACGCGATCGCGCGCCGCCAATTCGCGTTCGGCCAGCGAGGTTTTTCGGAACGGCGAGCCGTGCGGCACGATGAAGATTTCAGCGCCGGCGTTCGCCAGATGCTCGCCCGCCCCCGGCAGCCACATGTCCTCACAGACCATGAGGCCGAGTTTGACGCCCTTGAATTCGGTCGGCTCAGGATAGTCCGGACCCGGCGTAAACCGGCGCGGTTCGTCAAAGACGCCGTAATTGGGCAGGCGCACCTTGTAACGCGTTGCTTCGATCTTTCCGTCCGTGAGCAGGAACGCTGCATTGTAGAGTGCGTCGTCAACCACCCAAGGCGCGCCAACGATCATCGCCGGGCCGTTGTCGCCGGTGTCTTTCGCAAGATGCTCAACCGCTTCGCGGCAGGCGCGCTGATAGGACGGTTTCTGGACAAGGTCTTCCGGCGGATAGCCTGAGACAACAAGCTCGCAGAACACGACGAGGTCGGCGCCAAGCTGAGACGCCTCCTCGCGACCCTTCCGGATGCGCGCCACATTGCCTTCGATGTCGCCCACCACCGGGGCGATCTGGGCGATGGCAATGTTCATCGTTTCGGTCATGAAAAGCATTTATGCTCTTTTTGAGCAAATGTGAAGAAGCCCGGAGATCGTTTCATTCCGCCCGTTCCTCAATCGCGTGCATGTCCTCGTCAGAAAGACCGAAATGATGGCCGATTTCGTGGACAAGCACATGGATCACCAAATCTTCAAGGCTGATGTCGCCGCTCTCGGCCCACTCAGCGATAATCGACCGGCGATAGAGGTGCACATGGTTCGGCGGAGCGTCATCGGCCTGGCTTTGCTCAATCCCCTCAAAAAGACCGGACAGCTCCAACGGATCGGAGAGGCCGACATCGCGCAGGATTTCCGGCTCAGCCTCTTCCGCCACATGGATCACCACATTGCCGCATAACTTTCGGAACGCTTCGGGAAGCGATGCATAGGCCTTGCGCGCGAGCACATCGAACGCTTCAAGGCCGGGCTCCTGCTTGTCAGCGGCAGTCACATCGCCGTTCCTTGCGGCATGCCGACGGAATCGTAAATCTCTTTGATCAGCGGCGTGACCGCTTCCATGGCGGAGCGCCCCCGCGTCATTCCAGTCCTGACGATCACCATGCGCTTGTCGGGTATGATGAAAACATACTGGCCTTCGTGTCCGGCGAAAAAGAACATGTTCTCCGGCACGCCGGGAAAAAAGCGCGGGCGCTCCTCACCGTCACTGTTGAGCCAGAATTGCGCCCCGTACTGACCATCGGACGCTTGCGTTGGCGAACGCACATAATCGGCCCAGCCTTCGGGCAACAGGCGCTCGCCCTCCCAGACGCCGTCCCGCAGGTAAAGCTCGCCCAGCCGCGCCCAATCGCGCGCCGTCGCATAAACGAAGGACGATCCGATGAACGAACCCGATGCGTCGGGTTCGAGCACAACGCTTGCGGCGCCGATGGGATCGAAAATCGCCTCGCGTGCAAAGGCGTGAAAATCAATTTCCTGTTCCGCCAGCACCTGCCGCAAGGTCCGCGCGATCAGGTTCGTCGTACCGCTGGAATAGTACCATTCATCGCCCGGCGCATGCTCAACGGGAAAACGCGCAGCAAACCCGCCCGCGTCGGCGCGTTCGAACAGCATCTGGTTCACATCGGAGCGTGTCTGATCGTAATGTTCGCCGAACGCCATGCCGCTTTGCATGCGCAGAAGATCGTTCCAGGTTATGCGGGACTTTTCTGCGTCGCCTTCCCACTCGGGCACGGGCGCAGGATCATTGACGTCCAGAAATCCGCGCAAGGCTGCAGCGCCGACCAGTGTCGCCGTCACGCTTTTCGCCATGGACCATGAAAGAAACGCCGTGTCCCGATTGAAACCACCTGCGTAACGTTCATCGACGATCTTGCCGTCAACGGCCACGAGAACGCTGCGATGGTTTGCGTCATTGTTTTCAAACGCGTTGGTGAGCGCAAAATCGAGCGCGGCGTAATCGATACGCTCGATCGCCTGACCTGAAACCGGCGGGGCCTCTTCCCAGGCGGCCGGCTCGATCGGCTCTGCCGGTTCAGGCAAAGAAGAAACGTGCCCTGCATTGGCGAGCGTACAGCCATAGCCCTCGCGATAAACCGCGCGCACGCCGCCAAACCCGAAAGGTCCGCCGGCGCGCACGCGTTTTTGCTTCTCATCGACCTTGACGCCGATCAGCTCCATCGCGGGGTCCATGTCGTTGAACTCGCCTTCGATGATATCTTTCGCGTTGCGTCCTGCGACAAATATTTCCGAGCAAGCGATTTTCGCCTGATACCCGGCGCCAATCCGCGCCATCCGGTCGGCCTTGACGCCGGTGTAAATAACGGCCGCAGCGGCAAGCACGCCTGCGGCGACGAAAATCCGGTGATGCATTTTCCATTCGGTCATAGACGAAGCATAAACGCGCGCGCAGGGGGCGCAAAGCGCCATAGACATAGCGCGCCTCTGGTCATGTGGACGGGGCTATTCTTTTGCGCTAGTCGAGGCACGGATTCGGGAGATTTGGCATGAAGAAAACCCATCAGGACGCCGCCGGCGCGCTCGACGGCCTATTGTTCGACGGCATGACCATCATGGCGGGCGGTTTCGGGCTTTGCGGCATACCGGAAAACCTGATCGTCGCCATTCGCGACTCTGGCGTGAAGGACCTGACGGTCATTTCGAATAACGCAGGCGTTGACGATTTCGGCCTCGGGCTCCTTTTGCAGACCCGTCAGGTGAAAAAGATGCTTTCGTCATATGTGGGCGAGAACAAGGAATTCGAACGGCAATATCTTTCCGGCGAATTGGAGCTTGAGTTCAATCCACAGGGCACGCTCGCTGAACGCTGCCGCGCAGGCGGCGCAGGGATCCCTGGGTTCTATACGAAAACCGGCGTCGGCACGCAGATCGCCGAAGGCAAGGAACACAAAGAATTCAACGGCGAAACCTACATCATGGAAACCGGCCTCGTCGCCGACCTCGCCATCGTCAAGGCTTGGAAAGGCGACGAACAGGGCAACCTGATTTACCGCCGGACCGCGCGGAACTTTAACTCCGACATGGCGACCGCCGGCAAAGTTACTGTCGCAGAGGTCGAGGAGATTGTGGCGCTCGGATCGCTCGACCCGAACCATATTCACACGCCGGGCGTGTTCGTTCACCGGATCGTCAAGGGCGAGTTTGAAAAGCGCATCGAAAAAGTAACAACGCGCGAACGGGAGACTGCGTAATGGCTGAAGAAGCGAAAGGTTGGGATCGCAACCAGATGGCCGCGCGCGCCGCGCAAGAACTGAAAGACGGATTCTATGTAAATCTCGGCATCGGCATCCCGACGCTGGTGGCGAATTACATTCCGGAAGGCGTCGACGTCACTTTGCAGTCTGAAAACGGCATGCTCGGCATGGGTCCCTTCCCTTACGAGGACGAAGTCGATCCGGACCTTATCAATGCGGGCAAGCAGACGATTACGGAACTACGCCGCACCTCTTATTTCTCAAGCGCTGAATCCTTCGCCATGATTCGCGGCGGCCATATCAACATCGCCATCCTCGGCGCCATGGAAGTCTCGGAAAAGGGCGACCTCGCCAACTGGATGATCCCCGGCAAGCTGGTCAAGGGAATGGGCGGCGCTATGGATCTCGTAGCAGGCGTCAAGAAGATCGTGATCGTCATGGATCACGCATCTAAATCGGGCTCGCCGAAACTGCTCCACGAATGCTCGCTGCCGCTCACCGGGCAGCAAGTCGTCGATATGGTGATCACCAATCTCGGCGTCTTTGAGGTCGAGCGCGGCAAGGGCATGAAGCTTGTCGAGCTGGCGCCGGATGTGACGGTCGATGAAGTGAAGTCGCTTACGGAAGCGAATTTCGAAGTCGCTGTTTAAAGCTAAAGCACCGCTTCCAGCGGGCGCGGCGTATCGGCAAGCAGTTCTTCGTCCGCCGAGTGCACGATGCATCGCAAGAGATGATTAAGCGCCTGTTTGTCGCCGGTCAGCGTCATGCGCGCTTTTGCTTCTTCCAGCGGCAGCTCCATCCTGAACGATTGCATAATCGTCGCCACATCGGATTTCAAAGTCGCAACCGCCGGCGCATCGGCGCCGCGGCGGCAGATTAGCTGCCCGTTCATGTTGTAAATCGTGTAGGGAAAGTCGTCGATGATGACCCGCGCGACATAATTGGCGTTGGGTTCCGGGCAATACGATGCAAAAATTTCAATCGCCAGCGCAACAGAATCCGGCTGCAGGTCGTTGGAATAAATGCATTCATGCGCGTGTGAAAACTCCGGCCGCTCCATGAAGTACATGATCGACCATTTCATCAGCGTGCGTACTGTCGGCCGCAACGCTTCGCCCGTCTCGGTTAACCGGTAGCGCCCCTTTACGTTGCCCGAACTGATCGTGGTGATGAGCCCTGCTTCTTCAAGCTCCTTCAGGCGCTTGCTGAGGAGATTGGCGCCGATCCCTGGCAGGCCAGCCTGCAGATCGCCGAAACGCTGGGGTCCGAGGAAAAGGTCGCGAATGATCAGCAGGGTCCAGCGCTCGCCCAGCATGTCGAGGGCGTGCGCCAAAATGCAGTCCTGATTATAGGTTCGCGCCATCCAAGGTTTCCTCTGGGCCGATTTTCGGCCTTTTTTCATTAGCTTAGTGCATTCGCAGTTAACTTGTCGTGCATGTAACAAAATCGTGCGGTACCTGAAAAAGGTATTTGACACTTTAAAATTATATAGTAAAGTCTATTTTGTAATCAACTGGCGAAGAACAAAAACGCGTCGCGCCGGACATCTAGAACTGGAGAAACCCATGCTGAACAAGACCTTGGCCATCCTGGCGGCAAGCGCCGCCCTTACATCTGGCGCATCTGTCATGGCTGCCGACTGGACAAAAAATGTAAATTTGTGCGCCCTCGCTGCTGAAAATGAAGGCCTCGTCACGGCCGGAGAATATCGCGCCAAGTTCGTACGCGGCGGCGGCGGCGCAACGAAAACCGTTGCTATTGAACTCGTCCCGCATGACGGCGAGGCGATGGAAGCGGTTTGCAAAATCCGCCGCGGCGAGGTTTCGGAAATCAGCCTCGCCTAAACACCCCATCATCCCTGAAAACTGAGCGCCCACATTTGGGCGCTCTTTTTTGTTTGGGACTATTCGGCAACCGCGAGCGATTTGTATGCGGTGCGGGTCATGCGCTCAGCATTAATAAAGCCCTGCCCCCAGGCAGCATCAAGATCGGCAAGTGGGGCCGCCGCAACAACTTCGTCTTCGCTCCTGCCCTCGTCAATCAGCGCCTGAATGCGCGAGCGAACGTCCTTCAGCATTTCGACTGTTTTCTGAAGGTCGGCTTTTGTCGCCAGCGCCCCGTGCCCGGGAATGATCTTCGTTTCGCCGTCAATCTTGCCCAGCACTTTTTCGTGGGTCGCGATATAACCGTCGAGATCGCCGCCGGATTCCAGATCGACATAGGGAAACCCGCCATTGAAAAACACGTCGCCCATATGAACGATATTCACGTCCTTGAAAAAGATGATGGCGTCGCCGTCCGTATGCGCCTTTTCAGGGTGCCAGACGCGAATGTCATGGCCGTTCCAGTAAAATGACATGGAATGCGAGAACGTAATGACCGGCAACGCGCCGGCGGGCGCTGGCGGCGTTGTGTGACCCCCTTCCCGCACAAGGCCTGCTTTCAATCGCTCGCGCACATTGTCATGGGCGACAATATGCGCGCCGAGCCCGCTCATGGCTTCGTTGCCGCCCGTATGGTCGCCATGCCAGTGCGTGTTTACGACAAATTCCACCGGCTGGTCGGATACCGCCTCTATCGCTGAAACGATTTTCTCCGCCAGGGGCGCGAACTGATCGTCAATCACGAACGCGCCGTCCTCGCCCACAGAAAGACCGATATTGCCGCCCGCGCCTTCCAGCATATAGACCCCGCCGCCGATCTCTGTCGTCTTGATCTCCACATTGGAAAAATCCCGCTGGGCAAGCGCCGGACCGGCGGCGAGCGCAGCAGCGGCGAATATCATCGGCTTCACATAAAATCTCGGCATCGAATAAACCCCTTATGATCGAAAAAACCGGACCTTGATAACAGCCTGTCCGCTGACGCCGAAATCAAATCGGCGACAGGCTTGAGGGGCCGCATTGTTGCAGCGCAGCGCTCCGCGGGCTAAAGACCGCTGGTTACGGAGTTTTTCAAGATGAGTTGGTCGCCTGTAAGCTGGCGTGAAAAGACCGCGCTGCATATTCCGACGGATTATCCGGACCCGGCCGCCCTTGCCGCCGTGGAAAAGGAGCTGTCGGGCTATCCGCCGCTGGTGTTCGCCGGCGAAGCGCGCACCTTGCGCTCCTCCCTCGCCCGCGTCGCGCGCGGCGAGGCGTTCCTGCTGCAGGGCGGCGATTGCGCGGAAAGCTTCAAGGAATTTCATCCCAACAATATCCGCGACACGTTTCGCGTGCTGCTGCAGATGGCCGTCGTGCTGACGTTCGGCGCCGCCATGCCGGTTATCAAGGTTGGCCGCATCGCCGGCCAGTTCGCCAAACCGCGCTCATCGCCGACCGAAAGCATGGGCGGCGAAACCCTGCCAAGCTATCGTGGCGACAACATCAACGGCATGGAGTTCGAGATGTCAGCGCGCACGCCCGATCCGCAACGGCTATTAAAAGCCTATGGTCATTCAGCCGCGACGCTTAATCTTATTCGCGCTTTTGCGTCCGGCGGCTACGCTGACTTGCGCAATGTGCACAAATGGACGTTAGAATTCGTCGAGGGCAATCCGCAGGAAGAACGCTACCGCGCGCTTGCGGACAAGATTTCGGAGTCAATCACCTTCATGGAAGCCTGCGGCGTCGACGGCTCCAGCGTACGCGCCATTCGCGAGGTTGACTTTTACACGAGCCACGAAGCGCTGCTGTTGGGTTTCGAGACCGCCATGACGCGCGTCGATTCCACCAGCGGCAAATGGTACGATACGTCAGCGCATATGGTCTGGATCGGCGACCGCACACGTCAGCCCGACGGCGCGCATGTTGAATTCTGCCGCGGTATTGAAAACCCGATCGGGATTAAATGCGGGCCAAGCCTGTCTACAGACGAGCTTTTAAACCTGCTCGATATTCTCAATCCGAACAACGAAGCCGGAAGGATTGTTTTGATCGCACGCTTTGGCGCCGAAAATGCGAAGGCTGGTCTCGCACCGCTTGTCCGCAGGATCGTTTCCGAAGGCCGTAATGTCGTCTGGTCATGCGACCCCATGCACGGCAACACGATCAAAACCGAAGGCGGCTACAAGACGCGTCATGTCGATTCAATCCTGTCGGAGGTTGGCACGTTTTTTGACGTCTGCCGCGCCGAAGGCGCCAACCCCGGCGGGGTGCATTTTGAAATGACGGGACAGAACGTCACGGAGTGCCTTGGGGGCTCTCAGGAGATTTCGGAAGCCGACCTGTCATCGCGATACCACACCCATTGCGACCCGCGCCTCAACGCCAGTCAGGCGCTGGATCTGGCGTTTATTTTGGCCGATCGTTTCAAAGGAACGCGTCCTGCGAAATTTTGAGGCAAATTCTCCGCTTTTCATGACAAGCCTTTCATGAAACAGCTGGAAATATAGTTTGAACTTTTCCGCAGTATCCGGCCTATTTCCACACAGGCGATACAGGATAGAGTGGAAAAATCGGGAGCGGGGGGCCGCCTGTTCCCGCTGGTGCGGGGGCGCAACTGGCGGAGCTGAGATAGTGACGAAGGGTATCAATGTCGGCGTCGCCGGCGCCGGCGTGTTCGGCGGATATCACGCATCGAAATTTGCAGATCACCCCGCAGCATCGCTTGCGGGGGTTTTTGATATTAATCAGTCGAACGCCCAAAACCTGGCGAATAAATTCTCTACAAAAGCCTTCTCAAGATTTGCGGATTTCCTGGCGGAGATAGACGCCGTCATTATCGCCGTGCCCGCCAGCGACCACTTTGAATTGGCGCGGCAGGCGCTCGCGGCCGGCAAACATGTGTTTATCGAAAAACCGATTGCTCTCGACATCGCCGATGCGGATGAGTTGATCGCCCTTGCCAGCAAGCATGGTGTTGTTTTGCAAACCGGCCATCAGGAACGTTACGTGTTCGAGGCCGCAGGAATGTTCAGCCGCAAACGCGCGCCTTTGAAGATTGACAGCATTCGATGCACATCGGCAAACGGGCGTTGCGAAGACGTTTCCGTCGCTCTCGACCTTATGGTGCACGATATCGACCTGATACGGCACATGACGAAGGCGGAGATCGAAAGCGTCTCGGCAGAAGGCGGCGCGCATGACATGTCCGCCGATATCATGCTGACAAACGGGACTGTCGTTTCCCTGAAGGCGACGCGACGCGCAACGTCGCCGGAAAGGCGCATGACGCTCGTTTATGATGATGGCGTAGTTGAATTCGATTTCATCAGGCGAGAGATTTCAAACTCGACGCCAGCCCCGCTTACCGCAAATTTTTCGAATGACGACACGCCGCTTGCATTTTCGGATCCGCTGAAGTTTGGCGCCAACGAATTTGTCTCATGCATCTGTGACAATCGCGCCCCGCATGTGAGCGGTCTTGACGGCCGGGAAGCACTGAAATGGGCCCGTCACATTGAAGGCGCAGCCGGAATCGCCGTTGAGTATAAAGACGAAGCCATGGAAAGGCAGCGTGCATGAACAGCGTAGTCAATCTTTCCCTCGCCAAGCGCAGTCAGGTCGGCGACATCGCGTTTATCGATCTTGCCGCCCAACAAAGGCGCATTCGCCCTGCGATTGAAAAGCGCCTTCAGGCAGTGCTTGACCATGGACGCTATATCGCCGGGCCGGAAATCGAGGAGCTAGAAGAAGCGCTCGCGGCGCGGACCGGCGCCAAAACGGTTACGGCGTGCGCAAGCGGAACAGCGGCGCTGATTATTCCGCTGCTGGCGCGCGGCATCGGCAAGGGCGATGCCGTTTTCGTGCCTGCGTTCACTTACAACGCCACCGCCAATGCTATTCTGCTGACAGGTGGCACGCCGGTTTTTGTCGATATTGATCCGGCGACTTTCAATATGGACGCGAACGATCTTGAACGGCGGATCGCCGCGGTTCGCAAGGAAGGCAAGCTGCAACCGGCGGCGATCATACCTGTCGATCTTTTCGGTTCGCCCGCCGATTATCGCGCCATCGGCAAAATCGCGGAACGCGAAGAGCTTTTCATGCTTGCGGACGGCGCCCAGAGTTTTGGCGGAAAGCTTGACGGCAAGGAAATCGGAAATCTCGCGCCGGCGACCGCCACCAGCTTTTTTCCCGGCAAGGGGTTGGGCGCCTATGGCGAAGGCGGCGCGATCTTCAGCCAGAGCATGCTTGACCGCGAGCGCTGGGCGTCAATCCGCTGGCACGGTACTGACGAAGCGAGGAAAGATTCCGTTCGGGTCGGGTTCAACGGCCGCATGGACAGTTTTCAGGCCGCCGTATTGCTGGAAAAACTTTCCATATTCGATGACGAACTCGCGGCGCGGCGGCGCATTGCCGAAGAATATGACGCACGGCTCGGCAATATCGGTCGGCCGCAGGTCAACATTCCAGGCGCTGTTTCCGGCCACGGATATTACTCCCTTTGCATCGAGAATCGCGATGCAGTCGTCCATAAACTGGGCGATCTTGGCGTACCCACAGCGATTTATTACTCAACGCCGCTGCACCTGATGCCGGCTTTTGCGGATTACGCTCCGGCGAACGGCCTGCCGCAGACGGAAAGGATCGCATCAGAGATCTTCGCACTACCTGTGCATCCATATCTGACGCCGCAACAGGTCGACTATATCTGCGCCGCGGTACACGAAGCTGCGTCGTAACTAAGTTCCTGCTTTTTCTTCTTCGCTATGATCTCCGGGTGACTGGAAACGGCGATACATGAGGTCGCGTCCCGCCTCAGGTCCGTGATCCATTTGCGCCAGCAGACGTTCACGATCCATTTTGCGGAACTGCTGCACATAGTCGTCAATCAGGCCGTCATCAAAGCCCATGCTCGACAGCGTCTCGCGCGCCATCAGCAGGCTCGATTCAAGAGTTTCACGAACGATGACGTCAGGCCCGAGCGGCTTTAGTTCCATTTCATGAATGCGGTCGTGGGCCACAGCCATGATCGTCGCGTTCGGCAATCTTTCACGCAGGATCGTCACGGCATGATTCACGGATTTCGGATCGTCCATGCACAAGATGATCGCCTTCGCATCTTCGGCGCCGGCGGCGAGCAGCATGTCGAGACGGGCGCCGTCGCCGTAGTAGACCTTAAACCCGAACCGTTCGGCGTTGCGGATGTGAGACGGGTTACGATCGATTGCCGTGACATTGACGCCCGAGCTTTGCAGCACCTGCGAAATGATCTGCCCCATCCGGCCGAAGCCGACGATCAGCACATGATCATGTCCCGCCTCCGGTCCCTGCAAATCTTCGCCCGTGTCCTCGGCATCTTTCGCCAAGCGATGCGCCAGCGCCGACATGAGCGGCGTCAGCATCATCGACAGCGTCACGATCGCCGACATCAGGCTCGCCTGCGCATTCGTAAAGAGTGCTGCGCTGATCCCGAGCGTGAATACGACAAACGAAAATTCGCCGCCCTGGCTTAGTGTCGCTGCGGTTTTCATGGCGTCGCCCTGACGCGCGCCGAAAACTCGCGCCAGTGAAAACAATAGCGTGGTTTTGACAAAGACCAGCCCCAAGGCGCCGCCGATGACAATCATCCATGCATTTAAAATGACGCCGAAATCGAGCCGCATGCCGATGGAAATGAAGAAAAGTCCGAGTAACAGACCGCGGAAGGGCTCAATGTCTGTTTCGATCTGATGCTTGTAACTCGACTCCGCCAGCAGGACGCCCGCGAGAAACGCCCCGAGCGCCATGGATAATCCGGCCCAGGCGACGGCGAGCGAGGTGAGGGCCACAAGGAACAGCGCCGTCGCCGCAAACGCTTCACGAGAACCGGAAATCGCCACCATGCGGAATAACCGATCAAGTCCGAATTTTCCGACCACAATCAGCAGCGCGATGACGCCGACGGCTTTGGCGATCCCTTCCCATGCGTTTCCGTCAGCGCCGGCCCCGGCGATAATCGGCACGGCGGCGAGGAGCGGGATAACCGCCAGATCCTGAAACAGGAGAATCGAGAATGACTGCGCGCCATAGGGTGTGTTGAGCTCGCGCCGGTCTTTCAGCCATTGAAGCGCAAAGGCCGTCGACGAGAATGCGAGCGAAAAGCCGGCGATCGCCGCCGCCGGGGCCGGCATCACGCCCGCCGCAACAAACAGGCAGGCGATCACCCCGCCGGTGACGATCATCTGCGCGGCGCCGAGCCCGAAAATCTGGCTCCGCATGGACCACAGCCGCGACAGCGACAGCTCAAGGCCGATAACAAAAAGGAACAGAACAACGCCAAGCTCGGCGATGTGAAAGACGCCCTCTTCCTGATGCAATAGATTGAGACCGAAGGGGCCCACCGCGACGCCGGCGGCGAGATAGCCGAGGATCGAGCCAAGTTTCAGGCGATTAAATACGGGAACAGCGATTGCAGCGGCGCCAAGATAGGTCGCGGCCTGAACCAGAAAGTCGCTTTCACCCGCCGCCATTGCCCGTAAAGATCATCCCCTCAGTTGGTAAGGCCTTTCATCTCACTAAGGCCGAGCGCGAGATTGACGTTCTGAATGGCCTGCACCGCCGCGCCCTTGAGGAGATTGTCCTCGGCCGCGATGACCACCGCATTCCGTCCATTTTCGCTGACTGCAAAACCGCCGATCAAAACGCCTTTGCGACCCGTACCATCTTTAAGTTCCGGCGGCTCGTTACGCAAGGCGATGAGCGGTTCTTTTGCATAGTTTTCTTCAAATAGTTGCATCAAATCGCCCGTATCCATTTTCTCCGTAAGGGGAATATGTGCGGTGACGATCAGTCCGCTGAAAGCCGGGTGCACATGCGGCGTAAAATGAACCGGCTTTCCGAGATGATAAGATGCTTCGCGCTCGTGCTTATGTCCCGTGACGCCGTAAGGCATCAGGTTGTCTTTCAGCCGCTCAAGATCGTTGCGCGGCGACGGCGTCGTCCCGGCGCCCGAATACCCTGAAACGCCGAACAATGACGGCGCGCCATCGAACCGCGAAACCAGCGGCGCGAGCGCCAGCTGTATCGCCGTCGCATAGCAACCCGGATTGGCGATGCGTGTTGCGCCACGGAGTTTTTTACGATTCAGTTCCGGCAGGCCATAGGCCCAGTTATCGTCGAAACGATAATCGGCGGACAGATCGACAATGATCCGCTGCGGCGCGAGCGCTTCAAGCGCCTCCACATAAGGCGCGGCGGCGCCGTCAGGCGCAGCGAGAATGACGACGTCGGCCCGGCGCTTGGCCGCTTCTTCGGGGCCGAGCGCCTCGAACACGCACTCGTCCTTGTCCTCGGGCGCAATCTCGGCCTCCGGCCGACCGGCGAATTCCCGGCTTACTGCGTAAGCGAGCATCAGCTCAGGATGTTCAGCGATCAGGCGGATCAGCTCGCGGCCGGTATGTCCGCGTGCGCCGACAAGGCCAACAAGAAAAGGCGTACTCATTTTGCGATCCCCCCCGTCCTTCGAGACGAAATTTTTCCTTCATCCTGAGGGCGACTGCAGGTCGCGTCTCGAAGGGCGAAGGAAAAATTTCTCCTCAGGATGAAGAGTTGTTTAAACATCTAATCCTCATCGCCAACAAATGACGCCGGCAGGCCGGCAACGCGTTTTACCATGCGTTCGATGCGCGCCCAATCGGTTTCGCCTTTCCAGAAGACGGTCCACGGCCCCGACCGCACCGAACCGTCGGCGCTGTCATGATAGAATGCATTAAACCCGTTCGCCGTGCGCGAGCGCCAGCAAAATACCGGATCGTCCTTGGTGAAAGTCCGCCAGATGGTGCGCGACAGGCCTTCGCCGCGCGCATCCTCGATCACCGCGAATTTGTCGAGATAGATGAAGTCGTCGAGCCTTGTGAGGATCGCCCCGGCGCGATAGCCGTCCGACATGACGATGCGGTGAACATCGAGCCCGTCCCACCACGAGTCTTTTAATTTTCGCGCGAAAGCATTTTCAACGAGCGTCGCGGTTTTGGTTTTATCGACGCCGTCTCTCGATTTGAACTCGTTGATCGCCTCGCCCATACGCACCAGCGTGCCCGAGCCGCCATGGGTGAAAAGCTCGCGGATGAGACCCGCCGGCGTGGTGATGGAAACGGACGTCGATAACGGCGAGGCTTCGAGCAGGCGTTTGATCTCCTGCAGTTTTAACCGCATCCCGCCCTCGACCCAGCCGGCCTTCATCAGCTTGTCGTAGTCAGAGGCGAAGTTGATCGAGTGCATGACGTTGCCGTGCTTGTCGAACAACCCGCCCGTCCCGGTGAGAAAAACAATCTTCATGGGCTGCAGCGCTTCGACCAGCGCGCGGGTTGCGCTGTCGCCGTTGACGTTCACGAGCTGGCCGCCCGGCGCAACGCCGAGACAGGTGAGGATCGGCATGGCGCCGGAGCGCACCACGGAATTGATGAGACCCTGACGGATGGTGCGCGGCGCGCCCACGAGGCCGAACCTTTCCCGGTCAAGGTAATCGGCCTCAATGACGCCGGCGACAAGCCCCTCGGCCTCGACCCCCTGTCCGCGCACCGCCTCAACCAGTTTGATGTTCTCGCCGATGAAGACGTCGCGCGCGGCGTCGAGCGTCGCTTCGTCTGTGACGCGAAGTCCATCGACTTTTTTCGTCGCGACGCCGCGTTCTTTCAGCGCGAGGTCGAGCTGCGGCCCGCCGCCATGGAGCACAATTGGAGTCAGGCCGACCGTGTGCAGGAAGGCGAGCGCCGAGGCGGTTTCTTCGAGCTGTTCGCCAAGGATCGCGCCGCCGATCTTGATCACCGCAAAGCGCGACCGGTCCACCTCGGAGAAACGCTGGAGATAGGCGCGAATCTCCTTGCCGTCGCTCATGTTGGAGAGCAACTGGACAATGGTCTGACGTGTGGAGGATTGGGTTGTCATGATTATGGTTTCTATTCAAATCTAAAATTGCTTTCTTCGCAGCAATCTAGCTCGCTCCATTGTCTCGGCAATTTCACGTAACCCTTGACTAACTTGCGCATCACGTGCCGCAACTTTAATCTTTGCTGGACTGGGAATTTGACCTCCAGTTTTCCGAGACCATAGAACAAACTTTGCCGCCCTATCCAAAAGCCGTCTATCTGCTTCTTCAAATTGTGCCTGTGAAAAACATTCTTCAAACAATTTTGCCGTTCTATCAAATTCTTCCTGTTTTTTGAGATGATTATTTATGATGAGACTCCCTAATAACATCACCACCAAAGAGCAATATGGTTTGTTAGAACCAAGGTTCTTCAATTCAGCAGCAAGGGCCATGGGGAACTGCTGTTCCGAAAATTCATAATCCAAATCTGTAAGAGCGGCGCGCGCTACATTTAGGGTCCAGTCGCAAGCTGCATCAAAATGCAAATCATATAGGCTTGTGCTGTTCACACTCACCCCGCCAGCGCCTTCATGATCGCCTTTTGCACATGCAGGCGGTTTTCCGCTTCGTCATAAGCGATGCAGTTGGCGCTATCGAATACCGCGTCGGTCATCTTCACATTGCGGCGCATGGGCAGGCAGTGGGAGACGAGCGCATTATTGGTCTTCGCCATTTTTTCTTCATCGACAATGAAGTGGCGGTAGAGATCGCGGATCGGTTTTTCCTCCGCCCAGTTGCCGAAATAGGGAAGCGCGCCCCAGCTTTTCGCATAGACGACGTCGGCGCCGCTATAGGCCTCGCCAATGTCGTGCGTCACGGTGATTTTACTGCCGTTTTCTTTCGCATATTGCCCCGCCTGATTCATGTAACGCAGGTCGAGAACATATTCCTCCGTCGGCGTTAAAAGCGTCACGTCCATGCCGAACTTCGCGGCGATCATCAGCGCGGAATTGGCGACCGCGGTGTTCAATGGCTTCGGGTGATAGGTCCATGTGAGGACGAACTTCTTGCCGTCGAGCTCCGGTCCCAAACGCTCCTGCAACGCCATTACATGCGCCATCTCCTGACACGGATGGGTGATCGTCTCCATATTGATCACCGGCACGTCGGCATATTCGGCGAAGGCGTTCAGAATCTTGTCCTTGCGGTCCTCTTTCCAGTCGGCGAATTTCGGGAAGGCACGGATGCCGATCATGTCGCAATAGCGCGAGAGCACCTTCGCGGCTTCCTTCACATGCTCTTCGGCCTCGCCATCCATGACGACGCCGTCCTCGAATTCGAGGGGCCACATGCCGCCCGAAGGTGATAAAATCACTGCATGGCCACCGAGGTGTTTGACGCCTACTTCAAATGACGTGCGCGTGCGCAAGGAATTATTGAGGAATAGAAGCGCAACAGTTTTGCCCTTCAAAGCATCCCCCCACTGCTGGTTGGGGGGAGAGGCTTTGAAGGCCCGCGCTTCGTCGATCATCACCTGCAGCTCGGGCCGGGACCAGTCAGCGGTATTCAGAAAATGTCTCATGCGCCCGTCATTACCGGCCAAAGCATTGGAAACCAAGCGGGAAATGGGGAAAACCCCGAGGCCTCGCTTCAACGATTCGAAGGTGACATTCAGCGCCGAAACAGAATAGTTTCCAAATCCTTAACCCTCGCGCGCGGATGGCGAACGCCCGCGGGGCCCCGCGGGTTTTTGTTTCCACACCTTCGCCCCAATGTTGGTCGACGCTTGCTCCATGGCGGATGAGGAAAAGCACAATAAGGGCGAAGCGCCGCCCTTGCGGGACGGCGAGGCCCTTTCCGCGCGGATCGAGGCCCTAAGCCCCCGCCGGCTGGCGGCGCTGACCGGGGCTTTCCTTGTGGCGCTCGCCGCTCTCTTTGTTTTTGAACTCAATGAAAAGGCCGTTCAGCGCGAGACCGAAACCGCCATTCGTTTGACGCAGGCCGCCAATGACGGCGCCGCGGCGCTCAACATTTCCATCATGACCGGCGCGCCGGTGCGCGAGACGCTGAACGCCGTTCGACCAGGCGGCTATGCGGCGCTGTTTCATCTTTCACAATCGGGCGACATCATCACCGCGGCAGGCCGCACCGATATTGTGGACTTGCCGATTGCGAGTTTGCGCACGCTCGATCTCGACGACAGCGGACAGTCACGGCTCGACTTGCCGGGTGGCGACATCGCCGTCGCCTGGCGCCATCTCGACAACGGCGAAGCGCTGCTGGTCGCGGCGCCGGCGCGTGACATCTATGACCGCTCACCAATCTGGATCAGCTACGCGGTCATCATGGGCGCCATCACGCTGGTGATCGGCTCGCTGGTCGCGGCGTTCATCCGGCAGTCCCGCGCGGCGGCGAGCGCAGCGCACGCGCTGTCGACGCTGACGGATTTCAATGCGGCGCTGGCCGGCGGGCGCTGCTCGCCATGGTTCTACGATCACAAGGACCGCACGGTGCATTTGTCGAAGTCACTGCTGCAGCCTTTGGGGCTGTCGTCCCGCGACCGCAAGCTGACATTGCGCGAGATTTCCGCACTGGTGCATCCTCAGGACTTGCGCACCGCGGTTGCAGTGATTTCCGGCGAGCCTTCCGGCGTCTCCGAAGGCGTCGTGCGGTTGCGCGAACCTGACGGCGGCTGGGCGCGCGCCTATTTCAGAACGTCGCTTGAGGCGACGCGGTTCACCCGTTCGGGCGTCGCCTTCGATCTCGCCGGCGCGACAACGCTGGCGCCGGGCGCGGCCATCGCCGAAACGCGCCTGCGCGACGCTATTGAAAGCATCCCTGAAGCGTTCGTGCTGTGGGACGCGCAAGAACGCCTCGCCATCTGGAACAAGCGCTTCGCGGCGATCTTCCGTATCCCGACGAAAGTGTTGCGCGCCGGGCTGACACTCGATGAAGTCGTCACCTGCGCCGGGGTGGCCGGCGATGTGCTCGCTGCGCATTTCGGCCCGCTTGAAGACAAGCAGCAGGAAAACCAGGAAGTCGCCCTGCCCGGGTCGCGCTGGGCGCATGTTTCGCGCCGCAAGACAGCGGAAGGCGGTTACGTCTGCGTCGCCACCAACGTCACCGACCTCAAACGCCGCGCCTGGGCGCAAAAGAAAAAGGAAAAGGAACTCGAGCGCACGGTCGACGACCTTGAAAGCTCGCGCAAGGAACTGTCGGAAGCTTTGCGCAAATACGAGTATGAAAAGTACCGCGCCGAAGAAGCGAGCCGTTCCAAAAGCGAATTCCTCGCCAATATGAGCCATGAACTGCGAACGCCCTTGAACGCCATCAACGGGTTTTCCGAAGTGATGCAGTCGGAACTTTACGGGCCGCTCGGCGATATCAAATACAAGGAATATGTGGGCGATATCCTGTCGAGCGGACGGCACCTGCTCGAACTGATCGACGACATTCTCGACATGTCGAAGATCGAGGCCGGACGCCTGACGCTCGAGCCGAAGCGTATGGAGCTTGAGCGCATTCTCAACGAAAGCGTGCGCCTTGTGGCGAAACGCGCCAGCGACGCCGGCGTCAAGCTCACCGCCTCGGTTGGGCATGCGCCCCCGGTCTGGGCCGACAGCCGCGCCGTCAAACAGGTGATTTTGAACCTTCTTTCCAACGCACTGAAATTCACCGCCAGCGGCGGCGAGGTGACGCTGACCGCCGAGGCCGACCTTGACGGCGTCACTGTAATCGTTGCGGACTCCGGCTCCGGGATTGACCGCGCGCAACTCGCCAAACTCGGCGCGCCGTTTGAGCTTGCAGAAAATCATTTCTCCCGCACGCGAAACGGGTCCGGCCTCGGCCTCGCATTGTCCCGCTCGCTAATGGATATGCAGGGCGGTATTCTCGCGCTTGCCAGCCAGCCGGGCAAAGGCACCGTCGCCTGCGCGACTTTCCCCCGCCGGGAAAACGCAAAAGTCCGCCTGCCGCAGTTCATCCGCAAGGAGGCGCATGTGCTGACCGGCAAGGAAAAGCCCGAAGCGCCGCATTACGACGCCAGCCAGGCAGCGGAATAAGCGGTCTTTCCCTCGCATTCGCGTGAAATTGTAAGGGTTCGGTTTACGCCAGATTTTCCGATTGCGCGCACCATGCTGTGCGGTATCCGGAAGACATCTGCAATGCAGTTCGAAATCGACAAACAGGATCTCGTTAATCTTACCTATGACACGCGCAAGCCGTTCGACCGCGCGCGCATGGGCTTGATCGTATCGCTCAGCGTTTTGATGACGGGCGCGTTCGCCGCCGCCTATCAGACCTATGTGTCGGCAGGCGCTTTTTTGAACGCCGCCCCATCACTCAGCGGCGAAGGGTTCGCCCGCGCCTACGCCGTCGCGCCCGAAGCAGGACAAATGACACTGCTGTCGCTCACGCTGTTTGCCCTATGCGTCTATTTCATTACCGCCGTCATTCGCGCCCGCCGCAAACGCGAAGCATCGCGCAAGAACGAAATTCTTTCTCACACTCTTTCGATAGGCCGGTTCGATTATACACTGGCGCTCGACCAGCTGATCATCAAGGGCCCGCTTGCGATCAAGAAAATCTCCTGGGCGCGCATCGCCAGCATCACGAAAAAAAGACACAGCATTATCTTCTGGCGCAGGGACGGGACATACGATTTCATCCCAAAAAACATTCTGCCGAGAGACAGTTACTACGACGAAGTCATGGCGAAACACGCAGCCACAATGGCCGCGCCCTGCCCGTTTGAGGAAGCAAATCACGCCGGCCCGTTAAGCATCACATTTGAGACGTCGCGCGCGGATATGGACGAATTTTTCAAGGATTATTTTCGCCGCCGCGATGGACGGGCGCATATTTTCCGCCGCGTCGGCCAGTGGCGGCCATGGACGCCGATCCTGTTCTTTGCGTGCGCGTTGATCGCCGCATCATCGGCATTCGCAGCCTTTGCCGTGCAGGACCTCGTCTTTGCCGGGATGAGTTTCGGGTTCGCCGGCGCGGCGGCGGCGATATTCGTCTTGAATTCGAACTATTTTCGCGGGGCCGCTTTTCCGTTCCGCAAGGACAAGAGCTGGCCGTTTGCACAGACCGATCTCGCCACCGTGACGCTTTCGAAAAACGGCGTTCACCGGAAACAGCACGGCATGTCGGAACTCCTTCACTGGGGCGCATTCGAAAGGTATTTCGAAACCCGCCTTTACGGCTATCTCGTTATATCAGGGAAGTCCGTCATCGCGCTGCCGAAGCGCGCTTTTCTAAGCAAACCGCATTTTGAAAAATTCACAGGCTTTGCCCGTAAAGCCATTGCCGATGCGAAACATGCGCGAAGCGAAGCGAAAGCAGGCCGGATGATGCGTGCGGTCGGCAAGCAGGAACGGGCAAAACCCGCAGCAAAAGCGAAGGCCGCACTGGCGCAGGCAATGCCTGACGCTGTCAAAAAGTCCGCCGCGGTCAAAATGCCCCCGCCGGTAAAGACCGCGCCCCAGCCTGCATCCAAAGCTCGAGCAAAGCTTCAAGCCGCGACGTCGGAACTGCAAGGGGCAGCATCGCAAGAACAGACGACGGCGAAAGCGCGCCCCGCGGCGCCAACGCAAAAGCAAAAATCCGCCCCGGCCGTGTCTCAACAACAGCCGCCGCCAAAACCTCAGCAAAAAACGCCCGCCGCTCCGGCGCAAAAAAAGCCGGCGGAAAAACCGTCGGCTGAAGCCTCATCGCTTGGAGCAAGCCTCGCCACGCCTCCGTCGGCGCAACCGGTCACGCAAAAGAAAGCGGCGGCTCAGTAATTACTCTTCCGGCGGCCCGTCTTCTTCAGGCGACCCATCTGCTTCAGGCGGCGGCGGACGATCTTCGCTCCGGCGTTCGCGCCGTTCCTTGCGCCGTTCGGCGCGGCGCTGGTTCGCCGTATCGATCAGCAGCTTGCGCTGTTCGCCCGGCAATGTGGCGAACGCATTCATGAACGCCTGATTGAACGCGTCGCGCTGGCGATCCTGCGCCGCACTGATTTCATTGATCTTCACCGCCACCGCATCGCCGTCCCATTCATCGGCGCTCATGAGCGCGCCCAGCTCTCGGCGCAGGCTTTTCATTTCCTTGTGATGCTCGCGCAGCGCCGGAAGCTGTTTCTTGATTTCAGCCCGGAACGTCTCGCGAAGTCCCGGCGAAAGCTCTTCAGCATAGCGCATGACCTGAAACGGATCGTCAAAGCCGCGATGCTTGCTGCGTTCTATATGTTCAATGTTCGGCGGCTTTGGCCCCGCCAGCATTTTTCCCGAAAAGTGGCCGAGCGCGAAAATGTTGAGGCCGAGCGATGCGACCAGCAGAATGATCAGTCCGCGTCCCATGTCGCGGCCTCCTCTTCATCGAGCGATGCCAACACGATATCCGTTTCGAAATAGGCGAGCGCTTCGCTTTCCGGCGTCAAGGGCTGTTCTGCGGACGCAGTCATAATGCCTGATGCGAGGCCAATCGCGCCCAGCCCAGCGAGCGCGCCGGCGGGAACAAGCCTCATGCCCTTAAATCCAGCGAAGGGCGCCAGGGAGCGGAACCAGTCCATGACCGACAGGCTTTGCTGCGCGGGCGGTACATAGGCAGCCGTAATCCGGCGCGTCAGATCTTCGGCCATGCGCGGCGCAGTCGCAGCATTCAAAAATCCGTCGAGTGCTTGCGCCTCAGCGCGGATTTCCGCCGCCTCGTCCGACAGGAAAAGCGCGGCGTACGCATCGCGCTCGACCGCCGGCCAATGTGCCGGATCAGCGCCATAGGTATCGCAAATACGCCGCAGCTCCTCGAGACGATCAGTTGACATGGGTTGTTTGCTCATCGTCCATCTTCCCCATCAAATGCTCGCGCATAGGCGCAAGCTTCTCGCGTAACGACCGCCGGCCCCGCGCCAGCAGCGATTCCAGCGCGTCAACGCTGATCTTCATAACCTCAGCCGCTTCAATATTCGAAAGCTCCTGATAGTGACAAAGCGTAATCGCCAGACGCTGGCGTTCCGGCAGCTGGCCGAGCGCCTCGTCAATGGCGAACCGCTGCTCCGATAAAAACAGTTTCTGGTCCTGACGGTCGGCGCTGTCGGCGCGCCCGTCTAACCCTCCTGGCGCCGCCTCTTCAGGCGCCTCGCGTTTCGATTTGCGCAGCTGGTCGAGGCAGTAATTCATGGCGACGCGATAAAGCCAGGTTTCAAACTTGGCGCCGCGCGGTTTCCATTTCGCAGCATTGCGCCATAGCCGCAGAAAAGTTTCCTGCGTCGCGTCCTCCGCCGCATCGCGGCTTTGAAGCATTCTATAGCTTGCCGCATAAATCATTCGCGAATGCCTTTCGACCAAAAGCGCCGCCGCGGCCCTGTCGCCACGCCCTGCACGCTCTACCAGCGCTTCATCACTATCCGGTTTGTGTTCCAATGAAAGCGCCGGTTATCTTGCAATCCATGTTGGTCCCGGCCCGCTGATACACAACATGCGGGCCGGAAACTCCCCCAGAGTTTATTCCTTATCGCCACGGCGATGATGACCGCGACGCCCGCGGCGCTTGCGCTCGTCCTCACTCAGTACGCCGTCCCCGTCCTTGTCCATTTTATCGAAGCGTTCCTGCGCCGCATTGATAAACTCGGTGCGGTCAACCACGCCGTCGTCGTTCTTGTCCGGGTTACGCGCTTCCTTCCGCGCCTCGCGGCGGGCCTGATGAAACGCTTTCATTTCTTCTTTTGAAACACCACCCGAACCGTCGGTGTCCATCTCATCGAGATGTTCTGAAAAACGCCCGGACATTTCGTCAGCAGTGATTTCACCGTCGCCATTGGCGTCCATTTTATCCCAATGACCGCCACGGCCTTTACCGTCATCAGCATAAGCGCCAGCCGCCATTAACGCAGCGCCCGCCGCCGCCATCGCGCCAAAAACAATCTTCTTTTTCATAGGGTTTCTTTCCTCGATACGATCGATAGTTTTCGCCTTCCAGCACGGGGTTAAACGCCTCAGCGGCGGAAATCCGTCGCCGCGCCGGCCGAATAGCCTTTTTCCCCCGAATAAGCCTTTGCCAGCGCGCTTTCCGCCGTTTCCAGCACACGCGCGGCGACCCGGCCTTCCTTCGGGGCGGGAACAGAGATTTCGTAGTCTTTTCCGAAACTTGAGGCCGCAATATCGGCGAAAGCAACAACTCTCTTGCGCGCCGGGGACCACGCACAGCTGGTGATGCGCCCAACGGGCGCGCCATTTTGGAACACGGCTGCGCCGGGCATCGAGACCTCGTCGTCAATCGACAGGGAAATCAGCCGCCGTTCCGGCTTGCCCGTTCGTTCGCGCAAGCCGCGGCGTCCGTTGAACCAGCCATGATCCAGAGGCGCCAGATGGGCGAGCCCCAGTTCTTCGGGCAGGCGTCCTTTGTTGTTGCCGCCAGCTTTTGAAACGCGGTCCGCCGCGATGAAATCAACGCCGGGGCGCGGGGCGCCGCTTTCAAGCCGCAAGACTTCCATCGCGTCGAGACCGATTGGCGCGCCGACGCCGCGACGCATGATCCGTTCCCAGATGGTCAGCGCTTCGTCTTTCGGAAAAATAAGTTCAACGCCCGGAAGCGCGCCAAACTGGATCGGACGGGCCGCCGTTTCAACGCCGCGCAACACGCCTGACGCCGCCATGGTTTCGTTGACGGATTTAAGGCCGGCCGCCGCGAGCACCCCCGATGCCTGGGGACCAAAAACGCCAAGCGCCGCAACCTGTCCTGAAATGTCATCGGCGTCGACATTCATCCCGCGCGCCGCGAGCTTGATCCGGCGGCCATGCGCCGTCGGCGTCGTAATGACGAACAAATCTTCCGAAAGCCGTGAGACTTCGGCAAGATCAATAACAAATCCCTGTTCGTTCAACATAAGACCGCGCGCGCTCTCGCCTACATGGAGGCCCGCAGCCGGCGCGGTCGTCAGTCGCCCGAGAAAGTCCGCGGAATCTGCGCCGCGCACGGCGTAACGCGTAAGCGGTCCGAGATCGGCGAGCGCCGCCGAGTTTTTCGCGGTTTCATATTCTTCGCTTACAGAGGAATAAACCCGCGCCGCCGTCCAGCCATTGATCGACGTCCACAAGTTCGCTTCGCTGGCCGACGCAACAGCAGCGAATAACGGCGTCGGACGCGGCGCGTCGGCGAATATGTCCTCGCCCGGGAAAATCACACATGCCCCTTTCGATAGGCGCGCAACGCCGCGCGGGCCGCGCTGCGCGCTGCAGAGCATGACATTCCCGAACCGATCTGCGCTTCCGGTCCGCAGAAATAAAATCCGTTGATCCCGCCCGAAGCCGCCGTCGCCGCCGCGATCGCCCATTGACGAAGAATGTCGGGTTTTGCCGCATACGCCCCGGCATTGGCGCCCACCGCGGCCGCTTCATCGCCCGGCAGGCGCAAGTCGACTGTCTCAACTCTTTCAGAAAGGCCGGTTGCAAACATCTCGATGCTGGCAAGCGCTGCATTTTTGATAGCTTCGCGGCGTGCATCGTCGGGCGTCGCATCGAACGGAACCGGATGCGCCATCACCGACATCAGCTGGCGCCGGTCGAGCAGCAGTTTATCGTCAAGCGCGCCCGGGAACACAGCCTCGACAATCAGTTTTTCCGGCACGCGGCCTGCGCGCGCATCAAGAAACGCCGCCGTCACATCCTCAACTGGCGGCGCATAGAACAGGCGCCGCTTCATGTTGGCCCGCGTGGTTTCATCCTGCGCGACGCCCTTCAGCACGAAATGCAGGCGCGCCGTCGCAATCTCCGGCCGTTGCGTTGTCAGCACGCGTTGCAGTTCTATGTCGATGTTCGCTGGGCCGATCATTTTCAGGAACGCGCTTGATGCATCGGTCGCCGCAACAACAATCGGCGCACGAAGTTGCCCGCCATCTTCGAGCATGACGCCGGCGACCCTGTCGCCCTCAATCAGGATGGATTTCACCGGCGCCGATGCGCGAACATCGACTTTTGCGCCCTGTGCGGCTCGGCGCAGCGCCGTGACAACGGCGATCGCGCCGCCTGCAGGGTAGGCGACAGCGCCTTGCAGGCCCGCCGCTTCTCCTGAAAGGCGGCGCAGGAACGGCATGAAACTGAGCGACTCGTTCGGCGCAGATGCGGAACGAAACGCCACCTCACTGTATAGCAGGGTTTTCAACGGACCGTCGGCGAAGCGAGCGGACAGCACATCGCCTGCGGATGCAATCAGATATCGCCTGATTAATGACGCCGTCTCACTGCTCGCGCCCGCCAGCGTCTTTCCCAACATTTTTTGCGTGTCGCCGCTCGCATAGACAGCGGGCCTGAACGCGGGGCGAAGGAACGCCGACAGCTCCAACAGTTCCGCCATGAACGCTTCGAGGGCATCGCGCTCTTCGTCATCATCAAGCGCGATATTCGCGGCCTGCGAAAGATCGCCGTCAAACCTCAGCGCATCATACGCATCGAAAAAATACGTCGTGTCGAGACGGCGCGCGGCGTATTCGAGGCCATGCCGGTAAAGGTCAAGCTCCGCGATGACCTCCGGATCAAGCAAGCCAACGAGATGTTCGCCGTCAACGCCTTCGACGCCCGGCGCAATCTCACGAACGGCAATTCGCCCGCCGGGCTCCTTGCCGGCGCCAACGAGAATGGTGTGCAGCCCCGCCTTGCCGAGATAAGTTGCAGCCGCAAGACCATCGACGCCGTCGCCGATCACGATAGCGTCAATACCGCCTTCGATGCGACCCGCGACCGTAGCGCCTTCCTCGTCTTCAGGCATGTCAGCTGGTTTATTCACTGCGCGCCATGACCTCGTCGATAAGCTTTACCGCTGCGCTGATGGCGTTATGCCGCCGCCATTGCACGATCACGCGGTCGCAGCCTTCAAAAAACGATTCTCTTGTATTCGGCGTCATCACTTCCGTTTCCGCACGGCGTATTTGCGAAGCGAAATCCGGCAACCGGCTGGCAATCCTGTTCTTGATGATCGCTGCAGCGGCCTGACGGTCCTGCCCGGTCCATCCGCGCCAGGCGCCATCTTCGAAAAACGCTGCAGGGAAATAAGCCGTCCGGGCAACAATCTCTCCGTTTGGCGTGTATTCAAACTCGACCGGCGCGCGCTCATGGAGTTTTCCCCTGACGGCGGCGTCGCGCGCATCGCGCACATCTTCAAGGTCGTCAATGATCTGAAATATCGCCTTGTCATCGCCGGCGGGCGGTTCAATCCGATTGGACAGTTTGAACCGAACCGTAATGCTTGCATGCGCGGTGTTGTTCAGGCCCGGGCGCCCATCGCCCTGCAAGGCGCCAGCCGCAGCCGCAGCTTCGGGCGTTGCAAAAAATATATAGCTGGTCCTGATCTTGTCTTCGGCGCCGATGGAAACCCCGATCTGCTTGGCGCCATCATTTGCAATCTCGGTTATCTTGCCCGCATAGCTTTTCACGCCCGCATCCTGGCAGGCGATTTCAAGCACGGTCATGAGGTTTGTGGCGTCTTTTGGCGTGCGCGCCCGCCACGAATCTTCGTCAAAAAATTCCGAAAGCGCTGCGGCCGATCCGGCTTCCCGGTCACTCGCGCCCGCAAGCCCAAGCGCATGCGCCGAGACATGCGCCTTTAACCGCTCGTCCGTAAAATAATCGTTCAGCAAGTCAGCGGACGGGCCAAACAACCGCGCCGTCCGCTCAAGCGCGACCGGATCCGTCAGCATCTTTGCAATGCCTTTGCCGCTGTCTTTGCCGGCGTTGAAAAGAGTAGAGGCGAGATAACCGTTCGCAGCGAGCCCGTTCGTTTCTTCGATAAAGTCGCTCCAGACGAAGTGATCGTCGATTCCGGTTTCTTCCAGCGCAGCGCTTGTCTCTCTCGGTTTGGCGTAGGTGATGACAGGGTCGCCATCCTTGAACAAGGTGACGCGCGCGCTCGCCGGTTCGAGCGTGAGGTCATAGTCCTGAAGCTCGAGCCGCCGCCAAACGAAATTCGGGATTGCTGGCGTTGTCGCTGCGCCGCTTTGTTTTTTGCGTTGGTTGATCCGCAGATGCGCGGTTGACGCACCTGCGCGCGCGGCGGCCGCAGCGGCGCACAAGCTTGCTTCATCATCGCCAATTACCAGAAAGTCGTATTGACCGCTCATAAGCCTTCGGCCTTGCGCGTCATGAAACGCGCGCAGCAAAAAGCCGCGCAACGTCGCGCTGATGCCGCGTCAGCAATTCTTCTGCAGCCTTGATGGTGGTTTCTCCGCAGACGGAAGCCATGCGCGCGCGCAAGGCTTCTCCCGCCTTTTCGGGTGAAAACACGCCGCCGGTCGCCGCCCTGCCCGCCTGCAGAACAGCGTCAAAAACCCGATGCGCCTCTTTTAAAATCATCGCATCTTCTTGCGCCAATTCGCCAATTTTCGCAAACCAATCAAGTGCTTCGCTAACGGCGCGGGGCGCCCGCCCACGACGACCGGAAGTCGTTATCGTCAAATACTGGCAGATGAATGCGATATCGGTGAGCCCGCCGCTGGCATTCTTTACATCCCACGGTCCCGATGCGGGCTTGGCCTCGCTTAACCGGACGCGCATGTCGTGCGCGTCCGCCGCGGCGGCGCCCGCGTCCCGAACGCGGGTGAGGATCGCGCCAATCTCATCCGAAACGCCTTTGACCAGCGGACAATCGGGACCGATGACCCGCGCCTTTACCAGCGCCATCACCTCCCATGTCCAGGCGTCTTCTTCGTAATAGCGCCGGAAGGCGGACAAGCTGACCGCCGCGGGACCCGCCTTGCCCGAGGGGCGTAGCTGCATGTCGACTTCGTAAAGCGCGCCTTCTTCCGTCGCCGCAGAAAGCGCCGTGACGGCGCGGCGGACAAGGCGTGTGAAATAATCGACAGCCCCAAGGGAGCGCGCGCCGTCTGACAAGGCGCCTTCAGCCGCGTCATAAACAAACATCAGATCAACGTCAGAAGTCGCCGTCATTTCGCCGGCGCCGAGACGTCCGAGGCCGATCACGACAAAGGCGCCGTCGATTTTCCCATGCTGGCGCTGCATCTCTTCAATAACAACACGAAGAAGCGCCCTCACGGACGCATCGGCAATGGCGGTGTAGTGGAGCGCTGCTTCATCGTGCTCAATAAGGCCGACCACCAAGCGAACCGTAATCCGGAATTTTTGTTCGCTGGCCCAGCGCCGCGCCGCGTTGAGCGCCGCTTCATAGCTTTCCGCAGCATCAATGCGCGCAGCACATTCCCCCGCATATTCTTCCGGGTTGCGCAAGGGCGCAGACCAGTTCTGGTCGAGCAGGCTTTCAACCAGATTGATATGTTTTGAAAATTCCCGCCCCATATAGGGCGAGATGGTCATGATGCGGATCAGCGTATCGAAAATTTCAAGATTATTAAGGAGAAGCGAAAAAACCTGCACGCCTGAGGGCAACCGCATCAGAAAATCTTCGAACGCGAAAAATGCTTCATCAGGCTCCCCCGCCTTCGACAGGGATTGAAGCAGGGGCGGCACGAGCTTCGTCAGCAAAACACGCGCGCGCTCGGTTCTTGTGGCCCGCATGGCGCCGGTGTGCCAGCGCCGGATCGCGGCGCTTACATCCTTGGCGCGTTTGAAGCCCATGCCCTCAAGGGTTTCCAGCGTCGCCGGATGCGCCTCGACGCCAGTGAAAACGAGCGGGCCGGGCTGGTCATGGCTCTCGCTATCCAATTCAAAAAGCGCATCATACCGGCGGGCGACTTCGCCAAATGTACGGAGAAGCTGGTCGCGCAGCCCCGCCGAATTTTCTTCGCCGGAAAAGATCGCGATGCGTTCAATGTCGTTTTCTGATATCGGAATGCGATGTGTCTGTTCGTCGTTCACCATCTGCAAGCGGTGTTCAACATGGCGGAGGTAACGATAAGACTCGCTTAAAGCTTCGCACGCCGTATCGGTGATTGCTCCATGCCGCGCGAGCGCAGCTAGCGCATCAAGGGTCGGGCGCAGACGCAAGTCTTCGTTTTTGCCGCCGAGTATGAGTTGCTGCGTTTGGGCGTAAAACTCGATCTCCCGGATGCCGCCGCGCCCCAGCTTTATGTCGTGGCCTTCAAAAGCAACGTCGCCGCCGCCTTTGGCCGAATGCATCTGACGTTTGACCGCGTGGACATCTTCGATGGCGGCGAAATCCAGATATTTGCGCCAGATAAAAGGCCTCAAGGTCTTCAGGAAACTTGTCCCCAGCGCAATGTCGCCGGCGCAGGCGCGCGCCTTGATAAAGGCCATGCGCTCCCAGTTTTGTCCGTAAGCCTCGTAATAAGCCTCCGCCGAGCGGACCGATACCGCCGGTGCCGTAACGCCAGGGTCGGGCCGCAGCCGCAGATCCGTGCGAAACACATAACCGTCGGCGGTCTGCATGTGTAACAGGTTGACCATGTCGCGCGTGATCGCCACCGCGTGTTTCTGGGCTGCGCTGCGGTCCGAGATGCCCATTCTTTCCTGATCGAACAGCACCACAAGGTCGATGTCGCTGGAATAGTTGAGTTCAAATGCGCCATGCTTGCCCATAGCGAGAACAGCGATCCCGTCCGCCGTCTGAAGAGGCGAGCGCAAGACAGCGCCGGCAATCGCCCCGGCGACGCAGGCGTCAGCAAATTGCGACAGCAGCGCCGCAGCTTCCATCACGTCAACCGCGCCGCCGATATCGCCCAGCGCAATTGCAAGCGCGGCTTTTTGTTTCGCCTTTCGAAGCTGGCGCGACTGCGCCTCCGCTGTCTCTTCCGACCCTGCGGCGATAGCCGACTTTATCGCATCGTCGGCTGCAAGCTGCAGCGGCGATGAAAATACGCCCGGCAAATCATCGGCGCGCCGCAGCGCCAGGCGGCGCAGATAGGGCGACGCGGATGCAACGCCCGTCAGCAGCGCCTGCGCTTGAGACGGCAATCGCGTGAATGGCTCGCCCATTTCTTCGCGAAAACGCGCGGCCGCATCGCCATCAAAAACTTTCGGCGTATGTCGGATGCATTCAGCAAAGGAGCGGACATTGTTCATTGGCTCAAGTTGACAATGGGAGGTTTAAAAAATCCACAAAAAAGAACCGCCGCGCGGGCGCCCGCAGCGGCGGTTTCAGGTTTTCCTGAAATTGGTAGAGACGTTTCAGCAGCCGGCTGCGTCTTTCAGCGTAGATGCCGGGCGGAAGCGCAAGGATTTCGACGCCTTGATCTTGATGGCCTCGCCCGTACGCGGATTGCGGCCCATACGCGCGGCGCGCTTTGATACGGTAAAGGTGCCGAACGTACCAATCGTATATTTGCCGTCTTTCTTGGCGCGCTTCAGGCCGTTTTCAATTTCCCCGAAGACCAGTTCGACGACGCGCTTTGCTTCGGCGTTGCTCATGTCGCCCGCTTCGGCGACGTTGGCGATAAATTCCGCTTTGCTCATCTTGAAAATCCCTCAAATGGCGCGGTCGCATTTTTGCGAAAGCCGACCGCAATTTCAGACAGTGGGTTGTTGTCAAAGCAAGAACTGATTTCCTCAGATTCGCAAGCGGCGAATTTGATATCGCCCAGCTTTTTACTGGCGAATCGGCGAATTCGAATCAGATTCGAACATTTAAAGCGAAGGCGCAAACGTCATGACGATTCGCAAGCCGCAACCGCCGCCGTCGGCGTGCTTGATGCCGTCGAGCAATTCGATTTTGGCGTTGTGCGCTCGGGCGATCGCCAACACGAGCGATAGACCGAGGCCGGAGCCCGGCGTTGACCGGCTCGCTTCGAGGCGCACGAAGCGTTCGAAGATTCGGTCGCGGTCCGCCGGCTTGACGCCCGGTCCGTCATCTGAAACGGAAAGCACCGCGCCTCCCGTTTTCGTCGGCTCCACTTTCAGTTCAATGCGCGTGCCGCCTTCGGCGTATTTAAGCGCGTTATCGAGAAAATTCGCTACCGCCTGAGAGACAAGCTCGCGCGAGCCCTTGACTGTCGGCGTCGGCGCCGTGATCAGCCGGAAATCGAACCCGGCGTCTTGCGCGGCGGGTTCATAAAGCTCCGCCATTTCTTCGGCGATGGCGACGATATCAATGGGCTTTAAAACCCCGGCGCCCTCGCCTGACTGAATACGCGCAATCGAAAGCAGCGCGTTGAAGGTCGCCAGCAGCTTTTCCGAATCGTCAATGGTTGCGCGTAAGGCCTCGTCCTTGGCTTCCGATCCGCCCTTCAGCGCATCGCTCAACCGGTTGCGGATACGCGTCAGCGGCGAACGCAGATCATGAGCGATATTATCGGAAACATCCCGCATGCCCGCCATCAGTCGTTCGATCTGGTCGAGCATGGAGTTGAGGTTCTCGCCAAGGTCATCGAGCTCATCGCCGGCGCCTGTGGTCGGGATCCGCTGCGAAAGATCGCCGCCGCGAATGGCGCGCGAGGTTTTGTTCACCACCTCCACTCGCCGCAACAGGGAACGTGAAAAGATAAGGCCGACGACGACGCCGAACGCGACCGTCACCAGCGCGGCGCGCGTCACGATGCTTTGCGAACGCTGGCGCAGGAATTCGCGGCTCGCAACGTCGCGCGCGACCACCACGAGATAGGATTGTTCCGCATCGGGCGCCGCACGAAAGCGCATCATTTTCCCGCGCGCTTCGCGCTGCTGCACGCCGACCTCGCGCCCCGCAGGATCGACCAAGGGCTTTTCGAATTTGAAATTGAAAAAATCGCCTTCCGCCGTCAGCGCCTCCGGCGGCAGGGCGGTCAGGTTTCCCGCCAGAACAGCGCCTGAGGGCGCGCCGATCAGCATGTAAATCGCATCATCCGACCACGCCGTGCGCTGACGGATGACGCGCGTCAGCATGCCGGGCCCAGAGGTTGAAAAAAGATCAGCAAGAACGCCGATCTCGCTGTCGATGACATTGTCGGTCTGTTTCGCCGCTTCGCCGAATGTCGCGTTGTAAAAGTAAGCGCCCAGCGCCGCCACTGCGCCTGCAAACAGCACGACATAGATCACCGTGAAGCGAAACGACGTCGTGCGAAGAATGCGCAGCATCAGCGCGTCAGTCCTCGTCTTCGGAAAGCCTGTAACCGGCGCCGCGGATGGTTTTTAAAAGGGGCTTGTCGAAGTCCTTATCGATCTTTGCGCGAAGCCGCGAGATGTGGACGTCGATGACATTGGTCTGCGGATCAAAGTGATATTCCCAGACATTTTCCAGCAACATGGTGCGTGTCACCACTTGGCCGGCATGACGCATCAAATATTCAAGCAGGCGAAATTCCCGCGGCTGCAGATCGATCTTGCGCGAGGCGCGGCGCACGGTGCGGTTCAGAACATCAAGCTCAAGATCGGCGACCTTGAACCGGGTCGTCACTTCAGCCGGACCGGATGCGCGGCGGCGTCCCATCGCCTCGATCCGCGCCAGCAATTCCGAAAATGCATACGGCTTTACGAGATAATCGTCGCCGCCGGCCTTGAGGCCGGAAACGCGATCGTCCACCTCGCCGAGCGCGGAAAGAAACAGGGCCGGCGTTTCATCGCCGTTCTCGCGGCGACTTGAAAGGAGCGACAAACCGTCCATTTTCGGGAGCATGCGGTCGATCACATAGGCGTCGTAACCGCCCGATGTCGCCATGTTCAGGCCGGACTCGCCATCAAGCGCATGGTCGACCACATGGCCAGCCTCGCGCAAGCCCTTGGCGGCGTAGGCCGCCGCTTCCGCATCGTCTTCGACCAGTAGAATTCGCATGTCAGCACCTTAGCGTATTTTCGCTCCCGGCAATACAGGCAGGCCCGGAGATTAAACAGTAAACTTACAGACAGACTTTGAGCGTCTGCGCGGAAAGGCTGAAAGCCCTAACGCCCAGACGCTCAAAAGGTTCGCCAATTACTCGCGATCCAGCGACAGCGCGCCGAACTGACGGTTGGCGCCAAACTGCATGCGCAACAGAACAGCGTCCTTGTCTGCGCTTTTTGCGTTGTCAATTTTGGCGCGCAGATCGTTGCTCGACGTGACGTTTTCTCCGTCCACCTGCAGGATGACGACGCCGGGCTGCAATCCTGCTTCCTGCGCCGGACTGCCTGGGCGAACGCCGGTGACAACGACCCCGTTCACATTATCAGGCACGCGGAACTGCTGACGCAATGTCTGGTTGAGGTCCGACACGCGCAATCCAACGTCACGCGCAAGACTGTCATTGTCATTGGACGGAATATCCTGGGCTGCGGCCGTCTGCGTCTCGTCACGCTGGCCGAGGGTCACGTCGAAATTGCGAATCTTGCCTTCGCGATGAACTTTCAGCGCAACCTTTTCGCCCGGCGGGAACGAGGCGACCCGGCGCGATAATTCATTGGAGTTGCGCACGTCCTCGCCAGCGATGCCGAGAATGACGTCGCCATCGCGCAGGCCGGCTTTTTGCGCGGGCGTGCCGTCTATCACATCGGCGACGAGAACGCCGCCGCTTTCCTTCAAGCCGATCGCCGCCGCAATTTCGGTGGTGACTTCCTGTAGCTGAATGCCGAGCCAGCCGCGCGTAACCGATCCGTTGGCGATCAACTGTTCGACGGTCGTGCGTGCAACACGCGCCGGGATCGCAAAGCCGATGCCGACGCTGCCGCCGTTCGGCGAAAAGATCGCGGTGTTTACGCCGACAACGCGGCCCTTGAGGTCAAAGGTCGGGCCGCCGGAGTTGCCGCGGTTGATCGGCGCATCAATTTGAATGAAGTCGAGATACTGGTTCTCACGGTTCTGGCCGCCGATCGCAGAAACGATCCCGCTCGTCACTGTGCCGTTGAGGCCGTAAGGATTGCCTACCGCCAGAACGAAATCGCCGACGCGCAGGTTTACGTCATCGGCAAATTCAACGAACGGCTGGTTTCGGGGCTGCTCAACTTTCAGAACTGCAAGATCCGTCAACTCATCCGTGCCGACAATTTCTGCGTCGATTTCATCACCATTGGCGAGCCTGACGCGGACGATGTCAGCGTCTGCGACGACGTGATTGTTGGTGACGATGTGGCCGTCGGTATCAATAAAGAACCCGGAGCCTTGCGCTTCGAGGCGGCGCACGCCGTCATCGAACCCATCGGGCGCCTGATCGTTCGGATCGCCGAACCGGTAATTGAAGAACTGCTCGAGGCTTTCCGGGATCCGCGGCGTATCAACTTCACGCTCGACGAGAATGCTGACCACCGCGGGGCTGACCCGCTCGACGAGATCGGCGAAAGAAAGCGTGCCGTCGGCGGCGACAGGCGGCGCCATCAGGCGCGGCGCTTGCGCGCTGGCGGAGGGCGCGATGGAGAGGGCGCCGAGCGCCGTCGCGACCGCTCCCGCAGCGGCGATAGCCATGAGTGATCGTTTGGGTGAACGTGAATGCGTGTGCTTGTTATTCAACTTTTTCTTCCTTCTTTGCCTTCTGTGACAGAAAGCGCCCCGACGGTTCTGAGTTTAATGTAATTAATCATGATCGGGCGTAAGCAAAAGCGCGTCGGCACCATTAAAAATTGTTTATATAAATCAGGCGATTCGCGAGCGAACGCTGACGCCCTCGGTCAACATCCGGTGAACCGGGCATTTATCGGCGATTTCGAGGAGCCGGGCGCGTTGTTCCTCGTCCAGCTCACCGGTGACGCGCATCTCCTTTTCCAGCACATGCGGCGCGTGATCATCCTCAGACTGGGCGCGTTTGACCGAAATTTCCACCGATTGCACGTCCCATTTCTTGCGCCGGGCGTACATCTTGACGGTCATGGCGCCGCACGCGGCGAGCGCGCCCTCGAGCGTGCGCGTGGGGTTGGGGCCAAGGCCGCTTCCGCCGTCATCCTTGCCGGCGTCAATAATCATCGGATGGCCGTCCACGGAAAGCGCAATGGCGAACGCCTCGCCGTCGATCGACCGCGCCAGCGCGCCGCCCGGAAATTCAGGAACATTGTGTTTTGGCGGCTGAGCTTTCGGCGGCGCCGGTTCGATGGAAGCGCTTGCACCGATGTAGCGCGCCGCCCACGCAGCGAGCACATTGGCGGCGTATTGCGCGTCTTCGGTTTTCGACAACAGGTGATCGGCGTCATCGAGGCTGACGAAACTTTTCGGGTGCTTCGCCGCGAGAAAAATTTTCGATGCGTTGTCGACGCCCACGGTCTGGTCGAGCGGCGCGTGCAGAATGAGCAACGGCCGTTTCAGTTTTCCGGCGCAGGTCAGCACATCCTGATTGGCGAGATCGTCGAGGAACTGTTTCTTGATGGTGAACGGGCGCCCTGCGAGTTTGACCGTTGCGTAACCGTTCTTTTCGATTTCGTCGCGATGTTCTGCAATCTGCATGGCGACGTGATCGGCCTCAGCCGGGGCGCCGATGGTCGCAACGCCTTTGACTTCCGCAATGCGGGTGGCGGCGACAATCGCCGCCGCGCCGCCGAGCGAATGTCCGATCAGAATCGACGGCGCCTCGAATTCATCGCGCAGATAATCCGCAGCGCTGACGAGGTCATCGACGTTGGATGAAAAATTCGTGTTGGCGAAATCGCCTTCCGATGCGCCAAGCCCGGTAAAGTCGAAACGCAATACGGCGAAGCCGTGCGCGCGCAAGGCCCGCGCGATTTCACGGGCCGCCTTGATATCCTTCGAACAGGAAAAACAGTGGGCGAATAATGCAAAGGCTTTCGGCTTGCCGGAAGGCAGCTCCAGCGCCGCGGCAAGTTTTTCACCGCTTTTTGTGCTGAATTCTGTTTTTTTCGTTTCGCCGGTCATCGCGCCGTTCTCCTCGCGTCAATGCCCAGTGTTCATACCCTCACGCCGTCACCGCCGCAGCGGCGGCGCGATCACGGATGAGGCCGATCTCATCACTTTTGAGTAACGGCGCTACGACCGTCAGCACATGCGTAAGCAATCGCTTGGCGGCGTCACGTTCGCCACCCTCGGCGGCGCGAATTTCCGCCACCAGATCATTGGCGTATGTTTTCGCCTGCTTCTGCGCATCCTTGACCAGCGCCTCAACGGCGCCCGGATCGGCGCCGAGGCGCCGCGCGGTGTCGGGCGCTGACGCAATCAAGACGCCGGCGCGGCGCGCATCGTCGATGGTATCCGCATTGAGCGGCTTTGATATGTCGGGGCGCGGCGCAACCATCCGGGTCGAACCGCGCGCTTCGCGCACAGGCATCGCCGCACGCATGGCGGCAAGCGCCAGCTCTGCAAAACGCTCATGCGCTTCACCCGCAATTTCACGGCAAGCTTCGATCCGGTTGAGATAGACGTTGTCGCCGGCCTTGATCGCGTGGGCGGAAAGGCCGTCAGCAAAATCGCTGAAATAAGAAAGCCGCGCCGACGCCGTTTGCGTTTCCAGCATCCCGCCGCCCGCGCGTTCAAGCGCGCGCGCTATGCCTTCGAGATCTTCGAACAGGCTTTCAGGCAGCGCCATCACCGTTTCGCGCGCTTCCATCAGTTTGTCGTCGGCGCTGCGGGCAAGGTGATAATAAACGCCAAGCGCGCGCCACGGCGCTTCGAGCCGCCCTTTCAATGCAAGAAGCATGTAACCGCCGAGCGCCGGCGATTGACCGTAGGCGGACAAAAACACCTGGCGCAGCTCGTAATACTGTTCTTCCGTCAGCGACGGCGAATGCGACGGCACGACCGCGCGTAGCGTGCGCAGCATATCGACGCCTTCCATCAGCGAATAAATTTCCTCAAGGTCCTGAACCGCCGCTTCGTTTCCTAACTCGCCGATCAGCGCCTCGCGGCTCGACGCGGTTTTCGCAATATGCCCGCAAAGCCGGCCGAGTCCCGCTTCGGCGGCGAGAAACATCGCATTGCTCATGGGCTTCGGATCGGCGCCGCTGGCGATGGCGTCGTCGAGCGCGGCCGCGGCGAGCGCCGTTTCGGTCATCGCCTGATCGGTCATCATCACTCGCCAGATCGGATCGAGCGAGGTGCGCGCGATCTGGCCTTTGCGCTTTCTGCCCGCCCTGATGCTGACGAAAAAATCCTCGAATGGCGTGAAGAACAATCGCTTGGCGTCAGGCGGGCGTTTCGGCGGCATGGCGCCGCGCGCCTTCAGCGCCTCGCGCAGGTCATTGAGGATCGCATCATGGGGAAGACCTTCCCCGCCTTTTTTCATGTCCGCTTCGACAGCGGAAAACAGCTTCACCGCCGCGGCGACGGGAAGCTCGCCGAGAAAGGCGCTAAGACGTTCTCTTTTGCGCGGAGGAAGGCTCATGAATGCGAATCAGGTCCTTCGACAAAG
>MRWG01000069.1_pt1 | contig 207155 bp, 196 predicted proteins | sample 1013341 | NCBI WGS metagenome assembly MRWG01 (sample SAMN06117577, study PRJNA244670) | biofilm metagenome | biome: Water; feature: Cathode Biofilm; material: Biofilm; isolation source: microbial consortium enriched at the cathode of a solar microbial fuel cell | place: USA: District of Columbia...
GTCGTCAGCGCCGCCGTCAGCGTCGTCTTACCGTGATCTACGTGGCCGATCGTGCCTACGTTCACGTGCGGCTTGGTTCTTTGAAATTTTTCCTTGGACATCTCGACCTCCGTGCTAATCAGGCCCGTACTAATCAGAATTCAATGTCGTTACCGACAGTATTTTGGTAACCGCTTAACTCAATCCCGCATTGCAGCGAGGCCAAATTGGAGCCCATAACCGGATTCGAACCGGTGACCTCTTCCTTACCAAGGAAGTGCTCTACCGACTGAGCTATATGGGCCATGGAGAGCTAAACCCTTATATCCTGCGACGCAGCCTGTGGCCCGGTACCGTTTGCTGGCCGACATCGTCGCTCCGGTCCACGAGACGATGTTCGGTTTGGAGCGGGTGATGGGGATCGAACCCACATCATCAGCTTGGAAGGCTGAGGTTCTACCATTGAACTACACCCGCTGTATCCCGTGATTCGCGGTCCGCCCCTTGCACAATTCAATGGCCCGGCGAATCCTGGCAGGCTCGAAAGCCGGCCTGGTGAACTTCCCCCGGTCGATCTGCCGGAATCGCAGATTGGCAGCAGTACCGACGGTCGAGGATATCTGCGCCAATCCTATCGCCTCTTGGTGGAGGGGGTAGGATTCGAACCTACGAAGGCATAGCCGGCAGATTTACAGTCTGCTCCCGTTGACCGCTTGGGTACCCCTCCAAAACGTTAGCCGGAAATTGTCGGAATTTTCGCGGTTTATGTCAACCACTACCATGCTTTTTTAAGCACATAGCCGGAGCAGGCTCGCGCATTTCCGGTCGCGCGCCTCGCCATAGGTCCGTCGCGACCGGCGCGACGAGGCTCAAGACGGCACTTTACAGCGTCACCCGCGCAGGGAAATTCCGCTGCGGCTGTCGCGGATCCGGCTTGGTACGCCGGGTCGCAGCAGTTTTCCAGGCAGGTAGCAGGCGACGCGGTTGCCGAAATACCGCCGCGCCGCGAGCAGATTCAGTGCCGGCGGGCGTCCCGGTGGATTCGCGCTCGTCGAGATCAACGCCCCTGCTGCGGCCGCGAGGCGCGCCAGCTGGGGATGGCCCGTGATACGCACGGCGAGCGTTCCCTGTCCGGACACGAGCCATGGCGGGGCAACACGCGCAGCCGGCAAAATCCATGTTTCCGGCCCCGGCCAGGTCGCGGTAACCGCTGCGAGATTAATCTGCCTGACGTCGACCATGGCGGCAAGCTGGCAGAAATCCGCGGCGACGACGATAAACGGCTTTGCCCGGCCGCGTGACTTCAGCCGGCCAAGGGCGGTGCAGGCGCGTTCATCGCGCGCCCGCGCGGCGAGGCCGAAAACACCTTCCGTGGCATTGACGATCACCTTGCCGCTTTTCAGACGGTCTATGGCGACCGTCTCGAGCCAGCGCAACTGCGTCGAATTCGCTCGGCCACGGGCGGCGATCAGGCGCTCGGTTTCGCTCATGCGCGCTCGGCAAATCCCGTTGTTTCGATCGGTACCCGGACTGCGGGTGTATCAGTCTTCGGTCGTCGTTTTCTTCTTCGTCGCGCGTTTTCGCTTCGGCCGCACCTTGGCCGCCGCGAGCAGCTCGACACATTCCTCGAGCGTCAGTGATTCGGGCTCGCGTTCTTTCGGGACACGTGCATTCTTCTTGCCGTCGGTCACGTACGGCCCGTAACGGCCTTTGAGGATCTTGATGTCCTGCTCGTCGAATATTCGGATTTCGCGCTCCGCGTCCGCCTTTTTCTTCTCCTCGACGAGTTCCAGGGCCCGCTCCAGCGTGATCGTGTACGGGTCATCTTCTTTCTTCAGCGAGACGAACTTGGATCCGTATTTCACATACGGACCAAATCGACCAACGTTCGTCGAAATTGCGAGGCCGTCCTGCGACTCGCCAAGTTCTCGCGGTAATTTCGTCAGCTCCAACGCTTCTTCGAGCGTGATCGAATCGAGCCGCTGGCCCGGCTGCAGGCCGTAGAACTTCGGTTTTTCCTCGTCTTCGGCCGTCCCGATGATTACGTACGGACCGTAGCGACCCATCCGCACGGACACCGGCTTGCCGCTCTTCGGGTCGGTACCGAGTGGGCGCGCCTGGTTCGCCTCTTCGCGCGTGACGTTCGCTTCCTTGTCTTCGACAGTCGCGTGGAAGGGCTCCCAAAAATCGCGCAACAGGGGAACCCAGTCCTTCTCCCCGCGCGACACGGCATCGAGGTCATCCTCGAGGCGAGCCGTGAAGTCGTAGTCGATGTAACCGCGAAAATGGTTCGTCAGGAACGTGTTCACGATCCGGCCGATATCCGTCGGATAAAAGCGTTTCGATTCGAGTTCCGCATATTCGCGCTGGATCAGCGTGGAAATAATCGACGCATACGTCGACGGGCGGCCGATGCCGTGCTCCTCGAGCGTTTTAACGAGCGACGCTTCGGAGAACCGCGGCGGCGGCTCGGTAAAATGCTGGTCGGCACGAATTTCATTCAGGTCGACGATCTGCCCTTCTTCAAGCGGCGGCAACATGTTCTCGTCGCTCTCGGGCTCCTTTTCGTCGTCCGTTCCTTCACGATAAACCGACATGAAGCCGGGATGTTTGACCGTCGACCCGTTGGCGCGAAATACCCCGACGGTGCCGCAGTTCAGGTCGACCGCTACGGTATCTATCGTCGCGTGGATCATCTGACTCGCAACGGTGCGCTTCCAGATCAGATCGTAGAGTTTGAACTGGTCGTCGGAGAGGTAACTTTTGATTTCCGCGGGAATGCGGCTCGCCGCGGTTGGCCGGATGGCTTCGTGGGCTTCCTGCGCATTCTTCGACCGGGTCTTGTACTCCGGCGGTTTTGCCGGCACTTCCGTGTCACCGTAACGCTGCGCAATGAATTCGCGGATTTCGGCGACCGCTTCGGCCGCCAGATTCACCGAATCGGTACGCATGTACGTGATCAGGCCTTCGCTGCCCGCACCGACGTCGATCCCCTCGTAGAGCTGTTGTGCCGTGCGCATCGCGCGCTGCGCGGTAAATCCAAGTTTGCGCACCGCTTCCTGCTGCAAGGTCGAGGTGATGAACGGCGGGGCCGGATTGCGCTTGCGTTGCTTGCGATCGACCTTCGCGACGGTCAGTTTTCCGTCCGCGGCCGCGGTCAGGTCCGCTTGAGCCTTTTTCGCGTCTTTCCCGTTCGTAATAGAGAATTGCTTGATCTTCTCACCATGGAGCTGCGTCAGCTTGGCGGTAAATGCTTCTTTCTTCTTGCCGACGTCGGACTCGATGGTCCAGTACTCGCGGGGTTTGAACTTTTCGATTTCGTCTTCGCGTTCGCAGATTAAGCGCAACGCCGGACTCTGCACGCGGCCGGCCGACAGTCCCGGTTTGATCTTTTTCCACAACAGCGGCGAGATATTGAAACCCACGAGATAATCGAGCGCCCGACGCGCCTGCTGCGCGTTGACGAGTTCCATCGATATTTCCCGCGGTGATTCAATGGCTTCCTTGATCGCGCGCGGTGTGATTTCGTGGAAAACCACCCTGTGTACGGTTTTCCCTTCAAGCAGTTTGCGGTCTTTCAGCAGCTCGACCAGGTGCCACGATATCGCCTCTCCTTCGCGATCAAGGTCGGTCGCGAGGTAGAGCGTGTCGGCTTTTTTCAGCTGTTTGGAAATGGCATCGACGTGTTTGTTGTTCCGGTCGATCGCCTCGTAGCGCATCGAAAAATTGTCTTCCGTATCGACCGCCCCCTCTTTCGGCAACAAGTCGCGTACGTGACCATACGAGGCCAGGACCTTGTAATCCTTACCGAGGTACTTCTCTATCGTCGAGGCTTTCGCGGGGGATTCCACCACCACAACATTACGCGCCATATGAATAACTACCTGTCGGGATGTTCCGTTCGGTTGGAGCTGTTAAATCTAGTGCACACAGCCGTACATATCGTCCATGACGAGGTCCTCCATCCACACGAATGCCTGCTCCTGACCCGGGCGGTTGAAAAGTACCATCAGTACGATCCACTTGAGTTGTCCGATATCAATTTCGTCGGTTTCCAGCGCCATGACCCGTTCGATGACAACCTCCCGGTTCGTCGCGTCCAGCACGCCAACTTCTTCGAGAAAATGCATGAAGCCGCGACATTCTGCGTCCAGTTTCGCTGCCTCTTCAAGGGCGTAAATGCGGACTGACGTCGCGTTCTCGGAAATCGGCGGCGCCACGGTTTCGTTCGCACTCGCGAGATCATGGAGCCAATCGAACGCTTTCGTAACCTGACTGCCGTCGAACCCCGCCTCGCGGAGTTCCGATTTCACGCGATCCTGGTCGACATCAAACTCGATTTCGTCGTCGATGTAATTCTCGAAAAGATAGATGAGAACGTCGATAACAGTTTGCTTCATGTTTTCTCAACGGTGCGGTGACTGTGACGATGCGGGAGCGCCCAGGGGGCGTTCGTCAGGTTTCATTACCGGCTGTTCAGCCGGCCTTGCGTCGTGAGCACGGCGTATCGCCGTTACTCGGCAATTCTGAGGTAGCTGTTGCCGGCGAGCGAGCGCACCGCCCCCCGGACCTCAAGCGCCGACAGGATGGAGGAAACCTCAGGTGCCGTCAATCCGGAGCGGCGGACGATTTCGTCGAAGCTGGCGCCGTCAAAGGCGCACGCGTCGAGCACCTCACGCTCGTTCGTGGTGACCACGGCGGCAGCGTCGGATTGCCGCGCCTCGGCCGCCGCGGGCGCCGCCCGCTGACGGAAACGGCCCGGATACTGCGCGATTATGTCAGCGTGATCGTTGATCAGGATTGCACCTTGCTGGATCAGGGCATGGCAGCCGGCGGCAAGCGGATTTCGCACTGAACCGGGCACCGCGAACACATCACGTGACTGTTCGAGGGCATGCAGCGCCGTGGTAATCGAGCCGCTTTTCAGTGCGGCCTCGACCACGACGGTACCGATGCTCAGGCCGCTGATGACCCGGTTTCGGCGCGGAAAGTGGTGCGGTAGCGGTGCCGATCCCAGGGGGAATTCCGAGACGAGTGCGCCGTTCGCGGCGATTGCCTCGGCAAGCGCGACGTGGCGCCGTGGATAGATGCGGTCGATACCGCAGCCGAAGACGGCCAGGGTCGGCTGGTCTGCGGCGAGCGCACCGCGATGCGCTGCCGCATCAATTCCGGTTGCCATGCCGCTGGTCACGACGCAGCCGCGTTCCGCAAGTCCACGGGCGATCCGGAACGCCGCTTCGCGACCGTAATGCGTCGCCTTACGGCTGCCCACGATGGCGATCTGCGTTCGTTGCAGCGCAGCCGGCGCACCGACAACGAACAGCACGACCGGTGGGTGGGAAATTTCAGTCAGCAGGTGCGGGTAATCACGATCGAAAATCGTGAGCACATGGTGGTTTGCCGGTTCGGCCCAGGTAATCGCGCGTTCGGCGGCGGCCCAGTCCAGCTCGCAGGCGAGTTCGCGCGCCGTGGCTTCGAGCGCGCGGTCGGTGGCGTCAGCCGTTGCGTCGTGTGCCAGCGACGACGCCAGCCGGCGCACGAATATCGCGAGTTTCCGCGGACTGTCCGGCACACTCGCATGGAACGCAAGCACGCCGCGGCGCAATCCGATGTCCAGTCCTTTGTCCATCGCGCCGCATCGTAGCGCGCGAATTCGGCGTTTGCACGTGTCCGTGCCGGTGCGCGCAGGCTCCGCCAGGCGGGCTCGGCGGCACCGTCGGAATCAGGGATTCCTGACCTTGTCCTTGACGTGGATCGCGCGTTGCGTGTTCATGACGAGCGCGTAACTGACGTTGTCGAACGTGCGGAAAACCATGAGTTCACCGGCGCGCTCATCCGGTAGCGTGACCGTTTCCGGCCAGCCACCTCTGCGCTCGTTCAGGAATTCATCCAGTGAGCGTTTCGCCGCCATGAAGTTGGCCACCGCGGCATCGCGGGCGTATGCCAGTCCGGTGCTTTGTTCCGGCGCGCGCTGAATCGCGTCGTAGCGCTCTTCCGCCGCGATTGCCGTGGCCAGTTCGTCCTCTACTACGGCACCGGCCTGGTAAATCGCGAGCACGTGTCCGGGCATCAACCCGTCGCCGAACCCGCGGTCGAGCACGACAACCTGGTGCTGCCCAATCTGGGAAACCCCATCAACGACCGAAATAATCCGCCCGTCGACCCCGGTATCCGGCGCCCGCGGCACGAAGTCCGGAAACTCGTCCTCGGTTTGGGGTAACAGCCGATCGCCGGTGAGAATTTCCCTGTTTGACCGCACCACTCGCGCCGTTGCGGGGTCGCCACCGCGCTCGATCACGACATCTCCGATGTGCAGCACCTCGTAGCCAAGCAATTCGTTCGTGGTGCCATCACGGTATTCACCACCGGGTCGGAAGACGGAATATTTGTCGGTCGTGATGTCGGCAAGATTACGGATGTAGATGCGATTGCCGGAACCGGTCGCAAGGTGCTGATCCTGACTCGACACGACATAGGCCGCGAGTTCGATATCGCCGCGACTCATTACATAGGGACGCGAAAGGAACGGTCGAATCGCGTCGAGCGGGATGGGTGCAATCGCACCGTCGTGCGGGTATTCACGCACGGAAGGTGACAGTTTCACGCGCCGGCCACCATACATGCCGCCGCGCGCGAGATTCAGGATCGGACGGCCGTCTTTATAAGTCAGGTAGACCTGGTCGCCCGGGTAAATCAAATGCGGGTTTTCGATCTGCGGATTAGCCTGCCAGATATCCGGCCATTGCCACGGGTACGTCAGGAACGTGCCCGAGATGTCCCATAGCGTATCCCCCTTGACGACGGTATACGTACCCGGATTGTTCGGATTGATCGCAACTTCGTCGGCGACGGCTGGGCAAAGCCATGCGACCAAAATCGCCATAAGTATAATTTTTCTAGGCATCTCAATACCCTTACGTGCGTTCTTTAAGGTAGTTTAGCAGATATCCTCGCGGATTTTAAAGAAAAACATCCAGGCCCCGGTCGACGCAGGGAATCCGTTTGAATAATCAGGGTCTTATCAGTATTCTGCGCACACGAGAGAAGCGAAACCCGACCATGTCCAAGCTGCAAATCCTCCATTACCCCGATCCCCGCCTGCGCAATGTGGCGGCACCGGTCCAGATCGTCGACGCGAGTACGCGGAAACTCGTCAGCGATATGCTCGAAACGATGTATGACGCGCCCGGCATAGGCCTGGCGGCTACCCAGGTCAATGTCCACGAACGCATTATCGTCGTCGATGTATCAGACAGCCGGAACGAGCCGATTTGCCTGATAAACCCCGTGATCGTCGAATCCGGTGGCACGGAACAAACCGAGGAAGGCTGCCTGTCCGTACCCGGCGTCTACGAAACGGTCGAACGTTCCGACTGGATCCGGGTTCAGGGCCAGGACGAAAACGGCCAGCCGTTCGACCGTGAAGTGGAAGGCCTGCTCGCGGTGTGTATCCAGCATGAAATTGATCACCTCGACGGCAAACTGTTTGTCGATTACCTGTCACGCCTGAAACGCGCCCGCATTCGCAAAAAGCTCGAAAAGGTCCACAAGCAATCCTCCTCCTGAACCGATCCGCCGGTCCGGCGACGGTCTGAATCCGTATGCACGCGCCCGCGCGCCCTCGCGCAGTTTTCGCCGGCACCCCGGAATTTGCCGTGCCGTCGCTCGAATGCCTGGCGCGCCATGACGGCGTTGACGTCATCGCGGTGTATACCCAGCCGGATCGGCGCGCCGGGCGTGGACGCAAAGCCCAGGCGAGCCCGGTGAAACGCGTCGCCGAATCCCTGTCGATCCCGGTCATGCAACCGCAAACCCTGAAAGATCCCGCGGCGCAGGCGGAATTTGTCGCGCTGGATGCGGATTTACTCGTCGTCGCGGCGTACGGCTTGATCCTGCCCGACGCCGTGCTCGCAGCGCCACGTTTAGCCGTGAACGTTCACGCTTCACTGCTGCCGCGCTGGCGCGGGGCTGCGCCGATTCAGCGCGCAATCATGGCGGGGGATGCCGAAACCGGGATCAGCATGATGCGCGTCGTCGCGGCGCTCGATGCCGGCCCCGTACTGTCGCAGCGCAGGTGCGCCATTACGCCAACGGAAACCGGCGGTACGCTGCACGACAAGCTCGCCACCCTTGGCGCCACCTGCCTGCGCGCAACCATCGATGACTTCCTCGCCGGCCGCCTGCATGAAACGCCGCAAGACGACAGCCTCGTGTGTTACGCGGAGAAAATCACCGCGGCCGATCGCGTGCTGAACTGGCTGGAAAGCGCGCCGGCCCTCGCGCGCCGGGTGCGCGCCCTGAACCCGGTTCCGGCGGCGACCATGAGCCTGAACGAAACGCCGATCAAGGTCTGGGAAGCGGTTGCGCTCGACGAGCACGTGGCGACGTCGCCTGGCCGGATCATCACTTTCAGTGATGATGGTATCGACATCGCGACCGCCGATGGAATCCTGCGCGTGACCCGACTTCAGCCGCCGGGGAAACGACCGCTCAGCGCGGCGGAATTCGTCAATGGGTTCCAGGCCTTGCTCGCCGCCCCGCCCTGACCCATGCACAGGAATACGCGCTCGATTGCCGCACTCGCGCTTGCCGCCATCATCGGCCGCGGCAGGTCACTCGACAAGACGCTGGCGGAAACGACGCAAAGCCTCACCGACAAACGCGCCCGGGCCTATGTACAGGAGCTCGTGTATGGCGTGCTGCGCTGGTATTGGCGCCTCAAGCCGCAACTCGGACTCCTGCTCAAGCGCCCGTTGCGCGATCGCGACCGCGATATTGAAATGCTGCTGCTCGTGGGTCTGTACCAGCAACAATTTCTCGCCACGGCCACGCACGCAGCGGTGAGCGAAACCGTTGCGGCGTGTCACGAATTGCACAAACCCTGGGCGCGCGGTCTCGTCAACGGGACGCTGCGCAATGCGCTGCGCGAGAGCGACAGACTTGCCGCGGCGGGCAATGCAACGCGCGCCGGCGAAACCTCGCACCCCGACTGGCTGATCGCAGCGCTGACGGCCGACTGGCCGGAGGCGGCGCCCGGCTTGCTTGCGGCAAACAACGAACGGCCCCCACTGACACTCAGGGTCAATGCGCGGCAATCGACTCGTGACGCTTATCGCGCCGAGCTCGATGCGGCCGGCATCGCGGCGACACCGACGCGATACGCCACCGAAGGCCTGCAGCTTGTCGAGCCCGTACCGGTGGATTCCCTGCCGGACTTCGATCGCGGCCGGGTCAGCGTCCAGGACGAAGCGGCGCAACTGGCGGAGTCGGTACTCCAGGTTCCGGCCGATGCCCGTGTTCTCGACGCCTGCGCCGCGCCCGGCGGCAAAGCGGCACATATACTCGAACGGCACCCGGAAACGCGGGAACTCGTTGCGCTCGACAGCGCGCCGGCACGGGTCGAGATACTCGAGGCAACGTTCGCCAGGCTCGGTATTACCGCAACGACGCGCTGCGCCGATGCCGCCGACGTCGATTCCTGGTGGGACGGAAACCTGTTCGACCGCATTCTCATCGATGCGCCGTGCTCCGGCAGTGGCGTGATTCGGCGCCATCCCGATATCAAGCATCATCGGCGCCCGGACGACATCGCCAGACTCGCCACCGAACAGGCGCGTCTGCTGGATTCATTGTGGCCACTGCTCGGCCCGGGCGGTAAGCTCGTTTATGCTACGTGTTCCGTCTTGCGCGCCGAAAACGATAATGTCATCGGCCCGTTTCTCGCCCGCACCGGGGACGCCGCACCCGACCCGATCGCGGCGGCCTGGGGCTCGACAACGTTGTATGGACGACAGGTATTGACCGGCTCAGACAATATGGATGGTTTTTATTTCACCCGGCTCATGCGCTCGGGGACGGGCGCGTAAGCCGTGGGGTCACGCCCGTCGACAACGCATGAAACCGCGTCCCGAGCGACCCGGCAAGCGTTGCCGAAGCGTTGCGTGAAAAGCGTGATCGCAGTGCTCGTCGCCGTCTGCGCGGGCGCGCTGTGCCTGCCCGTGTGGGCCGGGTCCATTACGATTGATTCCGCCGAGTCGGAAGTCGTCAACGAGATGTATGTCGTCAATGCGAATGTCGCGTTCGCGTTCAGTGACGACGCCATCGAGGCAATAAAAAGCGGGATTGCGCTTTATATCGACGTCGATTTCAGGATTAGTCGCGAGCGGCGTTATCTCTGGGATCCGGACATCCTGAATTTGAGCCGGCGCTACCAAATCGAGCGCCATGCGCTCACCGATCGCTACGTCATTACCGACCTCGTCACCGACGATCGCCGCACCCACGATTCGCTCGAAGCGGCGATCCACGATCTCGGGCGGATTCGGGAAATCCCGCTCGCGGAAGCGGCCCTGCTGGACGACGCGAATGAATACCGGATTGAGTTGCGCGCGCGTCTCGATCTCGAATCACTGCCCGCACCCTTGCGACCGCTCGCGTATATTTCGCCGAGTTGGCGCATGTCGAGCGGATGGTACGAATGGAAAATAACCCGATAAGACGCCGCGTCACGGCGCTCGCAGCGGTATCGCTACTGGGCCTGTCGCTGCTCGCTTCGCTCATTCTCATGAGCGCCGCGCTGCAAAATTCGGGCAGCTTTGGCACGATGTACTCGGGGCTGCTGATCCTCAATTCCGTCGGCCTGCTCACGTTCATCGCGTTGATCGCGATCAACGTACGACGTTTGATGGGTCAGCTCCGGCGACGCGAGCACGGCGCGCGCCTGACCCTGCGTCTCGTCGTCATGTTCGTCAGTCTGTCCGTCATCCCGGTCCTGGTTGTCTACGGCTTCTCGCTCGATTTCCTGCGGCGCGGAATCGACAGCTGGTTTGATGTCGAAATCGACCGCGCCCTGAATGATTCGCTCGAACTCAGCCGTGCCGCGCTCGACCTGCGCATGCGCGAATTGCTCGAAGAAACGGAACACATCGCCGACGAACTCGGGCGCGGGGCCCGCGCGCCCGCCCCGCTCAACCTCGATGTGCTGAAAAATCCGGACAGCACGATAGTGGCGAACGTCAGCACGCCGGCAACACGCGATCTCGATCTGCTGCGCGAGCGCAGCGGCGCGGATGAACTGACCCTGCTGACCCGTGAAGGCCGCCTGCTCGGCAGCAGCACGGGCGCGACGGCGATCGTTCCGCACCTGCCGCCGGACGAAATCCTGCTGCAGTTGCGCCAGGGTCGCAGTTATATCGGGCTCGACCCGATCCGGGACGCCGGTCTGTACGTCCGCGTCGCCGTCAACATTCCCGTCGTATCGGTTGGTACGCAACGACGGATCCTGCACGCGCTGTACCCCATCGCGACCCGTATGAACCGCCTCGCGGACAGCGTGGAGTCGGCGTTCGCGGCATACAATGAACTCGCTTACCTGCGTGAGAAACTGAAGCTCAGCTTTGCCATGACGCTGACGCTCGCGCTGCTGATCAGCATCGTCACCGCGGTCTGGGCCGCGTTTTATTCCGCCCGGCGACTCGTCGCCCCAATCCGGGATCTCGCGGCGGGTACTGCCGCGGTCGCCGCCGGCAACTACGAAACGAGCCTTCCCGTACAAACGCGGGACGACATCGGTTTTCTCGTCGGTTCGTTCAATGAAATGACGAAACGAATCGCGATCGCCCGCGGCGAAGTCGAGGCACAGCATCGATATCTCGATGCCGTGCTCGGACAGTTGTCGTCCGGCGTGATTGCGGTCGATCACGCACTCAATATTACGACCATCAACGAAAGCGCCGACGAGATCCTCGGGCTCGGGCAACAGGCGCTCGCCGGCATGCCGCTGATGGAGATCGCGGACCACAAGGAACATCTGCGGCCATTCGTCGAGGGTATCGCGCCGCTGATCGCGGGCCCGGATCACCGCTGGCAGCAGCAAATCGTCGTATTTCGGCCCACGGGGCGGCGCGTGCTCATGTGTCGGGGCGCGAAAATGGCGCTCGACACGGGCGAGGCCACCGGCAGCGTGATCGTGTTCGACGACATCACCGCGATCATTCAGGGCCAGCGCGACGCCGCCTGGTCGGAAGTTGCGCGGCGCCTGGCGCATGAAATCAAGAACCCGCTGACACCGATCCAGTTGTCCGCCGAGCGCCTGCGGCAGAAATATCTCGGCAAGATGCCCGAACGCGATGCGGATACGCTGCAGCGACTGACGGCCACCATCATCCAGCAGGTCGACACGATGAAATCGATGGTGAACACGTTCTCCGACTACGCCCGTCCGCCGAAGATCAACCCGGAAAACACGAACCTGAACGCCCTTGTCGAGGGCGTCGTCGAACTGTTTCAGAGCGCGCATCACGAAGTATCGTTCGAGATCGACCTTGCCGACGACCTGCCGGCGGTGCCGGCCGACGCCGCCAGACTGCGTCAGGTCATCAACAACCTCGTGAAAAACGCGATCGAGGCGTCCGTCGGGGCCAGTGATCCAACCATCACGGTGGCCACCGCCCTGGTCGAATCCGATGCCGGCGTGTCGGCGGAAATCCGCATCGCGGACCGTGGCGAGGGGATCAACGAGGCCGTGCACGAAAATATCTTCGAGCCTTACGTCACGAACAAGACGCGCGGAACCGGCCTCGGCCTCGCGATCGTGAAAAAAATCGTCGAGGAGCACGGCGGCATGGTGACGCTGGCCAACAACGACGGCCCGGGAGCGACCGCGACGATTCGACTGCCAATCGCCCGGGTTGGCGATACACTACGCGCGGCTCCCGATAATATTGAAACCGCTGCGAGCCCGCTGGAGAGGAAAGTCGTATGAGTTCCCCCTACATACTGGTTGTCGATGACGAGCCGGATATCCGCAGCCTGCTGAAGGAAATCCTCGAAGACGAAGGGTTTGAAATCGGTGTCGCGGAAAACGCGGAAAGCGCGCGCGAAGCCCGCCGTCACCGGCGCCCCGATCTCATTCTGCTCGATATCTGGATGCCGGACACGGACGGCATCACGCTGCTGAAAGAATGGTCCGAGGATGGTCACGTGGATGTCCCCGTGATCATGATGTCCGGACACGGCACGGTAGAGACCGCGGTCGAAGCGACCCGCCTCGGGGCTTACGACTTCATCGAAAAACCGCTCTCGATCGCGAAACTGCTCGTCACGGTGCAGCGCGCGCTCGAAGCCGCGGACCTGCAGCGCGAGAACATCGGCCTGAAGCGCAGCAGCGGGCCGCTCGATGAACCGATGGGTAACAGTCCGGCGATTCAGAAACTACGTGAGGACGCGGTTCGGATCGCACAGCACAAAACCGCCGTGTTCATCACCGGCGAATCCGGTAGTGGCAAGGAAGTGGTCGCACGCTTCCTGCACAATGCGAGCCCGCGTGCCGGCGGGCCGTTCGTCACCGTCGGCGTTGCCGGCCTCGCGCGGGAAAATCCCGACGCGGAACTGTTCGGCACGGAAACCGACGGTCACGTGACGTTCGGTTCGCTCGAACTGGCCAATGGCGGCTCGCTGTTTCTCAAAGACATCGCCGATATGGATCTGAATACGCAGGCACGCTTGCTGAGCGCACTCGAAAACGAATCCCTGTTGCGCGTTGGCGGGCGCGAACCGGTGCAGATCGACGTCCGGGTGATCGCCGCCACACGACGTAACCTGAGCGAAGCCGTCGCCGCCGGTACGTTTCGTGACGATTTGTTCTACCACCTGAACGTGGTTCCTCTGCAGGTGCCGCCGTTGCGCGACCGCGCCGAAGACATCGAGCTGCTGGTCAATTTCTACCTGAATTATTTTGCCGTACACGAGGGATTGCCCCGGCGCGAGTTTTCGAGCGGCGCACGCGCGCGACTCGCCGACTACGACTGGCCGGGCAATGCCCGTGAACTGAAAAACCTCGTCCAGCGGCTTATGATCCTCGGGAGTACCGAGCAGGTTTCCGCGCAGGAGATCAATTCAGCGCTCGGGATTCGCCCGCAGACCGAAGGCGACCTGCCGTTTCCGGGTTTTGACCTGCCGCTGCGTGAAGCGCGCGAAAAATTTGAAAAAGCCTATCTCGAGTACCAGTTGTATTCATTGCGCGGCAGCGTCAGTAAAGTCGCCGAGCGCGTTGGAATCGAACGCACCCACCTCTATCGGAAACTGCGTAGCCTCGGTATCGATCCGAAGCAAATCAAAGAATCCTCGAACGCATGAAAATCATCATCCTCGGAGCCGGGCAGGTGGGATCATCGGTCGCCGCCAACCTGTGCAACGAGGCAAACGATATCACCGTGGTCGATCGTAACCCGGTTTGCCTGCAGGCCCTGCAGGACCGTTTCGATTTGCGCGGCGTGCTCGGGCACGGCTCGCATCCGGAAATCCTCGCGCGCGCGGGCGCCCAGGATGCGGACATGATCGTCGCCGTAACGAACAGCGACGAGGTCAATATGATCGCCTGCCAGGTGGCCTATACCCTGTTTCGCACGCCGACGAAGATCGCGCGCGTACGCGAGACGCAATATCAGAAAGCCACGGAATTATTCGCTCAGGAAGCGCTGCCGATCGACGTCCTGATCAGCCCCGAGCAGGAGGTGACGGACTACATTCGGCGCCTGATCGAATTTCCCGGTGCCCTGCAGGTGCTCGATTTTGCCCATGGGCGGGTTCAGCTCGTCGCGGCGCGCGCGTTCTACGGCGGCCCGCTCGTCGGTCACAAGCTGAATGAACTAACCGAGCAGTTGCCCGGTGTCGAGACCCGCGTGGTCGCCATCTATCGTCGTCACGAAGCAATCATACCGAACGGCGATACCGTGATAGAAACCGGCGATGACGTGTTCTTCGTTGCCGCGCCAAAGCATATACGTGCGGTTATGAGCGAATTTCAGCGCCTGGATTCGCCGAACAAGCGCGTCATCATTGCCGGCGGCGGCAATATCGGCAAACGGCTCGCCGTGGCGCTCGAGAAGCAGTGCAATATCAAGATCATCGAGTCGAACGCCGATCGCGCACAACAAATTTCCGAAGAACTGAAACACGCCTACGTACTGCTTGGAGACGCCGCCGACGAAGAACTGCTGATCGAGGAGAATATAGACCAGACGGATGTGTTTTGCGCGCTGACGAATGCGGATGAAGCGAACATCATCTCCTCGATGCTGGCGAAACGCCTCGGTGCGAGGACGGTCATGGCGCTGATCAACCGGGCCGCTTACGTCGATCTCGTCCAGCGCGACATCATCGATATCGCGATTTCGCCGCAACAGGCGACCATCGGCTCGCTGCTCGCCCACGTTCGCCGCGGTGACGTGGTCAAGGTGCATGCGCTGCGCCGTGGCGCCGCCGAGGCCATCGAGGCCATTGCGCATGGTGACCGTAATTCCAGCCAGGTCGTGGGACGCTCGCTCGATGACATCGAACTCCCCCCCGGCACCACGATCGGCGCCGTCGTGCGCGGCGACGCCGTTATCATGGCGCACCACGATACGGTGATCGAAGCCGAAGACCACGTGATCATGATCGTCACGAACAAGCGACACGTACGTGATGTCGAACGATTGTTCCAGGTCAGCGTGACGTTCCTGTAAGCCAGCCCTTGCCGGCAGAAACCCGCAATGAGACGCCAGGTCATACAGAAAATTCTCGGGCTACTGTTGTCGATCTTCAGCCTCGCCCTGCTGCCACCGCTGCTGATCGCACACTGGACACGGGATGGCGCAAGTTCCGCGTTCGCGATTGCCATCGTCGCAATTCTCGCGGCCGGATTATTACTGTGGCTGCCCGTGCGCAAGGTCAACCAGGAAATGAAACTGCGCGACGGATTTATCGTCGTCGTCCTGTTCTGGGTGGTACTGGGAACGAGCGGATCGATACCGTTCATGCTCGTCGACGGCCTGAAAATGTCCGCCCCCGATGCGATTTTCGAGTCTCTCTCGGGACTGACCACGACCGGCGCCACGGTCATCGTCGGCCTCGATTACCTGCCACCCTCGATTCTGTTTTACCGTCAGCTGCTGCAATGGCTCGGCGGCATGGGCATCATCGTGCTGGCCGTCGCGATTCTGCCGATCCTCGGGGTCGGTGGCATGCAGCTCTACCGCGCCGAAACGCCCGGCCCGATGAAGGATGCGAAACTGACGCCGCGGATTACGGAAACGGCGAAAGCACTGTGGTACATCTATCTTGGCTTGACGGTCGCGTGTGCGCTCGCCTATCTCGCGGCGGGCATGACCGTGTTCGATGCCATTTCTCACAGTTTCAGTACCGTCGCCATCGGCGGATTTTCCACCCACGACCTCTCGCTCGGGTATTTCGACAACCCGGTCATCGAAGCGATCGCGGTGGCCTTCATGTTCGTCGCCGGGATCAATTTTTCGCTGCATTTTCTCGGCTGGCGCTACCGCAACGCAAAACCCTATTTCTACGACTCGGAGTTCCGCATGTACAGCGGGTTTACGCTCGCGGTGTGCCTCGTGTGCGGAATCGGGCTCGCCGTCACGCATTACGAAGACAACTGGCTGCACGCGTTCCGGCTCGGCATCTTTCAGGCCGTATCCGTCGGAACGACCACCGGATTCACCACCGCGAGTTTCCAGAACTGGCCGGGCTTTCTGCCGCTGCTGTTGTTGTTCGCGAGCTTCGTCGGCGCGTGCGCGGGTTCGACCGGTGGCGGTATCAAGGTGATCCGGTTTCTCCTGCTGTACAAGCAGGGCCGCCGCGAAATCCAGCGCCTGATCCACCCGAACGCCATTATCACGATCAAAATGGGCGGCCGGCCGGTGAACAACCGGGTCGTCGACGCGGTGTGGGGATTCTTCGCCACCTACGTCGCGGTGTTCGCCGCCTTGCTGTTGTCCGTCATGGCGACCGGGCTCGATCAGGTCACGGCGTTTTCCGCCGTCGCCGCCTGCCTGAACAATCTTGGCCCGGGTCTCGGCGAGGTCAGCGCACATTACGGGGAAATACCGGGTAGTACGAAACTGTTACTGAGCTTCGCGATGGTTCTCGGCCGTCTCGAAATCTTCACCCTGCTCGTTCTGCTGACCCCGTCGTTCTGGCGCAGCTGAGCGACGCTACAGACGATGAGTGCCCTGACCGAACGCCTCGAAGCGATGCTCGCCGCCGGTGAAGATTCGGCCCTGCTCCGTTTCAGCCTGGGCAACGCCTGGCTCGCCGGTGATCCGGCACGCGCCGCCGAACATCTGCAGCGCGCCGTCGAGATCGACCCCGACTATTCCGCCGCGTGGAAGATACTCGGCAAGGCACTCGACGCCGCCGGCAGACCGGATGCCGCGATCAGCACCTATGAGCAGGGTATCGAAGTCGCCGAACGCAAGGGCGACAAGCAGGCCGCACGTGAAATGCAGGTTTTTCTCAGACGACTGCTGAAAAACCGCAAACCCGTCTGAACGAACGGCCCCCGGGGAAGCGGTTTATGCACCGTGCAGGCGCAGCGTGCCCACAAGATCGGCCACGTTTGGATAATCGTGACGCGCGAGATAATCGCGGATGCCAGCGTTGATTTGCGCGCAGATCAGCGGTTCGTAGAACAACGCCGTGCCAATTCCCACTGCCGACGCGCCCGCGATCAGGAATTCAATCGCATCGCTCGCATCGACGATCCCGCCCTGGCCGATAATCGGAATTCCGTGCGCTTTCGTCGCCTGGTAAACCTGATGCACTTTAAGTAACGCGATCGGCTTGATCGCCGGTCCGGACAAGCCACCCTGGTTATTGCCGATTACCGGTTCACGCCGCTCGATGTCGATCGCCATACCCATCACCGTGTTGATCACCGCAAACGCGTCCGTGCCGGCGTCGATGCAGCGGCGCGCGTTGTTGACGATGTCGGTCTGGTTCGGCGACAGCTTCGTGACGAGCGGTTTCGATGTCGCCCGCCGACAGGCCGCGACAACCCGCGCGGACATGTCCGGATCATTGCCAAACGCGACTCCGCCCTCTTTGACGTTCGGACACGAGATATTGATTTCCATTGCGTCGATCGGCGAATCATCGAAAATTCGCGTGACCGCTTCGTATTCCTCGACGGTAGAACCCGAGACGTTCGCGATGAATCGCGTTTCGGTGAAATCAAGGCGCGGCAGATAATCGCGCACGACCGCGGCCGCGCCGGGGTTTTGCAGTCCAATCGCGTTCAGCATGCCGGCCGGCGTTTCGGCGATCCGGTGCGCCGGGTTACCGAGTCGTGCTTCGAGCGTCGTGCCCTTGAGGCAGATCGCACCGACATCGCGATTGGAAAAGCCTTCGATGCGGGTATATTCTTCGCCGAACCCGACGCAGCCCGACAACAGCACGAGCGGCGAATCGAAGCGCAGACCGCAGAATTCGAAATCAAGGCCCGGTGAGTTCTCCGGTTTCAACGCCATGGCCTGGTGCGGTGCCCCACGATCAACATTCATAATTCGCCGGTCTTTTTCGTCCCTGGCCGCGTTGCCCGTCCTCGCGTAGAGTCCGCAACGCGGGCTCCGCGCAAGCCGGACGCAATCTGCTCGAGCCGGACTTAATCAGAAGTTCCTGAAGTTTATTGCGGGATACCACACGAGCGAGTAGCCAACCGCCACGATGTTTCAAGTTGCACTGTTCGAGCCCGAAATCCCACCGAATACGGGCAACATTATACGCCTTTGCGCGAATACCGGCGTCACCCTGAACCTGATCGAACCGCTTGGTTTCGATCTCGATGATCGGTCACTGAAGCGCGCCGGCCTCGATTACCACGAATACGCGAGCCTGCAGGTACACCCCGGTTATGACGCGTTCATTCGGGCAATCGGCGACCAACGGGTTTTCGGATTCACAACCCACGGCACTGCGAGCGTGTTCGCGACCGCGTTCAAAGCGGGCGATGTGTTTTTGTTCGGCCCGGAAACGCGCGGACTGCCCGCCGCGCTGCGCGACGGATTACCGCCCGAGCGGCGGCTGCGCATTCCGATGATGGAAACGAGTCGCAGCCTGAACCTGTCGAATGCCGTTGCGGTGGTCGTATATGAGGCGTGGCGGCAGCAGGGTTTCGCCGGCGGCCGCTGACGACGTATCGTGAGGCGACGTCTCAGCCGCAGTCACCGCCGTTCGTGCTGTTGATCACCGTCACAATCGGCGGCGCCCCGGGCGCGCCCCCGGTACGGTAAGTGAGCTTGCATTGTGCCGCGGACACACCGGCGACCGAGTAGATAAACGTATCGCCCGCTGCATTGACTTCGACATCGAAACCACCGAGGCGCGGAACCAGCGGGTAGATTCCGCGCTCGTTTGCGAGCGGGTATCCGGAGACGAGATCGATCTCGACGGTCAGGCCGTCGCCCAGTGCGATCTTCGGCGCTTCGGCGCCGTCGGAAACCCAGATGGAATGTGCCAGTGCGGCGCCGCTGCGCACGCTGCCGGCGAGCCCGGCGAGCGCAATCGAACGCTGTTCCGCCACATGCGCCGCGCTGCGGGCCTGTACGAACGCGGCGAGCACACCGATCAGAACCAGCGCGGCGATCAGTTCCGGGCAAATTATCGTAGCGATTCGTTTCAGCTCAGCGGTCCTCGCGCACTCGTGCGGGTCGTGACACGGGTCAAACCCCGTGTCCCGGAAACTATAGTGCGCTGGCCGATATTTTCGACCCCGGGCGCCGTGCCCGACGGGAATTCTGTGACCGCCGGCACAGGCGAACGTGCCTGGAGCGAGCAAAGCGTGACGCAGTGGACAGCGACTCAGTCCTGCCCGGAGCCGGGAAACTCCGCGACGGGGTCACGCGCGAGCAGATTATCGACGGCGCCCCGCGGGGTCGTCCTGCCGCTGATCGTATCGGCCACTTCGTAGGAGATTGGCATCTCGACGCCGTCGCGGCGGGCGAATTCCGCGAGCGCGAGCGCCGTTGTCGCACCCTCGACGAGACCGGTTTCGTCGATTGCGCGTTGCGGGTCGGCGCCGGCCGCGAGGCTGAGGCCGAAGCGGCGGTTACGCGACATGTCATCGGTGCACGTGAGGACGAGATCGCCGAGCCCGGACAAACCCATGAACGTTTCGCGTCGACCACCGCGGGCAACGCCGAAGCGGGTGATTTCCGCGAGTCCGCGTGTGATCAACGCGGCACGGCTGTTACTGCCGAGTCCGAGCCCGTCGCTGATACCGGCGGCAATCGCGATGACGTTTTTGATCGCCCCGCCGATCTGCACCCCGATCACATCATCGCTCAGGTACGGACGAAATGACGGCGAGTGCAGTCGCCGCACGAGTTCGCGACCCTGTGCCGGATCGCGCGTTGCGACGGTAATCGCGGCCGGACGCTGTTCGGCGACTTCGCGCGCGAAATTCGGGCCCGACAACATCGCGAACGCCGCGTCGGGAAACGCAGCGGCGACGATTTCGTCAGCGAGCGCGAACGTCGCGTTCTCGATGCCCTTGCAGGCACACGCGATGCAGTTTGGCGGCGCAATCCGCGTGCTCAGGTCGCGCAGCACGGGTCGCAAGGTCTGGAACGGGACGACGGCGACGACCGTGTCGAACGTCGCCGGCAGTTCGTTCGTGTCGACGAGGTGCAGCGACGCTGGCAGTTCGATATCGGGCAGATAGCGGCTGTTGCGCCGGGTGCGGCGCATGGCCGCGATCGCGTCCGGGTCGCGGCCCCACAGCCACACGTCGTTCGCGGGATTTCGGCTCAGGACCAGCGCGAGTGCCGTCCCCCACGCGCCGGCGCCGAGAACGAGAACATTGCGTCCGGATTTCATCGGTTACGCTGCCTGTCGCGGTACGGAAACCGGCCGTTGCCCGGGTCGCTCAATTCACCACGGGGTTCGCCTGCTCGCCCTGCCGGCGCTGCAGTTCCTGGGCGTAAAGCATGTCGAAATTGACCGGCGCCAGCAGAATTTGCGGAAAACCGCCCTTGACCACGATATCCGAGACGACTTCGCGCACATAGGGAAACAAAATATTCGGACACGCGGTGGCGAGTATCGCCGGCAAATGCTCGGCGGGAAAACCGCTGATGGTGAAAATTCCCGCCTGCTTCGCTTCGACGAGATAAATACTGCGCTCGTCCTGCTTCACGGTGACGGTCACCTGCAGCACGACTTCGTACTGGTTTTCGCCGAGTTCACTCGTTTCATTCGAAAAATGGATATCGACCGACGGGTTCAGCTGTTCCGTGAAAACGCCGGGCGTGTTCGGCGCTTCGAACGAGAGATCCTTTACATATATCTTCTGAATTGAGAGCTGCCCGCTCGGGCCCTGCGCTTGCGCGTTGGCGGCGGGGTTTGCTTGGTCGGCCATGGATCACCTGTCTGGTTATGAAATTGAAAACGCGTTGCGGTGTGCTCGTCACCGGCCGCGGCCGGTTTTCAGGTCAGCGGAAGATTATCTGCCCGCCATGCGCTGATTCCGCCCTTGAGACTGTAAACCTGCTCGAAACCGGCGTCCGTCAGTTCCTTCACCGCCGCGAGCGAGGTGCTCCCCGTAGCGCAGTAAACAATGATCGGCCGGTCGCCGGATTTTTTCAGTTCACCGGATCTCGTCTTGATCTCGGCGGCGGGAATGTGGACGGCATTGATGATGTGCCCCGCGTCGAAATCATCGCGCGAACGAACGTCGAGCGGTAGTGCGTTTTCGCGATTGAGCAGTTGCACCGCCTCTATCGGCAGGACCCCTTTACTGCCCGCGGCCTGCGCGAAATTAACCATGAGCATTACAAGGATGAAGAAAAATGCGCTGACGAGAATCAGGTGATTACCGGCGAATTCGAGTAATTGGGCCATGCTTGCGATTCGATGTGAAAGGAGCCCCGACGGTCGTACTGCGGCGATCGTAAACCGGTGTTTCCGACGGCGTGGGCGGCGGCGCGTATGATACACTGATCCGCGGTTTGGAGCAGGCAGGTAACGGCCGCTTCAGGATCCCGGAACGCTCCTGGCGCCGTTCCGGCCGCAGTCCGCACACAGACACAGAAAAAAAGTCCGAGGTTTGCATGAGTAAAGTCGACCATCCAGTCATGTTGATCGTTCTCGACGGTTGGGGTCACAGCGACGAATCGGCGTTCAACGCGATCAAGGCCGCGAACACGCCGAACTGGGACCGGCTCATGCGCGATTACCCGCACGAACTAATCCGTTGCTCGGGCACCGACGTCGGTCTGCCGGACGCACAAATGGGCAATTCCGAGGTTGGCCACATGCACCTCGGCGCCGGTCGCACGATCAATCAGGATTTCACCCGTATCTCCCTTGCCATCGCCGACGGCGAATTCGCCGACAACCCGGCCTGGAGGCCGGCGATGCAGCGCGCCGCGACCGACGATAAAGCCGTGCATATTCTTGGCCTGCTGTCCCCGGGCGGTGTCCACAGCCACGAAGAACATATACTTGCGCTCGTTGATGCTGCCATGCGCCAGGGCGTGACACAGATCTACATCCATGCGTTTCTCGATGGCCGTGATACGCCGCCACGCAGCGCGGCCGATTCGATCAAACGGGTCACCGAGCATTGCGGGAAACTTGGGGCGGGTCGAATTGCAACGCTCGTCGGACGCTATCTCGCGATGGACCGAAACTCGAACTGGGAGCGCACCCGCGAAGCCTATGAACTGATCGTCGACGGCACGGCGGAGTTCTCGGCGGCGACGCCGCTCGCGGCGCTCGAAGCCGCATACAGCCGCGGGGAGAATGACGAGTTCGTGAAAACCGCGACCGTCGTACCGGACGGCACCACGGCAGTCCGCATGAACGACGGCGACGTTGTCATCTTCGCGAATTTTCGCGCCGATCGGGCGCGCCAGCTGACAGCAGCGTTCACGGCCCCGGACTTCAGCGGCTTCGATCGCGCGCGCGTGCCGGCACTCGGCTCCTTCATCACGATGACGAGCTACAGCACGGATTTCGATGTGCCGGTGGCATTTCCGCCCATCGAACTGAAAAACACGTTCGGCGAATGGGTCGCCGCCCACGGCCTGAATCAGCTGCGAATCGCGGAAACGGAAAAATACGCGCATGTCACGTTCTTCTTCGACGGCGGTATCGAACAGGCGGCAAACGGCGAAGACCGGATCCTGATCGATTCCCCTGACGTCGCAACCTACGACCTGAAACCCGAAATGAGCGCGGTGGAAGTAACCGATGCACTCGTTGCCGCGATCGAACGGCAGTACTACGACACGATTGTCTGCAACTACGCGAATGCCGATATGGTCGGGCACACCGGTGATTTCGACGCGACGGTGCGCTGCATCGAGACGCTCGACGCCTGCCTCGGCCGGGTTGTCGCGAGCGCGGTCGCGAACGGACTGGAAATTCTGATCACGGCCGATCACGGCAACGCGGAAAAAATGCGCGACGGCGCACAGGCGAAACAGGTGCATACGGCCCATACGAGCAATCTCGTGCCGCTGATCTACATCGGACGCCCGGGCAAGATCGCCGCGAATGGCTGCCTCAGCGATATCGCGCCGACAATGCTTACCCTGATGGGGATCGAACGCCCGGCGGAAATGACCGGGCGTCCGCTGGTCGCGCTGAACGACGAGAAACAGGCCGCGGCGTAGTCGGCACCGCGCGATGCCGGTTCCGGGTCGACGCATGCCGAGTACGTGCTCCAGGTTATGAAACACCGACCTCGATAACCAGGTACCCTGCCCTCGAATCGAGGGCAGGGACTTAGGATGGGGTTTAGAAAGTGATTCCGGTCCCGAAACCGTAGTGTCTCTGATTTGCCCACACCTGTTTGGAATACGGTCCGATGACGTCGACGCCCCGGACGCATTGAGGACCCCGCGCTCCCGTCGATCGACGAGCGCCACGCTGTCCGCTGCATTGTCGCTCGCGCTCGCCTGCACACCCGTCGGCGCTGTCGCGGCGAAAGACCTCGCGGAAATCAAATCACGCATCAGCGCCCTGGAAAGCTCGCTCACGGACAAGAAAATCGAGTACGACAGTGCCCGCGATGCCGTCCTCGAGATCGAACGTCGGTTACACACCGCGCGCGAGGAGAACATGAAGTTGCGCGCTGAGCTTGAAACGAAGATGCAGCATATCGAGGCCCTGCGCGCGCGGCGCGAAGTGATGAACGCACGTCGCGAAGCGTCGATCGCCGCGATCAGTGCCCTGCTGCTCGCACGCTACAAGCAGTCACGCCACCCGAAACTCAAGGTCATACTGGAAAATACGGACCTCGGGTCCCTGCAACGCAACCTCAAGTACTACGACACGCTCGCGAACGCCGAGAACGAACGCATCCAGGAGCACGGCGCGCGCGCGAGCGAACTCAAGCAACTCGAGACCGCGTTGAAACTCGAGGCGACGAAACTGCGCCGCATGCGTGGCCGGACGGAGGCGCAACTGAATGCGCTGAACGAGTCGTTCGAAAACCGTACGCGCGTGGCGAAATCGCTGGCGCAATTGTTACAGGACAGCAAGGAAAGCCTCGAGCAGCTGCGCCGCGACGAAAAGGAACTCAGCGAACTCGTCGATGACGTCCGCGAGGAATCACGCTCACCGGATCCCGCGCCGACGCCATTCAGCAAGCTCAAGGGTAGCCTCGCCTGGCCCACGGCAGGCCGCATCGCAAAAGCGCCGGGCACGGCGATGCGTGACGGTGGCGCGAAATGGAGCGGTGTGATCATCGAGTCGACACCAGGCGCCGACGTCGCCGCGGTCGCCGCGGGGCGGATCGCGTTCGCGGACTGGTTTCGCAACCTCGGCCTGCTCGTCATCATCGATCACGGCAACGGCTACATGAGCCTGTACGGACACAACCGGGAACTGCGCCGAACCGCCGGCGAGCGGGTGCAGGCCGGCGATATCGTCGCAGCCGTCGGCGATACCGGCGGCCGCATTTCCGCCGGCCTGTATTTCGAGATTCGTAAAAACGGTACCCCGCAGGATCCTCGCCAGTGGTGCCGCAAGTGAATGGAACCGGCGGCAAAATTATCGTTGAACTACGGTGGCACCCGCGCGTCGAACCTGCCACGATACCGCGGTCGACAGAACACGTGCCACGTTGCCGCTAACATCCCGTACCCCGCACATCGAAGGAGCTATACCCGACCATGCCGCCAGCGCTTCTGACCGCAATCCTGCTCTCGATATCGCTCGGTCTCGCCGCCGCGGAACCCGCCGATGTCGACGCCAACGCCGCCGCGCCGACCGTGGCCGCGCCCGCACCCGAGGAACCACCGAAACTGCCGCTCGACGACATCCGCGTACTCGTCGAGGTTTTCCACAAAATCAAGAATGACTACGTCGAGGAAGTGAGCGACAAGGACCTGCTCGAGGATGCCGTGCGCGGGATGCTCGCGGGGCTCGACCCGCACTCGTCATATCTCGACCCCGAGGGCTACCAATCCCTGCAGGAGGGTACGACCGGCGAGTTCGGCGGCCTCGGCATCGAAGTCGGCATGGATGATGGTTTTCTCAAAGTCATCGCACCGATCGACGACACGCCGGCCGCACGGGCCGGAATCCAGGCCGGAGATGTCATCATCCGGCTCGACGATACGCCGGTGAAAGGCCTGAGCCTCGGCAATGCCGTGAAGAAGATGCGCGGCAAAGCCGGCACGGATATCCATATCACGATCGTCCGCGAGGGCCTCGACAAAACACTGGATTTCACGCTGACCCGCGACGTCATCCAGATCCGGAGCGTCAAGAGCCGCTTTCTCGAACCCGCTATCGGCTACCTGCGAATTTCCCATTTCCAGTCGCGCACCGGCGATGATGTGAAGCAGCACCTGGCCGATTTGAAGCAGCAGGCCGGGAACGGACTGAAGGGGCTCGTGCTCGATCTGCGCAATAACCCGGGCGGCGTACTCGGCGCCGCGGTGTCCGTGTCCGATGCGTTCCTGACGTCCGGCAAGATCGTCTATACGGAAGGCCGGGTCGCGGATTCCGAACTCGAATTCAATGCGAAACCGCCGGATTTGATCGACGGCGCACCGCTCGTGGTGCTCGTGAACGAAGGCTCCGCGTCGGCATCCGAGATCGTCGCCGGGGCCCTCCAGGACAGCAAGCGCGCGGTGATCATGGGCCGTCGCTCGTTCGGCAAAGGTTCGGTACAGACGATCCTGCCGATGAACAACGAAGCGGCGCTGAAACTGACGACGGCGCGATACTTCACCCCGTCGGGCCGTTCGATCCAGGCGGAAGGGATCGTTCCCGACATCATCATCGACAAACTGAAACTGTCGGAGATCAGCGTAGCGAACGCGAATGTCGTGACCGAGGCGAACCTGACGGGTCACCTCGAAAACGGAAATGGTGAAACGCCGGCCGACGAGGAAAGCGAAACCGCGAAATCACCGGCGAAGGAACGCGAGGAGCTCGCACTGAAGGACTTCGAACTCTACGAAGCCCTGAATCTGCTCAAGGGCATGGCGCTGCTGCAGGCGCGCAGCAGCGGATTGTAAGCCCGTGCAGGACACCTGAAAGGGGAGCGCATTGTCCTATTTTGCCAGCGTAATCGTCGCGGCCTGCCTGTCCGTTTCGCAGACACCGATGCCCGTGGCCGATATCGCGATCATCATTGACGATATTGGCTATGACTACCGCAACAGTCGCGCCGCTGTCGAGCTGGACCATCCGTTCGCCTACGCCGTCCTGCCGTTCTCGCCGCACGCGCGCGATCTCGCCCGGCTCGCGAATGACCTCGACAAGAACGTGATCGTTCATCTGCCGATGGAAGCGGATACCGATAACCATGCGCTTGGCCCGGGCGCGCTCATGATGGACATGTCACAACCGGAAATCAGCGCGGCGTTATCGGAGTCGCTCGCCGCGGTGCCCTACGCGGTCGGGCTCAACAACCACATGGGTAGCCGCCTCACCCGGCAGAGCGACGCGATGGGCTGGCTGATGCAGGCAATTGTCGCGCGCGGCGACCTGTTCTTCGTCGACAGTCGCACGACGTCGGGCAGCGTCGCGCTGCAGGCGGCCCTGCAGGCGGATATCGCGGCCACCGCGCGCGATGTGTTTATCGATAACGAACAGTCACCGGAAGCCATTACGCACCAGCTCGCGGCGCTGGTGAAGCGCGCGAAGCAGGTGGGTCACGCGCTCGGAATCGCTCACCCGCATGCCGTCACGATCGACGTTTTGCGTAACTGGCACCCGCTCGAGGCCGGCGTGCGGGTGATCAAGCTCGCGGACTATATCGCGAACTACCGTCGCGGCGGCGCCAAGCTTACGGTCGCGTCAGCGCAGACGACGACTACGGAATGCGGCGATGAGAGCGAACACGCCGCCACCGCCGAGTATCCACACGCTCAGCGGTAGGGGTCCGAGCATACGGGTCGTATCGACCGTCGACGAATTGACGACCCCGGCCCCGATAATCAGCCCCACCCCGATCACCGCGAGTACGAGGCGCCGGTGTATGCGCTCGATTTCATTGCGGATTTCAGCGAGCTGCGGATCGTTACTGACCACCTGTATCCGTCCGCTGCGCACCTGATCGAGAATTTCAAACGCGAGTCCGGGCAGCTCCGGCAGACGATCGATCCACAACGGCACGTTCTGTCGCGTACTGCGCAACACGGAACGCACACCCACGCGATCACGCATCCAGTTTTCCAGCGACGGCCGTGCCGCGCGCCAAAGGTCGAGATCGGGGTCGAGCTGGCGCCCTATCCCCTCGATATTCACGAGCGTTTTTTGCAGCAACAACAGTTGCGGCAGAATCTTCATATGGAATCGTCGCGCCGTCTGGAACAGGCGCAGCAGCAGCGCGCCGACGGAGATCTCTTTCACCGGGCGATCGAAAATCGGTTCGCAAACCGTCCGGATCGCGAATTCGAACTCGTCGACCCGCGTGTCCTTCGGCACCCAGCCGGATTCGACGTGCAATTCCGCAACCCGACGATAGTTGCGATCGAGAAACGCACTGAAATTCTCCGCGAGATAGCGCTGATCGAATTCACTGAGCGAGCCCATGATGCCGAAGTCGACCGGCACATACACGGCCGGGCCGCCGTTTTCCCCCGGCTTCACGAACAAATTGCCGGGGTGCACATCGGCATGGAAAAAGTGATCGCGAAAGACCTGGGTAAAAAATACCTCGACGCCGGTTTCCGCGAGTTCGTGCAGATCAACACCGGCCGCCCGCAATGCCGCCACATTATCGATCGCAATACCGCTAACCCGCTCCATCACGAGGACGTTCTGCCGGCACAGAGACCAGAACACTTCGGGAACATCCATTTTCGGCGAATCCGCGAAATTGCGACGCAACTGCGATGCGTTCGCTGCCTCGCGCATCATGTCGAGTTCGTCGAGTATCGTCTTCTCGAATTCAGTAACAACGGCGACGAGGTGCAGTTCCTTGCCGGGAGAGGAATAGCGCTCGGCGGTATTCGCGAGGATTTTCATCAGGCCGATGTCGCGCTCGATCGTGCGGCGAATATTCGGCCGCACAACCTTGACGATCACCTCGCGCCCGTCTTTCAACAGCGCCGCGTGCACCTGCGCGATCGACGCGGAGGCGAGCGGTGTTTCATCAAAACTGTCGAACGCTTCGTCGATCCTGCAGCCATACGCTTTCTCGACGATCTCGCGCGCCAGCGAGCCGGAAAACGGTGCGACATTGTCCTGCAGTTGCGAAAACTCTTCGGCAATATCGTCGGGCAGAAAATCGCGCCGCGTCGACAGGATCTGACCGAACTTGATGAAAATCGGACCGAGCTGTTCGAGCACCCGCCGCAGCCGCAGCGCGCGCGGTCCGTGGTCGCTGCGGAACCAGTTCCACGGCAACAGGTACAGCACGAAGCGTAATGATTTGAACAGCGGAGTCGTAAACAGGAGCTCGTCGAGACCGTGACGGATCAGGATCCGCTGGATCGCGAGGACGCGGAAGAACTGGCCCGGTGTGATCACGAAGCCCCCCGCCGGCGGATGATCCGTTGTACCCGCGCGTGCAGCCTGTCGACGTCGCTGGCGACGCTCGCGCATTCGCTGACGAACGCTTCGATGTCTTCGCGCACCGGCAGCAGACCGAGTTCGAATCGCAGGTAATCACTCAGATCGCGTTCGATCGTTGCATGCGCATGGCGTGCCCAGCCAATCCCGGCGCGCACCCCGCGGCCGACCTGGCGCGCGAAGACATCGCCGGTACGGGCGGCCAGCAGACCTTCGAAATCGATCGAGGTGTCGGCCATCAGGGTCTGGATTTGCTGGGCTATGGCGAGATCACCTTCGATATCGACCCTGCCCGCGGCAAGCGTGCCGCCATCACGTCGGGTTTTCGCCATCGCGAGGAAATCCGCCGGACTGCCCGTGATCGTGACGTCCGCGCGCGCCGGATCCCCGGACAGCGTTATCTCTCCGTGCGCAACGCGTGCCATCACCGTATAGCCGGAACGCTTCAGCCGGAACGCGATCGAGCACTCGCCGAGTTCCGCGATGCGGTAGGCGGTCTTGTCGTCCGTCCGGATGACACGATTGATCGCGGTCGTCAGACTCGCGAGCAGCGGGTTTCGACGCACGGCCGCGGGAGCCCCGCGCCGGCCCTCAGAGTCGTATGCCATCATGCAGCGCGACGATACCGCCAGCCATGTTGCGATACCGGCATTGTTCGAATCCTGCCGCCTGCATCATCGCCAACAGGGAATCCTGATTCGGATGCATGCGGATCGATTCGGCAAGATAACGATAACTATCCGCGTCTTTTGCCACGATCTTGCCGATGCGCGGCAGCACCTTGAAAGAGAACGCGTCGTAAGCCGGGCGCAGGGCTCGCAGCTGGAGTTCGGAGAATTCGAGAACGAGCGCGCGGCCGCCCGGGCGCAGCACACGATACATTTCGCTGAGTGCCGCGTCCTTGTTCGTAACATTGCGCAGGCCGAAAGCGATACTGACCACATCGAACGAACGGTCCGGAAACGGCAGCAGTTCCGCGTTGGCCTGCGCCATGGAGACATTGTCGGGGCCGCCCTCGTCGAGCAGGCGGTCGCGTCCCACGCGCAGCATATCGCCGTTGATATCCGAAATAATCACGCGCCCGCGCGCACCGGTGCGCCGCGCGAACAGACGACCGAGGTCGCCCGTCCCGCCGGCCAGATCGAGGATGTCATTGCCGGGACGAACGCGCGCCGCCATGACGGCGAGGCGTTTCCACAGACGATGCAGACCGAACGACATCAGGTCGTTCATGACATCGTAGCTGTCCGCCACGGAATCGAAAACGGCGCGCACGCGGCGGGTCTTTTCTTCCGGACTGACATGCTCGAAACCGAAGTCGACTTCCGTCTCCCCGCTCGAGTCGCCCGCGGCGGTCCGTGATTTATTCACGCCCGCAGCGCACACTGCAGCACGTCCGGAGGACAACCCGGACAGCGCGCGCCGACGTTGTGCCGGTTGTTACCCGTCATCGTTCATGCCCGCGACTTTCTCGCGGTATTCCTCCCACAAGCGGGTTTCATTGCGGCCCATCTCGTAGAGATAATCCCACGAATACAGGCCCGTATTGTGGCCGTCGTCGAATTCGAGCTTGACCGCATAGTTACCGACGGGTTCGACCGCGGTAATGCCGACGGCCTCCTTGCCGAGTGGCAGCGTGCCCTGGCCGGGCCCGTGTCCACGCACTTCCGCCGACGGCGAATACACTCGCAGGAGTTCGCACGGCAGCTTGAAAACTGCACCATCGGAGAACGCGACTTCGAGCAGTCGCGAGCGCGTGTGCAGAACGATATTCGTCGGTGTGTGAGTGGCCATGTGCGTTTGCTTCAGAGTATGTAGCGGGCGAGGTCTTCGTCTTTCGTGAACTCACCAAGGTACTGGTCGACATAGGCCGCATTGATCGTCACCGTCTGCCCGACCATGCTCGGCGACGTGAACGACAAGCCCTCGAGCAGACGTTCCATCACCGTGTGCAGGCGGCGGGCGCCGATGTTTTCACTCTGCTCGTTAACCTGGTGGGCGATTTCCGCGATCCGCGCGATGCCGTCGTCGGTGAACTCGATGTCCAGCCCCTCGGTCGCGAGCAGGGCCTGGTACTGTTCCGTCAGGGACGCGTCCGGTTCGGTGAGAATACGCACGAAGTCCGCCACCCCGAGGGGATCGAGCTCGACCCGGTTCGGCAGGCGACCCTGCAGCTCCGGGATCAGATCGGAAGGCTTCGACAGGTGGAATGCACCCGAGGCGATAAACAGGACGTGATCGGTTTTGACGAGGCCATGCTTCGTGCTCACGGTGCAGCCTTCGACGAGCGGCAGCAAATCACGCTGTACGCCTTCGCGCGAGACGTCGGGGCCGCTCGTTTCCGAGCGCTGCGCAACCTTGTCGAGTTCGTCGAGAAAGACGATCCCGTTCTGCTCGAGATTCTCCATCGCGCCCGCGCGCAGGTCATCCTCGTTAATCAGCTTGCCGGCCTCTTCTTCCGTGAGCAATTTCATCGCGTTCGCGACTTTCACCCGGCGACTGCGTTTGCGCCCCGACCCCAGGTTCTGGAACATGCCCTGCAGCTGGCTCGTCATTTCCTCCATCCCGGGCGGCGCCATGATCTCGACCCCGATGTTCGTCGCCTCGAGTTCGATTTCAATTTCCTTGTCGTCGAGCGCGCCTTCACGGAGCATTTTGCGGAAACGCTGGCGGGTCGACGATTCCGCGTCCGCGGGCTCCTCCTGGAACGTGCGTGCGCCCGGCAGCAGGGCATCGAGCACACGCTCTTCGGCGGCGTCCGCGGCGGCGCCACGAACCTGCTCCATCGCCTCCTCGCGCGCCATGTTCACGGCGACGTCCGCGAGATCGCGGATAATCGACTCGACGTCGCGCCCGACATAGCCGACTTCGGTGAATTTCGTCGCCTCGACCTTGATGAACGGGGCGCCCGAGAGCTTCGCGAGGCGCCGTGCGATCTCCGTCTTACCGACCCCGGTCGGGCCGATCATGAGGATATTCTTCGGCGTGATCTCATTGCGCAGGCCGGGCTCGACCTGTGAACGACGCCAGCGGTTGCGCAGCGCAATTGCAACGGCGCGCTTGGCAGCGGCCTGACCGACGATGTGGTGGTCGAGCTGGTCGACGATTTCCTGCGGGGTCAATGCGGTCATCGTGGCATCACCCCGTCACGCCCCGGCGTCGAGGACTTCGACGACCACGTTCGTGTTCGTGTAGACGCAGATGTCGGCGGCGATTTTCAGGCCCTTGCGTACGATCGTTTCCGCATCGAGGTCCGTATTTTCGAGCATCGCGCGCGCCGCCGCGGTGGCGTAATTGCCGCCGGAACCGATCGCCATGACCGCGTCCTCCGGTTCGATCACGTCACCGGTGCCGGAAATAATCAGGGAATGTTCACGGTCGGCCACGGCCAGCAGCGCCTCGAGGCGACGCAGCATGCGGTCCGTGCGCCAGTCTTTCGCCAGCTCGACCGCCGAACGCAGCAGGTTGCCCTGGTGTTTTTGCAGTTTCGCCTCGAAACGCTCGAACAGCGTAAACGCATCGGCGGTGCCGCCGGCGAATCCCGCCAGCACCTTGTCGTCATACAGGCGCCGCACCTTGCGCGCGTTGCCCTTCAGCACCGTGTCGCCGAGCGATACCTGGCCATCGCCGCCGATGACGACACGGTCACCACGTCTGACGGAGAGAATTGTCGTAGAGCGAATGCGTTCCATCGGATCCGGGCGGTATTGGAAAGTGCGAAATTGTACACGAATTCCTCCACCTGGCCGGTGCGTGCGGTTCAGTCCCGCTTGCGTTTCGCGCGTGGATGGGCGGCGTCGTAGACCTTCGCGAGATGCTGAAAATCGAGGTGCGTGTAAACCTGCGTCGTCGTGATGTTCGAATGCCCGAGCAATTCCTGCACGGCGCGCAAATCGCCCGAAGATTCGAGCACATGCGTCGCGAACGAGTGGCGCAACATGTGCGGGTGGACATGGCGATCCAGCCCCTGCGCGAGCGCCCAGCTGCGCAGACGTTGCTGGACCGTTCGCGTGGTCAACCGGGTACCACGCTGGTTGATGAACATCGCCGTCTCGCCGGCGCGAACCCGCGCGGTGCGCTCGCCGAGCCAGCGCTCGACGGCGGCGGCGGCGATACGTCCAACCGGCACCACCCGTTCCTTGCCGCCCTTGCCGAGGACCCTGACTTCACGCTCACGCAGGTCGAGATCCGTACAGTCGAGGTTGACGAGTTCCGACACGCGCAAACCGCTCGAATACAGCAGTTCCCACATCGCAAGATCGCGTACTTCGACGAAGCCCTGCGCTGTGCGATCGAGCAGGCGCGCACTTTGATCCGCATCGAGGGCTTTCGGCAGTTTGCGTTGCCGGCGCGGTGCGCGTACATCGACCACCGGGTTTGCGCGCACGATCCCGCGTCGCGCAAGGTGCGCATACAGCGCGCGCAGCGACGACAGCATGCGCGCGAGCGTGGCACCACTCTTGCCATTGCGATGCTCGGCGGCGACGAACGCGCGCAACGCCTGGGTGTCGATCTCCGACCACGCGCTGACCCCGAGGGTTTCGAAATAATCCGTAAACCGACGCAGATCGCGTCGATAGGCCTCACGCGTGTTTTTCGCGTAACCGCCGAGACTGGCGAGAAAATCATCGATGTCGGCGACCGGCATGCGCGCCGATCCCGCGGTCACCCGGCCGTACTCCGCGCAACCCAGGGGTCGATGATGAACGAGACGATATCACCGAGGTAGGTGAGAAATTCCGTACCCATGTCGCCGTTGAAGCGCTTTGGATCATCGCTGCTGATCACGAGCAGACCGTCCCAGGACTTGCCCCCGAGCGGCAATAATACGGCGGAGCCGGCAGTGCCTGCAGCGGGAAACAGGTACGCGGCCTGTTCCGGGTCGAGCGCGCCACACTGCGACTCGCGGTGTTCGAGGCTGCGCCCGAACAGCGCTCGCGCTTCACAGTCCGCGCCGACAAATTCGGCCAGCGGCGGTGATTCCGTGAATCCCGGTGCGGCGAAGACGAGCGTGCGTACCCGCTCGGCCTTGAAATCGCGCATCAGATTATCGGCCAGGGTCGCGAATATGGCCTGCGGGCCGGCCGCCTCCATCAGCAGCAAGGCGAGTTGATGGATCCGCGTGATCAGCTCCTGATTCGATTCGGCCAGCCGCACGAGTTCATGGAAACGGGTCTTCAGTCGCTGGTTTTCGCTGCGCAGCGACGCGACCTGGCGCTCCAGCAGCGAGGTCGCCCCGCCGCTCGCATGCGGAATATCGAGTTCGTGGAGGACGTCCGGGTAGGCGGTGAAGAACGCCGGATTGGCTTTCAGGTAAGCGGCAACGGCACGGGCATCGGGTAAATCGGCGTGGCGCGCGGTGTTATCGTCGCTGGGCGAACTCATAAGTGCAGTATACCCTCGAACACGCGGGCTGCGGGACCGGTCATGTACAGGGCGGCGTCATCGCGGCCGGACCATTCGAGTTCGAGTTCACCACCGCGCAGGACCGCGCTTGCGCGATCGTCGAGCAAACCCCAGCGGTGCGCCACCGCCATCGCCGCGCACGCACCGGTGCCGCAGGCGAGCGTTTCGCCAACCCCGCGTTCGAACACGCGCAGCCGGAAGCGGTCGCGGGCCTCGATCTCGAGAAAACCGACATTGACCCGGGCGGGGAAAGCCTCGTGCTGCTGCAGGGCCGCGCCGATCGCGGTCACCGGCGCCTTCCCGACATCGTCGACGAGCATCACGGCGTGGGGATTACCCATCGAAACGGCTCCGAATTCATAGTCCTGGCCGTCGATCGTCAACGTGTAACGCGCCGCCGGCGTCGTCGCTGCGAACGGGATCCGTGCCGGCTCGAACACGGGACGGCCCATGTTCACGCGCACCTTGTCATCGTCGGTGAACGCGAGGTCGTAGAGTTCGCCGGCGATTTCGATCAATAGCGTCGCGGCATCGCCACCGCATTCATCGCGCAAAAAGCGCGCGACACAACGCACGCCGTTGCCGCAGTGTTCCGCCGCACTGCCGTCGGCGTTGAATATGCCGTAGCGCGCGGCAGCCGCCGGAAATTTCGATCGCGATATGACCAGGATCTGGTCGCAGCCGACCCCGAATCGCCGATCGGCGATCTTCGCGAGTTGCGCGGGCTCGAGTCCGTACGTCGTCACACGTTCGTCGAGTACGACGAAATCGTTACCAAGACCGTGCATTTTCGTAAACGGGACGTCCATCGGGTGTTCTCATCACAGGGTCGGGCGCCGGGTTTGCGCACGGGGCGCCATCATAGGCGCGCGCCGCCGGATTTCCAATGTTGCGCCCGCGCGTCGATCACTCCACCCGGGTAAGCCGGTAACCGTCGGCCTGCAGCAGGTTCAGCACCCCTTCTTTGCCCGGCAGATGCAGGGCGCCAATCGCGATAAACATGCCGCCACGCGCGAGCCCGCTATGCATTCGCCCGACCATGCGGTGGTTGCGCTGCCGCAGCAACAGATCCATGAAACGCTCCTGCAGTGGCGATTCATAGCGCGCGGCCATGCGCATCATGCCGGCGAGGTCCTCGGTTTCGTAATATTCGATCATCTCGTCGACTTCCGCCTGGAAGCTGTCGTAGTGACACGCCGTCAAGGTGAGCAATTCGAGCTGTTCGTGTTCGCTCAATCCGTCGAACACGGCAATCTGTTCGTCGAGCGTTTCGAGACCGGACAGGGTTTTGCCGGCGGCCTGCGCCGCATTCATGAGCATCAGATCGAGCGGCGGAGCATGCTGATCCGGGGGCAGGGAGAGCGTCGTGTACGCGGCCCAGGGTTTCAGCCGATCGGCCGCGGCCCTGCTCACCTGGTAGCGCGCGAGCAGCTCGACGACACGCGTATACAGGTCCGGCGGGAGCAGCTGCGACAACGACCGCCCGTTATAGAAGTACATCGCACGCGACATCCGCGCGACGGTATCGGCATCGAACATGACTTCCATCATGAAATCACTGCTGCGCTCGAGCGCCGCGGACACGGCCGGAGACAGGCGCGCAACGCGCGGATCGGAAATATGGATCGTGCCGAAAATGAAACTCTCGGCGCCGGTTTCCGCCTCGACCCGCCACAATAAACCCGTCGGGAAACCGCCCGGATCGACGCTCCCGGTGCCGGCTCGCAGCTCCGGACAATCGAACGCGGCGGCGGTCGTGGCGAATACCGCCGCGATCACGCAACCGGCGACGCGTCGGCACAGGGCGGCAATCAGCATCAACTGAGCATATCATCCCCGAGATCGAGCGTGCCGCCGTGGCCGGCCCGCGCGATCTGCTCGCTCGCGTCACGCCAGCGCTGATCGCGCACGAGTGCCGCGAGACCAATCTGCCCGCCACGCCCATGCATCCGCATGAGCCGGACCTGGGTCAAGGGCTCGATTTGCGCGCGGCAGTTCGCGAGCAGGCGCTCCGTACCGGCGCGGTCGTTGCACAGCAGTATCACATCGCAACCGGCATCGAGCGCGAGCGCGGCGCGGGCCTCGACGTCACCCGCATCGGCCGCGCCCGACATGTTCAGGTCGTCGCTGAACACGATGCCCTGAAAATCCAGCTCCCGGCGCAGTATGTCCCTGATCCACACCCGCGAGTAACCGGCGGGTTGCCGGTCCACTTGCGGATACCTGACATGCGCCGGCATGACACCCTCGAGACTCGCGGCCAGCAAGCGGAACGGGACGAGATCGGCGTTCTCGATGTCGTAATAGCTGCGATCGTCGATTGGTAACTCGACGTGGGAATCGGCGACGACGGTGCCGTGACCCGGATAATGCTTCCCCACGGCGGACATCCCGGCCTCATGCATGCCCGTGATATAGGCGTGCGCGAGATGCCCGACGCTGTGCGGATCGGCATGGAAAGCCCGATCGTCGATGATCCGGCTGCGCGGATTGCGTAAATCGAGCACCGGAGCGAAGCTGAAATCGACCCCGATCGCACGCAGTTCCGCGGCCATGAGCCAGCCGCACCGACGCGCAAACTCAAGCCCTTCAGCTTCGTTCGCGTCATACATTTCCCCGATCGTTGCCGCGGCCGGCAGTTCGGTGAAGCCGCTGCGGAAGCGTTGTACACGACCGCCCTCGTGGTCGACGGCGATCAGCAGCCGGGGTGAGCGCAGCGCGTGCAATTCGTCGATCACTGCGGTGATCTGCTCGGGACTCTCATAATTGCGCGAGAACAGTACCACCCCGCCGACGAGCGGGTGACGCAGCACGTCCCGATCGTGCGCCGTCAGCGCGGTGCCTTCGAAATCAGTCATTAACGGTCCTAGCGACATCCGGATCCCCGTGCGCGATGCGAGCCTGTACAAGCCGGAATCGTCGTCATGTGAACCGTCGACGTGCCGGTCCCGGCGACTGTACCGAGCTTGCGGTAACGCTCAATTCTGAAACGCGGCGCGTTTGATTTGCAAGGCGTCGCGCAGGCGATCACCGAGCGTGTTGATCGCGACGACGATCGAAAACAACGCGAGCCCCGGACCCAGCGCCATGTGCGGTGCTATCAGCAGGTAGCGCGTGCCGTCCTTGATCATCGCGCCCCACGACGGGGTTGGCGGTTGCACCCCGAGGCCGAGAAACGACAAGCCGGCCTCGGCGATGATCACCGCGGCCACGGCGAACGTTGCTTCGACGATCAACGGCGCGAGGATCAACGGCAATATATGGCGCAGACAAATCCGCATGACGGACGTGCCGAGCGCGCGCGCCACGAGCACGTGATCGCGTTGCTTCACGCTGAGCGTCTGCGCGCGCGCGAGGCGGGCGAAACCCACCCAGCTGACGATCGCAAGTGCCATCAACACATTCTCGATACCGGGCCCGAGTACGGCGGCCAGTGCAATCGCGAGCAGGATCCCGGGAAACGCGAGGAAGACGTCCATGATGCGTGCGCCGACGGTATCGACGATGCCGCCGAACCACGCGATCGCCATGCCGAAAGCCGTGCCGAACACGACGGAAATCGCTACCACCGAGAACGCCACCGTACACGACACACTCGCGCCGAGCAGCACGCGACGCCCGATGTCGCGACCCAGATCATCGCGCCCGAGCACGGCGGAGAACGTCGGTTCGTCGAACGTCGCATCGAGCCGGATCGCATTCGCATCACCGATGAGTATTGGCGCGAGCGCCGCGGCGAGTATCCACCCGACGACAATCGCGATACTGAGCTTTGCGGTAACCGGCATCAGTCGAGGCTTATCCGCGGATCGACCCTCGTGTAGACGATGTCCGTCAACGTATTGACGAGCACGTAGGCGGCGCTGATCACGAGGACACACGCCTGCACGAGCGGGTAATCGCGGCGCTGGATCGCTTCAATCGTCAGTTGCCCAATTCCGGGCCACGCGAAAATCGTCTCCGTGATGACCGCGCCGCCGAGTAAGGCACCGAGTTGCAGGCCGATGATCGTGAGCACCGGCAGCGCCGCATTCGGGACCGCGTGCCGTGCGATGACCGTCGCCGGCGACAGGCCGCGGGCACGCGCGGACACGATGAATTCTTCCGACAGCACCTCGAGCAACGACGCCCTGATCATGCGCGCGAGGATCGCGGCAAGCGACGCACCAAGCGTCAACGCGGGCAGTACGATCGCGGTCGGCGACCCGGTACCGCTGACCGGAAACCAGCCGAGCCCGATCGAAAACACGATGATCAGCAGCGGGCCGAGCAGAAAGTTCGGTATCGATACGCCGAGCAGTGACACGGTGGCCGCAACGCTGTCCCACAGCGTGTTTGGATTCAACGCCGCGATGATGCCAAGCGGCAGCGCGATCGCGATCGCGGTGACCAGGCTCGTCAATGCGAGCAACACCGTCCAGGGAATGCGTTCGGCGAGGACCGCCACGATCGGTTTTTTCGAGTACAGCGAAACGCCGAGATCCAGACTTGCGAGCTTGCGATGGAACGTCAGCCACTGCACCGCGAGTGGTTCGTCGAGCCCGAGATCCGCTCGCAGCGTCTCGCGATCGGCGATGCTGGCGGACTCGCCGAGCATGACTTCAACCGGGTCGCCGGGCACGAGATGGAGCAGAAAAAATGTAATCGAGGAAACACCGAGCAGGACGAGCGCCGCCGTCGCTATTCGATGCACGGCCAATGAACCCATGGATACCCGGAACGGAACCGCCTGTGCGTAATGCTCAAGCTTAGCCCGAACGGGTGATGGCGGCAAAGCTCACCCGGGCGCGCCCGACCCGGACGCGGTCGCTGCCGCAGGCCTGACAGCTGTGATAGAGTTGCCGCCTACATCGACGCAAAAGCACAGGGAATCGGCAGTGGCTCGCCATCAATTCGAGGACATCGATCAGGACAGTCGCTGGCTCGACAACACGACGAATATCACCCATCTGATCGTCCGTGCGGCGGGCTTCATCCTCATGTTCGTCGGCCTGTGGATCGGCTTGAAGACCATCAACGAAGCGTGGTCGCTGTACCAGCAACCGCAGAATATCGAACGCCTGGCGCGTGCCATCGAACAGGGCTCGAACCTCGACAAGGCACTCACTTCAACAGCGGGAAGTCCGGACGGCGAAGCCGGTGCGAATGGCCAGGTGCGGGAAGTCAACGCGGCACTCGGCTTTCGCCTGTCGTATTTCGTCGCCTGGGTGATCGCGATCCTGTTGCTCATGCTGATCGGACGTCTCGCAATCGCGGCGGTCAAGACCGGCGGCGAACTCGCGCTCTACGATCTGCAAATCAAACGCTTTGCGAAATACCTGACGGAACAGGCGAGCGGCGCGGGCCAGCGCTAGCACACGTTACTCGGCGCTCCTGCGCTCACGCGGAGCGGACTCGCGCTGTTGCCGCTCCAGCCGCCGTTCCGCGTTCCTGGACGAACGCCACTTCTCTATCGCCGCACGACGCTCCGCGGCCGGCAGTTCACGCAGACGCGCCCGCAGCGCCGCCCGTTCGCTGGCGCTGCGCCGCTCCAGATCACGTCGGATCTGCCGGCGTTCCTCCGGCGTGCTGCTTTGCCACTGCTGACGCAAGGCCTCGCGACGCTCAGCCGGGAGGCTGCGGAATCGCTGAAACGTCCGCCGCAAGCGCTGGCGTTCGGCCGGGGGCAGGTCGCGGAACCGCTTCAGTCTCTCGAGCACGCGCGCGCGACGTTGCGGGGTCATCGCATCGAGCTTGCGCTTGTTCTCGCGCAAGCGTTCACGCGCCGCGGCGGGCAACTCGGCCCAGGTTCGCGCGCGCGCGAGGAGTTCATGCTGCCGCTCGGCCGGGTATTCGTCCCAGGCCCCGGCGGCATCGCGAAGTATGCGTTGCTCTTGCGCATCGAGCGTTGCCCACGGGATCGGGTCCGCTGCGCGGGTCGATGCGGACAACGCCAGCAGCAGCAAGGTGCACGCTGCGCGCTTCATTCGATTACGGTTCGACATCGTCGACCTCGTCGACCTCGTCGGTGGATTGTGCCGACGACTCCTCGAACATTCCGGGATCGAGGATCGTGCCGTCCTCGTCCTGCCACTGCGACATGAAATCCAGCAGCGCGATGCCGGGCGGTTCGTCGGCGGCGGCCGCAACGGACATCGACACGAGTAAGGCCGCGCACGAACGCTTAACCCGCGTACCCATTGGCGTCCAGCCAGTGGTAGAAATCGAGGTCCTCGATTAATTCAATGTCATCATTGAGGCGGGCGACTTCGAGCAGCAGGCTGTCGTTGTCGTAGATATTCCGCGCGGTCTGCGGCAGGCCGGCGAGCATGACCACGGCGATCGCCGCGGTGGCGAACGCGATCCCCGGCGTATACGCACGCAATCCCGTGCGCGTTCCTCGTGCCTGCGACAACGCGAGCGCCCGCCGTCGCGCGAGCGCGGCCGACAGCGCCGGATCGGGGCGCGCGAGCTCCGCGTCGAGCGCGTGCCGGATCCGCTGCGTCCACTCAGTCTCGCGTTGGCTCATATCGTCCTCCCGTGGTAGCGCCGAGTTTGTCGCGCAGCGCGGCCAGCGCCCGTGAATAATGCGTCTTTACGCTACCCGTGGAACAGCCCATCGCCGCTGCCGTTTGCCTGACGTCGAGGCCCTCCCACAAGCGCAACAGAAAAACCTGTTGCTGGCGCAGCGGCAAACCACGCACCGCCGGCAGCAGCTCGTCGATGAAACGTTCGCTGTGCAGGCGGCGATCGGGTTCCGCGTCGGCGCGCTCAGGATAGCGTTCCCACGGACGGGCGTCCGTCGTGTCCTCATCGGCGGCGCGGAACAGTCCGAATACGCGCCGCTTCACGAGCTGGCGGCGATACCAGTCGCGAATGCGACTCTGCAGCACGCGGTGGAACAATGGCGGCCATTCCTCCGGCGCGCGGGTGGCGTATTTGCCCGCGAGTTTCATCATCGCATCCTGCACGATATCGAGCGCATCGTCACGGTTGCCGGTGGCGATTTCCGCCATCCGGAACGCGCGGCGCTCAACGCCGGCGAGAAACTCGTTGAGCGCCCTGTCGTTGTCCAGATCAATCCCCCTTCCGCCGGACGGCAAGCGCCTTTCCGGGGTTCGAACGTGCCGCGTCCGCAGCGCGGCACGTCGTCAGCGTCATGCCACCTAACGGCGCGCAGCAACGCGGTTGGCCCGTCTGTCGAGTCGCCGGTTCGCGCCGTCGCCACGCCGGTCGAGGCGGCCGTTCGCGCGCTGACCCGCGTGCTCGAAACGCCCGGCCCGCCGGTCGAAGCCGTTCGCCCGCGCGCGATCGGCGCGCGCCGAGAAGCGATCTTCGATGCGGTTGCCGCGCAGATCCGTGCGTCGTTCGATGCGATCGCCGGTCCGATCGAGGCGCTGGGCTCGCCGATCCGCCGTGCGCTCGCGAACATCCCCGGCCCGCGGCCCGGCGGCCCCGCGATCGTCGCGCCGGTCGAGACGCCGATCGATGCGATCCCCCGTGCGGTCGAGCCTGTTCTCTACCCGATCGCCGGTGCGATCGAGACGGTTGTCGACGCGGTTACCTTTCGCCTCGAGGCGATTGGAAAGCCGGTCCCGGCCGGCGTCGCTCGCGCGCGCGGCGCGGGCATCGTAGCGATCCTCGATCCGATCGCCGCGGTGATCCAGGCGATCATCGATGCGCTCGCCACGCTGGTCGAGACGCTCGTCGATACGATCACCGCGGTCGTCCGTGTCGGCGAACGCTGACGGGAACGGAACCGCCCCGACACTGAGGATTCCGGCAATCACAAGGGCTGATGATTTCACGTTGTTCTCCTTCGTATGCGAGCAAAATTGCTCCGACACCCGAACAACGCATGAACGCATGATTGGTTGACGCAACGTTTCGATTAATTTCTGAATTCCAATAAAATCATGTAGTTAGGCAATAGTCCCGGGCATCCTACGTAATCTCGACGACGGTGCCCGGCGGCACGAGATCGTAGAGTTCCGTGATGTCGGCGTTGCGCATGCGCACACAGCCGTGCGAGCCCGGCCGCGACATATCCGTGTCGTCCGGCGTGCCATGAATATAGATGTAGCGGGATTTCGTATCGACATTGCCACCGGCATTGCGGCCCGGTTCGGTCCCCGCGAGCCACAGGATCCGGGTGACGATCCAGTCGCGCCCGGGGTGTTGGTCGCGCAACGCGGCCGCATACGTTTCACCGGTCGGGCAACGCCCGACGAATACCGTATCGGGTGGGCAGCCGTCGCCAAACTTCTCGTCGATCACGTGGCGGCCACGCGGTGTGCATTCGCTGTCGAGCATTTCACCCGCACCGTTCGCGGCCGTGGATACCGGGTAGGTACGCAACAATTCATCGCCAGCGAACAGACACAGGGTCTGCGTGTCCAGATCGATCGTGATACGGCGCTCAGTCATGCGTACTTAAGCGTTGCACGTTAACGAGCCCGTCATAATAGCCGTCGAGCCCGGTGTCGTAATGCGCAATCGAGTCGCGCCTGACGAGGATATTGTCCTCGTACCACAGCGGTACATAGGGCAGATCCTCGAGCAGCCGCGCCTGGATCTGTCGATACGCAGCGGCGCGCCCGGCGAGATCCGCATTCGCCTCGGCGGTTTCGATGAGTGCGTCGACAGCCGCATTAATGTAGCGACCCCGATTCGCGCCCGCCGGCGGCACCGACCCGGAATGAAACGCGTAACGAAAAATATCCGGCTGTTTCAATCCGACCCACGACAGGCTGTACAACTGAAACCGACCGTTTTTGATGTCGGCATAAAACGTACCCCAATCGTAACTCGAGATCTCGAGCGCGATCCCGACTTGTGCGAGTTGATCCTGGATCGTCGTGGCGACGCGCAGGCGAAAGTGATCGCTCGAGGTTTTATAGACGAGCGGCAACGGGTGTTCAACACTGTAACCGAGTTCGCCGAGCAGGCGCCTGGCGGCATCCGGGTCATAGCTATGGGGCTTCAGCGCCGCGTTGCCGGCCCAGTGCGTCGGCGGAAATATCGCCTCGGCCAGACGCGCGCGCTCGCCGAACAGGTATTTGATCAGGGCTTCCCGATCAATGGCATGCGCAATCGCCTGACGCAGCTTCAGTTCACCCGCCATCGGGTCCGCGAGGTTGAAACCGAGATACGTAAACGTCGTCCCGGGCCGGTGCACCGCCTCGATGTGTTCGCGCCGGCCAAGCCAGTCGACGAGTTCCGGGGTCATCGAACCCTGGATCAAATCGAGTTCGCCGTGCGCGAGTTTCAATGCCCGCACGGTCGCATCAGGCACCGTGATGAACTCGACGATCTGTCCGTCGGAACGCCGCTTCAGACGCACCCGCGAGTCGCTCGGTGGCGCGGCGATCTCGAACGGGCCGCTGCCGATCGGCGTCGCGACGGTGGCGCTGCCTTGCGCCAGCACGGACGCCGGCATAATGCCGATAACGAGCAGACCCGGAAACAGCGGGTCGGGTGTTGCGAGTTCGAATTCGACGACTTCCGGCGTCGGTGCGCTGATGCGCTCGATGTTCGTGAGTGACCCGCGGTGTGGCGACACGGTTGCCGCATCGAGCACGGAGCGATACGTCGCGACCACGTCCGCGCCGGTCACCGCGCTGCCGTCGTGGAAGCGTTGTCCGGGTTGCAGTTGAAAGCGATAACGCGTTGGCGAAATTTGTTCCCACGTGGCGAGCGCCGGGATCGGACGCTGGGCCTCGTTGAAATCGACGAGCGACTGGTAGATCAAACGGCCGATCCGGTAGGACGTCGCATCGGTGGCGAAGCGCGGATCGAACGTGACGGGCGCCGTCGCAAGACCAAAACGTATCGTTTCCGGATCCGGTTCAGCGCAGCCGGACAGCAGTATGCCGAGCAGCAGTGCGAGCAACGCCGCCGGATTAACTCGGGTTGAAAATCGCGATCGATTCGACATGTGAAGTATGCGGAAACATGTCCATGATCCCGGCTGCCGTCAGCGTGAATCCGTGTCGTTCGACGATCGCTTTCGTATCCCGCGCCAGCGTCACGGGATTGCAGGACACGTAGACGATCCGTTTCAGACCGCGGAGCTTCAGGCGATCGACGATCACATCGGCGCCGGTGCGCGGCGGGTCGAGCAGCATCATCGTCGTCGCCGTGAGATCGATCCGGTCGACCGCATCAGGGTCGGCGAGGTTAGCGACCGCGAAGCTCGTGTTCGCGAGGCTGTTCGCCGCGGCGTTCTCGCGCGCGCGGGTCACGAGATCATCGCTGCCCTCGATGCCGTGCACGTGTCCGGCGTGCACCGCGAGTGGCAGCGAAAAATTTCCGAGGCCCGCATACAAATCGAGTACGCGGTCGTCGGGACCCGGTTGCAGGGCAGCGATGACCGTCGCAATCATGTTTCGATTCATCGCACCGTTGACCTGGGTAAAATCCGTCGGCGCGAACGCAATCGAGAGCTCATCGATCCGGTAACTCAAAGCCGGGGTCGCGTCGTTCAGTGCATGCACGCTGTCCTCGCCGCCGGGTTGCAGGTAAATTCCGAGCCCGCTGTCGGCCTGGAAATCCGCGAGGCGCGCGAGATCGGATCCACTCAGCGCTTCGAGGTGACGCACGACGAGCGCGACGTCGTCGTCGCCGGCCGAGACCTCGATCTGCGGTATCCGGTTCGGGATCGACAGGCCGTTGACGAGTTCGCGCAATGCCAACAGTCGTTCCCCGACTTCCGGCAGTAACACGCAGCAGGTCTCGATGTCGGCGACGTAGGGCGCGGCCTTTTCGCGAAAACCGACGAGCGCCCCGCCCTTCTTCTCGACGTATTTCACGCCGAGGCGTGCCTTGCGACGATAGCCCCAGGTCGGGCCGCGCAGCGCCGGCAGACGGGTCACCGGCTCGATGCCTGCCTGATGCCGCAGCAGTTCGAACAGCACGGACTCCTTGTGCGCGACCTGATCGTCGGGATCGAGATGCTGCAGGGAGCAACCGCCGCAAACCTCGGCGTGAACACATCGCGGCACAATCCGTTGCGCACTCGGCGTGAGAATTTCCAGCGCCACGGCTTCATCGAAACTGCCGCGCCGCTTCAGCGGTTGCGCGACAACGGTTTCGCCCGGCAACGCGCCACGTACGAACACGGTTTTCCCCTCGTGGCGCCCCACGCCACGGCCTTCGTGCGAGAGGTTGTCGATCGTGAGCGTGTACGGCGCGCGCCGTTTTTGTCGTCGCATAGTCAGATCCGTTGCTGTGGCCGGATCAGGCGGGCGGCCAGGCGGCGAGGAATTCAGCGAAATGAGGCTCGGCGGATTGCTCGAGGAACGTGCGTACCCGTTGCAATTCGGTGCTGTACCGGTCGTCCGTCAGGTGCCCGCGCATGCGCTCGAAACTCAGGTAAACGAGGTAGGTGTTCAGCACATCGGTTTCGCAGTAGTTGCGGATCGCCACGATCTCGCCGGCGAGATATTGATCCCACACGCGCGCGCCGCTCATCCCCATCTTGCCGGGAAAACCGAGCAGCGTTGCGATATCGTCGAGCGGTGCGACCGCCCGCCCCTGGTAACCGGCGATCACGTCCATCAGATCGATGTGACGCCAGTGGAAACGGCCGAGATAATTATTGTAGCGAAAACTCGTGTCGTCGCTGCCGGTCTCCCAGTAGCGCGGCGCACTGATGCCGTGAAACAGCGTGCGGTAGTGCAGTACCGGCAGATCGAAGCCGCCACCATTCCAGGACACGAGTACCGGGGTGAAGCGTTCGATGCCTTCGAAAAACCGTCGGATCAGTTCTTCTTCCGGCGCTTCCGGGTCGCCGAGCGACCACACCGAGAGACGGTCGTCGACGCGCAGCACCGCCGAGATCGCGACGATCCGCTGCAGATGATGGCGCAGAAAATCCGAGCGCCCGTCCGTTTCCTGCAGGCGCTTGTTGAACATGATCTTCGCGACCTCGGCATCATCCGCGACGTCGAGATCCCACAAGCGGCGCGCGCCGTTGACGTCGGGCACCGTTTCGATATCAAAGACGAAAACGTTCATGCGCGCCGCCTTCGCGCCGGTTGCCGGGCGACGTCCATTATTTCTGCCGCCAGCTGCCACCGCTCTGATACCACCAGCCGCCCGGGGCATTACCAACCCAACGTTCGGCAAAAATCCCGCGAATATCCGGTTCCCACTCGGGGTGCGCGTTCGCCTTCGCGATTTCGCCGTACAGACGGTTGCGGTCGGCATTCTCGTCGACCACGAGCTTCTTCACCTGGTTACGCGCCTGCAGCGGTACGAGCGAGGCATCGCGCAGCGTGATCAGGCCGGTCGCGGCCATGCCAACGGCCCCGCTTGCGTAATGCGGTTTCAGTTGCTGGTGCCGCCGCTCCATCGCCTGCTTCAGCGCATTGATCGCCGGCGTCTGGATATTGATATCGATTCCCTGCGCAGCCGCGGTTGGAATGACCACATCGCGGATCGCCGCGCCGAGTGCGAACAATGCCGTCACCGGCATCACAATCGAACTCTGCGGCGAGTCCGCGGGTGGCACCGACTCGCCGGCGCCCGACTCACCCTTGCCGTAAACGTCCTGGATGAACAGGTCGGCGGCACGCTCAGCGGCCGCCTCGGGGAAATACACATTGACCGTGACGCAAGCGACGAGGCAGGCACCGAGGCCGATCGCGGTGAGTGAGCGAAATTTCATAACAATTCTCCGTTTGTGTTCGAAGCGATCTCAAAAACTAATGCGTCTGGCGGGTGCCCGTGCCGCCGATATCCAGCTCTACCTTGCCACGGGATATCTGCTTGATGCCATCGACGAGCGTTTGCCAGCGAATTCTGCGCCCGGAACCCTTCACGTCAATCCAGGGTGGGAATATACCGCCGCGCGTCAGAATGAAGAACCCGCCATCCGGATCCGAGGCCACGCCGCGCATCTGGCAGTGTCCATTCAACAATTCGCAACCGATCCCGAGTCGACCGTAGGAGTAACTCGGGATGAAGCGCAACCATCCCTGCGACAGCGCGGAACCCGTGCCCGCACCGAGGCGCCCGAGGTTATCCACGGCCCGCTGGCTGATGCGATGCGGGGTCGGGTCATCGGGCGGCGTGGCGAACTCGGCGTCGAAGCGGATCGGTTGCCAGGCCTGCAGCACGAGATCGTCGATCCGGCCGTCGAGGCGACCACTGATGTTACCGAACGAAAACGTCCGCGTGAGTTCCGCGAGGGATATCTGATCGACGGCAACCGTCGCCGACAGTACCGGTACGGTTGAAAACAGCTTGTCGATTTCGAGGTCCCGGATCGAGACCTGTCCGTCGAACAGGTTCACCGTCAAATCACCGTCGAGACGCAGGCGGTTGGACGCGTACGTCAGCAAGGGGATTTCGCCGGACAGCTTGCCGGATAATGGCATCCAGCCGAACGCCGCGGTCAGTGCGCTCAGCGTAATCGGGGTCAGCGTTCCGGATAGCGCGATTTCGGTATCGCCGAGGGAAAAGTTGCGCACTTCCAGCGTGTCGAGACGCAGCACGCCGTCGAACAGTGCCACGTCCTGCCAGCTCGCAACCTGCAGATTACGCCGCGTGGACGTCCAGTCGATCCGGCCGGCGCCGATCGGGACCTTGTAAAGTGCGCCGCCGATCCACCCGACATGCGATTCACGCGGCGTCGTACCGGCATGCAATTCGATCTCGCCGTCGAGTCCGTACAGCGAAAATCGACCGCGCTGATCGTCAATGTACAGCTTGTCAAAGCGCAGACTCAGTTCGTCGATCTCGTCGTTCCTGCCCGCGAGCGTCGCGTGCAGGCCACCGGCCGTCTCGAGCGAACTGAGCGCGGTGTCGAGCGACAACGGCTGCAGGTACGTGCGATACAGGTTAACCATCTTGTCCGTGCTGAATGAGAATTCGAGTGTCTCCCAGCGCGGATCGGGCGCGAAGTACAGATCGCCGGTGAATTTCAGGTCGATCACATCCGGGTGTGTGAGCTGCACGTGATTGACCCGGATCTCCTCCGACCCGAGTCCCGCGATGCGCGCCGCCAGCGTAATCGGGGCGTAGTTGCTGTTAACGAAAAACCCCGGCTTGATGCCGCCCATCTCGAACCCGGGTTCGACGTAGATCGCGCCGCTTTCGAGCACGACATCAAACTCGAGCGCGGTGCCGGCGGCATCCGTGCTGAACGCGGCCGTAAACCGGGCATCGATCGCTTCGGCAACGTTACTGCCGTTCATGTTCAGGGTATCCACGCGACCTTCGAGCGTGCAGTCGGGTGGGCCGGACACCCCGTCGGTGCAATTTGCCGTCAGCGTGATCGTTCCGGAATCCAGCGTGTGGTCACGAAAAAACGGCAGTTCCGTAAGCAGGGCCGAAACGGGTGCGAGCGCGAATTCGTCGACTTTCAGTTGCATGTGCCGGCCTCCGTGGTCCGCATCGACAACAAGTTCGATCCGCGACGAATCACCGATCCGTCCGCCGGCGCTGATCCGGTATTGTTCGCGCCCGCTCCAGCTGAGCGCGGCGCTCAGGCTGACGGCACCGAGGGGCGAGTGCGCGACAGCGAGTGTTGCGCGCGTGCAGTCTACGGCCGTGGCACTGATTTCGATCGCGTCGCAACGCAACGTGAGCCCGCGGAACTGCAAATTCTCACTGAAGACTAGATCGGCGATGCTGAACTCAAGGTTAACCGTCGCCGGCGCCGCGGCAAGCGTAACTGCGTTGAACCACGCGCCGAGGAGACCCAGCCAGGCACGCGCGATGCGGGGCGTCATGACCCGATACTGTGAGCGTGAAGACATGCGCAGGCTCGGCGTGACGGCCGCGTTCCGGGCCGCCGGATTCAGGCGGGAAAAACGTTCGTTGACAGGTAACGATCGCCACGGTCGCAAATGATGACGACGATCACGGCATGTTCGAGCTCGGCCGAAAGTCGCAACGCCGCGGCGACCGCGCCGCCGGACGAGATCCCGGCGAAAATTCCTTCGCGCGCGCCGAGTGCACGGGTCATGTCTTCGGCCTCATCCTGTGTCACGTCGATAATTCGATCGACGCGCGAGGGATCATAGATTTTAGGCAGGTAGGCTTCGGGCCAGCGCCGAATGCCCGGAATCGACGCGCCGTCGCACGGTTGCACGCCGACGATCTGCACCGCGGGGTTCTGTTCCTTCAGATATTTCGAGGTCCCCATGATGGTACCGGTCGTGCCCATCGAACTGACGAAGTGCGTAATCTCGCCGCCCGTGTCACGCCAGATTTCGCGCCCGGTGCTTTCGTAATGCGCGAGGGGGTTATTCGGATTCGCAAACTGATCGAGGATCCTGCCGTCGCCGGCGCGCTCCATTGCGCGTGCCGTTTCGATGGCTGCTTCCATGCTGCCGGCCTGCGGCGTGAGCACGACTTCGGCGCCGAATGCCTTCATCACGGCGCGGCGCTCGACGCTCATGTGTTCCGGCATCACGAGCACCATACGATAACCCTTGATCGCGGCGGCCATGGCAAGCGCGATGCCCGTATTGCCGCTCGTCGCTTCGATCAACGTGTCACCCGGCGCGATCTCGCCGCGTTCCTCGGCCCCGCGGATCATGCCGAGCGCGGCGCGATCCTTGACCGATCCGGCCGGATTATTGCCTTCGAGTTTGCCGAGTATTGTGTTCGATGTCGCGCCCGGCAGTCGCTGCAGGCGAACGAGCGGCGTGTTGCCGACAAAGTCCTCGATCGTCGGATAATTCATCGGCCGATCCTAACAGATCACCCGCGAAGGACCCGTCGTGCCGGCACCCGCCCGACGACGGGACGGCCGCGATGGCACGCTACCGTCAGTAACGGTAGCCGAGGTGCAGCAGGTGGAAGTTGATCCCCGGATTGTCGTCGCCGAGTCCGGCGTTCGACAGATGCTGAAAGCGATACAGCAGTTCATAGCGGCCGCCCTCGCCGAAACGCAGGCCGGCGCCGACGTGGCTGCCAAACGCGAACGGAATATCGAAATCCTTGTCGCCAATCGAGTCGTCCGTATGTACGTGCGCGCCGACGCCGAACTCAACGAACGGCACGAAGCCGTTCGACTCCTCGCGCAGTAACTGGAACACCGGGGTGATATGGAAATCACCGAGCGAGTCGTTGCCCGTGCGTCCCTTGTCACCATCCCAGTACGAAGCGCCGAGTTCCCACTGGCCGCTCAGATACCAGTTGCCCGCCGTGAACCACTGCGCCGACCAGTCGCGCTTGAACGACAAACCGACGCGATCGACGTCCTCGTCGCTCTCGGCGGTGCCGAGTTCGAGCGAAATACTGCTGTCGAGCGCCGCCGCCGGCAGGCTGAGAAAAGCAAGTACGCAGGTTAGCAGGGCAAGCGGGGACAGGCGTGATGTTGTCGGGCTCATGCGGGATTCCAGGGTAATTTCGCGGTACCGGGGCGCCAAGGCTAGCGGGTAATCTGGCGCGATTCAAGCGCGCTACGGGGTTGACGTCAGTCTTCTTCCGCCAGCGTTTTGTACAGCACGAGTGCGTTCTCACGACCATCGAGCGCGGGATAATAATCCTTGCGTTCACCGATACGTGCAAAGCCGGCGCGCAAGTACAAATCGAGCGCCGCGGCGTTCGATGGCCGTACTTCGAGAAATGCCGTCTTCGCGCCGCGGACCCGCGCCGAGTCGATGAGCTTTTGCAGCAATGCCGCGGCGTACCCGCGGCGGCGATAATCGGGATCCACGCACACATTGAGGACATGACATTCCTGGGCGGCGATCGTCATGATGCCGTAGCCCGCGAGCTCGCGCTCATCGACGACCGCCCAGCAGCAATAGCCAACGCGCAGGCAATCAGAAAACACCCCGAGCGACCACGGGAAGTCATAGGAGCGGCATTCGATTGCATGTACCCGGTTCAGGTCGTGCTCGCGCAAAGGGCGCAGGACCGGTCGGGGTGATTCAGCGACGGCGCTCACGTGCTTTGCTCCTCAAGCAAGGTCTTGACGATGAGCAGATCCTGCCACGATTTGCGTTTTTCCTGCGGCGTGCGCAGCAAATACGCCGGGTGGTAAGTCACGATCACGGGGATCTGCGCGACGCCATAAGTATATCGTTGACCCCGCATTTTGCCGATAGGCGTCGATTCGTTCAGCAGGTTCTGAGCCGCGATCCGACCGAGCGCAAGGATCACGCGCGGCGCGATGAGCTCAACCTGGCGCGCGAGGTAATCGCCGCATGCGACGACTTCTTCCGGCCGCGGGTCGCGATTGCCGGGCGGTCGACATTTGAGGATGTTCGCGATGTAAGCGTGTTCGCGCGCGATCCCGATCGCGTTGAGCATTGAATTCAGCAACTGGCCCGCCTTGCCGACGAACGGTTCACCGCGGCGGTCCTCCTCGGCGCCGGGGGCTTCGCCAATGATCAGCAGGTCGGCATTACGGTTACCGACACCGAAAACGGTTTGCGTACGGCTTGTGTGCAGGTCACAGCGCGTGCAGGCGGCAACCCGTGCGGCCAGGGTATCGAGGTCAGCGGTAGCGGGGTCCGGGCCCTCGAGCCGGGGTGACGCAGGCGCGTCCGCCGGGGGTGCCGCGGGCAGGTCCCCGGCGCTTGCGGGCAGGTCCCGGCGCACCCAGACATCCACCCCGAGCGTTGCGAGATCGGCGACTCGATTCACGGCTCGCAGCCTGGCGCTGTGCACCCGCCGCACGCGGGGCTTCCGGCACGGCTGGCGCGCGACGAACGGACAACCCGCATCCGCCGCTCAGGCAGCGTCGCGCGACGCATCGTCGGGACGTTGACGCTCGCGTCGGTGACGGCGGATCTGCGCCAGCGTGACGACGGGTCCGGACACCGCGTAAGCGATGAAACACAGCGCCAGCACCGCGGCCGGGTCGAGCGATATCAACACGAACACGAGTACGATCGCGAGCACTGCGACGAACGGCACGCGACCGCGCAAATCGAGTTCCTTGAAACTGTAATAGCGGATATTGCTGACCATGAGCAACGCGGTCGCGATCGTGAGACCGAACAACACGAGCGTTGCGACGCCGGGCGATTTCAGTGCATAGCTTTCAAAGAACCAGATGGTGCCGGCGACAACGGCTGCCGCGGCCGGGCTCGGCAATCCCTGGAAATATTTCTTGTCCGCGACATGCGCCTGGGTGTTGAAGCGAGCAAGCCGCAGCGCCGCGGCGGACGTGAAGATAAAAGCCGCGAGCCAGCCGAGTTTACCGAGATCGACAAGTATCCATTCGTAGGCGACGAGCGCCGGGGCGAGCCCGAACGAGACCATATCGGCGAGGCTGTCATATTCCGCGCCAAAATCGCTCTGCGTGTTCGTCATGCGCGCTATCCGGCCATCCATGCCGTCGAGCACCATGGCGACGAAAATCGAGATCGCGGCAGGTTCGTAACGACCATTGATCGCCGCGACGATGGCATAGAATCCGGCGAACAGGGCGCCGGTCGTGAGCAGGTTTGGTAACAGGTAGATGCCGCCGCCGCGGCGTTTCGGTGGCGTGCCCGCGGGCACCTGGCGGACGCGTGGCGGTTCGTTAGGATCCGGCTTGTCGTTCATGGGCTCAACTGTAGACCAGAAGCGCTTGCAACTCTAATCGGACCGCCGTGGCGGCGATCCACCGTTGCTCACGGCCGCATGCCCGCGACGGGCGCACCGTTAGCGAACAGCGCTGCGCGGCTGCTACGCACGCGGTAACCCGACGCACGCACCGACAGGCGCGAACGGAGCCGGCGGTGCCGCCGCGGCCGCGTTCATGCCTCATCCGTCACCGAGCGATCGATGACACTCGCGGCCGGGTTCGTCGTCGCCGCATCGGCGTCCCGCGGGAGTGACATGCGCGTCAGGTGCACGAGCATTGCCACGATCGAACTGCCGGCCGCCACCTTGTCGCCGGCGGCAACGGCGAGTTGGCTGCCCGCCGGCAGATACAGCCGCGCCGAGCAACCGAAATTTGCGTAACCGATCCGGCGCCCCTGGCCGATTCGCTCACCCGGGTTGTAGGCGATCGAGACATTACCGCCCCACTCGCCACGTGTAATCACGAGCACGATGTCGTCGCGTTCATCGGTTCTGATGTGGAAAGCATTCGAGTGTTTGGGACAGCCCTCCCCCGGTTCGGGGTCGGGGATCGTCGTCCACTGCTCAACGATCTTGCCTTCGATCGGCGCATAGATACTGCGGATATCAAATATGCCGGTCGTCACCGCGACGGATTCGCTGTCGCGCTTGAGCCACGGATCCCGCGTCGGCCCGCTTGCCGTAATCCGTCCGTGAATCGGGCTGACGATCGCGAGCGGCAGCGACGGCGGCGTCTGTGTCGGGTCGCGAAACTGGTAAAACAGCAGACCCAGCAGCCCCCAGGCCGGTATCGCCGCGTAGAAACCGAGAAACGCATGCAGGAGTGCCGCGCAAACGGCCACGAGGAGCAACAATCCGTGCCCCTCGCGGGCGATCATGGCATAGGTTTTAGTTGGCATACCGGGCGCCCTGGCTGCAGGTTTCGGGATCCTTCGACCCGCCTCGAAACGCCACGTGCGCTCCCTGTTGCGGCGTTGCGATCATGCCCGGACGCAGTGGAAGGCTGCTAACCGCGCGCTTCAAATATTGCAACGGTCGGGCTTCGGGTCAGGCTCATGGCTTACATCCCCTCCGATGTCCCTCCCCTCGATTTGCCGGGGAGGGGGACGTTGCGTTGAGACCCGGGGTCTCATCAGGTAGTTCTGCTGTTTAGTTCTTGCTGCGGTCTACGAGTTTATTCTCCTTGATCCACGGCATCATCTCGCGCAGGCGGGCGCCCACTTCCTCAATGCCGTGCTCCCGCGACAGACGCCGCTTCGCCTGCAGTACCGCCGCGCCGGTTTTGTTCTCGCCCATCCATTCGCGCGCGAACTCGCCATTCTGGATTTCGGAGAGGATTTCCTTCATTGCGGCACGCGACTCGGGTCCGATGACGCGTTTGCCACGCGTGAAATCGCCGTATTCCGCCGTATTCGAAATCGAATACCGCATATCCGCAATGCCACCCTCGTAGATCAGGTCGACGATCAGTTTCAGTTCGTGCAGGCATTCGAAATACGCCATTTCCGGTGCGTAACCCGCTTCGACGAGCGTTTCGAACCCGGCCTGGATCAGCTCCGACACCCCGCCGCACAGTACGGTTTGTTCGCCGAACAGATCCGTTTCCGTTTCTTCGCGGAACGAGGTCTCGATCACGCCGGCGCGGCCGCCACCATTCGCGGACGCATAGGACAACGCGAGTTCCTTGGCCTGGCCACTCGCGTCCTGAGCCACCGCGATCAGACTCGGGACACCGCCGCCGCCGACATAGGTTGAACGCACGAGATGGCCCGGACCTTTCGGCGCGATCATGATCACGTCGAGATCGGCGCGCGGGCGGATTTGACCGAAATGGATGTTGAAACCGTGGGCAAACGCGAGTGCCGCATCCTGCTTGATGTTCGGTTCGATCTCCTCGCGGTACAAATCACCCTGGGTTTCGTCCGGCGCGAGGATCATGACGACGTCGGCCGCGGCGACGGCTTCGGCGATCGGCTTGACCGACAGCCCGGACGCTTCGGCCTTGGCCCGGCTGCCCGACCCTTCGCGCAGACCAACCGTGACGCTGACCCCGGAATCCTTCAGATTGTTCGCATGGGCATGGCCCTGCGAACCGTAGCCGACGATGGCGACTTTCTTGCTCTGAATCAGCGCGAGGTCCGCGTCTTTGTCGTAATAGATGTTCATGGTCATGGTTGTGTTTCCGTTGGTATCAAACTCTAAGTGGTCCTGGCGCGAGCGGCCCGGGCGATTCCGTCCGGTACCGGCTCGGGCTTACGCGCGCATTGCTTTCGTGCCACGCAGGATTCCGAGTACCCCGGAGCGCACGACTTCGAGAATCCGCTTGGCACTGACGGCTTCGATGAACGCATTCAGCTTATCGCTGTCGCCAATAATTTCGACGATGTAGGTCGTCTCGGTAACGTCGACGATACGGCCGCCGAAAATATCGACGAGACGTGACATCTCTTCTCGCTGCTCCGTGCCGGCGGCACGCAGCTTGATCAGCATGATTTCGCGTTCGATCGCGCGCCCTTCATTCAGATCGACGAGGCGAATGACATCGACGAGCTTGTTCAGCTGCTTCGTGATCTGTTCGATGATTTCCGGTGAGCCACTCGTGACGAGTGTTAAACGCGAGACCGTCGGGTCTTCCGTTGGCGCGACGGACAGCGACTCGATGTTGTAGGCCCGTGCCGAGAACAGACCGGCAACGCGCGACAGCGCCCCGGCGGTGTTCTCGAGCAGGATCGAGATGGTATGCCGCTCGCTCATGCGAGTTCCCGGTCGTCACCCGCGAGGTGCATCTCGTGCTGTCCCTTGCCGGCCGCAATCATCGGATAGACGTTCTCGCGCTGATCGGTGACGAAATCCATGAGGACCAGCCGGTCTTTCATCGCGAACGCTTCGATCAGCGCCGCTTCGACGTCACCGGGTTTTTCGATACGCATGCCGACGTGCCCGAAGCTTTCGGCAAGTTTCACGAAATCCGGCAGGGCGTCCATGTAGGAGTGCGAATAACGGCTTTCGTAGAAGAATTCCTGCCACTGGCGAACCATGCCCATGTAGCGGTTATTCAGGCTGATCATCTTGATCGGCAGGTCGTATTGCAGGCAGGTGGATAATTCCTGTATGCACATGACGAGGCTTGCCTCGCCGGTTACGCATGCGACGGTGCTGTCCGGATACGCGAGCTGCACCCCCATCGCCGCCGGCAGGCCGAAGCCCATCGTGCCGAGGCCGCCGGAATTGATCCAGCGGCGCGGCTGATCGAACTTGTAGTACTGCGCCGCCCACATCTGGTGCTGACCGACGTCCGAAGTGACGAACGCATCACCGTGCGTGATCTCGTACATTTTCTCGATCACGGCCTGCGGTTTGATGAACTCGCTGTGCTTGTCATATTTCAGGCAATCGAGCCGCTGCCACTCGCGGATCTGCTGCCACCACGCGTCGGCCTCGCGATCGACCGGCTTAATATCGTCGGCCTGCAACAGGCGGTTCAGTTCGCCGAGCACGTTGCGCACGCTGCCGACGATCGGCACGTCCACCGGTACGTTTTTCGAAATCGACGAGGGATCGATATCGATATGCACGATTTTCGCTTCCGGGCAGAACTGCTCGAGGTCGCCGGTGACGCGATCGTCGAAACGCGCGCCGATCGCGATCAGCACGTCGCAGTGATGCATCGCCATGTTCGCTTCGTACGTGCCGTGCATACCGAGCATGCCGATGAACTGCGGATCGCTGCCCGGATAGGCACCGAGCCCCATCAGTGTGTTCGTAACGGGATAACCGAGACGGCGGACGAATTCCGTCAGTTGTTCCGACGCGTTGTCGAGAATCACCCCGCCACCGGTATAGATCATCGGTTTGCGCGCATTTTCGATCAGCTGCAGGGCTTTCTTGATCTGGCCCGGATGACCTTTCGTCGTCGGCTTGTAGGAGCGCATTTCGACGGATTCGGGGTAGTGGTACTCGGCAACGTTCGCGGTCACGTCCTTCGGAATGTCGACAACCACAGGACCCGGCCGGCCCGACATCGCAACGTAGAACGCTTTTTTTATCGTCAGCGCCAGATCCTCGACGCGTTCGACGAGAAAATTGTGTTTCACACACGGGCGCGTGATGCCGATGCAGTCGACTTCCTGGAACGCATCGTTACCGATCAGATGGGTCGAGACCTGGCCGGTGAATACGACGAGGGGAATCGAGTCCATATAAGCCGTGGCGATGCCGGTAACGCAATTCGTCGCACCGGGGCCCGAGGTAACGAGAACGACGCCGGGTTTGCCGGTCGCGCGCGCGTAACCGTCCGCCGCGTGGGTCGCACCCTGCTCGTGGCGAACAAGTACGTGCTTGAAGCCGTCCTGTTTGAACACTTCATCGTAAATGTGCAGAACCGCGCCACCGGGATACCCGAACACGTACTCCACACCTTCGTCGGCCAGCGCGCGGCAGAATATTTCCGCGCCCCTCAGATTCTCGCTCACGTTCACGTTTCCTAATAACTAATGGCCCAAGTCGGGCCAAAAAATAATGCGATCCGGCGGGGCGATCGCGGTCCCGGTTCCGGGCTTGTCGCGAGTCCTTCGAGGACGGCATATACAGTCGAATTGTTGCGGTCGGTCTACCCTTACAGGCTGTCGAAAAACGGCAGCGCTCGACGTCTCGCGTTCCGGCGCTGCGCGGAATCCTCACGTATTTACGACTACGCGGCGGTTCCTGCGCGCCGGCGGTACGCGACCTGTCGTCGCTCGCTGCGTTTTTCAGCAGCCTGTACAAGGGGGCGGCGATGAAATCGGCCCCCCGGGCACAGGCCCGTGTGACGTCGGCAATAATCCGCGACGCCCAACTCGCAGAGAACAGGGCAAACTACTGGCATTCATATGACAGGTCAAGCATGGGCCGGAGCATTTCGTCGCCGAACGCGTGTTGCACAAACCGCGCGTAGTCCTGAGAATGCCCTCGCGCGCGGCCACGTCGGCAGGGCACGGGATGGCTTGCTGCGCACAACGTGGTTCGACGTTCGCCGGCGTATGGCCGCCGCCGCACGAACAGCCGAGAATTCAGCACCTGCCCGGAGATCACCGAACGCATGAGATTATCGAAACTCCTCCTCCCGACGCTGCGCGAATCGCCGGCCGATACGGAAGTCATCAGTCATCAGCTCATGGTGCGTGCCGGCATGGTGCGCCAGCTCGCGGCCGGGATTTATACCTGGCTGCCGCTCGGCCTGCGGGTGCTGCGCCGCATCGAGGCTATCGTGCGCGAGGAAATGGACCGCGCCGGCGCCCAGGAACTGCTCATGTCGGGCGTGCTGCCGGCCGAACTGTGGCGCGAATCCGGTCGCTGGGATGCTTACGGACCGGAACTGCTGCGCCTGAACGACCGTCACGACCGCGAGTTCTGTCTCGGCCCGACCCACGAAGAAGTGATTACCGATCTGATCCGCCGTGAAGTGCGCAGCTACAAACAGCTGCCGGCAAATTTCTACCAGATCCAGACGAAATTCCGCGACGAAATCCGGCCCCGGTTCGGCATCATGCGGGCGCGCGAGTTCGTCATGAAAGACGCTTACTCATTCCATCTCGATCAGGCCTCCCTGCAGGAAACCTACGAGCAGATGTACGCGACGTATTCGCGCATCTTCGATCGCATCGGCCTGAGTTATCGCGCGGTTATCGCCGATACGGGCTCGATCGGCGGCTCGACGTCGCACGAATTCCACGTGCTCGCGGATTCCGGTGAAGACGAAATCGCGTTCTCGCGCGACGGCACGTTCGCCGCGAACGTCGAAATGGTTGCAAGCGTAGCCAGCGGCGAACGCCCCGCTCCGGACGAGACGATGGTGACGGTCGATACGCCCGATCAGCACTCTATCGAGCACGTCTGTGCGTTTTTACGCACGACTCCGCAGCAGTGCGTGAAAACCCTCATGGTGGAAGGCGCCGACGGCGGTGTCGTCGCGCTCGTGCTGCGTGGCGACCATGAGCTCAATGCGGTGAAGGCACAGAACCTCGACGCGGTCGCGTCCCCGCTCCGATTCGCCGCGGCGCACGAGATCGAAGCCGCGGTGGGCTGTGGGCCCGGCTCGCTCGGGCCGGTGGGCCTCGGCGTACCGTGCTTCGTCGATCATGCGGCCGCCGTGCTCGCCGACTTCGTCTGTGGCGCGAACGAGGAAGGGCGGCATCTGCGCGGGGTGAACTGGGGACGCGATCTCGCGGCGCCGGACAGTGTCGATCTGCGCAATGTCACGAACGGTGATCCCGCTCCCGACGGCAGCGGCGAACTCGAGTTGCGCCGCGGCATCGAAGTCGGCCACATTTTCCAGCTCGGGCAGAAATACAGCGCCGCGATGAAGGCAACGGTGCTCGACGAAAGCGGTCAGTCCGTGACGATGACGATGGGCTGCTACGGCATCGGGGTCTCGCGCATCGTGGCCGCGGCGATCGAGCAGAATTACGATGAAAACGGCATTATCTGGCCGACCGCGATCGCCCCGTTCCATCTTGCCATCGCGCCGGTCAACGCACACAAGTCGACCCGCGTGCGCGAGCTTGCCGAAACGCTGTACGAGCGCTTCGCGACCGCCGGTATCGATGTGCTGTTGTGCGACAACAAGGAACGCCCCGGGGTTATGTTCGCAAACCTCGATCTGATCGGAATTCCGCACCGGCTCGTGCTCAGCGACCGCGGACTCGACGCCGGCACGCTCGAATACAAGGGCCGCACGGACGCAGCAAGCGAGGATATTCCGCTCGACGACGTGCTCGGATTCATCCAGGGCAAACTCGTGCCGAGCGCCGTCACCGCGTAGCAGCGTCCCGGCGGGCGGTCGGGGTCAGCGGATAGTGAAGCCGGCGAGGTCTTCGATCGCCGCCGGTTCAACTTCGAGCCGGTCGACCCGGGCATAGCTCGGCCCGTGTCCGAGCCACGCGGCGAACTCGTCGAGCGCGGCGCCGGGCCCGCAGGCATAGCCTTCGACCGTGCCGTCACGCCGATTGGCAACCCAGCCAACAAGTCCGAGCGCACTCGCCGCGGCCATCGCGGAACGGCGAAAATTCACGCCCTGCACCCGGCCGCTCACGCGAAAACGGCACCCGCGCCGCGCGCTCACGCTGGCCGTTCCGCGCCGGCTTGCCGCTCCGTCGCGGCGATCAACGCAGCCAGCGGCACCGCCATATGTTCCTCCAGCCAGGCCGCATGTTCGCGCAACGTCGCGACGAGACGTTCGTCCGCGCCATCGAGCTTCAAATACGGCACGTTTTTCTGCTGCACGATCGACGGCGAGATCTGCATCAGGTCGACCACGGTTACGCGCTGCAGATCCCGCACCAGCACCCATTCGAACGCGTCATTGCGGCTAATCCAGTTTGCTTTGTCGAGTCGCTCCAGCGCGTCGTTGATCGGATCGAAACCCAGATCCGGCTCGGCCGCCAACAACTGCTTGTCGCTGAGCGCCCGCCCGGCACCCTGCGCCTCATACAGTCGCAGCAACACGCGAAACGCCGCGTACAGCGGGTTACTGAACAGCTGCGAACGCTTGCGGCTCGACGCCGCCGCATACGTGGTCAGGCACTGGGTGATTTCGGCACCGAGCAGTACGATCACCCAGGACAAATAGATCCACAGCAGAAATATCGGCGCGATCGCGAACGCGCCGTAAATCGTTTGCTGCGCGGGAACACTCGTCACGTACACGGCAAACCCGCGCTTGGCGAGCTCGAACAGGGCGGCCGCGGCGAGGCCGCCGATCAGCGCGTGCTGCAGGGGGACCGGCCGATACGGAATCAGCTTGAAGAACATGACGAACGCGACGGTCGTCGTCGCGAGCGGCAACACCCCGAGCAGCATTGTTCGCGCCCCGAGCGAGCCGACGGACTGTGACAGCAGCGGCAGCGAGACGAGGTAGGACGTGACGAAAATGCTCACGCCGATCAGCACGGGACCGAGCGTCAGGACCGCCCAGTAAACGAGGAAGCGCACGATGAACGGACGCCGCCGCTTGATGCGCCAGATCACATTGAACGTGGATTCGATCGTCGACATCATCGCGAGCGCCGTGATGAGCAAAAAGATCATGCCGGCCGTTTGCAGGCCACGCGCCTTGTCGCTGAACTCGACGAGATAGCCGCGCACCTGGTCGCCGAACGCCGGAACGAAGTTGTTGAAGACGAATGCCTCGATGTCGCCGCGCCATTGCTCGAATGCGGGAAACGCGGTGACGGTCACAAACACGATCGTGAACAGCGGCACGAGTGCAAGCAGGCTCGTATACGCAAGCGCGGCCGCGGCGTTGAGGCAGTGGTCGGCGTCGAAGCGCCGCTGCAGGTAGCCGAAAAAATCCGCTAACGCCATCACTTCGTGCTTGAGACGCTCGATCATGGCCCGCCGCCCTGTTCGAGCAGATGCAACGCCGCCTTGCCGTCGTATTTCGACAGCAAGTCCACCGCGGTCGCGCGGGTGGACGGATCGAGATCGCGGGTGTTGTCGAGGAGATAGCGTGCGCGTTCGAGCAGGGCCTGATTCAGGGCGAGTTCCGCCTCGTGTTGTGCGCGTTGTGCGTCGGCGATCGCGCGCGCGAAATCGCCACGTTCCGCCGCCGCGCGCGCCGCGGCGAGTCGCCGGGGTGTCGCGAGCCACAAATTGCCGGCGTCACGCGCAACGGCGATCGCGGCCTGGGCCTGGCGCAGGGCGGTGGCCGCGGCGGCAGCCGGCGACAGTGCATGCCCGGGTGGCATCTCGTCGGCGCCCCCCGCTTCGCTCAGCACGCCAATGAGCAGCGCAAGCAGGACACCGCGCGGCACCCGATGTCGCTTGCGGCTGAACGGAAGCGCGACGTCAGGCGTCACCGGATCTCAATGCAGCGTTCCCTGCCCCGCGACTCGCGGGGGCGGGACGGAGCGTCGTCGGCGACCGAAATTTCAATCCGCAACCCGATTGTTCCGGAACCCGGAACGGGTACTTTAGAATAATCCCCCTCACAGGCCGTCGGCACCGGGGTCGGCGATTCGAACAGGAAACCACACATGTCCGTCACTATCTACCATAATCCGCGGTGTTCCAAGTCGCGCCAAACACTCGAATTGCTCCACGAGCGCGGTCTCGAGCCGGTTGTGATCGAATACCTGAAAACGCCGCCGGATCCGGCGACGCTGCGCGAACTGCTGGACCTGCTCGGGCTCTCGCCGCGCGGACTCATGCGCGAGCGCGAAGCCGTGTACGGCGAGCTGAATCTCGCCGACGACACGCTCGACGACGACGCCCTGATCGCGGCGATGGTCGCAAACCCGATCCTGATCGAACGTCCGATCGTGGTCGCGAACGGCGGCGCCGTACTCGGCCGACCGCCGGAAAACATCAACGCCTTGCTCGACACCTGAGCGCGCCGCACGTGGCCGCCGAACATGAAATACTCGTGCTGTTCTATTCGCGGCACGGCCATACGCGCACGATGGCGGAACACATCGCCCGCGGGGTGGAACTCGAAGCGCACTGCCATGCGCGCCTGCGCACCGTCCCGCCGCTCGGGGTTGCCGCCGACACGATTCCGGATTCGGGTCCGCTGTATGTCGACAAGGCCGACCTGCGCGAATGCAGCGGTCTCGCGCTCGGCTCCCCGACCCGTTTCGGCAATATGGCCGCACCGATGAAAGCGTTTATCGACACGACCTCGGACACCTGGTTGTCGGGCACGCTCGTGGACAAACCCGCGGTCGTGTTCACCTCGAGCGCGAGTCTGCACGGGGGCCAGGAATCGACGCTGCTGTCGATGATGCTGCCGCTGCTGCATCACGGCATGATCGTACTCGGCATTCCCTACACGGAAGTCGGCTTGTCACAGACCACGGCCGGCGGCACTCCGTACGGTGCGAGTCATGTCGCGGGCACGAACAACGATCGGGCGGTGACGACGACGGAACGCGAACTGTGTGTCGCGCTCGGCCGCCGGGTGGCGCGCACCGCGGTACGCCTGAATCCGCGCTAGCTTCCGCCCGCCGGCAGGCGGGAGCTACCCGCTACCGCCGTCGACCCCGAGTACGTCGCGCACGAACGGAATCGTCAATTCACGGCCGGAACTCAGCGACGCCGCATCGATGCGCTCGAAGATTTCATTCAGCGCCCGCATGTCGCGCCGCAGACGACTGATCAGATAACGCGCGACGGGTGCCGGCATCGACAGGCCGCGGCGCGCCGCGCGCTGCTGCAGGAGCGTCTGCTTGTCGTCATCGCCGAGTTCCTCGAGCCGATAGCTGAGTGCCGAACTGAGGCGCGAACTCAGATCGGGCAACACGAAGCGGGACCCGCGCGGACCGTTCGATGCACTCATGAGCAGGCGACGTTCGGCCGCGTGCAGGCGGTTGAATAAATCGAACAGGGCCCGTTCCCACGCCGGATCGCCGGCCGCGGCATCGATGTCGTCGATCGCGAGAAAGTCGATCGCATCGAGCCCGTCGAGCAATGCCGGCCCGTATTCGAGCACGTCGCGCAGCGGCACATACATCGTGCGTTCGCGGCCGTCGTCGACGGCCCTGAGGGCGCCCTGGACGAGGTGGGACTTGCCGCTGCCCGGGGCGCCGGATACGAACACGCACCATGGTCCGCCACCGCCGGCCCAGTCCATCAGCGCGGTCAGCGCGAGCGTGTTCGGGCCGGCGATGTAATCCGCGAGATCCGGATACGGATCGTCGAACAGTGCGAGCGTCAGTTGTGGCAGCGACAGGGCCATGGCGGCGGCGATATCCCTCGGGCGGGTGAGAACTGGCGGGTCAGGCTTGCGGGGGCTCGGACTCGCTGACGTCGGGCTCGGCGGTGGCGTACAGCGTGCTGCGCTGGTATTCCTGCTTCGAATGCCGCAGCAGCACGACAATAATCGCGGCAACCGGCAAGGCAAGCAGTACCCCGATGAAACCGAACAGCTGCCCGCCGGCCATGACCGCGAAAATCACCGCGACCGGGTGCAGACCGATGCGGTCACCGACGAGCAACGGGGACAACACCATGCCCTCGAGCAGTTGTCCCGCTCCGAACACGGCGAGCACCGCGAGCACGTGCACGGCGTCGTGGAACTGGACGAGTGCGGCGAAGCTCGCAACGATCACTCCGACGATCACCCCGAGATACGGTACGAAGCTGACAACCCCGGCGATCACCCCGATGATAAACGCGAGTTCGAGCCCGACGAGCCACAGTCCAATCACATAGATCGTGCCAAGCGCGGCCATTACCGTAAGCTGGCCGCGGAGAAATTCCGCCAGCACGGCGTCGATTTCACGGCTGAGCGCGGCAACCCGCGGTTCGATCTTGCGCGGCAGCAGGTCGTGAATATTCGCGATGAGTATGTCCCAGTCGCGCAGCAGATAGAACGTGACAACCGGGATCAGCAGCAGGTAGGTGAGCCAACCGACGACGAGTTGCCCGGAGCGGCTGATGTGTCCCATCAGATTCTTCGCCAGCGAACCCACCTGTTGCCAGTGGCTCGTCAGGGCTTCCTTGATACCGGCGACGTCGATCGGGACATCCTCGGTTGCGAGAAAGCTCGACACCTTCGGCAACAGCCATTGCTGCAACCAGTCGATCGCGACGGGGATATTGCGCACGAGCGCGGCGATCTGCACCTGCAGCGCGGGCAGCACGATGAGAACGCCGGCGATGCCGAACAACAACATGCCAAGGAATACGATCAGGACCGATCCCGTCCGCGAAACGCCGAGCGTCTCGAGGCGGTCGACGAGGGGGTCGCCAAGGTAGGACAACAGGGCCGCGACGAGGAACGGGGTGAGTACCGGCGCGAGCAGGTAGACGAGCCAGCCACTGAGAACGACGAGCGCCAGCACGAGCCATTTCTGCGAGTCGGACATCATTTAGCGAACCCGCGGGCGGCGACGCTTAACGCGGCAATAACCGGTAGGCGCCCGGTTCGACCGGATCCGGCGCGAGTGTGTTACCGAACGAGATCCCCTGCCGCAGTGCCAGGGCGCCGCCCTGCACGTTCAGATCGAACACGATTCCGCTGTTGTCGACGCGACGCACGAACAGTCCCGTGACGCTGTCGAGCGTCCGCAGGTAGCGCTCGGCGCGCGCGTAATCCTCGGGGCTGTCGAGGTTACGCACGGTCAGGGCCACGCGGTCGGCACCCTGCGGGGCGGTCGGCGACGCGTAACGCCGCCCGAGCGCGTCGGCCAGCGTATCCGCGGCTTCCTCGCCGAGCAGTTCGGCCAGATCGCCCTGCTGATCCCATGCCAGGGATTCGTCGACGACGGTCAGGATCCAGCGGCTTTCCCACAGCGTCGGCAGCACTTGCTGCAAATGCCCGACGAGGACCGAGCGCACGCCATACTTTGGTGACATCGCATTGAGCGCCGCGGTCATTTCCGCGGTCGTCGGGGCACCCATGATACTCGTCGCTTCGGTAATGTCGGCGAGCGGGAGAACAAGCGGGATGCCGCGCGCCCCGGCCCGCGCGCGCAGTGCGTCGATCAGCGGATGCTCATCGAGCGCGCCGAGCAGGCGTCGTCCTTCGCCGTCGTCGAGGATCAGCCACACGAGCGTGTCCGGGCGTTCCTTGCCCCACACGACGAGACCGCGCGAACGCATCTCCTGCGTGAGGACACGGGCGTCGAATTCCGCTCGCAGGACCAGGTCTTCACTCGCCGCGCGGCCCGCAGGCGCACGCTCGTAGCCGAATTGCTGGACGAGGCGGCTGGCCTGGCCAACGACGGCGCGGGCCGCTTTCGTCCGCGCCTCGGTGCTGCTGCCGGTCAGTTTCACGATCACGGCTTCGAGCGCGCGTGCCAGCCCGCGTTTGAACTCCGCATCAGAACGATCCTTGACCGCGACCCGGGCGCTGTACAGATCGTCGACGTCGGCGGCTGCAACAACACCCGCGAACAACGCGAGCAGGAGCGGGACTAGGCGGATGGCAGGCATGGGCGCACGCTATGCGAAAGCGATTTCACAAGTCAAGCAAACCCGCGGGCCGGCGCCGCCGCGATCAGTGCACGCCGGCACACCCGGTTCGAACACGGGCGCGCGGCGCATGGTTGTCACGCGGGGAATGGTGCAAAATGCCGCCCTCACAAAGCACAGGTTTGACCATGAGCGATCCGAACAGACCGGGTATCACGTATGCCGACGCCGGTGTCGATATCGAGCGCGGCGCAGCGCTCGTGGAACGAATCAAACCGGCGGTAAAACGCACCCGTCGCAGCGGCGTCGCGAGTGAACTCGGCGGCTTTGGCGGTCTGTTCGCGCTCGCCGAGTGCGGTTACACGGATCCGATCCTCGTGTCCGCGACGGACGGGGTTGGCACGAAACTGAAGCTCGCGATCGAGACCGGGCGGCATGCCACGATCGGTATCGATCTCGTCGCGATGTGCGTCAACGACATCATCGTCCAGGGCGCCGAACCGTTGTTTTTTCTCGACTACTTCGCCACCGCGCGCCTTGATGTGGACACCGCCGAGACGATCATCAACGGCATTGCGCACGGTTGCGAGATCGCCGGCTGCGCCCTGCTCGGTGGCGAAACCGCGGAAATGCCGGACATGTATCACGGCGATGATTACGACCTCGCCGGCTTTGCCGTCGGCGCGGTGGAACGCGCGAACGTGATCGACGGCTCCCGTATTGTCGCCGGCGACGTACTGCTCGGCCTCGCCTCGAGCGGTCTGCATTCAAACGGCTATTCCCTCGTCCGGCGGATCCTCGCCGATCACCCGGTATCGCTCAGCGAGCCGATCGGCGATCGCGCGCTCGGCGACGTGCTGCTCGAACCGACCCGGATCTATGTGCAAGCCCTGCTCGGGGTGATCGCGCGCTTCGATATCCACGGCCTCGCCCATATCACCGGCGGCGGCCTGACCGAAAACCTGCCGCGCGTGCTGCCCGCCGGCCTCGTCGCCGAACTCGATCTCGCGGCGTGGACCTGCCCGCCGATTTTCGCCTGGCTCGCCGAGCAGGGACCGGTGGTGCCGGCGGAGCTGCTGAAGACGTTCAATTGCGGGATCGGCATGGTCGTTGCCGTGCCGGCCACTGACGCCGAAGCGATCGCCGCGGCACTGCGCGAAACCGGCGAGACCGTGACGGTCATCGGCCGCGTCACCGCCGGCAGCGGCGAGCCGGTGCAGTATCGCGGCGCGTTGCGGTTCTGAATAGCTGCGCGTAAATCCGGGGCGCTGTGGCTGCGGGACCGAAACCGCTGTCTACGCCCCACCCCCGTCCCTTCGCCCTCGATTTGACGGCAAGGGTACCCGGTACATCAGGGTCAGTGTTGCCTGACCCGGAGCACGTCCTTAGTTGCGATTCTGCTCATCGCGCCGTTCGACGGCGCTGAGGAAGCCGCGCAGAATTTGCACCTCGCTGCGCTGCAGGTCACTGCGATTGAGCAGGCGGCGCAAGCGGCGCGGGAGCAGGCGCGGATTCGTCGGGTCGAAATATCCGACGGCCGTCATCACCGCGATCAGATGCGCGTGCAGCCGGTCGAGCTCGCCGGCGTCGGCCGGCGGATCGCCCGCCGGGTCGTCGCCGGACACTTCGTGCCCGGCGGTGACGAGCAATGACTGGCGCAGTTCATAAGCGCATACCTGCACGGCCTGGGACAGATTCAGGGAATTGAACGCGGGATTCGTCGGGATCCGGATCGCGTGCTGGCAGCGATCGAGTTCCGCGTTGCTGAGTCCCGATTGTTCGCGCCCGAAGACCACCGCGACGGGCCCGTCGTTCAATGCATCGGCAACGCGCGCCGCGGCGTCGCGCGGCGACAGCACCGGCCATTCGAGGTGGCGATCGCGCGCGGTCGTGCCGACGACGAGCGCGCAATCGTTTACCGCCGCGGCGAGGTCCGTCACGACCGCCGCGCGCGCGAGCACATCATCGGCACCGGACGCGCGCGCAGTGGCCTCGGCCGCGGGAAATGTTTTCGGACTCACGAGCCGCAGGTCATCGAAGCCCATGGCCTTCATCGCCCGCGCGCTCGCGCCGATGTTGCCGGGGTGCGTCGTGCCGACGAGAACGAACCGAACGCGCGAAAAACGCTCGCGCAGCGCCCCGGTATCGTCGTTTCCAGATGAAATTGTCACCGCTGTACCGATCCGATCCGTTACTATGTCGGCGCCATTCTAACCGTGACCCTGCAACATGCATCCTATGCTCAACATCGCCGTGCGCGCCGCGCGGCGTGCCGGTACCGTGATAAATCGTGCGCTGAACCGGCTCGGCGACGTTCGCGTCGACAAAAAAGGACATCGCGACTACGTGACGGAAATCGATCGCGAAGCGGAAGCCACGATCATCCGCACCCTGCTCGACGCCTACCCCGGTCACGCGATCCTCGCCGAGGAATCCGGAGAGCACGGTGACAGCGAGTTCCAGTGGATTATCGATCCGCTCGACGGGACCACGAACTTTGTCCATGGCTATCCGCAGTTCGCGGTCTCGATCGCGCTGAAAGTGCGCGGTGAACTCGACCAGGGCGTGATCTTCGATCCGGTCCGCGACGAATTGTTCACCGCCTCGCGTGGCGCCGGCGCCCAGTTGAACAACCGCAGGATTCGGGTCAGCGATTGCAAGGGTCTCGACGATGCCCTGCTCGCGACCGGTTTCCCGGTGCGCAACACCGCCATGCTCAAGGCCTATCTGCCGACGCTCGGAGCGTTTCTGCCGCAAGTCGCCGGGGTCCGGCGGGCCGGTGCCGCGTGCCTCGATATGGCGTTTGTCGCCTGCGGACGCCTCGACGGTTTCTGGGAGTACGGCCTGCAACCGTGGGATATCGCCGCCGGCGCCCTGCTCGTACAGGAAGCCGGCGGGATCGTCAGTGAACCCGACGGAGCGTCGAATCCGCTCGCGAGCGGCAATATCCTGTGTGCATCGCCGCGCATCCATCGTGACATGTTGCAGACACTCGCCGGGGTCGGCCGCTGAGCGTCGGCCTGCAACTTGTGTTAAAACGGACCTCACGAGCGCTGCGCGCAAGGCAGCTGTAAACATCCGCGCCCGGCTTACGCGCGCACCCGAGAGGTTCTAGATGGCGGAATCGATCAGCATCATCCTGCCGGCAAAAAACGAAGCAACCGGCCTCGCAGAACTGCTGCCGAAACTGAAAACCCGTTTTCCCGACGCCGAGATCATCGTCGTCGATGATGGCAGTACGGATCGCACCCCGGACATCTGCGAGGAAGCAGGGGTCAGACGGATTGCCCATCCGTATTCGATGGGTAACGGCGCCGCGGTCAAGTCCGGTGCCCGGCACGCAAGCGGCGACATCCTCGTGTGCATGGATGCCGACGGACAGCACGACCCCGACGACATCGAGCGGCTGCTGGAAAAGCTCGACGAAGGCTACGAGATGGCCGTCGGCGCGCGCGCCTGGGACACGCATGCCTCGGCCGGGCGCAAGATCGCGAACCGGATTTACAACGGCCTCGCGAGCTACATGACGGCCAACCGGATCGACGACCTCACGTCCGGGTTCCGCGCCGCGCGCGCGCGCCACTTTCGCCGCTTCCTGTACCTGTTTCCGAACGGCTTCTCCTACCCGTCCACGTGCACGATGGCGTTCTTCCGCTCCGGCCTGCCGGTCGCCTACGTCCCGATCCGCGCGGCGCAGCGCCAGGGCGCGAGCCATATCAAGATCCTGCGCGACGGCACCCGGTTTTTCATGGTGATCATCAAGATCGGCACGCTGTTTTCGCCAATGCGCCTGTTCCTGCCCGTGAGCATCGCGCTGTTCGCGGTCGGCCTCGCCTATTACGGCTACACGTACACCGCGTTTCACCGCTTCACGAACATGAGCGCACTGCTGTTCATCTCTTCGCTGTTTACGTTCCTGATCGGTATCCTCGCAGAACTCGTCTCGTCGCTGCACTACAAGGAAGCTGATTTCGAACGTCGCCTCGTCAAACGCGACCCGGGCTGAATCCGCGTTCCGAAACCTGACAAACCCGGACTTCGGGCTGGAATCATGGCTTACACCCGCTCCCCGTCCCTCCTCCCCGATTTACGCGCGAGGACACATCGCGTTCAGTGCCGGTGTCCCGCAAGCCGCCGCTTCGATTTAGTCCCCGGGCGACGGTCACGGGGGTTGCGGTGAAAATACTCGTCGTCACCTCGACGTTTCCGCGCTGGCCCGGTGATACGGACCCGACGTTCGTGCACGAGCTGAGCCGGCGGCTCGTCGACCCCGGGACCGAAGTCCACATACTCGCACCGCATACGGCGGGCGCGGCACGCCGCGAGTCGCTCGACGGCCTCACGGTGCACCGGTTTCGTTACGCGTTCGAGCGCTTCGAAACGCTAGCTTACAGTACCGGCATCCTCGACAAACTGCGCGCGAACCGACTGAACTACCTGCTCGTGCCGTTTTTTCTGCTCGGCATGACCGCCGCCGCCTATCGCCTCGTCAGGCGCGAACGCTATACCGTCGTGCATGCGCACTGGCTGATCCCGCAAGGCGCGGCCTGCGCCGCGGCGTTACGCTTCATGGCTGCGCCGCCGCCGCTCGTGTGCACGTCCCACGGCGGTGATCTGTTCGGCCTGCGCGGCGCACTGCCAGGCCTGGTCAAGCGCTGGGTGCTCGCACGCTCGCAGGCGGTCACCGTCGTCAGTCACTACATGCGCGAATACCTGAACGCAACGCTGCAGCCGCGAAACGCGGTTGCAGTGATGTCGATGGGGGTCGATCTGCAATCGCGTTTCGTTCCCGTCGACGGTGTCGCGCGCGCTGCCCACGATGTCGTTTTTGTCGGCCGCCTCGTCGAAAAAAAAGGTGTAACGTATTTACTCCGGGCGATCGCCCGCGTGCAGACACGCCTGCCGCAACTGCACGTGCGGATCGTCGGCGACGGTCCCTTGCGCGCCGGCCTCGAGGCCGAGGCGACGGCGCTCGGGATCACCGACCGCGTGACGTTCATGGGCGCGGTGACGCAGGACCGGCTGCCGGCGCTGTACAGTGCGGCGGCCGTCGCCGTCGTGCCGTCCGTGGTGACGGGCTCGGGCGACCAGGAAGGCCTCGGACTCGTGACCGTCGAAGCCCTCGGCTGCGGTTGCGCGGTGATCGCCTCGGATCTGCCGGCCATCCGCGACGTGATCGCACCGGGTGAGAACGGCCTCCTCGTGCCGCCCGAAGACGTCGCTGCGCTCGCCGATGCGCTTGTCGGGATGCTCGGGGAAGCCCGCGCGGCAAACCGCTTCCAGGCCGCGGCCAGGGCCTCGGTGGTCGACCGCTTCGATTGGGAAGCGACGGCGGCGCGCTACCGGGCCTTGCTGCAGGACGCGGCCCGCGCACGGGCCGCGAGCGAGCGGTAAAACGTGTCGCCGGCAGCGGGTATGATCAAATCCGCCGGGGACCGCACCGGCAATCCCGATCGCACGCGAGAACTTGCGGACATTGACTACGCGCCGTGATGAATACGTACGGGCGGTATCCGGTTAAAAGCGCCGCGCGGCCAGCCCTGCCCGCACCGGCTTGTGCGACCGCGTACATCGCCGCGAACCCGACCGCGGGAATTTCGCCCACCGCGCGGCGCCCGGCCGGTGCGCTGCGCGATTGCGCGAGTGTCATGCGTCCGTTCGGACTGCACGTGTCGGGGCGGGATATACCGCCGGGACCCGGACGGCAACCCTCGAACACGGATACGCACATATGAAAGGTATCGTACTCGCCGGCGGCAAGGGCACGCGTTTGTATCCGCTGACACACGCCATCAGCAAGCAATTGCTGCCAATCTACGATAAACCGATGATTTATTACTCGCTCAGCATGCTCATGCTGGCCGGAATTCGCGAGACCCTGATCATCAGCACCCCGGAAGATTTGCCGCAATACCAGGCGCTCCTCGGTGATGGCTCGCGCTGGGGTATTTCGCTCAGCTATGCCGGACAACCGCGACCCGACGGTCTCGCACAGGCATTCATCATCGGCGAGTCATTCATCGGCACCGATCCGGTCTGCCTGACGCTCGGCGACAACCTGTTCTACGGCAATGGACTCAAGGCCTTGCTGGCGCGTGCCGCGGCGCAAACGTGCGGCGCGACCATCTTCGGCTACGCGGTGAAAGACCCGCAACGTTACGGGGTCGTGACGTTCGATGCGGCGGGTAACGTAACGGAAATTATCGAAAAACCGGCACGGCCGGCGTCGAATCTCGCGGTCACGGGACTTTATTTCTACGACAATTCCGTCATCGAATTCGCGCACGCCACGCGTCCCTCGGCGCGCGGCGAACTCGAAATCACGAGCATCAACAACGCCTACCTCGAACGCGGGGATCTGCGCGTCGAAATCATTCCACGCGGGTTCGCCTGGCTCGATACCGGAACCCACGCGTCACTGCTGCAGGCCAGTTCGTTTATCCAGGTGATCGAGGAACGCCAGGGCCTCAAAATCGGCTGCCCGGAAGAAATCGCCTGGCGGATGGGGTACATCGATTCCGCGGCACTCGCATCGATCGCCGCGCCGCTGATGAACTCGGGTTACGGCGAATACCTGATGTCGCTGCTCGCGGAAAAATAGCGCCGCCGCCCCCGGCGCGATGGCTGCGACGATCGGCCGGCAAACCCGGCCGCTGCGACTTCGCCGCGCGCGACCCGAACGTACCATGCAATTCCCCGTCAGCTGCGCTCCAGTATGCCGGCGTAAAGCGCAACGTACTGATCGATCATCACGTCGAGCGAGAAATCCTCGACGATCCGGCGTCGCGCGTTCCCGCCGAACGTACGCACGCGACCGCGATCGCCGCGCAGGGTCCGGATATGGTCGACGTAGGCATCGATATCGTCCGGGTTCGCCAGCAGTCCATCCACGTCGTGCGTAACGATTTCCGGTATCGCGGAACAGTTCGTCGACACGACGGGTTTGCCGCATGCCATGGCTTCCGCGACGACGTAGCCGAACCCTTCGTAGCGGGTCGGAAACAAAAACGCGTCGCATTGCCGGAATTCGCTGATCAGGCGCTCGTGGTTCACGCCACTGAGACAGCGGATATTGTCCGCCGGCGGCATTTGATGATCGCGCTGCGTAATGCACGTGAGCCGATAGTCATCGCCGAGTTTCGCCATGATCGGGGCGAGCAAATCGAAACCCTTGCGCTTGTCAGGGCTGCCGACGAACAGCAAATTGAACACCGTGCCACGTGTATCTTCCGGCCCGTTGTCGCCGGGACAAAACCGATCCGTGTCGACGCCGTTGTGAATTACCGTCGGCTCGAGGCCCGGAAAAACTTTGCGCAGGACCGCGGCGGTAAACGCGCTGACGGTGCACACGCGATCGGCTGCCGCGATCGACCGTTGTTCGTACCATTTGATCGCCGATGCGTGATAAAAGCGTTGCAATACGGATTTGTACGGATCGAGGATCGGATCGTGCACCCAGTGGTGAACCGTCGTGACCAGCGGCAGACCGGAGCGTGAAAACGCAAATCCGTTCCAGCTGTTCGTGTGGACCAATTCCACTCGCGGCGGTACCCGGATGAAGCGACCGAGGTCCGCGAGCGGTTCGAGATACATCGGCAACCAGGTCAGCGTCGCTTCGTGTCCCCTCGCCCGGAGCGCATTCGCCAGCTCGCGGAAGTAAACATCGGATCCGCTCTTGGCCTCGATTACCGGAAACCAGATATGCATACCGGCAAGTTATCCCCGGCCGGTTCGCCGGTTCGCCGGCACGGGCAACGCTCCGGCCACGGTGCCCCCCGGGGAACAGCACGCGAACCCGGACCGGTTCGCGACCGCCGCAGACCGGGTGGCGATGCGCTCAGTCGTCATGCTGCACACGTCCTGCGTACGCGTACGCGATGATCCCTTGCATGCCCAGATAGACCCGTCGCAACAAGACTTTCTTGGTCAGCAACACCGCGAATACGCTCAGCGCAAGCAACCGGCGTTTACCGGCTGACCATTGTTCGAGCGCAGGACTTTTCCGGGCAATATCCCGGTATGCGGCGACGGCAGCCGCGAGGTAGGGTTCTGACAGGTAGATACCGGTGAGACCGAAACCCGCGGCAATTTTGCGCAAATTACTCGACACCCCCGACGCGTCACGACAGATATAAGTGCCCTCGATCGTCCGAATCTTGCCGTGCGACGCAATCGCGGCAAGGAATTGCCAGTCCGCGCCGATCTCGTTGTCCGCCATGGGATAACGACAGACGAACTCCGAACGATACAGGCCGTAAAAAACGCTGTTGTCGGCAACCGTCGCATAATATTTCAGAATCCGGAGCAAAGGAGAATCCGACAGGAGGTTCGTCGGCGCCCGCGCACCTTCATCGATCCCGTTTCGATACTCCCGGCAACGCCCGGCGACCATCGCGAGTTCGGGTTCGGATTCCAGTAACTCGCAACACCTGCCCACGAGATCGTCGTCGATCCAGTCATCGTCGGCCAACCACATTCGATATTTGCCGCTGCCGAGGCGGATGACTGTATTTAAGTTCGCAACCATGCCAATATTTGCCGCGTGGCGAACGTATTTGACGCGTGGATCACGGTCTGCGAACGACTCCACTACCGTTGCAGTATCGTCGTCGGAGGCGTTGTCGGCGACGATAATTTCGAGATTCGCGTAATTTTGCGATGTCGCGCTTTCCAGCGCCCGCCCAATCGTAGCGGCCCGATTGTAGGTAGGGATACAAATGCTGACTAATGGGTATTCCAAGTCCCGTTTCCCGGAAGCAATCGTTCTGAAGATCGGCGAACCGCGGGGCGCGGCACACCCGATTCACTATAAGTACTTTAAGTCCCGCAATCTATATCGGCGCCCGGCAACGAATCCGTATCGGTCACACGCCGTGCACGTTCGTCATGCGCTTATGAAAGCGTTGCGCTGGCCGATAACGAGATGCAACGGGAATACGACAACGCGGTAAGGCTGCGGAGCCTGCGCAAACTGTAATTGGAAATTCATTATGTCGGACGATTTTCAGCGCGAACGCGACGAGTCAATTTCGCACTACAGTACGGATACCAGCTTGCAGGAAGCGATGGCCCGGTTCCGCGATGAATCGATCAGAGCGCGGTACTCCTATAACTTCGACTGGCTCGGCCGGCCGATTATCCAGTACCCGCAGGATATCGTGGCCATGCAGGAACTTGTTTGGCAGGTTCGGCCCGATCTCATTATCGAAACAGGCATTGCTCACGGCGGCTCGATCATATTCAGCGCGTCGATGATGGCACTGCTGGAATACTGCGACGCGGCCGCGGGCGGCGAAGAACCGGTCGCGGTCACGGCAAAACGCAAGGTACTCGCGATTGATATCGATATTCGCGCGCACAACCGGGCGGCGATAGAAACGCACCCGATGTTCAATCGCATCGATATGATCGAGGGTTCGTCGATCGACGAGGCGACGATTTCCCGGGTTCACGAATACGCCGCACCGTTCAAAAACGTGCTCGTCGTGCTCGACTCGAACCATACCCACGATCATGTACTCGCGGAACTCGAGGCTTACGCCCCGCTGACGAGTATCGGCAGCTATTGCGTCGTCTTCGACACCATCATCGAAGACCTCCCCGACAGTTTTTTTGCGGACCGCCCGTGGGGCGTAGGCAATAATGCGAAAACCGCGGTGCATGAATTCCTGGAAACGAATTCCGCGCGCAAGCGCCAGGGCGTGGACGGCAGTCCGCTCGATTTCCGCATCGACACGACTATCCACGACAAGTTGCTGATTACCGCCGCGCCCTCGGGCTACCTGCGCAGGGTTTAGCGACTGTCGCAACCGCAGCACTGCACGGCTCCGGGACCACGGTGAATGATGATTGTGGCTCGTCGAACGAACGCCGCACAGGACATCCACGGCGCCGGCGATGAGCCGCAACGACGAATGCCGCCGATGCGCCCCGGGCCGAATCGGCGGCCGCTCCCGCCGTCTTCGCGAACGGCGGACGTTCTTGCCCTCGACATCGTCCGTAAGCTGAAGCGAAAACCCGCGCGCACCGCGCACCGCGCCTGAACACGCCATGTCCACACTGAAACAGAACGTCGTCGCGAACTACCTCGGAGGCGCGTGGACGATTCTCATGGGCGTGGCATTCGTGCCGGTCTACATCCACATCCTCGGTGTCGAGGCCTACGGCCTGATCGGCGTCTACGTGGCAATACAGTCGTGGGTGGCCCTGCTCGACATGGGCATGACCCCGATGATCAACCGCGAAATGGCCCGCTACAGCGCCGGGGAGCGTGACGAGACGACGATCAGGCGTCTGTTGCGGACGCTCGAATGGGTCTATGTCGTCGTCGTCCTCGCCATCGTCCTCGGTGCGCTCGGGTTCGCTTCAGCTGCCGCCCACTCGTGGTTCCGGCTCGAGGATCTCGACCACGCGAGCGTCGCGAACGCGATACGAATCATTGGCGTAACGATTGCACTGCGCTGGTTCATGGGCCTGTACCGCGGAGCCGTCCTCGGTCTGCAGGACCAGGTGTGGCTGAGCAAGACGCTCGCATTGCTCGCGACGGTACGCGGGATCGGTGTGATCCCGGTGATCGCGATCATCTCGCCAACGGTCGAAGCATTCTTTTTGTTCCAGGCGCTGACGGCGGCGTGTGAACTCGTCGTGGTCGCGCGGCGAACGTACGCGACGCTGCCGCAGGCGCGCGCGCCCGTCAGCTTCGACCTCGACGAACTCAAGTCGGTGTGGCACTTTGCGGCGGGGGTGTTCGGCATCAACGTGTTTGCGACGATCCTGATGCAGGCGGACAAAATTCTGATCTCCGCGATGCTGCCGCTGCGCTTTCTCGGGTACTACACGCTCGCAACCTCGGTGTGCAGCGCATTGAGCGCGCTGACAACACCGATTATCAACAGCGGGTATCCACGAATGAGCGAACTCATCGCGCAGGGACACAACGAGTTGCTCGCCATCACCTACCACAAGCTGTCGCAGGTGCTGGCGACGGTACTCGTTGCCGCCGGGGTCGTGATCGCGGTATTCGCGCCCGAACTGCTCATGCTGTGGACCCGGGACGAACACGTCGCGCACGCGAGCGCCGGCGTGCTGATGATATTCGCCGTAGGCAGCGTCTTGAACGGAATTTCCAGCCTGCCCTATTTTCTGCAGCTCGCCTACGGGCACACCCGGCTCATGTTGTCGCTGAACCTGGCCGCGGTCATCGTTCTCATGCCCTTGCTGTACTGGGGCATAGACCGCTATGGCATCATCGCGGGCGCGTACGCCTGGCTCGCGCTGAACCTGGGGTACGTGTGCGCAGGAGTGCCGTTGATGCACCGTCGGTATCTCGAAACCGAACTGCAGCAATGGATGATACACAGCCTGCTCCTGCCGCTCGGTCTCGTGCTCGCCGCTTGCCTCGGCTTGCGCTACGCCGTGGGTGCTGCGGATTTCGCGAACTGGCCGGGGAATGTTTTGACGTTGTGCCTGGCGTCGGCCCTGGCTGTCGCGACGGCCCTGTTCGCAACACCGCTCGGCCGCGAAAAAGTTCGTGGGCTCATCACGCGTTACCGCTCCCCGGTCGACCCGTGATTACGGCGCGCGGCGGTTTAGCCGCTCAGGATCGCGCCGCGTCCGATTGCACGAGCGCGTCGTACTTTGCCGTCGAACCCCAGAAATTCCTCGGCTCGAAATCCGGATACGGGTAGCGACCCGTATCGAGCCGGATTTTCGCTCCCGTCTGTGCGACGAGATCTTGTACGAGCGACAATACGCTCGTCGGCTTGCCGCTGCAGCAATTCACGATGCCGTGCGCCTGCGGGCACTCGAGCAGGTTCACGAGTCGTTCGGCGAGGCGGCCAACCGGCAGAAAATCGCGTAGCTGATCCCCGGTGGACATCGCGAAAGATTCATCCCCGCTCCTGATCGCGCGCATCAACTGCGAATACAGGGCGTTCGGGTTTTGCCCTTCACCGTAGGTATAGAACAGCCGCGCCCAAATCAGCGTAAAATCGATCTTGTCCTGTAGTTGCTGCAACAGTCTCCGCAATGCGTCCTTCGCGATGCCGTAAGCGATCCCCGGATCGGCCGGCCGATCCTCCGCGAGACAGCCTTCGGACATGCCGTATTCGAGGCACGTACCGGTTACCAGGATCCGCCGGACCCCACCGGCCGCGAGGCGTTCAACGAGCCTGAAACCGGCCGCGACGTTTTCTTCCACATGGCGAATATTCCTGTAGTCGGGCAGGCCGGCCCATGCCATATGGATGGCGGCATCGAACTGTTCGCCCGGGTCGTTCGCAAGTACCGCATCGTCGCCAAGACCCCAGCCGCCGATCCAGTTGACGGGCGGGAGACCCGCCGGCTTCACCCGCTCACGACCCACGATAGTTACATCGTGACTTCTCGCGATCAGTTCGGCGACAACATGGCGACCGATAAACCCGGTCCCACCGGTGACGAGAACTCGCATCAGAACACCTTGATCGACGGGATCGCGGTGACGAAACGCGCGTCCCAGTCGCGAACGTGGGAAAGTTTTGCTTCAATCTCCGTGATAATGTTCCACGGAAACACGAGTACATAGTCCGGCCTGATCTCGTCGATCCACGCCGGGGGATGAATCCTCAGATGGCTGCCCGGAAGAAACTTCCCCTGCTTCGACGGCGCGGCGTCGCACACGCCCAACAGCAGGTCATCGCGCACGCCCGCGTAATTCAGCAGCGTATTGCCCTTGGCCGCCGCGCCGTACGCGATCACGGTCTTTCCCTGCGACCTCGCACTGAGCAGGAACGCGAGCAGATCGTGTTTGATCCGAACGGCGCGCTGCTGAAACCCTTCGTACACGGCGTGATCGGCGAGTCCAAACCGGCGTTCGGTTTCCAGCAACGCCGCTACCGCCGGGGTCGTCTCATGCGCGGAATGCTGCCTGCAAGCAAACAGCCGCAGGCTGCCACCGTGAGTCGCCAGTTTTGCAACATCGAAAACCCGTAACCCCGCATTCGCGAAAATACTGCTTACGCTCAACAGGCTCAGATACGAAAAATGTTCGTGGTAGACGGTGTCGAACTGGTTGTTCGCTATCAGCTCGAGCAGATGCGGAAATTCGAGCGTGACAATGCCGTCATCGCTGAGAACCCGTTCGATGCCCTTCGCGAAATCGAGGATATCCGGTACGTGCGCGAACACATTATTACCGACGACCAGATCGGCGGGCGAGCTCCGCTGCCGAATGTCCCCGGCCAATGACTCCGTGAAAAATTCCGTGAGCGTTTCCACCCCGAGTTCGCGTGCGGCCTGTGCCGTGGCCAGGGTCGGTTCGATGCCAAGGCAGGGGATCCCGCGCTCCACGAAATGCCGTAACAGATACCCGTCATTGCTCGCGAGTTCGATCACGAAGCTCGAACCATCCAGGCCCTGGCGCGCGACGATCATGTCCACATAATCCTTTGCGTGGCGCTGCCAGCTCGTCGATACGGACGAAAAGTAAGCATAATCGTCGCGGAACAGTTCGTCGGCACGGGCGAAGTCCTGCGTTTGCACGAGCCAGCACGCCGTGCACACGAACAGGCGTAACGGGTAGTAAACTTCCGGGGCGTTGAGGTCCGCGGCATTCAGGTACGCGTTTGACGGCGGCGAAAATCCGAGGTCGAGAAACTTCAGGTTCAACGGCGCCCGACAATGCCGGCACGTAATTTCGTCGCCCTTGCGGTCAGGTTCGTTCACAGTGAAATTCCCGCAAAATCGCCCGACATCGGGGCATGTGAGTTGTCCCGCCCGGAAAGCTCCGTGACATCGAGCGGCCATTCGATATTGATCTTCGGTTCGTCGTAACGCAGTCCGCCTTCGTGTTCCGGGCTGTAGTGTGCCGAGTGCAGATACAGCAACTCGGAGTCGGGTTTCAGCACCTGAAACCCGTGGGCAAAACCGGCGGGAATCGCGATCGCGCGACCGCTATCGCCGCCGAGGGCGAGACCAAACCACGCGAGGAACGACGGCGAACCGGCGCGGAGATCGACGGCAACGTCGAAAACCTCGCCGCGCAGGCAGCGAACAATCTTGATCTCGGCGGCCGGCGGGTGCTGGAAATGCAGGCCCCTGATCGCTCCGACCCGCCGGGTGACGGAGTGGTTGATCTGGACTATCGATTCACCCTGCAGGATCGGCGCGAGCTCGCGATCGCAATAAAGCCGGCTGAAGCTGCCGCGTGCATCCGCGGTTCGGTTCGATTCGATAATCGTGAGACCGCTGATTGCCGTCGACCGCAGGTGCATTCAGGCCGTCACTCCGGGGGTCGTGTAGTCGTCGATTTGTGCGTGGCACAGCCGCAATGCGTCTTCACCGTTCATCTCGTCGCGATACCAGGCGCCGACCCGGCCAATCGTTGCGTCGATATTCCAGCGCGGCTTCCAGCCGAGCAGCGATTTCGCATCGCTGCTGTCGAGCATCAGTACCGGCGCTTCATGCGGCCGCGCGCTGTCATCGAGCACCCATGTCGTGTTCGCCTGCATCGCGGCCAGCAGTTTCTCCACGACCCAGCGAACGGGCTTCGCATCCGCTTCGTCGGGTCCGAAATTCCAGCCGCGCTCGAACTCCGCACGCCCGGCCATCAATGCCTCGCCGAGGCGTAAGTAACCGGCAAGGGATTCGAGTACGTGTTGCCACGGGCGGATCGAATCCGGGTTCCGGATGACGATATCCGCCCCGCTCCCGATGGCCCGGATCACATCCGGCACGAGCCGGTTTTCGGACCAGTCACCGCCGCCCACCACGTTCCCCGCGCGCGCAGTCGCGACGAGCGGCGCGACCGGCCCGCCGTCGTGGAGAAATGACGCGCGATAGGAAGCAACGAGAATCTCGGCGCAGGCCTTGCTGCTGCTGTAGGGATCGTGACCACCGAGGCGCGCGAATTCCGTGAACGGCCGCGATTCGCCCCGATTCTCGTAACACTTGTCCGTCGTAATGATCACCGCGGCTTTGACGGACGCCGTCGCGCGTACTGCCTCGAGTACGTTCAGCGTGCCGATAACGTTCGTTTCATACGTCCCGACGGGATCGCGGTAGGATTCGAGGACGAGCGACTGTGCAGCGAGATGGAAGACGATTTCAGGTTTGACGTCCGCGACAAACGCGCGCAGTAATTCGCCGTGGCGAATGTCCAGCAATTCCGATTCCGCGAGCGCGGCCACGTTTGCCAGCGTGAACAGGTTGCGCGCGCCCGTCGCCGGCAGCGCGCAACCGTACACGACGGCGCCGAGCTTTTTCAGCCAGATTGCAAGCCAGCTTCCTTTAAACCCGGTATGCCCGGTGATCAGCACCCGTTTCCCGGCCCAGCCGGACTCGTGTGCTACCACCGTTTCCATGGCGCCTTGTCTTCGCACCACAGCGCCTCGAGGTGGATTTTGTCGCGCAGCGTATCCATGCATTGCCAGAACCCGTCATGGATAAACGCGGACAGTTGCTTTTCGCTTGCCAGCTTTTCCAGCGGCTCGCGCTCCCAGACCGTTCGGTCGCCATCGACGTAATCGAGCGCACCCGGTTCGAGGACGAAAAATCCCCCGTTGATGAAATTACCGTCGCCGGCCGGCTTTTCGCGAAACGCCGTGACGAGGTTTTCGTCCATGTCGATCGCGCCAAAGCGGCCGGGCGGACGAACCGCGACCACCGTTGCAAGCCGATCCTGGGATTCGTGGAATTTGATCACGCTGGCGATGTCGACATCGCTGACGCCATCGCCGTAAGTGAAGCAGAAAGATTCGTCGTCGAGATATTCCCGTACGCGCCTGAGCCGGCCGCCCGTCATCGTCTCCAGGCCCGTATCGACGAGCGTCACTTTCCACGGCTCCGCGTAATTCTGCAACACCCGGATATCGTGGTTTTGCAAATCGATCGTCACGTCGGATCGGTGCAGGGAATAGTTCGCGAAGTACTCCTTGATCACGTAGCCCTTGTAACCACAACAGATAATGAAATCATTGATGCCGAACGACGAATAAATTTTCATTATGTGCCAGAGAACCGGATAGCCGCCGATCGCGACCATCGGCTTGGGCTTCGTATCCGTCTCCTCGCTGATCCGGGTACCCAGCCCCCCGGCTAGAATGACTGCTTTCATAACGTCTCGGTGCTACTGTGGCGTGTCTGATTGTACCCGACTCGAGCGAAAAACCCGGAACGAAAAGCGACGAAACGTCAGGCCTTTTCGGCCGCTCGCAAACGCAAAAACCGGCGCACGGACTTAGTCGCCCTTGCGGGCTGCATCATCGCGTGCAGTTGCGAGCAGGCGCTCGAGGTCCGCAATGTCCTCTACCGGGGACCGCACTTCGTCGTCCCATCGTTTCACGTTCCTGATTGCAGCGATCTCCCGCTCTGCGACGGCAAATTTTCCTGCCATCGCGTAAGTCTGAACGCGGACTTTTCTGAAACCAAATTCGGCGGGTGCGAGTTCAATTGCGCTGTCGAGCAGGTGTATGGCCGGGTCCAGTTCGCCGGCTTCATTGATGAAAAAGACCGCGAGATCAACCATCAGCTGGGCTTTGGAATAATCCGGGATGGTAGGGTTGGCAAGCGCTGCACCGAACAGCTCTACAATGACGTTCGGCGGGATTGCGCACGATTTGTTGGCGCGGCACTTGACCATTTGATGCAGGTCGAGCGTTTCGGACGCGTGGAACAGGGTGTTTCTGTAGCGATGCAGCAGTTCTTCCTTCCACTCGGGTTTCGGCGGGTTCCCGTGTGCATACTCGAGCTTCAACAGCGACGCCAGCGGTCGTTTTGCGCTCGGATCCAGCTCGGACGCTCGTTCGAGGTTTCTGAGCGAATTCCGGTAGTCTTCCTCGTCCTGCGACAATTTGTACAAACCAAACTGTATACGCGCGAGCTCGAAGACCGAACGAAACGAGGTCGGGTGGCGTTCGGCCTCGATCAGGGCGAGCGTACCGGGGTCACTCCAGTCCCCCGCGCGTATGAACGTCACCATCGCGAACAGCGCAATGATCATCGTGGCACCGAATCGAAGCAGTGACGGGCGTAAATATTTTTGTCCGACAACCGCGGCGCCATACGTCAATGCGAGCACGATTCCGAGTATGGGCACGTAATTGCGGTGCTCGTGTACGAGTTCCAGCGCAATAACGCTCGACTCCATCGCGTGGCCGATCAGGTACCACCAGACCGCGAACGTTACGAGCGGATAGCGCTTGATCGTGGCGGCGGAAACGAATGCGACCGCGGAGATCGCAAGCACCGCCACGAACGTCCGCGGCGGATCGAAGAGCGCCCGGGAAATCAGAAAGTCGTCATGATAGATCCCGAATTCCGACAGTCTGGGGAGCAGAAATTGCCCGAGATAAAACCACAGAACACGCGCCTCCGTGAGCAGGCGTTCGTGCATCGTGAACGGCCGCCCGACAAAGCGGCTTGCGAGAAAATCCGGCTCGATCAGGACAAAGCCGACTGCCAGCGCCAGCGGCAGCGCGATGAAGCCGACAAACAACATCACCAGGATCGAATGATCAGACGGGCGTGCGGTGCGTAACCTGAAAAAGCAGACCTCGATCAGCGCGATCAGCGGTATCGTCAGGATTGCGTTTTCCTTGCACAGCATCCCCAAGGTCACACAAATCGGCACCCCCGCAATGATGATTTTCCAGCCGGCGTCAGCACCCCGGGCGAGGCGGCGGCGACCGATGCAGTAGAAAATCATCGCGGCGAGCGAAAACAGCGCCGACAGACTCGTCATCCGCTGAACGATGTACACGACTGATGTCAGATTCAACGGGTGCACCATCCAGATGACTGCCGCAACCGCGGCGATCACCGCCACGTCCGGCGGAATCCCCTCCCGCCGTTCGCCGTGCGCCATCAACAGCAAACGGAACAGCACGAAAACCAGAATTCCGTTGACGAGATGGATGGCCAGGTTCGTGATTTTGAACGCACCGACGAACTCACCGGTCGTGGCAAAGTTCAGCGCAAACGAGATCATCGCGAGCGGGCGTTTCAGTGGTCCGGCCCGCCCGGACCAGCCGGATTGCGCGAAATCCACGGACTCGGATTCCGTAGCACGCAGGTCTTCATTCTGGAGGATGTTCGGATAATCGTCGAAGACGAATCCGCCGGACAGGCCGGGAATGTAAATCAGTAGTGCGAGCAGCAAACCGCCGAGAAAAACCGGGCGTGCCAGCGAGGCATTATCACGAACGGACATTGGACTATGCGAACCCCGGGGAGCGATCCCGATGCAGGGCTCGCGCAGCGAAACCGGACATAAAAAAAACGCCCAGCAGGTGCTGGGCGTTTTCGCATCTTGCAACCCTCATCGGGTTCAAGCAGTTACGTCGTTACGGACGGCATGAGGACGGACGGTATTTCGGTTCGAGGTTACCACCTTCGCAATCCCAGCTGACCCGGCCACCCAGGGTCGACGGCGTCAGCACGATGGTGCGGGTCGAGATGGCAGTCGCCGAAAATGTGACGACGATCGAACCGGTCGAACCGATCTCCACGTAATCCACGTGGTTACCGGAAATGCTCTGCGAGCTGGCGATACCGGCTTCCGCATTGCTCGCCGGCAGGGAACCGTTCGTGGCGAAGAATTCGGAAACGGCCGTCTTCGCCGCGGACGCAAGGCTCAGACCTTCCGTTACCTGGGCGCGAACCGTGTAATCCTGGTAAGCCGGGATGGCGACCGCGGCCAGAATGCCGATAATCGCGACGACGATCATGAGTTCGATCAGCGTAAAACCTTGTTGAACCTTCTTCATTTTCTCGATCTCCTTAAGAGAGTTTCTGTTGATGCCGGGGGGCAATTCTTTTGAATTCTGCCTTGCCCGCTAGCGGTTGCCTGGCGCTTTCGAGTCAGCCCGCTAGCGCGTTGCCAGGATAGAAGCACTTTCCGTGCCAGCTGTCCGGATTCGCTCGCAAACCGTCTGCTGGCAACGTAATCGACCGTCTGTGCTGAAACTTGCGGGAGGCTGTGGGGCACTTGTGCCCGTCGGGTACAGTCGCGTTAAGTCAGAAAGTGACGTTCAGCGTCACTCCCGGCGCGACCACCGGGCTCAGTTTTTCTCGAGTTCGAGTTTTTCAACCCGGTAGCGCAGTGCGCGGAAACTGATACCGAGCAGCTTCGCGGCTTTCGTCTTGTTCCAGCGCGTCTGCTCGAGCGCCTGCAGAATGCGTTCGCGCTCGACGTTGTCGAGGTAGCTCTGGAGTTCGCTCGCATCTTCGGGCGGCGACGAGTGCGCCGGCGCGGGTTGCGCCGCGCCGGTGATCGGTTCGGCGTTCGGCAGAATCAGGTCACCGGGCGCGATGACGTCGTTCTCGCACAAGGTGATCGCACGTTCAAGTACGTTTTCGAGTTCGCGTACGTTACCGGGGAACGGATGCCGCTTCAGCGCTTCGAGCGCGCCGTCCTCCAGGGTCGGGGCCGGCATGCCGAGGCGTTCGCTCAGGACACCGAGGAAATGCCGCACGAGCAACTCGATGTCATCCGTACGTTCGCGCAGCGGCGGTACTTTCAGCTCGATCACGTTGATGCGGTAGAACAGATCCTGGCGAAACGTCCCGTCTTCGACCATCTTCGCGAGATTTTTGTGGGTCGCCGACAGGATCCGGCAGTCGACCGCGACTTCCTGTTGCGCGCCGACGGGCCGGATGCGCTTTTCCTGGATCGCGCGCAGCAGTTTTACCTGCATCTGCAGCGGTAATTCCGCGATTTCATCGAGAAACAGGGTGCCCCCGTCCGCAACCCTGAACAGCCCGGGCTGGTCGCTCGTGGCGCCCGTAAAGCTGCCTTTTACGTGACCGAACAACTCGCTTTCGATCAGCTCCTGCGGGATCGCGCCGCAATTGACCGGGACGAATTCGTTCGCTGCACGCGGCCCCTGATCGTGGATCAGGCGTGCGACGAGTTCCTTGCCGGTACCGGACTCGCCCGCGATGTACACGGGTGCCTGGCTGCGTGCGAGTTTCTTGATCGTCTCGCGCAGTTGCTCGATTTTCGGTGACCGGCCGATCAGCGTCTTCGCCGACGTGTCCGCGGCGGCTCCGCCGGCCTTGATCGCCTGCGAGACGAGGTTGCGCAGATCGTTGATGTCGAGCGGCTTGTTGACGAAATCGAAGGCGCCGGATTTCAGCGCGAGGATTGCCGACTCCATGTTGCCGTGCGCCGTGATCACCGCGACCGGGAGCGCCGGTTTCGTTTGCGCGATGTAGGCGACGAGATCGAGTCCGTTGCCGTCCGGCAGGTTCATGTCGGTCAGGCACAGGTCAAAATGCGCCGTGTCCAGGTGCCGTTTCGCCTCGCTGACATCCGCTGCCGTCGTACAGTCGATATCCATGCGCCCGAGCGTGATCGCAAGCAGTTCGCGGATATCGGGTTCGTCATCAACGATCAGTGCGTGATGTGCGGCCATAATCAGTCGGTCAGTTGCTGCCTTTCGGGGTGGGCGAAGTTGATCCGGAAACGGCACCCCCGAGTGTCATGCGACACTAATATAAGCGAAGCCTGATTTGATTCACAGAGCTCGCGGGCGATGTACAAGCCGAGACCCGTGCCGCTCGATTCGCCGGTATAAAACGGTTCGAAAACCTGCTCGGCAACCTCGTCGCTCATGCCCGGCCCCTGGTCGACGAGGTCCAGCGTCGGCCGCGCCGAGCCCGCCTGACGCCCGCAGACGAACGCGAGCAGCGGCTGGCGGGTTGAATACCTGAGTGCGTTTTCGCACAGGTTCCACAAAACCTGATGCAGCTGGCTCTTGTCCATCCGTACCATGACATCGTCGACGAGCCATTCGCACGCGATCGCGTCGGGGTCCAGCGCCTTGCTTTCCGTTAGTTCGCGCACGAATTCATCGAGCCAGGCGCGCAGGGCGAAGCTCTCGGAAATCGCGATCTTGCGCCGGCCGATGGTCATCACGTTTTCGATAATCGTGTTCACGCGACGTGACTGCTCGGCGATGATTTCCGTCAGGCGCTTGTCCTGTTCGACGAGTTGCGGCGATTCCGACAACAGCTGTCCGGCGTGGCTGATGGCACCGAGCGGATTGCGGATTTCGTGCGCGATACTGCCGGTGAGACGACCGAGCGAGGCAAGTTTCAGTTGCTGTGCACGCTGGCGCAGTTCCGCCGCGTCCTCGAGGAACACGAGGGTACCGCCGGTGCTGCCGCTGCCGAGATGCGTAAAAGAGACGACGACTTCAACGCCTTCGTTGTGCAGCTTCAGCGGCGCCTTCGAATTCACCTCGTCGTTACGCCAGGCCTTGTGCGCCGCGATCAGATCGGCCGGAATTTCGAAGCGCGCGTCCGGGTCGGATCCATCTTCCGCACCGAGCATCACGCGCGCCGCTTCGTTAACGAGCACCGGCCGCTGTCGATCGTCGAGCACGAGGATCCCGGAGCGCATGCGTTGCACGATGTATTCGTTCAGTCGCGACAGATTCTCGATATCGACCGCGCGCCGTTGCGCGAGCTCTTCGCTGCGCCGCGCCTGTTCGGCGAGAAATGACGCGAGGATCGCGGTGCCGAACAATGCCGCGCCGAGCAGCCCGGCCTGGGTGTAGCTCGCGGTCGGGTAGTCGAGATGCCAGGTACCGAGGATCGTCTCGCCCAGAATCGCGATCGTCGACAGCGCCGCAAAGAAGATCGCCGCCCGCGGTCGCAGGAACAGACAGGCGCCGGCGAGTGCGACGACGAGCAGAATGCCGAAACCGCCACCCACCCCGCCGCTCGCGCGGATGAACAGGGTCAATGCGACGATGTCGAGCAGGGCCTGCCCGTAGACCTGCAGGTTGAACTTTATCGAGCGGAATTCGACCGCGATCTGCGCGACCACGGAGCAGCCGAGATAAACGCAGGCCGTGAGCGCGAACTTGCGCACGTCGAACTCCGTAAAGTTCGGCGGCAGCTTCGCGGACAGGCCGAGCACCGCGAACACGCCGGAGATCACAATCCGGTACAGCGAAAAATAGCGCAGCGCCTGCCACCCGCGTTCGACAACGCCGGAAAGCTCGAGCCGCGGCGGTGAGAATTCCGTTTCTGTCGTACTCATGCGCAATCGGCTACTCATGACTGTCTGTTTCCGGGCTTCGTCGCGATCGGTTCCGCCCGGGCGCCGGACCGGCGCGCCCCCGTTGTCGCGGCGACACATTCCCCGCGACCGTGAAACAGGTCCGCTCGGGGAAACTCCCGTCGCCGGGCGGCGCGCACGCGGACTCTGTTTCATGCGGGAAAAAACCGACCGGCGCGTTCAGGCTGCCGGCAACGTTCATTATTATAGGTGCGAATTATTACCGGGTTGCCGCCTGCCCGCGTACTCAGTGTCGCCCGCAGCTCACGCGGCCGTCGGCGCGGGCCACGGCATCCGATTCCGGCAAATACACGCCGCAGATGTCGCACGCGATCATTTTTCCGCGGTAGCTGTCGAGCGATTTTTCGCCACGCCTGCCCTGCATGAGTCGCCGCACGAGCCGCATGGCGATCCAGAGGACGAAGGCAATGAAGACGATGCGCAGGATGATCATGGGCGAGTCGTAAGTCGGCGAATGGGTTAAACGTACCGTCGGCGTTCAATATGACGCGGTAATTCGTTATAGTCTCACCGCTCGGATGCAACGTCCACGGGCGCCCGCATCCGGATTAAGGGGGAAGCAATTCTCGCGCCCGTGCGCTCAATGACCTGTCGAATCGTCGCCGCGAGGTGATGCGCGGGATCGTCGCGCGGTGCCGGATCTCACCGATGTCTGCCGCGAAACCGGAACCTGTCGCGTTCCGGCTCTTGCCTGCACTTGACGACGGCGACGGCGGGCCCGACGAAGACCTTACGATTAACTCTCATGCTGGATTTTAGGTGAAGCAATGAATCTCCATGAATATCAGGCGAAGTCGCTGTTCCAGGACTACGGCATCACGATACTGCCGGGCAAGCCCGCCACCACGCCGGACGAAGCAGCGGCAAACGCCCGCGCGCTCGGCGGCGATGCCTGGCTCGTCAAGGCCCAGGTCCACGCGGGCGGTCGCGGCAAAGCCGGCGGTGTAAAGTTCGCGAAAAGCGTCGATGAAGTCGAGGCGGCGGCCAAAGCGCTGCTCGGGACACAGTTGATCACGAAACAATCGGCGCCGGACGGCCAACCCGTCAACGTCGTGCTCGTGGATTCGGCCGCCGACATCGCCCATGAGTTGTATCTCGGTGCGGTCGTCGATCGCGCGAGCCGTCGGGTTGCGTTCATGGCCTCACTCGCCGGCGGCATGGACATCGAGGAAGTCGCCGCGACGACCCCGGAGAAAATCATCACCGTCTCGATCGACCCGGTACTCGGCATCCAGGATTACCAGTGTCGGCTCATGGGCTTCGCGCTCGGGCTCGACCCGGCGCAGCGCAAGCAACTCGCGACGTTCCTCAAGGGTCTCTACAGGCTGTTCATCGACAAGGATCTGAGCCTCGTCGAGATCAACCCGCTCGCGATCCTCGGCGACGGCAGCCTCGCCGCGCTCGACGGCAAAATCAACGTCGACGACAACGCGCTGTATCGGCAGAAGATCGCCGAGTGGCGCGACCCGACGCAGGAAGACGAAAAAGAGCGCAAGGCGCAGGAATTCGACCTGAACTACGTTACGCTCGAAGGCAATATCGCGTGCATGGTGAACGGCGCCGGTCTCGCGATGGCGACGATGGACATCATCAAGCTGAGCGGCGGTGAACCCGCGAACTTCCTCGACGTGGGTGGCGGCGCCACCGCCGAACGGGTTGCCGAAGCGTTCAAGATCATCGTCTCGGACGGTAATGTCGAGGCGATCCTCGTCAATATCTTCGGTGGCATCGTGCGCTGTGACCTGATCGCAGAGGGCATCATCCAGGCAGTCAAGGAAGTTGGCGTCAAGGTACCGGTTGTCGTGCGTCTCGAAGGCACGAACGTCGAGGAAGGCAAGAAACTGCTCGCCGAGAGCGATCTTGCGATCACCAGCGCTGAGAATCTCGCGGACGCCGCCAAGAAAGTCGTCGCCGCCGTCAAGGGGAAATAGTCCATGTCCATACTCGTCGATAAAAACACCCGGGTCATCGTTCAGGGTTTCACCGGCAAACAGGGGACGTTCCATGCCGAACAGGCGATCGCCTACGGCACGCAGGTCGTCGGCGGGGTAACGCCGGGCCGCAGCGGTGAATCGCATCTCGACCGTCCGGTGTTCGACACCGTCCACGCCGCGGTCGCCGAAACCGGCGCCACCGCGAGCATGATTTTCGTGCCGCCGCCGTTCGCCGCCGACGCGATCGTCGAGGCCGCCGATGCCGGCATCGAAATCATCGCCTGCATCACCGAAGGCATTCCCGTACTCGATATGCTGCGCGTGAAAGCCAGCCTCATGAACAAACCGAATACCTACCTGATCGGACCGAACTGTCCCGGCGTCATTACGCCCGGCGAATGCAAAATGGGCATCATGCCGGGTGCGATCCACAAGCCCGGCAAGATCGGCATCGTCTCGCGCTCCGGCACGCTGACGTATGAAGCCGTACACCAGACGACGAACGCCGGCCTCGGGCAGACGACGTGTGTCGGGATCGGCGGCGACCCGATCCAGGGCATGAACTTCATCGACTGCCTGCGCCTGTTCCAGGCCGACGACGCGACGGCCGGAATTATCATGGTCGGCGAAATCGGCGGATCCGCGGAAGAAGAAGCCGCGGCGTTCATCGCCGAGCACGTGACGAAACCGGTGGTGGGTTATATCGCCGGGGTCACCGCACCGCCGGGCAAGCGTATGGGTCACGCCGGCGCGATCATTTCCGGTGGCAAGGGCACGGCCGACGACAAGTTTGCCGCGCTCGAGGCCGCCGGGGTCCACACGGTACGCTCGCCCGCGGAACTCGGTTCCGCGATGGCCGCCGCGCTCTGACGTTCGGCGGACCGCCCGGTCAGCGAACCGCTCGCCGCGTCAATGACGGCCGTGCTCCGCCTCGCGCTTGCGCAGCTTAATTTCTGCGTCGGCGACATCGACGGCAACACCGCGATGATCGTCGCCGCGCTGGCGGCGGCACGCGCGAACGACCGGGCCGATGTGATCGCGTTCCCCGAGCTCGCGATCACCGGCTACCCCCCGGAAGACCTGCTGTTTCGCCCGGCGCTGCACGAACGCGTGCGCCGGGCACTCGACACCATCGCGGCCGAAACCCACGGGATAACGGCCGTCGTCGGGCACCCCGAAGCGGACGGCAGGCGCGTGTACAACAGTTGCTCGATCCTGCGCGACGGCCATTGCATCGCACGCTATCGCAAGCAGCAACTGCCGAACTACACCGTGTTCGACGAAAAGCGCTATTTCACGCCAGGCAAGGACGTCTGCGTCGTCGAGGCCGGCGGTGTACGCGTGTCGATCAACATCTGCGAGGACATCTGGGAGCCGGCAACGGCGGTCGCGGCGCGCGACGCCGGGGCGGAAATGATCCTGAACATCAACGCCTCGCCGTACCGCATGGACAAACGCGCGGCGCGGCTGACCGCGCTGAAGGCGGCGGTCGCGGCTTCGGGCCTGCCGATCGCCTACGTGAATCTCGTTGGCGGCCAGGACGAACTCGTGTTCGACGGCGGTTCGCTCGTCGTCGATGCGCGCGGAGAAGCGGTCGTGAATGTGCGCGAGTTTCGTGAAGCCACCGCGCTCGTCGAGGTTTCGCGGCACGCCGGCGGCCTCACGTTCTCGGGCCCGAACGACGTGCTCACGCACGATCCCGAAAGTATCTACGACGCGCTCGTGCTCGGCGTGCGTGATTACATTACGAAGAACAGATTCCCGGGCGCCGTGCTCGGGCTGTCCGGCGGCATCGATTCCGCCCTGACCCTGGCCATCGCGGTCGATGCGATAGGCGCGGAGCGCGTGCGCGCGGTCTCGATGCCATCGCAATATACGGCGCAAATGAGCATCGACGATGCACTCGAACAGGCGCGCACGCTCGGCTGCGAATGCCATGTGATTCCGATCGAAGGGCCGTTCGCCGCGTTCAACGAAGCGCTCGGCGGTGTGTTTGCGGGCATCGCACCGGATGTCACGGAGGAGAATATCCAGGCCCGCTGCCGCGGTCTGATCCTCATGGCCATTTCAAACAAGTTCGGCCCGATCGTGCTTGCCACGGGGAACAAGAGCGAAATGTCGGTGGGCTACGCCACGTTGTACGGCGACATGGCGGGTGGCTTCGCGCCCCTGAAAGATGTACCGAAATTGCTCGTCTATGAATTGTCGAAGTGGCGCAACCGCGACGGTGAGGTCATCCCGAACCGCGTGATCGTGCGCCCGCCAACGGCCGAACTCGCGCCTGACCAGGCCGATACCGACAGCCTGCCGCCCTACGAAATCCTCGATGCGATTCTTGAAGACTATATCGAGAACGAATTGACCCCCGCGCAGATCGCGGCGAAGGGCTTCGAACCCGAGACCGTCGAGCGGATCGCGCGCATGGTTGACCGCAATGAATACAAGCGGCGACAGGCCGCACCCGGAGTGCGGATCAGACGGCGCGCGTTCGGGCGCGACCGCCGTTACCCGATCACGTCGCGCTACCGCGAGCACCTCGTCGACAACGATTAGTGCCGGGGCTCACCGTACCCGCGTTTTCTTCACTTCGTCGATGCCCGGATGATTCGGGTAGTTCAACTCCAGCACCCGCAGTGCATCGGCGGAGAGTTCGTCCATTTCCAGCACCTTGTAGGATTTCGCCATGAGCACGAGGGCTTCCGGCATCGCCGGGGTTTGCTGGTAATTCTCGACCACGTTGCGCGCGCGGTTCGCCGCCGCCACGAACGCGCCACGGCGCATGTAGAAATTCGCGACATTCACCTCGTGTTGCGCGAGGATATTGCGCAGATGGCGCATGCGCAGTTCGGCATCGGCGGCGTACTTGCTTTTCGGGAACCGCTGGATCAGATCCGAGAAATCCTTGAACGACCGCACCGCGGCACCCGGATCACGCTGCGAGGGGTCGCGCGAGACGATACGCGCGGTAAGTCCGCGTCCGATGTTGAAATTGATCAAGCCGCGCAGGTAGTACGCATAGTCCGTGTGCGGGTGGGTCGGATGGAGTTGCAGAAAGCGATCGACCGAAGCGAGTGCCCCCGCGGAATCCTCGGACTTGTAGTAGCAGTACGCGAGTTCGAGCTGGGCCTGCGCCGCGTACGGGCCGAACGGGTAACGCGTCTGCAGGCGTTCATAATGCTCGATAGCGCCACCGCACGAACCGGTCTGCAGCGCATCCTTGGCGGCCTGGTAGAGTTGATCCTCGGGCCAGTTTTCCGGCAGATCTTCTTCGTTCTTGGAACCAAAAAGGCCGCAGCCTGAGAGTAACGTGATGCACATCAACAGCACGATGGACGCGCGTCGGGAAGCTAAAGTCGGGATCGGGATTGGGTTCACGTCTCGGTCAGCGGATAATTAATCGGGGTGATGCCGGGATTCGGCGAGCGCTATTGTATGACTAAAGCATTTCGCGACACAAAACGCTTGTGCATTGCACAGCTCACAGGAATCGACCACACCCGATGACGGAAGTTCGCCACCACCGAATCGAAATCTCCGAAGCCGAATCCGGACTGCGGCTCGACGCCGCGCTCGCGCGACGCTTCACGGAATATTCGCGCTCGGCGCTGAAAACCTGGATCGATGCCGGCCGCGCAACACTGAACGACGCACCGTGTCGCCCGCGCGATCCGGTACAGGCCGGCGACGAGGTTGCGTTCACGGCCGTACTCGACGGCGGCAGCGAACTCGTCGCCCAGGCGGTCGCTTTCGCCCTCGTCCACGCAGATGCGCACTGCATCGTCGTCGACAAACCGGCCGGGGTCGTCGTCCATCCCGGCGCCGGCAACCCGGATACGACGCTCGCGAACGGGCTCGTGCACCGCTTTCCCGAGCTTGCCGCGCTACCGCGTGCCGGCCTGATCCATCGACTCGACAAGGACACCTCGGGACTGCTCATCGTTGCGCGCACATCCGCCGCCTATCAAACGCTGAACCGGGCCATGGCCGAACGCCGGATCAGCCGCCATTACGATGCGATCGTGAACGGACGCATCATCAGCGGCGGCAGCATCGAGGCGCCGATCGGCCGCGACCCGGCAAAACGCACGCGCATGTGCGTGCGCAATGGTGGCCGCGATGCGCTGACGCATTATCGCGTTGCCGCCCGCTACCGGGCCCACACGCGTCTCGACGTACAACTCGCAACCGGAAGAACGCATCAGATCCGCGTCCACATGGCTTACATCGGCCATCCCCTGCTCGGTGATACGACGTACGGCGCGCGCGTTGTGCTGCCGCCCGAGCCCGCCGACGAGCTCGATCGCTCGGTCCGGGGTTTTGCCCGCCCTGCCCTGCATGCGCGATGTCTCGAGTTCGAACATCCGGACACCGGCAAAGCGTGCGAATTTCACAGCGACTGGCCCGATGATTTCGCCGAACTCGCCGGCGCCTGCGCCGCCGATGCCGCGCGGCCGGCGGCCTGAGGGATGGAATTCGTGCGGCCAGGCTGGTCCGCGCCCGAGCGGGTGCAGGGGTTCTCGACGACGCGGCAAGGCGGAGTGAGTACCGGCCCTTACCGGGCACTGAATCTCGCCCTGCACGTCGCGGACGATCCGGACAAGGTCGCGGCGAATCGTGAGCGCCTGTATCACGCCGGCGGGCTGCCGGCCCCGCCCGGATGGCCGCAGCAATGTCACGGTACGCGCGCGGTCCATGCCGCCGAGCTGAGCGGGCATAATGCGATCGCCGCCGACGCCGTGTACACCGATACTCCGGGTCTCGTGTGCGCGATCCTCACGGCCGATTGCCTGCCGCTCATCGTCTGCTCACGCGCCGGCGACGAGCTTGCGGTGATACACGCCGGCTGGCGTGGTCTGCTCGACGGTATTATCGAGCGCACGCTGGCCCGGTTTGCGTCCCCGCCCGCGCAGATGATTGCCTGGATCGGCCCCGGGATCAGCGCCGCGGCCTATGCCGTCGATGAACCGTTCCGCGCGCGCTTCCTCGCTGCCGACCCCGCCAGCGCGGCAATATTTTCGACCCGCGACGAACAGTTACATGCCGACCTGCCACGGCTCGCCGGGATGCGCCTCGGGCAAGCGGGGATCACCCGTATTTCGCGCTACCCGGGGTGCACGTACCATGAACCCGAACGCTTCTTTTCCTACCGCCGTGACGGCATCACGGGACGCTTCGCGACGTGTGCCTGGATCCGGGACGCCGCCGGCCCCCCGCACCCCTGATCCGACTACCCCCGGGGGATCCATGCCGGTGGACCGCGCTCGCAAGCGCCAGGCGGCTTGCCGTGCGCGGCGTCGTCCGGCGAGCGGCCGACACGAGCCGACAGTGCGCCGCGTACGCTTGATCCGCTGGCCGATGCCCCCATATAAGCCGTATACAAAAGCTTCACACGGGTAGGAAAACGAATGCGTGCTGACAAAATGACGAACAAGTTCCAGCTTGCGCTGGCGGATGCCCAGAGCAAGGCGCTCGGGCTCGATCACCAGTTCATCGAGCCGGTTCACCTGATGATGGCGATGCTCGATGCTGAAGGCAGCACGGTACGTCACCTGTTGCTCAACGCCGGCTGCGATGTCAATCAATTACGGTCACGGCTCGACCAGACGCTCGATCGGGTCGCGAAAGTGGAAGGTTCCGGCGGCGATGTTCACCCGTCGAACGAACTCGTCCGGACCCTGAACCTGACCGACAAACTCGCCCAGCAACGCGACGATGCGTACATCTCGAGCGAGTTGTTCGTGCTCGCGGCGCTCGAAGAAGGCGGCGAACTCGGCCGCATCCTGAAAGCGAGCGGCGCCACGAAAGAAGCGCTCGAAGCGGCAATCGACAAGGTCCGCGGCGGCGAGAAGATCAACGACCCGAACGCCGAGGAAAATCGCGAAGCGCTCGAGAAATACACGATCGACCTGACCGAGCGCGCGGAACAGGGCAAGCTCGACCCGGTGATCGGGCGTGATGAGGAAATCCGCCGCACGATCCAGGTGCTGCAACGGCGCACGAAAAACAACCCGGTCCTGATTGGCGAGCCGGGGGTCGGTAAAACCGCGATCGTCGAAGGTCTCGCCCAGCGCATCGTCAACGGCGAAGTGCCCGATGGCCTGAAAAACAAGCGCGTCCTCGCGCTCGACCTCGGCGCGCTGATCGCCGGCGCGAAATTCCGTGGCGAATTCGAAGAACGCCTGAAAGCCGTCCTCAACGACCTCGCGAAACAGGAAGGCCAGATCATCCTGTTCATCGATGAGATGCACACGATGGTCGGCGCCGGTAAGGCCGAGGGCGCGATGGACGCCGGCAACATGCTGAAACCGGCGCTCGCGCGCGGTGAGTTGCATTGCGTCGGCGCGACGACGCTCGATGAATACCGCCAGAACGTGGAAAAAGACGCGGCGCTCGAACGCCGCTTCCAGAAAGTGATCGTCGACGAACCGTCGATCGAGGATACGGTGGCGATCCTGCGTGGTCTGAAAGAACGCTATGCCGTACATCACGGCGTCGAAATCACCGACCCGGCGATCGTCGCGGCGGCGCACCTGTCGCACCGCTATATCACGGATCGGCAGCTGCCGGACAAGGCGATCGACCTGATCGACGAGGCGGCGAGCCGGATCAGTATCGAAATCGATTCGAAGCCCGAAGAAATGGACCGCCTCGAGCGGCGCATGATCCAGCTGAAAATCGAACGCGAAGCGCTGCGCAAGGAATCCGACGACGCATCGAAAAAGCGCCTCGCGGATCTGGAGACGCAGCTCGACCTCGTCGAACGCGAGTTCGCCGACCTCGACGAAGTGTGGAAAGCGGAAAAGGCGGCCCTGCAGGGGACCCACCACGTGCAATCCGAACTCGAACGCGCGCGCCTCGAATTCGACAACGCGAAACGCGCCGGCGACCTGACCCGCATGTCCGAACTCCAGTACGGCGTGATCCCGGATCTCGAAAAACGCCTCGCAGCGGCGGGTACCGCCGAGATGCGCGAGATGAAGCTGCTGCGCAACCGGGTCACGGATGAAGAAATCGCCGAAGTCGTATCGAAATGGACCGGCATACCGATCTCGCGCATGCTCGAAGGCGAACGCGACAAGCTGCTGCGCATGGAAGACGCCCTGCATTCACGCGTGGTCGGTCAGGAAGAGGCCGTCACCGCGGTATCGAACGCGATCCGACGCTCGCGCGCGGGACTGTCCGATCCGGCGCGCCCGAACGGCTCGTTCCTGTTTCTCGGCCCCACCGGGGTCGGTAAAACGGAACTGTGCAAGGCGCTCGCGGAATTCCTGTTCGACACGGAAGACGCGCTCGTCCGCATCGATATGTCGGAATACATGGAAAAGCACTCCGTGGCGCGCCTCATCGGCGCCCCGCCCGGTTACGTCGGCTACGAGGAAGGCGGGTATCTGACGGAGATCGTGCGGCGCAAACCGTATTCCGTGCTGTTGCTCGACGAAATCGAGAAAGCCCACCCGGACGTTTTCAACATTCTGCTCCAGGTGCTCGATGACGGCCGGCTCACGGACGGTCACGGGCGCACGGTGGATTTCCGCAACACGGTTATCGTGATGACATCGAACCTCGGCTCGGACTCGATCCAGGGCATGTCCGACGATACGGACTACGAGCGCATGCGCGAAGCGGTCATGGAAGTCGTACGCGCGAGTTTCCGCCCGGAATTCATCAACCGGATCGACGAAGCGGTCGTGTTCCATTCGCTGAAACAGGAGCAAATCCGCGCGATTGCCGAGTTGCAGGTGGAATTCCTGCGCCAGCGACTCGCCGAGCAGGACCTCGAACTGTCACTGTCCGTGGCGGCGCTCGACCGCCTCGGCAATGCCGGGTTCGATCCGGTTTACGGGGCCCGACCGCTGAAACGCGCCGTGCAGACCCTGATCGAGACACCCCTCGCCCAGGCCCTGCTCGAGGGGCGTTTCGGCCCCGGCGACGAGATTCGGATCGACGTCGCCGACGACGAGTTCGTGTTCACGAGCGCCCGCGCGAACGCGGCCTGAGTCGAAGCATCCACGGGCCAGGTCCCGGGGCAGCCACCGGCTGCCCCGGGAACGTAGTTCGGTGGCACGTTGCCTTAGCGCCACGAGCCCGCCGCGCGGCCCGTCCCCGGGAGTTTTCGCGGGCTTCCCGCGCCCCCGACTCGCGGCGGTGATATTACCGCAATCGAGCCTCAAGCCTGCGGCAAAATCTGCCGATACGGTAGCTATTTACCGGCATTTCATCTACCATTTTGGCTGGAATAGTCCGACAAAACACAGGCTCGTAAAGAATGGCGGTATCGACAAACCGGGTGCCCTTGAGCGGCCTCGCCCGCAAACTCGTGGCCGACGGATTGCTTGAGGAAGTTGCGGCTCAGGACGCCTTCCAGCAGGCGGTCGGCAACAAGATCCCGTTCGTCAAGTACCTCGTCGATAACGACCTCGTTTCAGCGAAAGTCATCGCGCACGCCGCGGCCCAGGAATTCGGCGTTCCCGCGCTCGATGTCGAAGCGATGGAAATCGATCCCGACGTGCTGAAACTCGTCAGCGAAGAACTCATTACGAAGCATCACGCGCTGCCGCTGTTCCGTCGCGGCAACCGCGTCTATATCGGGGTTTCGGACCCGACGAACCTGCAGGCGCTCGACGAGATCAAATTCCATATCGGTGCGAATACCGAAGCGGTGGTCATCGAGGAAGACAAACTCGGCAAGGCCATCGAAAAAGCCATGGAAGCGGCCGACGGTGGCCTCGGCGACATGGACGATTCCGACTTCGACAATCTCGATGATCTCGAAGTCGGCGCCGACGAAAGCGAACGCGAGGACGAGTCCGCGGAAGTCGACGATGCGCCGGTCGTCCGCTTCGTCAACAAGGTATTGCTCGATGCGATCAAGAAAGGCGCATCGGATTTGCATTTCGAACCGTACGAAAAGAGCTACCGGGTGCGCTTTCGGATCGACGGCGTACTCGAGGAAATCGCGAAGCCACCGCTTGCGCTCGCTTCGAAAATCGCCGCGCGCATCAAGGTGATGTCGCGACTCGACGTTTCCGAACGCCGGGTACCGCAGGACGGCCGCATCAAGCTGAAACTGTCGAAGAACAAATCGATCGACTTCCGCGTCAGCACGTGTCCGACCCTGTTCGGCGAAAAGTCCGTCATGCGTATTCTCGATTCCGACGCGGCGAAGCTGCAGATCGATCAACTCGGCTACGAAGACTTCCAGAAAGAACTGTTCCTGAAAAACCTGCACAAACCGTACGGCATGTTTCTCGTCACCGGACCGACGGGTAGCGGCAAAACCGTATCGCTGTATACGGGGATCAACATCCTGAACCAGGTCGAAATCAATATTTCGACGGCCGAGGACCCGGTTGAAATCAACCTCGCCGGGGTCAATCAGGTGCAGGTGGACGAACGTACCGGCATGACGTTCCCGAAGGCGCTGAAGGCATTTCTGCGTCAGGATCCGGACATCATCCTCGTCGGCGAGATCCGCGATCTCGAAACGGCCTCGATTGGCGTCAAGGCGGCACAGACCGGTCATATGGTCATGTCGACGCTGCACACGAACGACGGACCGCAAACGCTGACCCGACTCCAGGATATGGGCATTCAGCCGTTTGCCGTGGCGACGACGATCAACCTGATCACGGGGCAGCGGCTCGCACGACGCTTGCACCCGGATTACCGCGTGCCGATCGAGATGCCACCGGAGGCATTACTCGACGAGGGTTACACGCAGGAAGAGGTCGATGCCGGAATCAAGCTGTTCGGCCCCGGCGACGGCGGCGCCGATTGTCCGAGCGGCTACAAGGGACGCTGTGGCATCTACCAGGTCATGCCGATATCAGACGCGATGAAGCGGCTGATCATCGAGGGCGCGAATGCCGTGCAGCTCGCTGACCAGGCGGCGGAAGAGGGAATTTGGGATATCCGTAAATCCGGGCTGGCGAAGGCGAAAGCCGGGATCACGAGCCTGGCGGAAATCAACCGCGTTACAGTGGAGTAAGACATGGCGGAAGCAGCAGTTAAATCGGACATGTTCGTCTGGGAAGGCGTCGATCGGCATGGCAAACGTGTCAAGGGCGAGATGTCCGGCAAGAGCGATGCGCTGATCAAGGCAACCCTGCGCCGCCAGGGGGTCAACCCGCTCAAGGTCAAGAAAAAACCGAAGTCCTTATTTTCTTCCGGCGGCAAAATCACGAGCAAGGACATTACGGTTTTCTCGCGTCAGCTCGCGACGATGATGTCATCCGGGGTACCACTCGTGCAGTCGTTCGAAATCGTCGGGCGCGGGCACGAGAACCCGGCGATGCAGGAAATGATCCTGTCGATCAAGGGCGATATCGAATCCGGTACCGCGCTGAACGAGGCGCTGAGCAAACACCCGCAACAGTTCAACGAACTGTATACGAACCTTGTCACGGCCGGCGAGCAGTCAGGCATCCTCGAGAGCATCCTGCACAAGCTCGCGACCTACATGGAGAAAACCGAGGCGCTCAAGTCGAAAATCAAGGGCGCGCTGTTCTACCCCATCGCCGTTATCGTCGTTGCGTTCATCATCACCTGCATCCTGATGATTTTCGTCATCCCGCAGTTTCAGGAAATGTTTTCGAACTTCGGCGCCGACCTGCCGGCACTGACCACGATTGTGATCAACATGTCGAAGTGGTTTCAGGAGTACTGGTGGGCGTTGTTCGCGGTGATCATCGGCAGCGTCGTCGGCATGATCCAGCTGAAGAAGCGGTCGATGCGGTTTGCGCATTTCCTTGATCGGATCTCACTGAAAATCCCGATTATCGGGGAAATCCTCGAAAAATCCGCGATCGCGCGGTTTGCACGCACGCTCGCCACGATGTTTGCCGCCGGCACCCCGCTCGTCGAAGCGATGACATCCGTCGCCGGAGCCTGCGGCAACATCGTGTACTACGATGCGACGATGAAGATGCGCGACGAAATCGCGACGGGCACGCAGTTGCAGGTGAGTATGCGCGACACGAACCTGTTTCCGAACATGGTCGTACAGATGGTTGCGATTGGTGAAGAATCCGGCGCGCTCGACTCGATGCTGGGGAAGGTCGCGGACTGGTACGAGCAGGAAGTGGATGACGCCGTTGACGCGCTGACGAGCCTGCTGGAACCACTGATCATGGCCGTTCTCGGCGTTATCATCGGCGGACTCGTGGTCGCGATGTACCTTCCGATCTTCAAGATGGGCCAGGTGGTCTGACGCAAGCCGCGCGCGGCGGTGGTGGTAAGGAAGCCCGGCTCGCGCATGCGGGCCTCCGCCGCGGTCGCGACACCGCATCGGGCACCGGCAATACCGTATCCCGCAATGCCCGTGCCATCCCGGCGTATCCTCCCGTACCAAGCCCTGGTGACCCGATTTGATTGAACTCCTAGCAACGTCTTCCACGTTCCTCGTCGTGTGCACCGCACTGCTCGGCCTGCTCGTCGGCAGTTTTCTCAACGTCGTCATCCACCGCTTACCGGTAATGACCGAGCGCGAGTGGAAAAGCGACTGCGCATCATTACTGGAAATCGAACCCGGGGAAACGCCGGCGGAACCGTTCAATCTCGTGACACCGCGCTCGCGCTGCCCGGGCTGCGGTCACGCGATAACGGCGATGGAAAACATCCCGGTACTGAGTTATGTGATGCTCGGCGGCAAGTGCCGCGCGTGCAAAAAGCCGATCTCCCTGCGCTATCCGGGGGTCGAGTTGTTGAGCGGGGTAGCCGCAGGGGCCGTTGCCATCGCCTACGGTTTCAGCTTGGCTACCGTGTTCGCGCTTGTTCTCACCTGGTCTTTGATCGCGCTGGCCGCGATCGACTTCGATACCCAGTTTTTGTTCGATTCCATCACGCTGCCGATGCTGTGGCTCGGCCTGATCGCAAACTATTTCGGCGTCTTTGTCAGTCTCGAAGAAGCTGTTCTCGGCGCCGTGTTCGGCTACCTCGCACTGTGGAGCGTCTACTGGGGCTTCAAACTCACGACCGGCAAGGAGGGCATGGGTTACGGCGACTTCAAGCTCCTCGCGATGCTGGGCGCCTGGCTCGGCTGGAAAATCCTGCCCGTGATCATCGTACTGTCGTCGGTCGTCGGCGCCTGTATCGGGATCGGCCTGATGGTGTTCGCCTCGCACGATCGTTCGAAACCCATCCCGTTCGGCCCGTACCTCGCGATCGCCGGCTGGATCGCGTTGCTGTGGGGCGACGACATCATGGCCCGTTACCTCTATGGTTCGGGCGGTCTGTGAGCGCACGCCTCGTAGTCGGCCTGACCGGGGGTATCGGCTCGGGTAAATCCGCGGTCACGGCGGGATTCGAGCGCCTCGGCGTGCCCGTCGTCGATGCGGACCTCGTGGCGCGCGAAGTCGTCATGCCGGGCAGTGACGGCCTCAGGGAAGTCGTCGAAGCGTTTGGCCCGGACGTGCTCGGCGCGGACGGGATGCTCGATCGCAAGAAGCTTCGCCTGCTCGTGTTCGACGACGACATGAAGCGCAAACAGCTCGAAAGCATCCTGCACCCGAAAATCCGTGACCGAATACGTGACGCACTTGCAGCCATAGCGTCCCCCTACTGTATCCTTTGCGTCCCGTTGCTCGTCGAGCGGCAAGGCTACGAAAACGTCGATCGGATCCTGGTCATCGACTGCAGTGAAGAACTGCAAATCGAACGTGTGATGAGTCGGGATAATTTGACACGCCAGCAAGTCGAAGCAATCATGCGCAGCCAGGCTACCCGCGAGCAACGTTTGGCGATCGCTGACGACGTGATCGAGAATTCCCGCGGGCTGGACGCGCTGCGGGCACCGATCGCGCGGCTGCACGCTAAATACACCGATATTGCCGAGAATCCGGGTACCCAACAATAATGCCCACGCCAACGTCAGAACCCGGTCTACAAAAAAGCCTGTTCCCCGAGACGGCCTCCGTGACCGTCTACGAACAACCGCTGAATGAGCGCATACGCAACTGTCTGCGCCTCGAACACCTGTTCGCTGCCATCGATGACGGGCTCGAGGGTACGACGGAATGGCATGCACGGGGGGCAATTATCGGCATGCTCGAAGTGAGCGACCTGCTCACGCGAGCCGACATCAAGGGCGAGTTGATCAAGGAACTCGAACGCCACCTGACGAAAATTTCCGCATTGCGCGACAAGCCGGGAGTTGACGAAAAGGCGCTGGAACGCGCGCTTGGCGGCATCGATCCGCTGATTCGCAGGCTGAAATCCAGCGATTGCCATCCGGGTGCGGGCATCCGCTCGGACGAATTGATCAACCAGGTAAAACAACGGCTCGCGATTCCCGGCGGAACCTGCAACTTCGACCTCCCGGCTTTCCATCACTGGTTGTCGAAATCACCCCAGGAACGCGCGGGCCAGTTTCGCGACTGGCTGTCCGACCTGATGGTGGTGAACGACGCCGTCGCACAGGTGCTGACGATGCTGCGCGAAAGCGCGCCGGGCCGCAAAATACGTGTCGATGACGGCTTTTATCAACAACAACTCGATCCGGCGCTGCAGTGCCAGCTGATCCGCCTGTTTCTCGATGACGGGCTCGATGTGTTTCCCGAGATCAGCGGGGGCAAACACCGTTTCGTCGTGCGCTTTTTCCGCCAGCCGGCGACACAAGGGCGGCCGAGCCAGGCACGTGAACCGCTGCAGTTCGAACTGCAGTGCTGCGGATTCTAGACCCGCGGAACGCGTTCACAGGACCACCGCGGCCCGGGCAAGGCTGCGCCGGAACGAATCGGCGAGCACCTCCGGTGCCGTCTCCAGACCCGGATCCGTAACCACGACCCCCTGAAATCCTTCGCGTAACGCGTCCGTGTGCGCACGAAATTCGAACGCGGCGGATTTATACGTCGGCACCGTCTCCGCGGCGAAAGCGGCCTGCAGGCCCGGCGGCAGCTCCCGCAGCGGTTTCGCGCACGCGTCCGTCATCACCATCCAGTCGACCCCGATCCCGCGGGCGCGACGAAAATCCTCCGCTGTCCGGACGCTCGCACTGAGGCCGGCCGGAGCCCGCGATGCGCGCTTGACGGCGGCGGCCCGGCCAAGATCCGCTGCGTGCACGTGCACACCGATACCGTCGGGCAGCGCGGCTTCCCGTCCGGGGTCCGCGAGATGCATCGTTGCGCCGTATGCCCGGGCGAGCGCCGCGCAAGCATCGAGCGTCGCGGACGCACAGGCGGGTAAGACGAATGCGCTAAAACCGGACCGCAAATAGCGTTCCAGGATTTCGATGAAATCGGCGCCGGCGACGAACTCGGCGGACGGCATGATCAACAAGCGCGGTAATCGCGCCGCGGTCACGATCGTCGCGTTCGCAGCAGGAAATTCGTAACTGTCGAGCGCACCCGCCGCGATCCAGCGAATCGTCTGTGCTTCCCGCCCCGACGGATTCCCCTGCCACTCGGTCACTTCCCAGATATCCAGATGCACGTCCTTGTCCGGATAGGCGTGCGTGAAGCGCAGCAGCGGGGTGCCGCGACGGACATCGATGCCGAGTTCCTCGTCGAGTTCGCGCGCGAGCGCCTCGAGGCGGGCTTCTCCGGGTTCACGTTTGCCACCAGGGAATTCCCACAGGCCGCCCTGGTCGAGATGCGTCGGGCGTCGCGCAATCAGAATTCGGCCATCGTCGCGCCGGATCACGGCCGCTACGACGTCGAGCACGGGTCGGCCGCCGTCGCTCAAACCTGACGGGTGGGTGAAGAGGAGGCGCGGACCGCCGCGACGGGCTTACGAGCGATATTCCGCATTAATCCGTACGTAATCGTAGGAAAAATCACAGGTCCACACGCGGCAACTCGCGTGCTCCGCACCGATAATAATCCTGATTTTGATTTCCTCGCGCGCCATAACCTGGTCCGCGTGGGCCTCGTCGTAGCCCGGGCAGGGCTCGCCGTGCTCTACGATCTGGCAGTCGCCCAACCAGATCGAAATCGCACCGAGTTCCAGCGACGCCACCGGCGCCCGCCCCACGGCAGCCAGGATGCGTCCCCAGTTCGGATCACTGGCAAACAAAGCCGTTTTCACGAGTGGAGAAAGCGCAACCGTGTTGGCAACCGCGTGGCAATCGGCCTCGTCTGGCCCGACGACTTCGATTTCGACGAATTTCGTCGCGCCTTCACCATCGCGCACAATCGCCTGCGCGAGTATTTCGCACACGCGCGTGATGCCTTCGGTGATTGCCGCGACATGCGGATGATCCTGATGCATCCGTTCGCCACCGGCTGCGCCGGTTGCGCTCAGGACGCAGGCGTCGTTCGTCGAGGTGTCACCGTCAACCGTAATGCGGTTGAACGTCGTCGCCACCGCGGTGGCCAGGATCGCGTCGAGGCAGGACGCATCGAGGGGCGCGTCGGTCGCCACGAACGCCAGCATCGTCGCCATGTTCGGGTGGATCATGCCGGACCCTTTGCACAGCCCGCTGATCTGATAGGACGAGCCATCGATGCTGACGCGAATCGACGCGATCTTTGCGACCGTATCCGTCGTCATGATCGCCGTGGCCCCGTCCAGCCAGTTGTTCTCGTCGAGGGCCCGGTGCAGCGCCTGCGCCTGCGCACACAGCTTATCGCTCGGCAAGCGCTCGCCGATTACGCCGGTGGAAAACGGCAGTACCTCCGCCTCGGCACAGTCACCTGCCGCCGCGATGGCCGCCGTAACCTTGCGCGCGTCAGCCAGTCCCTGCGTACCGGTCCCCGCATTCGCGTTCCCGGCATTGAATACGAGCAGACGCGGCGAGGCTGTCGCGAGATTCTCGCGCGCGACCGTAACCGGGGCGGCACAAAAGCGATTTCGGGTAAACACCGCCGCGGTGCGCGTGCCCGGCGCGAGTTCCACGAGCAGAACATCCTTGCGATCGGGTCGCCGGATTCCGGCGGCCGCGCTCGCGAGCCGCACACCGCGTACGGGTTGCGGTTGATCGAAGCGGGTGAATTCCGCGCTCACGTGAGTTTACCGTGGCACTGCTTGTACTTCTTGCCCGAACCGCACGGGCACGGATCGTTACGTCCGACTTTTTTCCCTTTGCGGACAAACGGCGCATTACCCGCCGATCCTGAGGGCTCGTTATCCTCGAGCGCGCTGTCCGGGGAACGGTGCTGGAACTTCATTTCCGACGTGTCCTGCCGCCGCTGCTCCTCGACAGCGTCGACGTCGTCGCGGGCGCGGATCTCAACTTTCGACAGAATGCCGACGACGTCGCGCATGATCTCCTGCAACATCCGCGCGAACATCTCGAACGCTTCGCGCTTGTATTCCTGCTTCGGGTTCTTTTGCGCGAAGCCACGCAGGTGAATGCCCTGCCGCAGGTAATCCATCGCCGCGAGATGCTCTTTCCAGTGTCCATCGAGGACCTGCAGCATGATCGCTTTCTCGAACCGGCGCAGCACTTCCGGCCCCACGAGTTGCTCTTTCTCCGCGTACGCCGACTCGACCTGCTCGAGTACCCGTTTGCGTATTGCTTCTTCGTCGAGAGTGTCCTCGGCTTCGAGCCACCCGGCTACGTCAATGCTGAGTCCGTATTCCTGTTGCAGCGCGTGGCTGAGTCCGTCGATATCCCAGTTTTCATCGAAACTGCGCGGCGGTATGTAGGTGTCGAGAAATTCATTGACCACATCGTGGCGCAGGCCCTTGATGTTTTCGGATACATCCTCGGCTTCCATCAGTTCGCGGCGCTGTTCATAGACATGCTTGCGCTGATCGTTCGCGACATCGTCAAACTCGAGCAGTTGCTTGCGAATATCGAAGTTGCGGCCTTCAACTTTTCGTTGCGCGTTTTCGATTGCCTTCGTCACCCAGGGGTGTTCGATCGCCTCACCCTCTTCCATGCCGAGTTTCTGCATCAACGACGCAACCCGCTCCGAGGCGAATATGCGCATGAGGTTATCTTCGAGCGACAAATAGAAACGGCTGGAACCCGGATCACCCTGGCGTCCCGATCGACCGCGTAACTGGTTGTCGATGCGGCGGGATTCGTGGCGCTCGGTGCCTATGATATGCAGACCGCCCGCGGCAATGACTTCGTCGTGCCGCTTCTGCCAGGCTTCTTTCACTGCGGCCAGCTTGCTTTCGTCCGGCTCTTTCAAGTCTTCGATTTCCGACTCGAGACTGCCCCCGAGAACGATATCCGTCCCGCGGCCCGCCATGTTCGTGGCGACCGTTACCGCGCCGGGCCGGCCCGCCTGGGCGATAATCTGGGCCTCACGCTCGTGGAATTTCGCATTCAGGACTTCGTGTTTTATTTTTTCGCGATCGAGCAGCCCGGAAAGATATTCGGATGTTTCGATCGACGCCGTCCCGACGAGTACGGGCTGGCCGGTGCCAATACACTCACGAATATCCTCGATGATGGCGTCGTACTTTTCCTTCGCCGTGAGGAAGATCACGTCCCCGAGATCCTGGCGCACCATGTCCTTGTGGGTTGGCACGACGACGACTTCGAGATCGTAGATCTGCTGAAACTCATAGGCCTCGGTGTCGGCCGTTCCGGTCATACCGGAAAGTTTTTCGTACAGGCGGAAATAGTTCTGGTAGGTGATCGAGGCGAGCGTCTGGTTTTCCTGCTGTATCGACACCCCCTCTTTGGCTTCCACCGCCTGGTGCAGGCCTTCCGACCAGCGTCGCCCGGGCATCGTTCGACCGGTAAATTCGTCGACGATCGTGATCTCGCCGTTCGCAACGACGTAATCGACGTCCCGCTGGAACAACGCGTGTGCGCGTAACGCGGCGTTCACATGATGCATCAAGGAAATGTTCGCCGCGCTGTAGAGGCTCTCGCCTTCCTTGAGCAGCCCGATGTCGGCGAGCAACGATTCGACGTGTTCATGGCCGGCTTCGGTGAGCAGCACCTGGCGCGATTTTTCGTCGACCGAGTAATCACCGGGGCCGTCCTCGTCCGCCTGACGTACGAGTTTCGGCACGATTTCGTTGATCTGCGTATAAACGTCGCTGCGATCGTCCGTCGGACCGGAAATGATCAGCGGCGTGCGGGCTTCGTCGATCAGAATTGAGTCGACTTCGTCGACCACCGCGTAGGCGAGCTCGCGTTGCACGCGTTGATCGATGGCGAACGCCATGTTGTCGCGAAGATAGTCGAAACCGAATTCGTTGTTCGTGCCATACGTGATATCGGCCGCGTACGCCTGTTTGCGCGCTTCCGTATCCATTCCCGATACCACCACGCCAACACTCATGTCGAGAAACGAATAGAGCTTGCCCATCCATTCCGAGTCGCGTTTCGCGAGATAATCATTCACCGTAACAACGTGTACGCCGGCACCGGTCAATGCATTCAGGTAGACCGGCAGCGTGGCGACGAGCGTCTTGCCCTCACCGGTGCGCATTTCGGCTATCTTGCCCTGATGGAGCACCATCCCGCCGAGCATCTGAACATCGAAGTGACGCATCCCGAGCACCCGCTTGCCCGCCTCGCGGACAACTGCGAATGCTTCCGGCAACAAATCATCTACCGTCTCGCCGCCCGCCAGCCGTTCGCGGAACTCAGTCGTTTTCAGCGCCAGTTGGTCGTCGGACAATTTCGCGAGCTCGTCCTCCAGCACGTTGATCGCGCCGATTTTCTTGCCCAGCTTCTTCAGAAACCTGTCGTTACGGCTACCAAATACTGAGCGAACAAGCTTTTGCGGTAGTTTGAGGGGGTTCGCGCTCATGCAACTCTCAACTGTAGTGTTTGTGTCGGTGATTCGGGTTTCCGGAACGCGCCGTGCGGCGGCGGTCGACCGGAGCGGAAAGCTTCGGGCAGCGCCGCGGCGGGCATCGCCGGGGCAATTAGACTGTGACTACCCCGCGGGGACCGAGTTCGTCCGGAATAATCGAAGCGGGCGGAAGTGTAGCAAAAAACGGTGCCGATCCGCGCTGATCGATGCGCCGAAGTCGCGGATTTCAGCAGCGCGGGGTCAGCGTGAGGCGGCTTGCTTTATGAACTTCCACGGGTTGACGACCTTGCCGTCTTCGAGCACCTCGAAATGCACGTGCGGACCCGTGGAGCGCCCGGTGGAGCCGAGCAGCGCGATAATGTCATCCTTGTCGATCCGATCGCCGATCTCGACGAGGTTTTTCTTGTTGTGGGCGTAGCGGGTCACGTAGCCATTGCCGTGATTCAATTCGACGAGATTGCCGTAACCCCAGCGTTTCCCGGACCAGGTGACGATTCCCGAGGCGACGGCTTTGACCTCGAGCCCCGGCTTGCCGGCGAAATCGATACCACTGTGGAATTCCCTGGCCCCGCTGACCGGGTGTGTACGGTAGCCAAAACCGGACGAAATCCAGCCGTCTTCTAGTGGACGGCCGTCGGGGTGCATATCATCGCTGAGCTGACGATCGAAGATCAGCGATTCGAGTGCTTCGAGGCGATCCTCCCGGAGGACGAGGTCGGCACCGAGGGTTTCCAGGTTCGCGAGCAATGACGTCCACTCCGGCGGCACGAAATTCTCCGGTGCAGGCCCCCCAAGCGCCGGGGTTTCCGTCAGACCGAATTCATCCGGGTCGAGCCCGGCGGCGTTGACGAGCCGTTCCGCGAGTGCATCGAGTCGGGTGACGTGCGCCTGTAAAGCGCCGGCGCGCACGGCAAGCGTACTCAGATCCGCGTTGACGTCGCGGCGAATGTCATTGACGAGTTTGCGTTGATTGATGAGTTCGCCCTGCCAGAACGACGTGGCGTATTCGGGGTCGGAGGCAATTGCGTTCGACATCGCGTCGGCGCCCCGGAGGTAGCCCCAGTACGCCAACCCGGCAGCGCCGGATGTGAACAGCAGCATCGCGACCACTGCGCTCGAGAAGCGCAGTTGCACACGCGCGAGTGCCCCCCTCGATTTTGATAAAAATACGAGTTCCATCGCCGTTGCTTACCGCGACGCAGGCCGTCGGGTTAAACTGTTTACCCGGCCCACATGTACGCGGCGCTTATGCCATCCCCCACAAAGCTCGGAGCTATTGTCACCCATAATTCCCTGCTCAGGCAATTGTTCCGTGAAGCCCGGGAAAATCGCTCGCACAGCGACGGCATCAGGCAACTGATCGACGAACCATTGCGGACGCACGTTCGCTTCGCTCTGATCAAGGACAATACGCTGATCCTGATCGCGGATTCCTCGGCCTGGGCGTCGAAACTACGTTACCAGGTCGCGACTATCCAGCGCCGTATGGAAGCCTCGCCGGAGTTCGCGCAGGTACGTAATATCCGGGTGAAAGTCGCCGCGGCCGAACCGACGACGCAGGTGCCGGTCCGGCGGGCGCAGGCACTGAGCGCGACCACCGCCGAAGGCATACGCAAACAGGCGGAATCGATCGAGGATCCACTGCTGAGAGAAGCGATATTGAAGTTGACGTCACACCGGCCGCGCGGCGGCCGGTAGGTGCGGGGGTGTCGGGGTGTTGCGGCGGGACTAGTTCGCCGGCATTGGCTGCATGAAGGAGATCGGGGCCCCGCCCTCACTCTTGAACGACACGAGTTCCCACGCATCCTTGTTCGCAAGCAGTTTGCGCAGCAGTCGGTTGTTCAGTTCGTGGCCTGATTTATGGCCGTGAAACGAGCCGATCAGACTGTTACCGAGCAGGTACAAATCACCGATGGCGTCGAGGATCTTGTGTTTGACGAATTCGTCTTCGTAACGCAGTCCGTCTTCGTTCAGGACCCGGAAATCGTCGACGACAATCGCGTTATCGAGGCTGCCGCCGAGGGCCAGGTTGCGCTCACGCAGTAATTCCACGTCCCGCATGAAACCGAACGTGCGGGCACGACTGACTTCCTTCACGAACGATGTCGTGGAAAAGTCGATTTCCGCGCATTTGCTGCTCTGCTGGAAAAACGGGTGGTCGAATTCGATCGCAAACGATACCTTGAAGCCGTCGAACGGCTCGAAACGGGCGTGCTTGTCGCCATCTTCGACCTCGAGCGCCTGTTTGATCCGGATAAATCGTTTCGCGGCCGCCTGTTCCTCGAATCCGGCCGACTGGATCAGGAAGACGAACGGGCCGGCGCTGCCGTCCATGATGGGGACTTCCGCGGCACTGACGTCGACATAGGCATTATCGATCCCGAGACCCGCAAATGCGGACAGCAAGTGTTCGACCGTCGCGATCCGGTGGCCGTCACGGGTGAGGCTCGTCGACAAACTCGTATCGCCGACAAATTCCGCACGTGCGGGTATGTCCACCGGCGGATCGAGGTCGGTTCGTCTGAAGACTATGCCCGTGTCCGGTGCCGCTGGTCGTAAGGTCAGAAAGACTTTCTTACCCGTGTGCAGACCAACGCCCGTAGCGCGGATCACGTTTTTCAACGTGCGCTGTTTTATCATTGTTCCCCGCTTCCCCCTGAGCAAGGCGACTTTCGGCGCGATAATACCATAATGGTGCCGTGCAGCGAAATTTGCTGCACGTTCACGTCACGTTCACGACGCATCCGAATTGTCGCGCGATGGCGACCGGTAACGACAGATGCCGCCCGCACCCGTCGCCCGGTTTGCGCGCCATCGTTCAGTCGGCCTGCCGGCGCAGGAACGCCGGGATATCGAGATAGTCCGGATCGACCATCTTCTCCTCGCCATGCTCGACTGCCTCGGGCCGGTTGCGAATGACGGTCGGGCGCTCGAGTTTCTTGTAATCCGGATCGACCTGCGCCGGTGCCTGCGGCTCCGCTTTCGCGGCGAGCGAAGGGCTGTCATCGCGCATCCGGTTATCGCTGCCGATACCCGTTGCTACCACGGTGACGCGCACTTCATCTTCCATCGACTGATCGATTACGGTTCCGACCACGACCGTGGCGTTATCCGACGCGAACGATTTCACCGTATTGCCGACTTCCTCGAACTCACCCATCGTCAGATCCATGCCCGAGGTGATATTGACGAGAATGCCTTTCGCACCCGACAGGTTGATATCCTCAAGCAACGGGCTCGAAATCGCGGCTTCAGCGGCCTGCCTCGCGCGATCGGAACCGCGACCGCTGCCGGAACCCATCATTGCCATACCCATTTCCGACATGACGGTACGCACATCGGCAAAGTCAACGTTGATAAGGCCGGGGCAGGTGATCAACTCGGCGATTCCCTGCACCGCTCCCAGCAGTACATTGTTCGCCGCCTTGAAGGCGTCGAGCAAACTGATATCCCGCCCGAGCACGCTTAACAGTTTTTCGTTCGGGATCGTGATCAGCGAATCGACGAACTGACTCAACTCCTTGATCCCGTCGTTCGCGATTTCAGTTCGCTTGCGTCCTTCGAACGGAAACGGCTTCGTCACGACGGCAACGGTCAGGATTCCCATCTCCTTCGCGATCTGCGCGACGACCGGTGCACCGCCGGTGCCGGTACCGCCGCCCATCCCGGCGGTGATAAACACCATGTCGGATCCTTCGAGTACGTCGCTGATACGATCACGATCCTCGAGCGCCGACTGGCGACCGATTTCCGGATTCGCGCCGGCACCGAGTCCTTTCGTGATATCGGCGCCGAGTTGCAGTCCCGTTTTCGCCGACGAGTTTTTCAACGCCTGCGCATCGGTGTTTGCGCAAACGAACTCGACGCCCTCTATTTGCGCACCGAGCATGTGCTGCACGGCGTTGCCGCCGCCGCCCCCGACCCCGATTACCTTGATGACAGCGCTCTGACTGTAGGCATCTACTAGTTCAAACATGTTGGCCCCTCCGCGTTTGCGTGCTGCGCGAGCTTACGCGCATTTCGTCGTTAAGTTGATTAATCAATCCAGCAAAGACCCCGTCGCATCGCTGCCAGTCCCGGCAGCGGCACGGCGCCATATTCTTATGTCGATGTATTCCGGTCATCGAACTAGAAGTTTCCGTGAAACCAGTTTTTCATTCTTTCCCACATACTCCCTGTGTTATCGAATCGGTTGTGTTGTGCCACCGAGTCACCGGCATGATTGCCAAACAGCAACAGGCCGACTCCGGTGGCGTAAATCGGGTTGCGTACAACATCGACGAGTCCGCTGATGTACTGCGGACTGCCGAGTCGCACGGGCATATGAAATACTTCTTCGGCGAGGTCGATAGCGCCTTCCATCTTCGACCCGCCGCCGGTCAGAACGACCCCCGCGGCGACCATCTCCTCGAATCCGCTGCGTTTCAGTTCGGCATGTACGAGGTTGAACAGTTCCTCGTAGCGGGGTTCGACGACCTCGGCCAGGGTCTGACGGACGAGCCTGCGCGGCGGGCGATCACCGACGCTCGGCACTTCGATCGTCTCGTCCGGGTTCGCGAGCTGGGTCAACGCGCAGGCGTACTTGATCTTGATGTCTTCCGCGTGGTGCGTCGGCGTACGCAAGGCAACCGCAATATCGTTCGTGACCTGATCGCCCGCGATCGGTATCACCGCGGAATGATGAATCGCGCCGTTGACGAAGATCGCGATGTCGGTGGTACCGCCACCGATATCGCACAGGCATACGCCAAGATCCTTTTCGTCGTCCGTGAGTACCGCGTAAGACGACGCAAGTTGCTGCAGGATTACGTCGTCCACTTCGAGCCCGCATCGGCGAACGCACTTGACGATGTTCTGCGCCGCGCTGACCGCACCGGTCACCATGTGCACACGGGCCTCGAGCCTCACGCCCGACATGCCGATCGGCTCGCGTATACCTTCCTGTCCGTCGATGATGAATTCCTGCGGCAGAATATGCAGGATTTTCTGATCCGCGGGTATCGCAACGGCACGTGCCGCATCGATGACCCGCTCTACATCACCCGCGTTTACCTCGCTGTCGCGAATCGCGACGATGCCGTGGGAGTTCAGGCTGCGGATATGACTGCCGGCGATGCCGGCGTAGACGGAATGGATCTCGCACCCGGCCATCAGTTCCGCTTCTTCGACGGCACGCTGGATCGACTGTACGGTCGACTCGATATTCACCACGACACCTTTCTTCAGTCCGCGCGACGCATGCGATCCAATCCCGACAACCTCGAGTTCGCCCTCGGCCGAAACTTCACCGACGATCGCCACGACCTTCGAGGTACCGATGTCGAGCGCGACGATCAGGTTCTTGTCCGGTTTCTTCACCATCCGACCGTTCCCCGCCCGCTTGCGTGTGCCTGCACTTCGGTTCGCTCACCCATTGTCCTGATCACCCGGTTTTTCCTTGATCGCGAATCCATTCGTGTAACGTAAATCCACCGACGCAACGTGTTCCCAGTGCGCACGCAAAACCGCTTCGAATGCGCGGTTGAAACGGTCGAGCCGCGCATCGACGGCATCGCGCCCGACGACGAGCGTCGCGCCATTCGCGAGCGACACGGTCCATGCGCGTCGATCGGACAACGAGATCCCCGCAACCTGCAGCCCGTTCACGGACAGCTGCCGCGAAATCGCGAGGTAGCGGCGCAAGATCTCGGCCTCGGTCCCGATCGGGCCATCGAGCTGTACGAGTCCCGCCGGCAGCGCTTCGGCCTCGGGAACGAAAATGTCCGCGTACCTGTTCAACAGTGCGTATTCGCCCCAGCGCGCCACGGGATGCTGTTCTTCGATACTGACCCGGATCGTGTCCGGCCACACCCGCCGCACTGACGCATCGAATACCCACGGCTCGTCGAGAATCCGACGCCGCACATCGGCGACATCGACGCTGAAGAAGCCGCCGACGATGGCACCCGAAACGACCCGTTCGACGTGTTCGGCCGTCAGGTGCTGGAACTCCCCTTCCACCGCGATACGGCTGACCGGATAGGCCTGCGGATCGAGCAGTTGCTGGGTCAGAAACCCGCCGTAGGCGAACATCAAAAACGCGAGTACGCCAACGAACAGCAACAGCGGATCGCGGCGACGCGGCGTTTCCTCCGCGGGATTCCGCAATGCCTGCGCGCCGCTTTTCGCTTTGCGTTTCAGCATCATCGCGCCACCGTGCTCGTCGCGAGTATGCGCACGACGAGCTCCTCGAACGTCATGCCCGCAGCGGCTGCCGCCATCGGCACGAGCGAATGATCCGTCATCCCCGGAACCGTGTTCAGTTCTATCAACCAGGGCTGGCCGTCGCTGTCCAGCATAAAGTCCACACGCCCCCAGCCACTCGCGCCGAGCGCGCTGAACGCGTCGAGTGCGAGCGTCGTCACGGACTCCATCGACGCATCACTGAGACCGCAGGGACACAGGTATCGTGTTGTATCGGCGTGATACTTCGCGTCGTAGTCGTAGAACTCATGCGGTGTTTCGAGCTTGATGATCGGCAGTGGTTCGCCATCGACGATGCCCATCGTGTACTCGCCGCCGTCGATCCATTTCTCGACCAGGACCACGTCGTCGAACGTCATCGCATGCGCAATGGCGTCGGCAAGCTCCGCGCTTTCGCTTACGCGCGAAACGCCGAGGCTCGATCCCTCGCTTGCCGGTTTCACCATCGCGGGGAAACCGGTTGCCGGCAACTGCGCTCCGGTGCGGTCATCGCGCCGCACGATACGAAAATCGGGGGTCGGCAGGCCGAGGCTGCGCCAGACGTGTTTCGACCGGACCTTGTCCATCGACAGCGCGCAGCCGAGCACCCCGCTGCCGGTATACGGTAAACCGAGCATTTCCAGCAAACCCTGCACCGTACCGTCCTCACCGTCACCGCCGTGCAGCGCGACGAACACCCGATCCGGTGCACAGGCCCTGATTTCATCGACGAGATTGCCGTCCCACACGAGCGCATGGGCATCAACTCCGGCGCGCCTGAGCGCATCGAGCACGGATTGGCCGCTCTTCAGCGAGATCTCACGCTCGCCCGAATGCCCGCCCATGAGCACGGCAACGCGTCCGGCGTCCGCAACGATGCGGGAAATATCGCGGCGCTTATGCGGTGTCATTATTATCCCCACGTGCGGATACCGCGCCCGGTCGGCCGATGATGCGCACTTCCGGTTCGAGCTGCTGCCCGAATTTTTCCGCTACCCCCGCCTGCACATCGAGCATGAGTTGTTCGATATCCGCGGCGCTCGCGCCGGCATCGTTGATGATGAAATTCGCATGCTTCTCCGACACGTGGCAGCCGCCGCGACGCCGCCCTTTCAGACCCGCGGCCTCGATCAACCGACCGGCGAAATCGCCCGGAGGGTTCTTGAATACGGAGCCGCAACTCGCGAGGCCAATCGGTTGCGAGGCGTTGCGTTCACCCAGCAACTCACGTACGTCGCGTTCTTCCGCCGCTGCTTGCGGGTCGAAGCGTAAAATCGCACTGACGAACCAGTGCTCCGCCGGCACCTCGACACTGCGATAGGACGTGGTGAACTGTTGTCGATCGACGCGTCGCCGCTCGCCGCCACGGCCGAGTAATTCGACGGATTCAACGAGCATCCAGATCTCGCGTCCGAACGCACCGGCGTTCATCGCCAGCGCACCGCCGACGGTGCCGGGAATACCACCGAGAAAACTGCCGCCGCCGAGTTCCTGCCGGTACGCCTCTTTCGCGACTTTTGCGCAGGCAACCCCGCATTCGACATACAGGCGCACCGGATCGAGCCAGCGCCAGGCGTTCATCGCCCGGGTCGTCGTGATCACGGTGCCGTCGATACCGCCGTCGCGAATGAGCACGTTACTGCCGAGCCCGATCCAGGTGAGTGGCTCGTCGTGATCGATCTGCGCGAGAAAATCCACGAGGTCGTCGATGTCCGCGGGTTCGAAATAGCGCTCGGCCTTGCCTCCCGTACGCCACGAACAATGACGTGACATCGGTTCATCGGCGAGCAGGCGACCGCGCACGTTGATCTGCCGGATAGAGTTCGCCACGGCGTTAATGTCCCCCACCCGCCGCGGCGCCGATCTGCTCGGCGACGCGTCCGATGCTGCCGGCGCCGAGCAACAGCACGACGTCGTTGTCGCGGGTGATATCGGCGAGCACGCCCTGCAACTGTTCGGGTTCGGCGACGAACAGCGGGTCGACCTTGCCGCGCAGGCGGATCGCACGACACAGGGCGCGCCCGTCGGCGCCCGGGATCGGGCTTTCCCCGGCCGGGTAGACTTCGAGCACGAGCAATTGATCGGCGCCGTTGAGCACTTCGACGAAATCCTCGAACAGATCCCGCGTGCGGGTGTAGCGGTGCGGCTGAAACGCGACGACGAGCCGGCGTCCGGGCCAGCCATCGCGCACGGCCTTCACGGTGACGCGGATTTCGCTCGGATGATGTCCGTAGTCGTCGATTACCGTTACGTTCGCTTCGCCGAAGCGCACGCTGCCAAGCGCCTGGCAACGTCGGCCGATGCCCTGAAACGAGCCGAGCGCGCGGCTCATCGCCGCCGGTTCTACCCGTAGCTCCGCGGCCACCGCTATGGCTGCTAGCGCGTTCAGCATATTGTGTTCGCCCGGCATGTTCAGGCTGACTTCAAACTCGGTGTTTGCCTGGCGGTTCGCAACCCTGAACACCGACACCGGCCCGTTCTGGACATAATCAAAACCGCGGATATCCGCGTTCTCGTGCTTGCCGTACGTGATAACCCGGGTCCGCAACTCCGGCAGCAGCGACCGCGCATTGTCATCATCGATACACACGACCGCGAGGCCGTAGAACGGCAGACGCTTGAAGAACTCGACGAAACTCTGTTTCAGCTTCGTAAAATCGCCGGCGTAGGTTTCCATATGATCGGCGTCGATGTTCGTGAGCACGGCGATCAGGGGATTCAGCAGCAGGAACGAGGCGTCGCTTTCATCTGCCTCGGCGACAAGAAAATCTCCGGTACCCAGCCGCGCGTGCGAGTTCACCGCGTGCACGAGGCCCCCGATGATGAATGTCGGATCCATGCCGGCCTCGGCGAGGACGCTGGCAATCAGACTCGTCGTCGTCGTTTTTCCGTGCGTACCCGCAACGGCGATGCCGCGTCTGAAGCGCATCAGTTCCGCGAGCATTTCCGCGCGCGGTACCACCGGGATCCGTTGCTCGCGGGCGGCGACCAGTTCCGGGTTGTCACCCGGGATCGCGCTCGAATAGACCACGACATCCGCACCATCGACATTGCTGCCGCTGTGGTGGGTGAAGATCTCGACCCCGAGCGAGGCGAGGTGGCGCGTCATGCGGTTTTCGTGGCGATCGGAACCCGACACGTCGTACCCGAGGTTCCTCAGCACCTCGGCGATCCCGCTCATGCCGGCACCGCCGATCCCGATGAAATGGATCCGCCGTACGTGCTGCATCGGAATGTCGGCGGCATCAACCATGCATCAACTCCACGCAGCGCGCGGCGACATTCGCGGCGGCATCCGGGATCGCCAGTGCGCGCGCATGTCGCGCGAGTTCGGCGATGCGCTCACGGTCGGTCGCGATCCGGGTGAGCGCCGCGGCGAGACGCTGTTCGAAATCCGCGCCTTCGGGAACGAGCAGTGCCGCGTCCGCGTCGACGAGAAACCGCGCGTTCGCGGTTTGATGATCGTCGACGGCATACGGAAACGGCACGAGTATCGCGGCGACGCCGGCGGCCGCGAGTTCCGACACGGTCAGCGCGCCCGAACGGCATACAACAACACTGGCCCAGGCGTAGGCGGCCGCCATGTCGTCGATGAATTCGCTCACGCGCACGTCCGCCGCGAGGCCGCGGTACGCCGCTTCGGTTTGCGCGGCATTGCCTTCGCCGCATTGATGCCACACGCAGAGTTCGCTATCGCCGAGCGCACGGATTGCCGCCGGCATCGCCTCGTTCAGGGCACGCGCCCCGCGACTGCCACCTACGACGAGCACCCGTAACGGACCCGCGGCGACGTCGCGTTGTGCGGGCGGCGCCAGCGCGACGATATCGGCACGCACCGGATTGCCAACGGTCAGCGCACCGCGGGATTCGGGAAATGACCCGGGAAACGCCTGGAAAACCGTCGTGGCGAGCCGGCTCAACAATTTGTTCGTCAAGCCTGGGATCGCGTTCTGTTCGTGGACGACGAGTGGTCGCCGGCACAGCCACGCCGCGAGACCGCCGGGTCCGCTCGCGAAACCGCCCATACCGAGCACCACCTGTGGTCGAATTCTGATGACGGCAACGAGCGCCTGCAGCAGCGCAAAGCCAACGACAAACGGTGCGGACAGCCAGCGCAGGATGCCGCGACCCCGCACGCCGGATACCGCTATCGTCAGCAGGCGCAGGCCGGCCCGGGGCACGATGCGCGTCTCCATTCCGTGACGCGAACCGAGCCACACGGTCGCGACGTGCCGTTCGTTCAGGCACGCCGCCACGGCGAGCGCGGGATAGATATGTCCCCCGGTGCCACCGGCGACGATCAATACGGTGTGGTCGAACTCAGCCATGTGCGTTCGGCCCCCGCCGCTTGCCGTTACGGGATTCTTTCGCGACGCGCATGACGAGCGCGAGCATGACGCAGACAACCACGAGACTGTTACTGCCGTAACTGATCAGCGGCAGGGTCAGGCCCTTCGTCGGCAACAGCCCCATGTTCACGCCGATATTGATGAACGCCTCGAGTCCGATGATCAGGCCGATGCCGTAAGAGAGGTACGCGGCAAAATCGAGCCCGCGCTGTTGCGCGAGTGCGCCGATGTAGAAAATGCGCCAGACGAGAAACGCGAACAGGCCAATCACGCACACGGTGCCGAGCATGCCGAGTTCTTCGGCGAGCACGGCAAAGACGAAATCCGTATGGACTTCCGGCAGGTAGAACAGCTTCTGGATACTGTTGCCGAGCCCGACGCCAAACCACTCACCGCGGCCGAAAGCAATCAGCGCCTGGGTGAGCTGGAAACCGGTGTCGTACGGATCGGACCATGGATCCATGAACGTCATGAGCCGCTGCATGCGGTACGGTGCGAGCATCGCGAGCGAGGCCAGTATCGCAAGCGCAACGAGTCCCCAGGAGCAGAACCGTACGAGCGGTACACGGCCCAAGAACAGCATCCCGAGCCCGGTGGCGAAAATCACGGTCGCGGCACCAAAATCCGGTTCGAGCAGCAACAACGCGGCGATCACCGTCATCACCCCGACCGGTTTGATGAAACCGACGAACTCCGTCTGCACGTGAGACTGATGACGGACGAGGTAGGATGAAATGTAGACGATCGCCGCGAGTTTCATCGGTTCCGACGCCTGCACGGAAATCGGACCCAGCTGAATCCAGCGTATGCTGCCGTTCACTTCGCGACCAATTCCCGGCACGAGAATGACCGCGAGGAACGCGATACCGATGAACAGCAGCAGCGTACTCGCGCGGTCGAGCAGGGACAGCGGCAGGTGCAGCACGATGAAACCGATCCCGGTACCGATCAACAACGCGGCCACCTGGCGCCAGAAAAAATACAGTTCGACGTAACCGTTCTTGTCCGCCATCGGCACCGATGCCGAGGCGACCATGATGAGTCCGATGCTGACGAGCACGATCGAAACGCCGACGAGCCAGATGTCGTACTCGAAATCATCGCTCCAGGGGCGATGTTCGGCCGGAGCATGTGCAACCGCCTGGCTCATGCGCGTGCCAGCCCGCTGACTGCCGCGGCGAACGCGTCGCCACGCGCGGCGTAATTCGCGAACATGTCGAAGCTTGCGCATGCAGGCGACAGCAATACCGCTTCGCCGGGACGCGCGAGCGCGGCCGCGGCGGTTACGGCGGCGCGCATATCGAGCGCAAACTGTACGTCCACAACCGCTCCCACCGCTTGAGCAATCGCGGCCGCGTCTTCACCGATGAGGACGACGGTGTGGATGCGTCCGTCGAGCACAGCGGCCAATGGCGCAAAGTCCGCACCCTTGCCCTGACCGCCGGCGATGAGGACACCGCTACGTCGGGCAAAAATACCTGTAACCGCGGCGCACGTCGCACCGACGTTCGTGCCTTTCGAATCGTCGATCCATTCAACGCCGTTATGTACCCGCACGGTCTGGCAGCGGTGTGGCAGGCCGGTAAACGTCATCAGCGCGGCCCGCTGCGCGCTGCGGGGCACCGCCATCGTATCGGTCAGCGCGATGGCCGCGAGCGCGTTCATCCGGTTGTGTTCACCGCCGGCAGCGATCTCGTCAACTCTGATAACGCGTTCGCCATGCGCGACCAGCCACGTCGTACCGTCGGCGTGCTCGCAAGCGTACTCGGCGCCGGCCGCACCGTGCAGCGAGAATCCGCGCACCGTCGCCGGCGTGCGCGCCGCAAGCAGCGCCGGGTCATCGAAATTCACGATGAACGTTTGCGCATGTTCGGCGATCGAGAGCTTCGTCGCGACGTAATCCGCGAATGTCGCATAGCGATCCATGTGATCCGGCGAGACATTCAGCAATGCCGCCGCGACGGGCGCGAGCGTGCGGGTGGATTCGAGCTGAAAGCTCGACAGCTCGAGCACGTAGCAATCAGGCTCCGTCTCGCCGAGCAGATCGAGCGCCGGCGTGCCGATATTGCCACCCGTGCGCACATCGAGCCCGGCGGCGGTCAGGATTGCGGAAACCATCGTCACGACCGTGCTCTTGCCGTTCGAACCCGTCACTGCCACGACCGGCGCCTGCGCGTGTCGTGCAAACAGTTCGATATCGCCAATCACTTCGATGCCACGCCCGATAGCCGCCTGCACGACGGGATGCGCGCGCGGGATCCCCGGACTCAGCAACAACTGTTCGCAGTGCCCGATCCGCGCCGGATCAGTGAATCCGGTGACGACACGAGCGTGCGGGAACGCGGCCATCAGCGCCGTGGCGGCCGGCGGTCGTTCGCGCGTATCGATCGCCGCAAATTCAATCCCGTGCGCGGCGAGGAATCGTGCGCACGACAGCCCCGTCTCACCCAGGCCAAAGATGATCGCATGGGCGTCGATGCAAGTGCTGCTCATGATATCGAGCGTCTGTTCGGCTGGAGTGTGCATGCGCTCACCGAATCTTCAGCGTCGCCAGCGCGACGAGGACGAGGATGACGGTGATGATCCAGAAGCGCACGATCACGCGCGGCTCCGGCCAGCCTTTCAGTTCGAAGTGATGGTGCAGCGGCGCCATACGAAAAATGCGGCGACCGGTCAGCTTGAACGAGACGACCTGCAGGATCACCGATGCGGTTTCGATCACGAACACCCCGCCCATGATCACGAGCGCGAGTTCCTGACGCACCATGACGGCGACGATCCCGAGCGCGGCGCCGAGCGCGAGCGCACCGATGTCGCCCATGAAAACCTGGGCCGGGTACGTATTGAACCAGAGGAATCCAAGCCCGGCACCAACGATCGAACCGCAAAACACGCACACCTCGCCTACCCCCGCCACGTAGGGCACCCCGAGATAAGCGGAAAAATTGATGTGCCCGGAAACATAGGCGAACACGATCAGCGCCGCGGCGACCATAACCGACGGCAGGATAGCGAGGCCGTCGAGGCCATCGGTCAGGTTGACGGCATTGCTCGTGCCGACGACCACGAAGTACGTCAGCACGACGTAGAACCAGCCGAGTTCGATCGACACGTTTTTGAAAAACGGTACGATCAGCGACGTCTCCGCCGGTGTTTGCGCGGTGAAATACAGGGCGAGTGCGGCGACCAGCGCCCCGATCGACTGCCAGGTGTATTTTTTCGCCGCCGACAAGCCTTTCGAATTGCCGCGAGTCAGTTTCAGGTAGTCATCAACCCAGCCGATCGTGCCGAACACGGCCGTCGTCACGAGCACGACCCAGACAAAGCGATTACTCAAATCGCTCCACAACAAAGTACTTGCCGCGATCGAAACGAGGATCAGTAATCCACCCATCGTCGGCGTTCCCGCTTTCGACAAATGCGACTCCGGGCCGTCGCTGCGCACGTTCTGACCAATCTGCAAATGGCTGAGCCGGCGAATCACGTAGGGCCCCACGAGCAGCGCGATGAACAGCGCCGTCAACACACCGAGGATCGTACGCAGCGTGATGTACTGAAATACGTTGAACCCGGAGTGCAGGCCGGACAGGTATTCGGCAAGGTACATCAACATGCTTCGTGCTCCCCGCCGAGTGCCGCCGCAACCCGCTCCATGCGCATGAAACGCGAGCCCTTGATCAATACCGTCACGTTGCTGTCGAGCGCCGCGGCAAGCGCGTCGTTCAGGACGTCGATGTCGGTATAGCTTTGCCCGCGGGCACCGAACCCTCTCGCCGCCGCCGCCGCGAGCGGGCCGAGCGCATACAGGCGGTCGATCCCGAGCTCACGCGCCTCGCGGCCGAGTTGCTCGTGCATTTCGCGCGCCTCCGGGCCGAGTTCGCCCATATCACCGAGCACGACCCATTTTTCACCGGCGGCCGTTGCGAGTACGCACAACGCGGCACGCAGCGATGCCGGGTTCGCGTTGTAGGTGTCGTCGATGATTTGCGCACCGCGAATCCCCGCGCACACGCGCAGGCGGCCGCCAACATTGCTGGCCGCCTCGAGACCCAGCCGGATCGCGTCGAGCGGGATGTCGAGCGCGATCGCCGCTGCGGCCGCCGCGAGAGCGTTCGCGACGTTGTGACGTCCATCGAACGGCAACGCAATCGCCGCCGTGCCGGCCGGCGTATGCAGCGTGAACCGCATGCCCTGGCCTGGTCCGCGCGCTTCGATCGCGCTCGCGTGGATGTCGGCGGCCGCGCCGAAACCGAACGTCAGTACCTGTCGCTCACCGGCGATCTTGCGCCAGTACGCGGCGAAATCGTCATCGAGATTGATCACGGCGGTCCCGTCGGCGGGCAATGCGGCGTACATTTCGCCTTTCGTTCGCGCAACCTGTTCGATCGTGCCGAACCCTTCGAGATGCGCCGGCGCGCACAGCGTAATGACACCGACGTCGGGTTCCGCTATCGCCGCCAGCGTTGCAATATCGCCAACCTGGCTCGCACCCATTTCCACGACGGCATAACGATGCGTGCGGTCGAGCTGAAACAGCGTTTGCGGGACCCCGATCTCATTGTTCAGATTGCCGCTCGTCGCCAGTACCGGGGCATCGACCCCGAGTATCGACGCGAGCATCTGCTTCACGGTCGTTTTGCCGTTGCTGCCGGTAATGCCGACCACCGGGATCGCGAAGCGCCGGCGCCAGGCGCGCGCGAGCGCGCCGAGCGCCTGCTGCGTGTCCGGGACGATCAGGACCGGGAGTTGCGTGTCGACCTCACGTTCGAGCAGCACGCCGACGGCGCCCCGTTGCGCGGCCGCGGCGCAATATTCATGGCCGTCGAAATTCGGCCCGCGCAGGGCGCAGAACAGGGCGCCGCCTGGCAGCGTCCGGCTGTCGGTCGACACGCCGACAAAGCCGGCATCCGCCCCCTTCAGCACCGCGCCCGTAACGCGACCGGCTTCGCTGAGCCGCATGCTGATCATGATGTCCGTCCCCGCAGCGCCGCGAGCGCGTGCGCCGGATCGGAAAACGGTTGCCGTTGTCCGTTCACTTCCTGCGTCGTTTCGTGGCCCTTGCCGGCGATCAACACGACATCGTCCACGGACGCTCCCGCGATCGCACGGGCGATCGCCGCGGCGCGGTCCTCGATCACGGTAACGTTTGCGCTACTGTCGATGCCGCCGAGTATGTCCTCGATGATTGCCGTCGCGGGTTCGCTGCGCGGGTTGTCACTCGTGACGATCACCCGGTCCGCGCCGCTTGCTGCGGCCCGACCCATCGGTGCGCGTTTCGAGCGGTCACGGTCACCGCCGCAGCCAAACACGCAAATGAGCTCACCCCGGGTATGCCCGCGCAACGCGGCAATGGCGCGGGCAAGACTGTCGGGCGTGTGGGCGTAGTCGACGACCACGAGAGGCTCCGCGCGTTCGCCGGCGACGATGCGCTGCATGCGACCGGCCACTTCCGTCGTATTCGACAACGCCGCAGCGGCAACCTGGAGCGGAATTCCGATCGCCGCGAGCGCCGCAAGCGCCGCCATCAGGTTCTGCTGATTGAATTCGCCGGGCAAACCCGTTGCCAGGCGCGCGTCTCCGTGCGGCGTTGCGATCTCGAGTTCGGATTTACCCGCGTGCGAGGTGTATCCGACGAGCCTGTACGCGGCATCGCTGTGACGGTCGAGGCTGAACGTCGAGAGCGCCAGCGTGGATGCGGCTTCGGCGACGATCTCGCGCCCGATCGGATCATCGATGTTGACGACCGCATGGCGCAGACCCGGATGCCGGAACAGCGATTTTTTCGTCGCCGCATAGGCCGCGAGCGATTCGTGGTAGTCGAGATGATCGTGACTCAGGTTCGTAAACACGGCGACATCGATCGCACAGCCGGCGATGCGATGCTGCGCTATCCCGTGCGAGGACACCTCGATCGCAGCCGCACGACAACCCGAATCGCGTAATTGCGCGAACAATGCCTGCAACGTGATCGGATCGGGGGTCGTGTTCGGGTTGGCCATGAGCGCACCGAAGCGGCCGAGGCCGAGCGTGCCCGCGTAACCTGCTGCGCCCTGCACGCCCGCGAGTGCATCGGCGATGAGATGGGCAACGGTGGTCTTGCCATTCGTACCGGTGACGGCAACGATGTCGAGCCCGTGCGACGGGTCGCCGTAGTAGCGGCTCGCAAGCAGCCCGACGACCGCGCGCAGATCGGGTACCGCGATAACCGGAACGGACGCGTGCAGGGACGTGTCAGCGGCATCAACCAACACCGCCACGGCGCCGGCCGCGAGCGCGTCGTGGACATAACTTGCACCGTGTCGCGCGGCACCGCGCAACGCAATGAAGCAGTCGCCGGGCTGGACATCGCGACTGTCGAGGCACAGTCCTGCGATGTCGCGGTCTACGGCGGGCGCAACGTCGGCGTAGCCGTCGAGCAGCGCGCTCAATCGATACCCGTTTTGCACCGGCGCGGTCATCATCGCGGCGCCCCGACCGTCGGGACCACGCCGCCGCGGTTTGCCATGCGGTAGTGCTGCGCATCGAGATCGCCGGATTCCGTCGGGGTAAGGCCGAGTACGCGCGCCGCATTGGCCATGACGCGGGCGAATATCGGCGCGGCGACGCGGCCACCGAAATGCTCACCGCTTTGCGGTTCGTCAATCACGACGACGGCAACGAGCTCGGGGGCCTCGGCCGGGAGGATCCCCGCGAACAACGAGAGGTAGCGGTTCTCGGCGTAACCCCGCGTCGTCGATTTGTGCACCGTGCCGGTCTTGCCGGCAACCGGATAGCCCGCAACGGCCGCCTCGCGTCCGGTACCTTCGGTGGTCACCCGCAACAGCATGTTACGGATGGCCTGCGCCGTGGCGGCACTCATTACCCGGTGGCCAGGCGGTACCGTTTCGACTTTCGTAATCGACAGCGGCCGCAGCAGACCATCTGCCGCGAGCACGGTATAGGCGCGCGCGAGCTGCATCACGTTGACGGACAAGCCATAGCCGAACGCGAGCGTCGCCCGTTCGATGTCACGCCAGTTGCGCGGATCGCTCAGATAACCGTTCGCTTCGCCAGGCAAACCGATCCCGCTGCTCGTACCGAACCCGACTCCGTTGAATGTGTGCCACATGAATTCCGGTTCCAGCGACAGGGCAATTTTGCTCGCCCCGACGTTGCTGGACTTCGCGATCACGCCGGCAACATCAAGCGGACCGAAGTTCCGTACATCGGTGACCGTATGACGGCCTACCTTGAACGTTCCCGGTGTCGTATCGATCGGTGTATCCGGGCGGTACTGGCCGGATTCGAGCGCCGCGGCGATGGTAAACGGCTTGATCGTCGAGCCGGGTTCGAACACGTCGGTAACGGCCCGGTTGCGGTAGTGATCGCCTTTCAACTGGCCGCGATTGTTCGGATTGAACGACGGTTGATTCACGAGCGCCAGCACTTCGCCGGTATTCGGATTGAGCACGACCATGGAGCCCGCTTCCGCCTTGTGCGCGAGCACGGCCGCTTTCAGTTCGCGATAGGCGATGTACTGAATCCGTTTATCGATGCTCAGTGCGAGATTGCGCCCCGGCTGCGTCGGTTTGATTTGTTCGACATGCTCGATCACGCGTCCGAGGCGATCCTTGATGACCTTGCGCGATCCGGGTTTGCCGCGCAGCGTTTCGTCGAACGCGAGTTCGATACCTTCCTGGCCCTCGTCATCCACGTTCGTAAAACCGAGCGTGTGCGCGGTGACTTCAGCCGCCGGGTAATAGCGGCGCTGCTCTTCAATCAATCCCACCCCGTTGAACCCGGCCGCGGCGACGGCGGTGGACATTTCCGGAGTAGCGTGGCGTTTCAGGTAGACAAACTCACGACCGAGACGCGGCAGCACGAGCGTTTCGAGATGCTCGGTCGTGGTGCCGATCAAATCCGCGAGTTGCGGCCACTCGCCGCGATATTGCACCATGACGCGCGGCTGTCCCCACACGGAATTGACCGGCGTGCTGATCGCAAGCGGTTCACCATTGCGATCCGTGATCATGCCGCGGTGCGCGGCGGTTGCGACCGTTCGCAGGTAACGCGCATCGCCGTGATCCTGCAGAAATTCACGGTTCGTCAGCTGCAGATCCATGGCGCGCCAGCCGAGGACGCAGGCAAACAGGGTGAATATCGACAGTACGAGCTTGCGTCGCATGTCGGCCCCCACGCTGAAACCGGCGCTGCTCACGAGCGCACCCGAAAAATTTCGTTTGCTTCAGGGACGGTCATATCGAGTTTGTTGCGCGCAATGTCCTCGATCCGGCCGTGGGTGCCCCACGTACCCTGTTCAAGTAATAATTGTCCCCATTCCCGGTCGAGCTCATTCTGCTCGGCGCGCAGTTCCTGCAGGTGGGTAAACAGTTTCCGCGTCTCGTGCCGTTGCAGGACGATCTGCAGCGCCGTCGCGAAGACGCTCAGAAACAGACACGCGAACAGGACCCGCCGCATCACTGCACACGCTCCAGTACCCGCAGGCGCGCGCTGCGCGAACGCGGGTTACGTTCGATTTCCGCATCACCGGGGCGTACGGGTTTGCGCGTTACAACACGAAACTGCACTGCCGACGGCGCCTGGCCGTACGTATCCTGAGCCCGGCCAAGGTCGCGGAAGCGACGCTTGACGATTCGATCCTCGAGCGAATGAAACGCGATCACGACAACACGGCCGCCAACCCGGAGCGATGAGCAGGCGACATCGAGCGCCGCTGTCAGCTCTTCGAGTTCGCCGTTGATCTTCAGGCGCAAGGCCTGGAACGTGCGCGTGGCCGGATGAATTTTCGACTTCGATCCGGGTACCGCGGCCTGGATCACGTCGACGAGATCGAGCGTTGTTGCGATCGCCTTCGTCGCGCGCACTTCGGCAATTTTGCGCGCAATGCGGCGTCCGAAACGTTCCTCGCCCAATTCCCAGAAACATTCGCGCATTTCGCGCTCGCTCGCGGCCGCGAGCCACTCGGCGGCAGACACGCCGCCGGACGGATCCATGCGCATATCGAGCGGACCCGCGGCGCGAAAACTGAAACCGCGCGCGGCGTCATCAAGTTGAGGCGACGACACTCCTAAATCCATGAGTATTCCGTCAACGCGTTCCCGCAGTTGGCGCGCCTCGAGTACCTCTCCGAGGTTCGAGAAGCGCGCGTGTACCAGCTCCAGACGTGTGTCGTTCAGGGTCTCACGCCCTGATTCGATCGCACTCGGATCCCGATCGATCGCGATAACGCGACCACCCTTGCCAAGATCTTCTAGTATTCGCCGCGTATGACCGCCACGACCAAATGTGCAATCGACGAACGTCCCATCGCTCTGCGGCCGCAGGTATTCGATGGTTTCGTCGAGCAGTACAGATTCATGCACGTTGTCCTGCCAGCGCCTAAAGCGCGAGACTGCCGAGCATTCCGCCCGACGATCCGTCGCGCGCGTTGACGCCTTCGAGCCACTCGTCGCGCTGCCCGTTCCAGACGTCTTCGTCCCAGATTTCGAATTTGTTGCCTTGCCCCATGAACGCGACCCGCTTGTCGAGCAGAGCAAAGCGCCGCAGTTCATTCGGTAACAGCACGCGTCCCTGACCGTCGAGCGCGCAATCCGTCGCATAGCCGCGCATGATTTGCTTCGTGCGGCGCGCCTCGCGATCGAAATCGGACAAGGCCTGCAATTTTTCTTCGATCAATTCCCATTCGGCGGCCGGGTACAGCCACAGGCAGCGATCCCAGGGATTCATCGTGAGCACGAGGGAGCCGGCATCAGCGAGCGACAATTGGTCGCGATAGCGCGCAGGAACGGCAAGCCGTCCTTTCGCGTCGATGCTGATGGTTGTAAAGCCTTTGAACATTGCCCCGGCGTGGTCGCAGGATCGACTCGGCCGCGGCCGTCTCGTTGGCGCGGTTCGACCGAGTCCGATGCGGTCTACGATCCACTATTCCCCACATTTCCCCACCCGCGAACTATACGTAGCGGAACTGAAATGTGTCAAGGAACAGCGACCGAAAACCGGGGCAATTCTTGCTTATTGAACAAACACTTAGCGTGATGACCGGGACGGCCGTCTAACGCATGGTGCAATGCGAAAACTATCTCCTTTTATTCATGAGGATACCTCGATCATTTAACAAATTACTCGAGGTTTTCACGGATGGAATTCAGATGTGAGTCGGCCGATAAGCCGGGTTCTGTGCTCGATCGAAACCGAGTGGCGACCATTCATCTGCGACATATGTCGCCATATGCCTGTAGCGACCTACCCGGGGACTGACGCGGACCGCGCTCGCTGCAATGCAGCATGCCCCCCTATTTGGTCTTGCTCCAGGTGGGGTTTACCGTGCCGCCGGCGTTGGCCGGCGCGGTGCGCTCTTACCGCACCTTTTCACCCTTACCGATACCCGCGAACCGGCGGCGATGTCGCCAGCGGCAGCGTGTACAGGCGGTTTGTTTTCTGTGGCACTTTCCGTGGGTTCACACCCCCCAGGCGTTACCTGGCACCCTGTCCTGCGGAGCCCGGACTTTCCTCCGCGATGCACGTGGGAACGTGACCGCAGCGGCCGCCCAGCCGACTCACGGCGGTAGTGTGTGCTTCGCCGCCGGCAGATTCAACCGGCAGGATCGCAATGGCTGAGCCGGTACAGCGTGTTGCGCTTGACCCCGGAAATCTCGGCCGCCGCCTTCACCGCGTCGGCGCGCGACACGTAGCGGCACAGCACCTCGACCATGGCCAGCGCGGCGCGTTCCGCCTCGCTGGAGTCGGCCGCGGGCGCACCTTCGACGACGACGACGAATTCACCGCGGGTCGCATTCGGATCGGCCGCCATCATTGCCGCGACGGACGCGAACGTACCGCGATAGACCGTCTCGTGCAGTTTCGTCAGTTCGCGCGCGACCGCAACCCGGCGCGCGGCGCCGAACACCGTTGTCATATCCTCTATCGTGGCGAGTATGCGATGGGGTGCCTCGTAGAAAACGAGCGTACGCGGCTCGGCGGCGAGTGCTTTCAGGACCTCGCTGCGGGCGGCGGAACGCGGCGGCAGAAAGCCCTCGAACACGAACCGATCCGTTGCCAGACCGGCGACGGACAACGCGGCGGTCACGGCGCAGGCGCCGGGGACCGGGCGCACCGTTACCCCTTCGTCGATAGCCGCGGCGACGAGCCGGTAGCCGGGGTCGGACACGAGTGGCGTTCCGGCGTCGGAAATCAGCGCGAGCGCAAGCCGCTCCTCGCGCGCGCGTCGCACGATGCCGGTACTGAGTTCGCGTTCATTATGATCGTGGAGGACCTGCGTCGGCACATCGATCGCATAACGTTGCAACAAACGTCGCGCGATGCGCGTGTCCTCCACGAGGACGAGGTCAACCGCGGCGAGCAAGGCGACGGCGTGAAACGACACATCGGACAGGTTGCCGATAGGGGTTGCGACGACGTACAGCGCCGGGCGTTCAATTGACAGGTTTGGGGGGTCACTGGATACTGCGGTCATGTTTATCCCTGTCTCTTTGCGCAGCGCGAACCCGCGGATTGCACTGCTTTTCAGCCTCGTTTTATTCGCTGCTTGCGGACCGCAACAGGCGGTGAAACCGGCCGCTCCGGCGGCCCCGCCACCGGACGCGGCGGCGCTGTCACAACAACGTAACGGAAACTTTCTCGCCGCCGCCGAGGAATATGTGCGCCTCGCGAATACGGGGTCTCCGCAAGCCGGCCGTTACCGCTCGCTGGCGGCAATAGCCTACGCCGATGGCGGCGATTTCGCCGCGGCGCGGAGCGTACTCGAACAGCAACCGGCCGCTGCCGATGCATTGTATACGCTCGCTGTTGCCGCGTCCGACGACCTCAGCGATGGCGGCGCGATGGCGGCACAACAGCTTGCGGCAGTGGATTACAGTCGGCTTACGCCGTACGGACGCAGTGTGTACGAACGCGTGCGCGGCCGTCTCGCGCTCGCGCGTCGGAACTACGCCGAAGCCGCGAAAGCGTTCATTGCCGCCGACACCTACCCGCTGCCGAACACGCAACGCGCGCAATTGCACAAGGACACCTGGAGCGCGCTGGCGGCGATGGACGCAACGGCACTCGGCGCCATGCGCGCCACCGCGACGGGACGCGAAGCCGGCTGGCTCGCACTCGCGATCACCGCGCGTCCGGCGCTGCACGACAGTGCGGCGCTCGCGGCGGCGATCGAAAGCTGGCGCACGACACATCCACAACATCCGGCCAATGCGAGTCTCGTCGAACATCTGTACGAACTCGCCGAGAGCCTAGCGGCAGGCACCCGGCACGTCGCACTGTTATTACCGCTGGACGGCCGCTACGCGGACGCCGGGAACGCCGTCAAGGACGGCTTTCTGAGTGCCTGGTTCGCCGACCCGCAAACGGACAGCCGGCCCGTCGTATCCGTCTACGCCGTCAGCGATGAAACGGTCAACGCGGTTTACGATGAAGCGGTACGCAATGGCGCGGATTTCGTCGTCGGACCGCTGACGAAACCCGCCGTTGAAAACCTGATACGGCGCCCCGAGTTGCCGGTCAGGACACTCACCCTGAACTCGACCACGGGCGCGGCCCCGGCGGTCGCCGCGGGTGCGGCATTTTTCCAGTTCGGTCTGACACCCGAGAACGAAGCGCGCTCGGTCGCGGAAAAAGCCTGGGCCGACGGTCACAGCCGGGCCATCGTCATGGCGCCGCGGACGGACTGGGGCAAGCGCGTTGCCGCGGCGTTTCGCGAACGCTGGCAAGCGCTGGGTGGGACCCTGCTCTCCGAAGTCCCGTTTGGCGACGAAGAGACGACGTACTCGCGCGCCGTAAAAGCCGCGTTGAATATCGACCTGAGTGAATCCCGCGCCGGTGAATTGCGCCGCGCCCTGGGCCGTACGATTCATTTCGAGCCCCGTCGCCGGGCGGACGTCGATGCCGTTTTCCTGGCCGGATTTCCGGTCAGCGCGCGACAACTGATGCCGCAGTTCCGCTACTTCCGCGCCGAGGATGTGCCGATGTACGCAACCTCACATGCGTATGAAGGGCGACCGACCCCCGGTCTCGACCAGGACCTCGACGGCCTCGTGTTCGGTGATATGCCGTGGCTGTTCGGCGCCCCGGGTAGCGCGAACATCGACATGTTCAAGCGCTACTGGCCGGACAGTGCCCCCGGCAGCGGACGCCTGTTTGCATTTGGCCTCGACGCCTACCGGGTGCTGCCGTATCTCGTACGCATGCGCCACCAGCCGGGGCTGCGCATTCCGGGCAGCACGGGTGTATTGCACATGATCGGCGACGGTCACGTAGTGCGTGACCTCGCGTGGGCGAAATTTGCCGGCGGCTTGCCCAGCCCGTTGCGGGAATGAACGCGGGGCCGTCGCGACCGCAGCTGTCCGGCGCCGTCGGTGCCGGTTTCGAGAAGTCGGCGGAGACCTACCTGCGGCGGCATGGCCTGAAAACGCTGGAGCGCAATTACCGCTGTCGTCGTGGTGAAATCGATCTCGTCATGACCCACGATGAATATCTCGTCTTCGTGGAAGTCCGCTACCGGGCAAGTCGTGAGTTCGGCGATCCGCTCGAGACGATCACGCCGCGCAAACAACGCCGTATCATCGCGGCCGCGACGCACTTCCTCGCCGCAAACGCGCGACTCGGGAACCGCCCGTGTCGCTTCGATGCCGTCGGCGTTACGGGTAGTGGCGATTGCGTTGAATACGATTGGATCACCGACGCGTTTTCCACATAATAGCGCCTCATGCTTCACCCGCCATCGCGCGCCTGAGACGATTACGTGGATCCCCTGCTGAGAATCCGGTCGATATTCGATGAGAGTATCGCCATAAAGAGACAGTCACTCGAATTGCTGGCACCGGCGATTTCAGCCGGCGCGGATCGCCTGCTCGAATGCCTCATGGCGAACGGCAAGATAATGACCTGCGGCAATGGCGGTTCGGCGGCCGACGCGCAACATTTTTCGTCGGAAATGCTGAACCGCTTCGAACGCGAGCGCCCGGGTCTCGCGGCGATCGCGCTGACGACCGATGCCTCGACGATCACATCGGTCGCGAACGACTATCAGTTCGCGGATATCTTCGCGAAACAAATTCGCGCGCTTGCGCGACCGGGTGATGTCGTCCTCGCGTTTACGACGAGCGGCGGTTCCGCGAACGTAATCAATGCTATCGATGCCGCGCACGAGCAGGAAACGAGCGTTATCCTCGTCAGCGGGCGTGACGGTGGCGAAGCAGCACGTGGTCTGCGTGATGATGACCTCGAAATCCGGGTTCCCGCCCGGTCGACAGCGCGAATCCAGGAGGTGCATCTGATGATAGTCCACTGTTTATGCGATCTTGTTGACGAACATTTACTGGGGAGTTCGCTTTGAAATCATTTAAGGGTTCTCATTCGCTCACGGCGTTCGCGGCCACGGGTGCAGCGCTGCTCATCGTCACCGTGACGAGCGGGTGTGCCGGCGTTCTCGTCGGCAGCGCGGCGACGAGCGCAGTCGTCGCAAACGACGAGCGCACCACGGGCACGTTTATCGAAGATCAAACTATCGAGTTGAAAGCGCTCGATGCCATCAGGAGTCGCGAACACCTGAAATCGCAGACTCACCTCAGCGTCACGAGCTACAACCAGACGGTTCTGGTGACGGGTCAGGCGCCGACGGAAGAACTGCGCAAAGAGGCGATTTCACTGATTTCCGGGATCGAGAAGGTCAATCGAATTTTCGATGAGATTGAAATCGCCGCCCCGACGAGCCTGACAACCCGCAGCAATGACAGCCTGCTCACGGCCAAGGTCAAAACGAAGCTGTTCACGCTGGACGGTTTCGATGCGACGAAGGTCAAAGTCGTCACCGAAAATTCGGTGGTCTATCTGATGGGGATACTGCCGTCCGCGGACGCGGACACGGCGGCAACGGCCGCGAGTTACGTCGGCGGCGTGCGCAAGGTCGTCAAGCTGTTCGAATACAAATCCTGAGCGTCAGACCCGGGCGATGCATGCCCGCCCCTGCTGCAAGGACCGGCGTTACTTCACCACCTTCAGGTGACTGCCGCGGGCATGGCCCGGGATTGTCGGATCGTCCGGGCCGTCCGGATCGTCGGGTTCGGTGCCGGTTGTTTCCGGTTCGTCGGGCAACACGAGTCCGATCCCGTTCTCACGCGCATAGATCGCCCTGACGGCCGTTGTGGGGACGAATATTTCATGTGCGACGCCGGCAAATCGCGCGCCGAAACTGATGTATTCGTCGCCGAGGTCGAGATTGACGACCGCGCTGGCGGCAACGTTCAGAATGATCTTGTCATCTTCGATGAATTCGGTCGGAACAATGACGTTGTCGACGGTCGTATCAACAAGCAGGTGCGGCGTGAGGTTGTGATCCTCGGCCCATTCGTAGATTGCCCGGATCAGATACGGTCTCGTCGATACCATGCTCGCTCTCTCTCACGGTCCGCGATGCCACACCGCACCGGACCCCGCGACTACAGCCTTTCCCTAGTCAGATAAATCGCGTTCGAACGGCGACAAACTCGCCCGAAAGCCTTCGCGCGCGAAAATTCGCTCGGCGTATTTCAGGATCGGCTTCGCCTGCGCGGTGAGCTTCACACCGTAGAACTGCAGGCGCCACAACAGCGGTGAGAGACAACAGTCGACGAGCGAATACTCATCGGACATGAAGTATTCGTGCTGGGCGAAGATCGGAGCGATCGCCAACAGGTTGTCTCTGATCGTTTTACGCGCGTTCGCGGCAGCGATCTCGTTTGCGCTCGCGAGGTCCTCGACGATACCGTAAAGATCCCGCATGACCCGGTAACGAAACTGCCGGTTCGTCGCCCGCGATACGGGGTCGACCGGCATGAGCGGGGGATGCGGATAACGCTCGTCGAGATACTCCATCATGATTTGTGCGTCGTAGAGCACCAAATCCCGATCGATGAGCGTAAGGATAGAGTCATACGGATTCAGATCGTTTAAATCCTCGGGTCGATTTTCATCGTCGACATAGTTGATGTCGACGTTGATATCCTTCTCCGCGAGAACGATCCGTACGCCATGACCGATAGGATCGGCCGCGTCTGAATAGAGGGTCATTACTGATCTTCTATTCGCTAATCCGGTCATATCAATGGACATCTTTCCAGTATTCGCGCTTCATCAGGTAGGCGGCCAGCAGGAAGCCGAGGAGGAATACGATCACCCAGAAACCAACCCGGTAGCGGACGAGTTTCGCCGGTTCACCGACGTAGACGAGGAAACCGACGAGATCTTTCACCGCCTGCTTGTAGCCCTTTTCATCGAGCGTACCCGGCGTCACCGTTTCGAGGCGTTCGATCGAGGTGGTTTCCGTACCGTCCGCATGGGTCTCCGTGTGATACACCGGCCGCCTCAGGCCCTGGAGTTCCCACAACACGTGCGGCATCGCCGTATCCAGGAAGATCAGATTGTTTACCCCGGTCGGCTTCTTGTCATCGACGTAGAACCCCAGCAGGAAGTTGTACAGCCAGTCCGCGCCACGTGAGCGCGCGATGACCGACAGATCCGGCGGCGGCGCGCCGAACCAGGTCTCCGCATCGGTAGGTTTCATGGCCACGGTCATCGTGTTGCCAATCTTGTCGGTGGTGAACATCAGGTTCGTCCCGACCGCTTCTTCAGAGAGCTCCAGATCCTGCGCGATACGGTTGTAGCGCATGAATGATGCCGAATGACAACTGACGCAGTAGTTCACGAACAGCCGCGCCCCCCGCTGCAGCGACGTCGTGTTCGACAGGTCGATGTTTGCCGGTTCGAGCGCGGGTCCGTGCCCGCCGGCAGCAATGGCCAATGCCGGCAGCAGTGCCAGCACGAATGCAGTGAGTAGTCTCTTCATCAACCTGTCACCCTGTCCGGAACCGGCTTCGTTTTATCCATTTTGCTGTAGAACGGCATCAGCAGGAAAAATCCGAAGTAAATAACGGAAAACCCGCGTGCCATCCAGGTCATCGTCGTCGTCGGATTCTGCGTGCCGAGATAGCCGAGCGAGACGAAGCTGATTACGAACAGCGTCAGCGCCGTCTTGAAGATCGGGCCGCGGTAGCGGATCGACTTCACGGGACTCCGATCGAGCCACGGTAACAGGAACAGTATCGTCGTCGCGCCCCCCATGAGCAGGACGCCGATCAGCTTGTCCGGTACCGCACGCAGGATTGCGTAGAACGGCGTGAAGTACCACACGGGCACGATGTGCTCGGGCGTGACGAGCGGATTCGCCGGCACGAAGTTGTTCGCTTCGAGGAACCAGCCGCCCATCTCGGGCGCGAAGAACACGACCCCCGCGAACACGATCAGGAACACGATGACGCCGACGGAGTCCTTTACCGTGTAGTAGGGATGGAACGGGATCCCGTCGACGGGCTTGCCGTCCGGTCCCTTGTTTTTCTTGATCTCGACGCCGTCCGGGTTATTCGAGCCGACTTCGTGCAGGGCGAGAATGTGCAGGAACACGAGGCCGATGATCGCGAGCGGCACGGCGATAACGTGCAGCGCGAAGAAGCGGTTCAGCGTGATGTCCGAGACCACGAAATCGCCACGTATCCACAGCGACAGGGTCTCACCAACGAACGGGATCGCGCCAAACAGGGAAATGATCACCTGCGCGCCCCAGAACGACATTTGCCCCCAGGGCAGCAGGTAGCCGAGGAACGCTTCGGCCATCAGCGCGAGGTACGTGAACATGCCGAGCACCCAGAGCAATTCGCGCGGCTTCTTGTACGAACCGTACAGTAGCGCGCGGAACATGTGCAGGTAGACGACGATGAAAAACGCGGATGCACCCGTGGAATGCATATACCGGATGAGCCAGCCCCATTCGACATCGCGCATGATGTATTCGACCGACGCGAACGCGAGTCCGGCATCGGGCTTGTAGTTCATCGTGAGCCAGATCCCCGTGAGGATCTGGATTGCCAGCACGACTATCGACAGGACGCCGAAGTAGTACCAGAAATTGAAATTCTTCGGAGCATAGTACTGCCCCATGTGATCGTTCCACAGCTGCATCAGCGGGAAACGGTCGTCTACCCAGTCGCGCAGACCCGTCAGTTGTTTCGTGATCGCGTTCACGCGGCACCTCCGGCATCTTCTCCGATGATCACTTTCGTATCGGTGACGAATCGATAGGGCGGGACGACCATGTTCTTCGGTGCCGGGACGCCGGTGTAGACGCGGCCGGCGAGATCGAATTTCGAACCATGGCAGGGACAGAAGAATCCGCCAACCCAATCCGGCCCCATCTGCTCGCCGCCGGGCTCCGGCACGAAACTCGGCGAGCATCCGAGGTGGGTGCACAATCCGACGAGTACGAGGTATTCCTCTTTTTCCGAACGCCATGCGTTGGCGGCATAAGCCGGTTGCGCGGACTCTTCCGAGGCTGGGTCGCGCAGGAGGTCGGCGTCAAAATTTTTCAGGCCATCGATCATCGCCGGGGTGCGGCGCACGATCCAGACCGGCTGCCCGCGCCACTTCGCGGTGATGCGCTGGCCGGGCTCGAGTTTGCCGATGTCGACTTCGACCGGTGCGCCAATCGCTTTTGCCTTCGCGCTCGGCTGAAAAGAAGCTACAAATGGCACCGCAGCGAGCGCTGCGCCGATACCGCCAACTACGACGGTAGTGCCTGTTAAAAACCTGCGTCTGTCGACGTCGACGGCGTTTTCACTCATTGCCTTGCCATACTCCGATTCTCAGGCGACCGCATGGCCGTAGCCGTGACGTCCGATTCGTCGCGCAGTGTCGCCGTGAAATATTTCTTCGCCGATTGACCCCGACAACCGGCACTCGATAGCGCGCCGGTTCAGCTTCCGGTCATGCTAGCAGCAGGATTATATCACTAAATCCGTGCCGTTAGCCGGCGGCCGGAGCGTCTCGGTACGAGGACTATCGGCGCAAATTCGCTACCATGTCGGCTACCGCCCTGGCTCCCGCGACGAGGTACCCGTGTTCGAACGCATCACCACAACCGCGCTGTTTGTCCTGCGCTTCAGCCTCATGGGCCTCGGCGTCGCGCTCGTAGTCATCGTGGCCGGCGGCCATTCCGGCATGCTGTTGGGCGATGTCACTTCGAATCGGCGCTCATTCGCCGCCGCCGTCGAACGCGCCGCACCGACGGTGGTGAGCGTACACACCGCATCGGCGCGCGAACTCGCGGCAAACCCGCTACTCGATGACCCGCTGTTCCAGCGGTTTTTTCAGCTCCCGGCGCAATCCAGGCCCGAGACCGAAACGAGTCTCGGCAGCGGCGTGATCGTCGGCAACGAGGGCATGATTCTGACGAATTATCACGTCGTCGCCGCGGCCGACCGGATCCAGGTCGTGTTGCACGACGGCCGCGTCGCCGAAGCGCGGCTGATCGGCAGCGATCCCGATACGGACATCGCCGTACTGCAAATCGATGCGCGCGAACCGCGCGGGATCACGATCGCCGATTCGAATCGCGTACGGATCGGCGATGTCGTTCTGGCCATCGGCAACCCGCTAGGGGTCGGTCAAACCGTGACCCAGGGTATCATCAGCGCAACCGGTCGTAACCGGGTCGGAATCAATACGTTCGAAAACTTCATCCAGACCGACGCCGCGATCAACCCGGGAAACTCGGGCGGCGCACTCGTCAACGCGGATGGCGAGCTGATCGGGATCAACGCGGCAATACTCGGCTATCCCGGGATCGGATTCGCCATTCCGACGAGTATCGCGATTGACGTGATGCATCAGCTGATCCGCCACGGCCGGGTCCAGCGTGGCTGGATCGGGGTCGATGCGCGCAATCTCTCGCCGAGTCTGCGCCACGAACTGAAGGCCCCGGACAGCGACGGAATCGCGGTGCTCGCGGTGTTGGCCGACGGACCGGCGGCGCTCGCGGGGTTCTTGCCGGGCGATATCATTACGCGGATCGGCGACCATGGGATCGACGATGCGCAAACGGCATTCGAGGTGATCGCCGGTATGCGACCCGGCAGCGTCGTGCACATCGAAGGCCTGCGCATGGGTGCACCCATAGGCTACGAAACCGCGGTGGCGGCGCGGCCGGATTATCGCTTGCGCTGAGCGCCCCCGGCACGCAACGCGGCAGATTGCGCGTGGGCGTCGAGGCCCTCGCCGTCGGCCAGCGTCGCCGCGGTGGCGGCGAGTCTCGCGGCGCCGGCCGGGCTGCACTCGATCACCGAGGATCGTTTCTGGAAATCGTACACGCCGAGCGGCGAGAAGAACCGCGCCGATCCCGCGGTGGGCAGCACGTGATTCGGCCCGGCACAGTAATCGCCGAGCGCCTCAGGGGTGTGACGTCCGAGAAAGATTGCGCCGGCATGGCGTACCCCGGCGAGGAGTTCGCGCGGCGCTTCGACGGACAGCTCGAGGTGCTCCGGTGCGATACGGTTCACGAGTTCAATCGCCTCGTCGAGATCCCTGACGCGAATGAAGGCCCCGCGCGCGCTGAGCGATTGTTCGATAATTTTCCGCCGCGACATGCCCGGGAGCAGGCGCCCGATACTGGCGTCGACCCGATCGAGAAAGTCACGATCGGGCGAGATCAGGATCGCCTGTGCATCTTCGTCGTGCTCGGCCTGCGAAAACAGGTCCATCGCAATCCAGTCCGGCTCCGTGAGACCGTCACACACGATGAGGATTTCCGACGGGCCGGCGACCATATCGATGCCGACGGTACCAAAGACCTGCGATTTCGCCGTGGCCACGTAAATATTGCCGGGCCCGACGATTTTGTCGACCCGCGGTACCGATTCCGTGCCATAGGCGAGCGCGGCGATCGCCTGCGCGCCACCGATCGAGAATATGCGGTCGACCCCGGCGATCGCAGCTGCCGCGAGCACCACCGGTTCGAGATGCCCGTCCGGGGCGGGTACGGTCATGATCACTTCGCCGACCCCGGCCACCTTGGCCGGAATGACGTTCATCAACACGGACGAGGGATACGCGGCCTTGCCGCCGGGCACATAGACGCCAACCCGATCGAGCGGCGTGATCGCCTGGCCCAGCACGGTGCCGTCGGCTTCCTCGTAATCCCACGAAGTCTGCGCCTGTTTCTCGTGGTAATACCGGATCCGTTCGGCGGCGTGTTCGAGTGCACCGCGGAGATCGGGGTCGATCGCCTGCGCGGCAGCGGCGAATTCGCGAATTTCCAGTTCCGCGACGTTCGTCGCGCCCCGGCGATCAAAGCGATTCGTATATTCGACGAGAGCCTCATCGCCGCGTGCGCGCACGGCGGAGAGAATCGCCCGGACCGTCGCCTCGACCTGTTCGTCGGGCGTGTGCGACCAGCTCGTGAGGCGCCCGAAGCGCTGTTCGAAATCCGCATCGCGCGTGTCGAGCCGCGTCATCGGTCGGGGATCACCGGCCATCAGACCTGCTCGATCACGTTCGACAACCGTTCGATCAGCGTCGTTATTTGTGCGTGCTTAATTTTCATCGACGCCTTGTTCACGATCAGGCGCGAGCTCACGTCACACACATGCTCCATTGGCACGAGGCCGTTCGCCTTCAGCGTATTACCCGTATCGACGAGGTCGACGATGAAATCCGCGAGCCCGACGAGCGGAGCGAGTTCCATCGACCCGTACAATTTCACGACCTCGACCTGCATGCCCCGTTCGGCGAAATAGCGGCGCGTCGTATTCGCATATTTCGTTGCGATACGCAGGCGTCGCGACGCGCCTTCGAGCTCGCCGCTGCCGGCAAGCATGAGGCGGCAACGCGCGATGCCGAGGTCGAGCGGTTCGTAAAAGCCGTCGCCGTCATATTCGAGCAGTACGTCCTTGCCCGCGATCCCGACGTCGGCGGCGCCGTATTCGACAAATGTCGGCACATCCGTCGCGCGGATGATCACGAGCTTCGTCGCGCCGTCACCGGTATCGAGGATCAGCTTGCGCGAGACATCCGGATCCTCGAGCGGGCTGATCCCCGCGGCGGCGAGCAAGGGCAATGCCTCCTTGAGGATACGGCCCTTCGAAACGGCGATAACGAGGCCGTTAGGGTCTGCGCACGGAACGTTCACGATGTCTCAGGTAACCTCCGGATGAGTCGGTGCCGCGCAGTCGGTGTCCGCGCGGTTCGGGTTCAGGGCGCAAAGTGCGCGTAACAGCGGGATGTTGCGCGGCTTCGCAATGCAGAAATCGGGCCGCATGGATGCAGGATGCCGGGTCATGACTCGTGCAAACCTGCCTAGCTCGGCACCCGCCGGATCCGCGCGCCCAGGTTCGCGAGTTTTTCCTCGATCGTCTCGTACCCGCGATCGATGTGGTAGATGCGATCGACTTCCGTCTCACCTTCGGCCACGAGGCCGGCAAGCACGAGCGATGCCGATGCACGCAAGTCCGTCGCCATGAGCGGCGCACTCATCAACTGGCGCACCCCGGTCGTGATCGCCGTATTGCCCTCGAGTTTCACCTGCGCGCCCATGCGCTGGAGTTCGAGCACGTGCATGAAACGGTTCTCGAACACCGCCTCGGTGATCGTTCCGGTACCCTCGGCGATGCAATTCAGGGCGGTGAACTGCGCCTGCATGTCGGTCGGAAAACCGGGGTACGGGGACGTGTGGATGTCGACCGCCTTGAGGCGTCGACCGTTCATGTTCAGCTCGATCCAGTCCGGGCCCGTCACTATCGCGGCACCGGCTTCGGTCAGTTTCGCGAGCACGGATTCGAGCAGCGCCGGGCGCGTATCCTTCACCTTGATCCGTCCGCCGGTCATTGCCGCGGCGACGAGGTAGGTCCCGGTCTCGATCCGGTCCGGCAGGATCGGGTAATTCGTGCCACTGAGCGACTCGACCCCCTCGATGCGGATCGTATCCGTACCGGCGCCCTCGATGATCGCGCCCATGCTGATGAGGCAATCGGCAAGATCGACAACCTCCGGTTCACGCGCGGCGTTGCGAATCACCGTGACACCGTCGGCCATCGTCGCGGCCATCATCAGGTTTTCCGTGCCGGTCACCGTGACCATGTCGAGCATCAGGTCGACGCCTTTCAGGCGCTTCGCGCTCGCGCGAATGTAGCCGCCGTCGACGCTGAGTTCGGCACCCATCGCCGCGAGACCCTGCAGATGCAGGTTCACCGGCCGTGAGCCGATCGCACAACCACCGGGCAGGGAGACATCGGCGCGGCCGAAACGGGTCAGCAGCGGGCCGAGCACGAGGATCGAAGCACGCATCGTCTTCACGAGTTCGTAGGGCGCGAAGAACTCGGAAATTGTGCTGCTGTCGACCTCGATGTTCATTTTTTCATCGACCGTCAACTGCAGGCCCATACCGCCGAGCAGTTCCATCGTCGTCGTGATGTCGTGCAGGTGCGGTACGTTCCGGACCGTTACCGGACCGTCGGCGAGCAGCGTCGCCGCGAGGATCGGCAGCGCGGCATTCTTGGCGCCCGAAATCCGGATCTCGCCATCGAGCCGGGTACCCCCGGTTATCAGTAATTTATCCACTGGTTGCGGGCACCGTCAGGACGCCTGCTGTCCGCTTACCTTGGCCCATTGCTCGGGAGTGTAAGTCTTGATCGACAGCGCATGTATCGCGCTTTCCATATTGTCGCCGAGTGCGGCATAGACGAGCTTGTGCTGTTTGATCATCGTCAATCCCGCGAACTTGTCGCTGACGACGCGGGCATTGAAATGGCGGCCATCACCGTCAACCTGCGCCTCGGCGCCCTCGATACCGGTTTCGATCATTGCCTTGATTTTCTCAGGGGTCATTACCTGCTCCTGTCACCGCTGTGCGTGCGGCGACGCGCTCGTCGTTCAGTTGCCGGGGCATGCTAACCGGAATCGGTCTGCAACACACCGGACTTGTGCGGGTGTTGCCTGCGGGGCGGGCCCGACGGGCCTGCCCGGGCCTGGGTGAGCCGGCGGACCAGACGGCCGCCGGCCGGTCGCAAGGACTACTACTGGTTGATTTCCTTGTTCTTCGCGCTGAGGCTGCTGATCAAGCCTTCGATGCCCCCTTCCTTGATAATCGAGACAAACGATGCGCGATAGGTTTTCACGAGGCTGACCCCGTCGACCGCGACGTCGAGCACTTTCCACTCGCCGCTCGGCTTGTGCAGCCGGTACCCGAGCACGATCGGCTGGCTGCCGGTCTGCTCGATCTCCTGGCGCACGAGCACGGTCTTGCCCTTTTGCGTATCTTGTGCATCGGGGTAGCTGATCTTTTGATTCGAAAATTCGAGCAGTGCCGTCGCGTAGGTGCGCACGAGCAATTTGCGGAATTGCTCGATGAACGCGTTGCGCGTTGCTTCCGAGGCGTCTTTCCAGTGCGACCCGAGGACCCACTGGGCCATGATCGGGAAATCAAAATGCGGGAATATCAACTCGGAGACGAGGTTGTACATTTTCGCCGGATCGGCGCGCAGCGCCTCGCGGTCGTTCTTCACCTCCACGAGGACCTGATCGGTGGTGGTCTTGATCACATCTCTCGGCGCTTCCATTGCCATGGCATCGGCGGCGGTGAAAGCTGCGACCAGCGTGACGAAAACAAATAAACAGACCTTCTTCATACCCTGTCCTCAGCGACTAGTTGACGTTATCCGATGCACGCGGCGTGGATGCGGTTCCTGCTGCCGGCCGCAACGCGCGAAAAGCGCCGTTCGTGGTCCCGGAACGCCGCCCCCGGCCCCGCCCGACGGGGCCGTAATCTAGCACAATCCGCCAGGTGTGTCCGCGCTTCAGCGGCGCTCGGCGACAATCTCAACCTTGTAGCCGTCCGGGTCTTCGACAAACGCAATCACGGCCGTCCCGCCCTTCATCGGACCCGCATCGCGCACGACCTTGCCGCCGCGTTCGCGAATCCGGTCACAGGCCGCGTAGACGTCATCGACGCCGATGGCGATGTGTCCGTAGGCATCGCCGAGATCGTAGCTCGAAACATCCCAGTTATGCGTGAGTTCGAGTACCGTCGTCTCCGCTTCGTCGCCGTAGCCGACGAATGCCAGCGTGAACTTCCCGCTCGGGAAATCGTGCTTGCGCAGCAGCTTCATGCCGAGGACGTCGCAGTAAAACCTGAGCGACTCGTCGAGATTTGTCACTCGCAGCATCGTGTGGAGCATTCTCATCGGGAGGTACCTCGCTGTAGCGGACGGATTCGTCAATCGACCGCGATTTTCAGTGCTTGCGCCACGCGTCTGGCTTTCGCCCGCGCGCCGTCCGTCGACGTGTCGCTCGCGAGTGCGACGGCCAGGCGCCGTTCGCCGCGAACTTCGGGTTTGCCGAATACGCGGACTTCGGTGCCGGGAAGCGACAGCGCTTCGGCGAGCCCGTCGAAACGAATATTTCTGCCGTTGCCTGCGCCGAGCACCGCGACCGATGCCGACGGTCCGCGCGTGGCAATTTCCGGGATCGGCAGCCCGAGTATCGCGCGCACATGCAGCGCGAACTCGGACAGGTCCTGCGACATCATCGTGACCATACCGGTGTCATGCGGTCGGGGTGAAACTTCGCTGAAATAGACATCGTCACCCTTGACGAAAAATTCGACCCCGAAAATCCCGTAACCACCGAGCGCCGCGGTGATCTTCGCCGCGATCGCCTGCGATGTTTTCAGGGCTGCATCGCTCATCGGCTGCGGTTGCCATGATTCGCGATAATCCCCGTCCACCTGCAAATGGCCGATCGGCGCGCAAAAACTCGTGCCGCCGGCATGCTGAACCGTGAGCAGCGTGATCTCGTAATCGAAATCGACGAAGCCCTCGACGATCACGGCGGCGGCCGTGCCGCGCCCGCCGGCGACGGAATAGGCCCACGCGGCGGCGCCTTCGCCCGGGTCGCGGACCACGATCTGCCCCTTACCGGATGAACTCATGACCGGCTTGATAATGCACGGCACGCCGATCTCCGCGATCGCCTCGATACACGCGGACTCACTCGTGGCGAAGCGGTAAGCCGAGGTCGGCAGTGCGAGTTCTTCGGCGGCGAGCCGGCGTATCCCCTCTCGATCCATCGTCAGGCGGGTCGCCCTGGCCGTCGGCACGACGTTGAAGCCGCGCGCTTCGAGCGCGAGCAGGCGGTCGGTGGCGATGGCCTCGACTTCCGGCACGATCAGGTCGGGATTCGTTTCCAGGATCAGGCGTTCGAGCGCTTCGCCGTCGAGCATGTCGACGACACGCGCATGTTGCGCCACCTGCATTGCCGGGGCCCCGGCATAACGATCGACCGCCGTTACCTCGAGCCCGTAGCGCATGGCCTCGATGGCGACTTCCTTGCCGAGTTCGCCCGATCCGAGCAGCATGAGACGCATCGCACCGTCGGTTCCGGGAGTTCCTATCGGCTTCGTCGGGATTGGCATGATTCGGGTATTAATTCGTTTGAAAACCGAGCGCGCGCAGGCACGCGACAGTATCCGATTGCAGGCCCGCGGTTGCAATGCGGTAGTGCGCGAATTCGCGGCGTCCGGCCGCATCACGCCGCAGTTGATCGAATGCGCCGGCGCGTGCGGCGGGATCGAGCGCGAGCGTGGCGCGCAAACGCGCCGTCGTCACGCGCGGATCGCAACACGCGAGCACCGCTGTGCGTACGCCGGCCAGACCATCGCCGGATCCGGCCGGGTCGATGATGCCGGGTTCGGCGGAGCCGGTCGTTGCCGGCGCGCTCAGACCGAGGGATGCAGCCAGCGCGGTCACGAGCATCGAAGCCGCGCGTTCCCGCGCCTCGATCGTGTGACCGGCGATATGCGGCGTCGCGAGCGTCACCCGGCGCAACAGATCGGGCGCAACGGACGGCTCGCCAAGCCAGCAATCGAGTGCGATCGCGCGCTCGCGCTGCCGCGCCCAGGCGAGCAGCGCGCGCTCGTCCACCACCCCCCCGCGCGCCGCATTGATCAGCAGGGCGTCATCATCGATTGCGGCGAGTTCCGCGCGGCCGAGCAAGCCGCGGGTCGGATGCTCGCCACCGTCGGTCAGGGGCACGTGCAGCGTAACGATGTCACAGGCCAGGGCGGCCTCGAGCGACGCGAGCGCGGCGGTCGACCCCGCGGCAGCGAGCGGCGGATCATTGATCACGCACGGCATACCGAGCGCCGTGAACAGCGCCGCAACCTGCCTGCCGACATTGCCGTAGCCAATCACGCCAATGCGCAGATCAGCGGGTGGCCGCTGTTGTAATGCACTTGCCAGCAGGCAGCAGGCGAGCACGTATTCGGCCACGGCACGCGCGTTGCAACCGGCGGCGTCGAACACTTCGATGCCGCGCTCGCGCAGGTAGGCAAGATCGAGATGATCGGTACCGGCGGTGGCGGTTCCGACGATACGCACCGGGGTGCCGTCGAGCAGCGCGGCATCGACCCGGGTTACGGAACGTAAGAGCAATACGTCCGCGCTTGCGAGTTCGGCGCGAGTCAGGGCACGCCCGCTGAACAGCGTAACTTCGCCGAAATGCCCGAAGATGTCCGCCGCGCCGCGGATTTCGCGATCAACGAACAGATGCAAGGCCGGAATCCTGCGGGTCTATCCGCGGCTCGGCGCGGTCATGCTCACGGCCGCGAGTCGGCCTCGGCGCCCTCTTTTTCGACCGGCATCAGGTCGGCTTTTTCCACCCCGAGCGCGAGCGTCGTCGCACTCGCGACGAAAATCGAGGAGTACGTGCCGATCACAACCCCGACGATCAGGGCGGTAGCGAACGAATGGATCAACTCTCCGCCGAGGAAGAACAGCGCTATCAGGACGAGCAGCGTGGTCAACGACGTGATCAGGGTACGTGAGAAGGTCTGGTTCAGCGACGAATTGACCACGTCCAGTGGCTCGCGTTTTCGCATGCGGCGGAAATTTTCACGCACCCGATCGAAGACCACGATCGTGTCGTTCAGCGAGTAACCGATAACGGCAAGGATCGCCGCCAGCACGGGCAGGTCGAAGTCCGCACCCGTCATGCTGAAAAAACCGACGACGATGATCACATCGTGCACGAGCGCCGCAATCGCACCGGCGGCGAACTTCCAGGTAAACCGGATCATGATGTAAACGAGGATGCCGCCGAGCGCGTAGAGCATGGCCAGCGCGCCGTCTTCCGCGAGTTCCTCACCCACCTGCGGCCCGACGAATTCGACCCGGCGCATTTCCGCGCCCGGCAGGATTTCCAGCACCCGGTTGCTCAGGTCGGCATCGTTTGCGCTCGTGCTTTGCGGCAGCCGGACGAGCACATCGCGCGGTGAGCCGAAAGCCTGTACCACGGCGTCCCCGTACTCCGAGGACGCGAGTGCCGTCCGGATCGCGTCGAGATCGGCGTCTTGCTCGTAACCGAGTTCAACGAGCGTACCGCCGGTGAAGTCGATACCCAGGCTCAGACCGTTCACCCCGAGTTCGAACACCGCGGCGAACAACAACAGGCCGGAAAGCGCGTAGGCGGTTTTCCGCCATTTCATGAAGTCGATCTTGTCTTGGGTCACGGCCATGGTTTTACCTTGCGAACAGCTGCGGCAGCTAGATGGTGATTTTAGTGAGACGGCGGTTGCCGTAGATCAGATTCACGACGCTTCGCGTGCCAATAATCGCGGTAAACATCGACGTGATAATCCCGAGCGACAACGTCACCGCGAAGCCCTTGATCGGCCCGGTACCGAAATTGAACAGTACGATCGCCGCGATCAACGTCGTGATGTTCGCATCGGCAATCGTCGAAAATGCCTTCTCGTAGCCCGCACGAATGCTTGCCTGGGGCGAGTTTCCGTTCGCGATTTCTTCACGAATACGCTGGAATATCAATACGTTCGCGTCGACGGCCATGCCGACGGTGAGCACGATACCCGCGATGCCCGGCAACGTCAGGGTAGCCTGCAGCATCGACAGCAGGGCGACGATGAACACGATGTTCAACGCCAGCGCGACGTCGGCGATGAGACCGAAAACCTTGTAGTACACGGCCATGAACACGAGGACGAGGACGAGACCGATGACGACGGAATTCATGCCGCGGTCGATATTGTCCTGGCCGAGGCTCGGGCCGACCGTGCGTTCCTCGATGATCTCGATCGGAACGGCGAGCGCGCCGGCGCGCAACAGCAGCGCGAGTGTGCGCGCTTCCTGGGTCGAATCGAGACCCGTAATCTGGAAGCGCTTCGACAACTCATCGCGGATCGTCGCGATGCTGATCACTTCCTGAACCAGGCGACCCTGCACCCGCTCGATGTAGACGACCGCCATCGGTTTGCCGATTTGTTCGCGCGTGGCGCGCGAGAAAATCTTCGCGCCTTTGCCGTCGAGCGTGATGAATACGGCCGGAGACCCCGTTTGCTGTTCGATCCCGGACGCCGCATCGACGATATATTCACCGGTCAGCATGACCCGCTTGTTCAGCAATACGGGCTCGCCCGAACGTTCGTAGTACAACTTCGAGCTGACCGGTACGCGACCTTCGACCGCCGCGGCGACGTCGTTGTCGGTATCGAGCATGCGGAACTCGAGCGTCGCCGTAGCGCCAAGCAGTTGTTTCGCCGTGGCGGTGTCTTCGACCCCCGGCAGTTGCACGACGATGCGGCTGTCGCCCTGCTGCTGGATCACGGGTTCCGCGACCCCGAGTTCGTTCACCCGGTTGCGTAAGGTCGTGAGGTTTTGCTTCAGCGCGTTTTTGCGCGCCTCGGCGAGATATTCTTCCGTTGTGGTCAGGTTAAGACGAAATTCCGAACCCGTGCTGACGTCCTCGATCGCGAGATCCGGGAATTCATCGTCGATGAACCCGCGTGCCTCGTCTTTTACCTCGGCCGACAGGAATTGCGCCGCGATCCCGCCCGCCGGCTCGCGGCTGATCGTGCGGTAGCGGATCTTTTCCTCGCGCAGACTGCCGCGCAATTCCGACACGAACCGCTCGTCACTCTGTTTCGCGACCGCGTCGATATCCACCTGCATGAGGAAATGCACGCCGCCGCGCAAATCGAGCCCCATGTACATCGGTTTCCCGCCGAGCTGCTGCAGCCATTTCGGCGTACGCGACGCGAGGTTCAGGGCCACGACGTATTTTTTCGCATCGATCGTCGTCTCGAGTACGGTCGAGGCCTGGCGGCGAATTTCGTCGCTCGCAAACCGCAGCAACAGCCGGTCATCGCCGATTTCCGCACGCATTGCGGGGGCGCCGGCGGCGTCGAGCGCGGTGAGCGCCTGGGTCATGAGCGCTTCGTCGACGGGCGCGGCGCGGCGGGCGGAAATCTGCAGCGACGGGTCCGTGCCGTACAGGTTCGGCGCCGCATATATCGCTCCGATGCCGATGATCAGGGCGATCAGGACATAGCCCCAAACTGGATACTGGTTCATAGATTCTTCCGAACTGTCGCGGTCGGGCGGTGCCCGGTTAGGATTCTTTTATCGTGCCTTTCGGCATCACTGAAGCGATGGCGTGACGTTGTACCTTGACCTCGAACCCCTTCGCGACTTCGAGCGTGACGAAGCTCTCGCCGACGTCGGTAATCTTGCCGAGAATACCGCCGGACGTCACCGCCTCCTCGCCCTTCGTGAGGCCCTGGACCATCTTCGTGTGTTCCTTCTGTCGCTTCATCTGCGGCCGGATCATCAAAAACCACAGCACCACGATCGGAATCAGCATGATCAGGAAACCGGAAATGCCGGGATCCTGCGCCGCCGGCGCGCTTTGCGCCATCGCATCGGAAATTAGGAAATTCATGGGTAATCTCTTCGAAATCGCCGCGTATTATGACACAGGCAATCGGCGGATTTCTCAATCGCGAGCGTGGATCCCGCCGACCTGCTCCGCGCCGCCGCTAGTCGGCGGGAAACTCATCGCGAAACGCCTCCCAGGTACCCGCCACGATAGCGGCGCGCGCGCGCCGCATCACCTCGAGGTAGTACGCGAGATTGTGGATCGTGTTGAGCCGCGAGCCAAGAATTTCGTTCGTCTTGTCGAGATGGTGCAGGTAGGCACGGGAGTAGTTCGTGCAGGTATAGCAGCCGCAGTTCGGGTCGAGCGGCGCGGTGGAATCGCGATGCATCCCGTTGCGGATCCGGATCGTGCCGAGCGAGGTGAACAAATGCCCGTTGCGGGCATTGCGCGTGGGCAGCACGCAATCGAACATATCAACCCCGCGGTCGATCGACTCGACGAGATCGCGCGGCGTGCCCACCCCCATCAGGTAGCGGGGTTTGTCCGCCGGCAGTTCCGCGGCGATTTCATCGGCCACGCGGTACATGTCCGCTTTCGGCTCACCCACCGACAGCCCGCCGATGGCGTAACCATCGAAGCCGATCCCGAGCAGCCCGTCGAGCGAACGGCGGCGCAGGTCGGCGAACATCCCGCCCTGGACGATCCCGAACAGCGCGGACGGGTTCGCGCCATGGGCTTCGCGGCTGCGCGCGGCCCAGCGCAGCGACAGTTCCATCGAGCTCTCGGCTTCGGCGTAGGTCGCCGGATAGGGTGTGCATTCGTCGAAGATCATGACGATGTCGGAACCGAGCGCGGCCTGCACCTGCATCGAGATCTCCGGCGACAGGAAGATCCGATCGCCGTTGATCGGCGAGCGAAACGTCACCCCGTCCTCGCTGATCTTGCGCATGTCGCCGAGACTGAACACCTGGTAGCCGCCCGAGTCCGTCAGGATCGGGCGCTCCCAGTGCATGAAATCGTGCAGGGTGCCGTGTTGCTCGATGATCGCGGTGCCGGGGCGCAGCATCAGATGATACGTGTTCCCGAGCACGATCCCGGCGCCGAGCCCGACGAGTTCTTCCGGGGTCATCGCCTTCACCGTGCCGTACGTGCCGACGGGCATGAATACCGGGGTGTCGATCGTGCCGCGGGCGAAAGTGAGACGGCCGGCGCGCGCCTTGCCGGCGCGCTGCATCAGTTCAAATTGCATCGGCGAATTGTACCGTCATGCCGTCGCGGGCTGTGTCGCGGGCGTAAGCCACATCGCATCGCCGTAACTGAAAAACCGGTAACGCTCGCGAATCGCGTGCGCATAGGCCGCGAGAATCGTCTCACGGCCCGCGAACGCGCTAACCAGCATGAGCAGCGTGGACCCCGGCAGGTGGAAGTTCGTCAGCATCACATCGACGACAGCGAAGCGATAGCCGGGGTAGATGAAAATTCCCGTGTCTCCCGTCATCGCACGTACTTCGCCGTCGGCGGCGGCTGACTCGAGCGCCCGCACACTCGTCGTACCGATCGCGATCACGCGCCCGCCGGCTGCCCGCGTGCGCGCGACGGCCGCGGCAACGCTCGTCGGCACCTCGAAACGTTCGCGGTGCATCGTGTGGTCTTCAATCCGCTGCACGCGCACGGGCTGGAACGTTCCGGCCCCGACATGCAGCGTGACGAATTCGATCGCGGCGCCGCGCGCGCTGACCGCCTGCATCAGCGCCGCGTCGAAATGCAACCCGGCCGTGGGCGCCGCAACGGCGCCCGCATGACGTCCGTACACGGTCTGGTAGCGCGTCGCGTCGATCGCCGCGTCCGCGCGCGTGATGTACGGTGGCAGGGGAATGTGCCCGATGTCACGCATGACATCGTCGAATGTACCGGGTCCGTCCAGACGCACCCGATACAAGCCGGCCTCCCGCGCCGTCACGACGAGTTCGACCCCGTCCCGCAGCCGGATCCGCGTACCGGTTTTCGGCGCCTTGCTGGCCTTTACGTGCGCGAGCGCCTCGCCGTCGGCCAGCACACGCTCGATCAGCAGTTCCACCCGACCGCCCGTGTCCTTGTGCCCGAACAGACGCGCGGCGAGTACCTTCGTGTCGTTGAATACGAGCAGGTCGCCGGGTTCGATCAAATCGACGATGTCGGTAATGCGGCGATCGGCAAGCGTACCGTCCGCACCACCGACCACGAGCAGGCGCGCGTCGGATCGCTCGGGGCACGGCGTTTGTGCGATCAGTTCCGGGGGCAAGTCGTAGTGAAAGTCGTCGAGGTTCACCGCGTCATGTTAACAAAGCGCGCGCACCGTATTCGCATTCGCGCTGCCGACTCGTGGCCGGTAGTTTTTCCGCCGACCCTTATCTATACTGGCGCCCGGTTCGCGGGTCGCGGTTGCGAATGAATGCAACGCCCCGCGGATCAGACACACGCAGGCCGGGATGGCGGAACTGGTAGACGCGCCAGACTCAAAATCTGGTATCCGAAAGGGTGTGCGAGTTCGATTCTCGCTCCCGGCACCATGTTCGCGTGCGAAGTCAGGAAGTCCGTCCGCCTGACCCCGGTTACCCGACGATCACCACAAGCACCGGGCCGGCGGTCCACGCTGACCGACACACCGGCTGCGTTTTCTTATGTGCTGTGCGCGACGTTCACCGCCGGGAGTTGCGGGTGCGACCAGCATCGTGCGCCAGGCACAATGTGCAGGACGCACGCAGTGCGGTCCCGACCAACGGGAGGGACGAAGTTTGCGCCTTGGCGCGAACTGAACCTTCCCCCTCCCGCCCACCGGCGGTCAGAACATGTCGCGCACGCGCGCCTCGACGGCACGACTCGCGGCCGCGCACTCGGGTACGGCGTTGAGCAGGCGGATCTTCGCAAAATACGACAGGTCCCGGCCTTCGATCGTGGCGGTGACCATGTTGTTGAGTGGCTGACAGCTTGCCGCCATGCGTTCTTCCGCGCGCAGCAGCGCCGCATTTCCGGACGCCGATTCCTCACCGAAACTCGTCGCCGTGATCAGATCGTTGACCACCCGGTTGTGGTAGCGGAACGTTTGTTCGGCGTATTCGGCGAATTCATCGTGGCTCATGCGCACGGGTTCACCGTCGGCACTGCGCGTATTGACCCCGGCACAGGCACTCAGCACGAGCGGTATTGCGAGTGCGGCGGCACAGCGCTCGCGTCGCAACGGCGGACCCGCGCAGCGCATCGTGCGTCCGGCGCAGGCGGGCATTCACCCGCCCTCCCTGGCAAAGCTGTCGCCGACAATCCGCGACGCCGTTTCGCGCACGGCTGCGAGCGCCTGTGCCGCTTGCAACTGGCCGCGGGCCCGCACGAGGTTATGTTCGCATCGACTGTCGAAGCGGTTCGGATCCCACGCGAAGTAGTGCTCTTCGAGCGCATCGGTACAAAAGCGCGCTGCCAGTTCAATGTAGATCGATTCGATCCCGGGCACGATGCCGCGCACTTCGTCCGCGTCGATGAAGCCGGCCGCGGTGCCGGCATAGCCCGCGATCGCGCCCTGCAGTAATGACAGCGAGAACGTCGTTGCAACGGTATCCTCGCCGGCCGGATTACACCATGAACGCAACGCATCGCCGAGTTCAAACACGAGTGGCATGAGCCCGATCGTGTCGAGGTCGACGAGGCACACCGCGTGCCCGTCGCGGTCGAACAGGAAGTTCGAGATTTTCGGATCCCCGTGGACAACCCTGAGCCGGGTGGCGGGCACGGCCGGTGCGTTCGCGGCGGCTTCGAACAGCGCATTCGCGAGCGCTGCGATGCGCGCGAACTCGCGATGGTCGCGGTGCTGTTCGAGCGCATGGCGCAGTCCCTGCAGGCGGCGTTCGAGGCCGTGCACGCTGGACTCACCGAGACCGGGGATCAGGTCCGGGCCTTGCAACGCGGCGTGGAACCGGCCGAGCATCGCGCCGGCTTCGGCAGCGAGTTCGGGGCTGCTGAGCGTGTCGTGCGTCATTCCTTCAATATAGGTGAGTAATCGCCACGTCGCCTGTTCTCGGGTGACCTCGAGATTACCGCTGCGACTCGCAAGCACCCGCGGACACCGCAGCCCGGCGGCCGTAAGGCGATCCGCGACCGCATTGATACGCGCATTGACCGCGCGCCCGACAACCGGGTGCAGACGTTGCAGCACCGCCGTGGCGCCGGCCGAATCGCGCACGATCCACGTCGCATTGATCAGGCCGTGCCCGGCTCGCTGCGCGCTGTGCAGCGCAAAACCGTAGTTCGCGAGGACCTCGGCGAGCAGGCGGTCATCGACGGCGGTCATGGGGTCCGGTGCGCTCCCTTCGTGGTGCCTGGCGGTTCGGGAGTTGCGGGTGGCGGCGAGCCACCGCGCGTTGGCATGAACGGGTGACAAGCGCGTACTCTGTAGTGCATGGATCCATCCCGGTATTGTGTCGCGATCGCCCGCGCGGGTTTACGTCTCCCGGTGGCGGTTGTTGCCCTCCTCGTTGTCACGGCGATCGGCGGCTGCGCCCGCGATCCGCTGCGCGAGTCGGCCACGCTCGATCCGATCCGTGAATGCGCGTCGCTGTTCGCAACCGACGACGCCCGCATTTTACACGCCGGCGTTCGCGACGCTCAGTATCGCGCAATTCCGGGACACCCTTATCTGCGTATCGATCGCTTCCATGCCGCGTTGACGACACGCCTCGGCGAACCCGCGGCGCGAGCGACCTGGTTGCGGCAACTTGCGGCCTTCGATGCCACGTCTCGCCGCATCGAACACAGAAATCTTGCTCCGGCCGCACGACCGGACGCGGACGAAATCGCCGCGCTCGACCGGTGCGCGCAACGTGCGACCGCCGCCCTGCTCGCCGACGACGGAGCGTTTACCGCGCTGCTGACCCGAATCAGGATCGACGACAATTATTCGCTCTGGCGGCGCGCGCTCGGCCTGTATCCGCTGGCTGCGCAGTTCGCCCTTCGCGGTGTAGCGCGTCTGCAGGCGCGCGAGGGCCGCTACTTCACTGCCTCCGCGGCATCGAATCCGGATCCCGTCAACGGCGCCGCTTACGGATTCAGCGACCCGGAGCAACCCGAGCACGTCGCCGGACTCATCGCGCAGGCGCCGCGCGACGCGCTCGGGGTGCCGGTCCTCGACGCAGCGGCGCGCACGCGGCTTTTCGCCGCGCACAGTCCCGTATTCGCGGTCGCCGGTGACGACGTGGCGGATCGAATCGGGCGGGTGAGCGCAACGGCTGAGCGCCTTCACGTCGACGTAACCGACCCGGTGATCTACACCTACCTCACGTATACGGGGTTCGCGGGCGACGTCCTCGCGCAGTTGAACTACGTCGTCTGGTTCCCGGCCCGCACGGCGCGCTCAGCGTTCGATATCTACGCCGGCGCACTCGACGGCATCACGTGGCGGGTGACGCTAGACAGCGACGGCAGCGTCCTGCTGGCCGACACGATGCACAACTGCGGGTGCTACTACATGGCGTTCCCCGGCCGCGCCCTGGAGCCGCGGACCGATATCGAGGAATTCGCGGAACCACTGTGGATCCCGCAGACCTTGCCGCCGCCTGACCCGGGTCGTCGCGTGATCGAGTTGTCCGCGGGCGAGCACTATGTCCGTGGCATCCGATCGGCAAACGACGACCTGTCGGTCACGCCGTTGCGTGAACTTCCCTACGAGGCGCTGAAAAATCTTGCCGTGCCGGAGGGTCCCATGCGCAGCCTGTTCGGTCCCGACGGCCTCGTTGACGAGAGCGCCCGCGCGGAGCGGTTCGTGCTGTGGCCACTGGGCATTCCGTCCGCCGGCGCGATGCGCGAAGCCGGACATCATGCGATCGCGTTTGTCGGCAAACGTCATTTCGACGATCCCGACCTGCTCGATCGTTATTTCGCGCGCGTCGCGTCGCCCTGAGCTTCGTCGTCGCCGACCCAACGGCCGCCGCGCTTTTCCAGCGCGATCAATTCGTCGAGATTCATCACGCCTTCGCGCGGCGAGCGGTGCACCGGTGGTGCCAGTATCGGCTGGTCCGCGCCCGCTTCCTGTTCGGCCAGCGCGGCCTGTTCGTCGAGTTCTGCGGCGAGCAATTGCAGCCGGTCCCGCATACGCCGATGCTGATACACGATCGAATTCGGATTGTAACCCGGCCGTAATGTGCGCTCCGCCAGGTATCCGCGCGCCGGCACGGAGCTCACGTGTTTGTGTCCGGCCGCATCGTGCCAGACGTGGAATTCCGCTGCGGCTTCGCCGCCCGTGAAGACCAGCATACCGAGCACGAGGAAGCCGCCGCGGAAACGCGGCGTACGTCTGGCGCGGTGATCGTGCGTGGTTGCGGCCGGGTTCACGTTGTTACATCCGTTGGTCATGTCGCGCGGCTGCCGGGCGCCGCGGCCGGCTGACGGCGGGAGCGCGAGCCCGAAGCCGCAGGTTTTCGCTGCCGGACGTCGCCTTCATTTCGTATCGCCTGCCCACTTGCCGGGATTACAGCTTCACCGCTTCGAGTTCCAGCGCTTCGAGTTCTGTCCGATGGCCCGCATCCGTTACCACTCCGGTCGCCGCACCGCGCGGGTCGAGATAGCGGCTGGCGACGTCGCACACCTGCTCATATGTCGTCCCGAGCACGGCTTCCCTGAAGGCTTTTCGAAACGCCGGGGTGCGCTGATCGAGCCCGTCATAGAACGCGCGCAGCGCGGTCCCGGCGGGCGAGCGCGGATTGTCGAGGCTGCGGATCACCCCGAGTATCGACTCTTCGAGGCGTTGCGCGTCGCCGTTTTCGTGCAGCCACGGCACGGCACGATCGAAGTCCGCGAGCGTTTCCGTAAGCCGCGGGTCGCGGTAGGAAAAAAACCGGAACGTCATGCTGTCCGTGTCGTACTGTGCACCGCCGCCATAGGCGCCGCCGCGCTCGCGAATTGCCGGGTGCAGGTAGCCGTCGCTCAGATACCGGGCGAGCACGGCCAGCGCAGGTGCATCCGGATGCGCTTCCGGCACGGCGAGATACGCGCGCGCGCAAAAATTGACCTGCGTGTTCGCCAACCAGGCCAGCCCTGTTGCCGCCGCTGGCGCGGGCAGTTCGAATACACTCGACGCCGCGTCGCTTACGGCCGGCGGGGCGAACCGTGCCAGCGCACCCGAAGTATCCGCGATGTTCTGCGACTCGGCGACGACCGCGATCCGCGACGGCGCCGCGAGAATTTTCCCGCGCAAGGTTTCGAACGACTCAGCGAGGCGCGCCAGCGCCGCAGCGTCGGCCTGCACTTCGCGGTCCGCACGCTGGACCGTGACAATACTGTCAGGTCCCTCCCACACGTCGTCGAGCCAGGCACCGCGCGACAGGCCGCGCGCGGCACCCTGCATCGCCAGCACATGACCGCGATCCGTAATCGAGGCATCTGCATCCACACGTGACTGCGCGATCAAGTCCTGCAGCCGGGCGCTGTCATCGAAGCGTACGCGACGCAGGACTTCAAACAGGTTTTCCGCCAGTCCGTCGCGGTGACGCTGCAGTCCTTTCGCGGTAACGACGAAGCGCCCGTTGAGCGCCGCGCTGTCACTGACGCTTTGCCGCGCCGCGGCGTAGGCACCGAAGTTGCCGATCCGGGCGCGCCGCGATTGCGTTTCGAGGTAGCTTTCGGCGCCGGCACCGAGTTCCGTCACGTATTCGCAGAACAGGGGCAGCAGCGCGAGTTCGTCCGGATCGAGCGCGGGCAGATCGTGCACGAGCTGCAGGTACAACAGCCCGTTCGTCGCGGCCGCGTATTCGTGCGCCGTGCATGCCGCCATCACGTTCACCTCGCCGGCCACCGCTGGCAGATCGCGCGGCACATCAGCCAGCGTTACCCGCGGCAGCACGTCCGCGTTCTGGGGTTCGCTCTGGCGCGCATCGAGTTCGGCCGCGGCACGCCGGATCGCCGCGCGCTGCTCTGCATCGCTCGAACGCAGGATCGCGTCGAGACGTTCACGCTCGGCCGCGCGCTCCTGCTCGCCCTTGTGATCGTCGGGAACCATGATGGTGCAGACGTGGTGCGGGTTGTTCAGCAGCTGCGTCTGCACGAGCGAGGCGATGTAACCGGGTTCGGCAATGCGCCGGCGAAGTTCCGCAATGCCGGCGTCGATGTCGAGCAGGGCCGCGGGATCGGTTCCGTACAGCGCCCCTGGCAGGACCCGGCTCATCAGCTGCAATCCATACGGATAGCCGTCACCGCCGACGTCGCGCTGCGCCATTTCCATGCGGTCGACGATCCCGGTAAGCGTACTTGCGTCGCCCGGCGCATTCGCGGCGCGCTCGAGCACGGCGAGCACGTCTTCCTGTAATTGCGCCACGTGCTCGGGATCCGTGCCCTCTACCCCGCACATGAACACGAGTTCCTGGGCGGAATCATCGAGGCCGCAAAGTTCCGACGGTGCATCGGCCAGCGGCGTGGTTTCGAGCATGCGGCGCAGCGGCGAACCGCCGTGCTCGAGCAGAAAATCGCTCAACAGATGGCCCTCGAGCAGTTCCATCGGGACCGCGGAGCGCCCGAGCAGCCACGCCCACACCGCGTGCGTGCCGCGCTCGAGTTCCGCGCTATCGGCAACCGCGTACGTTGCCGTGCGCTGCAATGGCGCGCTGAAGCGGGGCTGCAGCGGACACATCAGGGTTTCATCACTGCGGCCGAACTCGCCGAGCGCAAAACGCTCGAAGTTCGCGTGGTGTTCCGCGACGGGGAAATTGCCATACGTCATGAACACTGCATGGCTTGGGTGGTAGTGCCGGCGATGAAAGTCGGTGAGCGCCGCGTAAGTGAGATCCGGGATATGTGCCGGATCGCCGCCGCTGTTGTGGCGATACACCGTGCCGCTGAAAATTCCCGCATGCAATTCCTGCCACAACTGCGACGTGGGCGCACTCATTGCGCCTTTCATCTCGTTGTACACGACCCCCTTGTAGACGAGCCTGGGGTCGTCGGCATCATCGGCGAAATCGAGTCGCCATCCTTCCTGGGCAAAATCGCGCGGGTCGAGCGTCGGAAAAAACACCGCATCGAGATACACCGCCAGCAGATTGTCGAAGTCTTTGCGGTTCTGCGTCGCGAACGGATACGCCGTGCTGTCGCCGCTCGTGAAGGCATTCATGAACGTGTTGAGCGAACGCCGCAACATCATGAAAAACGGATCGCGCACCGGAAATTTTCGACTGCCGCACAGCGTCGTATGTTCGAGCATGTGGGCAACGCCGGTGGAGTCGGCGGGCAGCGTCGGAAATGCGACCATGAAGGCGTTATTCGTGTCCGCGCTATCGAGATGAAAATGTCGTGCTCCGGTAGGCCCGTGCACGTAGGATTTGAACTCGATACCAAGCGCGTCGATCCGTCGCGAATCGATTTGCTCGAAAGAACTGTTACTCATTGACGCTGTCTCTCTCGAAATTGAAGCTCGCAGGTCATTACCATATGGGGACTGACGCGCCCGATTGCGAGCCCTCGCCGGTGGCGGCGGGCACGATCGAACCCGACATGCCCGCGGGTCCTGTTTCGGTCATAATTTGCGGCCAATCGCCGCGCACCAGAGCCTGGAACCCGTGAGCACGGAGGAATCACATGCCATCATTCGACGTCGTTTCAGAAGTAGATTTGCACGAATTGACCAATGCCGTCGATCAAGCGAACCGGGAAGTCGCGAATCGCTTCGATCTGAAAGGGACAAATGCGAAGGTTGAACAAAACGGACGCGAATTGACCATCGTTGCCGAAGCCGAGTTCCATCTTGGCCAGGTGCTGGACATCTTACAGGGAAAGCTCACGAAACGGGGTATCGACATTGATTGTCTCGAGCTCGGCGACGTCGAGAAATCGATCAACGCGGCGCGGCAGAAAGTCACCGCCCGTCACGGTATCGACAAGGACAGTGCCCGTAAAATCGTCAAAATCGTCAAGGAGTCGAAACGCAAGCTGCAGGCCCAGATCCAGGAGGACCAGGTCCGCGTCACGGGCAAGAAGCGCGATGATCTGCAGGCTATCATGGGTGATATCAGGGAAGCGGCGCTCGGTCTGCCGTTCCAGTTCACGAATTTTCGCGACTGAGTCATGCTGCTGGACCACGCTTTCGCTTGCCCGTATTGCGGGGAGACGATTTCAATGACGCTGGACTTGTCGGTCGATGAACAACAATACATCGAGGATTGCGAGGTGTGTTGTCGTCCGATCGAGCTGTACGTGGGTGCCGAAGACGAGCATCTGATCCGGTTCGAGGCCCGCCGCGGCGATGACTGACGTGTTCGCTTGAGCGAGGGATGGCTGTTCCTCGCGACGCTGGGCCTGATCGCGTGGGGCTGGCACAGCTCTCGCAAGGCCCATGAGCGGGTGGTTACGATTGCGCGCACGGTGTGTCGCGAGCTGGATGTCCAGTTGCTCGACGATACGGTCGCGCTGCGGCGCCTGCGCGTGTACTGGCGTCGGCACGGCTTCGAGTTGATCCGCACGTATCGGTTTGAGTTCAGCGCCGACGGGGTCGCGCGGGAATCAGGCGACGTGGCACTGAACGGGCTGCGACTCGACTGGGTGCGTATCGAGCACCCGGACGGGGATTATTTCGTCAAAATCCCCTGAAGCGGATTCACGTCGATTCGTCCTCGCGCAGACGGCTTGCGAGTTCATCGATCAGGGATTGATCGTGCAGCTTGGCAGCCTCGCGCGCGGACTGCGCGCGCAATTTGATCCGTTCGAGATGGGCGCGCTGATTCGCGAGTATTTGCTGCTGCATTTCACTCGTTTCGTGCGTTTCCTGCTCTTCGAGCCAGGCGGCGATTTCTTCTTCGAACCGATTGCGGCTTTTGTTTTCCTCGGTGCGGTTCTGCTCCATGAATTCGCGGTTCGCGTCCGCGGCAGCCTGCGCCTTGCGCTGTGCCTCTTCGGCAGCCTCGGCGGTTTCGCGCGCTTCACGTGCCTCCGCCTCGAGAACGGCGATGTCCTCGGCGAGTTTCTGGGCCTCGGCCGCATCGATATGCTTCTCTTTCGCGAGCGCCTCGATTTGCGCTTCCGTTTCACGCTGCAACTTCAGCGCCGCTTCGCGTTCGCGCCGGGATTCTTCCAGCGCCTCGCGTAACTCCCCGGCTTCACGCTGCAAACGCTCGCGCTCTGACTGCAGCTTCGCCTGTTCGCGCTCGCGCAGCTGCTCGTGGGTGTTCTTGTATTCCGCGATGATGCGCTCGGCTTCTTCCGCCGCGGCGACACGCGCGGCCTCGGCCGCTTCCTTCTCACGCCGCGCGCGTTCGAGTTCCTCGGCATTACGCGCAAATTCGGCTTCGATCTTGTGCCGCTCGGAAGCGATTCTCTCCTGCACTTCATCGCGGAGTTTGCGTTCGAGTTCTACCTGCCGGCGCTGACGTTCTTCGGCTTCACGCGAACTCTCCTCGCGGGTTTTCTCCACTTCGCTCTGAATGCGCTGCGCCTCGCGCAAGCGATTCTTGGCCTCGGACGCTTCGGCGCGCAGGCGCTCGCGTTCACTTTCGAGCTCCTTCTCGGCCTCGTCTTTCATCTTCTGCAGGCGCGCGAGTTCCTCGGCCTGCCACGCGTAGCTCTCGGCGAGCTTGCGTTCTTCTTCGCGCATCCGCTCTTCGGCCTGGCGCTGCATCTCTTCGAACCGGGACTGCTGTTCCTGGCGGGCCTTCTCGGCCTGCGCCTCGGCCAGTTCCTTTTCGCGCGCAACCTCTTCCTTGATGCGCTGCGCTTCCTCGAGTACGGCCTTCGCCCGCCGCGCGTCTTCGGCGAACTTTTCCTGTTCCTGCCGCTGCCGCTCCTCGGCGAGCTTGCTCATCTCCCGTTTCGCCGCCTCAGCTTCTTTCTTCAGGCGACGCGCCTCCTCGAGCTGGCGGTTCGCTTCCTCGAGTTCGGCCTTCTCTTTCTCTTTCGCTTTTTTCGCCTGCTCCGCCGCCGCGCGCTTGGCCGCGGCGAGCTCTTTCTTCAATTGCCGCGCTTCTTCAACCTGACGATTGGCTTCTTCGAGGTCGCGCGCGCGTTGCTCGGCCAGGGCCCGCGCTTCTTCCTGTGCCTTTTCCTTGGCCTGTGCGAGCTCCTGTTTGATCCGCTCGGCTTCTTCCACCTGTACCTTCGCAAGCCGCGCCTCTTCGGCGAGGCGAGCGCGTTCTACCTCGAGGGTTTCCTTTGCCGCATTCGCCGCTTCCTCGCGTGCCGCCTCCGCCTGCTCCTTGTAACGACGCGCCTCTTCGAGTTTCAGGTTTGCGCGCGCGAGTTCGGCTTTCAGCGCCTGCGCCCGCACATCCGCATCGACGACGCCGTCGGTCGTGCTCGTGCGCTGTCGATTCTCCGGTCCCTGTTCGAGCTCCGAGCGATGGGATGACGGCACGAGGGCGGCAATCGTGACCGGCAGGTCGTTGTTCGCATCCGAACTGATTTCGAAATCGCTTTCAGCGCACGCGGTATCGGCTTCCGTATAGCGCTGATCGACGGCATTCACGATTCCGTATTCGATCAACCCGCCGCGCAGGCAGTGCACATCAAAGCCGCGTTCGGACAACAGGAATGCGGCGACGGAGCTGCGCGAACCGCTGTCGCAATACACGATGTAACTGCGATCACGGTCGAGTCGTTCCGCGTGCATTCGCAGCGTATTCAATGGCTGGTTGATGCTGCCGTCGATCGCGCCGTTCTTGTGCTCTTCCGGGAACCGTACATCGATCCACCTCGCGTTTTCCTGCGCTACGAGCCGTCGACCCTCGTCGAAATCGATGGCACTGAGTAACGGGGTTTTGATCAGCTCGACGAAATCTTCCTTGACGAGGCGCATCAGTTCGCCGTCGGTCAGCATTTTCACCGTCGCGTTGCGGCGCGAATCCGACACGAGCGCTTCTTCACCGAACGAGTCGCCCGGGCCGAGTTCGGCGAGCTTGATGGGGACCTTGCCGGTCGATGTCTGGCGGGTTACCTCGCAGCGACCGTGCTGGATAATGTAATAGTAGTCGCCGGCCGCGTCCTGATCGACGATGATATCGCCCGCTTTCGCCGCGAGCGGCTCGAGGCGTGTGAAGATACGCTGAATATTCGCTGCCGGAACACGCGCGAACAGTTCCGATTGCAGCATACGGGTCATCCAGTCCGCATCGTCATCAGCGTCGATTTCGCTGACCTCTACTTCCTTTATCTCATCAGTACCATCGATGGCGAGTAATTTATCCATCAACGTGCGGTCGAGCCGCAATACGGTGACGCCGGAATTCGCGCGGGCGGATAACTGGCGCGGCTGGAGTTGCGCGAGCGGGTGCACGGCGTCGGAGGAACCACCCTGAATGCGCTTGACGAGTTGGCCCTGGGCCAGCAATTCGAGCCGGCCGTCGAGAAGGAAATAGGCAAAATTGTCGCGATCACCTTCGCGGAAGACAAATTCCCCGGTGCGGAATTCCAGGACTTCAGCTTGCGCCAGGAGTTGTTGCTGGCGTTGCAGCGATAACCCACTGATCGGCACGAGCATCTGAAAGACGCTTTCGAATCGTTCTTCTAACGCTGCCATTGCGGCCATTCGGTCCTAACCTTCATCGACGGTTCGCTGTGTTATGCGCGCGGCACGGAACCGCAGGCTAATTTAAGCAACCGTAACGGCTATGCGCAGGCAATCTGCAGGGCCTTTGTGATAACGGTCACGCTATTCCCGACAAGCTGATCGGAAATTGTGACCCCAGTCACCACCGGCCCTCGAAGGGGCGGGCGAACTTGTCTTTGAACTCGCAAAAATTCCGTCGTCGACGGAGCGTTTGCCAGCGCTGCCTTCACTTCACGCATATCCGTGCGTTATTGCTTTTATTATGATTCCGCTCGTTCCGGTTCGGTCTTGCGCCGGCACCGGTTCGAGCCCGGAATTGCACCCGTGTGGCTGCCACTGATCCCGGCCACGGGGGGCGTGAATCACGGATACCACACTTTTTTACTTTTGAGCGTAGAATTCTACCCCGATTTTTGAGTAACGGCGAGATACAACTCCGTTGGACGATACACCGGAAAAATCCATCCAGAAGCGCATCTATGAACTGCAAATAGAGCATCGGGACCTCGATGAAGTGGTTGACCGCCTGGCGACCCAGCACGACGTCGACCAGCTGATGATGCGGCGCCTGAAACTGAGAAAACTGCGTCTGAAGGACCAGATCTCGCTGTTAAAGAGCGAGTTAATACCGGATTTGGACGCCTGAAGGGGATTTCGGGGGAATCGCAGGGATGCATCGCAAATCCGACAGGATCGAAGAACCCGACCCGCTCACCGACCGGCTCGGTCTGCTCGTGCCGCTCAACAATCTCGCGCCGCAGCAGCGCGACCAGGTCGTCGCCTCGGCGGAAACCCTCGACATTCGGAAAAAAGATTACGTTTTCCGCCAGGGTGACCGCGACAATTTTTCATTCTACGTCCTCGACGGCGAGGTCGAACTCTATGCCGACGACCAGCTCATAAAACACGTGGTCGGCGGCGAAGCAGCGTCTTTTCAGGCGCTGTCGCAATTACAGCCACGGCAGATGTCGGCGCGGGCGAAAACCCGGGTCAAGGTCCTGAAAGTCGACCGCGGGTTGGTCGAGCGCCTGCTCAGCGTCGAAAAAACGACCGCCAGCAGCGCCCCGGCATTCGAAGTCCAGGAACTCGCAGCGGCCGATACCGGCGACTGGCTGACCGAAATGCTGCAGTCGGAACTGTTCGCTCACGTGCCCCCGTCGAACATCCAGCGTCTGCTCGAAACACTCGAATCCGTCGAATTCAAGGCCGGGGACACCGTGATCGAGCAGGATGCACCGGGTGACTACTACTACGCGGTGCAATCCGGCCGCTGCGAAGTCCTTCGCGTCGCCAGCAACAACAAACCGATCAAACTCGCCGAACTCGGACCTGGCGCGCGTTTCGGCGAGGAGGCGCTCGTCTCCAACTCGAAACGCAATGCTACGGTACGCATGGTCACGGACGGCGAACTCGCGCGACTGACGAAAGAGGATTTCGTCGAACTGATCAAGACCCCGGTGCTGAACACCGTCTCGCTCGATGAGGCGCGGGCACTCGTCGCCGGCGGTGCAAAGTGGCTCGATGTCCGCTTCCCCGAAGAGTGTGCGGCGAACGGCCTGGAGGACTGCCTCAACGTCCCGCTGAGCAATCTCCGGATGGCGCTGCAGGATTTCGACCGGGACGTGCACTACGTCGCGTATTGCGACTCCGGCGGTCGCAGCTCGGCGGCGGCGTTCCTGCTCACGCAGGAAGGTTTCAACGCCTGTTATGTCGAGGGCGGCGCCATCGACGAAGTACCGCAAGCAGCACTCGCGAGCGCCGGGCGCAAGCCCGCCGGCCCGACGAAAACCGGCACAAGCGCCCCCCGTCCCGCCGTTCCGAGCCGGACGGAGGATGATATTGTCGAGGCGGACATCCGTGCGCAATCGCTCGCCGCGGACCTCGAGAAAGCCAAACTCCAGATCGAACAGGCGCAACGGCTCATGGCGGAGGCGAACGCGGCGAAGGCACAGGCCGATCGTCTCGTGGCCGAAAAATTGCGCGCCGAGCGCGCGAAAATTGCCGCCGAAGCCGAAGCCGTAGCGGCACGGATGGCCGCGGCCGATCGCCTCGTGGCCGACAAGCTGCAGGCCGAGCGCGCGAAGATAGACGAACAATCAGCCGCGGTTGCTGCCCGTATGGCCGAGGCCGACCGTCTCGTGGAGGAACGACTGCGACTCGAGCGCGAGAAGATCGAAGCGGAATCGGCCACCGTGGTCGCGCGCCTGGCCGAAGCCGAGCGGCTGAAGAACGAGATCGAGCGCAAAAAATCCAGCGCCGAAGCCGAAGCCGAGCGTCGCCACCGCGAACAGGAGGAACGCAATGCAGCGCTGCGGGCCGCGGCGGAACAGCGGCTGCAGGAAGAAAAAGCCCGGATCGATGCGCTGTACCGTGAGCAGGCGGAAAAACTCGAAGAACTCGAACGGACGCGCGAACGCTCTGCCGCCGAACTCGAAGCGGCCTGGGCCGCGCTCAGGACCGAGTCGAATCTGACGCAAGAACGACTCGAAGCCGCGCAAGAACTCGAGACCGAGCTGCGGCGCAAAGAGCGCGAACGTGCGCGCGAACTCGCGGACAACGAGCAGCGTATGCGGTCGGCGCTGCAGGCGGAGCTCGAAGCCGAGCGCAAGAAGCTCGAAGCCGAATTCGCGAATACCGCCGAAGAAATTGAACGCGCCCGCCGTGCACAGCAGGCCGCTGAGGCAGCGAAGAAAGCGGCCGCGGCCGAAGCCCGGCGAATCATCGAGGAATACAAACAGGCCCAGGCGACGCAACAGGCCGAACAGACCGCGAAACTACTCGCCGAAAGAAAACAAATCGAAGCCGATGCCGCGCGTCTGAAATCCGAACTCGAGCAGGCCGCGACGGCGCGCGCCGAGGCCGAGGCGATCAAACGCGCAGCCGAAGCGCAGCTTGCCGAAACGCGCGCGCGCCACGCTTCCGTCGACGCCGGCGAGATCGCCCTGCGCCGGGAAATCGAAGCGATCGAGGACCGCGCGCGCGCCGCGACGGAGCGCCTGCGCACCGCGGTGGTCGCCGAGGACAACGCGGTTCGGGTGGTACAGGAAAGTGAAGAACGTCTCGGACGGACCTACGGCACGGAGCGTGAAATCAACCTGCTGCTGCAGAAAGAGCTCGAAGAGTGGGTGGCGGAACAGGAACGTCTGCAGGCCTCGACCGCGCGCCGGCACGAGCTCGAGAAGCAACTGCGACAGACCGAACGGATCAAGGTTCGCGCGGTCCAGGCGCAGCATGACTCCGCAACCCACGATGCGAACCTGCTCGATGAGATCGCCGCACAACTCGGCGAAAATTCCTGAGCCCCGCAGGCCCGGCCTGCTGCGCCGCGCGATGCTGCGACTCGTAGCGGGGGCGGCGATCATCGCGTCCCACGGTGCCGCCGCGGTAAATCCCGTCACGGAATTTTCCAGCGGCGAGCGGCAAGTCACGGTCATCGAATTGTTTACGTCCGAGGGTTGCAGCAGCTGTCCGCCGGCCGATCGCTGGCTCAGCCAGCTCAGGCAGGATCCCGGCTTGTGGCAGGAATTCGTCCCGCTCGCGTTCCATGTCGATTACTGGGATTACATTGGCTGGCGTGATCGGTTCGCCGCACCGGAATTCGCCGCACGGCAGCGCGAGTATGCGCGCACCGGGGGCGTATCCACCGTGTATACCCCCGGTTTCATCGTCAACGGTCAGGAATGGCGGGGCTGGTTCCGCGGACATGCGCGGCCTGCGTCGAGCGCGACCGTCGGTGCACTGAACGCCCGGTTCGGCGACAACACCGTCGCGATCCGCTTTGCGCCGGCGGCGGACCGGGGAGACTACGTCGGCCACGCGGCCTTGCTCGGTGCCGATCTCGCCACCGAAGTACGTGCCGGGGAAAATCGCGGGCGTCAGCTGCGCCACGATTTCGTCGTCCTTGCCCGGCGCCAGGTCGGTTTGAGCACGACCGGTGCCGTCCACAGCGGCCAGCTTGAATTCGTCCCGACGGATACCGGTAGCGGCCTGCCGGCGGCGCTGGCTGTGTGGGTGACGCGGCGCGGCGAACTCGCGCCGCTGCAGGCGACGGGCGGCTGGCTACTGCGCTGAGCGCACCGCTTGCGCCGGCGGATTTTCAGCCCGTGGCGCTGAGCGCGAGTTCGTCGCCGGTGTCGAAAAATGACGCCATCCGGGCGGCGAAGAATTCGTCGAGAACGCGCTGCGCCGTCGGTCGCGGCTCGAGAAACCGCAGGCCCATCACGCAACGCGGCTCTTCCGGCAGGGTGGTGAGATAGGTTAGCTGCGCGCAAATCGAGAGCATGGATTGGCCTCGCGGCAGGACCAAGGCAACTTCCGTCTGGACGATGGGCGCGTGTTGCGGGCAAATCTTGCCGCCCGCCGGGTGCAGCACCTGGGCGGTGCCGACATTACAGCGGATTTGCATGCCATCCGGGGACATGTTCAGCAGCTTCGCCACACAATGCTGGCCCGATGCGTTGCGGAATCCAACATTGCAATCCATGTCCAGACGTGGATGCCCGCGATGCTCGTCGAGTCGCTCGACAAGCTGCCATGCGATATTTGACCCGGCTGCGGCCCGCCGCGAAGTTGTCGTGTTCATCGTGGTCAGCCTCCGCTGTCCGTTTCACTCGCGATTGAGATTAAGTCAGCGGGCGAGCGGTGAACGCGATGAAGTTCACAGTCGACGGCTGCAAGGGCACGCCTGACAGTCGTTAACAAACGCGTCGTGCGCGACGTCACATTCCGGGGGTGGTGAGCGACCGCTTCAGCACGTCTGCCTGGTTGTAGGCAGCTTCGCGTTCGGCGTCGTTGAGCCGCATCAGCGCGAGTTCCGCATTCTTGCTCGCTATCGTGACCCCGGCTTCGGCGGCAAGCCGGAACCAGGCGTAAGCAAGTACCGGATCATAAACGCCGGCGTCGCCGTTCAGGTAGGCCGATCCCACCGCATTCTGCGCGGCGTGCGAGCCGGCCCGCCCGGCTTCCTGCCACAGCGAAAATGCGGCCTGGCCGTCGCGCGCCACGCCGAGCCCGCGCCGATACAGGATGCCGAGGTTATAGCCTGCGTCAGCCACGCCGTTTGCGTACGCTTCACGCCACCAGCGCTGTGCGAGCGCGTAGTCACGTTCAACCCCGTCGCCGCGGTAATAGGCGAGGCCGAGCTGGTGGGCGGATTGCGCGCCGCCCTGGTTCGCCGCACGCTGAAACCATGCCACTGCCTGCACGGGATCGCGCGCGACCCCGGCCCCCCGCTGGAGCAGCCGCGCGAAATTATGCTGCGCTTTCATATGGCCCTGCCGGGCCGCGGTTTCGAACCAGTGAGCCGCCGTGCCAGGATCGGCAATAACGCCCCAACCCTGCTGAAACATGACCCCGAGATAGTATTGTGCGTCAGCATCTCCGGCCCGTGCGGCGGGATTGAATCCGCTGAGCGCCGCGCCATAATCACGTGCCCGGAACGCATCCAGCGCGCTCGAATCGGCCGCCGCCGACGGTGTCGCGGGCAGGACGTTGAGCAGGGTCAGGAGCGTAATTACCGGAATTCGGGGCATGATCGTTGCTTCGTTTGATGGTTACGGCCGCCGGGCTTGCATTACAATACGCGTTTCGACCACATTTTGAGAGGCTCAATGTCTAATAATCGATTCGCGAGCACGGATACCTACGTCGCCACTGAAGACCTCATGATGGCGGTGAATGCGGCCATTACGCTTGAGCGCCCGCTACTCGTGAAGGGTGAGCCCGGCACCGGCAAGACCATGCTCGCCGAAGAAGTGGCCCAGTCTCTCGACGCCCCGCTGATCCAGTGGCACATCAAATCGACGACGAAAGCGGCGAAGGGCCTCTACGAATATGACGCCGTCGCCCGTTTGCGCGATTCGCAGCTCGGCAACGACGCAGTGCACGACATCAGCAATTACATCCTCCGCGGCAAATTGTGGGAGGCGTTCACGATGGACCGGCAGCCGGTCCTGCTGATCGACGAAATCGACAAGGCCGATATCGAATTTCCGAATGATTTACTCCAGGAGCTCGACCGCATGGAGTTTTTCGTCTACGAAACCCAGGAAACGATCAAGGCCACCCACCGCCCCATCATCATCATTACCTCGAACAACGAAAAAGAACTCCCGGATGCATTCCTGCGCCGCTGCTTTTTCCACTACATCCAGTTTCCCGACGCCGAGACCATGGACACGATCGTGCGGGTACATTTCCCGGACATCAAAAAACGCCTGCTGGCCGAAGCCATGGAGTGCTTCTTCGAACTGCGTGAATTGCCGGGCTTGAAAAAGAAACCCTCGACCTCGGAATTGCTCGACTGGATCAAACTGCTCGTCGCCGAAGATATCCCGCCGGAAGCCCTGCGCGAAAAAGACACGCAGAAGGCCATCCCGAAACTCTACGGCGCGCTGCTCAAGAACGAACAGGACATGCACCTGTTCGAACGGCTCGTTTTCATGTCGCGGCGTACCGGTGCTAACTGAGCTCTTCTACAACCTGCGCAAGGCGCAGATCCCGGTATCGATTACCGAGTATCTGACGCTGTTGGGTGCGCTGGACAAGCACCTCGCGGGCTACAGCATGACGTCGTTCTATTATCTCGCGCGCGCGTCGCTCGTGAAGGACGAACGTTTTTATGACCGTTTCGACCAGGTCTTTTCCGATTACGTAAAGGGCAAGGAAACCCTGTTCGAGGAAATCGTCGGCGAAATCCCGCTCGAGTGGTTGATCAAGCAGAAGGAGCTGAACCTCACCGACGAAGAAAAAGCACTCATCGAAAGCCTCGGTGGCTGGGACAAGCTCATGGAGACCCTGCGCGAACGCCTCGCGGAACAGAAAAAAGAGCACCACGGCGGCAACAAGATGATCGGCACCGGCGGCACCTCGCCGTTCGGGGCGCACGGTTACAATCCCGAAGGCGTGCGCATCGGACAGGATGAAGGCCGCAACGGCCGCGCCGTCAAAGTGTGGGACAAGCGTAACTTCCAGAATCTCGACGACCAGGTTGAACTCGGTACCCGCAATATCAAAATAGCGCTGCGCCAGCTCCGTCGCTTTGCCCGCGAGGGTGCGGAGGAAGAACTCGATCTCGACGATACGATCACCTCGACGGCCCGCAATGCGGGTTATCTCGATATCAAGATGGTTCCGGAGCGACACAATACGATCAAGGTGCTGTTGTTCCTCGATGTCGGCGGCTCGATGGATCCGCACGTGAAAATCTGCGAGGAACTGTTCTCGGCCGCGCGTTCCGAATTCAAGCATCTCGAACATTACTACTTCCACAATTTCATTTACGAGTCCGTCTGGCGCGACAACAACATGCGCTCGAACGTTCGCATTCCGACAACGCAGGTGATGAACACCTACAGCGCCGACCACAAGATCGTATTCGTCGGTGACGCGACGATGAGTCCGTACGAAATCATGGCCGTTGGCGGCAGTGTCGAGCACTGGAATGAAGAACCGGGAGCGACCTGGATGGCGCGGATGATGGCGCTGTACCCTTACGCGGTGTGGCTCAATCCGCAGCCGGAAGACTACTGGGGCCATATTCCTTCCATTACGATGACGAAAGAACTCGTTTCCGATCGCATGTTCCCGCTCACCGTTGACGGCCTGGAACGCGCGATGAAAGCGCTGAAAAAATCGCACTGACTAGCCGCCTACGGCCGATGGGACGCATAGTCGCCCTGCTCATACTCGCGCTGGCCGCCGTGCCGGCGAGCGCCGCCATCGACGCGCAGCAACTGGCCGTGATCATCAACGATGAGGACCCGGCGAGCGTGGAAATCGGCGCGTACTACGCCGAGCGACGCAGCCTGCCGCCGGAGAATGTCATCCACACGCGGTTCCCGCCGGACAAACCGATCCTCGCGTCCGCCGTGTTCAAACAGATCTACGCGCAGGTAACAGCGCTCACGCCGGATACGGTGCAGGCCTATGCGCTGACATGGGCAAACCCGATCCGGGTGAACTGCATGTCCATTACCACGGCGTTTGCCATGGGTTATGCGACGCGCCACTGCGCGAAAGGCTGTCGCGCGATCGCGCCGAATCCGTATTTCAACAGCGCGAGCAGCGCGCCCTATACGGACCTCGGAATCCGCCCGACGATGAGCATCGCCGCGCGCACCGTAGACAATGCGAAATTACTCATCGACCGGGGCGTGCTTGCCGATGGCACCCGACCCGCGGCGACGGCGTACTTCGTCATCACGCCGGACAAGGCGCGCAATGCACGGGCACCGGCGTTTGCGCAGGCACAACGGCGGCTCGGGGCAAGCGTTCCGATCCGCGTGGAGCGCGCGCGCGGGATCCGCGACAGGTTCGACATCATGTTTTATTTCACCGGCACACCCCACGTGCCCTTCCTCGACACGATTGGCTTCCTGCCCGGTGCGATGGCTGATCACCTCACTTCCGCCGGCGGCCGGCTCCTGAACAGTCCGCAAATGAGCGCGCTCGCATGGCTCGAAGCGGGTGCGACGGCGAGCTACGGCACCGTCGTCGAACCGTGCAATTTTCCGCAGAAGTTTCCGAACCCAACCGTTGCGATGGCGCATTACCTCGACGGCGAAACCGTGATCGAGGCGTACTGGAAAAGCGTCGTGTGGCCGGGTCAGGGAATTTTCATCGGCGAGCCGCTCGCCAGACCCTATGCGCAGGTGCCCGCGGGTGCCCGGAACGATGGCTGAGGCGCCACATCAGTACCCGCCGAGCCGGAAGTGGCCGGTGCTCGTCTATGCATTGCTGCTCGCGATCGGCATTCCCTGGTACTGGCCCGCGGACAACCTCAGCATCGCGTTCGGCATGCCGGCCTGGGTCGTCGTTGCGATCGCCGCGTCGACGTGCGCATCGATCTTCACCGCCTGGCTGCTCGCAAAACCGTGGCCCGCGGAATCGAAACCGGAGCAAGACTAAGCCGTGGACGTGTTGCTTCCGTTCGGCACCGGCGCCTGGCTGTTTATCGGGATCTACCTGTTGTCGCTGATCGGGATCGGGTGGCTGGCGAAACGGGCCCGACTCGAAAACTCGCTCGCCGACTTCTACCTCGCCGGGCCCGGGTTCGGTTTTGCGGTATTGTTCCTCACGCTGTTTGCCACGCAATACAGCGGCAACACGTTTTTCGCGTTTACCGGCGCCACATATCGGCTCGGCTATGTCTGGATCCTGAGCCTGCATTTCATGACCGCGGTGGTGGTGTGCTACCTGTTGTACGCACCGCGTCTGTATACGCTGGCGAAAGCGCGGGGCTACGTTACGCCGAGCGATTACGTTCACGACCGTTTCGGCGACAAACGCCTCACCCTGCTCGTGACGGTGACCCTGATCGTCGTATTGTGCAATTTTCTGCTCGCGCAACTGATGGCGATGGGACGTGCGATGCAGGGCCTCGCGACGATCAATCAGGACGCAGCCTACATCGGTGGCGTCGTCGTACTCGCGCTGATCATGGTCATTTACGGCACGCTCGGGGGCCTGCGCGCGGTCGCGTGGACGGACGCGATCCAGGGCGTCATTCTCGCGCTCGGCTTTGGCGTGCTGCTCGTTCTGCTGTTCGAGCGCTACGGCCCGCTGACCGACGCGACCCGCCTGTTGATGGAACGCGACGTCGCCAACGGTAGCGCCAAGGCCTTGCCCCAAAGTCCGCTGCGCTATCGCGAGTGGCTCAGTTACGTACTCACCGCGGGCTTCGCGGTGTCGCTCTATCCGCAGGCCGTGCAGCGAATCTATGCCGCGCGCTCCGCACGCGCCTTGCGCTCGAGCCTCGCGGTCATGGCCTTCATGCCACTGCCGACGATGATCATTGCCCTCATCGCGGGGATCATGGCCGCGGCCTACATCCCGGGCCTCGAGGGTGCGGCTTCGGATCAAATTTTCGGCCGCGTGTTGCGCGACATCCAGGAACATTCCGCGCTCGGTTACGGTCTCGTCGTCGTGCTGCTGTCGGCCGTGTTGGCGGCAATGATGTCGACCGCGGATTCCGCGCTGTTGTCGATTTCGTCGATGTTCACGAAGGATATCTACGCCCGCCTGTTCGCGCCCGGGGCGAGCCAGGCTCACCTGACCCGGGTAGCGAAAGCGTGTTCCTGGATTACGATCATCGCACTTGTCGGCCTCGCGATTGCGTTGCGTCACCATGCCTCGCTCGTCGCCCTGCTCGACCGCAAGCTCGACCTGCTGATCCAGATGGTCCCGGTGTTCATGGTGGGACTGCGGTTCCCGGGGATGCGCGCCGGCCCGGCGCTCGCCGGCCTCGTAACCGGCATCGTCGTCGCCCTCGTACTCGCGTTCGGCGGCTTCGAGTTCGTCGTCAGGGGCAAGGTCGGTGGCTTCCACCCCGGCCTCGTCGCGCTCGTCGTGAACCTCGCCGTCGCCGTGGGTGGTTCATTATTGCGGGCCGCGCCGCGAAACCCGGCCTGACGCGCAGCGTCACAAGCTTCGTGATTTTGTCACCTGTAGCAGACAGCTCGCGTCAATGCGCGCCCGGTGCAGGGGCTCACGAACGCGAACGCCGTCACACTCCCTTGGGTAAAATTTGATCGGGATCTCATTTCCACCGCCGGTTTCGCCGAATCCGCCGGAATGGAACGCTACTTGCCTTATTCCGGGTGAACGAAAAAAAACATCACGGAGTAGCGCGAATGAACGTCATGTATCAGATCAACCCCGAAGTCGTGGAATACGACGGTTATGTTGACCTCAACGGTCAATTCATCCCGTTCTCCATGGCCGATGAGGTGTTCACGCGGGCACGCGCGGTCGGCGCCCGCGTTCTGCTGCGTCTGGAACTTAACGCCGATCAGGAACTGACCGGAATTTTCTACACGAACGACAACGGCCTGTGCGCGTAACCCCGGCCGGCTGAAAACCGGGGCGACGCGCCCACGACGCCTGCGCACGGTTCCCCCCGGCGTATGGCCAATCCCGACCACCACGCGACGGTGCTACCATGCGCCGCCATGAGCATCGCGTTTCCGATCGCGCCGACTGCCCGCCGCCTCGCGGGCCTCGTCGCGTGCGCCTTGCTGCTCCTCGCCTGCAGTGAGCAGGGCGACGGTTATTACCCGCTGGACGACGGCCGCTGGTGGTACTTCACAACCCGCACCACGATCCTCGATGAAGTCGCGGAGCAGCGTCTCATCATGGCGAACATCGGTGTCGGTAAACTCGCTGATGGCACCCGCGTGCTGATCCAGCGCCAGTCATCCGGACGCGAAGTGTATATTCAAAAAACCAACCGCGGACTCGAACGTCGCGCCGTGCGGGTCCCCGTTCTCGCGGAACGAACCCCGCAGGCGCCGAGCATCATCCTGCCGGCAACGCGCTCGGTCGGTACGAGCTGGAAGGTTGCGACCCGCTTGCGCCTGATCGAAAGCCGCACGTTTGCCCGTCAGGACAAGTTGCGCAATCGCGATCTGCCGCTTGAACTGACGATGTCGATCGGCTCAACGGACGACGCGGTAACGGTGCCGGCCGGCACGTTCAGGAACTGCATTCGCGTCGACGGCACCGGCGGCCGCAGCGTGCGTACGGATCGCGGGAACGCGATGGCGAAAGTCACGGTCGAGCATCATGAATGGTATGCACCGGGGGTGGGGCTCGTAAAAGCGACCCGCTCGGAATCCGCCGAAAGCCCGTTCCTCAAAGCCGGTCATTACGCCCAGGAACTCGACAGCTACCGCTAGCGCGGGCCGTACCGGATCAGCACCGGAACAGTTTCCGCGACGCTCGGCGCGGCGCGGTGACTTGCGGATGCGCACCGGGTCATTTACGCTCGCGGCCCGCGTGTCACGCAGCGAAACCCTCACCCGCCAGACCCCCTGACCATGAACAAAGAACAACTCGCACGCTACGCCGAGGCCGGATACAACCGCGTTGCCGTCAGCCGACGCGTACTCGCGGATCTCGACACGCCGCTCAGCGCGTACCTGAAACTCGCGGCCGGCCCCTATTCTTACCTGCTCGAATCCGTCGAGGGCGGCGAAAAGTGGGGGCGCTACTCCATCATCGGGCTGCCGGCGCGGACGGTGATTGAAATCCGCGGCGAGACCATCAATATCCGGCAGCACGGCGCCGTCGTCGAATCCGTCACGGCGCCGGATCCGTATGCGTACATCCGTGAATACCTCGGTCGCTACAAGGTTGCCGAAGATCCGGATATGGCGCGCTTCAGCGGCGGCCTCGTCGGGTATTTCGGTTATGACACGGTGCGTTACGTCGAACCGAAACTCCGCAGCGGCGCGCCGCCGGATACGCTCGCCACGCCCGACGTTCTGCTCATGCTGTCCGACGAGTTTCTCGTGTTCGACAATCTGAAGGGCGAAATCCAGTTCGTGTGTTACGTCGACCCGACCGCGACCGGGGTACTCGACGGCGCCTCGACGAGACTCGCCGAGCTGTCGCAACGACTCGAACAGCCGGCTCCGGCGACCGCGGCGCGTACCGCCGTGACGGATCCGCCAGAGCCCGTGTTTTCATCCGAGTACGGCAGCGATGCGTTCGTCGAGTCGGTAGAGCACATCAAACGCTACATACTCGACGGCGACGTCATGCAGGTCGTGCTCGCGCAGCGCATGTCGACGCCAATCGAGGCGCCGCCGATCGATGTCTACCGCGCCCTGCGGCATCTGAATCCCTCGCCTTACCTGTACTACATGGATCTCGACGAGTTCCACATCGTCGGATCGTCGCCGGAAATTCTCGTGCGCCTCGAAGGCGACACGATCACGACCCGGCCGCTCGCCGGCACGCGTCCGCGTGGCGCGACCACGGCGGAGGATCTGGCCCTCGAGCGCGAACTGCTGGCCGACCCGAAAGAGCTGGCGGAACACCTGATGCTCATCGACCTCGGACGCAACGACGTCGGCCGGGTAGCTGCGACCGGTACGGTCGAGGTAACGGAGAAAATGGTCATCGAACGTTATTCGAACGTCATGCACATTTCATCGAGCATCGAGGGCCGGATCGCGCCGGGGCTGGACGCGATCGATGTACTGCGTTCGTGCCTGCCCGTCGGCACCCTGTCCGGGGCGCCGAAAATCCGCGCGATGGAAATTATCGACGAACTCGAGCCGACGAAGCGCGGCGTCTATGGCGGCGCGGTCGGTTATATTTCCTGGAACGGCAACATGGATACGGCGATCGCGATCCGCACCGCGGTGATCAAGGACGGTGAGCTGTTTATTCAGGCGGGTTGTGGCGTGGTCGCCGATTCCGTCGCCGAGCTCGAATGGGAAGAAACGCTGAACAAGGGCCGCGCCATGTTTCGCGCCGTTGCGCTCGCCGAACGCGGCTTGCGTTACACAGTGGAACAGTCCACCGCGTAACGAACGTCCGCGGGTCCCGTCAGTCGATGACGACCGCGATCATGCCGGCGTCGAGGCCTTCCTCGCCTTCGGCGACATTGACCGCGGTGACCTTGCCATCGGCAGGCGCTTCGTGCGGCACTTCCATCTTCATCACTTCCATGATGAACAGCGTATCGCCCGCCTTCACCTCATCTCCCGGCTTGACCATCACTTTCCACATATTGCCCGCGGTTTGCAGTTCGACTTCGTGTGCCATCGGCGCTTGCCCCTTAAAGAATACTGGCTTCGGTACATAGCGCGGTGATGTCACGCGCTTTTTGCTGTGCCTCGTCGACCGAGATGGCCTCGAAACGATAATGCTCGCTCGGCTTCGACTGCCCGAGCTTCCAGAATGCGCACTGCGGTACCGTGTACGGGTTGATGAATCCGCCCATGCTCGGACCGTCGCTGACGAGGATGATCGGCGTCTGGCCGGCGAGGTTGATCGCACCGACGGGATAACCCTGGTCGATAATATTCGCCGGATCCGATCCGTGTTCCGGGCGTTTGTTGTGGGCCTTGTCGGCGAACGTCCAGTCCGGGCCCTCGAGGCGGAACCCGGAGCGATCGCTTTTCGCCGACAGCTTCCAGTCCGTCTGCAAAAACCGTTCGTGACCCGCCTCGTCGACCCAGTCGTCGTTCGGTCCGCGGACGACTTCGATCGTCCAGTGCTTGTCCGTGGCGAACTGCGGCCGTGCCGCTTCATCGACCCGCCGACCGGGAACGCCGTTACCGGCCCCCAGCGGAATCGACTGCCCGGCCTGGATCGCGTGCCCGCCCATGCCGCCGACGCCGGCTTTGTGAAACGTCGAGCGTGAACCGAGAAATGCCGGGCAATCGATGCCGCCGGCGATCGCAACATATGCGCGTGAACCGGTCTTCGCGAAACTCAGTTCCAGGGTCTGGCCCGCGGTCACGGCAACGCTTTCCCACATCGGGATCGGCGTGCCGTCGAGTTTCGCCTGCATGTCGGCGCCGGTCACCGCGATCACCGTATCGACGGTAATTTTCAGACTCGGCCCGATGAACTGGCATTCGAGTCCCGCGGCGCCGGTATCGTTACCGACGAGGATGTTCGCGAGGCGCAGCGACCACGAATCCATCGGACCCGACCACGGAAAGCCGAGATTAAGGTGGCCAAAGCGGCCTGGATAATCCTGTACGCTCGTTTCGAGCCCGGGTTTTATGACTTCCAGCATGCGAGCGCCCCCATCAGAATCTCTGCCCGGCGTCGATCTGCTCGGTCCAGGCTTTGTACCGGTTAAGCGAAACACGCTGGTAGCCCGCGATATTCATCACGTACGTGCCCTCTTCAACCTTGCGTTCGACTTCTTCGAATTCCTCCACCGAGCACGGTATGAACTTGATGCGATCGGTGGGTTGTAACAACCACAATTGTGATTTGAACTGTTCGAGGCGCTGGCGCGCATCCCAGATCGGCACCGGTGTGCGTGCGAAAATCTGGTACCCCCCGGGGCCATCGACAGGATAGATCGCCGTCGAACCGCCACCCATACCGATCGTGCCACGCGGGGTGAACGTACGCGGCGGGTTGTATTTTGGTGCGGTCAGTTTGCAGCGCGGGTCGAGCGGCATGAGAAACGGGGTACCGGGCCAGAAGCCGAGCGCAGCGCACCAGTACTCCGTGCCGGAATGCACGCGCACGAACTGGTCCACGTCATCGAGCCCGTTGAGCCCTACGATAAATTCGGGATCGGGCTCCTTGTTGGGGTTGATCTTTTCCCGGTACTCGGCCATCGCGGCAGCGGTCCACGGGTCGAGGTACACCGCCGGGAGATACAGCAATCGGCTGTCCACCTCGACATCGCCGGCGGCGCTGATGGTTTGCGCGAGACTAAGCATCTCGCGCTGCAGATCGGCAAACCCGATAGCGTCCGGTTCGTAGTGGATCAGCAGCGAGGAAAAGCACGGCGCGGTCTCGACGACCCCGGTGATCTTCTGCTCCGCGGTTGCGCGGGCGAGACTCTGCGAAAAGAAATTCAGCTCCAGCGTCAATTCGTCACCGAATTCGATCAGCATGAAGCGATCGCCGCCCGGCGAACATTTGGGCGTGTCGTAAACCATAGTTTTTGTCCTGTGCTCCCCGTCGTCGCGACTGTCGGCGCCGCGAATTGCTGCGCGAGCGTTAGCCAATCAAATCATTCTTGTACGCGTCGATAAACCCTGTGAAGACATCACCGGCCACGAATTTCGGATGGGCCACGACGCGACGCAGAAACCCGACATTGTTTGCTATCCCTTCGATGCTCGTTTGTCCAAGCGCGGCGCCCATCGCATCGAGAGCCGCGTCGCGGCTCTCTCCGGAACAAATCAGTTTGGCGATCATCGGGTCGTAGTACGGTGTGATCACGTCCCCTTCGGCAACCCCCGTATCGATCCGCACATTATCCGTCGCCTGCGGCAGAATCAAGGTATTCAACTGGCCCGGGGACGGGAGGAACATCTTGTCGGGGTTCTCCGCGTACAGGCGGCATTCGATCGCGTGGCCCGACTGCCTGATCGATTCCTGCGTCAGCGCGGACAGGTCGTCTCCGCGCGCGAGGCGAATCTGCAGCCCCACGAGATCCGAATCCGTCGTCATCTCGGTCACCGGATGTTCCACCTGGATGCGCGTATTCATTTCGAGGAAAAAGAATTCCTTCGTCGCGGCATCGACGATGAATTCCGCGGTTCCGGCACCGCGATAGGACTGGGCCTCGGCGAGACTGACCGCGGCCTGCGCCATCGCGTCGCGCACGGACGCGGGCAGGTCGGAGGCCGGCGCTTCCTCGACGACTTTTTGAAAGCGGCGCTGAATCGAGCATTCGCGCTCGTAGAAATGGACCGCGCGCCCGTCACCGAAGCCGAACACCTGGATCTCGATATGACGCGCTTTCGGGATGTAGCGCTCGAGAAACACGGCGCCGTCACCGAACGAACGCTCGGCCATCGATTGGGTCGATTCGACCGTTTTCTCGAGCGCGTCACCGTTCTCGACGAGTTTCATACCGATGCCGCCACCGCCGGCAGACGCTTTCACAAGCAAGGGATAGCCCACCTGTGCCGCCGCCGCGTGCAGTCCTTCGTTATTACCGATGCTAAACCGCGGGCTACCCTTCAACACCGGTACCCCGGCGCGTTCGGCGATACTGCGCGCGCGTTCCTTGTCGCCCATCGCGGTTATCTGCGCCGGTTCGGGGCCGATCCAGATTAGACCGTTGTCCGTCACGGCCGCGGCAAATTCCGCGTTCTCCGCGAGGAAGCCGTAACCGGGATGGATCGCTTCGGCGCCGCTGGCACGCGCGGCATCGAGGATCCGCTCGACTTTGAGATAGCTTTCGGCAGCCTTGGCCGGACCGATCTCATGTGCCTCATCGGCGTGTTTCACGTGCAGTGAAGCGGCGTCTGCTTCCGAGTGAACGGCGACCGTTGCGATGCCGAGAGCGCGGGCGCTGCGGATCACCCTGCAGGCGATCTCACCGCGGTTTGCTACGAGCAGCTTTTTCATTGGATATTGAGCCCCTGATACCGTGCGAACGAGCTTCATTGTAAGCGCACGGCGCGGAACCTGTCCTGTTGCGGAAGCTTATCGCACCGGCGAAAACCGCAGGCGGACGCAAAGCCCCGGGTTATTGTCGCCGAGCGTAATGGAGGCGCCGTGGTAACTGCAGATCGCGCTGACGAGCGCGAGCCCGAGTCCACTGCCCGCGGTCTGCCGCGCGCGGTCGCCGCGGTAGAAACGCTCGAATACGCGCGTCTGCTCGGCGACATCGATTCCCGGGCCGTGGTCACAAACATCGAGACTGACGTCCGTCGGCGTCACCGCAAGCGTAACGTCGATGCGACCGGCGGCCGGTGAAAACTTGATCGCGTTATCGAGCAGATTACACACCGCCTGTAACAGCAACTCGCGCTCACCGCGCACGCGCGCCGTACTCAACGAGGTCCTGATCGACAAGCCCCGCTGTTCGGCCAGCGGTTCGTACAGGTCGACCGCGGCGGTCGCGATTTCCGCCAGGTCCACGCAACCCACGTCGGCCGGCAAACCGGCCGCCTCGAGTTTCGCGATCCTGAGCAACGCGCCGAACGTTGCGAGCAGATGATCGACGTCTGTCACGCAGGCGTCGATCTCCGCGCGCAGACCCGACATTTCCGCTTCGTCACGACTGTCGCGGAGTCGTTCGAGCCGGTTGCGCAGCCGCGCCAGCGGGGTGCGTAAATCATGCGCCACATTATTTGTAACATGCTCGATACCGGTGAGCAGACGCTCGATCTCGTCGAGCATCGCATTCAGATTAAGCGCGACTTCGTCGAGATCGTCATCGCTGCCGGAATCGGGCACCCGTCGCGAAAGATCCCCGCGCATCACGTCACGGCTCGTGTCGATAATACTGCGCAGGCGCCGGCGCAAACGTCGCGACAACAACAAACCGGCACTGACGCCAACGCAGATCGCGAGCGCCGTACCCCAGGCGAGCGCCTGCTCGATCAGGGTTTTCGTGGCCTGCAAACTGCGGATATCGCGGCCAACGAGCAGATTGACCTGGCCGCGTAACAGGAACGGACGCGCTTTCGCCGGTGTACGCTCCCCGCCCGTACGCTCCGTCAGGCTGAATTCCATCCAGCCCTCCTCGTTGGGCATGCTGTCGGGCCACGCGGAAATATTGCCGACCACGGGGTTGCGGGCGGCGTCGGCAACGAGGTAGATCGAAGAGCGCGCCGGATCGCGTTCTATGCGTGATTCGATCGTCGCGATCAGGCCCCGCAGACCATCGCGCTGGTAGACTTCCGAGAGCGCCTCGATGTCGGTTTCGATGACGGTGTTCGTCTGCCGCTCCATAAAGCCGACCGTCGACCAGAACACAAACCCGCCGAACGCGGCAACCGTTGCGCTTAAAACAAGCGCAAACGCGAAGCTCATCTTGAACGCAATAGACGGACTGGAATCAGTTCGGCGCGGCAAGACAATAGCCTTTGCCGCGTACCGTGTGCAGCAGCGGTGGTTCGCCATCGACATCCAGTTTCGCGCGCAGACGCGAAATGTGGACATCGACGACATTCGTTTGCGGATCGAACGTCATACCCCATACGGATTTCAGCAGCATCGCGCGCGTGACAACCTCACCCGCATTTCTTGCAAGGTATTCGAGCAGCGTGAACTCCCGCGGTTGCAGCCGGACCGTATTGCCGCCGCGAGTGACCCGGCGCGCGAGCACGTCGATTTTCAGATCTCCAACCGTCAATTCGACTACCGGCGCAGTCCGGGTATTGCGACGGATCAATGCCTGCAAACGCGCATCGAGTTCACTGCGGTGATACGGTTTTACAAGGTAGTCATCGCTGCCGCGCTGCAGGCCTTCGACGCGGTCGCTGACTTCGCCGAGCGCCGAGAGGATCAGCACCGGCACGCGATCGTCCCGCGCCCGCAACTCGCCGAGGAACGAGAGTCCGTCGCCGTCGGGCAGCAGGCGATCGAGAATAATCACATCATATGTGGTCCCGGCAAGCCGGGTGCGCGCTTCGGTGAGCGTTGTCGCAACATCGGTTGTATAACGCAGCTGCTGCAAATCCGCGCACAGCTGCCGTGCCAGCTCCTCGTCGTCTTCAACTACCAGCAGGTGCACGCTCGCCTTCCCGACATCTTTGTATACATGTTTTATCCGACCGCGGCATGGACGTCGAATTCCCGCCCGCGGGCGCCGGTCGTTCGCTCGTCGCAGAAACATATCAGCTTGCACGGACCGCTGATATACTCCGCCGGACCGGAATCTATCGTACTGCCTGAACCCATGTACCGCCGCGCCGAACAGCGACTGAAGAAATTATCTGTAGCGTGCGACGAGACGCTACTGCAGGGGGGCCGCAAGGGGCTCGAGAAAGAAAGCCTGAGAATTTCGCGCGACGGCGCCGTCGCCAGGACTCCGCACCCGCGAGCATGGGGCTCGCCGCTGACGCATCCGTACATTACGACGGATTACTCCGAAGCGCTCACGGAACTTGTTACTCCCGCATTTACGGATTCCGCCGATACCGTTGCCTGTCTTGACGATCTGCATCGCTTTCTCTACGCGACGCTGAGTCCCGACGAACTCATGTGGGCTGCGAGTATGCCGTGCGCGGTCGGTGACGATCAGTCGATCCCGATCGCAAACTACGGCAACTCGAACATCGGCCGTATGAAGCACATCTACCGCGTCGGACTCGACTACCGCTACGGCCGCCGGATGCAGGCGATCGCGGGCGTGCATTTCAACTACTCGCTACCGACGGAATTCTGGCCCGAGTTTCAGGAAGAGGAAGAGGATGCCGGGCCGTTGCGGGAGTTTATCGATGAGCACTACTTCGGACTCATCCGAAATTTTCACCGCATCGGCTGGTTGATCCCGTTCCTGTTCGGGAATTCTCCCGCCGTGTGCAAATCCTTTCTTGCCGGGCGCACGACCCGCTTCAAATCGTTCGACTCCGGAACCCATTACCTGCCTTACGCGACATCACTGCGGATGAGTGATATCGGTTACAAGAACAAGAACCAGTCCGTGCTCGCGATCTCGTACGACAGCCTCGCCGATTACGTAAAAAGCCTGCGCGCGGCGATCGAAACGCCCTACCCGGAATACGAAGCCATCGGCGTGAAAGATGGCGATCGGTATGTGCAACTGAATACGAACGCACTGCAGCTCGAAAACGAGTACTACAGCTTCGTGCGCCCGAAACGGGTCACGCAGCCGGGTGAAAAGCCGTCGGCGGCACTGCACGCACGTGGGGTCGAGTACGTTGAAATTCGCGCACTCGATGTCAATGCCTTCGAACCGAACGGGGTCAACGTCGAGCAGTTGCGGTTTATCGAAGCGTTCCTGATTTTCTGCCTGCTCGAAAACAGCCCGTCAATCACCGCGGCGGAGCAGCGCACGATCCAGTACAACGAACTGACGGTTGCCTTGCGCGGACGTGAGCCCGGTCTGACGCTGCAGCATAAAGGCGGCACGAAACCGCTGCTCGAGTGGGCGAACGAAATTTTCGACGGCATCGCCGCGGTTTGCGCCGCGCTCGATGCCGGTAACGACGTTCCGGTATACCGCGAAGCACTCGCGACCATGCGTCGTTGTCTCGAAGACTTTGACCTGCTGCCGTCGGCACGAATCCTCGCGGCAATGGCCGACTCGGAACAGCCGTTCGCGAAGTTCGCATTCGCGCTGTCCGAACAACATGAGAAATATTTCAGGGACCGCAAACTCTCACCTGAAAAATCGGCGGAGTATGCCCGCATCGCCGCCGAGTCGATCGAACAGCAGGCGGAGATAGAAGCCAGCGACGACGTCGACCTCGACACGTACCTCGCGAATTATTTCGCGACGCCCTGAGCGCCGTCGCGCGGGCACCGCAGCGTTCATGCGATTGAACTTCGGTGCGGCGCGGACAACCAAGTGACAATCAAGCGAAATTCAAGGAGTTCACCATGGACCGACGCAGATTGTTTTTGACGCTCGGTGGCGCTGCCTCGCTGCCACTGTTCGGATCGTGGGCGACAGGCATTTACGCCGCAACCCGGTCACATTCGCTCGAGGACATCCACGCGCGCTGGCGCGAACTGCTCGCGCCCGGCGCCCGGATCGCGGACAACACGACGCGGCTCGTTCGCAGTCCGGAACAATGGCAGGAAGCACTGCCGCGCGATACGTATGACGTGCTGTTCGAGGAAGATACGGAACGACCGTTCTCGAGTCCGCTGAACGACGAGAAACGGCCGGGCATATTCGTTTGTCGCGCCTGCGACCTGCCGTTGTTCAGTTCCGAAATGAAGTACGACAGCGGCACGGGCTGGCCGAGCTTTTTTACCGCGATCCCTGATCACCTCGACACGAAGAAGGACTTCAAGCTCATCTGGCCGCGTACGGAATATCACTGCATTAAATGCGGCGGACACCAGGGCCATGTGTTCGATGACGGCCCGCAACCAACGGGCATGCGCTGGTGCAACAACGGACTCGCGCTACGGTTTATCCCGGCCGCGGATCAATCGAAGTAGTCGAGCGCGTATACGGCGATCTCGCTCGACCGGCTGAGGTACAAACCGCCGCCGAGGTTGCGAAAGTAGCGCGACAGTTTGCTTCGGTACCATGATGCATCGCGCAGATAGACGTCGGAGTCGGTGCGCGATTTATCGCAGTTCAGTTCCCAGTCTTCACGCGTGAGAACGCCGAAGTACAGCACCTCGGCGCAGTGCTCGGCGAGGTTGCGAATCGCGGCCTTCGCGGCGCCGGGTCGCAGGTACTGCAGCACGTCATGGCAAATGACGAGGTCCGCGGGGTCGCCACGATATCCGTCGACTGTCGCCCGCTCCCAGCCGTACTTCGCACACGCATAGGGACTGATGTCGACCCCGGTGTAGGCAGCGCGCGGGAAGCTCTCGGCGAGGGGATTTTTCAGCGCTCCGATGCCGCAGCCGAGGTCGAGTACGCCGTTGATATCGATCTCGAGCAGGTCGCAATAAGCCCTGATAAACCGCGCGATGTGCGCGAAATAGACCGGCTCCGCGACACGCGTAGCGCGCTTGAGGTAGTAGCGCTCGTAATAATCTGCGTCAAACTGCGGGATCTTCGGATTCCCGCCATCCGGGGCCAATTTGGCCATATATGGGACTCTCCACGGCCATCCCCACAAGTTATTGAGGCCTGGACCGATAACGTAGTTGTGCCCCGCGGGTACACAAGGTTTGCGGGGCTGTAATAGTTCATATTCTTCGGCGTTCGCTTCGTCTAAGATGTTGAATAACGAGTGAAAGTGTATTTCGTTTGCACCGCGATTGGGGAAGGAAGTGAGCCATGTCACGTCGCCGTTCGATAATCAGTCTGCAATTAGTCCTGACATTTACCGCGAGCGTTTTTATGCTCGCCGCCGAAGCGATACAGCTTGGTGATATCCGCACGCATTCGGCCATCGGTGAGCCGCTCGACGCGACCGTCGGCGTGTGGCTGACGGCGAACGACAAGCAGCAGTCGCCGCGCGTGAAAGTCCTGCCCGATATCGCTTACCGTGCGAACTCGAACATCGCGACTATGGTCGCGGGAATGAGCGCCGAATTAGCGACCGCCGCGAACGGCACACCGTACATCCAGCTGCGCTCCGGTTCCCCCGTTAACGAACCCGTACTCGCGTTCCGGGTGAAAGTATACGTCGGCGAGAACGCAGTCATGCGCAACTACTCGCTCGCGCTGAATCCCCCGCCCCCGGTTCGCCGTACCGCATCGAAACGCCAGGTTCGAACACGCGCACCGATCACCGATACGAATTACACCGTCAGCAACGGCGACACCCTGTGGGCGATTGCGCGTCGCATAAGTCGGACCACGGGCGCCGGCACGAACGATCTCATCGCACAAATCTTCGCCGACAATCCGCACGCATTCGTCAACGGCAATCGCGATCGTCTGATCCTTGGTGCCGAGCTGCGCCTGCCGCTTGAATCGAACACGACGGCGCCGGCGGAACCGGCGACGCCACGAACGGTCGCCGCAACACCTGCCGTCGCGCCAACGACAATTGCAGACGATCCCGTTGCGACGACTCCCGCCGCGGTGCCTTCGCCGTCCGTCGCGACACAAGCGTCGCAGCAGTCAAACGTCGAACCGCGACAGGCCGTCGACTGGCGTCAGCGTGATCCGCAACTCGCGGCGGAGCTTGAACGCCTGCGCTTGAAGTACCAGGCGCTGAAGCAACAGTACGACACCCAGCGTCAGCGCGCGGACGTGACCGCGACGGCAAGCGCGCCCGTTGCGGCACAGGCCGCGGCGGCGGACGTTAGCGTCGCGGCACAGGATACGACATCGATGCCGGAAACCGCGGCGCCGGAAACTGTCGTCGCGGTTGCGGAACGCACCACCGTCGAACCGCCCGCCGCGGAAGCTGTCACAGTCGACGCTCCGGCTGATACGCGCTCCGCGCGTAATATGTCCGTTGCGACGATAGTCGCACTCGCGAGCGCGGGTCTCGCGCTGCTGGCTTTGATCGCGCTTGCCGTACGCAAGGGTCTCGCTGTCATGAAGAAGCGCAAGGCCGAAGTGGCCCATCACGCACGCGAGGCCGACTTCAAGGCCGAAGTCGCACGCAAAGCCGCGAACCGCGTGCAGATGGAAAGCGAAGTACAGCGTATGCTCGCGAATCGTGACGCGCCGAAAGTCGCGGCGGGGTCGGTTAACACGGCGGCCGTCGCCGGCGGACCCGCTGGAACGGATGCGGAGATCGATCACAACATTGCGCACGGTCGTTACAACGAGGCGGAAGCACAACTCATCGCCGTGATCGCCGCAAACCCGAAGAATTACTCAGCCAAGCTGCGCCTGCTCGAGGTGTACTACATGCTCGAAGAGGTCGACTCGTTCTGCGACGTCGCCGACGATCTGCATGCCAATCACCGCGCTGATCTCAGCGATGACGAATGGCGACGGGTGATTCGTATGGGCAAGGTGACCGCACCTGACCGCATGCCGTTCAGTGGCCCGCGGGGTCTCGACATCGCGAACGAGGCGTCCTGAACAAAAACCGATCCCGCATTCGCGTGGCGCGCCGACCGATTGCGGTCGGCGGGAACTTAGCAGGCGCTCCGGCTATCATAGGGTCATCCCTGAGCGACGCCACGAACCGATGAAACTCTACTCCGCACATATTCTTGTGCTGCTTCTGACCGCAATCCTTGCCGCCTGCAGCAGGCCGTCTACCCCCGTCGAAGTCGCATCCGAATTCTGGACAGCGCTGGAAGCAGGCGACTCCCGCATGGTGAAGCGACGCATCACGGCCGCACAGGCCGCGGCGCTTGAATCGCTCGATGATGTACTGCCGATTACCGCAACGGAACTCGGGCGTATCGTTATCGACGGCCGCGAAGCAACGATCGACACGACCATAACCGTGGCCGGCGACAAGCCGCTTGAGTTTCCCCTGAAAACCTATCTTGTCCTCGAGGACGAAGACTGGAAAGTCGATTACGGAAAGACGATGGAAGCGGTCGCGAATGCGGGCAAGCTGGCCGCGGTAATCGATAAAGTTCACGAGTTCGGCGATACCCTGCAGCAGGGCATCGAGCGCTCGGTGCAGGAACTCGAACACACCCTGCCGCAAATAGAGCGGGAGCTGTCGCGGATCGAGGATCAAATCAAACAGCACGTTCCGGAACTGCGCAAACGCCTCGAACAATTCACGCAGGAACTCGAGGAAGCAATGAAACGACCACCGGCATCTCCACCGCCCGCCGCTGAGGAAACGGACGAGTCGGTCGAGATCTGACCTGAGCGGGGGGGGGCGATCGCCTCCGCGCGCGATGCGTGGCAACGTCGCGGAGCGCTTGAAATCCCGCCATGCGACCCCACGTTAAAGGTATAGAAATACTGCGAGTGGAGGTTACCATGGCACTGGTTTCATACGACCCTTTCGGCACCTTGTCGAAACTGCATCAGGAAGTAAACCGCGCATTCCAGAACCGCATCAGCGGCCTGGAACCCGATGACGCATCCAGCGTCGCGACGAGCAACTGGACACCGGCCGTCGACATCGAGGAACAAACCGAGCGCTTCGTCATCACTGCAGATATTCCCGGCGTTGCGCCGGAGGACATCGAAGTGACGATGGACAACGGCATCCTCACGATCAAGGGTGAGCGCAATGACGAAAAGTCCGTCGAACAAAGCGGCTTGCGGCGCGTCGAGCGCGTCAGCGGCACGTTTTATCGTCGGTTCACGCTGCCCGACAGCGCAAACCCGGAAGGGATTACCGCGCACGGCAAGCACGGCGTTCTCGAGATCGTCATTCCTAAAGGCGAAAAAGCGAAAGCACGACGTATCGCCGTCAACCCCTGATGCGCACAAAGGCACGCCGTCGGTTTCGACCGCGGCGTGCCGCGTTCACTTCGTCGCGCAACCCTCGTACATGTAACCGAATACTTTTGGCACGCCATCGAGGAAGTAATTCGACAACTCACTGATCGTGAAGCCGGCGTCGGTGATCATCTGCGCGATCGGTTTGTCGAGTGAGCAACCGTCGCACAGGCGGTTCTGCAGCGGTGTGAGTCGGTGCTGCCAGCGACCGAGCTGTGGCTGTTCACTGAGGCCGTGTTCAAGGAACAGCAGGCGGCCGCCGGGTTTGAGAACGCGGCGCACCTCACGCAAACCCGCGACGGGATCGGGCAGGCTGCACAGGGTGAAAGTCATCACGGCGCTGTCGAAGCTCCCGTCCTTCATCGGCATCGCTTCGCAACGCAGCTCGCGTGCGTCAACCGGAAATTCAAGGTATCTGATCCGCCTGCGGGCACGCCGGTTCATGCCAGGATTGGGATCGATCGTCGTCAGTGACGTGACGCCGTCGGTATAACTGAGAAAGTTCGCGCCGGTACCGGATCCAATCTCGATGACATGGCCGGTGGCTTTTTCGACCACGCGGTCACGGATCGCCTGCAGGTTTTCGTCGCCGGCAAGGCGATCGATTAGCCACGGAAAAAAACGTTCGCGATAGATGCTCATGTGTGGCGCGCGATCCATTGCGTCATGCCGGGGCGATCACCCCGCGGTTCGACGACCGCGTGGATCGTCGCTTTGATCCGAACCTGCATGCGATCAGCCGTCCGGGTTCAGCGATGCGAGATCGGCACGGGCGTCGGGATGTCCCTGCTCCGCTGCGAGTCGATACCATTTGATGGCTTCCTCGACATCGCGCTCGACGCCGCGCCCCGAGCGATACATGTAACCGAGGCTGTACTGCGCCGACGCATGACCATTCGCTGCCGCCGCTTCAAACCAGCGGCGTGCTTCCGTCTCATCGGCCGCCACCCCGTGCCCGGTCCGATAACTGTATCCAAGGTTGTACTGCGCGGCGGCATAACCCTGCTCCGCTGCGGCCCGATACCATTTCGTTGCCTCGACGTCGCTCTGCGGGACTCCTTCGCCGAGCGCATAGGACATACCGAGACTGTATTGCGCGATCGCACTGCCCTGTTCCGCCGCGCGCCGGTACCAGATCGCCGCTTCGTCATCGTTCTGCCGGACGCCTTCACCGAACGCATAGGCAACCGCGAGGTTGTACTGCGCGTCGCGATTACCCTGCACTGCCGCGCGCCGATACCAGTCGACGGCGCGGACGAGATCGAGGCCGACGCCTTCGCCGGTGTAATACATATATCCGATATGCGCCTGGGCTTCGGCGTCGCCGGCTTGCGCCAGGCGGTTGAATATTTCCGCGGCGCGCGCGAGCTCGCCGGCCGCGAGCGCGCGCTTGCCGTCATCGATGTCGGCATTCGCCCCGGCCATGTCCCCGGGTGTCCGGCGCGTGGTCCCCACGGAGGCCGCGGGGTCTCCGGCAACGCCGGGGTCAGTTGACGGTTCGCGCGATGATTGCGCGAACCCGGCCGGGGCCGGTTCCGCGGCCGCGACCACTGCCGATTCGGCGAACTGCGCAGCACCCGGTGCGGCGACCACCTCGGTGCTGTCACGGGACGGGTTCGCAAGACGTTGCGCGTTAAAGCCCGTTGTCGCGGAATCCGCTGCCGACGTCGCGGGTGTGGATTGGCGGCCGAACAAGCCGGCCAGGCGCCCGAACAAACCGTTGTCGCCGGACGCCGTCACCGTCGATGCGCCCGTGCTCACGACAGCGCCGGTCGACGCCGCCGCGGTGTCGACGACGGACGTGGTGTCCGCGCCGCCCGCTACGGTACTTTCTTCGGCGCTCGCAACTGCACTCACGAACTCGTCGCCGACGGCGGGCGCTGTCGGGACAGCGTCGTGCGCATCGTCGGATCCCTGGTCGGCAACGGGCTCGTGCTCCGCCACCGACAACGGCGCAGTCTCATCCTGGGTGTCGGCAGCCCACGGCGCCGCGGCCGCACGGCGTGTGAGCGCAAGTACCGACCCCGGAACGACTTCGTGATTCGCCGGCAGCGCCGGTGTGAACTCCGTCGCGGCGATTACCGGTGGCTTGACTCGCGCGGGATGTACGACGATGGCATCCGGGGTCAGACGGGGTTGCGCCACAGCGACGGGTGCCGCTGCCGGTGCATCGGGCGCGGACGCTGACATCGCGGCGGCCGGCACCATAATCCGCGCGGCCGCGTCGGCTACGCGCGATTCCCGATTCACCTCTTCTTGCACCGACCTCGTCACGTGCGTGGCTGGCGCAGCGTCGCTTGCCGCCGGCGCATCGGCGGCCGTCGGCGCCGATTCCGCCAGCGGTTCCTCGATCGGGTCGCGACGTGAAATCGTGGCCGCTGATCCGGCGGCTGCGGGTACCGGCACAGGCCGCTGTACCGGGCGCTCCGTAGCCGGTGCCGTGATCGCAATCGGTGCCTGCCGGCGCACGAGTTCCGGCATCGGTAAACCGGCTTTGTGGTAAATCGCGCGGAGTTTCTCGCGCGCCTGCTCATGACCGCCACGCGCGGCATCGCGGTAATACGTGATTGCCATCGCCTCGTCGGGTGCGACTCCGATGCCGCGGGCATATTTTTCAGCGAGTTCAAACTGCGCCTCGACGTGCCCGAGTTCCGCCGCGCGCGCCTGCCAATGCAACGCGGTAGCGGCGTTCTGCGGTAGCCCGTGCCCGCGGGCATGGAGTTGCGCCAGGCGCCAGGCCGAGTCCGCGTGCCCCGCGGCCGCAAGCTCCGTCAGTTGTGCAATCGCGTGGTCATAGTTTTCCAACGCCAGCATTCGTTCAGCACGCTCAAACCGCGAGCGGAGATCGGCGGCCGTTGCCGCGGAGGCCTGCGCTGCCGCTGCGGGTGCTGCTGCCGGCGCCGCGGACGCAGACGCAGACAGAGGCGCGGGCGCAGACGCGACTGGGGCATCGGCGTCCATTGAGTCGATATCCACGGCAATGCCGTGCGCTTTCGCAAGCCGCAATGCGGCACTCTGATCGGAAGTCAGCGCTTGCGCGGGTGCTTCTACGCGAGCTTCGACCGGATCGAGCGTCACGATTGGCGCCTCGATCGCCTTCGGGTTTGCTTCGTTCGCCGGTGCAATTCGCGCCGCGGCGTCGGGGGCAAGCCGGGGCATCTCCGGATTTGCGGTCGCTGTCGCCGCCGCGGCACGCGGAACCGTTGGTGCCGCGGCAACGGGTGCCAGACCGGGCTCTTCGGTGGCCGCCGGTTTCGACGCCAATGGCGGATTCGGCGCGACCCGGGGTTGCGCCGCAGCAACGGCCACCTCGCCCGAGCTGTCCGCACCGCCTTTCGAACGATAAAGCTCACGCAGGTTCTGCGCTGCGAGTTGATGTCCCTGCTCCGCGGCAAGGCGATAAAAACTCAGCGCCCATGATTCATCCTGTGGCACCCCCTCGCCGAGGAGATACATATTGCCGAGGTTGAATTGCGCCTCGGCCTGACCCAGTTCGGCGGCCACGAGATATAACTCGACCGCCTTGTCGATATCGCGTTCTACGCCTTCGCCGCGATGGTAGAGGCTGGCCAGGTGTGTCATCGCGGCGGGATTGCCGTCCGCGGCGAGCGTTTCGAGAATGGCAATCGCGGCGGCGTAATCGCCGCGCATCAGGGCGCTGTCCGCGCGCTCGAGTTCGTTCGCAGCGGCGGACCAGGCATTGCATATGAGCACGATACAGAGGAGCAAACGAACCATGCGGTAGTACCTCCGTGACAACCGGGAATGGGCCGGCAAGATTTCGGGGGCCAGCGGTGCGCACAGTATATTGTGTCGTGGTTAACCCCGCCACGCAGATATTGCGGCGCGGCGCGGACGCGACAGACGACCCGCGGAGTCCGCGGAAGACTTGCCCGGGCTTCGACGAGGGTGCGCTGGGGGGGCAGCACACGGCCGGGCGTACGCTATCGCCCGCTCATTGCTGATGCGCCGGGATCCGCCAGCGGGCCCGGGCGCCGGCGTTCCGCGCCCGAGCTAGCTTTCCGCGAGCTCGCTGGCCGCGCGCGCCGACTTCGGCAGCACCCCGAGCACGACGATATTCTTGCCGGATACCTCGATGTGCTTCTGCTCTTCCATGTCTTTGAGGACTTTGCCGACCATTTCCCGCGAACAACCCACGAGTCGTGCAAGTTCCTGACGCGTCACCCGGATCTGCATGCCATCGGGGTGCGTCATGGCATCCGGTTGGTCGCACAAATCAAGCAAGGTCCGCGCGACCCGGCCGTAGACGTCCATAAACGCGAGATCGCCGAGTTTGCGGTTCGTATTGCGCAGTCGCCGGGCAATCTGGCTCGTCATAGCGATTATCAGGTCGGGATACAACTCCGTGAGCCCACGCAGTTTTTTGTAGCCAATCTGCGCGATTTCGCTCGGCGCGCGCGCACGCACGAGCGCCGTTCGGCTTGCATCCGCATTGAACAAGCCGATTTCACCAATGAAATCACCGGGATTCAGATAGGCGAGCACGATTTCGTGGCCTTTGTCGTCCTCGAGCAACACCGTCACCGAACCGCTGATGATGTAATAGAGTTCGCCGGCGGGATCGCCCTGGCGGATGATCGAGGCTTTAGCCGGGTATTGCCGACGGTGGCAATGGGTAAGAAACGTGGCGATTGACTCTTCTACGGTTGAACTGGCAACAGTCATGATTCCTTCAGCCTGTATTTGAGCCCCTTTAACGTAAGCGGCCTAAACCTGCAAAGTTGCATCCAGTATAGCCAAGCGACCCGGGTTCGATGGGTAAACGATCGCAAAATTACTGATCGCAATGGCTATTTTGCGAACCCCGTCCAGGTCGGGGCGCTGAGCGGGCGGTTCATTACTCGTCGCGGAGCCAGCGGTTGGCCGCGAAGTCGTAGCGGTGCCTCGCCATTCGTCCCGTTGGCAGCGCGTTCCCCTCACCATCGGGATCACTGAACCGGGGGTAGGCCCGCCACAGCTGGCCATCTTCGACCGTGAACTGGTCGTTGCCGCGGTATCCGGGGCGGTCACCGACCGGGAGTTTCGCGGCCGCCGTCGAGGCGAATCGCCCGTCGTACCACTCGTGGATATCGACCGCCCCGCGGTCTTCGCCCGCGAGCAAGTCCGTCGCGACGACGATCTCGAACGCTCCGTCGCGGTCGAGATCCGTGATCCAGGCATCCGCGATCACGCCATCCCGGTTCACCTCGAGTCGCGAAAGCACGCGCAGGGCGTCGCTGACGACGACCTGATACGCCCGCGACTCGCTGAATTCCGATTCCGAACTGGCAACAACGATCGTCAGACCCGCCCTCTCGAATGTGTGGACTTCGCGCCCCGCAGCGCTGGCCAGACCCGCGACAGCCACGAACGCGAACAGCCACGAGCGCAAGCCCACCCGCGCGTTCCGGGCCGTGGGCGTCGTCGAGAGCATTTCAGCGTGAGTTCTCATCATTATTTCCAGGCGTGGCTGCAGCCACTCGCGCGCGAGCGTGGCAGCTCGTCAATATTCTCCCCCGCGCGCCGGACTTTCCTTGACTTCCGGATTATAGTCGCTATATTAGCTGGCACTACTGAGCGGAGAGTGCTAATAACAATCGCAATACTCTCACATAATCATATAGTTAACTGGATATTCGAGGAGAAAAAACTATGAACATCCGCCCATTACACGATCGTGTCGTGGTCAAACGCGTCGAAGAAGACACGACTTCTGCCGGGGGCATCGTCATTCCGGATTCCGCGACGGAAAAACCGGCCAAGGGCGAAATCGTCGCCGTCGGTAACGGCAAGATACTCGAAAGCGGCGAAGTGCGCGCGCTCGACCTGAAAGTCGGCGACAACGTGCTGTTCGGCAAGTACTCCGGTACGGAAGTCAAAGTCGACGACGAAGAACTGCTCGTGATGCGTGAAGACGACATCATGGCGATCATCGACGCTTGATCGCGTTGGCAACGAAACAAATCTCTGAGGTAAGAAATTATGGGAGCTAAAGAAGTACGCTTTTCCGACGACGCCCGCCAGCGCATGGCCGCCGGCGTCAACATCCTGGCCAACGCCGTCAAGCAGACGCTGGGCCCGAAGGGTCGCAACGTCGTCCTTGAAAAGAGCTTCGGCGCACCGACCGTCACGAAAGACGGTGTTTCGGTCGCGAAGGAAATCGAACTCGAAGACAAATTCGAAAACATGGGTGCCCAGATGGTGAAGGAAGTCGCCTCGAAGACTTCCGACGTCGCCGGTGACGGCACCACGACGGCCACCGTGCTGGCGCAGGCAATTGTACGTGAAGGCCTGAAGGCCGTTGCCGCCGGCATCAACCCGATGGACGTGAAGCGCGGCATCGACAAAGGCGTCATCGCCGCCGTCGAAGAACTGCGCAAGATCTCCACCCCGTGCACGGATACAAAAGCGATCGCCCAGGTCGGTACGATCTCGGCCAACTCCGACAGCGCCGTCGGCGACATCATCGCCGAAGCGATGGACAAGGTCGGCAAAGAAGGCGTGATCACGGTTGAAGAAGGTTCCGGTCTCGACAACGAACTCGACATCGTCGAGGGCATGCAGTTCGACCGTGGTTACCTCTCGCCCTACTTCATCAACAACCAGGAAACGATGGGCGTCGAACTCGACGATCCGCTCGTTCTGCTGCACGACAAGAAGATTTCGAACATCCGCGAAATGCTGCCGGTGCTCGAAGCCGTTGCGAAGTCGGGCAAGCCGTTGTTGATCATCGCCGAAGACGTCGAAGGCGAAGCCCTCGCGACGCTCGTCGTCAACAACATGCGCGGAATCGTCAAAGTTGCGGCAGTGAAAGCCCCGGGCTTTGGTGATCGCCGTAAAGCGATGCTCGAAGACATCGCGATCCTGACGAACGGTACGGTTATTTCCGAAGAAGTCGGCCTCAGCCTCGAAAAGGCCGGTCTTGACGACCTCGGTTCCGCGAAACGTATCCAGATCTCGAAAGAAGAAACCATCATCATCGATGGTGCGGGCGACGAGAAAGGAATCGAGAAGCGCGTGAATCAAATCCGTGCGCAGATCGAAGATACTTCTTCTGACTACGATCGTGAAAAACTCCAGGAGCGCGTTGCGAAACTCGCCGGTGGTGTGGCCGTGATCAAGGTTGGCGCCGCGACGGAAGTCGAAATGAAAGAGAAGAAAGCCCGCGTCGAAGACGCGCTGCATTCGACTCGCGCCGCCGTTGAAGAAGGCGTCGTTCCCGGCGGTGGTGTTGCGCTGCTGCGGGTCCAGGCGGTGGTCCAGAAAGTGAAGCCGGATAACGCCGACCAGCAGATGGGCCTGAACATCCTGTCACGTGCGCTGGAAGAACCGATCCGTCAGATCGTCTCCAATGCCGGCGACGAGCCGTCCGTTATCGTCAACGCGGTGAAAGAGTCGAAGGGCAACCACGGCTACAACGCGCAGACGAGCGAGTTCGGCGACATGATCGAGATGGGTATTCTCGACCCGGCGAAGGTTGCGCGCTCCGCGCTGCAGAACGCTGCCTCCGTAGCGGGCCTGCTGTTGACGACCGAAGCCATGGTCGCCGACGCTCCGGCACGCGACAACGCCCCGGCAATGCCCGATATGGGCGGCATGGGCGGCATGGGTGGAATGGGCGGCATGCCCGGCATGATGTAAATCTGCCACCACCCTTTCGCGACTCAGCGAAACCCTGAAAACCCCGCCGCACTGGCGGGGTTTTTTTTGCGCCCTGAAAAGTCGCGAACGGAGGCCGCGATGTGCACCACAATTGTGACGCCAGGTGTCTGATCCAGTGCACATTTGCCGGCGATCCGGCAACTTTGGCGACAATTCTATTAGCAGCAGACAAATCGTCCGCTAACCGCCGTCGAAAATTCAAAGACATACAGAAATTCGTTACGAATCGATTATTTGGCCCGATAATTGAATCAGATTTATTACGTGTGCCGGATTTGAAGGTGAATTGCCGGCCCACCAATACGTCTGTTTAACCGTTCTGCGAGGGCCAGCTAATCATGAATACTGATTCGGCAGTTATCGTTTCGGCGGATATCCGCGAGTATTTTCAGCGCGAGGTCGATGCCGCACTGACGCAGCAAGCCGTCACGGTTGAAGAAACCACTGCGACGTACCTCGTTAACCTGCTCGCCGCCTACATCGATGCGCGCGAGTTGTTCGAACAAACCGACGAAGGCCTCGACATCAAACCACTCGCCCTGCACTACGCAGATGCCCTGAATGCCGCGACCGCAGGCGAAAAAAGCCTCGCATTGCGCCGCCTCGGCGACGTCGCATTATTCGTCTCCGGACTGTTTGCCGGCAGCCTGAACCGAAAAATCGTCGACATCGACTACTACATCGCGATGGGTGGAACGGCCTACAGCTGCGTTCACGATCTCGTCGGATCACGCACCCGCGACAAGCACGTGTTGTTCGCCGAACTGGCGGAAAATTTTGCCCAACTCGTCGACGTACTTGGGGTTATCAGCGACAGCTCCAATCTGAACTCGAATGCGGACGTGTTGCGCCTGTACGAAATATGGCTGCGCACCGGCAGCCCGCGTACCGCGGAGAAACTTCGTCGGCACGGAATTCAGGTTTCCGCGAATGCGAGCAGTCGGGCGATGCACTAAGCGGGAGCGCAACGATGTTATTGAGTCAGGTACAGAACTATCTGGCCGGCTTCTACGAAGCGCCGACCGCATACGACATTGATGATTTCCTCATCACGGACCCCGCGCACGCCGACGCCCTGACCCCCGCCGGCGAGCGCACGAACGACGAACGTCTGCTCGTCGCGCAAACTGATGACGGGGTCGAACTGTCCGTGTATGTCGATGGCGAGGCCTTGAGCCTGCTGCGCGATGACGACCCGTTCACAGGACTGCACGAGGGCAACCTCGGCGCGTTTATGCTGGCGCTCGAAGGTGTGTCGCACTTCCACTACCTGTGCTGGAATGCGTCGTTCGATAAATCCGTTACGCTGCTGGAACTCGAGCTGCAGGCCGAAGTGGACAAGTACATTACGGCGCTCGCGCTGTTCGGCGAGCAGGCGAACACATCGGGGATCGAGGACGTTCACGAGCGTTTGTTCGAAAACGTCCGCTTTCGCGACGATCTGCCCGCTGATCATCTCGCGCGATATCAGGATGCGAACCGTTACGCCGGCAAGTACTGCCGATCGCTGTTGATGACCTACCCCGAAGCACACCGCGAGCCCTGCTTCAGAAACGAGCTGCGACGATTCTACCGGCTCACCCAGAACGAGAAGATTCGCCGCATAGAATCCGTGCGCTAGGCGGGAGCGGTCGCTTCAGTCACCAACCTTCTTGTGCAGATGGGGCATCGTCTCGGGCTGCCCTGCCTTCATGTAACGTTCTTCCTTGCCGGTGCGCGTCACGTTTTCATAGACGCCGTCGTCTCGTTTCACGAGCTTCGTAAAGCCTACTTCCTTGAGCTTCGAGTTGCCGGTGGGGAACGCGATGCCTGGCGGAGTCAGTACCTTGCGCACCGGCGCAAAGAAATCCGTGTCGCCGAGCGGCACCTGGGCGGCGTAACACAACTCACCCCAGGTGGTGATTTTCGCACCGATTCCGTGACGGACTGCGACGGTCTGGCCATTGTCTTCACAAAAATAGTCGTAGTTCGGCATGAGCTCTCTTCCGGATCACGTGACCCCGGTTCCGTTCGGGTCGATGTACGGATTTTAGTCCGGCTGCAGCGCTAGGCAAGCGTGCCGAAGCCGTCTCGCCGGTTCTGCGTGACAGGTTCGACGATCTCGCCGTCGGGGTCCAGCGGCGGGTAAGGGATCTTGCGCGCGCGGCAATAAGCGGCGATATCGGGGTACAGCCATTCGAACGCTTTGCGCGCGAACTCCTGGTCGTCGATCCGGCGGTGCAAGTAACAGCCGCCGAGCTCCCGTTGGCGCAGGGCCTCATACAGGATCACCCCGACCGCGACTGACACGTTCAACGACTCGACCATGCCGACGAGCGGTACCCGCACCCGAACATCCGCGGCCGCGATCGATTCCGCGGACAGACCGTCGAGTTCCGATCCGAGTACGAGTGCCGTGGGCCGAACGTAGTCAATGTCGCGAAAATCGCGGGTGCCGGGACCAACGTCGGCCGCGACGATGGTGAAACCCGTAGCGCGCAACGACGCGAACGCGCCCTCGGCCGACGTGTGGTGCATGACGTCGAGCCACTTCTCCGTACCGCTCGCGGATTTGTGTCCGAGTCGCACCGGGGGGTGCGCCGGTGCAATCGCGTGGATGCGTCCGATCCCGACCGCGTCACACGTGCGGGCGACGGCGCCGAGGTTGCGGGTCTTGTGGACGTTTTCCATCACGACGGTGAGATCCGGCTGGCGACGCGCGAGCGTATCGAGGATGCGTTGATAGCGTTGCGCTCGCACCCGCGATTATCCGCTCAACGGGCGCATCACTGTTTCACGCGTGCGAGCGTCGCGCTGACTGATGCATACGTCGACACGCAGTACGGCACGCAATAGGTCAGTGCGATTTTCGTATACGCGTTGGCGTCGAGAGAATACGGAATAAACCGGTCCCAGTAGTTAATCAGCGCGAGGATGGTGCCGACGAGACCCGCGACCTTGAACGACCGGTGCACGACGTCACGGCGTATCGCTATTGCAAGCCACGCTCTCACGGTCCGCCGTCCTCGCGCGCGTTGCGCGGAGTCATCGCGTATTTTAATCGCCGCCGCATTGTGTGCGTATAATCCACCCATTATGCGACAAACGCAAAACAGTCCGAGCTTCTCCGCCTGTCATTGCGGTGATCGGAAAACGATATTCGCCCTGCATGATCAACGTTAACGGGCTCGTATTCGAATACCCCGGACAACGTGCGCTCGATGATGTCGCGTTCACCATCAGGGCAAACAGCGTAACCGCGCTCGTCGGCCCGAATGGCGCAGGCAAGACCACATTAATGCGCTGTGTCTGCGGCCTGGAAAAGCCGCTTTCCGGCGCCGTCACCGTTGACGGCATCGATGTCATCACCGAACCGCGACTGAGCCATGAACGGCTCGGCTATCTGTCTGATTTTTTCGGATTGTACGACGCCCTCAGCGTGCGTCAGGTCCTGATGCATGCGGCGAGCGCGAATGGCAGTCGGCGAAATCTCCCGGATGCGGCCGCAACGACGGCTGCCCGGCTCGGCTTGAGCGACCGACTCGAGCAGCGCGTCGGCGAGTTGTCCCGCGGCCTGCGCCAGCGCGTTGCGATCGGCCAGGCGATCATCCACGAGCCCAAAGTCCTGATCCTCGACGAGCCGGCCTCGGGTCTCGACCCTGAGGCGCGACACGATCTCGCGGAGCTGTTCCGGACCCTGCAGAAAGACGGCATGACCCTGCTCGTGTCCTCGCATATCCTTGCCGAACTCGGCGCTTACGCCACCGACATGCTCGTGATCCGGGGCGGACGCATTATCGAGCAACGCACCCTGAAAGATGCGGCGCCACTCACCCGCGAAATCGTCATGGAACTCGCGGACACTGATGACGCGGTGAACGCCGTGTTTGATGCGTTCGACAACGTCAGCAATATCCGGCGCGACGGACGCCGCATTCGTTGCGCGTTGAACGGCGATGACGATGCCCAGCACCGGCTGTTGCGTGCGCTCATCGAGGCCGACATCGCGGTCGTCAGTTTCGCCACGCTCGAACGCGACCTGCAGCAGTCCTATCTCGAAAGTATGCAGGCGCCATAAAGTGAATCCCGAGTTTCAGCGCAATGTCTGGCTCGAGTGGAGCGCACACCGGGTACTCCTCCTGAGTGTCGTGCTCGCAAGCATTTTCGTGCTCGTGGCCCTGTTCGATCCGAACGGGATTGGCAACGTCGTCGCGAATGCCGCGCTCTCGCTGTTCGTCCTTGCAACGATGATTTGGGGCAGTCACCGCGCCGGCGACGCGATGCTCGATGAACTGCGCGAACGCACCTGGGACTCACAACGCATGTCGGCCATGAGTCCGTGGTCCATGACCTGGGGCAAACTCTGTGGTGCAACGATCATGCCGTGGTTTGCCGGCAGCGTGTGTCTCGTTATCTACACCATCGCACGCTTTGGACCGACGCTCGCCGAGCGCCTGCAGGTGGTTGCCAGCTGTATCGCCGCCGCGATCCTCGTACAGGGGCTGAGCCTGATCGGCGCGCTCGTCGGCACCCGGCTCGAGAAACACGCGCGCAGTACGCTCGCGAGCTGGTCGGCGGTCGGTACGTTTTTGCTGTTGCTCGTGTATTTTTCCGTTTATTACCGCTCCACGGATGCGATCATCTGGTTCGGAGTGAGTTGCGACCGCCTGGATTTTCTGACCGCCTCACTGTTCGCGCTTGCCGGCTGGACCGTGTTCGGTGCGTATCGCATGATGAGCAGTGAACTCGCCGTTGCGACGCGACCATGGGCCTGGAGCGCGTTCGTGATTTATCTCACGATTTACTTCGCCGGCGCGTTCATCCGGCCGGAGTGGCCGCTGAACCGCAGCCTTGCGGTGTTTGGCGCCGCCGGCCTTGTCGTCGCGATCGGCGCGAGCTATCTCGCGGCGTTCGCCCTGTATCGCGACCCGCTGACATTTCACCGGCTCGCAACCTATGCCGCCGCCCGGGCCTGGCGCCGCTTCTTCGAAGAGCTTCCGGTGTGGACAGCCTCGTTCGCGATCGCCGTCGCATTTTCGCTGCTTTGCGCCGGGCTCGCGACGGCACCGGTGTATTCCGGCGAACGCATCGAAGCGGTGGGTCTCGGCGGTATCGTGATCGTACTGTACGCCGTGCGTAATATCGGCCTGTTGTATTACTTTACCTACGGGGAAAGCCACCGGCGCGTCGAGACGACCACCGTGATCTGCATTGCGATCATCTCCTGGTTGCTGCCCAGCATCGCGGAATCGGCGGGATTGACGGCGGTTCACTGGTTGCTGCGCCCGCCGCTGTGGGATCATCCCGTCGCGGCCGGCGCAATCATCGCGCTGCATGTCCTCGTCGTTGGCGTTTTGTGCTGGCGCCGCTACCGCGAACGCATCGCACCCGCGGCGATCGCCGCGTGACACGCGCCGGGGCGTTTAGCCGAACAAATGCTGGCCGATGCGAAAGCCGGCGAGATAAGTACCCACCGCCGAGCCGAGCGTACTGAGCACGAAAACGAGCAGCGTTCGCGCCACCCGATTGTGCCGCCAGCCCCGGAGGCTCGACGTATCGGTGCGCAGGCTCGAAAAATCACCGACGGTGGGTTTGCGCAGGTAGGTTTCCACCAGCGCGGTAACGAATCCGGCGCCGATGGTCGGATTCAGTGACGTAATCGGCGCGGCGATAAACGCGCTGATCACGGTGAGGATATGGCCGCCGGCGATCGCGGCACCGAGCGCCGACAAGCCCCCGTTGATGACGATCCATTCAACCACGAGTGTCATCCCGAGCGAGGGGCTGCGGGCGAAACCGACGGCGAAACCGACGAGAACGAGCGCGACGATCAACCACGGAATGAGTTTCGTCCAGGATTTGCCGCGCGGAATGAGGGACAGCGCCGCGATCGTCGATTCGGGGTCGTCGCTGCCGCTGCGTAACGCCGCGGCCAGGCCTTTCAGGTGTCCGGCGCCGACAACCGCGAGGATCCGCGGTACGCCGCCCGCGGCCACCTGGCGCAGGCGCGCCGCCATGAAACGATCGCGTTCGGTGATCAGCGGTTCGTAGATCTCCGAAGCGGTTTCGGCGAACTGCGCGAACGTGGTTTCGAGCAGGTCGCCTTCCTTGAGCCGCTCGATCTCGTTTTCATCGATATCCTCGTGCACGAGTACGCTCGAGAGGAGACCGGTAAACAGGTAGAAACGCCGCCACCACGGCACGTTACGATAAATCCGCTTCAGGGTTGTGCCGATTTCGCGATCGATGAGTTCCAGCGCACACGATTGTTCGCGCGCCGCCGCGATCGCCGCGTGCATCTCCGCCCCGGGTTCGATATCAAACTGCTCCGCAATGCGTTGCTGAAACGCACCCATCGCGAGCATCGCGGTAACCATCGGTGCACGACCCGTTTTGATGACCTGGAACAAATCCATTTTCTGCAGCGCTTCGGGGTCTTCCATGGCCTTGAAACGGCTCGCGCACAATTCGATGGCGACGGTGTCCCATGCGTTTTCCGCGATTTCCTTTTTTACCGCGGCAACGCTGGCACGCGACACGTGCGCGGTGCCGAGCAATCGAACCAGGCTGCCGCCGATCTCGATATCCTCGAATGGCTGCTCGCCGTAGTTTTCAGTCGCTGCTGTATCCATCAGGTTTTCGTCACATCGACGCTGAACCCGTGACGCAGCCAGTTGCGCCCGAGTAACAGCTTGTCTTTCGACCCGCTACGGTCGTTTAAATTCATCAGCAGGCGATACGATTCGCCGCGATGCCGCACCGTCAGATACACGTGATAGCGCAGTTCCTGGCAATCCGAGGTCTTGATCCCGCGGACCTGTTCGATCGTCGCCTCGATACGTCGGCTTTCGCCGCGACCGTTCTCCAGCGTAAATCTTACCTGCTTGCCGGTGTCGCCGACCGACGGCGGGGTCGAACCGCCGACAACCTCGATTGCGTGCGCATTGATCGACGATACGGTTGCCCCCGTATCGAGCCGGGCATCGAAATCGAGTCCCGCCTCGACGATCGACACGGGCTCGTAGGCGCCGAGTTGTCCACGGTGAGCGAGCATATGGCCGGCAAAACCGCCGAGGCCGGCACACACGAGACCCAGCACGATAGCTATCGGCAGCGATACCGTCGAACTTCTGCGCGGGGAGGCTGGCATACGTCGTGCAACTTCAGGAGACACTTTGCAGCGGGTTCGAAGCGTTGCGGAGCCGCGCGTTGTTTGCGTTCGGGCGCGGCGACGACGCATCAGTGCAAGCTGTCTACTATAAAGCATCCGCCCGCGGCAAAGCCACATCGAAACGCTGTCCCGCGAAGATGAAATCCGTTGCCGTCGCGCCCGCTCGCCCGTCGGCCCGTGCCAGGCGGGTGGCATCAACGACGGCAAACTCTTAAACTCCGCCGGTGCCCGGCTGACGGGTATCGCCGTCGATTTCGTGCCGCCGAGTGGCCGGATCCGGACCTTGCGGTCACGGCAACCCGTTTTATCGCGGCCGTTCGTGCATCACCACCGGTGATCGACGCGCCCTAATCATTCATTGCCGGTACGCATTAACCCGTGACGACACTAAATCCACGCCAACGCGAAGCCATCCGCTACGTCGACGGTCCCCTGCTCGTGCTTGCCGGGGCCGGGAGCGGCAAGACCCGCGTGATTACGGAAAAAATCACGTCCCTGATCAAGCGCGGGGTCGCCGCGCCGGAACGCATTGCCGCGATTACGTTTACGAACAAGGCCGCGAACGAAATGCGCACGCGCCTGAACCGCAAGCGCAACGAGCCGAGCCCGTGGATTTCCACGTTCCATACGCTCGGCTTGCGGATCCTGCGCAAGGATTTTGAGCGGGCCGGTTACCGCAAGGGTTTTTCAATCGTCGACAGCAAGGATTGCGAAAACCTCGTCGCGGATATTTTGCGGCGCTCGTCAGCGAACGATATGCCGGAAATCCGCGCCATCATGAGCCGGATTTCCGCCTTCAAATCGGCGCTGATGACACCCGAACTGGCGCTGAAATCCGAACACCCCGATCCGATTTCGCGCATAGCGGCCGCCTGCTATGCCCAATACGATGACGCCCTGATGGCGTTCAACTCCGTCGATTTCGACGATCTGATCATGCGCCCGGTAACCCTGTTGCGCGACCACACCGACGTCGCCGCCTACTGGCGCAACGAAATCCGCTACCTGCTCGTCGATGAGTATCAGGACACGAACCTGAGTCAGTACGAACTCGTGAAACTGCTCGTCGAGGAATCCGGTCAGTTTACGGTTGTCGGCGACGACGACCAGTCGATCTACGCCTGGCGCGGGGCGCGGCCGGAAAATCTCGTTCAGCTGCAGTCGGACTTTCCCGCGCTGAAATTGATCAAGCTCGAGCAAAACTATCGTTCCGTGGGCGCAGTACTGAATGCGGCAAATCATCTGATTGCGCATAATCCGCACGTATTCGAGAAAAAGCTGTGGAGCGAGCGCGGATACGGCGACAAGATCCGGGTCAACGGGGCGCGCGACGAGCACGACGAAGTCAGCTACATCACAAACCAGATCCTGCACGAGCGCATGATGAAGGGGCGCCGGTTCAGCGACTATGCCGTGCTGTTTCGCAGTAATCACCAGGCGCGCCTGTTCGAGCGCGCGTTTCGCGAGCGCGAGATCCCCTACGTTCTGTCGGGGGGACGTTCGTTTTTTGATTACACGGAAGTCAAGGATATCGTTTGCTACCTGCGCCTGATCGCGAACCCCGACGACGACAACGCCCTGCTCCGCGTCATCAATACGCCGCGCCGCAGTATCGGCCTGTCGAGCGTCAAACAACTCGTCGCGCTCGCGGGCACGCATGCCCTGCGTCTCGTCGAAGCCGGTACGACGACCGCGCTGACGGCACAATTGCCGAAGCGGGCGGCGAAGAACGTCGGCGAATTTTTCACCTGGCTCAGCCGCATGCACCGCGCGGCCGAGCACGAACCGGCGGCCGCGATCGCGCGCCAGATCGTTGCCGACATCGAGTACCGGGACTGGGTCGAACAAACGAGCGAGACCGAAGCAGATGCGAAGCGGCGGCTCGATAACGTCGAGGAACTATTGTCCTGGATCGAGCGCATCCAGGAGAACGACGCGGAAAAATCGATGCAGGACATCGTCGCCGCGCTGACCCTGTTCGACATCGTCGAACGCAAGGACGACGGCGACGTCGGCGACAACGTCGCGCTGATGACACTGCATGCCGCAAAGGGACTGGAGTTTCCGCACGTCTACCTCGCCGGGATGGAAGAGAATATCCTGCCGCACAAGTCGAGCATCGAACAGGATACGATTGAGGAAGAGCGCCGCGTCGCCTACGTGGGGATTACCCGCGCGCAACTGACGCTGACCTTGAGCTTCGCGCGATCGCGACGGCGTTACGGCCAGACCGAGGCCTGCGAACCGAGTCGCTTTATTGCTGAATTGCCCGCCGATGATTTGGCCTGGAGCGGCCAGTCCGAAAGCACCGCCGAAGGCCGGGTCGCGGGCCGGGAAACACTGTCGAGCCTGAAACAAATGTTGCAAACCCCATGAACACACTGCTTGCCTCGTCCCCGCGCAAGCCGCACAAACTCGTGATCACGTGTTTCGCCGTGATCAGCATGCTGTTCGCGACGGCCGCCGCGGAGCCGACGTCGGATGAACTCACGGTGAAAGCCCGGGACGTGCTGCCGCCGGATTTTTTTCGCTCCGTACACTACGAGATAGCCGAGGACGTCACGCAATCCCGGTTCTATTACCATTTCAATGTCACGAGCGACTTTGGCAGATACGCGATCGCGTCACTGCCGATGCTGCGGGTAAGACTCCACGAAATCCTGACCCTGGCGGAAGTCGCCCCGACGTCGAACAAATCGTCCGCTTCACTCGATCGTGCGCCGCCCGGGCGCCGCGGCGTTGGCGGCGACTCCGTTGCGGGAATTCTGGCCGATCCGCTCGGCACCGCCGAAACGCTGCTCGGCAACCTCGCCTATAACCTCGAAGAGACGCTCGCCGAGCCGGAACGGGAAAAGCCCGCGACGGAGCCCGCGGTCGATAACGGTTTTGTGCTGGACCCGGGTCCACACAAGCGCAGCGCGGCGGCGCAACTCGACGTCGATGTGTACTCGTCGAATCCGGCAATACAGACCCTGCTCGACACTCTCGCGCGTGCACGCAGCGCCGGCAAAATGCGCGGCCCGATAGCACCGACCCGCGTGTTACCGGTGGGCCCGGTCGCGTTTGGCTCCGGCGTATTCGACGAGCGCCTGCGTTCGATCCTGAAAAACAAGTCCGCCGCGGAAATCCACGCTGACATCGACGAACGTCTCGCCGCCGCGGGTGTGTCCGCGGCGGAACGTGCGGTGTTTCTCGCAAACCGGAGTTACACCCCGCGCACGCGCCTGTATTTCACGCGTTACCTTGGACTCCTGAAACAGGCGACGGGGGTCGAGCAACTCGTGCTGAGCGCAAACTCGGCGAGCACGGAAACTGACGCCCGCGCGTTCGTCAATCTCGCGCGGATGATCGCGTACTACGAACTCACGGGCAGCCATATCATGCGTGTCATCGCGCATCGCAAATTCCCCGTCATGCTGACGGATGCCGGCGCGCTGGTCTTCGCCCTGCCAATCGATCATTTTTCGTGGAACGACGGTAATGCCGCGCTCATCGCGAGCCTCGATCGCTTCGTCACGACCGCCGGCGCGGCGTCGACGACACTCCTCGTCGCCGGCAGCGTCACGGACGCCGCGAAGACGCAACTCGCAACATCCGACATTCAGCTCCGGGAACACTATTCGTTCTGACCGGCAGCGCCAGCCCCGGCGCGTCGGGTTTTGCAAAGCGTCGTTTCCTGACGACGCTACACGCCGGCATGCGCTCCCGGCGACGTTGCCAATGACTCTACATCTGTCATTAATCGCTTGATTAACAATAAGTTAGAAACTTAAAAGCCGGGTCGGGCAGTTTGGCACGGAACCTGCAATTTCCATCGCAAGGAGATTGCCCACATGTTCGACAACAGCAAACCACAGCTGCGCCTCGTCGCCGACAACAGCGCAGACATCGCCCCCCTGGTCGACCGGGTCGCCCGCTATACGGCGGAAATCAACGAGCGCCGACGACAACTCGGCGAGGAACTCGTGTATTTCGAAACGAAGCTGCACGACCTTGCCGAGCTCGATCCGCAGGACTTTACCGGCCTCGGCAAAGTCTACGGCGAACACGCGCAGCATATTCGCCGCCTGCTGCAGGAATTCGACCGCAAGGCAGTCTAGAAGCGGTCTCAAAAATAGCGGGTATCGCGTTGCACCCTGAAATCGGTGATGACAAGGCGCCGTGCGCAGGGAATGGTGGTTCCATTTCCAGGTACGGTAACGCCGTCAGCGCC